>JAESFG010000146.1_pt1 | contig 220131 bp, 171 predicted proteins | sample 9269371 | NCBI WGS metagenome assembly JAESFG01 (sample SAMN14506227, study PRJNA617093) | algae metagenome | isolation source: Aetokthonos hydrillicola CCALA 1050 (B3-Florida) and co-occurring... | place: USA: South Carolina | collected 2013-01-01 | reverse complement strand
CACCGCTTGCGCGGCGGGCTCGGATCCGAGCCTCCCGCGCGAGCGGGAGGTCTTTGACGCCCGAACGCACAGGACCCACCGCTTGCGCGGCGGGCTCGGATCCGAGCCTCCCGCGCGAGCGGGAGGTCTTTGACGCCCGAACGCACAGGACCCACCGCTTGCGCGGCGGGATCGGATCAGGCTCGTTCCATGCGTTCGCCCAAGGCAAACGCCAACTCGAGCGCCTGCTCATAATTCAGCCGCGGGTCGCACGGCGACGCGTAGTTGCGGACCAGGTCTGCCTCGGCCACCCCCGACGCGCCGCCGAGGCATTCGGTCACGTCCTCACCCGTGAGCTCGACGTGGATGCCGCCCAGGCGCGTGCCCTCGGCGGCGAGGACGTCGTACGTGCGGAGCATCTCCTGCACGATGCGGTCGAAGCGGCGCGTCTTGACGCCCGAGGCGAGCGTCGTCGAGTTGCCGTGCATGGGGTCGCAGACCCACAGGACGGGGTGCGCGGCGCCCGCGGCCGCCCGCACCAGGCTGGGGAGGGCGACGTCGACGCCGTCGGCGCCCAGGCGGGTGATGACGACCATCTTGCCTGGCTCGCGGGCTGGGTTGAGCGTGTCGAGCAGCCGGACGAGGGCGGCCCCGTCGACGCTGGGGCCGATCTTGATGCCGACGGGGTTGGCGATGCCGCGGAAGTACTCCACGTGGGCGCCGTCGAGGGCCCGGGTGCGCTCGCCGATCCAGGGCAGGTGGGTGGAGAGGTTGAACCAGCCCTGGCGGCGCGGGACGCGGCGGGTCTGGGAGGATTCGTAGAGCAGGTTCAGCCCCTCGTGGCTCACGAAGAAGTCCGAGCGGGTGAGCTCGTCCACGGTGCGGGCCTCAAGGGCCTCCATCAGGCGCAGGCCGTCGAGCACCGAGCGGGTCATGCTCCGGTAGCGCTCGGCCAGTTCGGGCGGCAGGCCGGCCTTGCTGAGCGACGGCATCTCCCACTGCTCGGGGTGGTGGATGTCGCCCAGCCCCGCGTCGAGCAGGGCCCGGATGAAGTTGAGCGTGAGCCCGGCGTGCTTGTACCCCTCGACCATGCGCTCGGGGTCGGGACGCCGGAGCTTCTCGTCGAACGCGGCGTCGTTGACCAGGTCGCCGTAGTAGCTCGGGAGAGTGACGGGCCGCCCGTCGGCCCCGGGGCGGGTCTCGATCGCGCTGGAGCGGGGCTTGGCGTACTGGCCGGCGAGGCGGCCGACACGGACAACCGGGGTGTTCGCCGCCCGGGCCAGGACGAGGGACATTTGCAGCAGGATTTTGAGCTTTCCGGTGATGGCGTCGGGGCGGCAGTCGGCCATGCGCTCGGCGCAGTCGCCGCCCTGCAGGACGAAGCGCCGGCCGGTCTGGGCGTCGGCGAGCAGGGTCTTGAGCCGCTCGACCTCACCGGAACTCACCAGGGGCGGGAGCTCGCGCAGGCGGGCGACGGCGCGGTCGACCGCCGCACGGTCGGGGTACACGACCTGCTGGGCCTCGAGGCGGCGCTTCCACGACTCGGGCGACCATTCAAGGCTGGGGGCGGGCGTGCTCAACGGGGCTCTCAGGAAGGACGCGATTGGTGGTTCGTGCGCGCGGAGAATGCGAAACCGGAGCGATCGTATCGACACCCCGACGCGCAACTCTGAGCGCGGGGAGTCGAAATCGGCTCACCCGCTCAACCTGTTCGCTCAAGTCGCCGATGGCCAGCGACGCAGTTATCCCACCGAAGCGTGGGGACGGCGAGCGGGAGCCCGGCGGGCATCTGGCTCACTCGCCTGTTCATTCCATCCCACAGGTCCAAGAGCCCGCACGCAAGGAAGCACCCGATGGCGACCTCCTCCCGCAGCACCCGTTCGAACCGCCGCACGTCGGCCCGTCGCACCACCCGCACCAGCGCCCGGCGCACGACCGCCCGCCGGTCCACCGCCAAGCGGACCACCGGCCGCGCGTCGAGCACCCGCCGCTCGACCGCCAAGCGGTCCAGCACCCGTGGCACCGCCGCCAAGACCTTCAAGAAGAACTCGGCGTGGAAGAAGTACGCCAAGCGCAACGCCAAGCGGACCACCACCAAGGCCAAGAAGACCACCAAGACCAAGGCCAAGGCGAAGGCCCGCAAGTCCTTCCGCACCAAGGCCAACTCCTTCAGCTTCTGGACCTCCACCTCGTCCAATGCCCGGCGCTCGTTCTCTTCGCGCCGCAAGGCCGCCTGAGCGCGACCGGACGACATCACCGACACCACTCGCGGCCCCGGGGACACCCGTTCCCGGGGTCGCGTGCGTCTTTGGGCAATGCTCCGGATCGAGTGGGGTGCAGGAACTCAGGCGGGACGGCGGACCCGATACATGTAATCGAGTTCTGGCCACGCCGCGCCGAGCCGGCGGAGAATGTTCACGGCCTGGGCCTGGTGGTGTTTGCTGTGCAGGACGCCCTGCAGAAGCATGTCCCGGAGCGTGGCCTGGAAGAGCGAGCCCTTCGAGTCGCGGTAGGGCTGGACACGGTCCAGATCAGCGGGGACCAGGCCCGCAAGGAATTCGTCGCGGCGCTTGGCGTTCGCGGCAAGCCGCTCGCCCAGGGCGGCGACTCCGACCCGTTCGGTCTCGCTGGGCCATGGGACGCTCGGATCCTGGCCGAAGCGGCCGAGCCAGACCGACTCGCCGTTGAAGATGTGCAGCAGGGTGCGCCGGAGGCTGCCGGGGCCAATCTCCATGGGCCGGTCAAGGGCTTCCTCAACCACCGGCAGGGCGGCCTCGATGAGCCTGGTGTTGCTCCAGTCGGTGTACTCGAACATCCGGCCGATCAGGTCGAGCTCGGTCATGGGAACAGGCCCTCCGAGCGGACGGTAGCCTCGGGCAGGGACGCGCCGGAGCAATACGGGGACCGGGCGGCGTACCGTTGGCCCGCTGCCCGGAGGACCCCCCAGCGTGCCGCAGACCGTGTTCGCGTATGCCAAGTCCGAGCTCGTTCGCCCCGAGGACCTCGCTGGCGGCGTGGCGGTCGTCATCGACGTGCTCAGGGCGACGACGACCATCTGCGCCGCGCTCGCGGCCGGGGCTCGCGAGGTCGTCCCGTGCCTGGAGGTCGCTGAGGCCGTGGCCATGGCCCAGCGCCTGGGGCCCGCAGCGTGCATCTCCGCTGGTGAACGCGGGGGGCGACGGGTCGAAGGGCTGAGCCTGGGCAACTCGCCGAGCGAATATGTCCCCGACAAGGTGGGCGGCAAGACGGTCGCGATGTCAACGACCAACGGCACGCGGGTAATCCTGTGGGCTCGGCACGCCGAGCGTGTGTTCGTCGGTGCGCTGGCGAACGTGTCGGCGCTATGCCGCGTGCTGCGGGCGGACGGACGGGACGTGCACCTGATCTGCGCCGGCGTGCGCGGGGCGGTGGCGATGGAGGACTGCGTGGCCGCGGGGGCGATCGCGAGCCAACTGATCGAGCGCGGCTCGCAGGCGGCCCAGGACGACCAGGCGATCATGTTCGCGCGGTTGTTCACGGCGTCGCAGCTCGCGGGGCGGGGCTCGCTGGCGCCGACGCTGCGGACCGGCCTGGGCGGGCGGAACCTGGTGAGCATCGGGCTGGAGGCGGACATCGAGACGTGCGCGCAGACGGACTTTTTCCCGGTGGTGCCGGAGCTGGACCGGGCCCGGAACCGGATTACGGCCGTGGAGTGAGCACGGTCGGGTGGAGCTAGCGCGTCTTGGCCGGTGAACCGGAGGCGCCGGGCCCGGAGGGGGTCGCGACGAAGCTGTCGGCCTTGGCCGCGAGGTCGAAGTCCTTGGCGGTGATACCCCCGGCGTCGTGGGTGCTGAGGGTGAGGGTCACCTTGTTGTAGCGGATGAGGATGTCGGGGTGGTGGTCGGCGGCCTCGGCGGCGTCCGCGACCTTGCCCACGAACCGCATCGACTCTGCGAAATTCTTAAAGGCGTAGGTCCGCTGGATGGCTTCCCCGGTCTCGCTCCACTCCGGCCGAGCCTTGAGATGGTCGGCGATCTGCTCGTCGGTCAACTTCTCAACGGCCATCGTCCGGGGTCTCCCAAGATTCGGGGCGGCTCGCGGCCCCGCGCGGCCCACGACGGGGTGGTCGCCGAACGAGTCCTCGTCGGGAGTGTACCGTGTCCGGATCGGCCGCAGCGCCTCATCCCGGATGCACGCCCACCGCACCACACGACTGGCCCCCTCGCCTACGGGCGCCCTGCACCTGGGGAACGCTCGGACGTTCCTGATCACGTGGGCGGTGGCCCGGGCCCGGGACTGGCGGCTTGTGCTGCGGGTCGAGGATTTGGACACCCCCCGGGTCAAGGCGGGGGCGGCTGGGGCGATCACGCGGACGCTATCACGTCTGGGGATGGACTGGGACGTGACGCCGCCGGGGGTCACGCCCGCGTCGCCGATGGTGCAGAGCGACGATCTGGAGCCGTATCGGGCGGCGATGCGGTCGCTGGCGTCGCGCGGGCTGGTGTATCCGTGCGCGCTCTCGCGGGCGGATGTGGAGGCCGCGGCGAGCGCGCCGCAGGAGGGCGCGCACGAGGTGGTGTACCCGGCGTCGCTGCGGCCGGCGCTGGGGCCGCTGGCCTTCGACGCCTTCGCCCCCGGGGCGACCAACTGGCGGTTCGCGACTCCGACCGGACCTGCCGGCGTGGTCGAGTTTGTGGACGATTTTGCCGGGCCGCGCCGGGTGGACGCGGCCGCGACGATCGGGGACTTCATCGTCTGGACCAAGCGGGACCAGCCGAGCTATCAGCTCGCGGTCGTGGTCGACGACCATCGCCAGCGCGTGACCGACGTGATCCGGGGGGACGATCTGATCGAGTCCGCGGCGCGGCAACTGCTGCTGTACCGGGCCCTGGGCATGGCGCCCGAGCCGCGCCACATGCACCTGCCGCTGGTGGTCGGCCCCGACGGACGCCGCCTCGCCAAGCGTCACGGCGACACGCGCGTTGACCGATATCTCGACGCCGGCGTCCCCGCGGAGGCGATCGTGGGGCTCATCGCCCGCTGGTGCGGCGTGGGCACGGACGCGGACGGCACCCTCGCCGCCGCCGAGTTCAAACGCCGCCTCGATCCGGCTAGCATCCCGCACACACCGGTCACTTGCACCCCGGAGGACGACGCATGGCTGCTTGGACACGCGGGCTGATGGTCACGTTGCTCGTGCTCGCCCCGCTGGCGCTGGCGGCCTGCGACGAGAAGGCCGGTGCGGACGTGGCCAAGGTCACCATCGCGGGCAAGCCGTATTTCCTCGAGGTCGCCGCGACGGACCAGGTGCGGTACAAGGGGCTGGGAGATCGGACGTTTATCGAGGAAGACGGGGGGATGATCTTCGTCTTCCGAGCCCCGCAGCCGCTGGCGTTCGTGATGCGCGATTGCCCGATTGCGATTGACATTCTTTTCCTGGACGGCGCGGGCCGGGTCATCGCCCAGCACGAAATGAAGGCTGAGGAGCCCCGCAAGCCGGGAGAAACCGACGAGGCGTACAACGCCCGCCTGAAGCAGTATCCCAGCCGCTTCGCGGCCCAGTTCGCGGTTGAGCTGCGTGAGGGGTCGATCCGGGCCCTGGGTGTAAAGGAAGGCGACCAGCTCCAGTTTGACGTCGCCGGCCTGAAGGCCCGTGCGCAGTAGACCGATGCTTCGGACGGCACGCACGGCCCCCCTTGGCCTCGCACACGTGCGGCCGGGATCGGAGCGCGACGCCGATGTCCACCGGAGCGGCCCTGCGGATCGCGGTCGTTGGCGCTGATCCTGATACCCAGTTTCGCCACGCCCTGATCGACGCGGGGGCCGCGTGCGGACGCGATCTGACGCTCGAATGGGACCACGATGCGCTCCCTGACGTCGGCGTGGTTCTCGGACCCAACGCCGACCGGGCGGCCGAGCACCTGCTGAACGCGGGTGTGCCTGTGGTGGCCGTGGGACATCCGATCGCGGGCGCCACGGTGCCGCTGCCGGGTGGGCTCGCGCCGAGCGTGATCGCGTCGGTGATCGCGGGGCTGGCGTCGCAGCAGCGCCGGCTCGTGGGCCAGCTGGCGCTCGCGGAGCAGTGCCAGTTCCAGGCGGCGCGACAGCTCGACGAATTGCACGAGGAGATGATCCTGGCGGCGGGGATGCAGCAGGAGTTCATCCCGCGCGAGTCGCCGTCGGTGCACCGGCTGGAGCTGGGCACGCTCGTGCGTCCGAGTTCGTTCGTGAGCGGGGATATCTACCGCGTCGAGCGGGTGGACGACCGTCACGTCGCGCTCCTGGTGGCCGACGCCGTGGGGCACGGGCTGAGCGCGGGGCTGCTGACGATGTTCCTGTGCTCGCAGTTGACGCTTGCCGCGCACGACGGGGTGCGGTGCCCGGCGCGGATCCTCTCGGGCATGAACCGGGCGTTGCTCGCGTGCGCCGGTCGGCCGAAGCTCGCGACCGCGGCGTGCGCGATCATCAATGAATTCACCGGCGAGGTGACGCTGGCCTCGGCGGGGCATCCGCGCCCGGTGCTGGTCGGCGAGCACGGGCCGCGGGCCTTGCAGCCCGAGGGGATGCTGCTGGGCGTGTTCCCGGAGGCGAAGTACGAGTCGTGCTCGGTGCAGATGCACCCGGGAGATTCGCTCATCATCTTCACCGACGGTTTGGACGTGGTCGCCCACACCGAAGCGCCCGCTCCGCCGGGGGCGGCCCTGGTGGCGTGGCTGGGCGCGACGTTCTCGCCGGAGCGGACGGTGGAGGAAGCGATCGCGGCGGCCCAGGCGCGGCTCGACTGCGCCATCGGCTCCCTGCGGTATCCCGACGACATCACGATCGCGGTCGCGCGGTTCATGGGCGCCCCCGCGGGCTCCGGTCCTGGGTAAGGCTGTCGGCGCGTCGGCCCGCCGCTACGATCGCGTCGACGCCGGAGTGGCGGAACTGGCAGACGCGACGGACTCAAAATCCGTTGGGGCTGATACCCCCGTGCAGGTTCGATTCCTGTCTCCGGCATTGGACGCGGCGGGCGCGGGCGAAACCCGGAGCCGAGCCACGGGGAAACTCCGGTGCTCGGCGCGGCGTATCGACACCGCCGTGAAGATCGGTCGGGCACGGGCGGATTGGTCGAACCCGGCTCGGGCGGCTAGCGTTGCCCCCTTGGCAGAAGCCGAATCGGCCCCGGAACGACCGGACGCCGACCGTACCCCCGACCACAGATTCGAGAGGATCACCCAGACATGGCCGACAACCAGCCGCAGTCCCAGCAGGTCCAGCTCCGCATCGACGAGTCGAAGATGGAGACGACCTACGCCAACACGATCCGCACCTCGTCCACGGGCGACGAGGTCATCCTCGACTTCGGCATCAACCTGCCCATGCCGGGCGGTCCGGACAACCAGCCGGTGCTGCTGTTCAGCGTCGGCTCGCGCGTCGTCATGAACTGGCGGGGCGCCAAGCGGCTGGCGATCAGCCTGGGGCAGCTCATCCGCCAGTTCGAGGACCGCAACGGCGAGATCCAGATCAACCCGGCCCAGGGTGGCCAGGGTGGCGGGCCGCGCCTGTCGCAGTAAGCCGTCGCCGAGGTTCGTCACGCGGTCTCGAGAACCGGCCAGCGCTCCACCGTTTGGCGCGAGCATCGCCCGTGCGGCCGTGCCGGCTCGCGCGCGTGCGCCGACGCGGTACGCGTCCGTGACGCGCCTGAGAGCCCGCTGAGGACCCTGCCGGCGCACGCCCGCGCCGCGCGGTCAGCGTTCGTGCACTGTCGACGTCGCCCGAAGCGGCCCGGCCGCGCTCTCGCGCGGCCGGGCCGATGTCGTTCCTTCGACTCGATCACGCCCGACGACGACGCGCCGCCGCCAGGCCCGCCAGACCCAGCAGACCCATCGCGCCCGGGGTCGGGATGCCGTAGACAGCCTGCGGGATGTACACCGCCATCAACTGGCCGCCCTCGAAGATCTCCCGCGCCCCGCCCAGGTCGTCGAGGTAGTGGTGCACCTGCACGTCGAGGAGGAACCAACCCTCGCCCAGGATGTCGTACGCCGGGACGATGCCCGAGAACTCCATGTCGGCGTCGCCCGTGCGCCCGACCTGGCGGAAGTCAGTGACGAACTCGCCCGACGCCAGGAACCGCGCCGGGTCCCCCACGCCGACCTGCATCAGCTGCTCGGTCACCGTGTCGAACAGCCACAACTGGCTCGTCGCGCCGTTGTCTTCGCAGATGACGAGCATCGTGCTGCCGGCCTGGTTGGTCACGGCGGTAATGTTGTCGGGCCGGGAAAGAACCTTGCCTTCGCCGTTATACGTCGTGCCGTCGAGCAGGACCTCGACCTGTCCGCCCGCGGTGGGGTTCTCGATGTCATCGAACGTCATGCGGTAGATGAACGGCATGTCGTTGGCGCCCTGCACGCCGCCAGGGCCGCGGTTGCGCCCGGACACAACGAAGTAGTTCACATTCGGGTTCGCCGGGTCCCAGACCGAGTCCTCGACACCGCCGAAGTCACTTGCGCCCGCGGCGAACGCGGCGTTGCGGAACTGGTCCTGCGTCAGCGACGCCGCGTCCGGCACCTGCACCATCGTGAACGGAACGGGGCTCCGCGGCGCGTTGCTGAACGTGATGGCGTTGCGCCCGGTCAGGCCCGGCACGCTCGGGGCGTACACCAGGCCGTTCGCCAGGCCGGCCTTCTCGATGTCCGAGCCGGCGGACTGCTTGGTGCCGACATAGATGTAGTTGTTGCCATCGCCGACGTCGTCCGGACCGGCGATGACGGTCTTCTCCTGCGGGTGCGGGTTGGGGACGTTGTTCTCCCACCGCCACTTGCCCAGCGCGGGAAGCTCCCAGCTCGTGCCGGCCTGGGCGCCGCTCACGGCGGTCGCGAACGCGCGGCCCACCTCGGCCGACCGGTCGATCGGATCCTCGACCGTTCCGGGGGGAACCACGCCGCCCTTGTTCTTCTTGCCGCCCAGGTACGAGCCGAAGCTCTCGCGCCCGTCGGACTCCTCGCCGTTCATGAAGAACCGCGTCTGCGTGCCCGAACCGGTCGCGGGGTTGTAGAACGCGGTCACCGCGGGCAGGTCGGCCGAGCAGAAACGCTCAATGTTGCCGGTGAACGACGGCATGATGTTCGTCGTGCCGTTGTACTCGACGTACGCGCCGCCCTGCCACAGGTTGACGGTGTGCGCCAGGTCGCGCCCGCCGACAACCGACAGGTCGCTCTTGTTGATCCGCCACTCGGACATGTACGTGCCGTTGGTCTTGAGCTTGCGGACGCTCGCATCGCCGACGAAGTTGTAGAACTCGTGGTTGACGAACGTGCTGAACGTGCCGTCCCCGTTGTCGAGGTAGCCCAGGCCGTCGGGCGTGCCGCCGAAGCGGTAATCACGGGCGCCCGTGTCGAGGTTCGTGTAGAACTCGTCGTACGCCTTCGACGGGTTGTCGAAGCTCGCCTCGGAGCGGAACCCGTTGGACGCGATCGACTTGAACACGACGCCCGGCGAAGTCGCCACGCCGTAGGGCGACTGCAGCGTGCTGGGACCGATGAGCTGGGCGCTGGCGGCGCCGCACGCGGCACCGGCGGCCGCGAGGGCCGCGATGGTCGGACGGATCGAAGATCGCATGGACAGTACCTCCTGGGTGGTGCCGGAGACACACGGCCGCCGACACACCGAGGCACTGCGAACCGGGCGCGCACGTCCGAAACGGTCGCGACCGGGCAGCGGGGCCGGCGATCGGTGACTCCAGGTGCGACCAGCCTACTGCGCGCCCCCCGTCAATGACGGGCCCGCGCTGATGAAGATCGAGCGAAGTGCGCGTGAAGGTGCTTCGTTGAAACCGGCGCTCATCCGAGCGTGTTCACGTCGCACTCCCGCAGCGACCGCTTCAGCGTCGCGAGCCCCGGGCCGGTGAGCTTCGTCCGCCCGACCATGAGGCGGCGCAGGCCGGACATCGCCGCAAGCGCCGGGACGTCGTTGTCGGTGATCTTCTGGTGCTGCAGGTGCAGCTCGCGAAGCGCCCCCAGCCGCGCCAGCGTCGCCAGGCACGCGCCGCTCACCTTCGTGCCCGCGAGATTGAGCACCTCCAGCCGCGAACACCCCGCAAGAAACGCGACCCCGGCGTCCGTAACACCCGTGCACCGCCCCACGTCGAGCACCCGAAGCCCCCCACACGCCCCCAGCGACTCAAGCGCCGCGTCCCTGATCTTCGCACGCGTCAACGTCACCTCTTCAAGCCGCCCCGCGCCGGCCAGTGCCCGCACCCCGGCGTCCGTCGTTCGCGCCGGGCACTGCACCCGCACCAGCGGCGCACGCCCCGCTACGCTCGCAAGGCCCGCGTCCGTCACGCCTTCGGGAAACCGCAGTTCCTCGAGCGTCGCCACCGGGCCGAGGCACGCGATCCCCGCGTCTGAAACCGTCGTGCCGCGCAGGTCCAGCAGAGTCAGGCCCAGCCCGGCGATCGCGGGAAGGTCGTCGTCACCGAACTTGGCGTCATCCATCACGAGCCCGCGCACCGACCGGAACCCCGCCAGGGCCGGGTACGCCCCGCGCTTGAGCTTTGCCCCGCCCAGGTCAAGCCGCTCAAGCCCGTGCAGCCCCGCCCCGATCGCCCCCAGCCCCGCCGCCCCCAGCGCCGACGCGTGCAGCGCCAGCCGCCGGATCCGCACGAACCCCGCCACCGCCGCGGCGTCCTCGTCAGTGACCTGCGAAAACGTGTACGTCGCGTTCAGGATCTGCTGCACCTGGGCGCCCGTGAAGACCCCCGACGCCCCGGCCTCGTCCTCGCCCCGCAGGATCGCCAGCAGCGGCCCCATCTCGGGCACGTTCGTGACGCCAGGGTGTCCGAACAGCACCCCCTGCCGGTTCAGCGAGTCGCGCAACCCCGCAAGCACCTGCCGCGACAGCGACGACGGGTCGAGAGCCATGCTCCGCAGCATACCGCGCTGCGCCGCGATCCGGAACCCGCGTCAACGCTTGCCCTTGTCCTTGCGGTCCTGGCGGAAGTCGGACTTGCCTTTCTCGCGGCTCTTGGAGCGCTGAGCCCTCCGGTCGGCGCCGGACTTGCCGTACTTGAGCGTGTCCCAGTCGAGGTTCAGCCCGCCGCCGCCCAGGGCCTGCTCGGCCCGCGTGGGCGGGGCCTTCTTGCTCTTGCCCGCGGCGCGAGACTGGGCGTCGGTGACGACCAGGTCCATCTTGCGCAGGGCGAGGTCGATGTTCGCGATGGTGGCCGAGATCTTGTCGCCGATGTTGAAACTGCGCCCGGACTGGTGGACCAGGCCGCCGGTGCGCGAGTCGATGCGCCACCCGCCGCCGGAGGAGTGCTCGTGGCCGGGCTTGCCGCCGGTCGGCAGGTCCGCGGCCTTGATCATGCCGTCGGCGAGGTACTTCTCGAGCTGCACGAACACCCCCGACGCGGTGACGCCGGTGACGATGCCGGGGAAGCTCTCGCCGATGTGCTCGTGCAGGAGTTGCAGCACGAGGAACGAGCGGAGGTTGTTCTCGGCGTCCTCGGCGTTGACCTCGGTGGTCGAGATGTGCCGGCCGATCTGCACGAGCGTCTCTTCGTCCGGGCACATGGGGCTGGAGCGGAGCTTCTCGCCCAACGCGTTGCGCTCGGCCTTGTCCGTCGGGCGGCGCGTGCCGTTGTCGGTATGCCGCAGGTACTCGGCCAGGGCCCGGTGCACGAGCAGGTCGGCGTAGCGGCGGATGGGGCTGGTGAAGTGGGCGTACGCCCCCGACGCAAGGGCGAAGTGGCCGATGAGGGCGGGGGAGTACTCGGCCTTGGCGAGGGTGCGGAGCACGGCCATGTGGACCGCGCGGGCCGCCCCGGTGCCGCGGGTCGCGTCGAGCAGCGACTGGAGTTCCTCGCGGGTCGGGGCCTTGGGAATCTTGTAGCCCGCGACGCGTGCGGCGGTCTGCAGCTCGCCGACGTCGCCGGGGACCGGGTCGGGGTGGACGCGGCGCAGCAGCGGAACCTTGAGGTTCTCGAAGAGTCGGGCGAGGACCTCGTTCGCCTCGACCATGAACATCTCGATGAGCGTGTGGGTGTAGGCGTTGTCCTCGGGCTCGGCGTCGATGACGTGGCCCATCTCGTCAAAGACGAGGTTCACCGAGGGCAGGTCGAGGTGGATCATGCCCGCCTTGCGCCGGCGGTCACGGATCGCGCGGCTGAGCGTGTCCATGTCGCGCAGGCTCGCGATGAGCTGGTCGGTGTACTTGGGGTCGGTCTTGGCGTGCTTGACGGCCTCCTTGAGGTCGCCGTCGATCAGCGCCTGGGCCTCGAGGTACGTCGTGCGCTTGGCCGACTTGATCACCGTCGCCCCGACCCACTCCTTGCGGACGCGGCCCTCGCGGTCGTAGATCATGAACGACGACTTGCAGAAGCGGATCACGCCTTCCTGGAGCGAGCAGATGCCGTTGGAGAGCACCTCGGGCAGCATGGGGATGACCAGGCGCGGGAGGTAGACGGAGTTGCCGCGTTCGCGGGCTTCCTTGTCCAGCGGCGAGCCGGGCTCGATGAAGGTGGCGACGTCGGCGATGTGGACGCCGAGCTCCCAGCCGAGCTCCTTGCCCGCGGGGCCGTCGATCTGGATGCGCTTCAGGCTGATGGCGTCGTCGTAGTCCTTGGCGTCGGGCGGGTCGATGGTGAGGATGAAGTCATCGGTGAGGTCGAGCCGGCCGGGCCATTGGCCGTCGCGCTGGGCGCGGGCCACCTCGGCGTCGAACAGCGACGCGGCCCGGCGGGCCTGCTCGATGCACTCGTCGGGGAACTCGCCGGGGAGGTTGTACGCGGCGATGACGGCCTGGGTCTCGACGTCGGGGAGGCCGGCCTCGCCGAGCACGCGCACGATGACGCCCTCGGGCAGGTCATCGCCCTCGGAGTAGCGGGTGATCTCGACGACGACCTTGTCGCCGGGCTTGGCGTTCTTGCTGGTGGCGTCGGCGACGACGATGGGGGTGGTCATCTCGCGCCCGTCGGGGTACACGACCCAGAGCTGGCCCTGGCGGGCAAGCTCGCCGGAGAAGCTCTTGCGCTTGCGCCGGATGACCTCGATGATGCGGCCGACGACCTCTTCCTCGCCGCGACGCATGCGCTGCACCACTTCGACGCGGACGTGGTCGCCGGTGAGCGCGTCGCCGGTTTCCTCGCGCGGGACGAAGATGTCGCCCTCGCGCAGCTTGACGTCAGGGATGACGAAGCCAAAGCCGCGCTGGTTCTTCTTGAACGTGCCGGTAATCTCGCCGCGGGCCGCGGCCGTGGGGAGCAGGATCCGCTCGCGCGAGTCGGCGATGAGGGTCTTCTCGCGCACGAGCTGGTCGACCGCGGCCTTGAACTCCTCGAGTTCGACGTCGGGCACGCCCAGGTCGGCCGCGAGCGTGTCGATCGGGGCCGGCGAATAGGACTCGTGGGCCACGTGGGCCAGCAGGCGGGATTTGAACTTCAGGGCCATGGGCGTGAGGGTAGGGAACCAGGGCCGCCGCTGCGGGTGAGCGGGAACTCACCGGTGCCCATCCGCGGTCAATCCGGTCGACGTCGGCGGGCTTACCCCCCCACCTTGGCCCAGAGTTCGTCGAGCTTTTTCGCCGAAAAGGTCGCCCCGGCGCTGAGGTCGGGCGCGAAGAGGGCGAGGCGGTGCTCTTCCAGGGCCCAGCGGTAGGCCAGGGCGGCCTTGGTGAGATGACCGGGCTGCATGGCCCAGTCGCCGGCCTCGAGGTTGACGCTCGGAGCGGCGCGTCGGGCACGCGGGAGCGGGGGCTTCTTCGCCCTGGCGGGGTCGCCGGGCGCCGATTCCTGCGCGGCCCGCTGCTCGGCCATGCGCTGCGCGGCCCAGCCGGTGAAGCGCTTCCAGTGCGGCCCGAAGGTCGCAAGCGACGAGGTCTCGGACCCCTTGCCGTCCTCGCGCAGGGTGAGCAAGCGCGAGCGCATGCCCTCGGCGTAGCGCGGATACTCGCGGATCCGCTCCCAGCCCGCGAGGGCGAGGAAGCCGGCGGGGAAGAGATACGCGGCGTGCTCGCGGATGTCGGCGACGCTCGTCGCCCACAGGCGCGGGGTGCCGCCGCTGAAGCGTTTGGCGACCACGGCCCGGGCCTCCAGCGTGCGCCGGACCGCCTCGACCACGTCGAAGGTGCCCTGCGCGAGCCGGCCCCAGGCCAAGGTGAGCCGCTCCTCGAACGCCACGGCGTCGCGGACCGGGGCCTGGGCCAGCATGAACGTCTTCTCGGCGATGAGCAGGGTCAGGTGGTCGACGAGTTCCTCGCGTTCGCCGAGCTGGCGGTAGGCGCGGGCCATGTCCTCGAGCGCGGGGGCGGCGTCGAGGCGGGCGTGGACCTCGTCGCGGCAGGCGAGGGCGAAGAGCCGACGCACGCCGTGGTGCGTGAGCGCCGCGGCGCCCTCTGCGTCGGGCGCGAGCGTGAGGCGAACCGAATCGGTCTCGTCGACGAGCGTGGGAGAGGACGGGGCGTCGGGGGCGTCGGGATTCTCCACGCGCTCGGGCAGCGGACCGAAGTCCCACGAAGTGATTCCGGAACGTTCGAAGGCGGTGCGGGCGGCCGCCGCCCGTGCCTTGGCGAGTTTCGGCGCCAGCCGCTCGGCGAGCTTGGCGAGGTCGCGGTCGACAGCGAGCTCTGCACCGCGCTCGTCCACGACCCGCACACGAAGCCGCTGGTGGGCGGGGACCGCCTTCATCGGCCATTCGTCCGGTGCAATCTCAACGCCGGTCAGGGCGCTGACGGCTTCTGAGAGGGCAGGGCACAGGTCGCCGGCGCCGAACGTCATGAGCTGCGCCGCCTGCTCGACGAGGGCGGGCGTGCCGCCGGCGGGGGCCGCCGCCTCGAGTCGAGTCCGCTTCTCCTTGGGCGCCTGCTTGATGAGCGTGAGCAGCTTGTCCGCGAGCACGCCGGGGACGAGCCACTCGGCGCGCGCGGACGTCAGCAGCGGCAGGGCCAGCAGGCCGAGCGTCGCCGTGATGCCGTCGTCGTCCTTGCCCGGCGCGAGTGCGTAGCTCAGCGTCGCCTCGTGGCCATGTTCGAGCGGGATGCGGGACGGGAACATCGACTCGTCCGCGGCGGCCGCGGCGTCGGGCGTCAGCACGTCCGCCAGCGTGAGCTTCAGCAGCCCCGGGTCGCGCCCGCTCGCCTGGGGGTACCAGGTGTCAAATGTCACCGGGTCCACGACCTCGGGGGGCACGCGGGCTTCGAACCACGCGATGAGCGTGCGGTCATCCACGACCACCCCTCGGCGGCGCACCTTCGCCTCGGCCTGCCGGGCGGCCGCGAGCACGCTGGTGTTGTGCCGGGCGAGGGCCGATTCGGGCCGGAACTGCCCGCGTGCGAGCCCGTCGGCGATGAACAGTTTGCGCGCCCCGTCCGGGTCGTGCGGGGCGAGCGCGACGCGCCGGCGCGGCACGACCACCACCCCGCTCATCGAGACGCGCTCCCAGGCGCTGGGCTCGCCGGTCGCGGCGTCGAAGTGCTTGTCGGACAGTTGCCGCTGGAACATGTGCCCGGCGAGTTCCTCGACCCACTCGGGCTCGATCTTCGCGACGGTTCGTGCGAACAGGCGGGTCGTCTGCACGACCTCTCCGGCCATGATCCAGCGCGGGGCCTTCTTGAACAGCACGGAGCCCGGGAAGATGACGGGCGCGTTGCCGCGCACGCCGCGGTAGTCGAAGGACTGGGCGTCGAGCCGGCACGCGACGTTGCTGATGAGGCCGGTGAGCAGGGCGCGGTGGACCTGGTCGGGGGTCGCGGGGGCGTTGTACGCGGGGTCATCGACAGCAAGGTCGAGTTCCTCGGCGATCTCGACGAGCTGCTCGTGGGTGTCGAGCCACTCGCGCATGCGCACGTGCGAGATGGAGTTCTGCCGGCACCACTCGCGGGCCCCCCCGCCGCCCTCGGACCGGAGCACGTGCGCGAAGCCCACCCAGATGTTCAGCAGCGTGAGGAAGTCGCTCGTCTCGTTGCGGAACACCGCGTGGGCCCGGTCGGCGTCGTCTTGGCGCCCGCCCGGCGGCCGCTCGCGCGGGTCCTGGATCGACAGCGCCGCGGCGAGCACGAGGACCTCGCGCAGGCTCCCCTCGTCGGCCCCGCCCAGGATCATCCGCCCGATGCGCGGGTCGACCGGGATGCGGGCGAGGCGGCGACCGACCTTCGTGAGCGTCGCGTCCGGCTCGCGGCTGGTGACGGCGCCCAGTTCAAAGAGCGTCTCGCGCGCGTCTTTGACGGCGTGCGCATCGGGGGGATCGAGGAACGGGAAGTCATCGATGGACCCCAGCCCCAGCGACAGCAGCCGCAGCAGCACGCTCGCGAGGTTGGTCCGCCGGATCTCCGGGTCGGTGAAGCGCGGGCGCTGGGCGTACGACGACTCGTCGAACAGCCGCACGCACACGCCGGGACCGAGACGGCCGCAGCGCCCGGCCCGCTGGTCGGCGCTGGCGCGGCTGATGGGCTCGACGGGCAGGCGCTGCACCTTCGTCGCCGGGTCGTAGCGGCTGATGCGCGCGAGGCCCGTATCGACGACGTGGCGGATGCCGGGGACTGTCAGCGAGGTCTCCGCCACGTTCGTCGCCAGGATCACGCGCCGACGCCCGTTCGCACTCGGGTGGAAGATGCGGTCCTGCTCGGAGGCGCTGAGCCGGGCGAACAGCGGCAGGATCTCGGCGTCGAGCCCCTCGCGCCGCACGGCGTCGGCGACGATGCGGATCTCGCGCTCCCCGGGCAGGAACACGAGCACGTCCCCGCGGTCCACGCGCGGGCTGAGCAGTTCGCCGACCGCGTCCGCGATCGCACGCGGGTTCACGTCGCCGGCGTCGTCGTCACGCCCGGAGCCCGGGCGGTAGCGCACATCGATCGGGTAGGTCCGGCCGGAGACCTCGATCACCGGGCACCTCGCGGGCCCGCCGAAGTGATCGCTGAAGCGGCCGGGATCGATCGTGGCGCTGGTGATGATCACCTTCAGGTCGTCGCGCACCTCGAGCAGCCGGCGGAGATACCCGAGCAGGAAGTCGATGTTGAGCGAGCGTTCGTGGGCCTCGTCGATGATCACCGTGTCGTACGCGAGCAGGCGCGGATCGCCGCCGGCGCCCGTCCCCCCGGTCTCGGCCAGGAGCATGCCGTCGGTCATGAGCTTGAGCACGGTCCGTTCGCTCGTGCGGTCGTTGAACCGCACCTTCACGCCGACCGCGCCGCCGAGCGGCACGCCCAGTTCCTCCGCGATCCGGGCCGCGACCGCGCGGGCCGCAATCCGGCGCGGCTGCGTGTGCGCGATCATCCCCTCGCGCCCCCGGCCCGCGCCCAGCGCGATCTGCGGCAACTGCGTCGTCTTGCCCGAGCCCGTCGCCCCGCACACGACCACGGCCCGGTGGTCACGGATCGCCCGCTCGATCTCGGCGCGGCGCGCCAGCACCGGCAGGTCGGCGTCGAACCGCGGCACCGGAATGTCCCGGGGCGAGCGTCCCATCGCTCACGCAGTGCGCTCGCGAAGCCACGCCGCCGCAAGCTCGACATCGGTCTTCGAGAGCGTGTGCCCGGCGGGGAGGCGGCGGTGGTCGACGGCGACGCCGGCGGTGCGGAGGGCCGTTTCAAGCTTGTCTGCGCTCGAGCGCGACACGATCGGGTCCGACTCGCCGGTGAGGACCAACGCCGCCGCGGCATCGCCGGCACGGGCAGGCGACCCGGGGAAGGGGTCGATCGTGTGCATGGCGCGGATGAGGATGCCAGCCCGCAGCGACCCCGGCCTCTCGATCATCATCGCCGCCGCCACGTTGGCCCCGTTGGAGAACCCGGTCGCGACCATCGCGTCGCGGTCCAACCCGTAGTGCGCCGCCGCGGCGTCGAGCCACGCGCCCAGTTCGACCGCCCGTCGGCGCACATCCTCCAGGTCGAACACGCCCTCGGCGAAGCGCTTGAAGAACCGGGGCATGCCGTTCTCGAGCACGCGCCCGCGCGGGCTCAAGACGCCCGCGCCCGGGTCGAGCATCCCGGCGAGCGGAAGCAGATCGTGCTCGTCACCGCCCGTCCCGTGCAGCAGCACGAGCGTGCGCCGGGACGATCCCGGCCGGTGCACGTGCGTGAACGTCTCGACCGTAACGCCGTCAGCCATGGTCCTCACTGGCCTCCCGGCCCCGGCGCCGTGAGCGGGCGCAGGTGCCGCTCGATCGCCGGGCGCAGCCGCTCGTGCTGCGACGGGATCTTCAGGGCCTCACCCAGGCTCGCGGCCGGTTCATCCGCCGTAAAGCCCGGGCCGTCGGTCGCCATCTCCAGAAGCACGCCCCCGGGCTCGCGGAAGTAGATGGAATGGAAGTACGTGCGGTCGACCACCGGGGTGACGTTGTGACCGGCGGTCACCAGCGCGGCCCGCCAGCGGAGCTCATCGTCATCGTCCATCGCCCGCACGGCGACGTGGTGCACGATCCCCGCGCCCAGGCGCCCGCGCCGCAGGTCGGGGGTGCACAGCACGTCAACGTACTGCGGAAGCGATCCCTGCTGGGCCGGGAACACGTACCGGAAGCGGTTGGCCTCGCTGGACGCGAGATCAAGCCCGAAGGTGCCGGTGAGCAGCCGCGCGGTGGCCTCGTAGCCCTCGACCGCGAGCGTCACGCCGCGGAACCCGCGGATCGCGTGGGCCTCGCCCACCGGGCCCTTGCCCCAGCACGGGAAGCGTTCGACGCCGGCGGTTTCGACGATCTCCAGGCGTGTGCCGTCGTGGTCCTCGAACTCAAGCAGTGATTCGCCGAAGCGGTTGGCCGGGTCACCAACGCCGACGCCGTGGGCCCGCAGCCGATCGCGCCAGAACCCGAGCGTGCCGGCGGGGACGCTGAACGCGGTGGCGCTGGTCTGACCGCTCCCGTGCACGCCGCGGGCCGCGCCGGGCCAGGGGAAGAAGGTGATGGCGGTACCGGGCCTGCCGAGGTCGTCGCCGTAGTAGAGGTGGTAGGTGGAGGGGTCGTCGAAGTTGACGGTGCGTTTGACGAAGCGGAGCCCGAGCACGCCGGCGTAGAAGTCGACGTTCGCCTGCGGATCCGACGCGATGATCGTGACGTGGTGGAGCCCCGAGACCGCCATGCTCACGACTCCTCGTCGAAGTACGCCTCGGCGTCGAGGATCTCGCCCTCGCCGCTCTCGAAGGCCTCGGCGTCGGGCTCGTCGCCCTCGCCGGCGGCGAGCTCGCCGGCCTCGAGCAGGCCCTCGGCCGCGGCCGGTCCGGCGAGCAGTTCGCCCCGCTCGGCCCGCGCGGTCATCTGCTCGACGCTCTCGGCGATGGTGCCGTCGCGCTTGCGGCCCTTGACGATCAGGCGGATCGGCACCTCGCTGAAGGGCGACTCCTCGCGCAGACGGTTGAGCAGGAAGCGCTGGTACAGCGGGCTGAACAGCTCGGGCTTGTTGACGACCATGCCGATCGTCGGCGGGTCGATGCCGATCTGGGCCACGTAGTACAGCTTCGCGAACGTGCCGAGCTTGCTCGGCGGGCCGCGCTCGTCGAGGATCTTGCGCACGAGCCGGTTCAGCTTGCCGGTCGTCACCCGCTGGCGGGCCTGCTCGAACAGATCGAACGCGAGCATGATCGTCTCACGCACGTTCCGCCCCTCGCTCGCCGAGATCAGGGCGATCGGGGCGAACCACAGGCCTTTGAGCTCCTTGCGCAGGTACTCCTCGTACGTCTGCGGCGTGATCGGCTTGCCGTGCGGGTCACGCCTGCCCTCGGCCATGTCCCACTTGTTCACCACGATCACCACCGGCTTGTACGACTTCTGCAGCAGCATCGCGATCTGCTGGTCGACCTGCGAGATCGGCTCGGTCGCGTCGACCAGGAGCAGACCGACGTCGGCCCGGTCGATCGCCCGCTGGGCCCGGTCGTACGCGAACCACTCGATCCGGTCGGCGAAGCTCTTCTTCTTCCGCACGCCGGCGGTGTCGATCGCGACGAACGCCCGTCCGTCCATCTCGAAACGCACGTCGACGGCGTCGCGCGTCGTGCCGGCGATCTCGCTCACGATCACGCGCTTCTCGCCCGCCAGCGCGTTGACCAGCGAACTCTTGCCCGCGTTGCGCTTGCCGACGATCGCGAGCCGCATCGCCGCGTCCGCGTTGAGCGGCTCGGTCATCCCCTGCAGGTTCAGGTCGCTCACAAGGCCGTACAACGCGTCGACGAACTCGCGCCGCATGTAGTTGTTGCTCGCGCCGACCACGATCACGTCGCCCAGCCCCAGGTTCGCCGCCTCGGCCGCGTGCGCTTCCCACTTCGGCCCGTCGACCTTGTTCGCCACCACCTGGATCGGCGGCGCCTTCACGCTCTTGTCCTTGTTCCCCAGCACCCGCTCGCGCAGCAGCCGGGCGACCTGCTCGTCCTGCGGCGTCACGCCCTGCTGGGCGTCGATCACAAACAGCACCAGGTCCGCGTTCCCCACCGCCTGCGAAATCTGGAACTCGATGTCGTCGGTGAGCCGGGCCAGGTCCGCCCCGACCTCGTTGTACCGACCGCCCTCGGCGACGTACACCCCGTACCCGCCCGTGTCGGTGACTTCCACCCGGATCGGGGGCAGGTCCGGCGTGTCGTCGTCACTCCGGCGACGTGATCGGGTTTTGAGCGGGGGGTCGAGCGTGACCAGGGCGGTCACGCGGTCACGCGTCGTGCCCGCGGTCGGGTCGACGATCGAGATCTTGTCTCGGGCGAGCATGTTCATGATCGACGACTTGCCGACATTGGGCCGGCCGACGATCGCAACTCGTGGAAGGGGCATTGCGGTCAATAGTAGGTAAAGGCACCCGGGCACGAAGCCACAAAGGCACAAAGTGGTCGAGCATCCGCCGGGACGCGACCACTTCGTGCTGTTGTGCCTTTGTGCCTCTGTGCCTTCGTGCCTTCGTGCCTTCGTGCCTTCGTGCCTTTGTCCCTTCCCCCGTCACTCCACCGTCAGGTCCCGCAGGAAGTTCTCCAGGTCGGCGCGGCGCTCGTCGAGCTGCTTCTGGACGGCGGCCCGGTCACCCGAGAGCTTCTCGAGTTGCGATTCCTGCTCGTTGAGCTTGGTCGCGTACCGCTTGTAGAGGTCGGTCGTGCGGTCGATCGTCTGCATGTTCTGGCGGATGCGGGCCTGGTCGTCCGCGATCGTCTTCACATTCGCGTCGATCTGGGCCAGGGCCCGCTCGCTCTCGCCGATGGCGGCCCGCTTGCCCGCCACGGTCCGGAACGCCTCGACCACCGCGTCCGAAACCTTGCCGTCGGTCCGGTACCGCAGGATCGTCGGCAGGTCGAAGCTCGTCACGTCGAGCCGCTGGCTCTCGATCCGCTCCTGCGTGACCGTGATCGCCTTGGCCTCGTCGGGCTTGAGTTCGAGCTCAAAGCGGTACAGCGACTGGGTTTTCTCGCTGAACTCCTTGGGCTCCACGAGCGTCCAGTCACCCAGGCGCGGGTGCTCGACGACAATCGTGCGACCCTTCGCCAGGTCCTTGTTGCGGAACCCGTACGTCATCCCGTCACGCCGCACGAACGACTGCTCGACCATCCCCTGCACGATCTTGAGCTTCGTCAGGGTCGTGCCCGCGGTCGGGGTGGTCAGCACCGCCACGTCCAGGTCGACGGCGTACGCCAGCAGCCGCTTGTCGCCGGCGGGGATGTTCCCGATCTGCGCGTCGCCGGCGTACGCCGACGTCGACGAGTCCCCCTCGAACACGCTGATCGGACCGGGCAGCAGTTGCAGCTTCGCGTCCGTCGGATTGGTGACCTCCACGCCCCGCATCGGGTGATCCGTCCGGTCCGCGAGGTTGAAGATCGACACCCGCCGCGTCGGAATGTTCGCCGTCAGGAACGGGATCATCGCCGACCGCTGCCGCTCGATCGTGATCGGCGTGCTCACCTCGTAGAAGAACGTCTCCCCCGCCTGCCCCGCCTGCGCAACGGACCCGGGGGCGTAGTCCATCATCTCCGCCGCCGAGAGCACGCCGCCCATTTCGACCTGCGGGGACGCCGCGGCGTCGAACGGCGCTCCCGTCGTCCCCGGCTCGCCCGCCGGCGGCGCCCCAGGCGCCCCGCCCGGCTTCCGTCCGGCGGAGCGGTACTCCCGCATCGCCGCCTTGGCGACCTCCGCCTGCAGCACCACGTTCGACGCCGCCTGGTACGCCCGCGGCATCGCCGCCGCGATCATCGGCACCGGCACCATCGCCCGCTGCATGTACAGCGGCTCATACAAGTCCATCTGGAAACTCACGGGCCGCCCGGCGACCAGCGCCAGCCGCACGTTGGTCCAGTCCGCGTCGGTGGTGTTCTCGACGATCGCCCACCCCTGCAGGGCCCCGACCTGCTTTTTCGGGTCCCCGCCCGAGTCGCCCAGCACGAGCCGGTAGCTGTTCTTCCACACGGGCGTCTCGTGCACATACGCCGCGACCACCCGCCGGGCCTGGTCCGGCCCGCTGAGCTTCAGGTCCACGCTCTTGACGTTGTCGGCCCGGTATTCCGCCAGGGCCTCGAGCGCCTTGCCGAGCTCCTCGGCGAGCTTCTTGTCGAGCAGCTCGAACCCGGTCACGTTCGTCAGGTTCACCGACTTGACGCCCTGGTCGGTCACCAGGTTGATCCACGGCAGCTTCACGAGCGTCGCCGGCTGCGTCGGGCCGCCCCCAATCACCGTCGGTCGCTCCTCGACGTTCATGATCGTCCCGCTCACCGTCCCCTCGGCGGTCGTCAGCTTCACCGGCGAGCCGCGCAGGCGCGACAGCAGCGTCGACGCACTGGGAGCGTCCGAGAGGTCCACGCCGAAGCTCGCCAGCCGGCGCTGGATCGGGTCCTTCGACGAGTACGACACGCTCTCGACCCGCCCGCCGTCGAGGTCCAGCAGCACCAGGCTCTTGAGGATGTCGTTGATCTGCTCGGTGTTGAACCGCAGCGACACCTCGGCGTTGCCCGACACGCTCCCCTCGCGCTGGAACATGCCCACGCCCGAGCGATAGAGCGTGATCCGCCGGATCGGCATCGGCTCGGCCGCACGGGCCGCCCCCCCCGCCCCCCCCGTCCTCCCCGCCGCCCCGCCCGAGCCCCCGTCGGCGGTCGTCGGTGCTCCACCCGGCTGCAGCGCCGCCGTGGCGCTCGCGAGCGACACACCCAGCCCCGCCACGCACACGACCAGCGCCGCCCGCACGCCCAGCATCGACGTCATCATCGCCACTGCACTCCCTGAGAATCCCGCCCCGCCGCCGACCCGCGCCCGCACGCACCCGTGCGCGAGTCTATCGCATCCCCCACCGGCGTCGCCCGGCTCAGCGCCCGGCGCCCGCCCGTACGCCCCCACATGGCCGATCGGGGTACGCTGTCTCCACGACCCGGGGCTTTCCCTCAGTCGTTCACGCCGAGCCGCCGCGGCGCTCGATGGAATCCTCGCCGTGCGCCTCTCCGTCCTGCCAAACACGCCCCGTCGCCCACCCGAACACGCCCCGGGCGGGCGTGACGCCTTCGACAGCGTCGACCCGACCCTCGCGGCCCTCGCCGCCGACCTGCGCAGGACCACCCGAGCCGAGGTCCGCTTCGGCGATCACGACCGCGGTCTCTACTCCACCGACGCCTCGCTCTACCAGGTGCAGCCGCTGGGGGTCGCCGTCCCCGTGGACGCCTCCGACGCCCTTGACGTCGTCGCACGCTGCATCGCCCACGCCGTGCCCGTCCTGCCCCGGGGCGGGGGCACCAGCCTCGCCGGTCAATGCACCTCCCGCGCGGTGGTCCTCGACCTGTCGGGCCACCTTCGCTCGGTGCACGCGTTCGACCCCGCGTCCCGCACGTGCACCGTCGACCCGGGCATCACCGTCGACGACATCAACCGCGACCTCACCCGCCGGGCCGCCGCACTCAAGACGCCGCCGCTCTTCTTCGCTCCTGACCCGGCCACCAGCGCCCAGTGCGCCATCGGCGGGTGCATCGGCAACAACGCCGCCGGGGCCCGCTCGATCCGCTACGGCCGCACCAGCGAGAACATCGCGGCCCTCGACGTCGCCGTCGCCACCACCACCGGCGCCCGCCGGCTCACGCTCGGGCCCGGCGCGGGCCGGCGCGACCCCGCTGCACTCCGCCTCGCCCAGGGCGTGCTCGAGATCACCCACCGCTGCGCCGACCTCATCCGCGCTCGCTTCCCCAGGACCATCCGTCGCAACGCCGGCTACGGCCTTGACCTCATCCTGGCGCAGATCGACCGCGCCCGGCAAGCCGGCGCCCGGCTCGACCCCGCGGACCTCGACCTCACCGGCCTGCTGTGCGGGTCCGAAGGCACGCTCGCCGTCACCCTCGGGGCCACGCTCAAGCTCCACCCCGTGCCGCGGGCCCGCGGACTCGCGGTGGCGAGCTTCGCCACGCTCGAGCACGCCATCGCGGCCGTCCGGCCCATCCTCGACCTGGGCGCCCCGCTGGGCCTCTCCGCCGTCGAGCTGCTCGACGACGTCGTGCTCGACGCCGCCCGCAACAACATCGAGTACCGCGGCTACGTCGACTTGCTCCCAGGCGCGAACGCCGACCGCTCCGAGCCCAAGGCCGTGCTCTACATCGAGTTCAGCGCGTTCGACGACCCCAGGGCCGAACTCGACCGCGCCTTCGCCGCCTTGCGCTCGCTGCTGGCCGATCTTCCCGGCGTGCTGATCGCGACCGGACCTCGCGACCCGGCCGTCGCCGCCTACACCGACGCCGCGGCCATGCTCAAGGCCTGGAAGCTCCGCAAGGCCGGTGAACCGCTGCTGCACGGCCTGCCCGGCCGGCGCAAGCCCGTCACCTTCGTCGAGGACAACGCCGTCCCCGTCGAACGCCTCGCCGAGTTCGTCGCCCGCTTCAAGGACATCGTCGCCCGCCACGGCACCCGGGCCGCCTACTGGGCCCACGCCAGCGTCGGGGTGCTGCACGTGCGCCCGATGGTCGACCTGCACGACCCCGCCGACCGCGACCGCATGGTCGCCATCGCCATCGAAGTCGCCGACCTCGCCCGCGACCTCGGCGGCGTCATGTCCGGCGAGCACGGCGACGGGCGCGTCCGCGGCCCTTTGTTGGAACGCTTCTTCGGCCCGGACCTCATGCTCGCCTTCCGCGAGGTCAAGCGCCTCTTCGACCCGCTCAACCTGCTCAACCCCGGCAACATCGTCGACCCCGGACCGCCCAGCGCCATCGTCGACAACCTCCGCATCGCCCGCATCGCCGCGGCACTCCATGCCGACGACGCCATCGACACGCACTTTGAGTACCACGACCAGCACGGCCTGGTCGGCGCGGCGGAGCAGTGCAACGGTTCGGGCCTGTGCCGCAAGACAACAGGCGGCACCATGTGCCCGTCGTACCGCGCCACGCTCGACGAACGGCACTCCCCACGCGGGCGGGCCAACGCCCTGCGCCTGGCCCTCACCGGCCAGCTCCGGCCGGACGTCCCCGGCCCCGCCTGGAACGACCCCGACACGCTCGAAACGCTCGACCTGTGCCTCTCGTGCAAGGCCTGCAAGGCCGAATGCCCCAGCAACGTCGACATCGCACGCCTCAAGGCCGAATACGCCGCCCAGTCCTACCGCGTCCGCGGCGGACCGCCCCTGGCCGCGTTCGTCTTTGGCCACGTCCGCGCGCTCAACCGCCTCGGCGCCCTCACGCCCGGGCTCGCCAACAGCGTGAACGGGCTCGGCCCGACCAGGTATCTCGCCGAACGCCTGCTGGGCATCTCGCGCCGGCGCACGCTCCCGCGCTTCGAGCGCTCGCTCTACGCCCGCTGGCGCCGCGACCCCGACAACGCTCCCCCCGACCGCCCGCGCGTCCTCCTCTTCGCCGACTGCTTCACCGCCTACAACGAGCCCCACATCGGTCTCGCCGCCCGGACCCTGCTCGATCACCTCGGCGTCAATGTCGACCTCGGCCCGCCCCAGGGATCACCCGCCGATGGCCTCGCCGGGTTCGCCCAGGGCTGCTGCGGCCGGGCCCTCATCTCCACCGGCCTTCTCGACGACGCCCGCGCCACCATCGACCGCACGCTCGAGCTGCTCCGCCCCGCGATCGACGACCCGCGCGTCGACGCCGTCCTCTTTGCCGAGCCCTCGTGCCTCAGCGCCGTAAGCGACGACTGGCTCCAGCTCAAGCTCGCCACGCCGCTGGACGTCCGCCGCCGGCTCGCGGCCAAGGCCCGCCTCGTCGAGGACTACGCGGCCACCCGGCTCGCGCCCCTGCCGGGCGCCGCGGCGCGCACGGTCGTGCTGCACGCCCACTGCCACCAGAAAGCCCTGTGGGGCGCCGAGACCTCCGCCCGGGCGCTAAGCACAGCGGGGTTCGACGTCACCACCCTCGACTCGGGGTGCTGCGGCATGGCCGGCGCCTTCGGCTACCAGGCGTCCAAGGTTGACCTCGCCGGCGCCATCGGCGAACTCAGCGTCTTCCCTCCGGTTCGCGCCGCGTCGCACCAGACCATCATCGCGGCCCCCGGCACCAGTTGCCGCCACCAGATCCGCGACCACACGGGCCGCGAAGCGCTGCACCCCGTTGAGATCCTTGCGCAAGCGGTGCAGACGCGCGTGCCGGAACGGACCGTGCCGGCATTCCCCGAAGAACCCTCCGCCACACGCTGATAACCTTCCGATCCTCTCCGCGTTCTCCGCGCCCTCCGCGGCGAATCCCCTCTTTCGGAGCACCCCGTGACCACCGCGAAGACCTACACCAACGTCCTGGAACTCATCGGCAACACCCCCATGCTCGAGCTTCGGCGCATGGACGCCGGCCCGTGCAAGCTCTTTCTCAAGCTCGAACTCCAGAACCCCGCGGGCTCGATCAAGGACCGCATCGGCCTCTCCATGATCGAGGCCGCGGAGCGCGCCGGCAAACTTGATCCCAAGGGCACCCCGCCCCCCACCGTCGTTGAGGCCACCGCCGGCAACACCGGCCTGGCCCTTGCCCTGGTCGCCGGCCAGCGCGGCTACAAGCTCAAGGTCGTCGTCCCCGACAAGATGTCGCAGGAGAAGATCGCCCACCTCCGCGCCATGGGCGCCGAGGTCGTGCTCACGCGCTCCGACGTGGGCAAGGGCGACCCGGAGTACTACCAGGACGTCGCCGCCCGCATCGCCCGCGAGACCCCCAACTCCTTCTACACCGACCAGTTCAGCAACTGGGACAACGCCGACGCCCACTACCGCACGACCGGCCCCGAGATCTGGGAGCAGACCCAGGGCAAGGTCGACGCCGTGGTCGTCGGCGTGGGTTCGTCCGGCACGCTCGCGGGCCTGTCCAAGTTCTTCCACGAGCGCAAGCCCGGCGGCGTGAAGATCATCCTCGCCGACCCCAAGGGCTCCATCCTCGCCCCGCTCATCAACGAGGGCCGGCGCATCCAAGCCGGCTCCTGGCTCGTCGAAGGCATGGGCGAGGACTTCATCCCCGACATGTGCGACCTCAAGGCCATCAGCGAAGCCGTGGAGGTCCCCGACGCCGACGCCTTCTTCGCCGCCCGCGAACTGCTCGCCAAGGAAGGGCTGCTCGTCGGCTCCTCCAGCGGCTGCCTGCTGCACGCGGCCCTGGTGTGGTGCCGGCGCCAGACCGGGCCGCTGAATGTCGTCACCTTCGCGTGCGACTCGGGGGCCAAGTACCTCTCCAAGATGTTCAACGATTTCTGGATGATCGATCAGGGATTCATCCAGCGCCCCAAGTCCGGCGACCTCCGCGACATGATCGCCCGGCGCCACGACTGGCGCGAGGACTACACCCTCTCCGCCACCGACCCGGTCAAACTCGCCATCCTCCGCATGCAGATGTACGGCGTCTCCCAGATGGCCGTCATGGACACCTCCACCGGCAAGGAAATCGTCGCCGGCATCCTCGACGAGGGCGACGTCCTGCTCGCCGTTGCCAGGGATCGTGCCGCCTTCGAGCACTCCGTCGCCGACTACATGACCCGCAAGCTCGAAACCCTCCGCCCCAGCGCCAAGGTCGACGACCTCATCCCCCTCTTCCGCGCCGGGCGCGTCGCCCTCATCGTCGACGAGCACGGCACCTACCACGGCCTCATCACCCAGATCGACCTCATCAACTACCTCCGCCGCCAACTGCCCCGCTGAGCCCGATTCACCGCGGAGAACACGCAGGACACAGAGAAAGCACCACGCCCGGTACGGCGATAGCCTCTCCTCTCCCGGCACATCTTCTTCCTCCGTGCTCTCCGTGCCCTCCGTGGTGAAATCCTGTTCCTCTCCGCGCCCTCCGCGCTCTCCGCGGTGAATCCCGAGATCCCCATGCTCAACGAACACGCCCACATCGACACCCGCGTCATCCACCAGGGCCAGGCCCCCGAGCCCGTCACCGGCGCGGTCATGCCCCCCATCTTCACCACCTCCACCTACGCCCAGCGCTCCCCCGGCGAGCACTCCGGCTTCGAGTACTCCCGCTCGCAGAACCCCACCCGCTTCGCCCTCGAACGCATGGTCGCCGGCCTCGAAGGCTCCTCCATCCCCCACTCCGACGACGTCACCTCCGGCGGCTTCGCCTTCGCCTCCGGCCTCGCCTCCATGGCCTGCACCCTCGACCTGCTCTCCTCCGGCGACGAGGTCGTCGCCATGGACGACCTCTACGGCGGCTCGCGCCGGCTCTTCACCCGCGTCCGCGAGCGCTCCGCCGGCCTCAAGTTCAAGTACGTCGACATGACCGACCTCAACCGCCTCGAGGCCGCCCTCTCCCCACGCACCCGCCTCGTCTGGCTCGAGACCCCCACCAACCCCACCCTCAAGATCGTCGACCTCGCCGCCGCCTCCCGCCTCGTCCGCCAGAAGGCCCCCGACGCCGTCATCGGCTGCGACAACACCTTCGCCAGCCCCATCAACCAGCGCCCCCTCGAGCACGGCGTCGACCTCGTCATGCACTCCGCCACCAAGTACCTCAACGGCCACTCCGACGTCGTCGGCGGCCTGCTCGTCACCAACAACCGCGACCTCGCCCTGCGCCTGCGCTTCCTCCAGAACGCCACCGGCGCCATCATGGGCCCCTTCGACAGCTACATGGTCCTCCGCGGCGTCAAGACCCTCGCCCTGCGCGTCGCCCGCCACAACGACTCGGGCCTCAAGATCGCCCGCTGGCTCGCCGCCCACCCGCAGGTCGAGCGCGTCATCCACCCCGGCCTCGAGTCCCACCCCCAGCACGCCATCGCCAAGCGCCAGATGTCCGGCTTCGGCGGCATGATCACCTTCTTCATCAAGCCCACCGGCAGCGGCAACGGCGCCGGCCTGGCCGCCGCCCGCAAGTTCCTCGAGAACGTCCGCATCTTTGCCCTGGCCGAGTCGCTCGGCGGCGTCGAGTCGCTCATCGAGCACCCCGCCATCATGACCCACGCCTCAGTCCCCCCCGAGACGCGCCAGCAACTCGGCATCTCCGACACCCTCATCCGCCTCAGCGTCGGCATCGAGCACGCCGACGACCTCATTGCCGACCTCGACCACGCCTTCAAGGCCGCGAAGTAACCCGATCCCGATAGCACAGGCGTCCCGCCTGTGTCCGCCTGCGTACGCCCCGGTTCCGCATCCGCGCCACGAACCCCGAACCGGGTGCCGCCGCCGGACCACGCAAAAATCTGGCGCGCAACGGCGCCTTTGCGCGCAAATAAGCGCCGGTACCCCGCACAAAACTTGCCCCACCGCGGCCCCGGGCAAAACTCCGCCCATGCCCGCCGCCGCCCTCATCCACGCCGACATCCTCCCGCCCAACGACCTCGCCGCCGCCGCCCGCAAGGCCCTCGAGACCCTCGTCTCGATCCTCCAGGACAAGGCCGCGTCCATCCGCGACCAGCGCATGGCCGCCACCGCCATCCTCCGCCTCGCCCTGCGACCCGCGCCGCCACCTCCGCCGCGCCCGCGCGCCAGCCCCGCCGACAGGCCGCCCGCCCCCGCGCCCGTCCCGCCCCCCGCGCCGGTGCACCACGCCCGGCCCGCCCCCTCCACCCCGACCACCCCCGCGTCCCCGCCCGCCTCCGATTCGCGCCCGAGCCCTCACCCGGCCCCCCCCATCCTCACGCGCCTCGCCCCCGCGGCCGCCCTGCTCGCCGCTGCCGGCATCGCCCACCATCCCATGCCGCCACCCTGACGCCACGCTCGAGCACGCGCCGGCGCAATCCAAAAAAACACACCCGCCGGCTCCTCCGAACCGACGGGTGCTCGGGTCAGTCGCATCCCCCGCCCAGAGGCGGACCAGGAATGAGCCGCGACCCGATTCTGAAAGGAGAGAGTTTCTGTTCGCCCAGCCTCAGCGACGCCGACGCCGCGCCGCCATCGCACCCGCCATCGCCAGCATCCCCGCCGCGCCCGGCGCCGGGATCACCGCGATGTCCGTGAGGTACAGCCCCGACCCGATCTCGCCCACGAGCACCGTCGCGCCCGTGTTCAGGTTGAGCGTGTACAGCTTGCTCGAGACGCCCGTCGTGTCCGAGATGAACGCCTGACCCGTCGGCCCGAAGATGTCGAACCCCGCCGAGTCACCCAGGTCAAATCCCAGCGCTCCGATCGGCGTCACCACGCCGCCGTTGAACGACGGGTTTCCGGCCGCCATGGACCCGACCTCGCCGAGAACATCACGGCCGGAATCGATGATGTACTGCTTCACCGTCCCCACCGGCGTCAGCATGCCGAACATCGACCCCGTGTACGCCGCCCCCACCGCCCGCGGCGTCAGCCCCGAGCCGTCGTTGTACGTCAGGGCCGTGTCCAGCGCCGGCGCCACCGCGCCGCCCGTGAGCGGGTTCAGCCGCCGGTTGCCGCCGTTGGCGTCCACCACGCGGATCCGGTCCACCGTCGGGTTGAAGTCCACGCCGAACCCGGCCGCCAGCGGATCCAGGGCGGGCGTAAAGCCCGAGCCGATCGCGCTCGCCGTGCCGCCCGCGTCCAGTTGCATCACGCGGCTGTCGCTGGTGATGATGAAGAACTGCCGGGTCAGGGGACGGAAGTCCAGCCCGCGGATCGCCTCGCCCGGGTTCAGCCCGGTGATGGCGTTGTCGCTCAGGATCGAGCCCGGGTTCATCGTGTCAAACGACACGATCCGGTTGTTCGCCGTCACGCCGTACCCGATGAGCTGGGCAGAGGCGCCGCCCGCGAGGGCCACCATCGCACCGATACCAACCGCCGAAGAAAGTCCGCGCATGTCGCTTCTCTCCAATCTGGTGCCGGCCCACGCTGGCCGCGGGCGTCTCCCACGACGCCCGCCTCCCGTCCAGAGGAAGCTCGGCACGGGCACTGCGACCGCCGCGCCACGCCGGTTTTTCGGTCGAGCGAAAATTCCGCCTACCGTTCGCCATGCGCCGGTTCTTCGCACCCGTCGGCGTGCTCTGGCTCGCCCTGCTCACGGTCGTTCTGCTGACCGGCTGCACGCAGTCCCGGGCCCAGAAGCTCGCCGCCCGGGCCGACAAGGTCGAGACCGCCCTCACACGCGAGCGCGACCGCGTGCTCGAACTCCCCGCCGGACCCGAGCGCTCCGCCCGCCTCGACCACCTCTCGTCGCTCAACCTCCAGTTGCGGGCCGCGAACATCTCGCGCGTCGCCGCCCCCCGCCTGCTCACCGGCGAGCAGGTCGACATGGCCTTCGACGTGCTCGACGAGGTCTACGGCACCATCAACTGGAACATCCCCCTGGCCCCGAGCGACACCCGCGCCAAGCCCCTGCCGGACCTCTTCACCGGCGCCGGCCTGGACTTCAACCGCTTCACGGCCGCGCCCATGACCCAGCCGGCCCCCGCCCAGCCACCCCCCGCAAAGTAAGCCGCCTCACGACACCTGGTCGGTCGCCCCGGCGTGCCCCTGGGCCCGGGCGCAGTGCGAGCAGCAGTACATCGTCCCACGCTCGGACTCGACCCCGTGCCCCAGGATCCGGCACCCGCAGTGCGCACACGTCGGGGCCAGCTTGTGCACCGCGCACTCGAAGCTGTCGAACACGTGCCGCGTCCCGTCCATCGCCACCTCGATCGGGCGTGTGTACTCATTCCCGCACGTCTCGCACCTTGCCATGGCGTCTCTCCTCCGGCCTCCCGTTGTCCCCGCACGCCACAGCATGAGCCCCGTTCCGGCGTGCCCTGTGAACCCCGGATGAAAGCGCGTTCGCTTACGCCCGCGCGTCCGCCACGCCCGCCCGGGCCTCGTCGTCACGCCGGGCCCGCTGGGCCACGGTCCCGCTCGCGATCATGCCGCCGCCCCGCACCCTCGCCCCCACCACCAGCGCCGCCGAGATGATCACGATGTTCTTGATGATGTACTGCCCCTCGAGCGTCGGCACCGGGAACCACGGGCGCCAGCACCGCTCCGGGAACAGCACCAGCGGCGTCACGGTCCCCGCCATCTGCAGCAGCAACAGCGCGACCGTGGTCCGCAGAAAGACGCCGCCGATGAGCCCGACGCCGATGAGCGTCTCCCACGTCGCGAGCACCGGGCGCGAGACGTCCGCCTGCACCACGCCGAAGGTCAGCTTCGAGATCGTGTCGGTCGCCAACTCATCCGCCGGGCTCAACCCCGGGAAGAACTTGAGCACCCCGAACCACACGAACACCACCCCGACCGACATCCGCAGCAGCACCGGCCCGCTGCGCGCCATCCACAGGGTGATGCGCCGGTCGATGCTGACGGGGACGGTTCGCGCCATGCACGAGTGTCGCACATCCTCGACACCGCCGGACCGCGCAGGCATGAATTCCCCCTCATTCACCGCTCCCGACGCGGAAAGTGGCCCCGGTGGGAGTCGAACCCACACGTCCCTTTCAGGACGGCGGATTTTAAGTCCGCTGCGTCTGCCGGTTCCGCCACGGGGCCCGCGCCGACGCCCCCATCGTACGGAAACTCCCCCCGACCGGCCTCACCCCGCCGTCGCCCCCCGCGACGCCCGCACGGCCCCAACCCCGCCCCCGCTCCCGCCCTTCCCCGCCGCCGCACACCTCTTCGAGCAGTACTTCACGTTCGCCCAGTCCCGCTCCCACTTCTTTCGCCACGCGAACGGCCGCCCGCACACCACGCACGTCTTGGTTGGCAAGGGCGGTCGTCCCATCGGCCTCACTCGTTCATCCGCACGCCGGCGCACGTCGAAGACACACGCCGATGCCCCGCTCGACCAAGGCACAGGCAGCAGGCACGACCCCGACGCCCGTCAGCCGCCTCGTCGTCGTCTTCGGCGACCAGCTCGACGCGGATGCACCCCCCATCGCCGGCCTCGATCCCGCCCGCGACGCCGTGGTCATGTTGGAGGTCGCCGGCGAGTCCCGCCACATCCCCAGCCACATCCAGCGCACCGTGCTCTTCCTCAGCGCCATGCGCAACTTCGCCGCCGCGCTCCGCGCCCGCGGCGTGCGCGTCCACTACGTCGCCCTCGACGACCCGGCCAACACCCACGACTTCCGCACCGAGCTCGACCGCGCCGTCCACACCCTCGCCCCGGCCGAGCTCGCCTGCACCCACCCCGGCGAGTGGCGCATCCTCGACGAGGTCCGCTCGTGGAACCGCCGCTTCGGCCTGCCCGTCACCGTTCACGCCGACCGACACTTCATCGCCACCCCCGAGGAGTTCCGCGCCTGGGCCGACGCCCGCGCCTCGCTCGTCATGGAGTTCTTCTACCGCGAGCAGCGCCGCCGCACCGGCTACCTCGTCGACGCCCGCGGCCGCCCCGAAGGCGGCGAGTGGAACTTCGACAAGCAGAACCGCAAGGCCTTCGGCGCCCGCGGCCCCGACCCCAAGCCGCCCCCGCCACGCCGGTTCGAGCCCGACGCCGTCACCCTCGACGTCATCCGCGCCGTGCGCACCGTCCTGCCCGACCTCCCCGGCCGGCTCCCGGCCGACACCGACTTCGCCTGGCCCGTCACCCGCGCTCAGGCCCTCGCGGCCCTCGACGACTTCATCACCCACCGCCTCGCACGCTTCGGCGACTACGAGGACGCGATGTGGTCCACCGAGCCCGTCGCGTACCACTCCACCCTCAGCCCGGCCCTGAACCTCAAGCTCCTGAACCCGCGCGAGTGCTGCGAGGCGGCGATCGCCGCGTACCGCGCGGGCGCCGCCCCGCTCCCCGGCGTCGAGGGCTTCGTCCGCCAGATCATCGGCTGGCGCGAGTTCATACGCGGCGTCTACTGGCTCGAGGGCCCCGACTACGCCGACCGCAACGGCCTCGACCAGCACGGGAACCTGCCCTGGTTCTACTGGACCGGCGGCACCGACATGGCGTGCCTGCGCACCTGCGTAAACGAAGTGCTCGACCGCGCCTACGGCCACCACATCCAGCGCCTCATGGTCACCGGCAACTTCGCGCTGCTCGCCGGCGTCTCCCCGCGGGCCGTGCGCGACTGGTACCTGGGCATGTACGCCGACGGCGTCGACTGGGTCACCGCCCCCAACGTCGTCGGCATGGTCATGCACGCCGACCGGCGCGAGCACGCCGCGCCCGGTGTGACCGGCCTGGTCGGCACCAAGCCGTACGCGGCCAGCGGCCGCTACATCGAGCGCATGAGCAACTACTGCCGCTCGTGCCGCTATGACCCCGGCCGGCGCGAGGGTCCGCGGGCCTGCCCCGTCACGGTGCTCTACTGGGACTTCCTCGCCCGCAACCGCGCACGCCTGGGCTCGAACCGGCGCATGGCGATGATGTTCAAGAACCTGGATGCGCTGCCGCGTGAGACGCTCGTCCGCCTGACGCATGAAGCGCGGGAGCTTCGCTCGCGCCTCGGCGTCGAGCGAACGCCCGGTTCAGCACCAGGTGCGCCACCGGCGTGACCACCAGCGTCAGCAGCAGCGACAGCATCTGCCCGCCGATGACCACGATCGCGATCGCCCGCCGCTCCTCCGCGCCCGGCCCGGTGCCGATCGCCAGCGGCAGCATGCCGCCGACCAGCGCCAGGGTCGTCATCAGGATCGGGCGCAGCCGGTCGCGGCTGCCCTGCACGACCGCTTCCTCCATCGGCCCGCCCCGCGCGATGAGCTGGTTGATGTGGTCCACCTGCAGGATCGAGTTCTTCTTCACCACGCCGAACAGCACCAGGACCCCCAGCGCCGAATACAGGTTCAGCGACTCGCCCATCAGCCACAGCGAGAAGAACGCGAACGGCACCGACAACGGCAGCGATAGCAGGATCGTCAGCGGGTGCAGATAGCTCTCGTAGTTCGCCGCGAGGATCATGTACATGAACACGATCGACAGCGCGAACGCCAGCAGGAATTCGTGGAACGTCCGCTCCAGTTCCCGCCCCTTGCCCATCGTGACGACCGTGTACTCCTCGGGCATCTGCAGCTTGGTGATCTCCGCCCGCACCGCCTCGAGCCGGTCCGCCAGGGCGTACCCCGGCCCGACGCCGGCCCGCAGGTTCGCCGCCCGCTGACGGTCCAGCCGATCGATTCGGGCCGCCGTCACCGCCGGCACAAGGTCCGCGAAGCTCCGCAGCTCCACCACCCCGCGGGTCGTCCCGGTCGCGGGGATCAGCAGGCGCGGGATCCCTCCGACGTCCGCCCGGTCGCGGTCCGCCAGGCGCAGCTGCACGTCGTAATCCTCGTTCGTCGACTCGTCACGGAAGCGCGACACCTCGTCCTCGCCGCCGACCAAGAGCCGCAGCGCCGTGCCGATGTCCCGCGGCGACACCCCCAGGTCCGCCGCCCGCTCGCGGTCGATCACCACCCGCAGTTCCGGCGTGTTCAGCTTCAGCGTCGTGTCCGCGTCCGGCAAGCCCCCCATCTCGCGGGCCTTCTCGCGCAGGGTCTCGGTGTACTCCGCGAGCTTCGCCAGTTCCGGCCCGCGGATCGCGATGTCGATGTCGAAGTTGCCGCCGCCGATGTTGAACGCCGGGAACGGGCGCACGCTGATCCGCAGGTCCGGCAGCCCGCGCAGCGCCTTGCGCAGGTCCTGCTGCACGTCCGACTGCGTGAAGTTCCCGCGGAACGCCGCGAGCGGCCGGCCCGCGAGCGTCTCCTTCCACAGGCGCGACAGCGAGAAGTACCGCTGCTCGTGCGGCACGATGCGGACGTAGATATCGCCCCGGTTCACCTGCCCCAGGAACGAACCGCCCGCGGCCGACAGCGTCGTCGTCACCGCCGGGTGCTGGCGGATGCGTTCTTCCACCACCGCGATCGCGTCGTCGAACGCGCGGAAGCTGATCCCCTCCGGCCCCGTCACGCCCACGGTGAACTCCGCCTCGTCCACGTCGCTGGGCAGGTAGTCCTGGCGCAACAGGCCGTACAGCGGCACCGAGCACGCCGTGATCGCCACCGCGGCCGCGAGCGTCAGGTACCGCCATCGGATGCACCGGCGCAGCAGCCACGCGTACCCCGCGTCGATGAACCGGTAGAACCCCGACCGCGACGCCGCGTGCCCCCCTTCGTGTCCGCCCGCCGGCGCCCGCAGCATCCGCGACGCCATCATCGGTGTGAGCGTGAACGACACGAGCAGGCTCACCAGCACCGCCGCCGCCGCCGTCACCCCGAATTGGTACAGGAACCGCCCCGAGATCGACGACATGAACGACACCGGCACGAAGATCACCACCAGCGACAGCGTCGTCGCCAACACCGCCAGGCCGATCTCGGCGGTGCCCCGCTTCGCGGCCTCGATCGCCGGCAGGTTTTCCTCCTCCACCAGCTTGTAGATGTTCTCGAGCACCACGATCGCGTCGTCGATGACGATCCCGACCATGAGCACCAGCGCCAGCATGGTCACGCTGTTGAGCGTGAAGTCCAGCGCCCACATCACGCCGAAGGTCGAGACCACCGACGCCGGGATCGCCACGCCCGCGATAAGCGTCGAACGCCACGACCGCATGAACGCCAGCACCACCAGCGTCGCCAGGATCGACCCCAGCACGAGGTGCACCTCGATCTCGTGCAGGGCCGCGTAGATGTACCGCGACTGGTCCCGGATGATCTCCAGCCTGGACCCGGCCGGGATGATCGGCTGCAGCGCCTCGACTTCCTTGCGCACCCCCTCGATCACCGCCACCGAGTTCGCCCCCGACTGGCGCCGGATCTCCAGCGACACCGCCGGCAGGCCGTTGAGCCGAGCCGACGACCGCTGCTCCCGCGCCCCGTCGAACGCCGTGCCGATGTCCCGCACCCGGATCGGCGTCCCGCGCACCACTCCCACGATGATGTCGTTGAAGTCGTCGGGCGACCGAAGCCGCCCCAGCGTCCGCAGCACCAGCTCGCTCCGCTCCCCCGTCACGTTCCCGCCGGGAATGTCCGCGTTCTGACGCTGGATCGCGTCCCGCACCGCCGTGATCGGGATCCCCAGCGCGTCGAGCCTCGCGGCGTCGACGTCCACGTTCACCGTCCGCTCCAGCCCGCCGACGATCGCCACCTCCCCCACACCCGCCGACCGCTCCAGCCGCGGCTTGATCAGCTTGTCCGCGATCTCCGTCAGCTCCCGGATGCTCAGGTCCCCGCTCAACGCCAGCGTCATCACCGGCGTCGAGTCGTTGTCGAACTTCGACACCACCGGCGGCTCCGCATCGTCCGGCAGCCGACGGATCGCCGTCGCCACCCGGTCCCGCACATCCTGGGCCGCGGCGTCGATGTTCCGGTTGAGGCTGAACGTCGCCAACACAATCGAGTTCCCCTGCCCCGAAATCGATCGCAGTTCCTCGATCCCCTCGACGGTGTTCACCGCCTCCTCGATGATCTGCGAGACCTGCGACTCCACCTCCTCGGGCGACGCCCCCGGCAGCGTCGTGCGGACCGTCACCGTCGGCAGGTCCACCGACGGCAGCCGGTCCACCCCCAGGCTCCCAAACGCCACGCTTCCGATCACCACCATGGCGGCGATGAGCATCACCGCGAAGACGGGCCGCCGAATGCACACCTGCGCAAGAACGTTCACGCCGCACCCCCCGCCGCACTCTCGGGTTGCTGACCGGCAGGAACCGGCTCACGAACCGGCGGCGGCGCTGCCCGATCGAGCAGCGGCGAATCCGGCGCCGCCGCCTCGCGCTCGTCGGGCTGCGGCAGCGCCGTGGCGATCATGTCCGCCGACAGCAGCCCGCACGCCCGCTTGAGCGCCAGGTACGCCCCCTTGGCGATGAACTCCTCGCTCACCGCCTGCAGTTCCGCGTTGAGCAGGTCATCCTGCGCCGTCACCCGCTCCAGGTTCGTCCCCAGCCCCGCCTCGTACGACGCTTCCGCCAGCGCCAGCGCCTGCCTGGCCGCTCCGATCTGCGTCCGCAATTCCTCGACCCGGGCCCGCGACGACACCACCTGCGACCGCGCGGCCTCGACGTCCCGACGCACCTCGCGCACCCGCAGCCGATAGTCCAGCACCCGCTCGCGGAACACCGACCACGACGACCGCACCTCCGCCTCGATCCGCCCCGCCGAGAAAATCGGCACCCGCACGCTGATGAGCGACGCGATGCTCGACGCCGAGTCGTCCGGCCCGCGCGCCAGGAAATAGTCCAGGTTCACGCCCACCGCCGGGGCAAACTGGCTGATCGCGGCGTCCACCAGCAGCCGCGCCGCCGTCGCGTCGTCACGGGCCGCCACCACGTCCTGCCGATACTGCTGCGCCAGCGCGTCGAGCGTGTGCAGCTCCGGCAGGTCCGGCGGCGGTGTGTACCCGTCCACCAGCGCCGACCCCGTCACGTCCGCCCCCGTCAAGAGCGCCAGGGTCGCCCGGGCCTCGCGCGCCTGCCCCTGCGCCGAGATCAGCAGCGCCCGCGTCCGCGACACCTGCGCCTCGATCTGCGCCACGTCCAGCGGCCGCGCAAACCCCACCTCGTTGCGGGCCCGCGCGTCGCGCAGCCGCTCCATCTGCGCTTCCACCGACGACACCAGCACCTGCACCAGCCGCTCCGCCCGCACACCCTCGTAGTACGCCCGCACCGTCTGCAAGAGCAGCGCCTCCCGCAGGTCCAGGATCAGCCACCGCTCCGCCAGGGCCGAATACTCCGCGGCCTCCACCGACCGGAAATCCCCCATCCCCGTGAGCAGCGTGTACTGGGCCCCGATCCCCACCCCCGACTGCACCACGCCCGCCGTCCCCGTGTTCTCGCGCACCGCCGCGTCCGCGAACAGGTCGAACGTCGGCAACAGGTTCGACGCCCGCCGCTCCCGCTCGGCCAACGCCTGGATGTACCGTTCCCCCTGCGCCGCCAATTGCTCGTTCCGCGTCGCCGTCAGCCGCAGCGCCTGCACGAGCGTCAACTGCGCATCCGCGGCCGGCTCCACCGCCACCGCCTCCGCCCCCGCCGGATCGGAAATCGCCCGGTACCGCTCCACATCCCCGCGCTGGTCCGTCGCGCACGACGCCAGCCCCGCCAGCGCGACACATCCGGCGCACACCGTGCGCCCCGACCCGCTCACGCCGCACCCCCGGCGCTCGCTGCTGCGATGCCGCCCCGAAGCACGCCCATCACATGGTCCCGCAGCGCCTCGGGCGTCAGCCCCGCAGGCGGGTACAGCATCGCCCCACGCACGAACGAGAACAGGTACTGGGTCGTCAGCGCCGGCCACGGGTCGTGCAGCTCCCCCGCAGCCACGCCGTCGCGGATCGTTCGCTCAATCCGAGCCGCCAAGTCCGCCCGGATCCGCAGCAACTCCGGGTCCTCCGGCGTCAGTTGCCCGCTCCGCATGATCCGGTACACCCCCGGGTGCGCAAACGCAAAGTCCACGATTGCCCCCACGATCGCCCCCAGCCGCTCCCAGGTCGTCGTGCACGCCGGCAACTCCCGCTCCAGCCGCTGGCTCACCATCGCAAACCCGCGCCGGATCACCGCGAGGTACACGTCTTCCTTCGACACCCAATAGAGGTACACCGTCCCCTTGCCCACGTGGGCACGGGCGGCGATGTCCTCGAGCCGGACCTCGTGGAACGGTTTGGTGGCGAACAGCTCCGCCGCACCGTCCAGAATCCGATCAGGCTTGGATCCTTCTTCCACGGGCACCGAGTATCTCCAAACGGCGTCGACAGAACTGACCGGTCAGTTCTATAGTAGCCCGTCCTCCACGCCGGTCCCCGCCGGCCGTCCCCGCCGGCCGTCCCCGCCGGCCGTCCCCACCGGCCGTCCCCAATCATCCTCCCCATGGCCATCACCGCTCGCACACGCTGGGCCCGCACCCGACCTGTTCTGGTCGCGATCGCCGCGGCCGGGCTGGTGGGCGCCTGCAATCGCGCCCCCGCCCCCGGCGGGCCAAGCGCCAAAGGCGGCCCCGGCGCTCCCGCCGCCGAGCCGCGCACCGTGCAGATGGTCCCCATCGCCACCCGCCCCATCGACCGCTTCATCGACGTGACCGGCACGCTCTACGGGGAAGAAGAAGTCACCATCGCCGCCGAGGTCCCCGGCCGAATTGTCGACCTCGCGGTTGACCTCGGCGACGAAGCCCCCGCCGGCGGTCGTCTCGCGCAGGTCGAAACGACCGACTACACCCTCGCGGTCGCCGAGCAGCGGGCCGGCCTCATGGCGGCCCTCGCCAAGCTCGGCCTCGACGAGATGCCCGAAGGCGACATCGACCTCGCCCAGGTCCCCCTGGTCGCCCGTGCCGACGCGTCGCTCGCCAACGCCAAGTCGCGGCTGGACCGGGCCCGCAAGCTCTTCGAGCGCACGCCCCCGATGATGTCCGCGCAGGACTTCGCCGACATCGAGACCGAGTACGCCGTCGCCCTCACCAGCGCCTCGGTGGAGCGCCTCAACGCCCGCTCGCTCCTGGCCGACGCCCGCGTACGCGCCTCCGCCGTCCGCTTGTCCGAGCAGAAGCTCACCGACACCACCGTCATCGCGCCCACCGAGCGCGGGCTCACCTACCGCGTCGCCTCCCGCCTCGTCTCCGTCGGTGAAGTCGTCACCCAGGGCCAGCCCCTGTTCCGCCTCGTCGCAACCCGGCGCGTGAAGTTCCGGGGGGCCGTGCCCGAGCGCTTCTCCGCCGACGTCCGCGCCGGCGCCCCCGCTCTGCTGAGCCTGGAAGGCTTCGAGCAGACCTTCGACGGCGTCGTCGCCCGCGTCGCCCCGGCCGTTGACGTCACCACCCGCGCCTTCGAGGTCGAGATCGAGGCCGACAACGCCGACGGCCGTCTCAAGCCCGGCAGTTTCGCCCGTGCCCAGATCCGCGTCGGCACCCAGCAGGACGCCCGATTCGTCCCCGACGCCGCGGTCGCCGAGTTCGCCGGCACACAGCGCGTCTTCTCGATCAAGGACGGCAAGGCGGTCGAGCACCGCGTGCGGCTCGGCCGCTCGGTGAACGGCCAGCGCGAGCTGCTCGACCCGCTCCCCGACGTGACCGAACTCATCGACCGCCCCCGCGCCATCGCGCCCGGCGCGCCGGTCAAGGTCGTCAGCACCTCCTGACGCTCACGCCCGGTCCGCAGGCGTCAGCGAACGCAGCATTTCCACCGCGCTGGGGCGGAACCCGCACCGGGCGAACATCGCTCGCGCCGCGTCGTTGAACGCACCCGTCTCCAGCCGCACCTGAGGGACCCCCATCGCCGCGAACGCCCGAACCGCGGCGTTCGCCAGCGCCGCCCCCACGCCGGCGCGCCGGTCCGCGGGCTCAACCCACAGGTCATGGATCCATCCGAACTCCCGGACCCGGAAGATCGGCACCTCCGGCTCCACGGTCCCCACGACAAACCCGGCCAGCGACGCGTCCTGCCGCTCCGCCACGAGCAGCACGCTCCGCGGATCGCTCGCCCGCGCGGGCAGCCATCGCGCATACCGCTGCTCCACGTCTCCCAGGGCCGCGAACCGCACCGGATCGGCCTGTTCATGAAGCGCACAAATCGCGCGGACCATCGGCAGCAGCGCCGCAACATCCTCGTGGGTGGCCGCCCGGACGTGCATGCCCGACCATAGCACTGGCCCGAAACCATCCTGATTCCAGCCTTCATGGCCGCGCGGCACCCGGCTTGCCGATAGGGAGTACCCTGAATGTGCGTGGTCGCCCGCCCGCGGCGGTCGGGGGCGGCGCGCGGTCGGCGCTCCGCGTCCCTGGGAGACCGTTACGGATGACCATGCTCTCGATCCGCCCAATCCCAAACCGCGACCCCCGGGCCGCCGCGCCCGCGCTGCTCCTGCGCGCCGGCGCCGCCGCGCTCGTCCTCGCCGGCCTCACCGGCGCCGCCTCGGCCCAGAACGAAGAACGGCGCATCGAACGCGCCGTCCGCCAGGCCGGCGTCGCCGACCCCTCGCTCATCCCGCGCGGCGGCACCCTCGAGGAACGCACCTACGTCGACGTCGGCGGCTTCAACTCCTTCACCTTCCTTAACCTCAACGACTCCGACACCAACTCGCGCCGGCTCATCCAGAACGACCTGGTCCTCTTCGCCCGCGCCTCGATCGACGGCGGCCACAACTTCTTCGCCCGCACCCGCTTCCGCTACCGCGACTTCAGCCCCGGCGACAGCTTCGACGGGCGCGGCGACGGCTGGAGCGAGCCGTTTATCGACCGCTACTGGTACGAGTTCGACTCCGCCAGCCTCGACGCCGTCGAGGGTCGCCCGGCCCGCGACTGGGGCGTGAACGTGCGCGTCGGCCGCCAGTTCGTCGACTGGGGCGCCGGCCTGGTGCTCAGCGAGACGCTCCTGGCCGTCATGCCCACGCTCACCTTCGGGCCCGCCACCATCGAGGGCCTCGCCGGCGTCACCCCCGGCGACGAGAGCATCGTCGACTTCGACGCCTCTCGCGCCGAGTACAACTCCGACACCCAGCGCGGCTTCTTCGGCCTGCGCATCTCCGGGCGCGACCAGGGCGGGAGCGAGCTCTACGGCTTCGTCATGCGCATGGAGGACTACAACACCGACACCGCCTCCAGCGTGCCCAACGTGACCCAGCCGGTCGACTTCAACTACGACGCCTGGTACCTCGGCGTCGGCGCTACCGGCAGCCTCTCGGCCGACTCTCTCCTGCTCGGCGAACTCGTGTACGAGTCGGGCGCCAGCCGCTCCGACCCCCTGCTCACCCCCGACGGCTCGCAGACCCGCGAAACCATCCACGCCTTCGCCGCCCGCGCCCAGATCGTCCACTTCCTGCGCGACGCCCGCGACACCCGCCTCTCGGCCGAAATCCTGCTCGCCAGCGGCGACTCCGACCGCCGCTCCCCCACCGACACCGTCGGCGGCAACGCCCCCGGCACCAACGACACCGGCTTCAACTCCATGGGCTTCGCCAACACGGGCCTGGCCTTCAGCCCCTCGCTGAGCAACCTGTGGTCCACGCGCCTGGGCGTCAGCGCGTTCCCCTTCCGCACCATGGAGAGCACCGGCGACGGCGCCGTCGACCAGCTCCAGCTCGGGGCCGACCTGTTCTTCTTCAACAAGTTCAACCGCTCCGCCCCCGTCGACGAGCCCAGCGACGACACCATGTACCTGGGCACCGAGTTCGACCTTTCCGCCAATTACCGCATCACCAGTGACCTCGCCATCGGCCTGCGCTGGGGCGTCTTCTTCCCCGGCTCGGCCCTTGAGGCCGACAACACCCGTAACTTCGTCCTCGCAACCGTGACCCTGTCCTTCTGACCCCCCGCCCCCAACGGCCCCCACCGCCCCGCCACCTTCCTCCCACCCCGCCGCGGACCCCGACCAGGAACTGCCGGTTGCCCGCACAGCCCGCTCCAGCCGCGTCCCGACTCCTCCTGCTCGCGCTGGTCGCCTGCGCGCTGGTCGAGCCGCTTGCCGGCTGCGGTCGCACCAGCATCACCGCGCCCCTCGCCTCCTCGCTCGCCGCCCCCGAAGGCGCCGACGTCGACGAGATCGACTTCTGGCACGAGCTGCCCAACCGCACCGTCGTCGCCAACGGCGACGCCCTCGTCGGCCTGATCTTCCTCGCCACCGGCGGCACCGCCAGCGCCGAAGGCATGCCCCTGCACGAACTCATCGGCGCCGACTACGCCCAGCGCGTCGAATACGCCAAGCGCCGCGGATGGGTCGACGACAACTTCTTCGAGGCCCAGGACCTCGCCGTCCGCCGCGGCGTCGTCGCCCGGGCCCTCGCCGACATCTGCCGCATCCGCGGCGGCGTCATGATGCGCATCGCCGGCCGCAACGAGCGCTACGCCACCCGCGAGCTCGAATACCTCGGCATCCTCCCCCCCGGCTCCCCCAACCAGGTCATCGCCGGCGGCGAGTTCATCGGCCTCATCAGCCAGGCTCAGGACTACGTCAACTTCAAGCAGTTCGGCCCGCTCCCCGGCGTCGCCGCAACCCTGCGCGGCGACCCCGACAAGCCCGCACCCGGCGCCGCGACCCCTGAGCCCGCGACCCCGCCCGCAGACACCCCAGCCGACCCGAGCGCAGCGCCCCCCCAAGCCGCACCCGAAGATCCCAGCGCCAAGACCGCCGGGCCCTCGCCCGGCGAACCCGAGCCCCCGCCCGAGCCCCCGCCCGAGCTCCAGCCCGAGCTCCAGCCCGAGCCAAGCCCCGAGCCCGCGCCACCCGCGCAGCCGGCGCCCCCACCCGGCGGCTGAGCGCACGCGCCCCGTCCCGAGCAGATACGCTCGACCCAAGGCCAGCTTCGCCGATGCCCGCACCAACCCCCTCGACCAAGCCGCAGCACACGGGGGCCACCCAGCCCGGCGCTCGCAGCGCCTCCTCGCGCGCCACGCGCCTGCGCCGCGGCCAGTGGGCCCTGGGCCTCGCCGTCACTCTCGCGTTGGTCGTGATCCAGGCCACCGGCATCACCGGCCGCACGATCGAGCTCTTCTCGCTCGACCTGCGGGCCCGCTGGTTCGGCGCCTCCGCGCCGCCTTCGTCAACGTCCATCGCGGTCGTCGCCCTCGACGACGGGGCGATCGAGCGCGTCGGCCGCTGGCCCTGGCCGCGCGAGCGCCTCGCCCAGGTCATCGACGAACTCCGCATCGCCGGCGCCCGCGTCGTCGCCCTCGACCTTCTGCTCGACGACCCCAGCCTCGCGCGCATCGTCCGCGACCCCGACGCTCCCGGCGGCGTCCGCGTGCTCGACGACGACCAGATCCTCGCCGACGCCATGGCCCGGCACGGCGCGGTCGTGTGCGCCGTGAGCTTCCCCTTCGACTGGCTCGCAGGCGCCGGCGCCGCCGAGCGCATCGCTCCCAGCGACCGGCTCGCCACCGGCGCGATCGTCGACGCCCTGCGGGCCCGCCCCGAACTCGCCACCGCCCCGGTCGACGACGCCCTCGACGCACTCCGTCCCATGCTCCCCGAGGACGAGCGCCACACCACCCGCGGCGCCGCCGTTGACGACCTGCGCCAGAAGCTCGGCATCGCCCGCACCCTCATCGAGCACACCCGCCGCTCCGGCGTCCTGCCGCCCGCGCAGCAGGCCCTCTGGCCCACCTCCCGCGACCCGCGCACCCCCGTCCCCGTCATCGGCATGGCCGCGGCCAAGCTCGCCAGCGCCAGCTTCAACACCTTCGACCTCGACGGCAAGGTCCGGCGCGTCCCCCTGTGGGTCCGTTGCGAGGGCACGCTCTGGCCCACGCTCGGCCTCGCGGCCGTCGCCCGCTTCCGCGAAGTCGACGCCTCCGGCCTCAGCGTTGACACCGCGCGCACCACACTCAAAGCCCGCGACGGCACCACGTCCACCCTTCGCACGCGCCGCGAGTTGTTCACCTTCCGCACCGACGACGGGCGGGTCGAGTCCAAGGCCGTCGACGGCCTGGTCTACATCCCCTGGCCCGTCGCCCTGCCCGACTGGAAAGCCCAGTTCGAACCCCCCGTCGGTGAGACCGCCGGCGGCGCCGCCGAGACCATCTCCGCGGGCGCCGTGCTCGACCCCGTGCTCATCGGCGAACGCATCCGCGCCAACGTCGCGGAACTCGACCGTGCCGTCGACCTCGCCGGGCGCGAAGGCGTCTCGACGTCCCCCGGCTACGCCGAGCGGGCCAGCGCCATGCGGACCGCCCAGCCCGGGTCCTTGGAATGGTCGATCCTCGAGCGCGACCAGGACGACGCCTGGTCCCGCGTGCTCGAGGACGCCAAGGTCCTCGCCGATTCCGCCCAGGACGTGGACCTCTCCACGCTCACCCCCGAGGAGCGCCGCCAGGTCGAACTCGCCCGCGGCATCGTCGCCGGCGTGCCCGCCCTCATGCGCGAGGTCGACGCCGGCATCGGGCGCTTGATCGATCGCCGCCGCGAGATTCGCGAGAAGGTCTCCGGCCGCATCTGCTTCTTCGGCTGGACCGCGACCGCCTCGCTCTCGGACTTCATCAACACCTCGGTGCACCCGCGAACCCCGGGCGTGCTCGTGCACGCCGCGGTCGCCAACTCCCTGCTCACGGGCCTGGCCCGCGACCCTGGACCGGCGTGGCTCGACGCGCTCGCGCTGCTGGCCATGGGCCTGCTGGGCACCTGGGCCGGCGTGCGCCTGGGCGTGCTCATCGGGCCGGTTGCGCTCGCGGGCGCGGTGGTGGGTTGGTTCCTCGTCACCGGCGCAGTCTTCTGGGACGCCAAGCAGACCATCGTCGCGTTCAGCGCTCCCGCCCTCGCCGCCGTGTGCGGCTGGGGCGTCGTCATGCTCCACCGCCTGCTCATCGAGCAGCGGGCCCGACGCCGCACAGAGGAGCGCTTCCGCTCCTACGTCTCGCCCGCGGTCGTCGACATCCTCGTGAACAACCCCCAGCTCAACTCGATGGCGCCGCAGAAGCGCGAGCTCACGGTCATGTTCAGCGACCTCGCCGGCTTCACCACCACCGCCGAACGCCTCGGCTCCGAGCGCACCGCCCAGCTCCTCGCGGCCTACCTCCGCCGCATGACCGAGATTCTCCAGTCCACCGGCGCCACCCTCGACAAGTACCTGGGCGACGGCATCATGGCCTTCTGGGGCGCGCCCATCGGCGACGCCAACCACGCCGGCAACGCCTGCCGCGCCGCCGTGCTCATGCAGCGGGCCCTCGACGAGATGAACACCTCCGGCGAGTTCGCCGACGCGGGCGAGCTCTCCATGCGCATCGGCCTGGCGTCGGGCGAGCTCATGGTCGGCGACTTCGGCAATCCACCCCGCAACTCCTCGTACACCGTCCTTGGCGACACCGCCAACCTCGCCGCCCGACTTGAGGCCGCGAACAAGTTCTTTGGAACGCGAATCATCGCCTCCAGCCGGGTCGTCCAGCTCGCCACTATCCCGCCCGTCGAGGGGGTCGCCTGGCGTCCGATCGGCCGCATCGTGGTCAAAGGGAAGTTTAAATACGAAATGATCTCCGAACTGGTCGATGCCACCAAAATAGGTGATGCTCCTTCGCGGATCGCGGCCACCGACGCCATGGTCGCCGCGTATGTCGAAGGAAGGTTCGACGAGTGCCTTTCCCGAGCCGAAGACCTGGCCCGGGAGTTCTCCGATGTGAAGCTGGCGAATCTCTACCGGTCGGCCGCGCGGTCGGCAGCGTCAGGGGCTCGTTCGGATTCGCCGCGGGGTTTTGAGGGTACTATTGAACTGCTGGAAAAGGGGTAGGCCCACCTGCCCCGGAGAGGCCTCATATGTCCCGCATGCAGATTCGTGACCGGTCGGCTTGGGCGTTCGTCGCCGCGGCCGGTCTGGCCGTGTCCGTGTGCAGCGTCGCGATCGCTCAGCAGGCCGGCGAGACCCCGGCCGCGCCCGCCGCGTCGCAGCCGATCACCCCGTCCACCGGCCCGACCGCCACGCCGACCACCCCGGCCGCGACCGGGTCGCAGCGCGACGCCAAGCCGGCCGACGCCGACCTGGCCGCGTTCGTCAAGGACGGCGCGATCAACACCCCCGCGGTCATTACCGCCGTGAAGGGCACGGTGAAGTTCCGGCCCAGCCCCGACAAGCCGCTCGAGGTCGCCAAGGTCGGCCAGATGGTGCAGCCCGGCACCGAGTTCGTGACCGGCATCAACAGCGCGGTGCAGCTGCGCATCGGCGCGACCCAGATCATCACCATCGACAAGCTCGCGCTCGCCAAGCTGGCGCAGGCCCAGAACATCGGCGGCAAGGAGACCACGAGGATCGACCTGTCCTACGGGCGGGCCAGCTTCGACGTGGACTCGACCAAGGCCGCCAACGACGTGCAGATCAAGGCCCCCGACGCGACCCTCGCCGTCAAGGGCACCAAGGGCTTCATCGAGACCGCCCAGGGCTTCGCCACGCGGGCCGGCGGCACCCGCGACAATGACGGCGTCATCGGGATGACGTACGCGGCGACCGGCGTTTCGTCGACAATGACCAAGTCGCAGCAGTCGACCGCCACCGCGCCGACCCCCGCGCAGCACAAGGAAGCGACCAACTTCGTCGACACTTCCGACGAGCGCTCCCGCGAAAGCTCGGAAACCTCGGTCGCCCAGCGCGCCACCGGCGGCGGCGACGCCGTCGTCATCAACGTCGGCACTGAAGAAAAATCAGGCAGCCAGTCGGGCAACCGTCCGCCTGTCCTCCCGCCCGTCGTGACCCCGCCCCCGGTCGACAACCCCGATGACAACGCTGGCGGCGGCGGAACTCAGCAGTTGCCCGTCCACGGCGTCGACTACCGCCCCGGCACCAGCAGCGGCGCAGGCGTCGAACTGCCCAACTTCCAGCCCCCCGGCGACGGCTCGGGTGGCGGCGGCTCCGGTGGGGGCGGCTCCGGTGGGGGCGGCTCCGGTGGGGGCGGCTCCGGTGGGGGCGGCTCCGGTGGGGGCGGCTCCGGTGGGGGCGGCTCCGGTGGCGGCGGCTCCGGTGGGGGCGGCTCCGGTGGCGGCGGCTCCGGCGGCGGCGGCTCCGGCGGCGGCGGCTCCGGTGGCGGCGGGGGCGACCCCGTGCCGCCGATCGAATCGCCGTACTTCGGCTTCGACCCTGAAACCGGCCGATTCGTGAGCGCAACCGTCGACACCGACCGGACCGTCTTCGGCCAGGCCCAGGTCGACGCGTCCACGTGGCTCAACATCTCGCTTGCGGCGGTCAGCAACGGCGGCGGCGACGACACCCTCGTTGTCGGCGGCACCTTCAGCGACCAGCCCAGCATCTACCGCACCCAGTTCTACACCGTGAACGCCGCGGGCGACGCCGCCCAGTTCGCCGGCGAGCTCAGCTCGCTGCAGGCCGGCATCCGCATCGACGGCCTCGCCGGCATCGGCGACCAGCTCTTCGCCACCGGCCCGGGCACGAACTCCACGCTCCACGGCCAGCGGATCATCGCCATCAACCTCGGCGACCTCAGCCGGCCCGTCGATCGGCGTGTGGTGCTCCCCTCGTTCTCGTTCACCGGCGGCATGACGGGTGCAGGCGACCGCGGCGCCGTCATGGCCTTCGGCACCGCCGTGGGCGACCCCGTCGGGCGCCACCCCGACCTCGTCCAGATCGACCCGCGGAACAACTACCTCGCCGCGGCCTGGAGCGCCGACAACGCCGACTTCACCCCCGACGCCTCCACGCGCATCGGCTCGGGCGTGAGCGTCGACATGGCCTCCCTGCAGGTCGAGAACATCGCGTACGTCGACGGCAAGGTCGTGTACGACGCCATCGGCGTCGCCGGGGACGGCAAGCCGCAGCGCGTCACCGTCGTCTACAACCCCGCGGCCGCGGCCCAGGCCGGCTCGCGCGTGCTCAGCATCGACCGTCGCTCGGCGGCCGAGGTCGTCGCGGCCCTCACCGGCCCGGGCGGCTCCACGGTCCCCGCGCCGGTCGTGCTGCAGGTGGGCAACGGCCCGATCGACAACCGCATCCAGCCCACCTTCGCCAACATGGCCTTCGGCCCCGACGCCCTGCGGACCGACACGCTCGAGAAGCTCGTCGCCTCCGAGATCGTTCGGACGGCCCGCGACCCGGGCGCGTGCCTGGCCAGCACCGAGCTGCGCACGCAGCTGGCCCCAACCCTGGTCAGCAACGTGAACGTCGCTCAGGGCGTCGGCCGCACCGTTGCGCAGTTCCGGGCCTCGCTGCCCGCGGGTCACCCCTGCCTCCAGCGCTAATGCGGGCCCGACGCCATCCCTGCCTTTCTCCAACCTTTCTCACGCCGGGCGCCGGGGCTCACCCCCCGGCGCCGGTGTGTTGATTCGGCCGCTGCACGCCGCAACGCTTGCGGCGCAATGAGCCACGCCTCCGACGCTTCCCCCGCGATCGACCTGACCGACGTCCGCATGCACATCGTCCGGCCCAATGAGCCGGTCAAGGGCCGCGTCATCCGCAGCGAGATCTGCACCGCCCGCAAGGCCGCGGGCTTCGTCCGCCACGTCGACATCGACCTCTCCGGCACGCCCCTGGCCGGCACGTTCGTCCCGGGCCAGAGCTTCGGCCTCATCCCCCCCGGCGTCGACGCGAGCGCCAAGCCCCACAAGGTGCGGCTCTATTCGGTCGCCTCCCCCACCCGAGGCGAGCCCGGCGGCGCCAGCACCGAACCCGGCTCGGTCATCTCCACCACCGTCAAGCGCACCATCGACGAGCACTGGGAGACCCACAGGCTCTTCCTCGGCGTCGCCAGCAACTTCCTCTGCGACGCTCAGGTCGGCGACGAGGTCAGCGTGAGCGGGCCCAACGGCAAGCGCTTCGTCCTGCCCGCGCGCCCCGACGAGCACGACTACCTCTTCGTCGCCACCGGCACCGGCATCGCCCCCTTCCGCGGGATGGTCATCGACCTGCTCGAGCGCAACGCCAAATCAAGGGTCGTGCTGCTCATGGGCTCCCCGTACGCCACCGACCTGCTCTACGACGGCGTCTTCCGCGAACTCGCGGCCGCCCATCCGAACTTCACGTACCTCACCGCCATCAGCCGCGAGCGCCAGGCCGACGGCGCCGGCCCGATGTACGTGCAGGACCGCCTGCGGGCCGAGCGCGAGCGTCTCAGCGACTTGCTGACCGGCGACCGGGCCCTCATCTACATCTGCGGGGTCGCTGGCATGGAACTGGGCATCTTCGAGCAGCTCGCCCGCCAGCTCGACGGCTCGGCCCTGGAGCAGTACCTGGGCGTCGACCCCGAGGCCCTGGCCCAGCTCCGCACCGGCCCCGCCGGCAAGCCCGTGTGGCAGCGATCCATGATCCACAAGCAGGTCCGCCCGACGCGCCGCATGTTCCTCGAGGTCTACGCCTGAGCGCCGCTCGCCGCGCAGTGGCCGCTCCGGCGTGCCGATAGACTCACCCCATGGCTGGAGCCTTTGCGCCCGAGGTTGCGACGCGTCTGCAGCGGTGCGGAACCACGATCTTCACGGAGATGACCGCGCTGGCCAACGCCCACGGCGCCGTCAACCTCGGCCAGGGATTCCCCGACTTTGACGGTCCCCGCTTCGTGCGCGACGCCGCGGTCGCGGCCATGGACGCGGGCTTCAACCAGTACGCCCGCATGGCCGGGGCCGCCCCGCTCAACGCGGCCGTCGCCGAGCACTGGACCCGCGAAACCGGCCAGGAAATCAACCCCGACACGCAGGTCACGGTCACCACCGGCGCCACCGAAGCCATCGCCGCGGCCCTGCTGGGCTACCTCAACCCGGGCGACGAGGTCGTGCTCATCGAGCCGTTTTACGATTCGTACCTCGCGGGCGTCATGCTTGCCGGCGCCACGCCGCGGGTCGTCACACTCCGCGCCCCGGCCGTGAAGCCGGGCGAACGGGCCCCGGGCCGGTCGCGCCCGTTCACGCTCGACGAGGCCGAACTCCGGCGCGCGTTCACGCCCCGCACGAAGATGGTGATCGTCAACTCGCCCCACAACCCCACCGGCAAGGTCTTCACCCGCGCCGAGATGGAGCTCATCGCCGGCCTGTGCATCGAGCACGGCGCGGTCGCGATCGCCGACGAGGTCTACGAACGGCTCGTCTTCGAGCCCGCGCTGCCCCACATCCGCCTCGCCACGCTCGACGGCATGGCCGAGCGCACGATCACGTGCTCGAGCCTGGGCAAGACCTACAGCTACACCGGCTGGAAGATCGGCTGGGCCATCGCCTCGCCGGCGCTGACGCGCTGCGTGCGGGCCGCGCACCAGTACCTCACATTCTGCACCGCGAGCCCCCTCCAGCACGCCGCGGCCGTCGCCATCCGCCAAGGCGAGCCCGCGGTGCGCGACCTGGTCACCCATCTGCGCGCCCAGCGGGACGTACTCGCCTCGGCCCTCGCCGAGATCGGGCTGGGCGTGCTCGAGCCCGCCGGCACCTACTTCGTCATGGCCGACCACCGCCCGCTCAGCACCCGCGTCGGCGTCGACGGCGACGTCGCCTTCGCCCGGCACCTCGTCGAGAAGGCCGGCGTGGCGACCATCCCGCCGAGCGTGCTCTACGCCAACCCCGAGCACGGCCGGCACCTGCTGCGCTTCGCGTTCTGCAAGAAGGCCGAGACGATCGCCAGGGGGGTCGAGCGCTTGCGCACCTGGGCGAGCACGCTGTAGACAGCCGTTCGCCGCTTGAGCACCGCGCCCGCCGCGCGGTAATCTTGACCGATGGTTTCCCGACTCGGCCTGTGGATCAGCGGCGTGTTCCGGCGCGTCGTGCCCGACCCGCTTGTGATCGCGATCGCGCTGAGCGTGCTCGTCTTCCTCGCGGCCCTCGCCTTCGGCACGCCCCCCGCCGTGTCGCCCGGGTCACCCGAGCCCGGTCTCGCGCAGCGGGCCGCGGCCCTCTTCGACGCGTGGCGCGGCTCCAACGGCCTGTGGCGGTTCCTCGCCTTCGGGATGCAGATGTGCCTGATCCTCGTTACCGGCTACGCGCTGGCCGAGAGCCGGCCCGTGCGCCGCGTGCTCGACCACCTGGCCCAGCGGCCGCGCTCGGCCCGCGGCGCCGTCGGCCTCGTCGCCCTGGTCGCGTGCGTCACCGGCCTGCTGAACTGGGGACTGGGGCTGATCGTCGGCGCCATCCTCGCCCGCGACGTCGCGCGCGCCATGGCCCGCAAGGGCGTGCGGGTCCACTTCCCGCTGCTCGTCGCCGCGGGCTACATGGGCCTGCTCATCTGGCACGGCGGTCTTTCGGGCTCGGCCCCGCTCACGATGACGACGCTCGACGGCGCGCTCAAGGTGCTCCCCAAGTCCACGGTCGAGCTCATCGGCAACAAGGGCGTGCCGCTCACCGACACGCTCTTCTCGACGCTCAACCTCGTCGTCACCGGCGGACTGCTCGTCATCCTCCCGCTCACGCTCATGGCCCTGCACCCCGGCGCCGCCGCCGACGTCCAGGTCGCCCCGGTCACCAACGACGCCGGCGAGGCCGACGCCCACGACGAACCCGCCCCGCTCACCGTCCCCGACCGCCTCGACACCAGCCGCGTGATCGCGTGGCTCCTGGGCGTGCCGCTCGTGCTGGCGGTGATCCGCTACGCCGTCGTCCAGGGCGCGTGGTCAATCTCCATCAACGAGGTGATCGCGCTGATGTTCGGCCTGGGCCTCATCCTGCACGGCTCGGTGCGTTCCTACGCCCGGGCCGCCGAGGACGGCGCGGGCGAAAGCGTCGGCGTCATCCTGCAGTTCCCGATCTACGCCGGCATCGCTGCGCTCTTCGAGGCCTCCGGCCTTGTCGGCACCGTCTCCGACGCCATGAGCGCCTGGATCCCACCCACCCTGCTCCCGCTCGCCACGTTCCTCTCCGCCACCGTCGTCGGCCTCTTCATCCCCTCCGGCGGCGGCCAGTGGGGCGTGCAGGGCCCCGTCGCCCTCGCGTCGGCGATGGACGTCGGCGTCGCCCCGGGCACGATCGTCATGGCCGTGGCCTACGGCGACCAGGCCGCCAACATGCTGCAACCCTTCTGGGCCCTGCCGCTGCTCGCCATCACCGGCGCCAAGGCCCGCGACATTGTCGGCTACACCGCCATCGCCATGCTCGTGATGATGGTGTGGACCGCCATCGGCCTGGTGGCGCTGGGATGAGCGCTGCCGGCGCGAGCCCACGCCCTGACCACGCCGCGCTGGCCGCGGACATCGTCCGGCGCACGCTCGCGCTCGCCGACGCCGAGCACGCCGTCCGCCGGCACGCCCAGACTCTTGCCTCCGACCTTGCGTCGGTCGAGTCCATCACGCTCATCGGCGTGGGCAAGGCCGCCGCGGGCATGGTTCGCGGCGCCGGCGCGACCCTCGGGCCCCGCATCGCCGACGGCGTCGTGATCGTGCCGCGCGACGCCTCCGGCCGCGCCGCCGACCCCGGCCCGCTGCCCGCGGGCGTCGAACGGCTTCGGGCCGACCACCCCACGCCTTCCCCGTTGAGCCTCGCCGCCGGCGCGCGCGTCGAAGCCCTCGTGCGCGGCGCATCGCGCACTGCCGGGCGCGCCGTCGTCCTGCTCATCTCCGGCGGCGCCTCGGCCCTCATGGCCGCGCCGCGCGCCGGCCTCACGCTCGACGACCTCGCCCGCGTCGCAGAGGCCCTCATGAAGGCCGGTGCCGGCATCGGCGAAGTCAACACCGTCCGCCGACGTCTGGACCGGCTCAAGGGAGGCGGCCTGCTGCGCCTCGCCGCACCCGCGCCGGTGTTCACCTACGCCATCTCCGACGTCCACGCCGACGACCTGCGCACCATCGGCTCGGGCCCCGGCGTCCCCGACACCACCACCGACGCCGATGCGCTCGCCGTCCTGGCCGCCCGCGGCGCCCTCACGACGAGCCCCGCGGCCCACGCGGTCCTGCGGGCGGGCATCGCGCACGAGCCCGACGACGCCCCCGGTGGCCAGCACGCCGGCGCGACGCCCCTGCATCTGGCCCGCGTGCTGCTCAGCAACACCCGCGTTGTCGAGGCCCTTGCCCAGGGGCTCGCGGACATCGGCGACGTCATCGAGGTGCACGCCGGCGTCCGCGGCGAAGCCCGCGCCGCCGCGTGGTCCATGGTGCAGCGCCTCCGCGCCGCCGCCGCCGCGCTCACCCGCCGGCTCGACCGCCCCCGCATCATCGTGTGGGGCGGGGAGACGACCGTGACCGTGCGGGGGCGCGGCGTCGGCGGACGCAACCAGGAGTTCGCGCTCGCCGCGGCCCTCGCCTCGGCCGACCTCGCCAGGCTCCCAGGCCTGCCGCTTCGTCCTCCGGAGATCCTGGTGATGAGTTTCGGGACCGACGGCGTCGACGGCGTCACCGACGCCGCGGGCGCGTTCGTCACCGACCACACGCCCGTGCTGTGCGGCACGCTCGGGCTCGACGCCCGGGCCGCGCTCGACGCGAACGACTCGCACTCGCTGCTGGCGGCCCTGCAGCGTCGCGGCCAGGCGTGCCTGCTCGCGACCGGGCCCACGGGCACGAACGTCAACGACGTCATGCTCGGCATGGTGTGGGGCTCGTAACGCGACCGCACCGCCCCGATCGAGCGGGCGAGCACCGGTCGCACACCGTTGGGTATCGCCCCAATCGCGCCCTGCAAGCAGCCGCGGGCACCACCGCGTGGTATGCTCACCACGGCGGCGCAGGTGCCGCCAAGGAGGCCCGCATGCTCAGCGGCGGCCTGACCATTCAGCGTCTTCTGGCGGGGATGAAGAAGTACAACGCCTCGGACCTGCACATCAAGGTGGGGATTCCACCCACCTACCGCATCGGCGGCGTGCTCAAGGCCATCGGGGGCGATCCGCTCACCGAGGACGAGGCCGACCACCTGCTGGACCCCATCATCCCCGAGCGGCTCAAGGGCCGCTTCGAAGGCGCTGGCGACCTGGACTTCGCGACCTTCAACGAAGAGGGCGACCGCTTCCGCGTGAACATGTTCCGCGCCGGCGGCCACACCAACGCCGCGATCCGGCGGGTCAAGAGCGAGATTCCCACGTACGCGAGCCTGCACCTGCCGCCGATCTACCACAAGATCGTCGAGGAGGCCGGCGAGGGCATGGTGCTCGTCGTCGGCGTCACCGGCTCGGGCAAGAGCTCGACGCTCGCCGCGATGCTCGAGCACATCAACTCGACGCGGTCCGAGAACATCATCACGATCGAAGACCCGGTCGAGTACCGCTTCTTCCCGCGCAAGAGCATCATCAGCCAGCGCGAGATCGGCATCGACGTGCCCGACTACAAGGCCGCCCTGCGCTACATCGTCCGCCAGGACCCCGACGTTGTCCTCATCGGCGAGCTCCGCGACCACGACACGGTGCTCGCGGCCATCCAGGCCGCCGAGACCGGCCACCTCGTCTTCGGCTCGCTCCACACCGCCGACTGCATGCAGGCCTTCAACCGCATCCTCGAGTTTTTCCCGCGCGAGGAGCACGCGTTCATCCGCAGCGCGCTGTCCAACACGCTCAAGGCTATCTGCGCCCAGCGGCTCATGCCCGCCGCCGAGGGCTTCGAGACGTCCATCGTCCCCGCCACCGAGGTGCTGCTGAACACGCCCATCGTCGGCGAGAAGATCCGCGACGGGCTCGACCAGGACCTGCCCGCCATCATCCAGACCTCCAACGCCGAGGGCATGCACAGCTTCACCCAGTCGCTCGCGCGGCTCATCAAGGACGAGTGGGTCGACCTGCGTACCGCCATGAGCTTCGCCCCCAACCGCGACGCGCTCGACAGCGAAGTAAAGGGCCTCGAGGTCCGGAGTAAGTCGCTCGTCGGACGCATCCGGCCCGGGCGTTAGGCTCGACTAACTTCATTGGCAATCTGTTCGGCGCACGTCGCCTGGACGGTTTTGAGCAACCTTCGTGCTTCCGGAGCGCATGGACTCTCGCGGCTCGCGCGTCGATGTGGTATTGTTTGGTGTTCGGACGACCCGGGCGGGAGAGGGCTCTTTGCTGTGAGGCTGCCTGCCATGCGCAAATCGGTGCGTTGCTGTGTCCCCGGGGCGTCGTCCCGGTGGTGCGTGGGCGTTGTCCTGTGGGCGGCCGGAACGTGCGCCGCCGCGGGCGCCATCGACGTGGCCGCTCGCCCCGCACGCGCCACCGAGATCGCGCTGCGCTCGGGTGTCATCGACGCGACCGTGTCGCGCCAGACGCTCGCCGCCGCAGTCGCCCAGGCCGTGCCCGGGCAGCGCTGGGTCATTCAGCTCGACGGCCCGATGACCCCCGAGCGCCGCGCCGGCCTGCTCAACGCCGGCGTGCGGCTCGAGTCGTACCTCCCCGTGAACGCCTGGGTCACACGCCTTGACGGCGCCGACCGCGCCAAGATCGCCGGCCTCACCTTCGTCCGCTGGGTCGGCGTCTTCCAGCCCACCTGGAAGGTCGACCCCGCCTTGGGCGTGCAGAACTTCGTCACCCCCGAGCGCCAGGCCCTCGCGGCCAAGGGCCAGGAACTCGTGCTCGTCACGCTCTTCGAGGGCGAAACCACCGCCGGCGTCTCGGCCGCCATCGCCCGCCTCGCGCCCGGCGCCAAGGTCCACTGGTCCGAGCGCGTCGGCGACAACCTCGTCGTCAGCGCCACCGTCCCCCGCGGCGCCGGCCTCACCCTCGCCGCCCGCCCCGACGTCGCCTTCATCGAGCCCGCCCCCGAGCTCACCGAGCGCCGCAACAACGAAAACCGCTGGATCGTCCAGACCAACATTCCCAACAGCACGCCCTTCTACACCCAGGGCGTCCACGGCGAGGGCCAGATCGTCGGCATCCTCGACACCCGCATCGACAAGTTCCACTGCTCGTTCAGCGACCCCGATCACCCCATCGGCCCGCTCCACCGCAAGATCCTCGCGTACAACCGCGATTACACCGCCCCCGGCAGCCACGGCACCCACGTCGCCGGCACCGTCGTCGGCGACGCCGGCGTAGACGCCAGCACCCGCGGCGTCGCCTACTTGGCCAAGCTCGTGTACGCCGGCATCCCCGCCTACACCGAGACCTCCATCCTCGCCGCACTCAACCTGCACCAGGTCCAGGGCGCACGCGTCCACACCAACAGCTGGGGCAACGACGCCACCACCTCGTACGACGGCCTGTGCCGCGGCATCGACTCGTTCATGTACAGCAACGAGTCCGCCCTCGTCATCTTCGCCGTCACCAACCTCTCCACGCTCAAAAACCCCGAGAACGCCAAGAACCTGCTCGCCGTCGGCGCCACCGGCGCCGCGCCCGGCCAGGACACCCTCTGCCGCGGCGGCGCCGGCCCCACCAGCGACGGCCGGCGCAAGCCCGAGGTCTTCGCCCCAGGCTGCAGCACCATCTCGTCGCGCTCCAGTTCCGCGTGCGACACCGTGCCGATGACCGGCACGTCCATGGCCGCGCCCGTCGTCGCCGGCGCCGCCCTGCTCGCGCGCCAGTACTTCGAGGAAGGCCGCTACCCCACCGGCACACCGACCCCCGCCGACGCGTTCGAGCCCTCGGGCGCGCTGCTCAAGGCCGTTCTCATCAACAGCGCCCAGGACATGACCGGCATCGCCGGCTACCCCAGTGCCCAGGAAGGGTGGGGCCGCGTGCGCCTCGACGGCGCCCTGTTCCTCCCCGGCGACGCCCGCACCACCGTCGTCCGCGACGTCCGCAACGCCTCCGGCCTCACCACCGGCCAGCAGACCGACCTCCTCGTCAACGTCCAGCCAGGCCAGCCCCTGCAGGTCACCCTCACCTGGACCGACGCCCCGGCCGCGGCCAACGCCGGCTTCGCCCCCATCAACAACCTCGACCTCGTCGTCATCCCCCCCGACGGCGATCCCGCCTACCTCGGCAACGACTTCGCCGCCGGCGAAAGCGTCCGAGGCGGCTCCGCCGACTCCATCAACAACGTCGAACAGGTCATCGTCACCGAGCCCTCCGCCGGCCTGTGGACCGTCCGCGTCGTCGCCTCCGGCGTGAACGTCGGCACACAGGGCTATGCCCTCGTCGTGTCCGGCGGCGTCGGCGAGCCAACCTGCCAGACCGACCGCGACCTCAACGGCGTCATCAACTCCACCGACGTCAGCGTCTTCATCAACGAGTGGTTCGAGGACCAGGCCAACGGAACGATCCTCGCCGACTTCAACAACGACGGCATCTCGAACTCCACCGACGTCAGCGACTTCATCAACCAGTGGTTCGTTGAGCTCGGCGGCTGCTGACCCCCGCCGCGGCCCCCTCCCGGGACGTCACCGCACCGGCGCCACGTCCACCACCACCGGCATGTGATCGCTCGCGCGCGAGTCGCGCTCGTGCAGCCCCATCGCCCGCAGCGCCTCGGGCGTCAGCCGCTCCGTGTCGAGCACGAACGCGCGGCGCACCGTCAGGGCCGAGTCCCCCACCACGATCCAGTCCAGCCGGCCCGGGCTGAACTGCGAGTCCGCCTGCGACCACGTCGCGAACGTCGTGTCCGCCAGCACGCGCGGATCCGCCGGCAACAGCCCCGTGCCGTCGGCGTCACCCGACGCCGTAAGCGTTTCCAGCGGCGTGCGCGAGCCCACGAGGTTCATGTCCCCGCCGATCACGCGCAGCGCCAACGCCCGCTCATCCGCCGCCGACGCGAACGCCGCGCGGATCTGCTCGGCCTCGGCGATGCGGGCCAGGTCTTCCGGGCTCCCCTGCGAGCCGCAGCACTTGAGGTGCACGCTCCCCGCGCCCACCGGGCCGGCCGGCGTCTGCACCACCGCACCCACGAACCGCGTCGCGGCGTCGCGATCGCGGTTCCACGCGTCCGCGGGGGCCGCGGGCGGATGGTCAAGCCGCTCGGGCCCCAGCCGCTCGAGCGGGTAGCGCGACACGATCGCCACCCCCCAGCCCGCGCTCGTGATCGCGTGCCATGGCGACCCCGAGGCCACGTGCTCGTTGAACCACGCCGCGAGCGTCTCGGGCGTGACGTCGGTCCATTCCTGCACCAGCACGATGTCCGGGTCCAGCGCCCCCAGCACCCGCGCGAACGCGTCGGGCTTGGTATTCGGTGCCCCGCGCTCGACGTTCCACGACACCACCCGCACCTCGCCCGCGCCGCGGAACGGAACGCCGGCGAGCGTCTCCGTCGCCGACGCCGCCTCCAGCGCCCGCGAGCCGCGGGCGACGTCAGACGCCCCCGCCAGGGCCCCGCTCGCCGACAGCAGCACGAACCGCGACGCCACACCTTCCGCCGAGAACGCCCGTCCCGTGACCTGCTCCATCCCCGTCCGCGACAGCCGCATCTCGTACTGGTCCGAGGCGTACGTCGGCGAGAACGCGAAGTCGACGTCCGCGTGCGACACCACCCGGCTCGAGCCGTCCTCGAACACCGCCGCCACCGCGATCCCGTTCGCCTTCTCCGTCAGGCTCGGGAACGCCGTGCACGGCGAGAACACCACCAGCAGGTCCGCCCCCAGCGCCGCCTCCCCTTCTTCACCGGGCACCGCCGGCGGCGAAATGCCCGTGGCGCCGTTCCCGTCGATATCGACGTACAGCACCAACGGCTCGTCGTGCGACTGCAGCGTCACCTTCGCGGGCGGCTCGAGCCGCAGGTACAGGTACCTGTCGTCGTGCCACTGCGCCTGCACCCCCTCAGGCCAGTCGTCCAGCGAGCCGTCCAGCACGACGGTCTTGCCGCTCGGCGCAGCGCCCGACCCGTGGCACGCCGCGAGCAGCGCAACCGGCACACACGCAATCACGCTCGCAAGGAGCATGCAACGCTTAGACGAAGAGCTGACCACGGGGAACCCTCCGGGAAATCCGGCATGGCCGGGGATTGCCGCAGGGTACCCGATCACGTCCTGTGCCGCACACCCGCCGCCCCCCGCGCACGCTTCCGGGCCCATCACACCTCGGCGACCAGCACGCGCAGCGAGCCGTCGCTCGCGATTTGCGCCCCCACGCACGCGGCCGGAACCACCACCGTCTGCCCCAGCGCAATCTCCAGGTCCGGCTGCCCCGGCGTCACGATCCGCCCGGCGCCCGCGATCGCGATCACCACCGCCGCCCCCCGCCCCGCGCCCGTTCCGGCGTCCACCACCGCCGCCGCCGCGCCCCGGGCCCCGAGTTCAAGCCCCGACAACGTGAAGAACTCCGTCGTCACCAGCCGCGTCCGCCGCCCATCGGGCCCGATCCGCGTCGGCGAAGGCGGCTCGTCGCCCAGGCAGCACGCCAGGCTCTGCTCCACGTGCAGTTCCCGCTCGGTCCGGCCCCAGTCGTACAGCCGGTACGTCGTGTCGCTCGGCGTCTGCACCTCCGCCACCAGCACGCCCGCCCCAAGCGCGTGCACCGTCCCGCTCGGCAGATTGTGGCACTCCCCCGGCACCGCCGGCGTGGCGACCAGGTCGTTCACCAGCCCCGCGTCGCCAGCGCGACAGCGGGCCGCGAACGCCTCGCGGCTCACCCCGGGCTTGAGCCCCTTGTAGATCACGCTCCCCGGCACGGCGTCCAGGATGTACCAGCACTCGGTCTTGAGATTCGCCCCCGCATGGCTCGCCGCGTACGCCGGGCTCGGGTGCACCTGCACCGACAGGTTCTCGCACGCGTCCAGGAACTTCACCAGCAGCGGAAAATCCCCGCCCTCCGTCTGCGCCCGCCCGCCCAGAAGATCCGCCCCCCACACCCCGACCGCGTCGTGCAGCGTCCGTCCCGCGAGCGGCCCGCTTGCGATCAGCGTCCGCACCGAGCCCCCGCCCGCGCCCGACGCGCTCGTGCTCCCCATGTCCGCCAGTTCCCACGACTCGCCGTAGCGCGCCCCCGCCTTGGGCAGCACCTTGCCCAGCCGCTCGAGACGGCGTCCCCCCCACACCTTCTCGAACACCTGCGGCACCAGCGCAAACGGTCCCGGCGCCGGCCGCGACGACGTGCCGAAGGTCGCGGATCCTCCGGGACGGGGCGAGCCTGCGGCGTTGGGGGCGGGAGTAGCCATCACTCGGGGTATCGGCCGGGCAGGACGCCCGATCAAGTCCAGTGTAGATTCCCGCCATGGCCGCGCTGAAACGACCCGCCAGCCGCCTCGCCGTCCTCGCCCGCGGCCTGCTCGTCCGCCCCTGGACCGTCGTCCCCACCGTGCGCATGCCCGGCCGCTGTGCCTCCGGCCCCCTCGCCCCGCTCACGCTCGCGCAAATCGCGATCGCCGCCGCTATGCAGTGCGACGTTGAGCACCTCGCCGGCGCCATCGGTGAGCGGAACACCCGCCGCCCGACCGCCCTCGCCGCCGCGGAAGACTGGCTCCGCGCCCAGCTCGCCGACCTGCACGCCGGCCCCGTCGTCGAGCAGCCCTACCCCGCCGACGGCGTCACCGTCCGCAACCTCTGGCTCGATCTTCCGGGCCGCTCGCACCCCGACGAGATCGTCCTTGTCGGCGCCCACTACGACTCGTTCCCCGGCTCGCCCGCGGCCAACGACAACGGCACCGGTGTCGCCGCGGTCCTCGCCATCGGCCGCGCCCTCGCCGCCCTCCCCGCCGACCAGCGTCCAGCCCGCACCGTTCGCCTCGCGCTCTTCGCCAACGAAGAACCGCCGTATTTCTGGACCGAGCGCATGGGCAGCCTCGTCATGGCCCGCGCCTGCGCCGCCAAGGGCGATCGCATCATCGCCATGCTCACACCCGAGACGATCGGGTGCTACTTCGACGAGCCCGGCACCCAGAAGTACCCGCCACCGCTCGGCCTGGTCTACCCCAGCGTCGGCAACTTCATCGCCTTCATCGGCCTCGCCGGCGCCCGCGGCGGCGGCGCGCTCGTCAAACAGTGCGTCGGCGAGTTCCGCCGCCTCACCGGCGACCGCGCCGTCCCCAGCCTCGGCGCCGCCATGCCCGGCTGGCTCCCCGGCGCAGGCTCCAGCGACCACTGGTCCTTCAACCGCGTCGGCGTGCCGTCGCTCATGATCACCGACACCGCGCCGTTCCGCTACCCCCACTACCACACCCCCGACGACACCCCCGACAAGATCGACTACGACCGCGCCGCCCGTGTCGTCGACGGGCTCATCGGCGTCGTGCAGGCGATCGCTCGCCCCTAGCGCCGCCCGGCGCCGCCTTCATCTCACGCCCCGTCGGCTACAGTGCCGCCCCCCCACCCCACCCCCCCCCACGTTCAAGGGTCATCCTCAACGTCTGCGGCAGGGGTCGCCTCCCTTGGGCGCCGGCGGCCGCGCCGGCGCCCGTTGCCCCAACCCGAGCCGTTGTCTAAAGTTGAGGCCCGGCAACGGATACCCCCGTCGCCAGGACACCAGGAGCCGGCCGTGAAGAAGGACATTCACCCCACGTACTACCACAACTGCAAGGTCTACCACAATGGCCAGGTGGTGATGGAGTGCGGCGCGACCGTCCCCGAACTCCACGTCGAAGTGTGGTCCGGCTCCCACCCCTTCTTCACCGGCAAGCAGACCTTCGTCGACTCCGCCGGCCGCGTCGAGAAGTTCCAGAAGAAGTTCCAGGGCAACTACTTCGCCAAGAAGAAGTAACCCGGCAACTAGTTCACAACTAAAATTAAAAGACCGCTCGATTCGCTCTTCGTGTTGGCGATTCCGAGTAACGTTTGGTCGCTCGTCGGCATCGGAAATATACCGATCAGTACATTTTATCGCCAAGGAGACCCCGATGACCGCCTTCCGACCCCGTCTCGTCGCGCCCGCGTCCCTCACCGCCGTCGCCCTCACCCTCGCCGCCGCCGCGACCAGCACGGCCCAGCCCACCGGCCATTCGGCGCCCCCGCCAACAGCACCCGCCGCGGCCGTCGCGCCCGCCCATGCCCCGCTCCCCGCCGCCGTCCTCTACCACACCGTCAAGGTCAACGGCCTCGACATTTTCTACCGCGAAGCCGCCCCCGCCAACACCCCCGACGCCCCCGTCATCCTCCTGCTCCACGGCTTCCCCACCTCTTCGCACATGTTCCGCGACCTGCTCCCCATCCTCGGCACCCGCTACCGCGTCATCGCCCCCGACTACCCCGGCTTCGGCCAGAGCGACCAGCCCTCCCGCGACCAGTTCAACTACACCTTCGACAACCTCGCGAGCGTCATGAGCGGCTTCATCGACGCCCTCGGCCTCACCTCCTACACCCTCTACGTCCAGGACTACGGCGCCCCCATCGGCTTCCGCCTCGCCACCGCCCATCCCGAGCGCGTGCGCGGCCTCATCATCCAGAACGGCAACGCCTACGTCGAAGGCCTCCCCGACGCTTTCTGGGGCCCGGTCAAGGAGTACTGGGCCAACCCCACCTCGCCCGAGAAGCGCGCCGCCCTCACCAAGGTCCTCACCCTCGACGCCACCAAGTGGCAGTACCTCACCGGCGTGCGCAACCCCGCCCGCATCAGCCCCGACACCTGGACCGTCGACCAGGCCGGCCTCGACCGTCCCGGCAACCAGGACATCCAACTCGACCTCTTCCTCAGCTACGGCTCCAACCCCCCGCTCTACCCCGCGTGGCAGAAGTACTTCCGCGACCACCAGCCCCCCACGCTCATCGTCTGGGGCAAGAATGACCAGATTTTCCCCGCCGCCGGCGCTGAACCCTACAAGCGCGACCTCAAGAACCTCGACTTCAACCTGCTCGACACCGGCCACTTCGCCCTCGAGGAAGAACTGCACGTGATCGCCACCAAGATCCTCGACTTCATGGCCCAGCGCGTCGCTCCGCAGAAGCCCGCGCAGCCGTCCAAGCCGACCTCGCCCTGATCAATCTCTCCCGCGAGCGTGACGGCCGCCGCCGCCGCGCCCGCTTGCCATGCCCCCTCCCGACCCGCACTCTTTGCAGTCCGAGCGCAGGCCGCCCGGCCGGCCGCGCCGAGCCGAGCGCCGCCCTCCGCCCGACCAGGCCCTGCTCGACGCCGCCGATGAACTCTTTTACCGAGACGGCATCCCCGCCACCGGCGTCGACGCCCTCGCGACCGCCGCGGGCGTCTCCAAGGTCTCCATCTACCAGCACTTCGGCAGCAAGGACGCCCTCGCCGCCGCGTACATCCAGCGCCGAGACCAGCACTTCACCCAGTGGTTTCTCGACCAGGTCGACCTCCGCCACGACGAGCCCCGCGCCCAACTCCTCGCCGTGTTCGACATCCTGCTGCAGTTCGTCCGCCAACCCGAGTTCCGCGGCTGCGCGTTCATCAACGCCGCGACCGACACCCGCGCCGGCCCGCCTGCTGATCCCGTCCTCGCCGCGGTGCAGATCCACAAGCACCGCATGCGGGCCTGGCTCGCCCAGACCGCCGCGGCGGCCGACCTGGCCAACCCCGACGACCTCGCCGCCCAACTCGCCCTGCTCGTCGACGGCGCCGTGGTCCAGGCCGCGATCGAGCGGTCCGAGAATCCCGTCGCCGCCGCCCGGGCCGCGGCCGCGGTCATCATCGCCAGCCACGCACCCACCCCGCCCCCCGCACCCGGCCGGGCAGATTCCCCCCTACCGGAATGACAACCCGGGCCCGGCCGGGTACTATCCATCCGTTCATCCGGATGAATGCACACAAGGCCCCACGGCCTGGGAAAAGCCAGACATGAGCAGTCGCTTCCTCGCCGCCCTCGCCCGCCGCGTCCTGGTGTTCGACGGCGGCATGGGCACGCAGATCTACTCGCGCAACCTCTCGGTCGATCACGACTACTGCGGGTGCGAGAACTGCACCGACATCCTCGTCAAGACACGCCCCGACGTCATCGGCGACATCCACGCGGCGTATCTCTCCGCCGGCGCCGACGTGGTCGAGACCGACACCTTCGGCGCCAACAAGCTCGTGCTCGCCGAGTTCGACCTCACCGACCAGTGCTTCGAGCTCAACAAGCGGGCCGTCGAGGTCGCGCGGGCCGCGTGCGAGAAGTTCTCCTCCAGCGACAAGCCCCGCTTCGTCGCCGGCTCCATGGGCCCGGGCACCAAGCTCGTCACCCTGGGCAACACCGACTGGGACACGATGCTCGACAGCTACCGCGAGCAGGCCCGCGGCATGCTCGCGGCCCAGGGCGCCGGCATCCAGGGCCCGGACGCCTTCATCATCGAGACCTGCCAGGACCTGCTGCAGGTCAAGTGCGCGATCAACGCCGTGACGCAGGCCCTCGCCGAGGTCGGCAAGACGCCGCTGGACGTTCCCATCATGGTGAGCGTCACGATCGAGACCACCGGCACCATGCTGCTGGGCTCGTCGATCGAGGCCGTCGCTTCGGCGCTTGCGCAGTACCCCATCGTGTCGCTGGGGATGAACTGCGCCACCGGCCCGACCGAGATGGCCGAGCACATCCACTGGCTCGGCAAGCACTGGAACGGGCACCGCGATGTCTCCCGGGCCCTGTGGGGCGCCGGCGGCGGTCCGCGGGCCGTGAGCGTCATGCCCAACGCCGGCCTGCCCGTGCTCGTCGAGGGCCGCACCGAGTACCCGCTCACGCCCGGGCCCTTCGTCGACGCCATGCTGCGCTTCATCGACGCCGAGGGCGTCGGCATCGTCGGCGGCTGCTGCGGCACCACGCCCGACCACATCCGCGCCCTGGTCAAGGGCATCGAGGGGCTCAAGAAGGCGGCCCCGGCGCGGCGCACCGTGGCCGCGGCCGACGCCATCAAGCCCGCGACCACCTCGCTCTACCAGCCGACCGAGCACCGCCAGGACAACTCGTTCCTCATCGTCGGCGAGCGCATGAACGCCTCGGGCAGCAAGAAGTTCAAGCAGTTGCTCGAGGCCGAGGACTTCGACGGCATCGTCTCGCTCGCCCGCGAGCAGATGCGCCACGACGGCGCCCACGTGCTCGACCTCAACGTCGACTACGCCGGGCGCGACAACGTCCGCGACATGGCCGAGATCGTCAAGCGCATCGTCCGCCAGGTCGACGCCCCGCTCATGCTCGACTCGACCCAGCTCGCCACCCTCGAGGCCGGGCTCAAGCACGCCCCCGGCAAGTGCATCATCAACTCCACCAACTTCGAGGACGGCGAGCACAAGTTCGACGAGGTCTGCCGGCTCGCCAAAACCTACAACGCGGCCCTGGTCGTCGGCTCCATCGACGAGGACAAGCAGGCCTCCATGGCCCGCACCGCCGAGCGCAAGCACGCCATCGCCGCCCGTGCGTTCAAGCGCGCGACCGAGGTCCACGGGCTGGACCCCGCCGACCTGTTCTTCGACCCGCTCGTGCTCCCCATCTCCACCGGCATGGACGAGGACCGGCGCTCGGGCCTCGAGCTCGTCGAGGGGATCAAGCGGATCAGCCGCGACTTCCCGCAGTGCCAGACCGTGGTCGGCCTGTCGAACGTCAGCTTCGGCCTCAAGCCCGCGGCCCGCGTCGTGCTCAACTCCGCGTTCCTGCACGAGCTGCGCCAGGCCGGGCTCACAGGCGCGATCGTCCACGCCAGCAAGATCCTGCCGCAGAACAAGATCCCCGCCGAGCAGTGGGCCGCCGCGATCGACCTCATCTACGACCGGCGTCGCGACGGCTTCGACCCGCTCCAGCACTTCATCGCGCTGTTCAAGGACGCCGAAGGCAGCGGCGCATCGACGAAGAAAGAGAAGAAGGTCCTGTCCCTTGAAGAACGCCTGCGGGCCCACATCATCGACGGCGAGAAGGAGGGCCTCGACGCCACCGTCACCGAGGCCATGGGCCGCTACGCCCCGCTCGACATCATCAACGACCACCTGCTCGACGGCATGAAGACCGTCGGCGAGCTCTTCGGCTCCGGCCAGATGCAGCTGCCGTTCGTGCTTCAGAGCGCCGAGGTCATGAAGCGGGCCGTGTCGCTGCTCGAGCCGCACATGCAGAAGGTCGAGGGCCAGAGCAAGGGCAAGATCGTGCTCGCCACCGTCAAGGGCGACGTGCACGACATCGGCAAGAACCTCGTCGACATCATCCTCACCAACAACGGCTACACCGTCTACAACATCGGCATCAAGCAGCCGCTCGCCAACATCGTCGCCAAGTGGCGCGAGACGGGCGCCGACGCCATCGGCCTCTCCGGCCTGCTCGTCAAGAGCGTCAACGTCATGGAGGAGAACCTCCACGAGATGAACGCCGAGGGCATCACCGTCCCCGTCATCCTCGGCGGCGCCGCCCTCACCCGCCATTACGCCGAGAGCCACCTGCGCGGCATCTACCGCGGCTCGTGCCTCTACGGCAAGGACGCCTTCGACGGCCTGCGCCTCATGGACCACATCGTCGCCGGCAAGCTCGACGCCCTCGCCGGCGAGATCGACCAGCGCCAGGGCAAGCGCTCCAAGGCCGAGGAGATGATCAACGAAACCCGGCGCAAGCGGGCCGCCGCGAGCGCCGGCGACGACGGCTCGGCCGGCGCCACCGCCGACAGCGCCGCCGTCGGCCTGACCGAGCCCGTCCGCTCCGACGTCGCCGTGCTCGACGACACCCGCATCCCGCGCCCGCCCTTCTGGGGCTCGCGCGTCGTCACCGATATCCCGCTCGACTCGATCTACCCGTTCATCAACCCCATCGCCCTGTTCCGCGGCCAGTGGCAGGTCAAGAAGGGGGCCCTCTCGGACACGGACTACGAGCACATGCTCGAGGACAAGATCCAGCCGATCTTCGAACGCCTCAAGAAGCAGTGCAAGGACGAGGCCCTGCTCAAGCCCGCCGTCGTGTACGGCTACTTCCCCTGCAACTCTGACGGCGACGACCTGGTCATCTGGGATGCAGAGTCACCGTCTATACGAGCCCGAAGCGCAAGCGAGGGTTCAGCCCCGGTCTCACCCGCAGGTCTCCGCGAGCTCGAACGCTTCACCTTCCCCCGCCAGGGGGACAAGCGCCGCCTGTGCATCAGCGACTACTTCCTTCCGGTCGACTCGGGGCGCGTCGACGTCATCGGCATGCACTGCGTCACCATGGGCCCGCGCGTGAGCGAGGCGGCCCGGGCCCTGTTCGAGAAGAACGACTACACCGAGTACCTCTACCTCCACGGCATTGGCGTCGAGACCGCCGAGGCCCTCGCCGAGATGTGGCACAAGCGGATCCGCCAGGAGCTCGGCATCGCCGGCGACGACTCGCCGCGGATCAAGGAGCTGTTCACGCAGCACTACCGCGGCTCACGCTACAGCTTCGGCTACCCCGCGTGCCCGAACATGAGCGACCAGGACAAGCTCTGGCGCCTGCTCGACCCGGGTCGCATCGGCTGCGTGCTCACGGAGAACTGGCAGATCGACCCCGAGCAGAGCACGAGCGCCATCGTCGTGCACCATCCCGAGGCGAAGTACTTCAATGTATGAGAGCGCGAGTGAACAGTGAGTGGTGAACAGTGAACGGCAAGGATCCGCACGAGTCCGAAGTGGCCGGGCGCAGCCGCGCCGCACTCGACGATTTTGACTTCGTCATGGCGTTCTCCGCTGCCCACGAGCGCACCTACGGCGCCGTGTACGACGGCGGCGCACCCTGGGACGACGGCTCGGACACGGCCGCCCTGCTTGCGATCTGGCGCCACCTCGAACGTCAGATCGAGAACGGCGGCTGGCCCGCCGTGTTTTACAACTTCAAGGGCTGGACGGTCCCGCTCGCGGCACGAGGGTACTGGCTGTTGGAAATGACCGACTGTGCACAGCGGTGTGAACTCGCGATGACGCTTGTGCGCCGAGTGGAAGCAGCGCACCCCGGCCTCGATTACACAAGCCGTGTTTGGCTTTCCGAAACGCTGGTGGCAGGCATAGAAGCAGCTGAGTGGGATCGCCTCGATGATGGTTGGTACGAGATAACGAGCGAAACGCCTCAGCGGATCGCGCGGTACCTGCGAAACCGCGGATGGACACCGCCCGCCAGCACCAAATCCGGATGAGTTGCGGCGATCGTCGTCCGTTTCGCTCTGTATGATTGAGAATGACCGATCGCATCACATTCCGGCAGGAGCGCATGGGCGGCATGGCGTGCATCCGCAACACGCGGATTACCGTCGCCGCGGTCGTGCGCTGCGTGGCCAACGGCATGAACACCGCCGAGATCCTCGCCGCCTATCCGGACTTGGAGGCCGCGGACATCGTGGCAGCTCTCGAGTACGCCGCGAGCCTCACCGAAGACCGGGTGCTGCCCCTGCGGCCGACGGGGTCGTGAGGTGCGGTTCCTGGTTGATGAGTCAGTGTCGCCCACAATTTCCCAGGTGTTGATTGCCTCGGGGCACGATTCCGTCAGCGTACGCGACGTGCTCGGAACGGGTGCGGATGATCTGGTTGTTCTCCGTGCAGCGGTCGAGAACGATCGAGTCATTATCACGCAGGACAGAGACTTTGGTACGCTGCTTCACGCGCCCGGCACCCTGCGAGCATCGGTCGTCCTCTAGCGGTTGCACGACGGGCGTCCGAGCACGCACGCCGCGGCTGTTCTACGGGTGGCCGGGCTCGTCGCCGACGAGTTGGCGGCCGGAGCGATCGTGGTCGTCGATGACGCATCGGTGCGGGTACGGCGTCTCCCGCACGCCCGAACATGAGCGACCAGGACAAGTACGTCAACGCGTAATCAGATCCGAGCCTCCCGCGCGAGCGGGAGGCGCTGTGCGCACGATCGTCCACCACCTCCCGCTCGCGCGGGCGGCTCGGATTGCCGCCGCATCGCCCGCCTGGGCGCGGTACGCTGGCGTCCATGCCCGAGCGCCACTCCATCACCTCGTCGCCCTCCTTCGCCGCCCGCCGCCTGCGGGCCGAGCGGTGGCGCATCGTCATGCTCGGCTCGTGCGTCGTCGTCGCCGGACTGGTCATGATCGTCCGGCGTCAACTCGGCGGGGCCGACGCGGCGGCCAACCCGGTCTTCTACGGGACACTGTCGATCGTCGGTGTCTCGGTCGCGGCCCTCACGTGGTCGTACCTGCACGTCCTGCGGCTCATGCGCGAGGAGCGGGCCCTTTCGAGCGCCTTTCAGATCGGCGCCTTCCTGTTCGACTTGATCGTGCCGTTCGCGGCCATGGCCTTCCTGCACTACTCCTCGCCCCGCGGGCATTACGCCGCCCTCTCCGCCCCCGTCATGATCCTCGTCCCCATCGTCATCATGCTCAGCGTGCTCAAGCTCCGCCCGCGCGAGTCGCTGCTGCTGGGCGTCACCGCCGCCTTGGGCCACTGGGCCATCGTCGTCCACACCGTCATCACCGACGACATCGACGTGCAACTCTGGCCCATGCTGCTCACCTACGGCGTGTACTTCGCCATGAGCGGCGGGGCCGCCGCCCTGCTCGCCGGGGTCGTGCGCGACTACATCCGCGAGGCCGTCGGCGAGGCCCAGGCCGCCGAGCGGGCCCAGCTCAAGCTCGCGACCGTCGAGAACGAACTGGAGATCGCCCGCAGCATCCAGCTCGGCCTGCTGCCGGCCGGATCGCCGGAGTTCCCGGGCTTCGATATCGCCGGGCGTTCCGAGCCGGCCAGCCACGCCGGCGGCGATTACTACGACTGGCAGATGCTCCCCGACGGCCGGCTCGTGGTCGGCATCGCGGATGTCACCGGCCACGGCATCGGCCCGGCCCTGGTGATGGCCGTGTGCCGCGCCTATGCCCGCGCGACGGCGCCGACGAGCGCCGGGGCCGAGGACTTCCTGCACCGGTTGAACGGGCTCATCAGCGGCGACGTGACGGGCGGGAGGTTCATCACGATGGCCGTGGGGCTGGTGGAGAAGACCGGCGACATCGACCTGCTCTCGGCCGGGCACGGACCGTCGTTCGTGTACTCGGCCCGAACGGGGCAGGTGGAGCACTACGGCGGCGACGGCCTGCCGCTGGGGATCTTCGCGGAAGAAAGCTACTCACCGATCCGGCGCGTGCGGCTGGAGTCGGGGGACGTGCTGGTGCTCATCACCGACGGGTTCATGGAGCAGCACTCGCCCAGCGACGAGCAGTTCGGCATCCCGCGGCTGCACGAGACGATCCGGCGGCACGCGGGCGGGCCGGCGAAGGGGCTGATCGACGCGCTGTACACGGACGTGCGGACGTTCGCCGCGACGGCGGCCCAGAACGACGACATGACGGTGGTGGTGATGAAGCGGCTGTGAGCGGCCCGCGCGTGCGAGGCGTGAGCGTGAGCGTGGGCGGGGGCGGGGGCGGGGGCGGCCCGGTCAGGCGTGCGCGGGAGCGTGCTGCACGCGGCGGGTGCGCGGGGGGAAAAAAGAAACGACCCCGCCAAGGTTTACCTTGACGGGGTCATAACTCCGGCGACGACCTACTTTCCCGCGTAGCAGTATCATCGGCGGCCCGGGCTTAACTACTGTGTTCGGGATGGGAACAGGTGTGACCCCGGACCTATGGTCACCGAAAAGCGTGGTTTGGCGGTCAGGCCGAACCACGTGGATGGATAGGGATAAGGCGAGCGGCCCTGTGAGGGGCCGGAGCGAGGAATCGAAGTCGACAGCTCGGATTGAGCGCGACGTGTGCTGACGTTGACATTGATCGGAGATCGCAACCGCCGACCGGGATCGCGTGCATCGTGAAGATGCCACGGCGTCCGGTAGGGGTGATAGAACCTTTGACCGTTAGTACCGCTCAGCTGAGGGCATTTCTGCCCGTACACTCGCGGCCTATCAACCTGGTGGTCTACCAGGGGTCTTTGAGCAAGCCTCATCTCGGGGGGGGCTTCCCGCTTAGATGCTTTCAGCGGTTATCCCTGCCGCACGTAGCTACCCAGCGGTGCGCCTAGCGGCGCAACTGGATCACCAGGGGTGCGTCCAACCCAATCCTCTCGTACTAAAGTTGACTCCCCTCAAGCTTGCAACGCCCACAGCAGATAGGGACCGACCTGGCTCACGCCGGTCTGAACCCAGCTCGCGTACCACTTTAATCGGCGAACAGCCGAACCCTTGGGACCGCCTTCAGCCCCAGGATGTGATGGGCCGACATCGAGGTGCCAAACCGCGCCGCCGCTATGGACGCTCGGGCGCGATCAGCCTGTTATCCCCGGGGTACCTTTTATCCGTTGAGCTACGGCCCTTCCACACGGGACCGCAGGATCATTAGAGCCCGCTTTCGCGACTGCTTGATTCGTCAATCTCGCAGTAAAGCCGGCTTGTGCTCTTACACTCGAGGCACGGTTTCCATCCGTGCTGAGCCGACCTTTGCGCTCCTCCGTTACCTTTTTGGAGGAGACCGCCCCAGTCAAACTACCCAGCTCCCACTGTCCCTCGCCCGGATTCACGGGTGTCGAGGTTAGGTCACAAACGTGCACAGGGTGGTATTTCACCGGTCCCTCCATTCCGGCCGAAACCGGAACTTCGAAGGGTCCCACCTATCCTACGCAGTGTATGCTCGTGACCAATGAAAACCTATAGTAAAGGTCCACGGGGTCTTTCCGTCTTGCTGCGGGTAGACGGTATCTTCACCGCCACTTTTATTTCACCGAGTCGGTCGTGGAGACAGGAGTCCAGTGATTACGCTATTCATGCGCGTCGGAACTTACCCGACAAGGAACTTCGCTACCTTAGGACCGTCATAGTTACGGCCGCCATTCACCGGTGCTTGAGTCGCAGGCTTCGCTTGCGCTGACCTACTCCCGTGACATTCCGGCATCGGGCAAGCGTCACTCTGTATACATCCTCTTGCGAGTTAGCACAGAGCTGTGTTTTTGATAAACAGTTCCCAGACCCTTTTCTCTGCGGCCTGCCTTGCGGCGAGGCCCCCCTTCTTGCGAACGTACGGGGTTAACTTGCCTAGTTCCTTCACGACCGTTCTCTCGAGCGCCTGAGGCTATTCGCCTCGCCCACCTGTGTCAGTTTTGGTACGGGCAACGTGCTGCTTTTTCTAGGAACCTCATCCCCCAGCATCGGGCTCAAGGCCCTGGACATCTGACAGTCCCGCTGAGCTCAAAGATCCGTTGACAGCACCGGCTCAGGAATATTGACCTGATTTCCATCGGCTACGCCTATCGGCCTGACCTTAGGACCCGGCTAACCCTGGGCGGATTTCCCTTCCCCAGGAAACCTTGGGCTTACGGCGACAAGGATTTTCACCTTGTTTATCGTTACTCAAGCCGGCATATGCACTTGCTGGCGCTCCACGACCCGTTCCCGGACCGCTTCGCCGCACCAGCAACGCTCTCCTACCACTCCTTGCGGAGTCCACAGCTTCGGCTTCACGCTTATTCCCGATAATTATCGGCGCCAGACTCCTCGACCAGTGAGCTATTACGCACTCTTTAAATGATGGCTGCTTCTAAGCCAACATCCTGGCTGTCACCGCAATCTGACTTCCTTTCGAACTTAGCGCGAATTCGGGACCTTAGCTGGTGGTCTGGATTTTTCTCCTTTTGACGACGGATATTGTCACTCGCCGTCTATCTCCCGGGACTCGGACATTGGTATTCGGAGTTTGGTTGGGCCCGGTAGTCGGGTAGACCCCAAAGCCCATCCAGTAGCTCTACCCCCAACGTCTGCGTCCTGAGGCTAACCCTAAAGTTATTTCGGAGAGAACGAGCTATCTCCCAGTTTGATTACACTTTTAGTCCTCCCGTCAGCTCATCGGAGACCTTTTCAACGGTCACCCGTTCGACCCTCCAGGCGGCATTACCCGCCCTTCAGTCTGGCCAACGGTAGATCACTTAGGTTTCGCGTCTACTCCGTACGACTTAACGCCCATTTCAGACTCGCTTTCGCTCCGCCTCCGGCCTGGTAGGCCTTAGGCTCGCCGTACAGAGTAACTCGCCGGCTCATTATGCAAAAAGCACGCGGTCACCCTTGCGGGCTCCCACCACTTGTAAGCACACGGTTTCAGCTGCTCTTTCATTCCGCTCGTCGCGGTGGTTTTCATCGTTCAGTCGCCTTACTGGTTCGCTATCGGTCATCCAGGAGTACTTAGCCTTGGAGGGTGGACCCCCCATGTTCAGTCCGGGTTCCACGAGCCCGAACCTACTCGAGGGCTAAACGGCTCACTACAGGGCTTTCACCTTCTTTGGCCGCGCATTCCAACGCGTTCGTTCCAGCCTGATCCGCGTTCGCTCGCCGCTACTGACGGAGTCGCTGTTGCTTTCCTTTCCTGTAGGTACTGAGATGTTTCACTTCCCTACGTTCGCTCCTCGACGCCTATGCATTCAGCGCCGGGTACCCTTGCGGGTGGGTTGTCCCATTCAGAAATCCCCAGATCACAGCTCGGTTACCAGCTCCCTAGGGCTTATCGCAGGTTCCCACGTCTTTCGTCGCCTCTGGATGCCAAGACATCCACCGTGTGCTCTTGATGGTTCGATCACCCCAACCCGACGCCGTGACCTTCGCTCCCGGCCGGGCTCATCGCCTTGCCGCTCGCTCGCTTCACGTCGCCCTGCCGGGCGTCGACCACCAATCAATTGAGTAACGTCATCGCACGTATCACTCCAGTCCCTAGGCAGGACCGGAGTGAACAAGCGCTCAATCTTTCGTTATCGCCTTTGATTACTCGCTGATCGAACACCAACCGTGCCCTGGCACTCATCGCGCGCAAAGCCCGGCCGCGTTCGACCGCCTGATTCCGTATCCGATTGTCAAAGAACCGGCCTCGAAACCGGACTCATCCGGCTCTTGGCAAACCGGGCCAAACTCGGCCCCGGATGCCCCTGGAAACTCCAGAGGCGGGGAGAAGCGTAGGCCTCATCAAGAGCGTGTCAAGCGTTGCCGCCAATCTCCACGCAGCGTTTTTCGCGCGCGGGAGACCGGCCGGACCCCGACCGGATCAACCACCGCCCGGAGGCGGGGGCGCCTTCGGAATCTTTTCATCCACCGGCGGCTTCGTCGGCTCCGCGGGCACCTCAACCTGACGGATGCCCCCCAGCTTGGCGAGCTCAGACGAAGCCCGAACACGCTGGTACGCCCGCGTCTGGCGGTCATCGTCGGGGATCCGGATCTCGATGGTCCCGTCGAGGGCCCGCAGGAACGCCTGGTGCCGATCCGCCGAGCCGTTGCCCGCGGCCGGTGCCGCCGCGACGTCCAGCAGGTACACCGGCACGGACACGGGGATGACCCGGTTCTTCACCGGGGCGGGCTTGGCGCCGTCCTTCTGACCCGGCGGCGGGGGCTTGGGTGCTTCTTCACGCTCGCGGGGCCGGGGCGGCTGGCGTTCGCCGCCACCGCCGCCGCCGCGGGCGCCCTTGCCGCTGGTTCCGCCGCCGCGTCCCGGCGTGCTGCGGGGTGTCTCGCTGATGGGCGGTTCCCCGGCGCCGGGCGAACCATTGTCGTTCACGGCGACCTTGGCCACATGCCCCAGCGGCGGGACCTCGATCTCGGCGACCAAGGGGTCGCCGGGCTGCAGGCGGATCGACTCGGTCCGCCAGTAGCCCTGGTTGAAGCTGAAGACTTCGGCCGTGGCCACGGGGATCTGGGTGAGGTTGCCGCCCTTGTTGTCGTCGGCGCTGGTGATGAAGTAATACAGGTCGGGGTCGACGCGGACGGGCTGGGTCCACTCGCTGGGCTCGCTCCGAGCGATCGGGGTCTTGGCCAGGTCCTGCTGGTCCTTGCCCAGGGCGGCGCCCTGGCCGAACGCCGGGTTGTTGACGACCGCCCGCAGGCGGTAGCGGTACGCGGTGTTGCGCTTCACGTCGGTGTCGTGCACCCAGAAGCGGATGTTCGAGCTCGCCAGCAGCGGCTCGGCCTTGGGGGTCTCGCCGGAGGGGGCCGCGGCCTTGGGGCCCTCGAGAAGCTGGTTGTACCGGGTGCTCTTCTCGACCAGCTTGGTCGCAAGCGGACGTTTGCGGTCCTCCAGGCTCTTGCGGGTCGGGGCGTTCCGCTCATCGGTCGGAAGCTTCTTGAGCTGGTCGTCGATCTTGGAGATCTGGCTCTGCAGATCGTCGATCTCGCGCCGCAGCTTGCCGATCTCGGCCGCGCTGGGGTTGCCCTTGGCGACTTCGCTCGGCGGCACCCAAGGCTCGCCGACCGGCGCGGCCGGGGGCAGGGGGCGGCGGACCATCTCAGCCCCGCTGTTGGCCAGCGTGATCATCTCGCGAAGCTTGGAGCCGTCGAACTCGGGGTCGCGCGTGCGCTCCAGCAGCGACAGGCCGAACTTCGCGGGTTTCACGGGCGCGGCCGGGCCCCACTCGCCCGAGGGGAGCAGTTCCTGGCGCTCGATCTCAAAGCCGAGCAGGGCCATGCTGCTGCCCCACCAGTGCTCGGGCATGGGGCGGGCCGGGCCGTCCGGGCCGTCGGGGTCGGCCTTGAGGGCCGCGGCCAGCGCGGCGCCGTCGAAGGCGCCCTCGATGGAGACCCAGGCGATGTCAACGAGGTCGGCCTCGGTCGGCTCGGTGGGGATGGGTTCGTTCTTGTCGAGCTGGCCGCGGAGCACCGTTGCGAGGCTGGGCTCGGCGATGAGCCGCGCGGGGACGGGTACCTGGACGGGGTTGATCGGGCCGCGGTCGGCGACGACCGGTCCGGAGCGGGTGCCGAGGCTGATGCCCGAGGGATTCCACGCGAAGCGGCCGTCGCCGCCGGCGCCCAAGCGGCGTGCGGGCGTGACGGGTGCGGCGTAGCGGGCCTTGAAGTCGTCGGCGATCCTGGTGACCGGGAACTTCTCGGGGAGCTTGGGGTTGGTGTCCTTGATCTTGCCGCGGACCTCGAGGGCCTTGGCCTTGAGCTCGGCGTTGGCCTGGTCGAGGGCGACCTGCTTGTTGTTGATGGAGATCGTGCTCTGACGACCCACGAACTGCCAGCCCAGGATGCCCAGCGCCGTCGCGCTCACAGCGCCGAGAACGATCTTCTCGAAGTGCTGCTCGATCCACGTCACGCCCTTGATCGCCATCGTCGTGTCCTTCCGCTACGCCCGTCGGTCGGGCGGCTCGAATCGCTGTGGTCGTCCCCTGCCCCGTTCCCCGTGCCCTCGGCCGGCCGCGCTGCCGGCGGTCGGCGTCACTGCGCGGCCCCGATGGGCCGGCGGGAATCAGCCGCCGCCGCCCTTCTTCTTGGGCGCGTCCTCGCTCGCGGGCGCGGCGGGGTCGCGGTAGCCGACAATTTTCTTGACCTCGGCGGGCATGAGCGGGCCGGTCCACTCGCGCAGCCAGCACCACTCGAGCATGAGGTCGACGCGGACGACGTGCTCGTCGCCGTAGTAGAAGCCCTGCTCGAGCTCTTCGCGGGCCGCGACCTGGGTCATGTTGGCCATGGTCACGGTGATGAAGTTGGTCTCGGTGAGGGCGTCGAGGAACTGGGGGAGACGGGTGGTGGAGACCACGGCCGTGATCTGCAGGCGGCGCACGTCGAACGCGCCGTTCTTGGCGCTGGGGCCGCTGTAGCGACCGCTCACGCGCTTGGGGTCGATCTGCACGACCGTGGGGGTGGCGGAGCCGGATTCGGCCGGGGCCGCGAGCGGGTCTTCGCCGCTCGCCCCGGCCGCGTTGGCGGTCACGAAGTACGGGTGGGGGGCGGCGACGATGCCCCGGATGCGCTTGACGACCGAGGCGGGCACGCCGCCGCCGCCGGCCTCGCTGGCGGCGCGGGCGTTGACCTTCTTGATGGCGCTGAAGAGGTCCTCGAGCATCCAGGCGAGTTCCTGGCGGTCCCAGGCCTCGCGCATGTCGAAGTCCTTGAGGTCGGGCCGAAGAGCGACGGGGATGATCTCGAGGTCCTTGCGGTCGAAGAAGACGCTGATTTCGCCGGCGCGCGAGCGGTAGGCGTTCTTGCGGATCTCGAGCATCTGGTCGCGGATCTGGCGCCGGCGGTCGAGCGGCACTTCCTTGTCGCTCACGCCCAGCTCGGTCTGGGCCTTGATGAACTGCTGGTCGCGGAAGGCGCGTACGGCCTCGAACACGTCCTTGTCGACCGGCGGCAGGCCGGCGTCGATGCTGGCGTAGAGCCTGTCGCCCAGGGCGATGAAGGCCTTGGTGAACTCGGCCCGCTTCTGCTGGGCCGCGGTCGAGGGATCGGGGAAGAAGTTCTCGATGAGGGGCTTGCGGTTGCCGCGGTTGAAGGCGACCGCCTCGCCGGCGACGCTGCCGAGCTGGCCGGAGAGTTCGGTGCGGCGCTTGGCGAACTCCTCGATGACCGTCGCGTTGGGCGGCTGGCCCGCGAAGTCGAACTTCGGCTGCCCGGGGATGGGGGCGGGGATGTCGTAGGTGATCTTGTCGGCGCTAAGTTCCTTGAAGTCCGCCTCGACGGTGTTCTTCACGTCATCGACGAGCTTCTGCTGGAACGAGCCGCCCACGATGATGCCCGCGGGCAGGGCGGCGAGGATCACGATCGAGCACAGCACGATCGGCCAGTTCACCTTCAACCAGGCAAGGACCTTTTTCACACCGTTCTCCAACCGGTTGGGCAAGTCCCGACCGGGGTTGTTTCGTGGTTCATGGGGACCGGGCGCCGGGGTCGAGCCCTGGGCGCCGGTCCGGGATCACACCGAGCCGCCCGCGGCCTTCATCTTGACCCACGCCTCGAACGTCACTTCGAAGACCGTGATCGTCTCGCCCGGCAGGCCCGGGGGCAGCGTCGGCGGGAGCGGCGCGAGGTCCGCGAGCGTTCCGCCGCTGAGCTCGAGCTCCTTCATCTCCTTGGCTTCATTGAAGATTGCCTGTTCTTCTTTATTGCGCTTGTCGACGAGCAGGCCCCTGGAGTCGGTTTCGCGCTTGGGCTCGGAGGGGTCTTCCTCTTCGCCGGCGAGCGTGCTCTTGGGAGCGGTGCCGTCCGAGGCGACCAGGGTCGTGGTCTTGCGGTCAAAGAGCCGGCTGCTGGGCGTGAGGCTCTCGCCGTTGACCTTGATCACGTAGGGGACGCCGGGTCGTTCGGCGTTGGCTCGCAGCCAGGCGTCGATCGTCTGCGTGATGAACTTCTCGGGCTCGGGCATGGTGGTCGACACGCGGAGCGTGATCTTCATGCGCCCGTCGGTTATCGCCGCGTCGGGCGTCGCGGCGCCCGTGCCGCCGGTAGCGACCGCAGCGCCGCCGCCCTCGGCCGGCGGGGCAGCGCCCGCTCCGCCGCCGCGGCCCTTTTTGCCGCCACGGCGCCCACCGGTCTTGGAGGGGCCGAAGTCCAGCGACTCGTCGGCGGACTGACCCTCGCCCCCGCCGTAGAGAAACCGCATCTGGAACGACTCGAGGTTGAAGCCGACCTTCTGGGTGGGGCTCTTGCCCTCGGCCATGGCCACCTGCTGGGCCTTGCCCATCATCTGGCCCAGGTCGTCGACCAGGAAGGGGACGATGTCGCGGCGCTCCAGCAGGATGAGCGCGTTGGCCGCACGCGGGTCGTCCTTCCAGTCCTTGGTCGCGTTGGTCCACTCGGTGCGGAGGGTGCGCAGCTCGTTCTTGACCTGCTCGATCTCCGCCGGCTTGGTCATGGCGTCGACCTTGTTCTTCTCCAGGGCCCAGCGGGCGAAGGGGATGGCGCCGCCGACGACCGCGACCACGGCCGCGGCCGCGAACCACTTGCGCTTGCGCTTCCACATCGACTGGCGTGCGATCGCCACCGGCATCAGGTTCGGCCGGCACACCTCGAGCCCAAGGCCCTGCAGGGCCAGGCCGTAGGCGGTCGCGAGCGTCGGCACCGCGGCGGCGAACTCGGCGGCCCGCGGGCCGTCGACCTTGAGCTGGTTGTAGCTCTCGGGGCGCATCACCTCGATCTGGAGCTGCTGGCTGAGGTACTTGCGCAGGCCGGGGAGCTGGAACGTCGAGCCCAGCGCGATCAGGCGCGTGAGGTTCGCGTCGCGGTGCAGGCTCTGGTAGTACCCGATCGAGCGCTGCACCTCGGTGACCAGGTCGCTGAAAACCGGGCGCATCGCCTGCAGCACGTGCTTGGCGTGCTGGCTGCTCTCGGCCTCGCACTTGAGCTTCTCGGCCTTGGCGTAGCCGAGCTTGAACGCGCTCACCAGGGCGTCGGTGAACTGGTGCCCGCCCAGCGGGAACGTGCGGATCCACATCCGCCCCGGCTCGGACACGATCAGGTCCGTGCTCGTGGTGCCGATGTCGACAATCACCGTGCCCGGCGTCTTGTCCGAGAAATTCTGGTCGTACGCCACGGCGTTGTACGCCGCGACCGGGCTGAGCGTGATCACGTCCGGGCTCACGCCCAGTTCCTGCCATAGCGCGAGCCGCTCGTTCACGCGCTCGCGCGTGATGGCGAAGATGCCAACCTCGACCTCGGGGGAGTCGGGCGTCTTGAAGACCTGGTAGTCCCACTCGACCTCGCCGATCGGGAACGGGATCTGCTGGGCCGCCTCGAACTGCACGATCTTGGGGATCTGCTTGGGCTCGACCGGCGGGAGCTTGGCGAAGCGGGCGAACGCGGCGTGACCGGGCACGCTGAGCGACACGATCGACCCGTCCAGCTCGTAATCGTTCACGAGCCGGGCGATCGCCTCGCGAATCGCGACGACCTGCTCACCCATGTCCACCTCGGGAGCAACAAGCACCCGTTTGTGTGGGATGACGACAAAGTCGAGGACATCCACACCGTCGCCGGTGCGTCCGAGCTTGATGGCTTTGACCGCCGCCGCCCCGACCTCGATGCCCCAGCTTGTCGATCCAGCCATACCAGCCTCCTCTGCGGCCCCGTGGCCGCGAGAATGAACGTGTCGCCGTTGCCCCAACCGTTGGGCACGAGCCGGCGGCGACCCTCAATTCCCCCATGGCCGCCGGGCCCGTACCGTCTCGCCCGCCCCGCGTGCGCTTGCTGTCACCCAACGCACGGACTGCCAACACGATACGAAGATTTGCCGACCCTCGGTTCCGACCGGATTGGACCGGCGCGGGGCGGCATTGCACCATGCCGCGCTCCCGTCGTCAATTCGGTGTCCGATCGGTGTCATTTGGTGTGTCCGGGCCCACGCGATCGCCCGCTTCCCCGGCGTCCATCACCAGCGAGCCGCCGAGCCACAGCACCGCCGCGCCGAGCATCCACGGCCAGAAGTGCCCCGGCGCCCGTAACGGCACCCAGGTCGCGGGCAAGGACCACGCGATGAGGTGGTATCCCCACAGCCCGAGCACTACGCCGATGCTCAGGCGCGTGGCTTCGCTGAGCGGAGGGAGCCACGAAACGGGGGCGGTGCGACCGGCGGCCCGCTGCACCCGGCTGCCCCAGATGGCGGCGGCCGCGGCGCTGAGCAGGGCGATCCCCGACACCAGCATCATCCAATCCCAGATGGTCAGCGCGTGCATCGAGCCTCGCGGCGTGGGTCACAGCATCACCGCGGAGGCGCTGGAGACGAAGGTCGTCCCCTGCTGATCCATGGCCGCGCTGTAGTTGAGCATCTTGACCTCGCCCGGCTGCGTCACCATGAGCGCCGCGACCATGTTGCCGATCGAGCACCAGCGGGTCGGGTTCTGCTGCCAGCTCATGGCGGCGACCAGCTCCGAGGGCTTGTTTTCGCCGAACAGTTTCAGCATCTCCTGGTCGTGCTGGAGGATGCGGTTGCGGGCGGTCACGATCTCCGGGGATTCGCCGGCGAGGGCCTGGCGATCGCCGAAGGCGGGGCCGCAGTGCGACAGGTCGGCCGACGCGATGACCAGCGTCTTGCCGGGCAGGGCGTTGGGACCCGAGAGCAGGTCTTTCAGGGCGTTCACGAACGGCTCGAGGGCGACGCCGCGGCCGTCGTAGCTCTCGCCGTTGTTCACGCACGGGTCGTGCACCAGGGCGGCGAAGACCCTGGGTTTTTCGCCGAAGATGTACTGCATCCACCCGACCTGGAGCTCGATGGAGTGCTCGCGCTCGTGGTCGAAGCGGTGGGCGAACAGGGCGTCGCCCAGGGTCGCGCGCAGACGGTTGGCGACTTCGGCGTCCAGTTCGCTGCGGCCCAGCGGGGTCACGAAGCCCTTGTCGCAGCCGACGACGCCGGTGCCTTCGCCGAAGTGGTTCGTTCCAAGAATGATCACGCGGTCCGGGGCGTCGAGCCCGCGGAGCGGACCCCACGCCGAGGCGTAGTTGATCCACCCGCGGTTGTAATCCAGGTGCGGGGCGACGATCGCCTTGGGCAGGTTCTCGAGCGTCTTGACCGGCATGCGCGGATCGGCCTGCTCGATGAGCTTGGTGAACGTCTCGCGGACCTTCGCGGCCGCCTTCTCGCGGTATTCGGGGGTCTGCTCGTCCCAGCTCGGGGGCTTGGTGGGGCTGGCGGCGGGGCGGGACTGGCCGGATTCCTGGAGGATGAGCTGCTCGGCGAACGCCGCGGTCGAGGCGGGGGGCAGGATCGACTGGGCGTCGTACTCGTCGTGCAGGCGCCGGCGCATTTCGAGGAAGGTGGGGCCTTCGATGAGGCCGGCGTGGTCGAGCTGGGCCACGAAATTCTCGAGGATCTGGCGGGTCAGGCCGTTCTTGACCTCGTGGACGATCTGGTCGAGGTCGCGGGTGCCGTCCATCTTGGGGACGACCATCTGCATGGCGGGCGAGGTGACCACGACGCGGTCGGAGATCTGGCGCACGTCGGCGAGGCCCATGAGCGTCTGGGTCTGGCCCTGCGGGTTCTTGGCCTGCAGCGGGAAGCCGCGCAAAGGGCGAACCTTGGGGCGCTGCTGGTGCGGGGCGTTGCGGTCAAACTTCGGGGGCGTGGGCGCCGCGGCGCTCGCGCTGGAGCCGTTCTCGGGGGTCTCGCTCATGGTTGCCGATGATAGCCGGCGGGCCGCTGGATTCGCGCACGCCGACGCAGTTTCACACGCCGCTGATGCCCGGAGTTCCCCAGTGTGAACACCGGCGACCGGGCCTCTGGCCCCGACTCAACCTCGAGGGGATGGCACCGGTCCTTGAACGCTCAGCACCCCGACGCGGAGTCGACGAACCAATCGTTGATGAACTCGGACACGTCCGTCGAATTGACAACCCCGTTGCCGTCCCAGTCGGTGATGAACGTCCCGGTGGCCAGGTCCGCGAACCACGCGTTGATGAAGTCCGACACGTCTGTCGAGTTCACCACGCCGTCGTTGTTGAAGTCGGCGCGACAGACGGTCTCGACGACGAAGAGGAACTCGTAGACACGGGGGAACTGCAGGTCGATCTCCATGATCCAGAACGTGTACGGTCCGGCGGGGAGGGGCGGGGTGAAGCCGATGGCCCCGCTGCCCGCGCCCATGGCCGTGAGGATGTCGGTGCCGACCTCGGAGCTCGCGAAGTGATGCCAGCCCAGGAGGGGGGTGGCGATCCCTTCGTCCCAGGCGACGCTGACCTGTGTGCCGGCTTCCGCGCCGATGAAGGAGAAGGCCCCGCCGATGTCGGCGTCGGCGACGATGATCTGGGTAAGCCGGGTGCCGGCGGGGACGGTCAGCGTGACGTAATCCAGGTCGGGCACGTCGGGGGTGGGGCTTGGCCCGAAGGTGCCGGCGACGGAGTTGGTGCCGACGCCGAGCGTCAGCGAGGTAGGGGCGAGGCGGTTATCGGAGAGGTCGCCGGAGACGGACTCGACGTAGGCGATCTGGGCGGAGGCGCCCGACGCGAACGCGGCGCAGGCAAAGGTTGCGTGCAACAACTTCCGCATCTTGAATCTCCTTGAGATGGCTTGGTTGAAGCGAAGCCGGGTGGAACGTCCTGCGATCAGCACCCCGCAGCCTGATCGTCGAACCATGCGTTGATGAACTCGCTGACGTCGGTCGAGTTCACCACGCCGTTACCGTCCCAGTCGGTGACGAGCGTGCCCGCGACCTGGTCGTCGAACCACGCGTTCACGAAGTCGGAGACGTCGGTGGAGTTCACAACCGTGTCGCCGTTGAAGTCCGCGGCGCACCCGGCGCCGCCGGTGAGCGTCACGGCGTGCGAGGTCGTGAAGTTGCACAGGTTGGTGATGCGCAGGCGGAACTCGGCGGACGCGCCCTTGGCGACCGCGCCGATCTCGAGCGTGGCGGTCTGGGCGCCCGACAGCTCACCGACGCCCGCGAGCGGGCCGTCGACCGCGTCCACCCAGTCGTCGCCGCGGCGGACTTGCCACTGCAAGGCCATCCGCACCGGCATCGCGACGCGGGCGGAGAACGTGGCGGTCGAACCGGGCTTGGCCTCGGCCGACACCGGCTGCTGCTCGATCACCGGGCAGGTGTCGGGGATGTAGCGGATGCTGCCGAAGGTGCCGTCGGCCTCGCCGTTGGGACCCGCGGCGTAGTAGAGCGCGTTGGAGTCGCCCAGGGCGACGCCGTTGCCGAAGACGAAGCCCCAGATGCCGTCCACGACCAGCGGCGCCCCGGTCGAGTCGCGCAGGAAATCGACGAAGTCCCCGGTTTCGAGGTCAAACGCCGGGATGGTGCCGTCGCCGAAGTTGGCCACCAGCAGCATGCCCGAGAACGGGCCGAAGTTGTCCGGGGCGACGGCGAGGCCCCACGGGTCGCGCAGGTCGCTGTCGGCGAGCGGGTCGCGGTCGAGCGTCTGCGTCATCCGGCGGATGAGGTTGCCCTCGAGGTCGAACTCCGCGACCGCGCCGAAGTCCGCATACTCCTCCCACGGGTCCTCGGCCTTGTTGAACGCCACCCAGATCCGGCCCTCGCCCTTGGGGCCGGTGCGCAGGTACTGGATGTTCCACGGACGCCACACCTCGCCCGGGCTGGAAATCTGGAACCGGCCCTCGGGGACCGCGATCGGGTTCCAGTTGTGGTCATACATCTCCACCCGCTCGAACGTCCAGTTGGTGACGTAGAGGATGTTGCCGCTGGGGAAGTCCGTGACCGCGGCGCCGGTGTAGATGAGGCGCTCATCGTCGTACCAGATCGAGTTGTCGATGGTGATGACCGACTTGGTCTGCCGGTGCAGCACGCCCTGGGCGTCGCGGAACTCTGTCCAGCCCGAGATGGTGCCTTCGCCGGTGACGAAGATGAACTTCGAGGCGGCGGTGATCCCCTCGCCGCTGACCACGAAGTCGGTGCTGGAGTGGTTGAACACCTGGCCGGTCGGGATGGAGACCTCCGTGACCGGGCGCCCGTCGGGGAGCGTTCCGGCGCCGATCGGGATGTCCACGACCGTGAGTGAGTCCTGGTACATCGGCACAAAGCCCGCCGGCGAGTGCACGTCCCCCACGTAGGTGGTCGTCGTGCCGGTTCCGGCGTTGCTAATCCAGAAGTGGCCGCCGGCCCCCGGGGGCCGAAGGGCGATGCCCCAGCCGTTCACCAGCAGCGGGTCCACGATGTTGAGCGGGTTGTACTCCGGCAGGTTCGCCACCAGCACGGTGTCGACGTACGCGTTCTGGGCCTGTGCGGCGGCAACGCAAGCCAAGGTGGCCAGCGTCAAGGCGGTTCGGTTCACGAGAGTTCTCCTTCATGAAGAGGCCGCCCCGCCAAGGGCACAAACACATGTGTGGGGCTCGGGTGGGGGCGGCGGAGCGACCAATGCAAGCGAGGACGGGCGGATGTCTCCGCCCGTCCTCGTGGAATCTGGTGAATCAACCGACGCGATCAGGCGCGACGGCGACGGGAGGCAACCAGGCCGCCGAGGCCCAGCAGCGCCGCGGCGCCGGGAGCGGGGATGGAGGGATCGACGTAGAGCGCCAGGAGCTGGCCGCCCTCGACGAGCTCGCCGGAGATGCCGTAGTGGGCCTGCACGTCGAGCAGGAACCAGCCGTCGCCGAGGATGTCCTTGGCGTCGATGATGCCGCTGGACTCCTCGTCCTGGGTCAGGAACCCGGGGTTGCCGGAGATGAACCGGGCGGAGTCGTGCACGGCGATCTGGATGAGGCCGTTGGTGTTGGTGTCGAAGAGCCAGATCTTGCCCAGGGCGGCGTTGTTGCCGATGTCTTCCTGGATGAGGATGCGCCCCTGGCTGTCGATGCAGATGTTGTCCATCATCTGCGGGCCCTGCTCGGTGCTGAAGAGCGGGGTGATCTCGCCGCCGGCAGTGGGGTTGGTGATGTCGTCAAACCGCATCCGGTAGAGGCGGCTGCGGCCCTGCTGACCGGGCTGGTTGTACCGGTCGGTGGTGACGAAGTAGAAGTCGTTCTCCTTGCCGGCGCGGGTGTCCCAGGCGCCGTCCTCGGGGCGGAGGAACTCGGTCACGCCGTTGGCGACCGACTCGGTCTGGAGCGAAGCGCCGGTGCGCTCGGAGACGCTGCCGTGGCTGAAGAGGTCAAAGCGGCCCGACACGCCGGTGGCGCGGGGCTCGGTGGCGGCGCCCGCGACGCGCACGCCGTAGAGGCTGCCGTTGGTCAGGCCGGCCTTCTCGATGTCGTTGCCGGTGGCCTGCTTCTGGCCGATGTACATGTAGACCTGGCCGGGGGTGGAGTCGTCGGTGCCCATGACGACCGTCTTGTTCTGGGAGAAGGGGTTGGCGACCGAGTTCTCCCAGGAGAACTTGCCGAGCGAGGGGAGCTGCCAGGTCTGGTTCGTGGCGGAGCCGGAGATGATGTGGGCGTACGCGCGGCCCTCGGCGCCGATCTCTTCGCCGTTCATGAAGATGCGGCTCTGGGTGCCCAGGCCGGTCGCGGCGTTGTAGTACGCGCTGGGGGCGGCCAGGTCGGCCGAGCAGAAGCGGCCCCACCGCTGCGCGACGCTGGGAGCGTTGCTCCACGTGCCCGCGCCGGTGTACTCGTACGCGTCGGCCGAGGAGGTGTTGTGATCGCGACCGGAGTTGACGGTCAGGTTGGTGGAGATGTTCCAGCGGGAAACGAACGCGCCGGTCTGGCCGTGGGCCCGGGCGATGCCGGACGTGGCGCCGAGCTCATGGTTCATCATGAGCGTGAACGTGCCGTCGCCGTTGGAGAACGCCCCGAGGCCGTCGGGGATGCCGACCATGCGGTACCCATTGGGGGTGACGTCGCCGGTGCCGACAGTGAAGATGGACGTGGTGCTCACGCCCGGGGCGGTCGGCAGAACGTACGGGGCGGTGGTGGTGCTGGGGCCGATGTTCTGGCCGACGGCGGCGCCGGCGACGCACAGAAGCGCGGCGGCGGTAACGAACGGAACCTTCATGGGATCCTCCTCGGAGTGCAATGGCAGTTCAAACCGGGGTGATCGCAACGATCGCGCCGGATGCACACGCACCGCGCCCGACCGCATCGGCGTTCACTCTGGACACTGCGGACGCAGCGTATCTGTCGATTGTCCGAACGAGGAGTCCGCGAGCGCGAACGTTGTGTCAAGATCTGGTGAGTGGCCTTGAAAACAGTCAAGCGTCAGAGCATCACGCGAGCAGCCGGACGCTCCGGATCGGTGCAACCGACAGCCGGATGATCGCCGACTCGCCCCCGGCCCGCAGGAAGCGGTCGAGCTCGAACCTGGCCGCGGCGTCCGCGACGCGCACACGCAGCACGCCGCGCGACAGGCCCTCGACGACGCCCGCGCACGCCAGGTGCGCGGGCACTCCCGTTGCCCACGCCTTGGCCGCGGCCGCGAGCCCGGTCTCCGCGCCGCGCACCGACACCGCCAGGCCCTGCACCTGGGCCCCGATGGACAGGTCGCGCTCACGCGGAGCGCGGGCCGCGACGATTCGGCCGAGCAGGCCGGGCGCCGCCGTGCCGTCGATGCCTGGAGCCGGGCTGTCGTGAGAGCGTTGCATGGCGGTCACCTTTGGGGGTCGGGGCCGGCCGGTCCGAGCACGGCCGTGGCCGGCGCACGCGTAAAGTCAGGGCGTGCCCGGGTAGCTCAGCAGGATAGAGCAGCCGTTTCCTAAACGGCAGGTCGGCGGTTCGAATCCGCCCTCGGGTGTTTGGGGAAGGTGTCGAGATGTCAAGGTGACGAGGTGTCGAGGGCAGACCTCAGACCTCCCCCACCCTTGGCACCGTGACACCTGGACACCTCGACACCTCTCCTTGAAGAACTCTTCGCTCATCGCGCCGCTGGTTGTCGGGCTGTTCGTGCTGAGCCTGGTGACGTTTTTCTCGTGCGTGATCGTGGTGCTGCACGGGCCGTTGTCTGCCGGCGCCGCGGGCTCGCTCGCCACGGTCGCGTACAGCGTGCTGGGCCTGGTCGGGGCGGTCGGGCTCGGGTGCATCATCGCGGCCGATGCGCTGGTGCAGCGGCGCATCGCCGACCCGAACGCGGCCGCGAACCCCACGCGGGCGGTGCGGGCCGGGTGCGCGTGGCTCGTGGGCATGCTCGGGGCCCTGTGCGTGGCGCTGGTGGGCGAATGGGCGATGGTCGCGGCCCCGGTGGCGGGGCTCGTGGTGATGGCGCTGCAGTGGCCGCGGAACCGCGGCTCGTTCGGCGGCTGAACCGGGTCGAGGGCACGTTCGCTACGCTGGACGCATGAGAGACGTGACGCTCACGCCCGCGACCGACAGCGACATCCCCGCGCTCGCGCGGCTCATCCACTTCGCGTTCGCCTCGCCGGTCGACGGGGCCGCGGCGTGGCTGCGGACCTCCGGCGTTGAGCACCTGCGCGTCGTTCGCGCCGAGACTCGCCCCGACGCCGCGCCCATCGCCACGCTCATGCGCATCCCCATGGGCCAGCGCTACGGCGGACGGAGCGTCCCCCTGATGGGCATCGCCGGCGTCGCCGTCGCCCCCGAGGCCCGCGGCGGCGGGCTTGCGCTGGGCATGATGCGGACCGCGGTCCGCGAGATCGCCGACGAGATGCCCCTGAGCGCCCTGTACGCCTCCACGCAGGCGCTGTACCGCCAGGCCGGCTACGAGCAGGCGGGCCATCGCGTGCAGACCACGCTGCCGCTGGGCGCGATCAACGTGCGCGAGCGTTCCGGCACGCTCGTGCCCCTTACCGAGGCCCACCGCCCGAGCGTCAAGGCGTGCTATGACCGTTACGCCGCGGCCTTCGACGGGGCGCTCGACCGCGGCCCGTACGTGTGGGGCCGGGTCGAGAACTGGCACGGCGAGGCGTACGAAGGCTTCGGCGTCCTCGCCCCCGGCGCGGACGCACGCGACCCGGGCTCGCCCCTGGACGGTTACGTCTACTTCGTGCAGCGCCGCAAGATCGGCGCCGCGCCCGCGGGCAAGCACGACATCGGCGTCTCGGACCTCGCGTACACCACACCCGAAGCGGGTCGGCGCCTCCTCGGCTTCCTCGCCGACTTTGCCATGGTCGCCGACACCGCGGTGTTCCACGGCGCCCCGCACCACCCGCTGCTCGCCCTGATGCCGCTGCAAGTGCACCAGAGCTTCACGAAAGAGGCGTGGATGCTCCGCATCTGCGACTTCAAGCGCGCCGTCGAGGCCCGCGGCTACTGCCGCGGCGTCCGCGCCACCGCCACCATCGGCGTCACCGACGACGTCGTCGAGCGCAACACCGGCGTGTGGGAGCTCAGCGTCGCCGGAGGCTCGGCCGCCGCCCGGCGCGTCGATCCCGACCCGAGCCGCGCACCGACGGACGCAGCGCACGCCGACATCCGCGGCGTCGTGCCGATGTACACCGGTCTGCTGTCCCCGGCCCAGGCCCGGCTCGCCGGGCTGGTGCGCGGGAGCGACGCGGCCATGACCGTGCTGGGCGCGGTGTTCCCCGCGGGCTCGCCCTGGACGAGCGATTTCTTTTGATCGCGAGCGAGCGTGTTCGGTGTGATTTCAACAGAGCCCGTCGACGAGCGTCAGCGCGTCGCGAACCCCCGCCTTCGCCGTGCACGTTCACGTCGCCGCGGTGGGCGGGGGCGGTGCCGGTGCGCTCGCTGGCGGTCCGGTCGGCGGGGCTGGGGCCGGTGCGCTCCATGCCGGAGCGGTCGGGTCGTGCTGCTTGGCCATGACTGATCTCCCTGATGGAGTCAGTATGCCGCGCGTAGCGCGAGCGCTTCCACGCTCGCGATCGCTCGCTCGCGCGTAGCGCCGTAGGCCATCGTGCCGGGCAACTCCGGCACCTCGGCGATCCACCGCACGTCGCTCTCCTGCTCGACTTCGATGGTGAGTTTCATCGAAGGAGCGGAAAGACCGAAGGGGCCGGCGTCATCTGGCTTCGTGTTGGATGTAGCCGTTTACGTACAACCATCGCATAGCCGCACTCACGACGGTCCGAGCCGACGTTTCCTGCACAACGCAAAGTCCGCCCCGAACGCAGAAGTGTGGGCCATTGAACGGCGGGGACAGCTCGCCTATTTCAGCCGCGTGCGACTGGAGCAGCTCAACCATCCACGCGCCCGTGACGATCGTGATGTTCACATACTCGCGAGCGCCCCGAAGCAGCACATCGACGTCCAGGCATCGCGAGAGGTCCGTGACATCCGATCCGTTACCGAGCGTGATTCGATCGCACGCGGTGTCGGTCGACTGGAGGATCGCGTCGATTTCGTGCTGCAGCCTCGCTTCTTCGACTTCCGACATGCCTACCCCATCCGCTCAATCACCGCCATCCCGAACTCGCTGCACTTGAGCAGCTTGGCGTCCTGCATCAGGCGGTGGAAGTCGTAGGTCACGGTCTTGGCGGCGATCGCGCCCTCCATGCCCTTGATGACCAGGTCCGCGGCCTCGTTCCAGCCCATGTAGCGCAGCATCATCTCGCCCGAGAGGATGACCGAGCCGGGGTTGACCTTGTCCTGGTTGGCGTACTTGGGGGCGGTGCCGTGGGTGGCCTCGAAGACGGCGTGGCCGGTGTCGTAGTTGATGTTGCCGCCGGGGGCGATGCCGATGCCGCCGACCTGGGCCGCGAGGGCGTCGGAGAGGTAGTCGCCGTTGAGGTTCAAGGTGGCGATGACGTCGTAGTCCTCCGGCCGCAGCAGGATCTGCTGGAGGAAGGCGTCGGCGATGGCGTCCTTGACGATCATCTGGCGGCCGCCGGTGCCGCCCGCGGCGGACAGGGCCGTGAAGACCTGCCAGGGGCCGCCCTCGTAGTCGACGCTGTGGCAGGCCTTCTTGGTGAGTTCGTAGCCCCAGTCACGGAAAGCGCCTTCCGTAAACTTCATGATGTTGCCCTTGTGCACGAGCGTGAGGTTGCGCCGACCATGGCTGATGGCGTAGTTGAGGGCCGCGCGCACGAGCCGCTCGGTGCCCTCCTTGCTCACGGGCTTGATGCCGAAGCCGGAGGAGTCGGGGAAGCGGACCTTGGCGTACAGCTTGGGGAACTGCTCCTTGAGCCAGCCCTTGAACTTGTCGGCCTCGGGCGTGCCCTGCTGGAACTCGACGCCGGCGTAGATGTCCTCGGTGTTCTCGCGGAAGATGACCATGTCCACCAGGTCGGGCCGCTTGACCGGGCTGGGGACGCCCTTGAACCAGCGGACCGGGCGGAGGCAGACGTACAGGTCGAGCTCCTGGCGGAGCGCGACGTTGAGCGAGCGGATGCCGCCGCCGACGGGGGTGGTCAGCGGGCCCTTGATGCCGACGAGGTACTCGCGGAAGGCCTTGAGCGTGGCCTCGGGGAGCCACTGGCCGTTGAGCTTGAACGACTTCTCACCGGCGAGGACCTCCTGCCAGTGGATGCGGCGCTTGCCCTTGTAGGCCTTCTCGACCGCGGCGTTGAGGACCTGGACGCTGGCGCGCCAGATGTCCGGGCCGGTGCCGTCACCCTCGATGAAGGGGATGATGGGGTCGTTGGGGACCTTGAGGTGGCCGTGGTCGAGCGTGATCGGGGTCGGCATCGCGGAGTCTCCAGTGCGGAACGGACCAGGGGGAGGAGTGTAGAGGCGAGCCGAGTGCGTCACCACCGAAGCGAGGGAGGCAAACGAGGCCCGAGCGGGGTTGATGGGGGTGGGTGGACTTGGCAACGAGCCACGAGCGTGATGAGGGGACAAGTGCCCCTGAAGAGCCCCGAGCGTGAGCGAGGGGGTGGCGCGTGTGAGTGAGTCTCGGAACCCCCTCCCTTGCGGTCGGGGCTCGTGGATGAGCGGTGGCGCAGGCGCCTCCCTTACGGTCGGGGTTCGTTGAGGTGGTCGTGGTGGTGCAGGCGGGCTCGGACCCAACCGATGGCTTCGGCGGTGGCGCGGTCGAGGGTGTCGTTGACGATGAAGGTCTCGTAGACGCCGCAGGACTGGGCCTGGGCGATCTCGCGCTTGGCCTCGGCGAAGCGGCGCTGGATGGCCTCTTCGGGCTCGCGCTTGCGGGCCCGCAGACGGGCAAGCAGGTCTTCTTCGCTGGGGGGCAGGACGAACAGGGCCGCGGCCGCGGGGATCTGACGCTTGACGTTGATCGCGCCCTGAACGTCGATCTCGAGGATGACCAGGCGACCGGCGTGGATCTGGTGGTCAACCCACTCCCGCAGCGTGCCGTAGCGCCGGCCGAAGACGCCGGCCCACTCGAGGAACGCCCCCTGCTCGACGAGCCGGTCGAAGTGCTCGTTGGTGACGAAGTGGTAGTCCACGCCGTCGCGCTCGAGCGGCGTCGGGGCCCGGGTGGTGGCCGAGACGCTGAAGACGGCCCCGCGCCGGTCGACGGGATCGTGGGCGTCGTCGGCGAAGGCCCGGCGCACGGCGTGCGTGATCGTCGTCTTGCCGACGCCGCTGGGACCGGAGATGATCAGAACCATGCCTGGGCGGGCGGGCATACGTGGGCGAACGGTATGACACGGGTTCTTCGCGCGATGAACGCGGACAGGGCCGTTGAACTCGCGGATCATCCAGGCCGGGCCCGGGAGCCTACTGGGCCCCGAGCTGCTTGCGGACCAGGTCGGCCCGGGCTTCGCGCCGGGCATTCTGGTCGAGTTCCTGCCCGAGCAGCCGCTGCAGGTGGGCCGGCTGGGTGAGCAGCAGGAGCTGGTTGACCGTCTGCTCGGCGATGTCCTGGATCAGGCCCAGGATGACGCCCAGGCGCACGAGGCTCAGCAGCGTGAGCGCCTCCTCGGGATTGAGCAGGCGGGCCGAGCGCAGGGCCCCCAGGGCCCGGAAGACCTGGTCCTCGAGGAAGCGGCGGCGCTTCTCCATGAGCATGCGCCGGGCGGCGCGTTCGTAGTCGATGATGCGCGGCACGATCTCGCGCTCGAGTTCGTCGAGGATGAGCCGTTCGGGCTTGCCGAGCGTGGTCTGGTTCGAGATCTGGTAGAACTCGCCGGTGGCCTCGGAGTGCTCGCCGTAGTACCCGCGCACGGCAAGGTGCATGTCCCTCGTGGCCCGTTTGACCTTCTCCATCTCGGACGAGAGCTTGAGCCCGGGCAGGTGGAGCATGACGCTCACGCGCATGGCGGTGCCGACGTTCGTGGGGCACGCGGTCAGGTAGCCGAAGCGGGGCGAATACGACCATTCCAGCCCGGTGTCGGGTCCGGCGCCGGCCGGGGCGGGCTCGGCGCCCTCGAGCCGGTCGTCGACGCGGTCGATCTTGGCGAGCAGGTCGGTGAGGTTCAGGCCCGAGGCGAGCACCTGGATGCGCAGGTGGTCTTCCTCGTTCACCATGATGGAGAGCTGCTCGTCCGGCAGGCTGATCGCGACCGCGCGCGGGCCGTCGGGGTCGACCGCCGGCGGGGCGTCGGCGCCCTGGCCCGTGGTGCTGGGCACCTTGGGGGTCGCCAGTTCCTTGGAGATCAGGTGCCGCTCGAGCAGCAGCATGCGGTCCGACGCCGAGCAGCCGTGGACGTCGACCCACAGCATTCGGTCGGCGAGCCGGGCCGCGGCGATCCGCTGGCGGACGCGGTCGAGCACGCGCTGGCGCTGCTCGGTGCCGCAGCGGCACACGAAGGGGATGTCGCGCAGGTTGCGGGCGAGGCGGACACGCGAAGAGATGACGACGTCGGCGTCGGCGCCCGCGCCGCGGAGCCAGTCGACGCCGCGACGGATGACCGCGGGCGTGAACGCAAAGCCGGGGGTCTCGCTCACGCGGGGGCTCCGGCCTGGGGCGGCGCGCCCGACTCGGGGGCTTCGCCCGGGGCCACGGGCGGGGCGGCGAACCCGGCGGCGACCTCGTTCTCGATCCGACGGATCTCGTCGCGCAGCTTGGCGGCCCGCTCGTACTGCTCACCCTCGACGGCCTCGGCGAGCTGCCGGCGCAGGGTGTCGACGCGCCGGCGGGCGAGTTCGACCGCCGCCAGGGCCGCGGCCGCGGCTCCGGGGGTGGCCTTGGGCGCGCCGGGCGCCACTGGCGCCCGCCCGCGCCGGGGCGTCTTGCCGACGTGATGGGTGCCGCCTTCGTGCCAGCGCTCCAGCGGGGCCGCCAGGTGGGACGCGAACGCGCTGTAGCAGTCGGCGCAGCCGAGCAGGCCGCTCTGGCGGAACGAGGCGAACTTCATCCCGCAGCACGGGCAGGTGTCGGCGGCGGCGCCGGGGGTCGCGGCCTGGGCCTGCTGGGCGATCAATGCCTGCAGGACCTGCTGGGGGCCGCTGTAGGACTGGACCTGGTACCCCTCCTGCTTCGCGCACTGCTCGCACAAGTGCTTTTCGACGCGCTTGCCGCCTTTGATCGCGACCTCGTGGACGGTCGCCTCCTGTGCCTTGCACTTGTCGCACTTCACGGCAACGATGTTATCCCAATGCCCCTCACCCAAGCGCTGATTCCGGCCGCAATCGCTGCAATCGTCTCGATCCCGCTGCTGGCGGGATGCTCGGGGCCGTCCGCGGCCCGGTCGTCGGAGGTCCCGGCCGACCGCTACGCCGCGACCTTTGACGCCGCCCGGGACGTGCTGCGGGAGCGCCGATACGACCTGGCGCGCGTGGATTCCGCGGCCGGGGTGCTCACGACGCACCCGTCGGTATCGGCCGGGCTGTTCACGCCGTGGAGCCGGGATCAGCAGACCCTGGACGACGAACTGGACGACACGCTCAACCGCCAGCAGCGCACGGTGCGGATCCAGTTCCAGCCGATGAAGGCGGGGGCGCCCGAGGGGCCGGACCTGGTGGCGACGCCACAGGCGACCCGGATGGACATCCACGTCCTGATCGAGCGCCGGCACCGTGCGGGCCAGCAGCCGCAGCCGGCGTCGAGCACCATGAACGGGCGGTGGATCGACCCGGCGTTGGAACGGCGCGGCCTGAACGAGTACGACGTGGCGATGCGCCGCGACCACGAACTCGAGCGGAAACTGCTCGACGAGATCATGAACCGTGTGGGGATCCTTCCTGCGCCGGCTCCGGCGCAGCCCGAAGCGGCTCCCGCCGGCGCACCACAAGCTCCCACAGCGCCGCGGGAAGCGCTGGAGGCGCCGGCGACCGCGGGCGGGTAAGGCTGAGTCTTCGACGCGTTGGTGCCGTCAGCGCTCGCTGGAAATGTGACCCAGGGCCCGCGAGACCAGGTGGCCGCGACGCCGCACGCCCAGCTTGTGGTGCAGGCTCTTGACGTGATCGTGCACGGTGTGCGGGCTGCGCCCGAGCTTCTCGGCAATCTCGGCGACGCTGAGGCCGTCGATGAGCAGGTCGAGGATCGCGACTTCCTTGGGCGTGAGCGTCTTCACCGGGGGGCCGTCCTCGCCAAGAGCGAGGGCCCGGTCGGCCGCGGCCGCGAGCGAGGGGAGCACCGCCTCGAACACCCCCACTTCAACCGGGTCGAAGCGGGCGCCGGCCGGAGCGCCCGCGCCGGTGAGGCCGACCTCGGCGATCACGGCGAATTCGGGGTGGCTCGGGAGCGGGCACAGGCCGCACAACACGTCGGAGGCGCCGATGGTGGACCAGCGGTGGCCGGCGGGTGTTGAGATCCAGGCGTTGTCGCCGTGGGTGGATCGAAGCGAAAGGGCCATCACGCCCTGGGCCGCGGACGCGGGAGCTCCCCAGCCGGGCTCACGCAGTTCGGTGAGGGCCCCCACGAGGCGGACCAGGTCCGGATGGTGGGCGTCCAGGGGCGCGATGGCCGCGGTGGGACCGTTCCCGGACCGGGCGCCGGACGTGCCGATCTCGGTGGCGACCGAGCCGGCGGCGCCGGGGAGGATGCCGACGGGGGTGAGGCGGCCCTGGTCGTCGAAGCCGCCGAGCAGGACGGCGGCGGTGCTGGGCTCGTGCACCGGCAGCAGCGACTGGGCGGCGCTGGCGCACCAGTCCTCCGACGCGAAGGCCGGCAGACGGTTGATCCGGGTGACGACGCGGGCAGTGACGGCAGCAGCGTGCGCAACGGCGGCCTGGAGGGTTGACCCCGAATCCAGTGCTTGGCCTTTCATCCGCGTCTCCTTAGGGCCGCGCCGGCCGTGCAGCCGGCGCGCCGTTTGCCTCTCTCGATCCTCCCGCGCCGCAGTGGATCAGCGGTGATCCAAGCCGGCGTCGATCCCAGTGCACACACGGTCCCGCACAGCCGTCGCGGAAAAGCCAAGCGGGCGAATCTCGGCCCCTCGACCTTGCGAGCGTCGGCTCCCGCGGTACGGCAGCCGGCGTCGCTCACCCCCCGATCCTGTGCCGGCCGCATGGTCGTGGGCGCGACTGGCACACGAACAAGATACCCGCGTTAGGGGAGCAGGTCCATCCCGAACCGGCGATCAGGCTCGAATCGCTGTAAAGATGGCACGGCTGCTCGGGATGGCGAACGTCGCCCGAAGCGGCGCCCGCAACCCCGGGGGTGAGGGCCGGCTCACGCCGGTGCGTGCGCGGCTCCTATGATGATGAGTTTTGAACCGCGCGGGCGGCTCTCCGGAGAATGCGATGGCGAACCAGGGCGGCCCCAACGGCACGGTCGGCGCGATGAATGCACACACAGGCGTGCGAATTCAGCCCGAGTCGCGGGTTGTGATTGTCGGGGCCGGGCCGACGGGCCTGGGCGCGGCGTACCGGCTCAAGGAACTGGGGTACACGAACTTCCACATGTACGACCGGCACCCGTACATCGGCGGCCTGGCGCACAGCTTCACCGATGAGGCGGGGTTCACCTGGGACATCGGCGGGCACGTGATGTTCAGCCACTACAAGTACTACGACCAGTGCTTCGAGAAGCTCATGGGGGACGAGTTCACCCTCAACAACCGCGAGAGCTGGGTGCGGATGATGGGCACATGGGTGCCGTACCCGTTCCAGAACAACGTGCGGTACCTCCCCAAGGAGGCGGCGTACGAGTGCATCGCGGGCCTGATCAAGGCCCAGACGGGGCGCGGGAAGTTCAAGTCCGCGGCCGAGGCCGGCAACTTCGGCGAGTTCATCGACGCGGTGTTCGGCGAGGGGATCGCCAAGCACTTCATGCGTCCGTACAACTTCAAGGTCTGGGCCCACCCGCCGGAGATGATGAACAAGCAGTGGATCGGCGAACGGGTCGCCGTGATCGACTTCGAGCGGGCCCTGAAGAACCTGATCCTGGGCACCGACGACTTCGGGTGGGGTCCGAACAACCGGTTTAAGTTCCCGCTCAAGGGGGGGACGGGTGAGTTCTACAAGCGGTTCGGGCCGGTGATCGCGCCGAACTACACGCTCAATACGCCGGTGAAGTCGATCAACGTCGACACGAAGGTGGCGACGTTCGCCGATGGCACGAGCGAGACGTTCGATGCGCTGCTCAGCACCGTGCCGGTGGACGTGCTGTGCCGCGACATCCTGACCGGGAACGTGCCGGCGTGGGTCCGCACGCGCGCATGCGAACTGCGGCACTCGAGCGGTTACATGGTCGGGATCGGGATCGCCCGCGACGGCGGCACGCCGAGCACCAAGAGCTGGATGTACTTCCCCGACGACGACTGCCCGTTCTACCGGGCGACGTACCTGTCGAACTACTCGCCCCACATGACCCCGGACGCCACCAAGTACTATTCGTTCCTGTGCGAGGTGAGCGAGAGCGAGTTCAAGCCGGTGAACAAGGACACGGTCGTCGAGGACGTCATCCAGGGGCTGATCAACACGGGGATGATGGAGCCGAGTGAGCGGTCGCGGATCGTCAGCACATGGTGCCACTACGCGGACTACAGCTATCCGACGCCGACGGTGGACCGCGACGCGATCCTGAGCGACGTGATCCCGTGGCTCGAGGCCCGGGGGATCTACAGCCGCGGACGCTTCGGGATGTGGAAGTACGAGGTCAGCAACACCGACCACTCGCTCATGCAGGGCGTGGAGTGGGTGAACCGCATGGCGCTGGGCGAGGCCGAGACGACCATCGGCATGGTGTACACGGTGACCGAGGACGGCCGGAACGCGGCGGAGCACGAGCGGCCGGCGCACGCGGGGTCGGGGGAGAAGAAGCTCCCGGCCGCCACGAAAGCCGTCGTCGAGGCGAAGACCGGGAAGAACGTGGGGGATGTGGAAGAGGCGCATGTGTCGGAAGAAGAGTTGGGCGTGACGACGCCGAAGCGGAAGTAACGAGCCCTGTGCGCGAGCACAGGGTGAACCGTGCGACAGACGGGCGCGTGCGGTTCGCCGATGGGCTTCGGGCAAACGACCGTTCACTCGTTCAGAGGACCACCATGACCGACTCCCCCGCTCCCACCCCCGCTCCCACCCCCGCTCCCACCCCGATCGATCCCGAAGTCCTCAAGCAGGCGATGACCGCGTTCAAGAAGCGGCTGAAGCTCACGATCCTCAACGACGAGTCGCGCCTGGGCGGCGGGCGCCCGACCACCGGCGGGAAGAAGAGCGAGGTTTCGGGGATTCAGCCGCCGAGCCAGTTCCCGCGGGCGGTGTGGCAAGAGCTGGCGAAGCAGGGGAAGATCAAGGATCTGGGGGGCGGGTTTTACGGCGGGGTGTGAGACACGATCGCGTTGCATCTCGCCCCGGAGGGGCGATGGGGTGTAGCCACGGGTGGAGCGTCGGGCGGCGCAGCCGACCGACGCGGAACCCGTGGAACGTCGCCGCCCAATTCTTGTGAGATCGCCCCGGAGGGGCGACGGAACGAACGCGCCGCGATTCCTCCGCCCCTGCCGGGGCGGAAATCCAAAGAAGAAGACGTGGGTGTGACCCCAGCTTTCCACGGGTTGCGCTCCGTCCGCCTGGCGGCGGACTGCGCTTCACCCGTGGCTACATCCCGGCGCCCCTCCGGGGCGAAGAGACGCGGACGTCAGGGTTCGATGTAAGAGTCACACTCGATCACCAGCGGGCCGAGACTGAATCGGCCTCGCTTGATGCTGCGGGAGAATCCATCAATGCACGAGAAATCGGTCGCAACGAACGCGGCACGGGCCTTGTCGATGTCGTCGCGATTCCTCACACCCCGAAAGCACACGATGGGGCGCGTCGGAAACTGCGGGAGCTCGGCGCTCGTCGATTCCAGGGTGACGGTGAATTCCGTGGGCGCCGTCCACGTCATATCGACAATGCGAGCGTCGTGATACACCCAGCGGCTACGAACCAACTTCCATTCCGACCGCCGACTCACCACTCCGGCCCGCCCGTGTACCGCCCGTAGATGTCCGCCATCGCCTGCGTCATCTCGCCCATGGTCGCGCCGGCGAGGCCGGCGTCGATGAGGGCGGGCATGACGTTGGTGGCGTGGAGCTTGGCTTCGACGCGCCCGCCGGCCTTGCCGATGCCGGGCAGGTCGTGCTGGAGCGTGACCGGGCGGCCCTGGCACGCGGCGTGGATGTTCTCGATCGCCTTGGTGACCTTGCCCTTGTCGCGCTGCTTCTTGAACTTCGCGAGCCGGTCGCACTGCTGGACCTCGACGTCGTGCGGGATCACGAGGATGTCGATCGGACGGCTCTCGTTTTCCTCGCGGAACGCGTTCACGCCGACGATGAGGCGGTCGCCCGCTTCGCACTCTTCGCTGAAGCGGTAGGACGCCTCGGCGATGGCGCGACGGAAATAGCCGCGGTTGATGCCGTTGACGACGCCGCGGGCGTAGCCGGTGCGCGGGTCGTAGCCGGGGTGCGACGCGAGGCCCTCGCTCGCGCTGCGTGGGCGCTGGGTCTGGGAGCCGTACTTGCCCATGCGGTCGATCTCGTCGATGAGGTCGATCGCGCCGGCCTCGATCGTGTCGGTCAGGTTCTCGATGAACCACGAGCCGCCGAGCGGGTCCGCCGTGCGCGTCACTCCCGTCTCATAAGCCAGGATCTGCTGCGTCCGCAGCGCGACGGTCACGGCCTGCTCGGTCGGCAGGCCGAGCGTCTCGTCCATGCTGTCGGTGTGCAGGCTCTGGCACCCGCCGAGCACCGCGGCCATGGCCTGGTACGCCACGCGCACGATGTTGTTGAGCGGCTGCTGCTCGGTCAGGCTGCACCCGGCGGTCTGCACGTGCGTCTTCATGTACAGCGACCGCTCGTTCTTCGCGCCGTAGCGGCCCTTCATGCAGCGGGCCCAGATGCGCCGGGCCGCGCGGAGCTTGCAGATCTCCTCGAAGAACTCGTTGTGCGAGTTGAAGAAGAAGCTCAGCCGCGGGGCGAAGTCGTCGATCGGCAGCCCGCGCTCCAGGCACGCCTCGACGTACTCGAGCCCGTCGCGCAGCGTGAACGCGAGTTCCTGCACCGCGGTCGATCCCGCCTCGCGGATGTGATACCCCGAGATCGACACGCTGTTCCACTTGGGGACCAGGGCCGACTGGAACTCGATCGTGTCCACGACGAGCTTCACGCTCGGCTCAGGCGGGTAGATGAACTCGTTCTGGGAGTGGAACTCCTTGAGGATGTCGTTCTGGAGCGTGCCGCCGAGCGTGCTCCACGAGATCCCCCGCTGCAGGGCGTGGGCGAGGTAGAGCGCCCAGATCACGGCCGCGGGACCGTTGATGGTCTGCGACACCGTCACCTTGTCGACGGGGATGCCGTCGTAGAGGCGGTGCATGTCCTCGATGGTGTCGATGGCGACGCCGCACTTGCCGACCTCGCCGGTGGAGAGTTCGTCGTCGGAGTCGCGCCCCATGAGCGTGGGCAGGTCGAAGGCGGTCGACAGGCCGGTGTTCGATCCGCCGGCCTGGCCGAAGCGGGCCTGCTCAAGCAGGTACTTGAAGCGACGGTTCGTGTCGTCGGCCGAGCCGAAGCCGGCGAACTGGCGCATGGTCCAGAGGCGGGTGCGGTAGCCGGCGGGGAACAGGCCGCGGGTGTTCGGGAACTGCCCCGGGGGCGGCAGGTCGCGGTCGAGGTTGGCGAGCGAGTCGGTCGGCGGGAACGGGGAGGGCTCGTTCGCGTCCGCGGCCTTGGCGTCCGACGGCAGCGGGGCCTGCGAGGTCGGCCCGTACGACGGTTCGAGCACCACGCCGGAGATGGTCACGGCCTGGGGATCAATCGTCTCGGCGGGGGGCGCGGTGCGCGGGCCGGAGGACAGAGAAGAGCCGGGGTGGTTCGCCATACCCAAGCGTATGTGACGGCGCGACCCGACGCGATATCCGGCGAGCGGTCGACCGGCCCGCGAGGGTCAGCCGCGAATGGCGTCGTCAACGCTCGGGAAGATGGGCAAGATGCTCTGCATCTTGCCGGCCTTGATGACGCCAAGAACGAAGTCCGTGGGCTGGGCGAGCCGCACCGAGCCGCCACCCGGCTTGACCGCCTGGTGCAGCTTGAGGAACGCGCCGATTGCGAGCGAGTTGAGGAACGTGAGCCGCTGCAAGTCAAGCACGACAATCTTCGGCTTCATCTGGATGACGTTCTGGATCTCGCGCTCCAGGATCTCGGATTCGCCGATGCCAATGAGGCCGCTCAGGCTGAGGATCACCGCGCCGTCGCGGCTCTGGGTGTAGCAGGTCAGTGGGGTGTTCGACATCGGGTGGGCTCCGTGCGGCGGCGTGCCGGATGAGGACAGTTTCACAAATCCGGCCCGAAGTCAATACCGTGCATGCAAAGGAGTGGCTACTTGGCAAGTTTCGCGATCAGCCTCCAGACCGCGTGAGGACTGAGTTGACGTCCCGTCGCGCCGTTGAATCGTTCAACCACCCCATCGAACCCGGCGGTGTAAGGCAGTTGGTCGCGCTGCCCCAGCGACCCGACCGCGGCCACAACAAGCTCCCCAAGGAGGCTTTCGTCGTTGGGATCGATCTTCGGCGGGCTGGACGCCGCACGCCCCGACTTGGGCAGGTCGCCCCGCTTGCGGATGGTGTGCAGGCGCCGGAACGCCTCTCGGCGTGACAGGCCCAGCCCCGCGGCGGTCGCGCGAGAGTACACCTGCTCGAACTCGTCGGTGTACGGCAGGTCGTCGAGCGTGCGTCCGACCGCGCTGTACGCCTCGACGAGCACGTCGTCGGTGCCGGCGGTCTGCTCGGCGTGCGTCGTGCCCACGTCGAAAAGGGCAGGGGTGGCGACTGGCGTGGCGACGGGTGCGGCGTCGCGGGTGCGGGCCGGCGCGTCCGAGAACGTCGCGGACGTGCCGCGTCGCGCGAGGGCCGCGGCCAGAGCCTCGCGATACCCGCTCCGCCCCGCGTTGCCGCTGCTGCGGTAGCGGTCCACCACGTTCACGGCACCAAGCCAGGCGGTGAACTCCCCGTCGACCGTGCTCGCGGAACCTGAGGCACGAACCGCGGCCTGCAGGTCGGCGACGCTGAGACGGGCAAAGTCGCTGTCGCCGCGGGCCTCGGCGTCGCGGACCAGGCCACCGACGATCTGGTGGGCGGTGCGGAACGGCACGCCCACACCGACGAGGTACTCCGCGAGGCTGGTCGCGTCGGCGAACCCGCGGGAGAGGTTGTCGGCCGAAGGCGGGCGGAAGGTCGCGCCCGCGACCACGCGGGCCGCCATCGCCGCGCTGTCGAGAACCACGTCGTGGGCGCCGAAGACGTGCCGCTTGTCCTCCTGCATGTCGCGGTTGTACCCGACGGGCGTCCCCTTGAGCAGCGTGAACAACCCGAGCAGGTGCCCGTACGCGGCGCCCGTGCGGCCCCGGATGAGTTCCAGCATGTCCGGGTTGCGCTTCTGCGGCATCATGCTCGAGCCGGTCGTGTGGGCCGCGGCCAGGCTGAGGGTTCCAAACTCGGTCGAGCAGTACAGCACCCACTGCTCGGCGAGGCGCGACAGGTGCATGGCCAGGCGGCTGAGCAGGTAGAGGTAATCAAGCGCCTCGTCGCGCGAGGCGGTGGCGTCGATGCTGCTGGGGCTGACCCGCGGCATGCCCAGGGCCGCGGCCGACACGGCCCGGTCGAGCGGGAGTGACGAGCCCGCCAGCGCACCCGAGCCCAGGGGCGATTCCCACCCCTCGACGCCGCGGAGCGTGCCGCCCGAAGCGAACGCGCGCAGGTCGTCCCGGTCGCGCGAGAACATGGTGTGCCAGGCCATGGCCTCGCCGCCGACGGTCACGGGCTGGGCCCGCTGCACGTGGGTGTAGCCGGCGATCACACCGTCGCCCTGGCGCTGGGCCAGGGTCTCGAAGGCGACGAGGATCTGATCGACCACCCCCGCCATCGCGCCCGCGGCGCCGCGCAGCCACAGGCGAAGGTCGAGGGCCACCTGGTCGTTGCGGCTGCGGCCCGTGTGCAGGCGCCGCCCGGGGTCGCCGATGAGCTCGACCAGGGCCGCCTCGACGCACATGTGCACGTCTTCGAGTTCGACCTTCCAGCCCGGCCACGCGCCGGGGACGCCCACGGCCGTGGGCCCGGCCGGGGCCGACTCGATCTGACGCCGGATCTCGCCCAATCCGCGCTCGATGGCCGCGAGGTCCTGCGGGCTGAGCAGTCCGACCTTGGCGAGCATGGCGGCGTGCGCGAGCGAGCCGCGGATGTCGGCGTCGTAGAGCCGCGTGTCGACGCTCAGGGACTCGACGAAGCGTGCGGCGAGCGGGTCGGCGGCGGACCCCTCACCCTTGGCGTGTTCCCAGGGTTTGGCGGCGGGCGTGCTCATGCGTGGTGGCGGACCTTACTTGGCTGAAGTGAACAGGGTGGCGGGCTGATCGAGGCCGCCGGGAACGACCTCGGCGATCCAGATCTGGCTGCTGGCCCGCTGCTCGCCGGCAGCGAGCGGGCCGCGCTGGGCGGTCCACATCATGTACTTGCCGTCGGGCGAGAACACCGGCAGCACGTCAGCGCCGTTGGCCTGGGTGACACGCCGGGTCCTGGCGGCGGCTGCCGGCTGGTCGGGGTTGAACGCGATGGCGTACACCTCGTAGTTCCAATGCCCCTCGGCACTGGTGCCGTACACGAGGAACTTGCCGCTGGGATGCCAGAACGGGGCCCAGTTGACGTGGGCGTTGTCGGTGAGCTGGACTTCGCGCGTGATGCCGGTGGGCGCGCCGCTCGCGTCGAACGCGAGTTCGGAGGCGAACAGCTGCAGGTTGTTGTCGCCGCGACGGTCGGAGCGGTAGCAGATCCACTTGCCGTCGGGGGAGAAGAACGGGCCGCCGTCGTAGCCGTGGGCACGGACGAGTTCGGTCTGCTTGCCGGTCTTGGTGTCGAAGATCCACAGGTCGCCGTCGGCGAGCGTGGGGGTCTCACCCGCGGCCCCCGGCGCGGCGGGCTCCTCGCGCACGTGGGTGTACAGCACGTAGCGGCCGTCGGCGCTCCACGAGCCTTCCGCGTCGTAGCGCGGACGGGTGAACATCGGGGTGAGTTTCTCGTCGTCGGCGTTCCACGCCGGCAGGGCCGGAGCGCCGGCGGGCCGGGCGGCCTTCACGTCGTCGTAGATCGCCTTGACGGCGCGGGTGACAACCTCGGTCTCTTCGGGGAACTGCCACTGGTACTTGCGCGTGCCGACCTGGAACCCCGCGGGCTGGTGCTGGGCGGGCGCACCGATGGTCGAGCCGAAGAGGATCCTCCACGGCTGCTGCGGGTGGAACCAGCCGCACGTGTTCGCGCTACCGGGGGGGCTTACGACGATCGGCGACTCGATGCCGGTGATGCGCCCGTCGGGCGTGCCGCCATCGCGGGTGATCTTCGCCACGTACATGCTGTAGAAGGCGTCGGGCTCGGCGCCTTGGGCCGGCACCGGCACCGCCTGGAAGATGATCCAGCGGCCGTCCGGCGAGAAGTACGCCTCGCCCGCCTTGACAAACATGTCACGGCTGGTGATCTGGACGTGGTTGCGCAGCAGCGGGGCCTCGAGCTTGGCCCAGTCCAGGGGCGGTCCGCCCGGGCCACGCGGCGGACCGGCCGGGCGCGAGTCGGACTGCTGGGCGGTTGCCGCGAAGGCCATGGCGGCGAACAGAACGACGGCGGGGCAGCTGCGGATTTTCAAGGCCGGTCTCGGAGCAGGGTGCGGCGGCCGCGACGCGGGGCGGCCGTGAGCGCAACAGTAGTCGCGTTGAACCCGTCCCCCGCCGAATCCGCGAGTCCGGGCCTCACGGTCGTGCACGCCACCGACCGCTACGTCGTGATCGACAAGCCGGCCGGGCTCTTGAGCGTCCGCGGCAAGGGCCCCGACAAGAGCGACTGCGTCGCCGAGCGGGTCCGAACGGCCTTTCCCCGGGCCCGCGGGCCGGTCGTCGTCCACCGACTCGACATGGACACCAGCGGCCTGCTCGTGCTCGCCCTCGACGAGGACGCCCAGCGGGAACTCTCCGAGCAGTTCGAACGGCGACGCGTTCGCAAGGCCTACATCGCGCTGGTCGACGGGCTGCTCGCCGTCCAGCGCGGGGAGATCAACGTCCCGATGCGGCCGGACATCGACCGTCGCCCGGTGCAGATCGCCGACTGGACCTTCGGCCGGCCCGCCGTGACGCGCTTCGATGTGCTCGCGCTCGAGACCGACCGCACGCGGCTGCGGCTCGAACCGGTGACGGGGCGGACGCACCAGTTGCGCGTGCACTGCGCCCACCCGCTTGGGCTCGGCACGCCGATCCTGGGAGACGTGCTCTACGGCCCGCCGCAGATCGACCCCGCGAGCGCGGGGCGGCTGATGCTGCACGCGGCGGAACTGGCGTTCCGCGAGCCGGGGACTGGGGTGGAGGTGCGGTTCGTCTCAACGCCCCCGTTCTAACGAGCCCTGTGCGCGAGCACAGGGTCAGCGTCGCCGACAGGGAAATGGCGAGTCGTTGTGCGTCACCCGCGAAGAGCGACCGTTCACCCTGTGCTCGCGCACAGGGCTCGTTCCACCGATTCCAGCGCGGTGCGCAGGGCGGCGGCAAACGCCGCGGGGGTCTCCATCGGCGGGATATGGCCCGCGCCGGGGATGAGCGTGAGCGTGGCCCCGGCCGCGGGCGCGGTGCGCTCGACCATCTCGCGCATCGATTCGGGGCTGGTCACCTGGTCGCGCTCGCCGCCGATGAAGCGGGTGGGCACATCGAGCGCGGCGAGGGTCGGCCAGGAGTCGGGGCGCGACGCGAGGGCCCGCGACGCCGCGGCCACCCCGACCGGGTCGCACGAGCACATCATCGCGTGCACCCGCTCCCGCACGCCCGAGTCGACCTCGGGCGCGAGCACGGGGCCGATCATCGCGTCGGCGGTCGCCCGCACCCCTTGCGCGCCCTGATCGAGCGCGAGCGCCGCCCGCTGCTCGCGCAGCCTGGCCCCCTCGAGCGACTCGGCCCCGGCCCGGGTGTTGCACAGCACCAGCCCGCGTACCCGGGCCCGGTGCCGGCGAACGAGCTGCATGGCGATCATCCCGCCCATCGAAAGCCCGACCATCACCAACGGGCGCGTCTCGCCCAGCGCGTCGAGCACACCGACCAGGTCGCGGGCATAGGTCGCGATCGTCACGTTCTCGGCGTCCACCAGCGCGGGGCTCCCGCCGAGCCCGCGGAGGTCGGGCACGATGCAGCGCCAGCGCGCCGACACCTCGGCCGCGGCGTGCGACCACATCGCGCCCGTGAGCGGGAAGCCGTGGATGAACAGCACCGGCGGCCCGGTCTGCGGTCCGGTGACCCCCACGTGCAGCCGCGCGCCGTCGGCAATCGTCACGAGCACGCCGCACCTCCTGGACAGGTCACGATCCTCACATGCGCTCGAGCGTCTGGATCCCCAGCAGCCCCAGCCCGTCGGCGAGCACGCGTTCGGTCAGGGCCGTGAGCCGCAGGCGCGACGAGCGGACTCTGGGGTCGTCGGCGTGGATCACCGGGCAGTTCGTGTAGAACACGCTGAAGACGCCCGCGAGGTCGTAGAGATACTGGCACAGCCGGTTGGGTTCAAGGGCCGCGCCGACGCTGCGCACCGTGCCGGGATACCGCAAGAGCGCGAGCGCCAGGTTCTTCTCCTCGGTCGTGCCGATGACAAACGGGCTGCGCGGGTCGGGCTGGCCGAGCTTCTCGACCGCCTTGCGGAAGATGCTGCGGGTCCGCGCCAGGGCGTACAGCAGGTACACGCCGGTGTTGCCCTCGAACGCCAGCATGCGGTCGAAGTTGAACTCGTAGTCGCGGGCCCGGTGCATCGACAGGTCGGCGTACTTGATCGCCGCGACGCCGACGACCTCCGCCACGCGGGCCCGCTCGGCCTCGGGCAGGTCGGCCGTGTTCTGGGCCACCACCTTCTCCGCCCGCTCGACCGCCTCGTCGATGAGGTCGTCGAGCTTGACGTTCTCGCCGCTGCGCGTCTTGAACGGCCGGCCGTCGGGCCCCAGCACCGTGCCGAACGCGGCGTGCTCGAGCGACGCCGTGCCGTCGCCCGGCACCGTCGCGAACCCGGCCTTGACCGCCGCCCCGAACACCTGCTTGAAGTGCAGGCTCTGCCGCGCGTCCACGCAGTACACCACCCGCGACGCCCCGAACGCCTGCACGCGACGCCGGATCGCCGCCATGTCCGTGGTCGCGTACAGGAACCCGCCGCCGCCCTTCTCGCTCTTGCGGATGATCGCGGGTTCCTCGATCCCCTCCACGCGCACCACCACCGCGCCCTCCGACACCTCCGCGACGCCCCGCGCAAGCAAGTCCTCGACCATCGGCGCGAGTTCCGCCGCGTACGTGCTCTCGCCCGCGCTGTGCTCGGGCAGCACCGTCGCGTGCAGCCGGGCGCACACGTCCAGGCACGCCTTCATCGTAATGTCCGTGATCCGTTGCCACACCGCCATCGGCCCCGGCTCGTGGTTCTGCAGCGCCACGAGCGTGGCCTTGGCCTTCGCCATGCGCTCCTGAGCGCCCGAGACCTGCGCCTCGAGTTCCGCCACGGCCTTGGGGTGCGACCACCACCGCCGCGCCGCCGCCAACCCGCGCTCGTCCGCATCGCACTCGCGCTGCGCGGCCCGGTAGTACGTCTCGAGCTGGTCAAGGCTCAGTTTCGCCAGATCGGCCCGGCCCGCCCCGGACTCTTCCACAAGCTTGTTCACCACCATGGCGATGGGCAACCCCCAGTCGCCGACGTGGTTCTGCCGGATGACCTCGGCTCCCAGCCGCTCGAGCGTGCGGGCGAGCGCATCGCCGATGATGATCGAGCGCAGGTGCCCGACGTGCGTCTGCTTGGCGAGGTTCACGCCGCACAGGTCCACGACCACCTTTGCCCGCGTGCCGCTGGGCGCGGGCAGGCCCAGCGCCGGCGTGTCCAGAGCCCCCAGCAGCCGCGCGAGCGCCTCGCCCCGCAGGCGGATGTTGATGAACCCCGGCCCCGCGATCGACGCCTCGCTCACCGGCTCGGCGAGGTCCGCCAGGTCCAGCTTCGCCACGATCGCCTTGGCCGCGTCACGCGGCGACACCCCCATGGCCTTCCCCAGCGGCATCGCCGCGTTGCTCTGGTAGTCGCCCAACTGCGGGCTCTTGCTCGCGGCGATCATCGCGTCGGGCGCGGGCGCACCCGCGGGGAAGCGGTCCGGGAACGCCGACGTGATGGCCGTGCCGACGCGGGCGGCGAGCAGGGCAACGGGATCGAATTCGCTGGGCGAGTCGTGCGGAGCGGTGGTCGGCGTGGCCATACGGAGGCGAGTTTATGGAGCGCCGCGGACGGGCGGAACCGGCTCCGCCGGGGACCCCGCGCCGGCGGCGCCGCCAAGATCATCCGCTCCCCTCACCCACGCCGACAGTTGGGCGTGCAGCGCGTCGGCAAACGTCACCAGCGCCGCCCCCGGCAACAGCCCCTGCGGGTCGTCCAGCAGCGCGACTCGCCCTTGCCGCACCGCCGGAATGTCAAGCTTCGCCAGCGGGCCCAGCGCATCCGCTCCTCGCACGGGCGCCGCTGCCGCGCCCGCCGACGACGGGTCCCGCGGCGACACCAGCACGATCGCGTCCGGAGCGACCTTCAGCACATCCTCCGCGTCGAGCGTCTGGTACGGCCCGCCCGACGCCAGCGCCGCCCGCCCGCCCATGCCGGTCAGGATCTGCTGGTGCGCCGACCCCGGCCCCAGCGCCGTCGGCGGCGATGTCGACACCAGCAGCAGCACCCGCCCCGCCAACGCCGGGTCCACACCCGGCCGCGGCGACCACGCCCTGCGCAGTCGAACCGACGGCGCCGCCTCGCCCGCCGCCTGTGATCGCACCGGGAACATCGCGTCGATCTCGTCCGCCGTGCGCTCGACGTCCTCGAGCGAAAGGGTGGAGAAATTGCGAATTGTCCAACCACGCTCCCGCGCGAGCGCGGTGAGCCGGTCGGGCAGGGCCCGGTCGCCCCATTCCACGAAGATGTGCGTCGGGTTGACGCGGATCAGCGTTTCGTAGTCGAACCCCGCCTGGTCGCCGCAGACCGGCAGGGCCCGGTCGCTCCACACGTCGAACCCGTGCCGACCGACGATGGCCCCGTCGCGTCCGAGCCAGCGGAGCGTGCCGGCGAGGGCCGGTGACATCACGGCGATCCGCGGCTCACCCGCCGCGCCGGCTGGCGGTGGCGCGGACGGGGGCGCACTGCGTTCGCACCCGACCAGGGCGAACACACCCACGATCACGCCGAGCAGCAGCCCGCGCCGCGTCATGACGATTCCTCGCCGAAAGCCGCCGCGACCGCGTCCCGCAGTCCGCGCATCGCCTCGGCCGCGTGCAGAGGGAACGCCCAGGTGCGGTCCCGGCGCAGGGCCTGCTGCTGGGCCGCGTCCCCGGCCGCGGCCGCCGCCTGGTCGATCGCCGCCAACTCGGTCGCATGCCGCTCGCGCGTGTGCGCCAGCAGCTCGTGAAGCTCGTGGTACGTCGCGCGGCGCTCCGACGCGCTCGTCCGGCGCGACCGCAGCGCCCGCACCAGTTCGGCCTTGCGCGTCGCCGCGGGGAGATCGCCCAGCAGCCCGGGATCGTGCCTCGCGGCATGGGCCTTCCACCGCGCCTTGGCCAGCAGCGGGTCGATCGGCATCCCCGGCAGATCGAGCGTCAGCGTCGCGCTCGCGACCACGCTCGGCGCCAGCGCCGCGCCGCCGCCCCACTCCATGCCATCGCCCGCGAGCCAGCGCTCGGTGATTCGGTCGTACCCCTCGCCGGTCCCCTGCTCGTCCGCGCCGCTCGCCGACGCCGTAGCCCCGCCGCCCGTGCCGTGGATGAACAGGTCTCCGACGAATAGCCGCAGCATGGCGGTTAGCAGCAGGGCCCTCGGCGCAAGCCCGTCCCCGCGCGAGAGGTCGCCTTCGAACACCCGCTCGCGCCCGGTGGGCGACAGCCGCCACAACGGCAACTCCCCCTCCGCCAGCGGGGCCACCCGCGCCGCCGGCAATCCCTTGACCGCCCGGTTGTACGCCTCGCGCACGCGCGCAGGCCGCTCGCGCATGTCCTTGAGAATGACGTCGCCCGCCGGGGTTGCGAGCAGGGTGCTGGCGAACACCATCACGGGCGCCGGGCACACCTCCGCGAGCAGGTCCGCGGCGGCGAGCGCGAACTGGCGGGCCGCGTCCACTTCCCCGGCCCGGGCCCGCAGGGACCCGACCATCCGCTCAACCCCGAGCCGCGCCCCGTCGCCCGCGAGCACGCCCGGATTCGACGGCGCCGCCGCGGCGACCGGTCCGCGTCCGCACGCCGGGCTCCGCTCGGTCCTGCCCGCGCCGGCGGCGAGTTCGCCCGACCGCACGTCCCACCAGCGCACCCCGACGCCGTTCCCGGTCCGCACCGGCACGCGCACGCGCTCGATCGTCCCGGGATCATGATCGACCACCACCCAGGCCTCCTGCGCGCCGACCCGTGCACACGCCGCCCGCAGCGCGAACCACTTGGCCGCGATCCCGGCGTGCCAGAATCCCGGCTGGTGCCCGCTCATGAGCACCGGTCGATCGGTCGCGAGCCCCAGGGCCGCGCGTGTGTCCCGCGCGACGCCGCCGAGCGGACCCGTGCGCACGAGGCCGGCCCAACGGGCCGGCTCGGGCTTCAGCAAGACCTGGCCCGGTTGGAGGTCCGGCCCGCTCACGCCGTCCCGCAGTCGACGCACGGCCTGGCCGCCGCGTCGTCCCCGCACGGGTTCTCGGCCATGCCGCTCCGCGACGCCGGCGGCAGCCGGTCCGCGCAGCGGGCCAGCTCACAATGCAGCACGCGCCGGTAGTGCCCCAGGCGGATGTCGGCGACGTCGAGCGGGCCGCCGAACGTCCGGTTCAGGTCGTTGTAGATGAGTTTGACCGGGACTTCGCGGATCCGCAGCCGGTTCGCCGCCGCCTGGACCCAGAACTGCATCGGAAACGCGTAGCCGTCCTCGGTCAGGCTGAGCGACCGCAACGCCGCGACCCGGTACGCCTTGAACCCGCAGAACGCGTCGGTCAGGCTCAGCCCCAGCGGGCCGTGCTCACCCCCCAGCCGCTCGTTGATCTCCTGCGTCATGAGCGTGTTGATCCGGCGCCGATCCGCCGGCGGCATGTCCGCCGCCGCCGACTGCGGCATGTACCGGCTCCCCGAGATCACGTCGTGACGCCCGGCGGCCGCGCCGTCCACGAACATCGGGATCGCCGCCGGCTCGTGCTGCTCATCACAGTCCATCGTGATGACCCAGTCGAACCCGTGCTCGTCGGCCCAGCTGAACGCGGTCCGCATCGACCGGCCGTACCCGCGGTTGGTGCAGTGGCGGATCACGTCGACGCCGAACCGCGTAAGCAGCCGCGGCGTCTCGTCGCTGGAACCGTCGTCGATCACGAGCACGTCGGTCGCGAAGCCGAGCACCTTCGCCAGAACCCGCTCAACGTACTTCGCCTCGTTGTACACCGGGATCGCCACGAGCCATCGCATGACCCAAGGCTATCCACCGCAATCCGGCCCGCCCGCGACCGCCACCGCAGACTCGCCGCAACCGCGCCTCGCCAACGCGGTCGGCCCCCGCAGTGCCGGTCGCCGCGTTCAACCGCCGAACGCCTTCTTGTAGTCCTCGGAGAACTTCTTCAGCCCCACGTCCGTGAGCGGGTGCTTGAGCATGTCCTCGATGACCTTGTACGGCACCGTCGCCACGTCGGCCCCGGCCAGGGCGCAGTCGACCATGTGCTTGGAGTGCCGGATCGACGCCGCGAGGATCTTGGTGGTGAACCCGTAGTTGTCGTAGATCTGCCGGATGCGCTGGATGAGGTCCATCCCGTCCTCGCCCACGTCGTCGACGCGCCCGATGAACGGGCTCACCAGGAACGCCCCGGCCTTGGCCACCATCAGCGCCTGCAGCGGCTGGAAGCACAGCGTCAGGTTCGTCTTGATCCCGTCGTCGCTGAACGCCTTGCACGCCCGCAGCCCGTCCACGGTGCACGGCAGCTTCACCACGATGTTCGGCGCGATCTTGGCGTGCTCCCGCCCCTCCTTCATCATGCCGTCGTACTCGGTGGAGATCACCTCCGCCGACACCGGGCCCGGCACGATCTCGCAGATCTCGGCGAGCCGCCTGGCGTACGGCACCTTCTCCTTGGCGATGAGCGACGGGTTGGTCGTCACCCCGTCAAGCACCCCCAGGGCGTGCGCCTTCTTGATCTCGTCCAGACTCGCGGTGTCGATGTACAGCTGCATGGTTCACCCTAGGCCACAGGTTCTCGCGCCATGCGACGGCGCCGATGAAAGATCCGCGCGAACTGCGTTCGCCGTTCGCACCCAGCCCTTCGATGCCGCCCCACCCTACTCCAGTTCGAAAACCACCTCCACCTCCACCGCCGCCCCCAGCGGTAGCGCGCTGCACCCCACCGCCGCCCGAGCGTGCCGCCCCGCCTCGCCAAACACCTCGACGAGCAGCTCGCTCGCGCCGTTGGCCACCTTGGGCTGCTCCCCGAACCCCGCATCGCTCGCCACGAACACCCCCACCCGCACCACGCCGCGGATCCGGTCCAGCGACCCGACCTCCGCCCTGGCCGCGGCCAGCGCGTTGAGCGCACACACCCGCGCCTGGCGCCGGGCCTCGTCGAGCCCGACCTGGCCGGGCACCGTGCCGCCCGCGGGCAGCTTGCCACCCTCCATGGGCAGTTGCCCACTGATATAGAGGCATCCGCCGGCCCGGCGCGCCGGCACGTACGCCGCAACCGGTTTGGTGGGCGTTGGGAGCTCGATCCCCAGCGCCCGCAGACGGGCCTCGGGGCTGGCGAATATTGAACCGGAGGTTGCCGTCGGCGAGTTCGGAGGGGTCATGCCGACATGGTACCGCGCACCCGGTCATCCTCATCGTCCCCGACCGGCCGGCGGAACATCCTGCCGCGCGTGCCGCTGGTGTCAAAAATATTCAAGACATGTGTTCCGGGGGGAACCAACGCCTTTGACAGGACGGATAGCCCACGGTATCTTTGTATTCCCTGCACGTGCAGCCGTGGCTGCGTGAATTGCCGGAGCCGTCGCCGCAATCTCGTTTGAAATGCACTCATCGGCGGGATTCAGCCCGCCACCCCTCATCCGCGACGGGGCCATTCACGAGCCGACATCCTGAAACGACCGCCCGCCCGTCGGACCGGTTCATCCCCTGGTGAATTTCACCGGGTGCTGTCTCGTGTCCAAAGGTGCTCAGCGGTCGGCGTGCGTGCCGTAAGCGGCAGCGTACACGCGGCGTGTTCCGCCGTGCGTCCGCGCCCGCTGCGACCCCGTGCGTCGCTCGTGGACAGTGTCATCCCAGACTTCGTGCGATTGGGCCGTTGCTCGGCGGTGTAGCCGGCGGCGGGTCAATCCGGGCCCATGTTCGGCCCCCCCGCGTCCAAGGCACCGCGTGCCTCGGCTCGGGAACGTTCGGAGACTTTGCAATGAAGCGTCGTGGTTTCACCCTTATCGAACTGCTGGTGGTCATCGCGATCATCGCCCTGCTCGTCGGCATCCTCCTGCCGGCCCTTGGCAAGGCTCGCGCCTCCGCTCGCCAGCTCCGCGACTCCACCCAGGTCCGCGGCATCATCCAGGCGATGGTCGTCTTCGCCTCCAACAACCAGGATCAGTACCCCCTGCCCCAGAAGCAGGACGCTGATGGCGCCACCATCAACCTGACCGCCAACCCCGAGCAGAAGAACAACACCGGCAACATCCTCTCCATCCTCGTCTTCAACGGCTCGATCTCCACCGAGCTCTGCGTCAACCCCGCCGAGTCCAACACCGCTCAGATCGAGCAGGACGACGCCTACGAGCCCTCCAACCCCCAGGGCGCCGCCACTCCGGCCAACGCCGTCTTCGACCCCCGCTTCGCCGGCTCCCCCGCTGACGCCGGCCCCGGCCTCCCCTCCGGTGGCCGCCGCAAGCAGGGCGGCGCCATGACCGGCCCCAACGTCGGTCACCAGTCCTACGCCCACACCATCCCCTTCGGCAAGCGCCAGGCCAAGTGGTCCAACACCTTCACCACCACCGAGGCCGTCTTCGGTAACCGCGGCCCTGTCTACAACGAGACCACCTACCCCGCCAACGGCCGCTACACCCTCGTCACCGGCGCCACCGGCACCGAGTCCAACACCCTGCTCATCCACGGCGGCCGCACCACCTGGGAAGGCAACATCGGCTACAACGACGGCTCCGTCCGCTTCGAGAACAAGCCCGCGCCCGATGGCATCACCTACACCCGTCAGACCGGCACCCCCCGCGCCGTCCCCGACAACATCTTCATCGACGAGACCAACGAGATCCCCTCCGGCAGCGACCTCACCTCCCGCACCAACAACTTCCTCCAGATCATCGCCAACCACCCCACCGCCGGCACCACCACCTGGTCCCGCGGCAACGGCGCCAACAACCTCTGGCAGGACTGATCCTCTGCCCAACAGCCGTTCGTCACTACCCGGGTCTGTGGGGGTGAACTCTGAGTTCAGCAAGGGCCGCCCGAAAGGGCGGCCTTTGTCTTTTTGACTCCGCGCGCGTCACAAGGGTGCCCGGGGTCGGCCGCTCGGGGCCGACCCCAGCTTCGCATGACCCCCGGGGTCTGGCGAAGCACCCGACTTCCGGCACCCACACACCTGTTGCCCTTCCCCGCGTACCCTGCCTCCTCATGAGCCACCCCACCTCCGCCGGCTTCGACCGCTACCACGCCTTCTACACCCGCCCGCCCGCCGTCGTCGTCGAATGGCACGACGACCGCACCCCCGCCCGCGGCTGGCTCGCGATCGACCGCCTCGGCGCGGCCGGTGGGGGCGGCGCCGCCGGCGGCGGCACCCGCATCAACCCCCGCGGCACCCGCTCCGAGGCCGTCTTCCTCGCCAAGACCATGGGCGTCAAGTTCCGCGTCGCCGGCCCCGACATCGGCGGCGGCAAGTCCGTCATCAACTTCGCCGGCGTCAACGACCCCGACGCCAAACGCGGCGTCCTCGAACGCTGGTACCGCCATGTCGGCCCTTACCTCAAGGCCTGCTACGGCACCGGCGGCGACGTCAACGTCGACGAGGTCGAGGCCACCCACCTCATCGAACGCATCTGCGGCCTCTTCCACCCCCAGGAAGGCATCGTCCGCGGCCACGCCTGGCCCGCCGGCGACTCCGAGATGCCCGCCCAGAAGCTCGTCCGCCTGCGCGAAGGCATGGAGACCATCGTCGACCTCGCCGACCTGCCCGTCCCCGAGCACTGGATGGTCGGCCTCGGCCGCAAACGCCACTGGTACGCCGCCGACGCCGCCACCGGCTACGGCGTCGCCCAGTCCATCAAAACCTTTTACCGCCTGCGCAACCGCGATCTTCGCGGCCAGCGCGCCATCCTCGAGGGCTTCGGCGCCGTGGGCGCCTTCGCCGCCTACTACCTCGCCAAGGAAGGCGTGAAGATCGTCGCCGCGTCGACTCGGCGCGACGGTGAACCGGTCCGCATCGCCCACGACGACGACGGCATCGACGTGCTCGCCTTCATCGGCCACCTCTACGACAAGGCCATCCCCGCCCCCGGCATGCTCCCCGCGCCGCTCGCCAAGCGCGTGCTCGAGAGCGCCGACGGCGCCGAGCTTCTGGCCCGCAAGGCGGAGATCTTCATCCCCGCCGCGGTCAGCCACACGCTCAGCCTCGACCGCATCGAGGCCCTCGTGAAGTCGGGCGTCAAGCTCGTGAGCTGCGGGGCCAACAACCCCTTCAAGGCCGACCTCTCGCGCGAGAGCCTCGCCGAGCTCGTCACCGAGATGCTCAGCGTGCAGCGACCCGCCGACGAGCGCGTCGCCATCATCCCCGACTTCATCGCCAACTGCGGCACCGCCCGCGCCTTCGCCTACCTCATGTCCGCCGGGGCCCAGCTCAAGGCCCAGGCCATCCTTGACGACCTGGGCGGCTGCATCGACACCCACCTCGCCGCCCTGCTCGACGGGCACAAGGCCGACCACGGCCTGCTCGACCGCGCCTACGCCCGGTACATCCCGGCCTGAGACGCCGACTCAACTGGTGCCGGTCCGTGCAGGCGACCCGGCTCGCCCAGTACTATGCCGCCGCGCGCACCACTCTCTTCCTCGCGCGACGGAGTTCACCCATGAAGCCCGCCCCCCTGCTGCTGATGATCCCCCTCGCCGCCGCGCTCTCGTTCGCCAGCTGCACGTCGCACGACCCCAAGGGCGCCGCCGAGCCGAGCGTCACGCCGGAGCCGCCGCTCGCGGTGGAGCGGTCCGTCTCCGTACACGTCACCGCCCGCGTCAAGCAGGTCGACATCTCCAATCGCCTCATCACCCTTCAGGACGCCGAGGGCGACGAGATGACCTACCTGGTCTCCCCGAGCGTGCGGCGCTTGGACGAGGTGCGTGTCGGCGACAACGTCAGCCTCACCTACACCGCCGCGGTCCTCGCCGAGCGCCGCGCCGCCACCCCCGACGAAGCCGCGCACCCCATCGCCGTCATCGGATCGGGCACGCAGAGCCGCGAGGGCGGCAACCCCGTCGGGTCCAGGGCCCAGGCCGTTCGCGTCGTCACCACCATCGACGCCGTGGATGCCCGGAGCATGCTCATCACCCTGCGCGGCCCGCTGGGCGACACGTTCACCGTGACCGGGCGGAATCCCGACAACGTCGCCCGCCTGCGCGTGGGCGACACCGTCGTGATCACGTTCACCGAGACGCTCGCCGTCGGGCTCGAGAAAATCGGCAACTGACCGGCCCTCAGGGCCGCGTTGCTGCTCGACCCACCGGATCCCGGACGGCGCGAACTGTTCCTTCACCAAAACCGCGCCCGGGGTTGCCCCGAAGGTATTCTCGTGGCCTTCTAGACCAGCGGTCCACGCGCACCCCGGTTCTCGGGCCCCGCGCGCGGACGGCCCACTCACCGGGAACCCACCATGAACGGATTGCGCGTGTGCACGGGGATGCTCGTCGTCATCGGCGCGGCCATCGGCGCCGCCGACTTCGCCCCCGCCCTTGCCCAGGTTGACCCCGCCGCCTCGGCTCGTCCTCCCCAGCTCATCCCCATCGACGTCACCATCGACAAGATCACCCGCGTCCGCATCACCACCGCCGGCACCATCGCCGTCGACACCGACCCCATGCCCATCCGCCCCGCCGGCAAGGGCGACGGTAACCCCGACGGCGGCGGCAAGGGCGGCGAAGGCACGCGCGGCTGCTCGCAGATCGCCACCTGGACCAACGCCAGCTTCGAGGGCGGCTCCTACCGCGTCCAGGCCGGCTTCGCCGAGCACGAACTCGCCGCCGCCAGCTTCACCCTCCCGGCCGCGGCGTTCCCCATCCGCATCGACTCGCTCGAGATGATCTTCGCCACCAGCAACGCCTCCGTCTCCACCACCACCAAGTGGTCCGTGCTCGTCTGGGACGGCCGGCCCAACACCGGCACCCTCGTCGCCGAATATTCCTCCGACGGCAAGCTCCTGCCGCACATCCAGCTCCCTCCGGGAACCAACGGCGTCAACGTCTTCTTCCAGATCGACCCCGCCGATCCCGACCAGATCATCATCAACAACGTCAACGGCACCAACATGTTCTCGTTCGCCTACCGCATCGACGACCACAACCAGGGGCCCGCCAACCCCTGCGCCACCTCGCCCCCCACCTGCTGCAACGCCTTCCCCGTCACCGACATCGGCGGCCTCGCCTCCGCCGCCAACAACTGGCTCTACGGCATCAACTGCGGCTCGTTCGGCTGCCCGCCCAACGGCGGCTGGGCCCGCTTCAGCCAGCTCTCGGTCTTCTGCCGTCCCACCGGCGACTGGGTCATGCGCGCCACCTACACCCCGCTCTCCTGCCAGCCCGGCGTTGGCGCCTGCTGCCTCCCCGACGGCACCTGCTCCACCGCCACCGCCACCGACTGCGCCTCCGCGGGCGGCACCTACCAGGGCGACGGCAGCCTGTGCGGCAGCGTCAATTGCCCCGCCCCAACCGGCGCCTGCTGCTTCCGGGCCAGCGGCGGGTGCATCAACCTCACCCAGGCTAACTGCTCCCTCGCCGGCGGCGTCTGGCGCGGCGCCGGCACCCAGTGCGGCCAGATCGTCTGCTTCCCCACCGGCGCCTGCTGCCTCCCTGACGGCTCGTGCGTCGGACCCGTCAGTCCCGAGCAGTGCGCCGCCCAGAACGGGGTGTTCCAGGGCAACCAAACGTCGTGCGCCTCGGTCTCATGTCCCCAGCCCACCGGCGCCTGCTGCTTCGCCACCGGCTTCTGCCTCCAACTCACCGAGGCCGAGTGCGCCCAAGGTGGTTCTTGGGCCGGCCCCTTCACCACCTGCGACGACCTCGACGGCAACGGCTTCGCCGACGCCTGCGAGGCCGGCGGCTGCCCGCCCACCGACTGGAACGGCGATCACACCGTCAATTCAACGGACGTTTCCGCCTTTATTAACGACTGGTTTGTTGATCAAATTAAAGGCACCCTCGTCGCCGACTTTGACCAGAACGGGGTGACCAATTCGACCGATGTTTCGGAGTTCATCAACCTGTGGTTCGGCACCCAGGGACCGTGCTGAACGGGAAGGAGTTTCAAGATCAACCCGTATCCTTCAGGTGTGAAACCGCGACCGGATCGAACCGTATGAGTTGCTCTCCGGCTCTCGCCCGGCGGCTTCTTGTTCGAGCGCTTCGGCGTGTACCCGAGGCGTAAAAATGAACTGGCGATAAGCCCTGGGTGAGGTATGCTGGGGAATCCGGCGAACCTTCGGAACGACAGCCCACGCCCGAAGTGGTCCGGTCATTGTGTCGCCTGACGCTCAGCATCGGCGGCGGTCTCGGGTTGGATGTCTCACGGATACACGAGGAGTTATCGAATGGATTGTCGCTTTGGCAAAGGGTTGCTCATGGCCGCCGTCGTCCTGACGGCCGGGTCGTCGGTGTCGCTGGCGCAAGGCCCCCGGACCTCCGGTGGGACCCAGATCCGACCCGACGTCGTCGTGAGCACCGTGGGCTCCACGTTCTCGAAGTACGGCACCGTCGGCACCATCACCGGCTACGCCGTGACCACGGTGTCGTGCAACATCACGACCACCACCGGTCATGACGCCATCTGGATCGACGACACCAACCCGAACAACCCGCTCCGCAACCAGCACCCGGTCATCGCCCAGAACGTGTTCCGTCTGCGCAACAACCAGTTCGAGCAGATCGGCATGTCCTGGCTCAAGCACGGCTGGTGCGCCGCCGACGCCCCCAACTGCGGCTCACCCTACGCCGGCAACGCTTCGTGCGACTGGCTCGGGCGCAACGCGACCGACACGTACGGCGCCGACCTCAACGCCGACCAGACCGACCTCGGGCCCCGCTCCGAGGTGAACGCCTGGACCGGCCAGTTCCCCTACCCCTATCTCCTCAACTGGAACCAGACCGGCAACGCCATCTTCAAGCGCCTGCAGATCCAGAACGACGACCTCAACCCCAACCTCAACCCCGGCGCCCTGTACTTCGCCGAGGTCGTGTACATCGCCACCGACGAATGGCCCGAGCAGCGCTTCAACAACGGCTCCTGGCGCCGCTTCAACGTCGGCTCGCTCTCCGGCGGCGGGTACAACCTCGCCTTCACCGGCAGCACCACCTGGCAGCAGTACGCCATCCAGGCCTGGAAGAACCAGGACCCCACCGTCACCATCATCAACGTTGACGCCGGCCACGACGGCTCGGCCACCGGCGGCGACGGCCGCTTCATCGTTGCCTACAAGATCACCGACAACACCGACGGCACCTGGAGCTACGAGTACGCCATCTACAACGCCAACAACCACCGCTCCGCCCGCTCCTTCAGCATGCCCGTGAATTGCCAGGTCGACATCATCAGCCCCGGCTTCCACGACGTCGCCTACCACTCCGGCGAGGCCATCGACGGCACCGACTGGCCCTTCGCCAACAACGGCGGCGGCACCATCGGCTGGTCCACTCTGACCTACGCCGCCAACCCCAACGCCAACGCCCTGCGCTGGGGCTCGCTCTACAACTTCCGCTTCAAGGCCAACCAGCCCCCCGCCAACCTCACCGCCACCCTCGGGCTGTTCCGCCCCGGCACCAGCGGCGTCTCCGAGCTCACCTTCACCATCCCCGGCCCCGCCGCCCCGACCTGCCTGGCGAACTGGAACCACGACACCGCCACCAACTCGACCGACGTCTCCGACTACATCAACGACTGGTTCGCCGACCAGGAGTCCGGCGGCCTCAACACCGACGTCAACTGCGACGGCATCGCCAACTCGACCGACGTCTCGGACTTCATCAACCTCTGGTTCGACGCTCTCGACTCCGGCTGCGTCTGATCCTTCACGCCCCGTGGGGCCGGATCGCCTCGCGCTATTCACGGGAGCCCGGGTCCGCCCGGGCTCCCGTTCTTTTTGCCCGTCCAGCCCTGCCCGCAGTGGCCCCGACGGCCCGGCCGGCGCAGAATGCCCCGATGGCCGACCTGTACGAGCTCGACGCCCTGCCCGCCCCGCCCTCGCTCCCAGGCACCGTCGTTGTGCGCCCGACGACCGACGAGCTCATCGACGCGGTCGCCGCGGACCTGGTCATGCAGGCCCACGCGTGCGTGCGCACCTTCGGGAACTTCCAGCTCGCGCTCTCGGGCGGCTCGACGCCGGTGCCGCTGTACCGCCGGCTCATGTACGACCCCAACTACCGCGGGCTGCCCTGGGGCCGCACGCACCTGTGGGTCGTCGACGAACGCCGCGTGCCCTTCGACGACGAGCGGTGCAACTTCAAGACCATCAACGAGATCATCGGCGAGCACTCCGACATCCCGCGCGAGCAGGTGCACCCGATCTTCGCGATGCTCCCCGACGCCGACGCCCAGTATGCGCAGACCCTTCGAGACGTGCTCGGCTGGCGCGAGAAGGGCCAGGACCGCCTCGACTTCGTGCTGCTGGGCATGGGCTCCGACGCCCACACCGCCTCGCTGTTCCCACACTCGCCCGCCCTGGTCGACCGCGCGTCGGACAGCCTCGTCCGCGTCAACGCCGGCCCCAGCGTAACCCCTCCCGACCGCGTCACCATGACGCTCCACCTGCTCAACGCCTCGCGCTGCCTGGCCGTCATGGTCACCGGCAAGGGCAAGCGCGCCATGATCGAGCGCGTGGCGGCGGCGTGGTCCGGGCGCTCGGGCGCGCGCGTGGACGATCGACTGGTGCACGAGCTGCCCGTGCTGGGCCTGTCGCCGCTCGCCGGCGAACTGCGCTGGTACCTCGATTTCGCAGCGTGCCCCGGCATGCCCGAGCCGGCCTGACGCCGGCCTTCTGTCCGTCACCGCGAGCTTCATCCGCAATGCCCCAGCTCTCCGTCGAGCCCAACGAGCACGTGACCTTCCGCATCGCGCACGAGGACGCCGACGTGCTCGTCGTCGACAAGCGTGCCGGCCTCGCGACCCAGCCCGGCAAGGGCCACGACCGCGACACCCTGCTCAACGGCCTGTTCGCCCGCTACGGGCCCGCCCTGCAGAAGCTCGGGGCGGCACGCGACTTCGGCCTGCTGCACCGTCTCGACAAGCAGACCAGCGGCCTGCTCATCGTCGGCCTCTCGCCCCGGGCCTACGACGCGCTGCGCGACGACTTCAAGCACCGGCGCATCCGCAAGTTCTACTACGCCGTGTGCGGCAAGCGGCCCGAGCCCGAGACCGGCGTCATCGAATTGCCCATCGCCGAACGGGGCGGGCAGGAGGGCGTCCCCAAGCTCGCCCACGTCACCCGCGGCCCCGACGGCAAGTCCGCCGCGACCGCGTACCGCGTGCTCGCGTCCACCGCCGCCGATGTCGGCGAGGAGTCGGACGCCCCTCGCCCCACGCTCGTCGAAGCCCGCCCGCTCACCGGACGCCTGCACCAGGTTCGCGTGCACCTCGACGCGATCGGGTGCCCGGTGCTCGGCGACGCGTTCTACGGGGCCAAGCGCTTCGCCCGGGCCTCGTCCCGCCTGGCCCTGCACGCCCATCGCGTCGGCTTCAAGCACCCGGTGCTCGGCACCACCGTCGACGTCCGCTCGCCCATGCCGGCCGAGCTCAGGCGGCTCATCCGCTCATTGGGGATCGAGTGGACCCCGGGCGCCGGCAAGACCGGCGACGACACGGACGCGGCGAGAGACGCCCGGTGAGACCCGAGCCCCGTCACACGGCCCGCATGAACTCCCCCGCGATCGCGTCCGCGAGCAGGAATCCCGCGTCGGTCAGCCGCCAACGCCCGAGCGAACCGTCCAGCCACCCGCGGGCGCGTGCCCGCGCCGCGCACGCCCTCAACCGCTCCGCGCTCCCGGGCGCTCCCGCCGCGGCGGCGTCGGCGAGCATCGCCGCGGCGTCCACGCCTTCACGCAGGCGCAGCCCGGTCATGAGCCGCTCGCGCACCGCGCGGGCCGCGTCGGGCTGCTCCACGTCCGCCACCGGACTCAAGCCCTCGCTGGCGAGGTAATCCCCCAGGCGCGGCACATTCTTCCAGCGCCACCCGGCGACGTGCCCGCTGGCGCTGGGCCCGGCCGCGAGCCACGGCTCCTGACGCCAATAGGCGAGGTTGTGCAGCGACTCCTCGCCGGGCCGGGCGAAGTTGGAAACCTCATAGCGATCAAGCCCGGCGGCCCGCAGCCGCGTGAGCGTGTGCTCGAACATGGACGCCTCGGTGTCCTCATCGGCCGGGGTGAAGTGCCCGGCTTCGAGCCGGGCCGTCATGGCGGTGCTCGGCTCGTACGTCAGCGTGTAGCACGAGAGGTGGCCCGTGCCCAGGGCCAGAGCCCGGTCCAGGTCCGCGTCCCACTCCGCGAGCGTCTGGCCCGGCACGGCGTAGATCAGGTCGAGCGACCGCCGGGCAATGCCCGCGGCCGCGGCCAGCTCCAGGGCCCGCGCGACGTTCTCGGGGTCGTGCCAGCGTTCGAGCGTCTTGAGGTGCCGCGGGTTGAACGACTGGGCCCCGACGCTCACACGCGTCACGCCGCCCGCCGCCAGCACGCCCATCAGGGCGGGCGTTACCGTCTCGGGGTTGCACTCGACCGTGAACTCCGCGGGCTCGGCCCGGTCCCGCGTGGGGGTTCGCAGCAGCGACAGGTCGAAGTGCGTCGCCAGCTCGGCCAGCAATCGCTCCCACAGGTCCACCCGCAGCAGGCTGGGCGTCCCGCCGCCGACGAAGACGGTCCGCAGCGGCGCCCCGGCCGCGTGGGGCGCAAGCAGGCGGAGCTCGGCGATCAGCCGGTCAACGAACGGCGCCTGGCGATCCTGGGTGTCGACGATCGAGTAGAAGTCGCAGTAATGGCACTTGTGGAAGCAGAACGGGACATGGATGTACAGCGACCGAACGGGGCGTGACGGGTCGGGGGCAAGCCCGGCGAGCGGATGCTCGGGGCGCGTCCCGGCCCCGGGCGCGGCCGTCGGGATTTGCCCGTGCACGAACATCGGTGTAACGTGAGCCATGTCGGAGGGGCCGCGGGGCAAGGGAACGGGCGGGGGCAGTCGAGTCCGGGCTTCCGGCCCAGCGCCGGCCCGGAGAAAGCGTAGGGGCGGATGCACGTTTCCCTGGTGATGGTCTCGGCCGACGGCAAGAGCAAGGACGTGGCCATCAAGGGCCTGCCCGCGACCATCGGTCGCGACGAGTCGTGCAAGGTCCGCGTGCCGGTTGCGAACGTGTCGCGCAAGCACTGCGAGCTGTACGAGTCCGACGACGAGCTGCTCGTGCGCGACATGAACTCGTCCAACGGCACCTACGTCAACGGCTCGAAGATCAAGCAGACCGAGCTCGCGCCCGGCGACATCCTCACCGTGGGCCCGATGGTGTTCGTGGTCAAGATCGACGGCTTCCCGCGCGAGGTCGACGCCGCGGAGGCGTTCGCCGTCGGCGCCGTCGCCGGGGCCGCGAACACGCCGGCGGGCTCGTCGCCGGAAACGCGTCCGATCATCGCGCCGGCCACGCCCTCGGGCAGCGGCAAGAAGAGCGCTCCCAAGGCCGAGGACGACAGCTTCGCCGAACTGCTCGCCGAGCTGCGCCGCGACGATGACGACGACGATGCGCCCGCCAAGGGCAAGGGCTGAGCGGTCGGACCGTTCCGTCAGCGGCCTCCCACACTCTGGTTTCCATCGACGCCGTTCCCGGTCCATGACGCTGGGTTCGGCCGGGATTCATCCACGCTTCAGCGCGGCGTGGCACGCTTGTGAACCGGCACCGAACGAGCGAAACGGCGCCGGCGTATATCCCAAGGACTGTCCGGGGCGGTACGCGCACGTGCGCCGACGGACGCGGAGGGGCGTTGACCATGGGGAAGCCATACACAGTGGCGGGCAAGGTGTATCGCAGCCGCACGGCCGCACTGGCCCGGTTGCTCGACAGCCAGTTCGCGATCCCCGGCACAAAGGTGCGGTTCGGCCTCGACACCGTGCTGGGCCTGGTGCCCGGCATCGGCGACACGATCTCGGCCGCGATCGCCTCGCTCATCATCGTCGAGGCGGTGCAGGCGGGCGCACGCAAGCGTGTGATCGCGCGGATGTGCGGCAACGCGGCCCTGGACTGGGTCGTGGGCCTTGTGCCGGTGGCGGGCGACGTTTTCGACGTGCTCTACAAGTCGAATCTGCGCAACCTCGAGTTGCTCGAGCGCGAGCTCATGGACCGGAACCTGGCTAAGGACGTCGCTCAGAAGCGCCGCCACCGCGCCGGGCCCGCGAGCTGGGAACCCAGCTTCGCATAAGGGGCGATCGACCCCGGATCCTGTGGTACGCTGGGCTCTATGTTCGCGTTGACATTGGTCGCCTGCGCGCTGGGGGCGGTGATGCTGGTGCTGGGGCTTCGCGGCCGACGCCGCGGCGACGAACCGCGCTGCGCGGCGTGCGCCTTTGACCTGTCCGGCCTGCTCGAACGCGATCCCGACGTATGCCCCGAGTGCGGCGCCGGGCTGCGTCCGCACGGAGCTGTCGTGCGCGGGGAGCGCACGCGAACGACGGCGCTCGTCGCCGCCGGGGTGGTGCTCATCGTGCTCGGGGCCGCGGCGTTGGTCGTCCCGCTGGCGAGCGTGAACCTCGCCCCGTGGACGCCGGCGCGCCCGCTCGCGGCGTGGACGCGCTGGACCGGCAGCGGCGCGGGGCTCGACGAACTCCGTGCTCGCCTCGAGGCCGGCACGCTCGGGCGCGGAGGGACCGCGGCCGCGATCGACGCGGCGCTGAGTGTGCAAGCGGACCCGGATCGGGCCTGGGACGGCCGCTGGGGCGCGCTGGTGGAAGTCGCGTCGCTCAAGGGCCTGCTGACGTCCAGCCAGGAGCGCCGGTACCTCGACCAGATGTTCCGATTCACCGGCGTGCGGGCGCGTTCGAACACGCTGCCGGGATGGGTCGTGCCGGTGCACGTGGAGTACGAGGTCCGCCGCGGCGGCGTCCGCGGCGTCAGCGTGAAGACCCGATTGCTCGCGGACATTCGCGGTTTCGAGCGCCCGCGGTCGGACCGGTCCTCGGTGACCGGCGGCTTCGGCATGGGCGCCGCGACGACGCCGGTCGGGTCGCAGCCTTTCAGCTTCGGCCATGCTGGCGTGCCGGTGCCGACCACGCCGGTGGCGAACCAAGGCGAGCACACGCTCGATATCGACCTCACTTGGTGGACCTTCTGGGAAGGAGCCGAACCGGCGATGGGCGGTGCCACGCCGGCCGACCTGGGCCCGGCGTCGGGCGCGCACCGCGAGGCACGCCCGATCCGGGTCACGACGCCGGCGTCGGTGGTCGGACCGGCGGCGGCAGAGCTGGCCGTGAGCAGTTCAGCGCTTGGTGTCTACAACCGGGCGGACTCGGGGGGCCTCACGCAGCGCGTGAACCGAGAGGGCAGATGGGAACGAGTCGCCGGGGCGGACCTCGCGAACGTGGTACTCATCGTGCACGCTCGGTGTGCGGACGCCGCACCGGGGGACGTGGCGGCGTTCGACGTCTGGGTGACGCCGGCGGGGGATGCGCGGGTGTGGATCGGGCGCGTTTCGCTGCCGCTGGGGGTGAGCGTGGAGGTCCCGGTGTACGGGGTGCTGCCGATCCCGCCCCAAACCGCGAGCGTGACGGTGGAGTTGACGCCGTCGCCGGAAGCCGTGTTTGTGCAGGCTGAGGGGACGAGGTCGGTGGCGGGCGAGTCGTTGGTCATTGAGGGGGTGAAGGTGACGTCGGGGTACCCGCGCGGACCCGGGGCGGGGGGTGAGCGGTTTGACGCGAGACCGGCTGGCAGCGGCGGGCAGAAGTGACCATCCGATCGTCCAACGTGCTGCGAAGCACACACGAGGAACAACGGTCGCAAAACAAGGCTGCAAAAACAACAACGCCCGTTCGTTGGAACGGGCGTTGCGGCGAGAAGCTCGCGTATATCGCAAACAGTTGGGTGTCTTTCGCCGGTCGTTACCAATCCGGCTATCCAATCGTTCGCAAGATCGCTCTTGCGGGTGATCGGACGAGGGTGTGCTGACAGGTCCGGGTGCGGATCTCTCCGCTGGTTCACAGAAGATGCACGGGGCGATTTCTGTGAGCCCCCGGTCTAAGGAAATCCCTTAGAAAGGAGGTGATCCAGCCGCAGGTTCTCCTACGGCTACCTTGTTACGACTTAGTCCCAGTCACCGATCTTGCCGTGGACACCACTGAACTGTGGCGGCTTCGGGCGCTACCGGCTCCCATGACTTGACGGGCGGTGTGTACAAGGCTCAGGAACTTATTCACCGTGGCGTAGCTGATCCACGATTACTAGCGATTCCGACTTCATGCAGGCGAGTTGCAGCCTGCAATCCGAACTGGGGTGCGTTTTTTGCGATTTGCTCCGCCTCGCGGCCTCGCGTCGCTTTGTACGCACCATTGTAGCACGTTTGCAACCCTGGATGTAAGGGCCATGAGGACTTGACGTCATCCCCACCTTCCTCCGTCTTACAACGGCAGTCTCGCTAGAGTCCCCGGCATTACCCGCTGGCAACTAGCGATAGGGGTTGCGCTCGTTAGAGGACTTAACCCGACACTTCACAGCACGAGCTGACGACAGCCATGCAGCACCTGTGCATGTTCCGGCCTTGCGGCTGTGGCCTCCCTTTCAGGAGGTTGATCCATGCATGTCAAACCCAGGTAAGGTTCTGCGCGTTGCTTCGAATTAAGCAACATGCTCCACCGCTTGTGTGAGCCCCCGTCAATTCCTTTGAGTTTTAGCCTTGCGACCGTACTCCCCAGGCGGTACGCTTAACAATTTCTCTCCGACCAGCCAGACGTCAGAGCCTGGCCGATCTAGCGTACATCGTTTAGGGCGTGGACTACCCGGGTATCTAATCCGGTTTGCTCCCCACGCTTTCGTGCCTCAGCGTCAGGAAAGGCCCAGCCGTCTGTCTTCACTTTTGGCGTTCCGCTCGATCTCTACGCATTCCACCGCTCCACCGAGCGTTCCAACGGCCTCTACCTTCCTCAAGTCCCGCAGTATGCCCTGCTTTTCCTCGGTTGAGCCGAGGGCTTTCACAAAGCACTTACGGGACCGCCTACGCACCCTTTAAGCCCAGTAATTCCGATTAACGCTTGGGGCCCCTGTATTACCGCGGCTGCTGGCACAGGGTTAGCCGCCCCTTCCTCTGAGAGCGATCAGTGTTTCTACTCTCTGACAGTGGTTTACACGGCGAAGCCGCTTCATCCCACACGCGGCATTGCTCCGTCAGGCTTTCGCCCATTGCGGAATATTCGTTACTGCAGCCTCCCGTAGGAGTCCGGGCAGTGTCTCAGTCCCGATGTGGCCGGCCGTACTCTCATACCGGCTACCCGTCTTCGGCTTGGTGGGCCATTACCCCGCCAACTACCTGATAGGACGATCCCTGCTCCCAAGGCGGTAAACCTTTGCTCTTGCGAGAACATGGGGTATTACCGGCAGTTTCCCACCGCTATCCCCCACCTCGGGGTACATAGGATCGCATTACTCACCCTTCCGCCACTTTCCCTTGCGGGCACGTTCGACTTGCATGTTTTAGCCATGCCGCCAGCGTTCAATCTGAGCCAGGATCAAACTCTTCAATTGAAAGTTGATGACTGGGAACTTGCGCTCCCAGATCGAATTCAACCAAGGTTTGCCTGTTTACCCCTGCCGATCAGCATCGGTCAAGGGGGTCGTTCGCGGATGCTTGCTGTCACAAGATCCGCCGGCCGGGAGGCTAATCCCGACCGCTTCGCCGAGCATTCCTGACCTCCCCTCGACGGAGAAGTCCGAAACGCTCCTTCAAAGGCTGAAAGGAGTCATTCTGTCTGCACGAGAATGCTCGGCGGCAGGACGCTGTGAGACGTCCCACCGACTTCCATCGCGTCTCAAAGAGATCGCGACGGAGATTTCCAGCCACGCTGTCCCTTGTTCGGGGACCCGACGTGCAGTCGGTGCGTGGCCGCACACTCTCGTGGACAACCCAACTGTTCACTTTTCAAAGATGACGCGGCCGCGAGACCAGGCGTCTCTTGGCCAGCACCCCCGCGGGTTTCCGCAAAGGCGAGGTGAAGTTTAGCCGTGGCCCCCGGGCAGTCAAGCGTCGTCAATGCCGTCCGCACGCGAAAATCCGTAAACCTCGCCCGCATCGCCCTTTACCGCTTCTCGCCGACGCCCCGGCTCCGTCCGGGCCAGCGTCGCACCCCACAGCACCACCCCCGCGGGCCCCATCCTACCCCGTACCGCCTTGGCCGCCGCCACCAGCGGCCGGCACGCCGCCGCCATGGTCGCTCCGGTCGTCATCACATCGTCCACCACCACCACCAGCCCCGGCGCCAGCTCCAAACCCGATCGACGGGCCCGGATCGAGCCCCGGGCGTTCGCCTCCCGCCGACTGGGAGCCACCGTCAACTGCGATGGCCGGTGCCGGCGGGCCAGGAGCCGCCGAACCCGGGCGTTCAACGGCACCGCGGCGGCGCGGGCGATCACCAAGGTGTGATCGACGCCCCTGGCGAGCCGACGACGCAGCGACATGGGAACGGGGACGATCGTGATCCCAAGTCGAGCCGCGCCCGCGGCGGGGCCGCCGGCCCGGTCGTCGGCGTCCAGGGCTCGGGCGATCTGGCGGCCGAGCTCGGCGCCGAGCGCTGCGCCGATCGCACGCCAAGCCTCGAACTTCAGTTCGTGAACCATATCGAGCAGGGGGGCGCGGTAGACGCCCAGGCGCACGAACCGGTCCCACGGCGGCGCCTTGTCTGGACACTGGGAACAACCATTGGCGCTCGACTCGAACGGCCCGACCGTCATGCCGCAGCGCCAGCAAAAGCGGTCGAGCGGGTCAACGGTCCAGCCGGCCTCGTCGAAGCGATCACGAACGGCGGGCACAGTGAGGCCCAGCCAGGTGCGCTCGATCGCGGACCACAACCGCGGCGAAGGCGCGGCGGTCACGGCTGCGCGCTGGGAAATGGCGGGCGGCGATGAGGCCGGGTGCGGTGACGCGTTGTCCGTCGCGCCCGCCCGGGGCGGCCACTGGAACGATCGCGTCGCCGGGTGGGCGTCGGGGGTCACACGGGCTGCCTGTGAAGCAGGCCGACGTAGCGGGCGAGGTCGCGGGCGTACCCCGCGTGCGAAAGGGCCCGGATGCGCTCGAGGGAGTAGAAGACCTCGAGCATGCGGATGGCGCCGAGGTTGGTGTCGGCGAGGGCCGCGGCGAAGGCGGACCAGTCGATGGTGCCGTCGCCGGGCATGCGATGATCGTCGTCGCGGGCGTTGTTGTCGTGAACGTGGAGGTAGTCGATCGCGGGGGCCGCGGCCCGCAGGCTCTGCGCGACGTCGCCGGTGATGTGGGCGTGCCCGGTGTCGAAGCACATGCGTAGACGCCGCGATTTCACGCCCAGAACGCGCTCGGCGAGCCGGCCGGGGTCGTGGCCGACGTAGCAGTTCCACGGCTGGTTCTCGATGAGGTACGTCACGCCCTGGCGCTCGCCGATCTCGGCGAGGCGGCGCATGAAGTCGTCGAGGGCGGGCAAGCGGGAATCCTCGGCGGCCCGGGCCTCGGCGGGGGCGAGTTCGCGGCGCTGCGGCGTCCAGGCCGAGGGGTGCACGACGACCATCGGTCCGCCCAGGGCCTTGGCGAGGTTGCCCTCGCGCTCGTACACGCCCAGGCAGTGGCGCCGGTGCTCGGTGTCGGGACTGGAAGGGTCGATGGTGTAGCCGAACACGCCGTGGATGGAGTCGACGGTGAGCCCGGCGGCGTGCACGGCCTTGAGCGCGGCCTCGACGGTGGGCGGGTTCTCTTCGTTGCGGTAGAACTGGCACGAGCGGCAGCCGAGGTCGCGGTACGCACCGAGCAGCAGCGGCACGTCGAACTCGAAGCCGAACGGGGCGGTCGTTGACAGCACGGTCAAAGGCACACTCCCCTTGAAGCCGGGTGCGGACACCCGACCGAGGTTTGGGCGACGAACAAGTGTCGCCGACTCAGCGTGCCGGGGCAAGGGGTTGCCCTCGCCTTCTCGGACGTGTGCCGGGCCCGCCGACCGGAGCGGGCGCCGGGGCTCGGCCCGGAGCGACTGTGCAGGCGGGGGAGCGGTGCAGAATCACGCCGCCGATTGTGCAGAGGCGACGGGTGGGAACGCCGGTCCGAGGGCCGGCCCGGTGCCGGACGTACCGCCGGCTCGGGCCGCACAACCGGGACCACGGCGTGCCCTACGCCGGATGAGTTTTGACTCAGGCGTGCCTTCGGCCTCGCTCGCGGCAACCATGTGACGTGTTCGGGCCGTCAACCCCGCCCATGGGAGCGCGATCCATGCCAGAACAGACCAACACCATCCGTCTGCACCGCGTGTTCAAGGCCCCACCCGAGCGCGTCTACAAGGCGTTCGTGGACCCGGCGGCCATGTGCAAGTGGCTTCCCCCCTACGGCTACACGTGCACGGTCGACACGATGGACGCGCGCGTGGGCGGCTCGTACCACATGGCGTTCACGAACTTCACCACGGGGAGAAGCCACGCGTTCGGCGGGAAGTACCTGGAGCTGGTCCCCGGGGAACGTCTGCGCTACACCGACCGGTTCGACGATCCCAACGTGCCCGGCGAAATGATCACGTCGGTGACGCTCCGCAAGGTCATCGGGGGCACCGAGGTCACGATCGTGCAGGAGGGCGTCCCGGCGATCATCCCCGCGGAGATGTGCTACCTGGGTTGGCAGGAATCCCTGGCGCAGCTCGCGCACGTGGTCGAACCGGAGATCCGCGACGACGGGATGTGACGCTTACACCGGCCGGCTCACGAGCAGGCGGAGCGAACCGTCGAACACCGGCAGGGAGCGGTGGTGGCCGAAGCGGGCGTCCCAGCGTCCGTCGGCGAGGTCGGCCGCGAGCGTCGCGGCGAAGCGCTCACGGGCCGCGGGCTCGACGAATTGCCAGCACGACTGGGCCCGGGTGACGGCCGGATCGAGGAATCGCTCGGGGCGGGCGTAGTACGCCTCGGTGAAGCCGTCGGTGCAATCGGCGGCGATGGGCACGGGCACGACATCGACCCGGCGCGAGCCGGCGCCCGACAACGCGGGGACCAGGTCAGCGAGCGACGGGTCGCGCCGGCGCTGCGAGTCGATGAGTTCGGGGGCGTAGTGCGTCAGCCAGAAGCGGTCCGCGAGGTCGGGGTCGAAGATCATCAGGACGATCGGGCCGCGGGCGACGCGCAGGAGTTCACGCAGTCCCGCGGGACGGTCGAGCCATTGGTGGACCGTGAGCGTGGCCATCGCGGCGTCGACGGACTGGTCGTCGAGCGGCAGGGCTTCGGCGCGGGCGTGGATGGCGGGGACGAGGTGAGGCGGGCGCTGGCGCCGCATGGCCGCGGCCGGTTCGATCGCGATGACGTGCCGATCGAGCGGCTCGTAGGACCCCGCGCCGGCGCCGACGTTGAGCACGGTGCGTGCTTCGCCCAAGGCGGCGTGGATGAGGGCGGCGATCCGCGGGTCGGGGCGGCGGAGCGTGGCATAGCCGAGACCGATCTTGGCGTAATCGACGTCGCCGGCGGGAGCGTTCGCCATGTGCGAACGTAGGCGGAAATCCCGAATGGGGTACGCCTGCGACGACTGGAGTTGGCGTCCAGGCCTCACCAACGCACAATCACCACGCACCACGGCGGAGCGCCGGGGCGTGTGGTGGCACGCATCACTGACGATTCAAACGAACTCAGCGCTTGCCGACGAGGGTCTTGGCCAGGCCCAGGGCCTTGTCCTTCTCAGGGTTGAACTTCTTGTCGGCCTGGAGCTTGGCGATGCGCTCGGCGCGGGTGAGGACGCTGCGGACGCCGGCGCCGGTCGACGCGACACGAAGAGAAGAGTCCCTGCTCACGGATGTGCTCCTACCTGTCGGGGCCCGAATCGGTGAGTGGGCCTGCGGGTGATTCGGAACGGGAAATCGGTCACGACGCCGGCTTGAACTTCCGCCAAGTGACGTTGTCGCGGGCCAAGTTTAGGCGGCTTCTTCCGTCCTGGTTCCACTTGCGGCCGAGGTCCTCGAGCTTGCGGTGAATGGCGTTGCGGGTGTCGTCAGCGCGACGGAAGTCGGCGGACGGAATGCCCTGCAGCACGAACACTTCCCAACCAACCGAGCCGCCGCCGGAGGCCTTCAGGGGCACCGTGGCCGCGGGCAGGCCGCCGGCGGTGAGGAACGAGGCCAGCTCGACGGCGTCCTCCTTCGAGCGGTAGGTCAGGACGGACAGGTAATTGGTCTCGGCCTGGCGCGGGTCGCTGGCGGGTGCCGGGTCGACGGCCGTGGGCTTGACCGGGACCGGCGCGGGCGGGTTGACAGGCTTGGGCTGGGGCGCGGGCGGCTCGGGTTCGCGGGCCGGGCGGTGCTCCGGCGGGGTGACTGGGGACTGGCCGCTGCCGGGAGAATTCGGCCCGGCTCCGGAGGTGCCGGTCCCGGGTTTGGCGCTGGGACCGGTCGGGGCGGAGGTCGAGAGCTTGCCCTGGAATTCCTGCTCCTTGGCGCTCGAGCCCTGGCGGTAGGCCACGACCCAAATCAGAACGATGAGGGTCAGGGCGGCGGCAGCGCCGACGGCGAGCCACATGCCGGGGATCGGGAGGGCAGCGGGAAGGCGGGCAGATGCGGAGCCGGAGCCGCCGGTGTCGTCAGACCCGTCGTCGTCGCGCTTGGCGGTCGTGTCTTCAACCACCCAATTCCGGCGAGCTTGGCCGACGCGGACTTCGACGGGCTTGGACACCGGCGGGACCGGAGCGGCAGCCGGGGCCGGCGTGGGGGTCGGAGCCGAGGTCGGGGCGTTGGTATCGGCGTCGGTGTCGGCGGCGAGGCGCAGCGAGGCGCCAGCGGGGCGTTCGGGCTGGCTGGGGGCGCGGAAAAAGGTCTGGTTGCGGACCGGGTCGGCGGGGGGACGCTGGCCCGAGGCCGGGGTCGAGGCGGGCGCGGGCTGACCCGGCGGCGGGCCCGGGTTGGTCTGGCGCATGACTTCGAAGAGCGGAGGCATTCTGCGGTTGCGTCCCATGGGTCAATTATCGGCGAGCGCCGGCGCGCGGGCTCAGCGACGGACGGATTGACCGGACGCGCAAAGCCGGCCTGGGGGCAAGCGGCCAGCCGGTGGTCCCCGGGGCGCGCCCGGCCCGCCCGGCACGGGGGGGGCGATACACTCTCGCCCTATGACCGTGAAGCCCGGCGACATCGTGCGGATCGAGCCCTACGAGCCGACGCGTCTTGAGAACGCGTACCTGCCCGAGATCTTCAAGGGCTTCGGCACGACGCTGCGCCATGTCTTTACGAGCTTCGGCCAGGGCCGCACGAGCCGGACCATGCAGTACCCCGAGCAGCGCAAGGAGCACATGCCGCCCGAGCACGGGGGCATGGAGGTCCGGAACTTCCGAGGCGTGCACCGGCTGAACCGCGACGAACGCGGGCGGGTCAAGTGCGTGGCGTGCATGATGTGTCCGACGATCTGCCCGGCCCGGTGCATCCATATCGAGGCCGCGGAAAGCCCGTGGGACGACCGGGAGAAGTACCCCAAGAAGTTCGAGATCGACGAGCTTCGGTGCATCTACTGCGGCATGTGCGAGGAAGCGTGCCCGGTGGACGCGATCGAGCTGACGACCGAGTACGACATTGTCGGCAAGAGCCGGCAGGAGATGATCTTCGACAAGGAGAAGCTCCTGCAGGTGTACGACGTGACGATCAGCAAGAAACCGATGTGAGCATGAACAGAGCCTCGAGCGCGAGCTGGAGGCCCTGTGGGTCGGTGCGACGAAGACCTCGGATCGGAATTGGCGTGTACGGATCAGCCGGCCGCGGCGAGCGGCGCGGGTTTCGATCGGAGCGCGGGGGTCGACAGCATCGCTTGTCGGCGCCCGGGTCGCGAGTCCCGCGCAATGACGTCCAGCACGTCGGCGACGACGCTCAGGGCCGTCGGAGCGCGTCCTGCTCCGCGACCAGCGAGGACGTGACGCTGCTCGTCCGCGTCGGTGATGACAACCCCGTTGGCTTCGTCGGCGAGGTCGGCGAGCGGAGCGTCGGCGTCGCTGGCGGGGTTGATGCACTCCGGGGCGACGCTCAGGTGCAGGCCGGTTCGGGTGCGCGTGAGGCGGGCGACCTGACGCACGACTTCACCCCGGCGGGCCGCGTCGCGAGCGAGCGTCGCGGTCGCGTCGTCGACGCCGACGAGCCGTGACGAGAGTTCGCCGGGGTAACCGGGACAGGCGGCGTGGGCGAGGATGCGCAGTTTGTCGAGCGCGTCGCGCCCGGAGAGGTCGCGGGTGGGATCGGCCTCGGCGAACCCCGCGGCCTGGGCGGCGGCGACCGCCTCGGTGAGTGAGCCGCCGGCGCACAGGCGGCCGAGCACGAAGTTGCTCGTGCCGTTGAGCACCGCGCGGATCGAGGCGATCTGCACGCCCCGGGCCGCGAGGCGGGTGACAAGTTCGAGGATCGGCACCGCGCCGCCGACGGCGCCGGAGTAGGCGAGGGCGGCGCCGGAGTCGAAGGCGATGTCGTGCAGGCGCTGGCCGTGCTCGGCGATCACGGCCTTGTTCGCCGTGATGACCGGGATTCCGGCTCGCAGGGCCCGCTCGATGATGTCGGCCGCGGGGTCGAGCCCGCCGAGACATTCGATGACCAGGTCGGGCCGGGTGTCGAGGACGCCCGCGGCGTCGGTGGTGAGCACCGAGGGCTCGAGGCCGAGTTCGGCGATGCTCGCGATGTGCCGCGAGGGTGTGCGCACGGCGATCGAGACGAGTTCGAACCGTGGCGAGCACCCGTGCGCGCCGCGGCCGAAGTCGACGAGGGCCCGGGCCACGCCGGCGCCGACCACGCCGTGGCCGAGCAGGGCGACGCGGATGGGGCGGGCGTTGTCGTCCGCGCCGGTTCGCGGCGCGTCGAACGCCGTGGGGACGGGACCGACCCGGGTGCACCCCTCCTCCAGCGGGGCGGCGACTTCGAACTCGACCTTGTGCTCCCAGGCGAAGACGCCGGCCTTGGGCTGGACCGCGCGGGTGCCGAGGCGGGGAAGATCGGTCCAAGTGAGGTTTGAATAGCGGCGGATAGGTTGGGGCTGTTCGCACCGAGAAGGCCCAGAGCGGCCGTCTCGGTGGCACGTTGAGAACTTCGGGTCGGACTCGAACAGTCCGGGCGTGTCCTTGAGCAGGCGGCAGCGGGCCCCGATCTCGCGGGCGATGAAGAGGGCCGAGAGGTCCGACCCGCCGCGGCCCAGGAGCGTGGTGCGTCCGTGCTCATCGCGCCCGATGAAGCCCGGAACGACGAGCACGCCGGCGCGATCGAGGGCCGCGTGGATGACGCCCGCGTCGAGCGACGCGGGGCTCGCGTCGAGACACTCACCGGTGGTGCGCAGGGCGAGGGCGCCCGCGTCGAGGGTCTCGGCGGTGACGCCGGCGGCGTCGAGCGCGAGGGCGAGGCGGGCCGCGGCCGCGAGCTCGCCGATGGCGGCGAGGGCCGCGGTCGCGTCGGCGCGCTGGGCCCGCTGCGGGCGCGGGCACAGGCCCCGGGCTTCGGTGAGCAGGGCGTCGGTCACGCCCTTCGCGGCCGAGACGACCGCGACGACGCGCCAGCCCTCGCGGCGCCAGCGGTAGATTTCCTGCACGGCCCGCGGAAGGTCCGCGGGGCCGGCGAGGACGGACGATCCAAATTTGAGCACGATCAGGCGGTCGCGACCCATGGCTGGCCCTCCGTGCTGCGCTGTGCGGACGTGGTGACGGCGGGTCCCAAGACGTCGCGGTCGCGGGCCCCGAGGGCCTGGTCGAGGTCGTCGATGACGTCGCCGGGGTCCTCGAGGCCGACGCTGAGGCGGACGAGCCCGTCGGTGATTCCCGCGGCCAGTCGCTGCTCGCGCGGCACGTCGGCGTGGGTCATGGTGGCGGGGTGCGTCAGCAGGGTCTCGACCGAGCCGACGTGCTCGACCAGGGCGCAGAGCCTGACGCGGTTGAGGAGCGATTCACCGGCGGGGACGCCGCCGACGAGTTCAAAGGCGACAACGCCGCCGTGCAGTTCGCCGTGGAGCCGTCGGGCGAGGTCGCGCTGGGGGAAGGAGTCAAGGCCCGGGTAGAGCACGCGGGCGACCTCGGGGCGCGACTGGAGCCAGCGGGCGATGCGCAGGGCGTTGCGTGACTGCTGGCGGATGCGCAGCGGCAGGGTCTTGATGCCGCGGAGCGTGAGCCAGGCGTGCCAGGGCGTCTGGATGCCGCCGGTGGCCTTGCGGATGAAGCGGAGGCGTTCGAGGAAGCGCTCGTCGCGCGAGGTGACCGCGCCGCCCAGGGCTGCGGAATGACCCTCGATGTGCTTGGTCGTGGAGTACACGACGACGTCGGCGCCCAGGTCGAGCGGACGCAGGAGCACCGGGGTGAGGAAGGTGTTGTCGACGACGACGGTGATGTCGGCACGGACAGCCTTTACGGCGCGGGCGACGGCCTGCACGTCGGTGAGCGTGAGCGTGGGGTTGCTCGGGGTCTCGACGAAGACGAGCCTGGTTCGGGGCGTGATGGCGTCGGTCACGTTCGCGGCGTCGGCAGTCTCGACGAACGTGGCGTCGATGCCGAGATTGGCGAAGATCTGGCGGAAGAGCCGGACCGTGCCGCCGTAGCACCCGGCGCCGACGACGGCGTGATCACCGGCCTTGAGCAGCGCGAGCACGAGGGCGGTCTCGGCGGCGAGGCCGGAGCTGAAGGTGACGGCGGGCGGGGCGCTCTCGAGCGCGCCGAGCTGGCGTTCGAGGGCGTCGACGGTGGGGTTGCTGACGCGCGAGTAGGCGTGGCCCTTGTGGTTGCCCAGGCCGCGCTGCACGTACGTGGTGGTCTGCACCAGCGGCGTGACGAGCGACGAGCACCACTCGTCGGGCTCGGGGCCGCGGACGGCGGCGGTGTCGAGCGAGGGGAAGAAGGCGGGAACTTCGGGGAAAACGGGGGTTCCTGAACGGGACGGATTGACGGACGACATGCGACAGCACCCTTTCGGGCATCAGTCGGCAGGCCTGTTGACGCGTGGTGGCGGCGAACGTCGCCGCCTGTGCTTTTGCTGGCGTACCCCGGTGCTTCCTCGGGTGGAGGGAGCCTCGGAGGCCTGCCGCATCGGTTCCCGCGTCGGGAGCCTCGGCACCGCGGCGGCTGTCTGAATCAGCTCGCTCGGTTGCCGCCCGGGCCTGTTGGTCGCCCGGGACTCTTGATGCTTCGCGAAGACATTAGCACGCACCGGCGTCGCGTCAAGCGGAGTGCGGCAAAGTTCGTGTTGGCCGATCGACCACCAGATCGGGCCGCGCATCCGGTCATGGCTCGGGGTTCGACTGGTCTGGAGGTCGCTGCTCCTGCCGGTTGCCCGACAGCAACTTCACCGCGAGTGCGATGCCTCCGACGATGATGCCCGCTGACATCAGGAACCCAAGCGGGCTTTGAGCGATCGCCTTGCCCCGTTCCTCATCGGTCATCGGACGGGAGGGCGCGGCGCCGTCGGACGCACCGGCGAAACCTTCGAACTGGCTTCGCTCCCGGGCCTGGCGCGCGCTGGTCGCGCAGGTCGCTCTGCTCCTGGGCCTCGCGGGCGTCGCGCTGGTGCTCGAGCCGGCGTCGTTCGACACGCTCGTCCTCACGGCGATAGAACTCGCGCCGCTCGTCAAGTCGTCGCTGTTCCAGCCGCGCGGCGTCGCGCCGGGCTTCCATGCGTCGATCGTCTTCGCGTCCCATGGAAAGGTCTCCTGCACGGCGTCAACGCATGCCGGAGCGCAGAGTCTACCGCGCACGACATGGTGCGCTTTCAACAGGTGAACGACACCCACGCTGAAACCACAAGATGCTGTGCAGCGGGGAGTTACGTCGGGCGGACGGTGGGGATAACGTCGGCGGCCAATTGGGCGGCCGCGGCCCGGATGCTCTCGCGCCAATCGGCCGCGGGGGTCTCGGCGTCGAAGGCGTAGATCACGCTGCGGCTGGCGGTGACGAGCACGCCCGACTCGCCGGGCGAGCGGGCGCCCGGGCGGATCATGGCGCGCACATCGTCGGGCGTGCCACCCTGGGCGCCGAAGCCGGGGACGAGGAACACCTGGTCGGGCATGCGGGCCCGCAGGGACGCGGCGTCGGCGGGCTTGGTGGCCGCGACGACGGCGCCGACGTCGCTGAGGCCCCGGTCACCCTTGCGGGTTGCGCCGAGCGCGGCGACGACGTCGGCGAGCATTTCGGCGACGGTGCGCCCGTCGGCGAGGGGCTGGCTCTGGATCGTGTCGGAGCCGGGGTTGCTCGTGCGCACGAGCACGAAGAGCCCGCGACCGGGCTTCATGAGGGGACGGAGCGTATCGGGACCGAGGTAGCCGCTGGCGGTAAGGGCGTCCGCGCCGTCGTGCTCGGGGAACGCGGCGGCGGCGTAGTGCTCGGCGGTGACGCCGATGTCGCCGCGCTTGGCGTCAAGGATGACGACGAGGCCCAGTGAGCGGGCCTTGGTGACGAGGTCGTCGAGCAGCCCGACGCCGCGGGCGTGGAAGCGCTCGAAGCATGCCGACTGGAACTTCACGGCGGGGACGACGCGGGAGGCGTGCACGGCGTTGAGCACGCCGAGGCAGAATTCGCCGATGGCCTGCACGGGATCGCCGGCGCGTTCGCGTACGGCCCGAGGAAGCTTGTCGAGGACCGGGTCCAGGCCAACGCACACTGGGGCGCCGGCGCGGTCGATGGCGCTCACCAGACGATCGGCGAAGGTTTCGCCCGGCGCGGTCGGGGTGCTCACTTCTTGACGGCCCCGGGGTTGAAGGTGGTACCCGTCTTGACGGCGCCGGGCACCGGCTTGCCGGTGAGGAACGCGCTGATCACGGCGTCGAGCTCTTCGGGGCGCTCGTCCATGACCATGTGGCGCGTGTCCTCAAAGATGACGGCGGTGACGGCCTTGGCGTCGGCGATCTGGGCCATCCGCATCGACTTCTGCGCGGCCTTGGGCCGCAGGGCGTTTTCCATGTCGCTGATGGCGATGATGGAGAGCGTGGGGATCTCGATCTGCGACACTTCGCCGGTGAGGTCGCCGGCGACGTACTCGAGGAAGTAGCGGCCGATGACGGCGGAGGGGACGGCGCCCATCATCTTGGCGATCTGCTCGCCGCGGGCGGCGTCCTTGGCGAGCTGCGGGGCGCTCTCGGCGGCTTCCTGCTGCCACTTGGCGTCGGTGCGCTGGTGGAGAAACGTGCCCTTGAGCTTGTTGTCGACCATGGTGCGCCGGTCGTCGACAGTGAGGTTGCCCTTGCTGAGATCCTGGAGCGGGACCCAGGTGAGGCCGTCGATGATGACGGCGGCGCGGAAGACGTCGCCGTGACGGGCGGCGAGGCGGTAGGCGATGTGGCCGCCCATGGAATGGCCCGCGATGACGGGGTGATCGAGCTTCTGTTCCTCGACGAGCTTGAGGATGGCGAGCTCGGCGTTGGTGAGCCACGAGTCGGAGGTGGGCGGGGTGCCGAGCGTGGTCGGCGGCGCGGTGCTGCCGCCGAAGCCCGGGAGCGTGACCGCGTACATGGTGTACTTGGACGCGTTGCGGGTCATGAAGGTGTCGAAGACGGACCAGTCGCAAGCGGCCCCTGGGATGAGGATCATCGGGATGGGGCCGGAGCCTCGGACCTCAACGCGCGCGAGGGGCGTGAGCGGGATCGATGGCGCGGGGGTCTTGGGCGGCTGCTTGGGGGGCACGCCCGGCGCGGTCGTCGGCGGCGGCACGGCCTGGGCGAGGGCGCCGAGGGCAGGAACCAGGAGGGCCGCCGCGGCCAGCGAGGCGGCGAGACGCCGACGGGTGCAGGCGGGGAACGAGCGAGCGGGACGACGCATCAACGGTCTCCTTGACGGCGGATGGTACGTTCCGCCAATCGCTGCGTCGGAATCGGTCTCCCGGGCTCCCGGCTGGAGTTTGTGGTTCAAATAATGCCCGGGCCCGAGGGGCGTCACGCCGACGTCCCCGGTTCTTTGCCGCAGGCGGCGGGGCGCTTCCCGGGATGACGATGTCGGACGAATTCGAAGGAGCGGGCGCGGGGCGTGACGGGGTGGATCCGCCTCGCCGGCTTGACCTGCGCCGCGAGGAAGGCCTGGCGGTGGAGTGGTCGGACGGAACGACGTCGTTCTACCCCGTGGCCTACCTGCGTCGGATGTCGCCAAGCGCGGACCAGCGGGAACTGCGCAAGCAGATCGCGAGCAACCCGCTGACGGTACTGCAGTCGGGACGCGGGCCGGCCCGGCCGCTCACCGCCGACGGGGCGGAACTCGTGGGGACGTACGCGCTGCGGATACGGTTTTCCGACGGGCATGCATCGGGGATTTACTCCTGGGCGTATCTGCGGGAGATTGACCCCGGAGCGGGGGGGACACCTCAGAAGCCAGGCTGAGGGGAGCATGTGGGCGTTGCGGGGCGATCGGTATCCGTTACCATGGTCAGGTATTCCCACGCCGACCCCCGCCATCTCGCTGACGACGCCGCTGGTTGAGGTGCCCGGCGTGGGTGCGCCCGCGGCCGAGCTGCTGGGCGAACTGGGCGTGCGCGCGGTCGGACAGTTGGTGGCGTACCTGCCCAGCCGGCACGAGCACCGGCTGGCTGAGGCGCCCATCGCGCAATTGCAGGACGGGGCGATCGTGACGGCGCGCGGGGAGGTCACGGCGTGCAAGTTCTTCCCGCGCGGGCCCCGTCCGCGCTTCCAGGCGGTGCTGACCGACGAGACCGGTCGGCTCGACCTGGTGTGGTTCAACATGCCGTTCATCCGCTCGCGGGTTCACCCGGGGATGCGGCTGCGTGTCTGGGGCACGGCCAAGCGCCGCGGCGGGGTGTCGTCGCTGCAGGTGGTGAACCCGCGGATCGAGGTGCTCGACCTGATGAAGGACGAGCCGGAGGAGTCGGGCGAGCGCTGGCGGGCGGTGTACCCGGCGAGCGAGGCGATGCCCAGCACGCGGATCAGCGCGGTGGTGGAGCGGGTGCTGCCGCTGGCGCTGCCGCTGATCGAGGATCACTTGCCCGAAGCGTACCGCAAGGCCCGGGAGTTGCCGGGGCTGGCGGAAGCGTACCGGATGATGCACCGGCCGCGGAGCGAGCAGGAGATCACCGAGGGGCGGCGGCGGCTGGCGTTCGACGAGCTGCTCTTGCTGCAGCTGGGGGTGGCGCTCAAGCGGGCGCACCTGCGGATGACGCTGCGGGCGCCGGCGCTCAAGTCGAGCGACGCGATCGACCGGCACATCCGCGAGCGGCTGCCGTTTGCGCTGACGCCGGCGCAGGACGCGGTGGTGGCGGACCTGGTGAAGGACCTGTCGAGCCCGACGCCGACGAACCGGCTGATCCAGGGAGACGTGGGCTCGGGCAAGACGGCGGTGGCGGTGTACGCGATGCTCATGGCCGTGGCGTCGCAGCACCAGGCGGCGCTGATGGCGCCGACGGAACTGCTGGCCGAGCAGCACGCGGCGTCGATCGGGCGGATGCTGGAGGGGTCGAAGGTCAAGGTCGAGGTGCTGACGGGCTCGATGGCGGGGCCGGAGCGCCAGGGCGTGCTGGCGCGGGTGGCGTCGGGGGAGACGGACGTGCTCATCGGCACGCACGCGCTCTTGACGGAGCGGGTGCAGTTCTCGTCGCTGGCGCTGGCGATCATCGACGAGCAGCACCGCTTCGGGGTTCACCAGCGGGCGGCGCTGCGGTCCAAGGCGATGGACGACACGGTGACGCCGCACGTGGTGGTGATGACCGCGACGCCGATCCCGCGCACGCTGGCGCTGACGCTGCTGGGGGACCTGGATGTGTCGACGATCCGGGGGATGCCGCCGGGTCGGGCGGCGGTGCGGACGCGGGTGGTAGACCCGGACAAGGCGGGCGAGGTGTACGCGTTCGTGCGCGAGCGGATCGACGCGGGGGACCAGGCGTACGTTGTGACGCCGACGATCGACCCGGCCCGTCCGGTGAGCGAGCTGGGCTCGGTGTTCGAGCCGGGGATCGGCCTGGACCAGGGGCCGGGGCCGACGAGCGAGTACGGCCTGGGGTCGCTGCGAGCGCTGCTGGCGCGGCTGGAGGTGGGTGAACTCAAGGGCAAACGGGTCGCGGCGGTGCACGGGCGGCTGGACGCCCGCTCGCGCGAGCACGTCATGCACCGCTTCCGGAGCGGGCTCATCGACGCGTTGGTCGCGACGAGCATCATCGAGGTCGGGGTGGACGTGCCGAACGCGACGGTGATCGTCGTCGAGAACGCCGACCGCTTCGGGCTGGCCCAGCTGCACCAGCTGCGCGGGCGCGTGGGCCGCGGCGGCAAACCGGGCGTATGCATCCTTATTGCCCGGCCGACCACGGCGGACGGGGCGGCGCGGCTGCGGGTGATGAGCGAGACGACCGACGGGTTCGTCATCGCCGAAAGGGACCTTGAGATCCGCGGTCCCGGCGACGTGTTCGGGCTGCGCCAGTCGGGCGTACCGCCGCTGAAGGTGGCGGACCTGACCCGCGACGCGGACCTGCTGCGGCTGGCCCGGCAGGACGCGTTCGAGTGGATCGCGCGGTCGCCGGTGCTGGGCGAGCCGGACGAGGCGGTGCTCAAGCGCCGGCTGCTCAAGGCGCACGGGCCGTGGCTGGGGCTGGGGGATGTCGGTTGATGGCCGCTTAGCGCGCAATTGACCCGATCTTCGCGGGGCGACAGGCGGGTTCGACGCCGGGATGCTGTACCGTGCAGCGGTTGTGCCCAGCGTCCCGCCGGTTGTTGTTCGGCGGCCGTGCGCCGGGGCCATCGATCAACCAAGGAGTAGTCGATGCACTTGCCCTCTCTGTACCGTGCGGCGGCCCTCGTGCTGCTGGCGGGCTCGACGGTCGCCGCCCAGCAGCTTCCCAACGGCGTGGCTTCGGGCGACACCACGCAGACGTCATCGGTGCTCTGGGCCCGCGCGAGCGTGCCGGGCACGCTCACGTTCGAGTATTCGACCGATGCCGGGTTCGGCTCGATTCTGGGGACGCAGGCGGTCGGCGTCGCCGACCCGCTGGCGCCGGAGCGCTGGCTGGTTCCGGGCCTCACGCCGTCGACGCAGTACTTCTACCGCGCGACGGACGCGGCCGGGCTCACCTCGAGCGGCACCTTCCGCACGAGCGCGCCGACGAACGTCCGCACGGGATTCCACTTCGGCGTTTCGGGCGACTGGCGCGGCGAGCTCGCGCCGTACCCGTCGGTCCGGAACGTGACGAGCCGGAACCTCGAGCTGTGGGTCTCGCTGGGGGACACGATCTACGCCGACGTGGCCTCGCCCGCGCTCCCGCTCGACCAGGCCGTGACCGTGAATGACTTCCGGCTCAAGCACAACGAGGTGTATTCCACCCGGTTCGGCCTGAACACGCTCGCCGACATCCGGGGCTCGATGAGCACGCTCGCGATGATCGACGACCACGAGGTCACCAACGACTTCGCCGGCGGGGCGCACCCGTCGAGCGATCCGCGCTTTGCCGGCCAGGGCGGCAACTACATCAACGAAACTTCGCTGTACACCAACGGCGTCTCGGTGTTCCGCGAGTACAACCCGCAGGTGAGCATCGACTACTCCGGCACGGGCGACCCGCGCCTGGACGGCAAGCCCAAGCTCGGGCGCGCGAACGTGTACGGCAAGGACGCGGCCGTCATCACCTCCGACGCACGGTCCTTCCGCGACCAGGAGCTGGCGCCGGCCGACCCGACGAACCCGGCTTCCGTGGCGGCGTTCCTGGCCGCGAGCTTCAATCCTGCCCGGACAATGCTGGGTGACCCGCAGCTGCAGGACATCAAGAACAGCCTGCTGGCGGCCCAGAACGGCGGCCAGACGTGGAAGTTCGTGATGGTGCCCGAGCCGATCCAGAACCTGGGCGTGCTGGCGGCGTCGGACCGCTTCGAGGGGTACGCCGCGGAGCGGACCGAGCTGCTCAAGTTCATCGACGACAACAACATCGAGAACGTGGTGTTCGTGTCCGCCGACATCCACGGCACGCTCGTGAACAATCTCACGTACCAGAACGGCCCGTTCCAGCCTCAGATCCAGACGGGGGCGATCGAGATCACGACCGGGTCTGTGGCGTACGAAGCCCCGTTCGGCCCCACCGTGGCGGGCTTGGCGTCTGCGCTGGGCATCCCTGGGACGATTGACATCGGCACATACCTCTCTCTGCCGGGACTGCAGCAGGAGGCGTACATCCAGGGCCTGCTCAACGCGCAGCTCAACCAGCTCGGGTACAGCCCGCTGGGGCTGGAGGATTCGGGTCTCGACTACGAATTGCTTCAGGGCACGTGGAGCGCCACGAACAGCTACGGATGGACCGAGTTTGACATCGACCCGCTCACCCAGCTCCTGACGGTGACCACCTGGGGCATCCCGTGGTACACCGAGGAGTTCCTGCTGGCCAACCCCCAGTTGATCGCGGGGTTGCAGCCTTCCATCCTGCAGCAGTTCACGCTCGCCCCGGTGCCGGCTCCCGGCGCTGCCGGCCTGCTCGGCCTCGGCGGGATCGTCGCCGCTCGTCGGCGCCGCCGGTGATGTGGGCATGATTCTCTGAACATGCGGTGCGTCACGCACCGTCGGGAGCGGCCCGTGCAGGAGGAGCACGGGCCGCTTTCTTGCGCGCTTCAACCCCCGAGCATCGGGGCGGGCTCGTGCGCCCCGCGCCGGCGGGCGGAGCGAGCGGCGAGCGACACGCCGATGAAGCTTGCCGAGAGGCCGATCCACCACACCAGCCCCCCCACCGCCGCCCGCACGATGGCCGCGACCGAGTCGGCCAGGGCCCGCGTGCCGGCGTGCCACGACGCGTCAAGGCGGGCGGCGAAGTATTCCGACATCGGGGTGTCGAGGCGGCTCTCCTGCGCGTCCGCGGCCGGCTCGGGCTGGATCACCACCAACACTGTCGCCAGCGTCACGTTCCGCGACAGCCGCTCCTGCTGGGCGGTCATCTGCTCGATCCGCTCGCGCACGCGGGCGAGCTGCTCACGCAGATCGAGGACTTCCTTCAGCGGCGCACCCTTGCGGGTCTCGAGCAGCGCGAGCATTTCGGTTTCAACGCGGCGCTCGTTGCGCAGCCGGGCGTCCACGTCGACGACCTGCGTCGTCACGTCGTCGCCGGTGGACTGCTCGTTCACGACCGTGCCCAGGCCGCGCACGGCGTTGAGGACGTCCGCGAGACGCGACGCGGTGACGCGCAGCGTGAGCGTCGCCTGAGCCTGACGGCCCTCGCCCGTGAGCGCGGACGTCTCGATGAACTCACCCAGGGCATCGTTCACGAACATCCTGGCCCGCGCGAAGTCGGCCTTGACGTCCTTGCTGCGGATCTCGATCGAGGCCTTGCGCACGACCGAGCGCTCGCCGGCGTCGCCGGGCGAGCCGGCATGCTCGGCCGCGGGCGCGCGGTTGACAGCCTTGTCCTGCCGATCCGCGTCGACGAAGGCTTCCGGCGACGCGGCTGGTGACGCCGGGGCGTGGCCCGAGCGGGAAGCGTTCACCCTCCCGCTCCACATCTCTGCCGCGGCGAACATGACCAGCGCCGCCGCGGCGATCACGGGGATGGCGACCGCCGGACGGATCCGGCGCCGGCCGGCGGGCTCGGCGCCGTCACGCGCGGCGGGCGCGTGGGTCGCGACCGTGCGGGCCTGGCGCAAAGCCTGGGCGTACAGGCTCGGCTCGGCGTCACGCCATTCGGTGAGGGCGCCGAGGCTGCGCTCGAGCGGGTCGGGGCCGTCGGCGCGGGGAAGCTGGCCATCGGGGGTTCGCGGGGTGGTCACGGTTGATCCTTCTTCGCGAGGGTCGTGCGCAGGGTCGACAGGGCCGTGTGCAGACGGGACTTGAGCGTGCCCAGGGGAATGTCCAGCACCTCGGCCGCCTGCGCGAGCGTCAGCCCGCGGTGGTAGCACAGGAGCAGGATGAGCCGCGAGGCCTCCCCGAGCTGGTCGAGCGCGGCGTGCAGCGCGGCGAGGTCATCGGAATCGGCCGTGTGATCGCGACGGTCGGCGTGGGCGGCGGTGGCGTCGGTGAGGGCCCGGGTAACGTTCTGGGGCACGGGGCGGGCGGCCTTGGACGCCGCCATGTCACGGGCCCGGTTGATCGCGATGCGGTACAGCCAGGTCTTGACGCTCGAGCGGCCCTCGAAGCCGCTCGCGTGTTTGATGACCTTGATCCACGTCTCCTGAACCGCGTCGCGGGCGAGGTCCTCGCGCCCGCCGAGGATGCCGCGGGCAAGCCCCAGCAGCGGGGCTTCGTACCGCCGGGCGAGTTCGCCCAAGGCGGCGTCCTTCGCGCGGTCGACCCCAGGTGTGCCAGCGCGAAAGCGCTCGAGCATCGCTTCATCGGAGAGCTCGGCGAGGTCGGTCCGCGGGGTGGGCATGAAGAATCCCGGCACATACGTTGGACCGGGCCCGACACACGGCGGTTCGGCGGAATGTCGCGAACGACTCCGCGTTCCCGTAAACCCGGGCCTCACGAGGATACTGCCATTGGGCGCGCAATCAGACCGAAAGAAGCCCCGCACGGGACGCCTGAGCAAGTCGGGACCCGTTCAGCTGGTGATCTTCACCATCCTGGTGATCATGGTCCTGGGCGCCCTCGGCTACGTGGCGCTGGGGCTGATCGCTTTGCACATGCTCTAGCCCGCTCACTCGAGGTCACTCCCCCGACTCCGCCGGAACACGGGCCGCGGCCACCACCACGTCGGCATCGTCGAGGCGGACCACCCGAACACCCTGCGTCCCTCGTCCGCACAGGCGGATCTCGGCGGCGGGCATGCGGACGAGTTTGCCCTGGCGGGTCACGACGATGATGTCGTCGGTCTCGTGCACGCCCAGGGCGGCGACGGCCTTGCCGTTGCGCTCGGTGACGGCGATATCGGCGCGGCCCTTGCCGCCGCGGGACTGCGAACGGGGCTTTCCGGTTTCGGGCTGGACGCGGTACTCGTCGACGCCGGTGCGTTTGCCGTAGCCGTTCACGGTGATGGTGAGCAGCGACAACGTCGTGTCGGACGTCATGAGGTCGCCGTCGGCATCGGGGTTCATGGCGACGACAATGGCGCCGACGACCTGGTCGGCGTCGGCGAGCTCGATGCCCTTGACGCCCGCGGCGGGGCGGCCCATGAGCCGCACGTCCTCCTCGTTGAAGCGGATGGCCTGGCCCGCCTCGGTCGCGAGCAGCACGTCGTCGTTGCCGTCGGTGACGATGACGTCGAGCAGGGCGTCGCCCTCCTTGAGCCCGACGGCGATGAGACCGGCCTTGGAGACGTTGCGGTACTCCTTCAGGGCGGTGCGCTTGACGATGCCCTGGGCGCTCACGAACGTCAGGTAGTTGCTGCCGGCCTCGAAGTTCTTCACCGCGAGGTAGGCGCAGGCCCGCTCGCCCTCGCGCAGGTCGATGATGTTGACCAGCGGGCGGCCCTTGGTCTGGCGGGCCATCTCGGGGAGTTCGTAGACCTTGATCTTGAACACGCGCCCGGTGTTCGTGAAGCACAGGAGGTCGTCGTGCGTGCTGGCGACGAAGAAGTGCTCGAGGAAGTCCTCGTCCTTGGCGGTGCCGGCGATGATGCCCTTGCCGCCGCGGCTCTGCTGCTTGTAGGTGTCGAGCGCGACGCGCTTGGCGTAGCCGGCGTGCGAGATCGTGACGGCCATGTCCTGGACCTGGATCAGGGCCGCGATGGTGAAGTCGTCGTCGGCGGCCTCCTGGATCTCAGTCGACCGCTGCACGCCGTAGCGCTGGCGCATCTGGGCGCAGTCGGCCTTGATCATCCCCAGCACCTTCTCGCGGCTGGCGAGGATGGACTCGTACGCCTCGATCTGCTCGACCACGCCCCGGTACTCGCCGGTGAGCTTCTCGATCTCGAGCCCGACGAGCTGGATGAGCCGCAGTTCGCCGATCTTCTCGGCCTGCACGCGCGAGAGGGCCACGCCCGCGTCGCCGGCCGCGGCCAGCGTGCGCAGCAGTCGGCCGGGGATCAGCGCCGCGAACTTGTGGTCCTTGGCGATGCGGAAGCGCCGGGCCATGAGGGCCTCGATGGCCTCCTGCCGGGTGCGCGACGCGCGGATGAGCCTGATCACCTCGTCGATGTCGCACACGGCGTAGATGAGGCCCTCGAGGATGTGGGCCTTCTTGCGGGCCTCGGCGAGCAGGTAATTCGTCCGGCGCCGGATGACCTCGACGCGGTGCTCGACGTAGAACTTGATCGTCTCGATCAAGCCGAGCGTGCGCGGCTGGCGGTTCACCAGCGCGATCGAGTTGATGCTGAAGGTCTGCTGCAGCGGGGTGTACTCGTACAGCTGCTTCTCGACCACGCCTGGGTCGGCGCCGCGCTTGAGCTCGATGACGATCCGCACCGGGCTCTTGGCCGAGCTCTCGTCGCGAGCATCGGAAATCTCAGTGATCTTGTCGGCCTCGATCGCGTCGCGGATGCGCTCGATGAGCGTGGTGAGGCCGAGGTTGTAGGGGATCTGCTCGATGACGAGCTGGTGGCGGTCCTTGCTGCCCTCGAGCGGCTCGACGCGGACGCGCCCTCGCAGCGTGACCTTGCCGCGACCCGTCGCGTAGCCCTCGACGATGCCGCGCCGGCCGAGGATGAGCCCGCCGGTGGGGAAATCCGGGCCCTTCATGCCCTGGAACTTCACGCGCCGGCCCTCGGGGCCCTCCTCGACCACGTCGGTCATGAGGTCCTGCAGGCCGATCTGCGGATCGTCGATGTAGCGGACGATCGAGTCGAGCACCTCGACGGGGTTGTTGGGGGCGAGGCTGGTCGCCATGCCGACGGCGATGCCGACGCCGCCGTTGACGAGCAGGTTGGGGAACTTGCCCGGCAGGACGGTCGGCTCCATGAGCCGGTCGTCGTAGTTGGGCTGCATGTCGACGGTGTCGAGGGTCAGGTCCTCGAGCATGTCGACGCTGGCCTGGGTCATGCGGGCCTCGGTGTACCGCATGGCCGCGGGCGCGTCGGGGGCGATGGAGCCGAAGTTGCCCTGGGGGTCGATGAGGCGGACGCGCATGCGCCAGGACTGGGCCATGCCGACGAGGGTGGGGTAGATGACCGACTCGCCGTGGGGGTGGTAATTGCCGCTGGTGTCGCCGCAGATCTTGGCGCACTTGAGGTGTTTCTTGCCCGGGTTGAGCCGCAGATCGTTCATGGCGACGAGGATGCGTCGCTGGCTGGGCTTGAGGCCGTCACGGACGTCGGGCAGGGCCCGGTCCATGATCGTTGACATGGCGTACGTGAGGTACGAGTCCTGAAGCTCACGCTCGATCTGCAGGTCGACGATCGCGCCTGGATTGGGCACGCCCGAGCCGGGGCCGCCGGTGGGCTGGGAAGGGGGGACGGGCACGTCCGCGTCAGGCATTGGGGGCTCCGCGCCGGCCCGGCGTAAGGCGCGGCGGGCAAGCCTCCAATGGTAGGCTCGCGGGGGTCCCGAAGCACGCCTTCAGCGGCCCTTTGCCCCTTCTTTTTCCGAGGTTTGCTGCCCAACGGCGGGCACTTGGGCGTCGAGCGCCTCGACCGACCGACACATCGCGAACAGCGTGTACACCGACGCCTCGGCGGGCATCCGGTGGTCCCACGGCGACGCCCGCACACCCCCGATCGAACCGGCCCGCGACGCGTACATCCACACCCCGCTCTCGTCGGCCTGCAACTGCCGCAGGAACCGCAGGGCGCTCACCACCCGGGCCAGTTGCAACGGCCGCTCCTGGGCGGTCGTGAGCCGCTCGTCCGCCAGCGCCGACGCCAGGAACGCCACGGGCCGTGCGGTCGCCCAGCTGGGCAGCACGGCCAGTCCCTTGGTGAACACGACGCCGCCGACGAGGTCGATGCCGTCGGCCCCCGCGTCCAGGGCGGTCAGTTGATGCTCCCACGTGCGGTCACGCACCGTGCGCATGGCCGGGGCCGAGGCGATCTCGCGAGCGCCCTCGAGCGTGGCGAGGTCCTGGGCCCCCCACCCGAGCCACGGCATCTGGCCGACGAGGTCGCCGGCGGGGGTCTCGACCAGCGTGCGCGTCACGGCCGCCTTCGCAAGTTCGAGCGTTGCTACGCCGCCTGCTCCCGGGCTGGTTGCCGCCGCTCGCACGAGCGCGCACGCGACCAGACCGCGGGCCGCGACGGGCACCTCGGGCGCAAAGCCCTTGTCGATCGAAAATGCGAGCGTCAATCGCGGCGCCAGGGCCCCGATCCGCTCCTGCACGCGGGCACGCATGTCCGGGTCGTTGGCGACGCGGGCCGCGCAGTGCCCGGCGATGACCGCGGCCGCCACGCCCGCGTGTGACCGCTCGCGCGGGGCCGCGGCCTCCGCGAGCCATCGGGCCACGAGGTCGCCCGCGTCGGCCCTGGTCACCCGGGCGTGCTCGAGCAGGGCCGCGAGCGTGAGGTGGAGGGCCAGGTCGGGGTCCGAGGGCGGCGTGCTCTGTCCGGTCATGGGGACGTACACGCCCAGTTCGCCCCGCGCGGAGCCTTCGAGCCGGCGGCGCAGGTGCTGGGCCGTTCGGGCGGCGGCGGCGCGCAGCTCGACGTAGGTCATGCGCGACGCGTCCACGGTCGCCTGGGCGCGGTAGAGCAGGCGCGGCGCTTCCCCGGGGCCGGACCGCACCGCGTGCATGACCGGGAACTTCAGCAGCGTGAGGCCGCGCTCGGTGCGGAGCGTGCGGGCAGGAAGCACGCCCGCGCTCGCGTCGCTCATGGCCCGGGTCACGCTCGAACTCAGCGCGTCGGCGGGCGACTGCCCGAGCGAGAGCTGGCGAAGGGGGAAGGCCCACTCGGACACGCCGGTGGGCGTGACCACGCCGACGCCGTCGAGCCCGGGGGCGACCTCGACGTCCGTTTGCGCAAGCTCGTCGATGAGCAGGGGCGTGGGTTCGCCGGCGAGCTCCACGCTCAGCGCCAGCGACCCCAGCATGGCCCGGCGCTGCGGCTCGGTCGTGAGCCCCTTGGCGGGGGCAAAGGTCGCCTCAAGCGAGCGCCACAGGTCGGCCGCGGCCTTGGAGCCGAGCCGCGACGCGGCTGCGGCGTCGACGTCGAGCGCGGCCGCCGCCGGGAGCATCGCCTGGGTCCGGGCCAGCACCTGGCCATCGAGCAGAAGCGTGAGGCACACGCCGTGGACGTTCCGCCACGCGTCGCCGCCGGACGCCGGCAGGTCCGGGTCCAGTCCCGCGGCCAAGGCATCCTCGACGCCGGCGAACACGGTCAGGGTCTGGGCCGGTGTGGGCGTCCGCGGGCCGAGGTTCTCGGGCGTTGGGGCAGGCGGGCTCGCCGCCGCGGGCTGGGGCCGGACTGCCGAGACGCCGGGCTGCGCGGCCAGCGGAGCCCCGAGAACCGTGCCGGCGATGACCAGGGCCGCCGCTGGAGCGTTGCGCCGACGCCGCGCGCGTCGCGCCGGGGCAACAGCGCTCTCGGACGTGTCGGCCCTGGCGGGGGCGCCACGCCGGTTGTCACGAGGGCGTGCATCGCGGCACGCATGTTGTATCGTGAGTGGTGACAATCGAAGACGCGAAAGGGCTCCCATGACTACCGCTCTCGTCCTGACCATGTACCGCAAGCGTATCGCGATCCTGACGATCTTGAGCTTCATCGCGATGTGCTGAGCCCCGCCGATCGCGCGGGTCGCGGACCGAACGCTCCTCCTCACCGGACCGCCCGCCCAGCGCGGGCCGGTCCGACGAAATGAAAAGCCCCGCGCCGGACGGCGCGGGGCTTGTGTGCGTTCACGGGATGCTCACGGCCCGGGGTAGCCGGGGCGCGAGCGGAGTTACTCCTTGGACTTCTTGGGCGTGGGCAGGACGAACTTGTCCGTGCCCATGGCGCCGTGCTCGTCCATGCCGCCGCGGGTCGGGGCCGGGCCGCGGGAACGGTCGGAGCGCGGCTCGTCGCCGGCGCTCTGGCCGCGGTCGGTGTCGCCCCACTGGGCCCGCTTGAGCGAGAGACCGATCTTGCGGTCATCGATGTCGACCCGCAGGATCTTGACGTCGATCTCGTCGTTGGGCTTGACGACGTCCATGGGGTTCTCGACCTTGTGATCGGCGAGCTCGGAGATGTGGAGCAGGCCCTCGAGGTCGTTCTCGAGCTCGACAAAGACGCCGAAGTTGGTGATCTTCGTGACCTTGCCGCGCACGACCATGCCGGGCTTGTAGGCGTCGGGGATGGCGTGGAGCCAGGGGTCTTCGCTGAGCTGCTTGGAGCCCAGGGCGATCCGCTGCTTCTCGCGGTCGACGTCGAGCACCACGCACTGGACCTTGTCGCCCTTCTTGAAGACCTCGTTGGGGTGGGTGACCTTCTTGGTCCAGCTGATGTCGCTGACGTGGAGCAGGCCGTCGATGCCGGGCTCGATCTCGACGAACGCGCCGTAGTTGGCGAGGTTGCGGACCGTGCCCTCGATGACCGTCCCAGGAGGATACTTCTCGCCCACGAGCTCCCAGGGGTTCACCTCGGTCTGCTTCATGCCCAGGCTGATCTCCTGCTTGTCCTTGTTGATCTCCAGGACGACGACGTCGACCTCCTGGTTGGGCTGCACGAGCTCGCTGGGGTGGTTGATGCGCCGCGTCCAGGACATCTCGGAGATGTGGACCAGGCCCTCGATGCCGTCCTCGAGCCGCACGAACGCGCCGTACGACATGAGGTTGACCACCGTGCCCCGAACGCGCGAGCCGACGGGGTACTTCTTCTCGATCTCCTCCCAGGGGCTGGTTTCCTTCTGCTTGAGGCCCAGCGCGATCTTCTCCTTCTCGCGGTCGATGGAGAGGACCTTGACCTCGATCCGCTGCCCGAGCTTGAGCATCTCGCTGGGGTGGTTGACCCGGCCCCACGACATGTCCGTAATGTGCAGCAGGCCGTCGATCCCGCCCAGGTCGATGAACGCGCCGAAGTCGGCGATGTTCTTGACCTCGCCGCTGACCAGGTCGCCCTCCTTGAGGGTCTCCATCAGGCGGCGCTTCGCGGCGTCGCGCTCTTCCTCGATGAGCTTGCGACGGCTCACGACGATGTTGCGGCGCTCGGTGTCGATCTTGATCACGCTCGCGCGGATCTCGCGACCGATGAAGTCGCCGATCTCGCCCGGGCGGCGCACGTCCACCTGCGACGCCGGCAGGAACACCGGCACGCCGATGTCGATCAGCAGGCCGCCCTTGATCTTCTTGACGACCTTGCCCTGCACCACGTCGCCCTCGCGGGTGGTGTCGACGATCCGCTGCCAGTTGAGCAGGCGGTCGGCCTTGCGCTTGGAAAGCTCGACCAGGCCCCCGCCGCCGTCGAGCTTCTCGAGCAGGACCTTGATCTTGTCCCCGACCTTCACGTCGATCCCGTCGAACTCGTCGCGCGGGATCAGGCCCTCGCTCTTGAGGCCGACCTCGACCACGACCTCCTCGGGCGTGAAGCCGATGACCTTGCCGTCGAGGATGTTGCCCTCGGCAAAGTCCCCGAACGCCTCCGGCAGCAGGGCGTCCATCTCGTTGTTCTTGCCGATCTTGTCGCCCAGTGCCTGACGCAGAAGGGCGGTGGCCTCGTCGTCCCCGATGCTCAGGGACGCGATCAGATTCTCGTCGATCATGTGGAAACGTTCCTCATCCCGGAGATCAGCCCCGCGGCCCGCGATTCGCGGCCGGGCAATCTTTCGGGGTGCCCCGCAGGGGCGGTGAGGCGTGCGGCGGGCGTTCCCCCCCGGCACGTTGCCGGTCGAACGCCAAGGGGAGATGCTAGGTCGCATCCGACAGCCGTTCCCGCGGTTCTACCGTCACGCATTCCCCGCGGGGCCGAACCGACCCCGGACCGGAGCCCGATCGTGCCCCTGCTTCTCGCCGGACTCGCCCTGCTCGTCGCGTTCGTCCACGCCGTCCTGTACCTGCGCGGCGACAGGAAGCGGACCCTGCGCCGCTGTCCGAAGTGCCGCTACGACATGGCCGGGGTCGCCGGCCTGACGTGCCCCGAGTGCGGGTTCGCCGCGCCCAGCGACGCGCGGTTCCATTTCTCCCGGCGCAAGCGCCGCTTCGCAGCGCTCGCGCTGCTCTGGGTGCTCATCGCCGTCGGGCTCATCCTCAGCGGCTTCGCCCGGCGCGGCGTCGTCGGCATGCTCCCCCGCCCGGTCCTCACGTTCGCGCTCGAGCAGTTCGTGCCGGCGCCGTCCGTTCCCGCGGGCGCCGACGTCCCGCAGGTCACCCCGCCGGGGCGCATCGCAGGCACGTTCGCGGACCCGCTCTGGCAGCGGCTGGCGTGGAACCAGCAGTACGTGCACGCCGTGCGGGCCTGGAGCGACCTGGTCGCCACCGATGATCCACAGGCCGTCTTGGCCGACCTCGCACGGGTGCACCGGGCCGTGAGCGAGATGGACGCGTGGAACACCCGCTTCGGGTCCACGGCGTGGGTCGACTCGTGGGTCGCGATGCAGGAGATCGAGCGCCAACGTGCCCGGGTCGCGGCGCTCGCCCCGGTCACGGTCCAGGTCGCCGGGGTCGGTCCGGTCACGATCAACCGCACCGAACTGCTCATGCTCGCGTTCCAGCCGACCCGCAACGTGGCGGTGGGGATGGGGATGCAACCCGGGCGCTACGTCGCTCCTCCGCAGGCGTACTTGGCGATCATGGCCGAGTACGGACAGCCCGGGGCCCAGCAGTACGCACTCGAACGCCTCGGGCCCGAGGAGTCGGGCGCAGTGGATATCGACGCGCTGATCAGCCGCGTCGAGGCGGCGACCACCGACGTGCGGACGCGCGGGGCCGCCCAGACCGTCCGCCTGTGGAGACAATCGATGCTCAAGATCCTGCGGGCGAACAACGCCTCGCAGGCGCCCTAACCGCCGCCGGCCGCAACCGCCTCTCGCCGCGCGATCCGGCCGGCGGTTCACCCGGTGATCTGGGCTTCCTCGGCGGCGGAGCTCCGGGCGATGTCCATCGCGTGGGCCCGCTGGTAGCTCTGGATGTCCTTGAACGTGCCGTCGGCCTTGCGCACCGCGTACAGCTTCTTGCCGGCCGAGCTGTACATCACCGTGCGACGGGCCTTCTTCTTGGTCTTGCGCCCGGACGCCTTTCGGGCGGTCTTCTTGCCGACTTTGCCGGCGCCGAACGCCTTGCGCGTCGTCGTTCTCTTCGCGGCGGCCTTCTTCCGGGACGCCTTCTTCCTTGACGCCTTCTTCTTTGACGCTTTCTTCACCTTTTTGCGAGCGGCTTTCTTGGCCATGGCCGGCACTCCGAGCCGGTGCGTCGCACCGGGCCACGAACCTGTACCACAACCACGCCCGCAATGCAAGCGGGTGCGGCCACTGCCGCTTGATGACAGCCGCCGATGACCGGTTCGTCCGTGGGCCGGGCCTTAACCCATGCTCATCGTCATGAGGAACTCGGCGTTGGTCTTGACGCGGTTCAGGCGGCTCTTCATGAGCTCCATCGCCTCAACGACGTTCATGTCCGCCAGCACCTTCCGCAGGCGGTACACCAGCTCGAGCTCCTTCTTGTCGAGCAGCAGTTCCTCGCGGCGCGTGCCCGACGCCGCGACGTCGATCGCCGGCCAGATGCGTTTGTCGACGAGCTTGCGGTCCAGGTGCAGCTCGCTGTTGCCCGTGCCCTTGAACTCCTCGAAGATGACCTCGTCGGCCTTGGAGCCGGTGTCGACCAGGGCGGTGCCGATGATCGTGAGGCTGCCGCCGTTCTCGATCGCGCGGGCCGCGCCGAAGAATTTCTTGGGCCGCTGCAGGGCGTTGGCGTCGATGCCGCCGGTCATGATCTTGCCCGAGTGCGGCATATCGGCGTTGTACGCCCGGGCGAGGCGAGTGATCGAGTCCAGCAGGATGACGACGTCATCCCCAAACTCGACCATGCGCCGGGCCTTCTCGATAACCATCTCGGCCACCTGCACGTGCCGGCTCGACTGCTCGTCGAACGTGCTCGCGACCACCTCCACCTTCGGGCCCGAGCAGTTGCGCCGGAAGTCCGTCACTTCCTCGGGCCGCTCGTCCACCAGCAGCACGATGATGTGCACGTCCGGGTAGTTCTTCGTGATCGCCTTGGTCATCTTCTGCAGGAGCACCGTCTTGCCGGTCCGCGGCGGCGCGACGATCAGCGCACGCTGCCCCTTGCCGATCGGGGCCACCAGGTCCACGATCCGCATCTCGATCTCGTCGGGCGTCGTCTCGAGGATGAACCGCTCCTCCGGGTGGAGCGGGGTGAGGTCCTCGAACAGGTTCAGGCTGTGCACCGCCTGCGGCTTGCGCCCGTTCACCTCGTCGACCCGCAGCAGCGCGAAGTACCGCTCGTTCTCCTTGGGCGGACGCACCGCGCCCTTGATGACCATGCCTTTCTTGAGGCCGAAGCGCCGGATCTGCGTCGGCGACACGTAGATGTCGTCCGGCCCGGCCAGGTAGCTCAGCTCCGGCGAGCGCAGGAACCCGAACTTGTCGGGCATGATCTCGAGCGTGCCCTCGCCGATGAGCAGCCCCTGCTTGGCCGCCCGGCTCTTGAGGATCTTGAAGATCAGGTCCTGGCGCGGAATCTGGTGGAAGTCCTCCATCCCCTCGCGCTGCGCAACCTTGTGCACCTCCTCGAGCCCCATGCTCTGGAGCTGCCCCATGCTCAGCGACGTCTTGAGCGCCGCCGGGTCCGCGTGGGCCGCGATCCGGTCCAGCTCCGCCGCCTCGCGCTCGAGCTCCTCGTCCGACGGCAGCGAGAAGTCCAGCGGCTGGCGCGGGCTGAACCCGCCCCCGCCGCCCATCCCCGGCCCGCCCATCCCCACCATGCCCTTGCGACGTTTGCGCTTGCGACGCCCGCGCGACATGTACCCGTCGTCGTATCCGCCCCCGCCCCCCCCGCTCCCGCCGCCGCCGTGCCCGCCCCCGTAGCCGTTATACCCCCCGCCGTGCGGCGCCCGGTCCGAGCGGTCCGACCGATCCGGCCGGTCACCACGGTCGTTCGGATATCCGCGGTCGTACGGCCGGTCCGGCCGCGGCCCGCCCTCGGGCCGGCCTTCGCGCATCGGCCGCCCCTCGCCCTGGCCCTGCCCGGGGCCGGGCCCCGGCCGGCCTTCGCCGGCGTCACGCGATTCGCGGGCCTCGCGCGGTTCACGCACGTCGCGGCTGTCCCGAACGTCTCTTCCCTCGCGCCCGGCCTCACGCCCGCCCTCACGCGACGCCGGGTCCGAGCGCGGTTCACTCCTCGACTCGGCGCGGGACTCGCCCCGCATGTCGCTCCGGGATTCACCCCGCGCCTCGCCCCGCGACTCCGCGCGCGGCTCGGGCCGCGATTCTGCGCGAGCTTCGCTCCGAGATTCCGACCGGGATTCACCCCGCGCCTCGCGGGCTTCAGACTTCGCCGGCGCCTCCGCCGGGGCCGCCTTCTCCGCCCGCTCGGTCGTGCGCTTCTTCGTTCCCTTGGCCGCTGGCTTGGACTCGTCCGGCACTGCAAGCTCCTCAACTCTTCGCGCCCCGCCGGCCGCAACGGCCCGCAAACGCTCTCTTCAATTGGTCTTCATGGTCGTGCGCTTGCACGCGCACGCTCGGTGTGGATCCGTTGTCGCCCGGCGACCGCCAAGCGCCCCCTTCACGCCCCTCAACCCCCGTGCCCCCGTCCGCGAGGGCCACGAGACTCCTCCCGCACCTTCCCGGTCAGCGACACTCCACCTTCGTCCTGGACATCATGATCCGCATTGGCCCAAAACACCGGCCACGCACAACGAAAGAGGGGGGCTCGACGCCTCTGCGGGTGGACCGTCTCACGCCTGCGGCGTTCGACGCCCGAGGGCTGTCGGCACCCACAGTATACCCCTCAGCCCGGGGTAAGTGAACCGCTTACGTCCGCTTCGTCCCCGCTCGGATCGCCGCCAGAACCTCCGCCACCCGGGCCCGCAGCCGCGCCCGCGACGCCTCGTCATCCCCCGCGTTCTCCACGCTGAACCGACACGCCGCCCGCTTGCGCGTCAGCGGCCACTGGGCCGCCTCGCGACGCGTGAGTTCCTCCCGCGTCCACCCGCGCGACGCGGCCACCCGCGCCAGCCGCACCTCGTCAGGGCACTCCACGAACACCACCTCGTCGCACTCGGCATCCACCCCGGCCTCGAACAGCAGCGGCGCATCCACCACCACCCCCGCGGCCCCGCGCGCCCGCGCGGCCCGGATCGCCTCCCCCCGATCGCGCTTGAGCAGCGGGTGGATCAGCCCCTCCAGCCGCGCCCGCTGCGCCACGTCCGCGAACACGATGTCCGCGATCCGCTTGCGGTCGGCGCCCCCGTCCGCGGTCACCACGCCGTCCCCCCACCACCCGCGGATCGTCGCGACGACCTCCGGCCGATCCAGGGTCGCCTTGGCCGCGACGTCCGAATCCAGCACCACGCACCCCAGGTCCCCGAACATCCGCGCCACCGTCGACTTGCCCGACCCCACGCCGCCGGCGATGCCGATGACCGGCGTCCACCCCGGCCCGCCCGCACCGGCCCCGCTCACCGGCTCGACTCCGCGCCCGCGGGCGTGAGCACCGCGATCTCCGGCAGGTTCCGGAAATACCCGTCGTAGTCCAGCCCATAGCCCACCACGAAGTCGTCGGCGATGTCGAAGCCGGCGTAGTCCGCCAGGACCTCCTCGTCACGCCCGCCGCTCTTGTCCTTGCGCAGCAGCACGGCCACGCGCACGCTCGCCGGCCCCTGGGCCGCGATCACGCGCCGCAGCAGCCCGAGCGTGCGCCCCGAGTCGAGGATGTCATCCACGATGAGCACGTGCTTGCCCGCCAGGTCCGTGGGAATTTCGCCGCGGATCACCGCCCCCTGCGACGTGGTCGCCGTGCCCGGATAGCTCGACACCGTCACCGTCCGCACCGCGAGCTTCACCGGCATGTGCCGGATCAGGTCCGCCGTGAACACCAGCGCCCCGGTCAGGGCGCACAGCAGCACGACCTCGGCGTCGCGCTCCGCGAGCGAGCCCTCCAGGTCCGAGGTGATCTCGCGCCCAAGTTCGGCGACACGCCGGGCGATGCGTTCCCGGCTGATGAGCGTGCGCACGGTGTGCGACATGGGGGACAGCGTAAGTTGGAAGTGCCGCAGTGGCAAAGTGGCGAAGTGGCAAAGTGAAAGGCGGGGACCACGGAGTTCCGCCACTAAACTCCCCCGCCCCCACTCCCCCACTCGCCCACCGCCCCGCTCCGCATGATCGACACCCACTGCCACCTTACCTTCCCGGACTTCCAGGCCCCCGGCCCCGACCCCCTCGCCGGCGTCGCGGCCGAACTCGCCGAGTGCGCCCGCCTGGGCGTCACCGGCTGCATCACCATCTCCACCACCACCAGCGACTGCCTCGACGCCCTCGCCGTCGCCCGGCGATTTGAGAACGTGTGGTGCACCTCCGGCGTCCACCCGCTCTACGCCGCGGCCACCGACGACCGCCCGCGGGCCCAGCCCGTGCACGAGTGGGCCAACCTCCGCACCGTCGCGATGGACCCCAAGTGCGTCGCGTGGGGTGAACTCGGCCTCGACAACCACTACCCCGACCCGCCGCGGTCCACGCAGCGTGCAGTGCTCGACGAGCAGCTCGCGTTCATCACCGGCGTGCACGCCGAGTTCGCCTCCTCGCCCCGCTTCCCGCTGCCGATCGTGATCCACTGCCGCGAGGCCTTCGACGACCTGATCCCGGTGCTCAAGGCCGCGCCGCTCGACCCCGGCCGCTTCGTCTTCCACTGCTTCACCGGCGCCCCCGCCGACGCCCGCGCCATCCTCGACCTAGGCGCGATGATGTCGTTCACCGGCGTCGTCACGTTCCAGAACGCCAACACCCGCGACCTGCGTGACGTCGCCCGCCTCGTCCCCGCCGACCGCTTCATGGTCGAGACCGACGCCCCGTACCTCGCCCCCGTCCCGCACCGCGGCAAGCGCCCCTGCCGCCCCGCCTGGACCCGCCACGTCCTCGAAGGCCTCGCCACGCTCAGAAACGTGCCGTTCGACGCCCTGCACGAGCAGGTCAACGAGAACACGAGCCGGTTCTTCCGCGTGCCGGCTCGGTGAAAGAACGCGAGAACGCGAGAACGCGGAAAGGCGATAATCGCGGGCACTCGCTGCGATTGGCAAATGCCTTGATGTATCGCTTTTCCGCCTTTCCGCGTTATCGCGTTCCCCGCCCCAACTCCACCCCCACCACCTCCGCGTGCACCGCACCGTCCGGCCTCAGCTCGCTCTTCATGAGCGACACCCGCGTCACCTCGAACGCCAGCCCCGGCCCCTCCAGCGCCGCGCCCACGCGCTCCGCCCGCACCCCGTGCACGAACCGGCACAGCGTCATGTGCGGCGTGAACCGCTCCTTCGCCCCCGCCCGCACGTGCCGCGCCAGCCGGTGCACCAGCCGCCGGTGCATCTCCACCAGCCCCGCCGGCGCGTCGGTCATCGCCGCCACCAGCCGCGCCGTTCCCGACTCCGGCAGCGTCGCCAGCATCAGCGGCGTCAGCGTGAACGGCTCGATCCCCGCCGCCGACCGCTCCACCGACTCGGTGACATCCCGCAGGTGATTCATCCGCACCTCGCCGATGAACTGCAGCGTCAGGTGCACCTGCTCCGCCGGCACCGGCCGGTGCTCCGCGAGCGCAAGACCGCTCAGCAGCCCTCGCAGGCGCTCGACCACCTCGGGCGTCGGATACACCCCCACGAACAGCCGGATCGTCGCTGACCGCCCCGACGCCACGTGCGCTCGCTCCCGGCACCCACTCGACAATCCCGCCCCGGCGCGTCACACTGTACAGCCATGCCACGCTTCATCGTCGCGTACGACGGCTCCGAACCCGCCCGCGCCGCCTTCGGCGTCTCGCTCGCCCTCGCGGCCCGCACCGCCGGCCGCCCCGGCCCCGCGTGGCACCTCCTGCTGCTGCACGTCATCGAGCCCTCGCCCGACGCCATGCTCGCCGAGTCCCCCGCCGTCGCCCTCGACCCGATGATGCCCCCGCACATCCCCATGGGCCTGCCCTCGAGCCTCAAGGAGGCCCAGGCCCGCCAGCGGGCGTGGATCGACAGCGAGGCCGCCGGCCTGCGGGCCCAGGCCCAGGCCCGCGCCGTGCCCTTCGACACCCTCGTCGACATCGGCTCGCTGCTCGACGTCCTCGAAGACACCGCCGCGCCCGACGACATCCTCGCCATCGGCGCCACCGGCCGCTTCCGTCGCGGCGGCGTCGGCTCGACCACCAAGGCCCTGGTCCGCAACGCCGCGTGCCCGCTCCTGGTCGTCGACGGCCCCGGGTCGGGCTACCAGCCCCCCACCGAGATCACCGCCCTCGCGTGCGCCTTCGACGCCACCGGCTCCGCCGGCGACGCCGTCAGCGCCGGCCAGCGCCTCGCCGCCGCCACCGGACTGCCGCTTCAGGTCCTCGCGGTGCCGCGTTCGGGCTCGGGCGCCAAGCCCCAGGACGCCGCGGCCGTCGCCGCCGCCGCGTCCGCCGCCGCCCCCGGCGCCAGCGTCATCAACCTCGCCGCCGGCGCCCCCGGCCCGAGCATCACCGAGGCCGGCCTGCTCGCGGCCCACATCCGCGCTCACTCCGGCACCCTGCTCATCATGGGCGCCTACGCCGATTCCTGGATCCGCGAACTCGTCCTGGGCTCGACCACCGCCCAACTGCTGGGCGCCCTCGCCGGCCCCGTGCTGCTCGTGCACGACAACCGCGGCGCCAGCCCGGTCACCGCCGATTGACCCGCGCCGCTCACGCCACCGACCGCGCCGCCGCCACCGCCAGTTCATCGCACCGCTCGTTCTCCGGGTGCCCGGCGTGCCCCTCCACCCAGTGAAACGTCAGCGTGTGCCGCGCCAGCAGCGCGTCAAGCTGCTCCCACAGTTCACGGTTCTTCACCGGCTGCTTCGCGGCCGTCTTCCACCCGCGCTTCTTCCACGCCGGCATCCACTCCTTCAGCCCCTTGAGCACGTACTGCGAATCCGAGTACAGCTCCACCCGCGCCGGGCGCGTCAGGGCACTCAGCCCCTCGATCACCGCCCGCAGCTCCATCCGGTTGTTGGTCGTCTCCCGCTCGCCCCCCGAATCCTCGCGCGTCTTGCTCGGGTGCTTCAGGATGTACGCCCACCCACCGGGCCCGGGATTCCCCGAGCACGCGCCGTCGGTGTACAGCTCCACGCGCGGTAAGGAGGTCTCTATGGAGGCGGCTTCCGTCATCCGCGCAGGCTAGGTGAACGCGATAACGCGAGAAAGCGGTACCGCGATAAACTGAACCACGTCGGCCGGGCACAAGCGCTTGATTTATCGCGTTCCCGCGTTGCTGCGTTCTCGCGTTCTTCTACCATCCCGCGATGTCCCAGACCGCCACCCGCCGCCCCCCCGTCCACCGCTTCGAAGTCCGTCCCAAGCCCGGCCACGCCGACCCCATCGGCGCCGCCGTCGCCCGCGACGCGCGGGCCTTCGGCGTGCCGCTCGACCGCGCCGCCGCGGCCCGCGTCTACCTCGTCCAGGCCGATCTCTCCTCCGCCGACCTCGACCGCGTCCGCGACCGCGTCCTGGTCGACCCCGTCACCGAGGCCGCCCACGCCGGCGCCGCCCCCGCCGACCACGCCGACCGCCTCGTCGAGGTCCACCCCCTGCCCGGCGTCATGGACCCCGCCGCCCAGACCGTCCGCGACGCCATCCGCGAACTCACCGGCGTCGACGCCGAAGTCTCCACCGGGTGGCGATACGACCTCCGCCCCGCCGCGGCCCGCACGCTCACCGCCGACGACGCCCGCGCCCTCGCCGCCCGCCTGCTCGCCAACCCCGTCATCCAGCGCATCCACACCGAGCCCTACCACCCCGGCGACTTCCCGCACTCGACCCCCCACGACCACGTCGCCAAGAGCATCCCGATCCTCAACCTTTCGGACGACGAACTCACCCGCCTCTCCCGCGACGCCCATCTGTTCCTCTCCCTCGACGAGATGAAGGCCGTGCAGGCCCACTACCGCGCCCAGAAGCGCGACCCGTTCGACATCGAACTCGAAACCATCGCCCAGACCTGGTCCGAGCACTGCGTCCACAAGACCCTCAAGAGCACCGTCACCTACCGCGCCGACCGCGCCAACGACCCGATCACCTGGTCCAACCGCCCCGGCCACACGGTCAACCCCGACGGCTCGGTCACCATCCACAACCTCCTCAAGTCCACCGTCGCCGCCGCGACCCACCAGCTCATCAAGGACGGGGTCGACTGGACTCTTTCCGTCTTCGTCGACAACGCCGGCGTCATCGCCTTCGACGACGACCACGCCGTCTGCGTCAAGGTCGAGACCCACAACCATCCCTCCGCCATCGAGCCCTACGGCGGCGCCGCCACCGGCATCGGCGGATGCATCCGCGACGTCATCGGCACCGGCCTCGGCGCACGCCCCATCGCCAACACCGACGTCTTCTGCGTCGCCCCGCCCTCGCTCACCCCCGCCCACCTCCCCCCCGGCACCCTCCACCCCCGCCGCATCCTCACCCAGGTCGTCGCCGGCGTCCGCGACTACGGCAACCGCATGGGCATCCCCACCGTCAACGGCGCCGTCTACTTCGACGACCGCTACGTCGGCAACCCCCTGGTCTACTGCGGCTGCATCGGCGTCATGCCCCGCGACAAGGTCCGCGGCCGGGTCAACCCCGGCGATCTCATCGTCGCCCTCGGCGGCCGCACCGGGCGCGACGGCATCCACGGCGCAACCTTCTCCTCCGCCGAGCTCGAAGAGACCGCCGCCGACGAGTTCTCCCACGCCGTGCAGATCGGCAACGCCATCGAGGAGAAACGCACGCTCGACGCCATCCTCCGCGCCCGCGACGAAGAGCCCGGTGGGGGGGGCGGCCCGCTCTTCTCCGCCCTCACCGACTGCGGCGCCGGCGGCTTCTCCTCCGCCGTGGGCGAGATGGGCAAGAACACCGGCGCGATCGTCCACCTCGACCGCGCCCCGCTCAAGTACCCCGGCCTCTCGTACACCGAGATCTGGATCAGCGAGGCCCAGGAACGCATGGTCCTGGCCGTGCCCCAGGCGAACCTCGCGGCCCTCGAACGCATTTGCCGCGAAGAGTCCGTCGAGCTCGCCGTCCTCGGCGAGTTCCGCGCCGCCCCCGGCTCAACCCCCGACCGCCCCGCGCTCCAGCTCCTCTACCACAACAAGGAAGTCGGCTGCCTCGACATGCACTTCCTCCACGAGGGCATCCCCACCCCGACGCGCGAAGCCACGTGGACCCGCTCCGCCCCGCGCACCGTCGACCCCGCCACTCCCGACCTACTAGCCCCCAGCGACCTCGCCCCCACCCTGCTCGCGCTGCTCGCTCACCCCAACATCGCCAGCAAGCACTGGATCATCCGCCAATACGACCACGAAGTCCGCGGCAACACCGTCCTCAAGCCCCTCGTTGGCCCCGCCGGCCGCGGCCCCGGCGACGCCAGCGTCGTCCAGCCCGTCCCCGGCTCCTCCCGCGCGCTCGCCATCGCCTGCGGCCTCCAGACGGGCATCGGCGATCCCGACCAGGGGGGCGATCCGTATCTGATGACCCTCGCCGCGGTCGACGAGTGCGTCCGCAACCTCGTCTGCACCGGCGCCGACCCCGACCGCATCGCCATCCTCGACAATTTCTGCTGGCCCAGTTGCCAGAAACCCCAGAACCTCGGCTCGCTCGTCCGCGCCGCCGAGGGCTGCTACGACGCCGCCCTCGCGTACCGCACCCCCTTCGTCTCCGGCAAGGACTCGCTCAACAACCAGCTCAAGTTCACCGACCCCGTCACGGGCAAAGAGCGCGTCATCGAGATCCCGCCCACGCTGCTCATCACCGGCATCGGCATCGTCCCCGACGTGCTCCGCGCCGTCTCCATGGACGCCAAGCGCCCCGGTAACCTGCTTGTGCTCGTCGGCGCAACGCAGGCCCGCCTGGGCGGCTCGCACGTCTTGCGCGTCAGTCCCGGCCTCACCCGCGACCGCGCCGCCCTCACCGTCCCCACCACCGACCTGGTCACCGGCCCCCGCGCCGCCCGCGCCGTCGCCACGCTCATCCGCGACCGCCTCGTCGCCGCCGCCCACGACGTCTCCGACGGCGGCTTGCTCGCCGCCGCCGCCGAAATGCTCATCGCCGCCGCCCCGGCCGCCGAGGGTCCGCGCGTCGGCGCCACCCTCACGCTCGACCCCGTCCACGCCAATCCGATCATCGCCGCGTTCAGCGAGTCCCCCTCGCGCTACCTGCTCGAGATCACCGAATCCGGCGCCGACGCCGCCCTTGCCCGCCTGCGCGGCGCCGGCGTCCCCGGCGCCATCATCGGCGTCCTGGACGACTCCGGCCTGCTCCGCGTCCCGGGCGTCATGCGCGACACCACGGTCAAGTCCCTGACCGAAGCCTGGACCTCCCCCCTGAACTGGTGATTGAATCGGACAACCTTTCCAGCACCTCGCTGGTCCGATCACAAAATTGAACAATTGATCAACTTGTCAATAGTTCACCGGCCGACTAGTGTGCGCCAACGTCCGGGCGTGGCCCCGGAGGTTCACGCACCCGGCGACCCGACGCGGCCGCCACTATCGCGAGGCGCACCATGACCGCCGCTCGTGTGATTCTCGGCTCGTTCGCCGCTCTCACCCTCTTTGCCGCCCCCGGCTCGGCCCAGGAGACCGCCGCTCCCGCGTCCGAGCCCGCGGCCTCGCCCAAGAGGTACCTCTTCAGCAGCGAACCCTTCCATGAAGATAAAGAAGTCTTCTGGAAGGGCTTCCTCACCGGCCTGCGCGGGTTCGAGAACTTCGCCGACCCCATCGGCAACCCGCTCTACTTCGAGACCCCCATCAACGCCACCAGTGCCCGGCTGCTGTATCTCCACCACGGCTTCCCCGACGACAGCCAGCTCCAGGGCGGCGACCTGAACGTCGCGGCCCTGCAGCTCCGCCTCGCCGTCACCGAGCGGCTCGGCATCATCGCCACCAAGGACGGCTACTCCTGGCTCAACGCCGGGGCCCTCCCCGAGGAGGACGGCTGGAACGACTTTGCCGTCGGCTTCAAGTACGCCTTCTACGCCGACCCCGAGCAGGACCTGCTCGCCACCGCCGGCTGCCGCTTCATGTTCGCCACCGGCGAGGACAAGGTCCTGCAGGGCAACATCGGTGAGGCCAGCCCCTTCATCACCGCCGCCAAGGGCTTCGGCAACCTCCAGCTCATGGGCAACTTCACCTGGCGCATCCCCTATGACAGCAGCGACGGCAACGACGTCATCCAGTGGGACGTCAACATCGCCTACGACTGGAGCGACTTCATCCCCGGCTTCTATCCCACCCTTGAGTTCCACGGCCTGCACTACGTCTCCGACGGCGACCGCCTGCCGTTCTCCGTCGGCGGACTCGACTACGCCCAGCTCGGCTCCAGCGATGTGAACGGCTCGACCGTCGTCTGGTTCGGCGTCGGCGGCCGCCTCAAGTTCACCCCCAACGCCTCCCTGGGCGCTACGTACGAATACCCGCTCACCAACCGCGACGCCGACATCATGGGTGACCGCGTCACCGTCGACCTCACCTTGAGCTGGTAATCCACCCCTCTCGCACACGGACCCTCGACACCGCAAGGTGAACGCGGCCCGCCCGGCGCGGGCCGCGTTCGTCTTTGCCGCCGCGCCGTTCCCCACGCCTCCCCCGCCGCGCCGTGCCGGGCTCAGCGCAGCCCATACTCCTTCAGCTTGCGGTACAGCGTCCGCTCACCGATCCCGAGCATCTGGGCCGCCTTCTCGCGGTTGCCCCCGGCCAGCAGCAGCGTGTCACGGATCGCACGCTTCTCGATCTGCTGGATCGTCGCCCCCGCGAGCGACCCTCCCCCACCCCCCCCACCCCCCGCGCCCCCCGCCCCCCCACCGCCCGCGCCGGCGCCGTCCGCGTCCGCTTCGTCCGGGCTCGAGATGTCCGCCGGCACGTGCCGCGTGTCGATCACCACGTTCCCGCCGCCCCCCGCGCCGCCCGCCCCCTCACCGATCGCCGTGACGACCATGTTCTGCACCACGTTCAGGAGCTGACGCACGTTCCCCGGCCACGCGTACGCCGTCAGCCGCATCATCGCGGCGTCGGTGATGTCCGGCACCGGAGCCGCGGGCTGGCCCTTGCCCGCCGGGAACATCTGGCCAGCGAACCGCGCGATTGCGTGCCGCACGATCCGCGGGATGTCGTCGCGCCGCTCCCGCAGCGGCGGCAGGTGCACGTGCGCCCCCTTGATGCGGAAGTACAGGTCTTCGCGGAACGTCCCCTCCCGCGTCATCTTCACAAGGTCCTTGTTCGTCGCGCTCACAAAGCGCACGTCCGTCCTGCGCGTCTCGTTGCTCCCCAGCCGCACCACCTCGCCGCTCTCGAGCACGCGCAGCAGTTTCGCCTGCATCCCCAGCGGCATGTCCCCGATCTCGTCGAGGAACAGCGTCCCCTTGTTGGCATATTCGAACACGCCCTCGCGGTCCCGCTCCGCTCCGGTGAACGCGCCGCGCACGTGCCCGAACAGCTGGTCCTCCAACAACGTCTCGGCCTGCCCCGCGCAGTTGAAGCTCACCAGCCGGTGACCCGAGCGCGGGCTCAGCCGATGCACCGCCTGCGCGATGAGCTCCTTGCCCGTGCCGCTCTCGCCGGTGATCAGCACCGGGATCATCGACCCCGCCACCGTCTTGACCGTGTGCAGGATCCGGCGCATCGGCTCGGACCCCGCGATGATCCCCTCGAACCCGTTGTGCTGCACGAGTTCCGCCAGCGGCGCACCGCCCTCACCCGCCGCCTGGTGCGCCTGCAGCACTTGCTCCGCGGCCCGGTTCACCAGGCTCCGGAACACGTCCAGGTCCAGCGGCTTCTCGATGAAGTCGAACACGCCTTCCTTGAAGGCCGCCCGCGCCGTCGGCACGTCCCCGTGCGCCGTCACCATGATCGTCGCCGCCCGCGGCTGCATCGTCCGCGCCGCCGCCAGCACCTTCATCCCCGCGTCCCCGCCGTCCGCCGCCACCCCGTTCTTCCCGCCCGACGACGGCATCCGCAGGTCCGTGATGATGACGTCGAACGCCCCGTGCTTGAACTCGTCCAGCGCCCCCGCTACGCCGTGCACGATCGTGCACACGTGCCCCGGCCGGCGCAGCGCCTCGGCCATCACCTCGGCGTGATCGGGCTCGTCCTCGACAATCAAGACCTGTGCGGCGGCGGGCTGGGCGGAACGGTCGTCAGGCATCGACCCGAGTGTAGTTCCGAATCCGAGCCTCCCGCGCAAGCGGGAGGCCTTGTGCGCCCGTCCGGCCCACACCTCGACTCGCGCGACACGCTCGAATCAATGCCTGAAGTGCCTCACCCCGGTCGTCACGCACGTCACCCCACGCTTCTCGCACAGCGCGAACGTCTCGTCGTCACGCTTCGACCCCCCCGGCTGCACGATCAACTTCACCCCCGCATCGATCAGCACCCGCGGCCCGTCGCTGAACGGGAAAAACGCGTCGCTCACTGCGACCGACCCCGTCAGCGAACCCGCCGCCCCCCCACCGCCACCGCCCGTGCTCGCCCTGGCCTTCTCGACCGCGATCCGGCACGCCGTCAGCCGGTCCACCTGCCCGCCGCCCAGTCCGTACAGCCGCACGCCCGACGCTGTCGGCCCGCCGATCACCACCGCGTTCGACAGCGCAAACCGCCCCACGATCTCCAGCACCGCCCCCGCCGCCAGCACCGCCGGGTCGGGCTTGGGGCCCGCGGCGTGCACCCACTTGTCCGGCGAAGGCGACCGGACGTCCCGGTCCTGCACCAGCAGCCCACCCGGCACCGAGCGGTACTCGAGCTTCCGCGCCGCGCTGGGCATCCCGCTCCCCACCGCCAGCACCCGCACGCCCGTCCAGCGCTTGCGCAGCAGTTCCAGCGCCGACTCGTCGTACTCGGGCGCGACGATGACCTCGAAGAACGTCCCCTCCGCCGTGATCCGCCTGGCCGCCGCCTCGTCGATCGGCACGCTCGTCGCGAGGATGCCCCCGTACGCCGCGAGCGGGTCGCCCGCGATCGCCGCGTCCACCGCGCTGGCCAGCCCCGCCCCTGGCTCGACCACCGCGGCCCCGCACGGGCTCATGTGCTTGACCACGCACGCCGCCGGGCGGGTAGCGTCGAACCGCGCGATCGCCTTCACAAGCTCCAGCGCCGACGCCGCGTCGTTGATGTTGTTGTAGCTCAGCTCCTTGCCGTGCAGCTGCCGCGCGTTCACCACCGACTGCCCCGTCGACGCCGGGTCGCGGTACAACGCCGCCTCCTGGTGCGGGTTCTCGCCGTAGCGCAGCTGCTCGACGCGCACGTAGCTCAGCCGCAGCACGTCGGGGAACGCGGTCTTGGAGCGCCGCCCCAGGAACGCCGCGATCGCCGCGTCGTACCCGCTGGTCGACGCGAACGTCTCGATCGCCAGGCGCGAGCGCAGCTCCAGCCCCAGCGCGCCCCCGTTGCGCTCCATCTCCGTCACGATCTCGTCGTACCGCCTGGGCGTGCACACCGGCGCGACCCACGCGTAGTTCTTCGCGGCCGCCCGCAGCATCGCCGGCCCGCCCACGTCGATATTCTCGATCGCGTCCCGCAGCGACACGTTCGGGTCCGCCACCGCCCGCTCAAACGGGTACAGGTTGATGCACACCAGGTCGATGGGCTTGATCCCGTGCTCGGCGCAGAACCGCTCGTGCTCGGCGTCGTCGCGCAGCGCCAGCAGCCCGCCGTGCACGCGCGGGTGCAGCGTCTTGACCCGCCCGTCCAGCCCCTCGGGAAAGCCCGTGAGCCGGTCCACCGGCGTGACCGCCAGCCCCGCCTCCACCAGCGCCTTGGCCGTGCCGCCGGTCGACACCAGTTCCGCCCCGCGGGCCGCCAGGGCCCGCGCGAACGGCACCAGGTCGGTCTTGTCGGACACCGAGAGCAGCGCTCGCCGGATCGGCACCAGGTCGGGCATGGGTCGTCGTCCTCGCTCGCTCAGCGGCCCCGGCTCGTCTCATCGGGGCGTCAGGCGCTCGAGCACGCCCGCGGTCGTCGCCACGTACAGCACCGGGTCCACCAGGCCGTCCGCCGTGAGCGACACGACGCCCTCGAAGCTCGCCCGGTCGATCACCGAACCGTCGGTCCGGTCGAGCACCGTCGCCGTGCCGCTCGAGGCGTCCCACACGATCAGCCGCCCCTTGAGCACCGCCAGCAGCGTCCCCTTGACGCCCTCGCGCGTCCACACCGGACGCCCGCTCGCGCTGTCCAGGGCCGTGAAGCCCGACCCCGGCACGTCCACGAACACCGCGCCGTCGTGGTACACCGGCGCGCCCAGCAGCGGGGTCGCGGTCCGGTGCCGCCAGAGCTGGTCGCCCGTGCGGGCCTCGAAGGCGTACACCGACTGGTCCACGCTCGCGACGAACACCGTGTCGTTCGACGCCGTCGGCGCCGCGGTCGGCGCCCCGCGCATGCGGGCCCGCCCCTGGCCCGAGCCCGAGCCCAGGTCGGCGACGAGCAGGTCTCCGTTGCGCGACACGAACGCCGCGGCCGTCCCCATCACCGGGGTCCCCGGCACCTCGACCGTCGACTCGACCGAGTTGGCCCACAACCGGAAGCCCGTGCGGCGCTCGAACGCCATGATGCCGCCGTCCGACGACGCGACCACCAGCGCCGGCCCCGCCACGATCGGCGGAACGCTCGTCACCTTGCCCAGCGGATAGCGGTTCAGCAGGTTGCCCGTGCCCGCGTCCATGAGGATCGCGTCGGTGTCGCTCAGGATCGCGATCGTGTTGTCCCAGCGGACCGCCCCCACCAGGTTCGTCAGCGGCCCGGCGATCTGGTCCGACCAGCGCAGGCTCCCGCTCTTGGTGTCGATCGCGCTCACACGAGTCGCGCTCTCACGCACCAGCACCGTGTCCCCCAGCGGTTCCACACCCACGATCCGGTGCCCCTCGCTCACGTCCGGGAAGCCGCGCCAGTTCAGTCGGTACCCCAGCTTCGCGTACACCTCGTGCTGCGGCGCGGTCGTCTCGCTCCGCGTCTTGGCCGACACCACCGGCCCGCCCCGGTCCGACGGCACCGCCGACGACCCGCACGCCCCGAGCGTCAGCGCTACGCCCGCCGCCGTCACATACACCGCGGCCGTCGCCCGCTGCCAGCCCGTCCGCATCGCGTTGCCCGTGCTCATGCCCGTTCCGCTCCGATCGTCAAACACCCCGCGCCACAGTGCTCTGTCCGTCCGCCCTGCCCGCCCCGTTCCCGGCGCAAACCGCCGGCCCGTGGCGTAAGGGGTGCAGAGTATGGGTCCCGACCCCGCCCGGCGTCAACTTCCACCCGGATTGGCCGCCCGCCGCCCCTACCGTCCGGGGTGTTCACCGGCCTCGTCCAAGCCATCGGCCGCATCGTCGGCCCCACCTCCGCCGCCGCTTCCGGCCGCACCGGCCCAGCGGCCCCGCTCCGCCTCCTCGTCGACCCCGGCGCATGGCCGCACCGCCCCGCGCCCGGCGACTCCATCAGCGTGAGCGGTTGCTGCCTCACCCTCGCCCAGCCCACCGACGCCGCCGACGGGCGCATGGCCTTCGACGTCGTCCCCGAGACCCTCGCCAAGACCTGCCTGGGCGCCATCCTCGCCCGCCCCCACCCCGCACACCGGCGCGTGAACCTCGAACACGCCGTCACCGCCTCCACCCTCATGGGGGGGCACTTCGTCCAGGGCCACGTCGACGGCGTCGGCCACGTTGAACGCATCGATACCACCGACGGCTGGCGCGTCCGGATCCGGCCGCCCGCCGACCTCATGCCCTACTTCATCCCCAAGGGATCCGCCTGCGTCGACGGCGTCTCGCTCACCGTCGCCACCCTGGGCAGCGACGCCCCCGGCGCACGCCCCACGTGGTTCGAGGTCGCGCTCATCCCCACCACCCTCGCCCTTACCACCCTTGCCGACCTCGCCCCCGGCGACCCCGTGAATCTCGAAGCCGACGTGCTCGCCAAGACGATCGTCCATTACCTCCGCCACTTCCACGAACCCCGAGCGTAAAGAACCCCGAGCGCACGCGAGCAGGCCTTCCCCCGTCTCCCACTGCCTATTGCCCACTGCCCACTGCCCACTGCCCATTGCCCATTGCCCATTGCCCATTGCCCAGTTCCCAGTTCCCCATGAACGTCCTCGGCATCGATCCCGGCCTGCGTCTCACCGGCTTCGCCTGCCTGGGCGCTCCCGACGCTGGCGCCGACACCGCCGCCGACACCAGCCTGCTCGACATGGGCGTCATCCGCCTCCAGCAGCGCCGCTCCGTCGCCGACCGCCTCGTCGAACTCGAAGCCGACCTCATCGACATCATCGACCGCCACGCCCCCGCCGTCGTCGGCGTCGAAAAGGTCTTCGCCCACCACGCCCACCCCGCCACCGCCTCGATCATGGGCCACGCCCGCGGCGTCGTCCTGCTCGTCGCCCGGCGCACGGGCTGCCGCGTCGTCGAACTCTCCCCCGCCGAAATCAAGCGCTCCCTCACGGGCAACGGCCAGGCCAAGAAAGCCCAGATCCAGCGCGCTATCGCGATGCAGTTCCGCCTCGCCGCCCCGCCCGAGCCGCCCGACGTCGCCGACGCCGTGGCCATCGCCCTGTGTGCCGCCCGGCGCATCGAGGCCGTGCCCGCCACGGCCTGACGCGACCGCACGGGCGTCAGCGTCCGCTTGAGCGCCCCGGCGTCTCCACCCAGAACCACCCGCGCAGATCCCCGTCCTTGTACCCCGTCGCGCGGTCCCTGGGGTATGCCGCCGTCAACGCCGACTTCACGTCCGGGTTCATGGTCGCCTCGTCGCCGTGGCACGCCAGGCACGTCCCCGCGGCCGTGATCGCGAACATCATCCCCATCGACCCGTCCTCGTTCACGAACACCCGCGGGCCGGCCGGTGCGCTGGTCGCGGGCGCCTCGGCCAGCACTCCCCGGGCCCACGCCGGCGCCGCGTTCTTGGGATTTCGCAGCCGCTCGCTCGTGCGTCCGAGCATCACCCCGCGCTCGCGCGACACCGCTTGCGCGATCGCCGGCGCCTGGTCCTTGCACACGCCGATCGCCCCGGCCGGCCCAACCGGTGCGCCGTCCGGGCCCGTCGCCGCCAGCGCCTCGGAGAGCGCCGACAGCAGCCGCGCAAACGCCGCGGACCGCGCCTCGTCGCTCGCGCTCAGCCGCTCGCGCTGCTCGGGGGTGAGCGCATCGGGCCCGACCTCGCGCCACGCGCCCTGCGCTCCCGGCCGCGTCGCGCGCCGGATGGAATCCCTCGTCAGCGACTCGAGCAGCGGGTCCACCATCCCGATCGCCCGAGCCTCGCTCAGCGCACGCTCGAGCTCTACACCCTGGTCCAGCACCCGGTACGCCGCCCACACAGGGCCGACGCGGTTGCCCGTGCGACAGTGCAGCGCGACGGCCCGGCCCGAGCCGTCGGCTTCTTTCAGCGCCGCCCGCCCGGCCGCGAACACCTCGTCGGTCAGGTCCGCCCCGCCCGCGTACCCCGGGTTGCAGTACGACACTCCCGCGTTCTCCGCCCACGCCCGCTCACCGGTCCCGTCCGTTTCGCTCGGGGGCCGGAAGTTCACCACCCCTGTGACCCCGGCGCCCTTGAGCCATGCCAGCTGCGCGTCGGTCGGCTGCACGAGCAGAAACCGGTGCTTTACCCCGCCGATCGACACCTCCGGCGGCGGCAATTCGCCCGCCAGCGCCGCGCCGTCAAACCGCGGCGTCGCACGTCCCCCCGCGCCATGGCCTTCGCGCACGAACTCGCTCACCCCCAGCGCGTGCGCCCGCATCAGCGTGAGCGCCGCGGGGTCGCTCGCGTGCTCGACGATCCGCACGCCCTTGTCCGTCGGCGTCACCTCGATCGTCACCGCCCCGTGCTTCTCGAACAGCTCCGCGAACACCGCGTCCCACACCCGCACCTGCGCCCCGACCTTCATCCGCTCCTGCATCGCCTTGGCGTGCTCGATGATCTTCGGCGCCACCGCCGGGTCGTCCGACTCCGTCACCGCCTCGACCCCGTCGGGCAGATGCGTGATCCTGCGCCGGATCTTCTCGTGGTCCCGCAGCAACCCCTGCCACGTGTCCCGGTCGTGCGCAACGGTGTTCACGTTCGCGTACGGATCGTCGCCCTGCGCGTCCTTGCCCGAGCCCTGCGGCGGCACGCCCCACGCCCCGCCCGCCGCCGCGATCATCGCCCACAGTCCCGCGCGTACTGCCGCCGTCGTCAGCGCCCGTCCAGCGTCCATGTTCGCACCTCCTGATCCGCCCGCCCGCGCCGCCCCGGTGCGCCCCTCCCCCACGCGAGTATTGGAGCCGTCGCCATGGATCGAGGTTCCGAATCAATGCGTATCAGTCTCGACACGCCGGTCGCCCGGCGGTACCGCACCGACGCGTCATTCGCTACGCTGACGCGCACGCCGCCGCACGCCGCCGCTGCGCGTCAGCCAACCGCCATGGAGTTCCCCGTGCTCCTCACCCTCGCGCCCCGCCGCCTCGCCCGCGCCCTCGTCGCAAGCGCCGCCCTCGTCGCGCCCGTTCTGGCTTGCATCGCCGCCGTACCCGCCACCCAGGACTACTCGCCGATGCCCGCCGACGAGGCCGCCCAGGACCGCGGCTGGCCCCGCGACTTCGACGCCCCCGAGCACACCGTCCGCATCTTTCAGCCCCAGGTCGAAAGCTGGCCCGACTTCGCGCGCGTCACCTTCCGCGCCGCGCTCGGAGTCACCCCCAAGAAGGACCCGAACGAGGTCGTCTACGGCACCATCCTCGTCAGCGCCGACACCCAGGTCTCCATGCAGGACCGCCTCGTCGTGCTCACCAACCGCAGCATCGACTCGATCACCTTCCCCGGCATCGACCCCGACACCTCCGAGCGCCTCCGCCAGGTCGTGATCAACGCCGCGCCACCCGAGCGCCCCCAGACCATCGCCCTCGACCGCCTCGTCACCCAGGTCGATCCCGACAAGGTCAAGCTCCGCACCGAAGCCGTCAACATCGCCCCGCCCAAAATCATCACGAGCACCGGCCCGGCCATCATGGTCATCTTCATGGGCAAGCCCCGCTTCAAGCCCGTGCCCGACAGCGACCTCATGTTCGCCGTCAACACCAACTGGGACGTCTTCCTCGACCCCGCCTCCGGCTCCTGCTTCCTGATGAACGACGGCGCCTGGCTCACGACCAAGGACCTCGAGAACGGCCCCTGGTCCGCCACCACCAACCTCCCCGCCTCGCTCTGGAAGCTCCCCGACAACGACAACTGGAACGATGTCCGCGCCGCCATCCCCGCCAAGCCCCTCGCCGCCGCGCCCAAGGTCTTCGTCTCGCGCGAGCCCGCCGACCTGCTCGTGCTCGACGGCGACCCCGAATTCACCCCCGTCCCGGGCTGCGGCCTCATGCTCGTCTCCAACACCGAGGACGACCTCTTCTACCTCCCCGCTCAAAGGACCTACTTCCTCCTCAGCGCCGGCCGCTGGTTCAAAGCCCCCGCCGTCACCGGCCCGTGGGCCGCCGCCAGCGACACGCTCCCCGACGACTTCAAGAAGATCCCCGACGACTCGGACGCCGCCGACGTCCTCGCCTCGGTCCCCGGCACCGCCGCCGCCAAGGAAGCCGCCGTCATGGCTTCCATCCCTGAAAAAGCCGTCGTCAGCCGTGCCGACGCCAAGGTGAGCGTCGTCTATCAGGGCGCCCCCCAGTTCCAGCCCATCGACAAGACCACCGTCCAGTACGCCACCAACACCCCCAGCAGCGTCTTGCTCGTCGACGGCTCGTACTACTGCTGCGAGAACGCCGTCTGGTTTTCCTCGTCCAGCCCCACCGGCCCATGGGTCGTCTGCGACATGATCCCCGCCGCCATCTATTCCATCCCTCCCTCAAGCCCTCTGCACAACGTCACCTACGTCCGCGTCTACGACGCCACCCCCACCACCGTCACCACCGGCTACACCGCCGGCTACAGCGGCGCCACCGTCGCCGCCACCGGCGTCGTCATGTTCGGCCTCGGCCTCGTCCTGGGCGCGGCCATCGCCGACGACAACGACTGCTGCTGGGCCTACCGCTACAACCCCTGCGTCTTCTCCTACGGCTGCGGCGCCGTCTGGCACGGCGGCTGCGGCGGCTACGTCTGCTCCACCCGCTGGTACGGGCCCTACGGCGGCGCAGGCCGCTGGGCCGCGTACAACCCCTCCACCGGCATCTACTCCCGTGGCGGCTACGCCTACGGACCCGCCCACGCCTCCGGTTACCGCGCCGCCTACAACCCCTCCACCGGCGTCTCCGCCGCCCGCGCCGGCGGCGTCAACCCCTACGGCTCCTGGGGCCGCTCCGCCGTCACCAACGGCGACCAGTGGGTCCGCGCCGGCCACAACTCCAGCGCCCGCGGCACCGTCAGCGGCGTCCAGTCCTCCTCCGGCGCTGCCGCCGTCCGCGCCCAGGACCGCTGGGGCAACGGCGCCACCGTCGCCAAATCACGCGACGGCGACGTCTACGCCGGACGCGACGGCAACGTCTACAAGCGCACCGACTCCGGCTGGCAGCAGGTCGGCGGTCAGAACCGCCCCACCCCCTACAACGACGCCTCCGGCGACCTGCAGCGCTCCGCCGCCAACCGCGACCGCGCCGACTACAGCGCCTCCCGCGCCCGCCCCTCCACCCAGCGATCCGCCTCGTCGCAGCGCTCTTCCGCCGCTCCCCGCGCCGCAGGCCGCCGCGGCCGCCGCTGATCCCCCCGAATCGTCCTTTAACCCGCCGCTCACGCTCCGGCCTTGCCCGTTCGCAGGGTGTCCTGTATCCTTTCGCACCGGATCTCCGGGCTTTGCCGCCCGGGGCTCGCTCGCTCGAGCCGATCTAGACTCCGTTATGGCCGCGACCCGTCCATCCGACGACGCCGCCTTCGGCGACTCCCCATTCCACGAGTGGGAACTCGACGCCGACGACGCCGATCCCTTCCCACTGCAGGCCGCCGCCGGCACGGCATCGCCGCTGCTCGCGACGGCCCTGGACTGCAAGGTCCTCGTCCTCAACAAGACCTACATCGCCGTGCGCGTCATCTCCGCGCGCCGCGCCTTCTGCCTCCTCGCCCGCAACCTCGCCGAGGTCATCCACCTCGATGACGGCCGCTACGCCAACTACGACTTCGCCTCCTGGGCCGAGCTCAGCCAGCTCCAGCGCCAGTTCGAGCCCGCCCAGCACGACTGGGTCCGCACCGTCAAGTTCGAGATCGCCGTCCCACGCATCATCCGCCTCTTCGGCTACGACCGCCTCCCCGAGCAGACCGTCAAGCTCAACCGGCGCAACCTCTTCGCCCGCGACCGCAACCAGTGCCAGTACTGCGGCCAGCACTTCGCCACCGCCGAACTCTCCATCGACCATGTCAAGCCCCGCTCCCAGGGCGGCGGCGACACCTGGGAAAACCTCGTCTGCGCCTGCGTCCGCTGCAACGCCCGCAAGGGCGGCCGCACACCCGAGCAGGCCCGCATGCGCATGGTCCGCAAGCCCGTCCGTCCCAAGCGCAACCCGCTCATCACCCTGCGCCTCGGCCAGGCCCGCTACCAGTCCTGGAAGGCCTTCCTCGACGACGCGTACTGGTCCGTCGAACTCGGCTGAGCGCCGCGAGCGCAAGCAAGTGGCGAATCATCCCCGCGCGACCTGCTCAACGGAGCCTCGAGTTCGCTCGGCGTAGGCCCCGACACTCCGGCCATTCTCCGGCAAGGAGCCTGCACCATGGGCAACCAGGCCACACCCGGCGGCCAGCGCCGCTGCACGAATTCCGCCTCGGGCGCCAAGAACCGCTCCGCCACCAGCACGTCGCACCGCGGCAGCCGCGTCGAGCCCTCGCACGTCCCCGAGCAGGCCCGCACGACGCGCCAGAAGGAGTCCGGCCGGTCGCGAGCGCCCCGCCTAGAACCGGTACGTCACCCACACCGCCACGAAATCGACGTCCGCTCCCGGACCGCTTTCGCGCAGGTACGGCCCCGCAAAGAAGTGCGAGTACACCGCGTGCACCGACGCGTGCGCGTCGAGCGACCACTCGACCCCCGCCTGCGCCTGGTGCCCGATGAACCGCTCGTCCCCACCCGCGGGTCGGATCACGTTCCCCCCGTTGTCGTACAGCCCGTCATCGGTGCTGAACCGCCAGAACACGTCCCAATCCAGCGACACCGTCACCCCCTCGCTCACCGCCAGCTCGAGCGTCGGGTGCACGTCCATCAGGTTCGCCGGGCCGATGAGCGCCGCTTCGCCGAAGTACGCGCCGCGCGGGAACATCGCGTTGAACGTGCCCAGCCGCCCCCGCCCGCCCGCCTGATCGGTTCCGCTGATAACGTCCGCGCACAGCCCAAGCCGCGGCTCCAGCGGTGCGCCCCGGAACGTGTACCCCGTGTCCGACGCAAGCGTCCAGGCAAAGATGTCACGGTCGCCGAACGTTCCCCACTGCGCCACGCCCTCCACGTTCCAGTCCCACCCCAGCGAGTCCCCGAACACCCGGCTGCCCGCCGAGTGCCGCAGTTCGTCCCCCGAGCCGTCGGCAAACTCCGCCTCCGGGCGGCGCAACCCCAGGTAATACACGTCGACGCCCGCCTTCCCCGTGCCGGTCAGAACCGCCGGCGCGGGCGTCGTGGCGTACACGCCCCAGAAGCTCACGTGATCATCGCCCCAGTCGTCCAGTGAACCCTTGTCGTCCTCCACCGGTCGCGCAATGAAGGCATCGATCCGCACCCCGCCGGCCTCGGTCAGCACTCGCACGGCGTCGAACGCGCGCCGCACGTTGGGAGACTCCCGCACGGAGATCAGCCGCTGCGACCCGTACAGCATCTCCTGCCGACCCACGCGCAGCGTGAGCGTGCCCGACCCTCCCCCCTCGCCCGCCCGCGCATCGCCGAACAGCTGGTGCACGTCCAGCCGGTTCTCGTCCACCGGTCGAGCCCCGCCCTCCCGCCAGTCCGCCAGGCTCGCCTGCAACTGCCCGAACGCCCGCAGCGATTCGCCCAGGCGCACGTCCGCGTGCAGCAGGTACCGCTGCAACAGATACCCGTCGTCGTCCGAGGCGTCCGGATCCCACCGATAGTTGCGGTAGTACTCGTACCGCCACCGCGCCTCGCCCCCGAACGTCAACCGCGCCCGGCCCTCGTGGTCCAGCCCGATGTCCTTCACCACGTCCCACCCATCGGTCCGTAACGATTCGTCCCGCAGGAAGGTGTAGTCCTCCTCGTACCGCAACTTGGAGTATCCCGGCCGCGCCGATGGCTGATCCGTCCCCTCCCCGATGGGGCCGACCACCGCCACGCCCAACGACGCCGCGATCACGCCAACCAGCACGAGCAGCTTCCGCTTGCATCGCTCAGCCCGTCATGGCCAAGCGGCCCACATCCTCCCGCGGCCGCAACCATCCCCGCCGCACCGCCATCGCCGCGTCCCGCTGCGGCCCGCCAATGCCCGCCGTACTCCCCCACCGGCGACCACGACGGCAGAACCGGAATCGCCGCCGGCCCGTAGTCTGCAAACGCGCCGGCCCCGTACACCACCTTCCCGTCCATCACCGTGAGCACGCTCTCGATCCCGCGGATCCGCTCCGGCGGCACCTCGAAGTAGTCTTCGCTCAGCACGCACAGGTCCGCGAACATCCCGGGCGCGAGCTTCCCCTTCTTCTCCTCCTCGCGGCTGAACCACGCGCTGCCCCCGGTGTACAGCCGCAGCGCCGCCTCGCGCGACAGCGCCGCACCTTCGGGGTAGAGCGTCGTCCCCCCCACCGTCCGGCCCGTCACCAGCCACGACAACGCCGTCCACGGGTTGTAACTCGCCACCCGCGTCGCGTCCGTTCCCCCGCCCACCGGGATCCCCATCTCCAGCATCCGCTTCACCGGCGGCGTCCGCTCCGCCGCCTTCGCCCCGTACCGCTCCACGAAATACTCCCCCTGGAACGCCATCCGGTGCTGCACCGCGATCCCGCCCCCCAGCGCCTTCACGCGCTCCAGGTTCCGGTCGCTGACCGTCTCGCAGTGGTCGAAGAACCACCGCAGGTCCGCGATCGGGGCGTCCCGGTTCACCCGCTCGAACACGTCCAGCGCGCGGCCGATCGTCTCGTCGTACGTCGCGTGCAGCCGGAACGCCCACTTGTTCCGCGCCAGCAGCCCCACCACGCCCTCAAGGTCCGCCTCCATGTTCGCCGGCATGTCCGGACGCACCACCCGGAAGTTTTCAAAGTCCGCCGCCGAGTACACGAGCATCTCCCCAGCCCCGTTCAGCCGCAGCAGCTCGTCCCCCTGGTACATCCGGTTCGCCGCCGCCCACGCCGCGAAGTCCTCCTTCTCCTTCTGCGCCCGCTGCGTGAACAGGTTGTACGCGATCCGCACCGTCATCTCCCCGCGCCGGTGCAGCTCGTTGATGACCGCGTAGTCGTCCGGGTAGTTCTGGAACCCCCCGCCCGCGTCGCACGCGCTCGTCACCCCCAACCGGTTCAACTCCCGCATGAAGTGCCGCGTCGAGTTCATCTTGTGCTCGGGCGGCAGCGTCGGCCCCAGCGACAGCGTCTTGTAGAGGATCAGCGCGTTCGGGTTCGCCACCAGCACGCCCGTCGGCGTCCCGTCCTTGTCCCGCTCGATCAGACCCCCCGGTGGATCCGGCGTGTCCTTGGTGTACCCCACGAACCGCACCGCGGCCCGGTTGAGCAGCGCCCGGTCGTACAGGTGCAGGATGAACACCGGCGTGTCGGGCGCCGCCTCGTTCAGCTCCTCGATCGTCGGCAGCCGCCGCTCGGCGAACTGCCACTCGCAGAACCCGCCCACCACCCGCACCCACTGCCCCGGCGGCGTCCGCGCCACCTGCTCGCGCAACATCCGCATCGCGTCCGCCAGGCTCGGCACGCCATCCCAGCGCAATTCGAGCGTGTAGTTCAGCCCGCCCCGGATCAGGTGCAGGTGCGAGTCGTTGATGCCCGGGATCACGCGCCGCCCGCCCGCGTCGATCACCCGCGACCCGGGCCCGAGCATCGCCAGCACCTGCGCATCGCTCCCCACGCCCAGCACGCGCCCGCCCGCGCACGCCACCGCCGTGGCCGCCCGGCCCGCGCCGTCGAGCGTCGTCACCTTCGCATTGACGATCCCCAGTGTCCCGGCGGTCGGCTGCCACCCGGCAGCCCGCCCCGCACCAAGCGCGCCCATCGCGCCCAGCGCCTGCGCCCCCAGCACGCCCGCCGCACCCCCCGCCGACGTCCGCAGAAACCCGCGCCGATCCATCATGGCAACCACGCTCCCGGCCGCCCGCACAAGCGAGCGGCCCACGTCACCGCTCGCGCACGCCAGCCTCGGCGCCCGCGCGATCGCTTCCTCCACCCATCCCCTCCGCGTCCCTCCGCGCTCTCTCGCGTCCTCCGCGTACGTCTTCGCCTACTTCCCCTTCGCCCGCGTCACCGCCTCATGGCTGTGGAACACCTCGGCGTACGCCGGGAAGTGCTCGATGAACAGCTGCGCACTGCCCGGCCCCGTCGGGTTCCGCCAGTCGTACAGCATCTCGCACGAGAGCGCGAACCACGTCCCCATGATCGCCCCCGCGTCCTGCATCCGCATCAGCGACGCCAGCTGCGCCTGCTCGCTCATCGTCCCCGACGCGTCGGTCACCACGTACACCTCGTACCCCGCGTCCAGCGCCGACAGCGCGCAGAACGCCACGCACACGTCGGTCGTGATCCCCGACATCACGATCTTCTTCCGCCCCGTCTTGCGGATCGCTTCCACAAAGTCCGCGTTCTCCCACGCGTTGATCTGACCCGGGCGCGAGATCATCGGCGCCTCGGGCAGCAGGGCCCGGACCTCCGGCATCATCGGCCCGTTCGGCCCGGTCTCCGCGCTGGTCGTCAGCACGCACGGCACCCCGTGCAGCTTCGCGAGCTTCGCCAGCCCCACCACGTAGTTCTTGTACTCGACCGTCGGCGTGTCCGCCACCAGGTTCATCAGCCCCGTCTGGTGATCGATGAACGCGAACACGCAGTTGTCCGGCGTCCACCGCTCCCGCTTGCCCCCCGGCGCCCACATCGCCGACCCGCCCGGCGTCTTCGCCCCGCCCGCCGCGTCCCCGGGCTGCGCCATCGCCTCCAGCGCGCCGGTCTCCCCCCACCGCCCCGCCGCCACACCCGCCACAACGCCCAACGCCACGAGCACCACGCCGGACGGAATCATCGCGCGCTTCATCGATCGGGCTCCTTCACGCCGCCGCGCCGCCCCACCCCCCGCCGCCAGGCGCCGGCTACCGGTTCTAAGCGTGACCACCGGACACCCTTCGCGCCGGTCGCCGCGCCGTACGGCGAGGGGTGAGCCCGGAACAACATGAGCCGTCCTTCACCATCATGCCGCCGCGGGGTTCATGCCGCAACGCACCCTTTCAACCGCCCCTCCTTGCTCATCCCACAGGACCCCCATGCCGCCCACCACGCTCACCCCGTTCCCAGGTACCCCTGCCTTCCGCACCCTTTGCGGGCCCGGGGAGTCGCCCCGCGCCGGCGCCTCCACCCCAAAGCCCGACAAGCCCACCGACCCACCGTCGGGCTCCTGGTCGTCGCGCCGCCCCGTCGGCAAGCCCGTCTCGCAAACCGCCGCGGCCCAGGAAGGCAAGCCCAAGATCCCCGCGCCCCCCGGGACACCCAGCCGCTTCGCCCTCGTCGGCCTCGGCAAGCTCACCGTCGAGGAGATCCTCCCGGCCCTGCGCCTCAGCACAACGTGCCAGGTCTCCGCCCTCGTCACCGGTAACCCCGACAAGGGCCGCGCCGTCGCCGACTTCCTCGGCCTTCCCCACGACCGCGTCTACGACTACGCCGACATCTCCCGCTTCGCCGACGACCCCGCCATCGACGCCGTCTACATCGCCACCCCCAACGCCCTGCACGCCCGCGACGCCGTCCCCGCCCTCAAGGCCGGCAAGCACGTGCTCTGCGAAAAACCCATCAGCACTACCCTCGCCGACGCCGACGCCATGATCGACGCCGCCGAATCCGCCGGCCGCAAGCTCATGGTCGCCTACCGCGTCCACCACGAGCCCATCAACCTCGCCATCCGCGACATGGTCTCCCGCGCCCGCTACGGCAAGCCCCTGCTCGTCACCTTCGATGCCTGCACCGACGTCGGTGACGCCCCCCAGCACCGCCTCGACCCCGACCTCGGCGGCGGCGGCTCGCTCTTCGACATCGGCATCTACGCCCTCAACACCACCCGCTGGCTCCTGGGCGAAGACCCCGCCGAAGTCTCCGCCATGCGCCAGGATCTCCCCGGCGACAAGCGCTTCCGCACCGTCGAGCCCAGCATCGCCTTCCAGCTCCGCTTCCCCTCCGGCGCAATTGCCAACTGCACGTCCAGCTTCGCCACCCCGCGCGTCAACCGCTACCGCATCATCTGCGAGGATGGCTGGATGGGGATGGACCCCGCCACCCACTACCGCGGCCTTCGGGGCGAGCACGGCGACGACGACCAGCACGTCCTGCTCAAAGACCCACAATCCGTCAACCAGTTCACCGCCGAGTTCGAGCACTTCGCCCGCTGCATCCAGGACGACACCCCCGTCGAGTCCCCCGGCGAGGAAGGCCGGCGCGACGTCGACCTCATCCTCAAGATCTACGAGGCCGCCCGCACCGGCCGCACCGTCACCGTCACCGACTGACGCTGCCACGCCGCGGCATCCGCTGGTGGCCCAGGCGTCCGCCTCTGCTCATCCTCACGCTCTCCGATGCTCGCCCGCCCAGCCGCGCCCAGGTCCCCGCCGCCGGCCCCAGCCCCCCGTCTAGCCTTCGCCCCATGCCCCCGCTTCTCACGGCCCGCGGCATCGCCAAGCACTTCGCCGCGCGAACCCTCTTCACCGGCGTCTCGCTCAGCGTCAACGACGCCGAACGCCTCGCACTCATCGGCCCCAACGGCGCCGGGAAAAGCACCCTGCTCAAGATCCTCGCCGGTCTCGAAGACGCCGACGAAGGCGCCGTCTCGCTCCCCAAGGGCGTCCGCGCCGCCTACGTCGCCCAGGCCGACACCTTCCCTCCCGGCGCCACCGTCCGCTCCGCCGTCGAATCCGAACTTGAGTCCGCCATGCGCGCCGGCCGCGTCCCGCACCTCCACGACCACCACGAACTCGTGCTCGCCGCCGAAATGACCCTCCAGCGCGTCGGCGCCGGCCTCGCCGACCGCCTCGACGCCCCCTGCGACGCCCTCTCCGGCGGCCAGCGCAAGCGCCTCGCCATCGCCCGCGCCCTCGCCCAGCAGCCCTCCCTGCTGCTGCTCGACGAGCCCACCAACCACCTCGACATCGAGGGCATCGAGTGGCTCGAAGAAACCCTCACCTCCGCCGGCGCCGGCAGCGGCGCCCTCGCCAGCGAAGGCCCCTTCGCCTCCATCGTCATCACCCACGACCGCGCCTTCCTCGAAGAAACCGCCACCCGCATCGTCGAGCTCGCCCCCTCCTACCCCGAGGGCACCTTCTCCGTCGAGGGCGGCTACGACCAGTTCCTCCGCCGCAAGCACGAGTTCCTCGAAGGCCAGGCCCGCCAGCAGCAGGCCCTCACCGCCCAGGTCAAGGAAGACCTCCGCTGGCTCGGCCGCGGCGCCAAGGCCCGGCGCACCAAGAGCAAGTCCCGCATCGACGCCTCCTTCCAGCGCATGGACGAACTCGCGGAACTCAAGCTCCGCAACGCCCCAGCCCGCGCCGCCCAGATCGACTTCGCCGCCACCGAACGCCAGACCCAGAAACTCCTCGTCGGCCGCGGCCTCAGCAAGACCCTCGGCGGCAACAAACTCTTCGAAAACCTCGACATCCTGCTCACACCCGGCTCCAAGCTCGGCCTCATGGGCCCCAACGGCGCCGGCAAGACCACCCTCATCCGCCTGCTCACCGGCGAACTCGACAGCGACCCGCCCACGCCCCAGATGCTCCGCGACGAGGCCGCCATCGCCGACCAGCTCCCCCACGGCACGCCCCCGCTCGGCACCATCAAACGCGCCGACCGCCTCCGCACCGTCCTCTTCAGCCAGCACCGCCGCGAACTCGACCCCAGGGCCACCCTCGCCGACACCCTCTCCCCCACCGACGGCGTCGTCTACCGCGGCCGCATGCTCCACATCGCCACCTGGGCCGGCATGTTCCTCTTCTCCAAGGACCAGCTCCGCACCCCCGTGGGCTCGCTCTCCGGCGGCGAGCAGGCCCGCGTCCACATCGCCCGCCTCATGCTCGAGCCCGCCGACGTCCTCATCCTCGACGAGCCCACCAACGACCTCGACCTCGCCTCCCTCGACGTCCTCGAAGAAAGCCTCGAGGAGTTCCCCGGCGCCGTCGTCCTCGTCACCCACGACCGCGACATGCTCGACCGCCTCGCCACCCGCATCCTCGCCCTCGACGGCCGCGGGGGTGCCGCCTACTTCGCCGACTTCCCCCAGTGGCAACGCATCAGCCGCCACCGCACCGCCGCTTCCCCCCCCGTCCCCACTTCCACCCCCACCCCCACCCCCGCGTCCGCGCACGCACACGCCCCGACGCCCCCACCCGCGCCGTCACCCAGACCCAAGAAGCTGAGCTACAAGGAGCAGCAGGAACTGCTCACCATCGAGCCCGCGATCGAAAAGGCCGAGGCCGACCTCAAGCACCTCGAAGCCGAACTCGCTTCCGACGCCAACCGCGCCGACCACCGCAAACTCGCCCAGCTCGGCCAACGCCTCGCCGACACCCAGACCCGCCTCGAAACCCTCTACGCCCGCTGGCAGGAACTCGAAGAGCGGAAGTGACGCCGCCTGCGAAAGCGCCGCCTCAAGGACGCCGGACCTGAGGCTCGGCGAAGGTCCGGATGCTCCCCGAGCCCGCATCAGCCGGCAGAGCTCCCTCGACACTGTTCTCACGAGGCAGATCGCAATTCAGTGCCACGCGCACGGGGCCGAGGCGATTAGACACGCCGCATCCCTCGCATTCGCAGTGACCTTGCCACTCCCACGTCGCTAGACATTCACTCATCACTCGCTCTGAGCGTGCATACGCGACATTCGTGACTCGATGTCCCATTGCTCCGGATGACACACTTCGCAAGGCACTCGATCCTTGTCTTCGCCATCCATGCGTGGCACCAGCGAGAACACCAAGTGTTCAGCGCCCTCAAGCGAGGTACACCCGGTTCGGTGGTACTTTTCCATCCCAGGTTCCATGGCAAAGCACCCGTCGCAACTGCTCACATCGATTCGATACGCCGCGCCCAACTCGTTGAAGCCGACGGGGGGGTCAAGAGTGACAACAACCTTGACGCGCACTTCGTCCGACTTTGGCAGTGGTCCATCACCCGTAAGTCGCTGAAGCAGCGCCTTTGCTTGATCTGGAGGCAACTCGCCCACTGTCGTTTCGGGTGTAGTGGGACTTTCGGATGATCGACTGAATACCTTGGCTGCTTCGGCGACAATTATTGAGCCGGTATTGCGATACGGACACCGTACAACGTCCAGGCCGTCCCATTGACCGATTGAAACCCCCTTCCACTCAGGGTTCCGTTTGACCTCTGCGCCCCAAAGGGGCAGGCGAAACAGAGCGCACGCGAATCTCTCTTGCGGAGGTAGGACAATCAGGTCGGGGTTAAAGCCCCTCGCGACCAGTGACTCCCGTGCTGCGTTCACGGCATTGGGCAAATCCAGCATAGAATTGAGCCGTAGTTCAACGCTTAGCGCACGCTCTAAACCGTGCAGCAACGCCTGAGCCTCACGCGTGGCAATGTGTTCGCCTATCACCCCCCCGTAGCTTCCCGCCCAATGAGTGCGCTCCAAGAAGAAATCTCTGGGCAGAGAAACCGTGTTCACGACACGTGAAGGTGCACTGGTAGCTGGAGGCTTGATGCCCTTTGCCCCCAACATCGAAAGCCACACCCTGTGCCGCACAACGCCCTTGGCAATATCACCCTTCAATAGTTCCACTCGTGTCGCTCCCAGCGGGGATTGGATGATCGTGCGCATTGTCAGCACGTCGGCGGCCCGCTGTCGCGCTGCAATGAAAGCCACAAGCTTGTCTCTGTTGTTAGAACGATCGTCGGCGGGCACCGCCGTTGGAATCGCTAGCGTCAGGCCGTCGATGCGCTCAGCCAGATCCGCCATTGCCCAAAGCTGTATGGGCGGCGCGATCGCGTCAAGCATTTCCTGTTCGTACTTGTGCGCATCGCGACTGGCCAGCAGCGCGAGCAACAGACCGTCCGAGATCCATGGCGCTCCGCCATCGGAAACGTACGTGATTCCCGTTCTCCGCTGGTCGGCCTTTAGGTCCCATCGTGCACACCCGAGCGCATGGTCAATTCGCGGGTCAAGCGATGACGCGCCATGATACAACTCCCACAGACGCACGAGGTAGTGGCGCGGTGGCACGCTGCGAAGCAAGTCCGTCAGGACTGTTCTCGCCGCATCGCTATGCGTATGCGATTCGCGAACCATGTGGATGCACCACCCAATAATCACGATTCGGGCGTACTCTGCCCGTGTCACGGAAGTTTCGTTGGCAGGTGGATTATCGTACAGACGGCCTCGGAGGCCACGTTCTGAAGTTCGGAGTATCCGGTCGATAAAGTGAATGGCACCAACGGCCTCCCCCGCTTCCACGGCCCATCGGGTCATCAACAGCGCAGCCGATACGACCATCTCCTGCATGGTCCGTTCAGTAGCGGCATCTTCACCGACATCAGCGACTTCGCCTGTGTCATCTTCATCCTCATCATCAGCTTTGACCCCTGACAAGAAGGAGCCAAGCCGACTGTCAAAGCGAGCGGCCGCTCCGCTACGGAGAGTTTCGGATTGCAGCGCAAGGCGAAACGCGTAGGGCAGGATTTGCATCGTCTCGGCGAACAACAAGTGCGCGTGATTGCGGTAGGCATCTGTGGCAATGTAAGAGGCGGCGTCTACCGCCTCCCAGTACGTAGAGGCGTCTTCGGACTGGGTCGCGGCTTGCACCACATCTCCGAGATCAATTTCCAGGGGACCTACAAAGTGGTGGGCACGCGGCATCAAGAACTGCGGTCGATGTGGGCGGGCCCGACGGCCGGTGATCGCCAACCACTCCCCCACGAGCGTACGGAAGTCTGCCAGTCGCAATTTGAGCAGCACTGCGTCTCCCGCGTGAGCGAGACGGACCATTTCCGCCTGCAATCGCGAAAAGAACTGTCTGCTATCGGCATCCGAGTGCAAAGGAGGCCCAAACACAAACAGTCGACTGGACAGCGCGTCAATTTCCGACTGTACACGCCTCGGTATGAGCTGGTCCAACGTCATTTGCTCGGGCGGTGAGTCGGGTTCCTCCGATTCGAAGAGGACTCGGGGAGATGGACGTCGTTGCGGCGCGTAAAACAATGCGCCGCGAACGTCTGCGTCGAGCGTCGGAGCGGTGAGAAGGGCGAACTCCACCGCTTCGCGATATGGCCGAATTATCTCGAGCAGTGCTCGCAGTGCATGAACATCAACGTCGACAACGGGCAACGTCGCCCCTCGGCCGGCGAACCTGTGGTCCTTTGGTGTGAAGGAGAAGTGGCCGGCATACGGATTGACGGTAAGGCCAGAGTCCTTCAACAGCGCGGCCAGGGCAACTGCCGTAGCCTCCACGTGTTCGTCGTGACGCGCGTTCGTCCGTAGAGTCGCGCGGATGACGGGAATGGCTGCGGTGATATCTGCGCCGCTGAGAGACTCGATGACGCGGCACATCAGCCCGAGACCAAGCATGACAATGCTGCCAAGCAGCGCCACATTGAACCACAGCAAGTAGCTAAGTGCTCCTGATTCAAAGAGCACTGCCGGTATCGGGGCAAGAGCATTGGCTAGCCCCACCGACGCAGCAAGGGCGGCGATTGTAAAGACATGGAACCGCCGCGAGAGAAACGGCACGTATGCCCAGCCGCCATCAGGGCGATCCGAAGCGAGGCCGATCGCGAACACAACAACGGTGACGATTGTGGCAAAGACGCCCCCCGCCACTTGTGCAAGAGTATTGAGCGTCGCAATACCACTGGAATCGAGCTTTGCGTGCGGCCACAGTCGATCGGCGCACCATGCCATTGACACCCACATGGCGGTGGTGGTGATGCACAACTTCGTGGCCTGACCTGCCGAGTGTTGGTGCCAAAGCCACTCGTTGAATCGCTGCCACCGGTCGCCCGGACCATTCGCCATCCGCGTGCCTGGGGGGGGTGAGGTTGTGGATGAAAGAAGGCGGGCGTGCCCAAGCTTGCCCATTCGTCGATCAAGGGCATTGAGTAGGCAAGATCGCAAAAAAAGCTTGGCAGGCAAGTATCGATAGCACCGGGTCACAAGGCCGAGTCCAAAGGAATCTCGGGTGCGGCCCGTGTCCACGGGAAGTTCAGGTTTCGGTTCTGTGGGCGTCACACCCGCCAGTCTACTGGCGCTGACCCTCATCTCCAATCCCTGCAGATTCCCCCGGGCATCCCTCACCTCACTGGCGGGCCCGAACCCAAACCCTTACCTCGAATCCCGCACCCGCCGCCAATCCTTCCCCGTCTTCCCGTCCGCATACCCCCACACCGTCACCGGCACGCGCCGCACCCCGAACTTCCGCGCTTCCTCGTGCGTCGCGAACAGCACATCCAGCCGCTTGCCCTTGATCGCCCCGCCCCGGTCCAGCACCGGCACGATCCGCCCCGAGTCGTACCCCGGCACGCTCACCATCGAGCCCAGCGGCAGGATCCGGGTGTCCGCGGCCACCAGCCGCATGTTGTTCGTGCTCACATGGTGCAGGCTCGACGTGATCCCGTCGTCCGTCCCCGCGCACGACCGCGCATCGGGCGAATACGCCGTCACCGTCATCCAGATCGTCCGCACCGGCTTCACCGGCCGCCCGTCAAACCACCGCGTCTCAAGATGATCCCCGCCGCCCGTGCCCGGCCGACCGACCTTCGCCCCATCCGACGCCGCGGCCGCAGGGGCCTCCACCACCATCACCTCATCCTCCGCCACCGTCAGCGGGTCGCGGATCGCCGACCACAGGTTCTCGGCCTCCGCCACCTGGGCGTCCACCACGCGCGACTCCACCGCCGCCAGCGGCGCAATCCCGCCCCGGCTCATCACCGTGTCCTTCGCGAACATGGCCGACCACACCACCGCGGCGAAAAACGCCGCGACACCCGCCATCTGCATCCCCCGCGCAAGCACCAGCCGGCGCCGAACCGCCGGCGCCACCATGGGGCGAGGACCCGCCGTGATCGTTCTTCGCATGTCGTTGTCCACCACCAACGGGTCCGGCAACCCCAAGCGCCCGTGGCTTGGATGCCGCGATGAGCCACCACGCTCTTCGCGACAAGGACCACCCTTTTCTGGGGGTCAATCGCCGTGCCCAACCACACATCGAGTGTACCCGCTCACCGCTGCAGCGTCTCATTCGGCCGCCGAACCGCCCGCTCTCCACACCCTCTCAACCGTCTTCACCACCCGAAACGGGCACATCGCCCGCCGCGCAATTGAAGCCGGTCCGCAACTTGTCCCGATAACCAGTCGGACGTCCCGAGTCCGTTCGGGGTCGGCTCTCTCTGAGCCTGTGTTATTCCCACCGAGAGGATTCCAGCCAAGACGCCTTATCCCTCCCAGACCGAGGAAAGGTGCCCACCGTGAAGACAATTGCGATCGTGAATCAAAAGGGCGGCTGTGGCAAGACCACCTCCGCCATCAACCTCGCCGGCGTCTTTGCAAAGCGTGGCCTGAGAACCCTGCTCGTCGACCTCGACCCGCAGTCCCACTGCGCCGCCGGGCTCGCCATCCCCGAACAGGGCGTCGAGGTCTCCGCCGCCGACCTGCTCGCCACCCCCGACCCGGCCACGCTCAATCTCTCGAAGCTCCTCTGGCGGGCCGCGGCCAATCTCGACCTCATCGCCAGCACCATCGACCTGGCCGGTCTCGAGTCCGCCCGCGGCGCCATCGCCCAGGTCGCCGACCCGCAGGCCCGCCTCAGCAAGGGCCTCGCATTCCTCTCCCCCCGCTACGACGTCTGCCTGCTCGACTGCTCCCCGTCGATCGGCCTGCTGACCTACAACGCCCTGGCCGCGGCCGACCTGGTCGTCATCCCCGTGGAAACCGCGTACTTCGCCCTGCAGGGCTCGAGCCGACAGGTCGGGATGATCCGCTCCCTCGCCCGGCGCCTGGGGTCGGCCCCCGAGTTCCGCATCCTGCCCACCCTGCACGATCCCAAGAACGCCCTGGCGGAAAACGTCCTGTCCGAACTGCACCGCCTGCACGACGGGCTGGTTGCCCCCATCGCCATCCGCTTCGACGCCAAGATCCGCGAGGCCTCGAGCTTCGGCCAGCCCGCGATTGAGTACGACCCCCGCTCCGACGGCGCGCTCGATTACGCCGTCGCCGCCGACTGGCTCGCCCGCTCCGTGCTGGGCCTCGTGCCCGTGCACGTGCCCTTGGCCGCGGTGGGCGCCCCCACCCACGCCCCGACCGGACCCGGCACGCGCGCCGCCGAGTTCGCCGAGCGGGCCCGCAAGATGATGCAGGGCCGGTCCGCCGAACCCGCGCGCCCGGTCGAGCCCGCCGTGGCCACCCTCAGCGCCGAAACTGCACACGACGACGCCCAGTGGCTCGGGGTCCGTGCCGACTCGGGCGAGGTGGTCTTCCGACAGGCATTGGCGCTCGGACGCGAAGTGAGTATCGTCGCAGACTTCAACGCCTGGTCGCCCGGCGAGCACGTGCTCAGCCCGAGCGCCGACGGCAGGGCCCTGGAGCTGCGCGTGCCCACCTCGATCACCGGCCTCGCCCCCGGCCAACCGCTCCGCTACCGCCTCGTCGTCGACGGCGTGTGGACGAGCGATCCGCACAACGCGCCCACCGACGGCTCGCCCGACTCGAGCGTTGTTGTGCCCCCCGGCGCCGACGCGCCGATCATTACTGTCGTGCCGTCCGATCGTCGGACGACCGTGTCATGACCGCACGCGCAACCTGGGAAGCGGCCGTGAGGGACTTTCCCGCCGGCGACCCGTTCGTGAGCCTCGTCGCGCCCAAGATCCGGGCGCTGGGTCTGGGTACGGACTCCCCCGGCGCCGACGCCCTGGGCGTCACGCCCCCCACCCCCGTCTCATTCGACGCACTCACCGACCTCTTCCTCGGCGGCGCCCCCCGCCCCGCCGACGGCCCGGCGCCAGGCGCCGTCGCCCCCAGGCACACCAACGGCACGCACCACGCCCAGCCGCACGCCGCGCCGCTCCGCGCACCCGGCGTCGAACTGCTCATCGCCGGACACCTCCCCGTCATGGCCTCGGCCTGGGTGCAGCAGTACGCCCGCGACCGCGCCACCGCCCTGGCCGCGCCCGTCGCGCTGGTCGACCTGCGCACCGGCCGCGCCTGGGTGCAACTGCTCGACCCCGCCGCCTCGTTCGTCGCCGAGCCCGGCGCCACCCTCGCCGCCGCCGTCACCCGTGTCCGCGCCGTCGCCCGCGCCTGGATGATCCGCGTCGACGAAGGCGACGAGTCCGCCCTGCGAGCCGGGCTCCCCGGCGCCGCCCTCACGCTGCTCAGCGGCGCCGACCAGGCCGCCACCGTCGGCGCGTACCGCACGCTCAAGCGACTCGCGGCCACGGGTCGCCCCGACCGCGTCCACGTCGCCGTCATGGGCGCTGACGCCGACCAGGCCGCGCACGCCATCGACCGTCTCGCCACCGCCGCCAAGACCTTCCTCAACATCGCCCTCGACGGCGCCGCCATCGCCGCACGCGTCGACGCTTCCATCCGCGCTGTCACCGCCTTCGCCGGCCCGCTCCCCGCCGGCGGCACGACCGCGGGCATCAAGCTCCTCGCCGACACGCTCGCGGCCGCGACCCGCGTCGATGCCGCCGGGCCGCAGCACGATGAGGACGACGACGAAGACGACGTGGTCACCACAGCGCCGCCCATGCCCGCGCCGTCCGCCGTTTCCCCGACCGGCGCCGCATCGGCCGCCGCCGCGCCGGCCCCGGTCGCGAAGACCTCGCCCGCCGACCCGCTCGATCAACCCCGGGCGGCCGCGCCCGTCGCGCCCGTCATGCCCGTCATGCCGGCTGGGCCGGCTCCGTCCTCCGGCCCGACCGCCGCGCCTATCGACGGGCTCGCCCCCGGCCTCGAGCCGCTCCCCGCCCGCTGCCCCGCGGCCCCGACCGTCCGCCTCGGCTGTGACGCCCAGGGCCGCCTGCACCTGGTCGCCATCGACCTCGCCCCCGCCGACGCTCCCGTCGGTCCGAGCGTTGAGCACCTGCTCATCGCCGGCGCCTGGGCGAGCGAGAACGCCGAACTGCTGCGCCTGGCCTTCCCGCGCCTGCGCCACAGCCCCGGTCCGTCCAGCCCGCCCGTGCTGCACCTCGCCGTCGACCAGCCCAGGCGCGTCCGCCACCTGCTCGACACGCCCGTGCGCCTGCACGTGCTCGCGGCGGCCGCGGACACGCACGGCTGGGTCGCGCGAGCGTTGAACTGAGCCCGCGTCACCGGAGTCCGGGGCTCTGACCGGCGCCGGGTACTTCTTCGCCGGGGCCGCCGCGTCTCCACGCCGAAGGCCTGCTCCTCAGCAGCCGGCGCGTGGAGGAGGCTCTGCGGCGACACCGCAGGAGAGCGCGACTTTTACCACTCCCATCGCGTTGCCGATGGGACATCGAGACCGAACCGTTGGCGGCACGACCCCCGCCGAATCAGTGCGTGAACTTCCGCGAGAGCGCGGGGAACCTCCGAGCGAGGTCGGCTTCAACCCACCGATCGCCCGGCGGCTTGCCGCTCTCTCGTCTCGGCGCAAGCCCGAGTCCCGCGCCGGTCAGCTCTTCGTGCACCTCCTCGGGCAGGTCGAGCAGCGACTCGAATTCGTAGTCGCCGTCCTCGCCGAACTTGAGCCGCGCGGACGCCAGGCTTTGGGGGTCCTTCAGCGCCGCCTCGAACACGGCGCGTCCCTGCGCGACCAGCCATGCTCGCCAGTGCTCGAAGCCGCTGTCGGAGCAGCCGCCGTTCATGAGGTACGCCGCACCCCAGAGGTCCCAGGTGTAGGCCTTGGCGACCAAGTCCGACAACCGCTGCGCAAACGCGGCCAAGCGGGACGGAGGAAGCCGTTTGAGGCGGCGGCGGAGCGCGTCGAGCATCCGCTCCTTGTCGCTTCCGGCGGAACGACGGGCCGAGTCGATCAGATCCCAGAAGGGGCCTAAGGCCATGGGACGCGGCGGCGCGCCGATCGCACGCGGAGAATCGGCAAGCGCGTCGCCGCCCGCCGCAATCCGAAGCCGCTCGACGAGCGGCGGCACGGTGTCGGGATCGGGCAGGCCGAGGGCCTCGGCGACCGCACGCTCGAGGCTGCCGTACTCGCCGATGCTCTCAGGGCTACAAGGTTCCGTCCGAGCGGCAAGGCGATTACCGTACTCGTCCACGTACCAGAACTTCGTATCTAACCCCCGCGTGCCGACCTCGAAACAGTGCTGCGGCAATACATCGTCGTCTCGCAGCGGTTGGAGCCCGACTGGTACGTAATAGCCTCTCGACCATCCTCCACCATAGATCTTCTCGGGAGGAAAAAGTAGTTTGGATGGCAGCAGTGTCGGAGTCGGTCCAACGCAGGGAGCAACTATACTGTAAATGTACACAAGGTAGAATCCGGGAATGCGCGGATACGGTCCCTTGCCCCAGTATGGCACTGAAGCGCAGTCGTTCCGAATCACTCGGCCGTAGAGGTATCCGACGCCCTCGAACTTCATGGCAAAGATCTCGCCTACTGGGCGAAGTCCTCGGCTCGCCTTCAATTTGTGGAGGTAGCGGGGTTGGTACGCTGGTGCCACACTACCCTCCGATAGGTCGATACCGGTGCCTTCACCGCTTCACCGCATCGATTCTACCGCTTGCGGTAGTGCCAGGCGTCAACCACCCCGCTGTTCTAGACGACGCATCTGCAGCACGTGATGGCCCGCGCTCAGGTCCCGCTTCACGTGCTTGTCGCGGGGTGTTCCGCGGGTCCACGGGCCGTCCAGAGATTGACTTGCCAACGAGGTGACCGCTGAGCAACGAAGATGACGCAACATGTTCGATCTGCGGCGAGCCGTCTCCGCACCTCAAGCCACGCCTGTGGTTTCGATCATGGACCTGGATGATGGTGGGCCTCCCGCCCACCGAGCGCGAGTGGCTTTGCCCTTCGTGCAGCACCGCTGAGCGCCGCCAAAGTCAGCTCTGCGCTCATCCTCGCAGGCGTGATCATCACGGTCCTTGTGGCTGTCTACTACCTAATCTAGCCATTGAGGGTGAGCGCTGCGCCGAGGGTGCCCGCGAACCGGCGCTTCGCCGGATCGCGGCCGGTGGTCATGGTGATCCGGTTGAAGCTCGGCGAAGCAACGCGACGCCATAGGCGCAATGTCCGCCGCCGCGCTCGCTCATCGTCCTCGCGTCCCCCTCCGCGTTCCTCCGCGCCGCTCCGCGTCCTCCGCGTACCTGCCTTGTCCTGCTCCAGCACGCTCCCCCCGCTCCTGCGGCACCTCTCCCGGCCCGTACGCCGGCAACCGCTGCGCCGGGATCGTGGTGAGCAGCGACAGCACGCCCAGCGCCACAAACCCCATCTTGAGCGCCCACAGGCGGGACGACTCGTTGATCCGCACCGCCTCGGCCACCTGCTCGGGCGTCGCGGTCGTGCGCGCCAGCCGCTCCGCCAACCGGTCGTTGCTGACGAAGTTCACGCTCGTGAGGTCGAGCTGATCGCGCAGCTCGTCGGTGATGATCGGGCTGGCGCTCACATACCGCATCACCCCGGCGCCCAGCACGCCCACGAGCAGCGCCCCCATGAGCGCCGTGCCCACCGATGACGAGAGATTGTTGATCGCGGCCCGCAGCGCGCCCACGTCTCCGGCGAGCTCCTTGGGCGAAGCGCTCACCAGCACGTTGAGCAGCAGCGTCGCCAGCGCCCCCTGGCCCAGGCCCGTGGCAACGAGCCCGATCACGATCGGAATCGAACTCCAGTCGTTGCGCACGACCCACGCCAGCCAGAACGCGCCCGCCCCGACCATCACCATCGCGACCGTGGCGATCCGCCGCGGCGCAAACCGCGGGAACATCCGCACGACCAGGATCGCGCTCGCAAAGAACGCCAGCATGAACGGCATCGTCGCCACCGCCGTCTGGAACGAGTCGCGTCCCTGCACGATCTGGATGTAGAGCGGCACCGCAAAGAACGTCCCCGCCTCCACCGCGCCCACGACGAACATCGTCAGGATCGCGGCCCGCTCCGAGGACGCCCGCACGATCCTCAGGTCGAGCAAGGGAGACGCCCCCGCGTCAGACCGCCGGCGCGTCCAGACAATGAACGACGCTCCCAGAACCAGACCCACGCCGATCATCCACGGCGCGGGCGACGTCCCCAGCACGTCGAACGGCGCCGCCGGACGCGCCCGCCACGCGCCCCAGGTGCTCAGGCTGTTGAGACCCAGCGTGAACACGAGGACGCCCGCCGCGGACAGGACCACGCCCACGACATCCACGTTCACCCGGCGCCGGGGAGACGCCCCGAGCATGGTGCTCAGCGCGAGGGTGACGCCCGCGATCAGCGCCAGCAGCCCGAAGGCGACGCGCCAGCTCACGAACCGCTCGAGAACCCCGATGATGAGAAGCGCCAGCACTCCCGCCGACGACCGCGCCGCCCCCAGCCACCCGAACGCCTCCGACTGCTGCCGCCCGTGGTAGTGGCTCGCGATCAGCACCACAAGCGTCGGCCGCAGCGCGGCCCCGCCGAAGCCCGCCACCGCCTGGGCCGCGAGCATGACGCCGACGCTCGGGCTGATCGCCATGAGCACCATGGCCCCGAGAAACAGCGCCGTGGCCAGTTGGAAGAACCTCTTGGAGCCGAAGCGCTCGCCGAGCTTCGCCCCCAGCAGGATGAACGCCGAGACGACCAGCGCGTGCACGACGATCGCCGTCCCCACCGACGTCGGCGGCGTGTGGAAGCTCGCCACCATCCCGCCCATCGAAATCGACAACGCCGCGAGGTTGAACGCCAGCAGCGCCTGCCCCAGCGCGACAACGACCATCGGCAACCACGAGGCTCGCGGCGTGGGCGTTGAGCCGTCGGTGGTGGGCATCGGCGAGAGTGTAATGCGATATCCGAGGGCGTGCCGCGCCTCCGGGGTGCCCGGCAACGGCCGCTCTGGGCCGATGCCGGCGGGGCGCACGCGAGCACCCCCCACCAATTCACACCCCATCCCGCATCAACGGGCACGTCATGCAGTGCCCACCGCCGCGGCCGCGCCCGAGCTCGGCCCCGACGATCTCGATGACCTCGACGCCCTGCTTGCGCAAGAGCGCGTTCGAATACGTGTTCCGGTCGTACGCCACGAGCACCGTCGACGCCGAAACGCCCAACTTCACGCGCACGCAGCGGCCCGCTCTCGCGAAGGCCCCCGCGAAGAAGCGCCGGGCTCTGCCCAAAACCGCAGAGCCCGGTGGCACGGCGCAAGGGGGTCCGACCCGGAGCTGGAGAACGGATCGGCGCCACGCACCCGTTAAGGTACTGGAGATCTATTGTCTACCAGGATAGCGAATTCAAAGGGACCAAGAACGCTTCCAGCTGGAGCCGTTACCTTCACTTGATGTGTACTCGCCTTCTTCAACGAAGACACATCGCCATCCTTATAGCACCACACAATATAGTACACGAACGATGATGACGGCGACGGAAGAACTTCCGACGCATCATCGACTTTCGTGGAACAAGGCCCAAAACCACGCATGGATCGCACCGTCTGGTTGCGAGACTTGTCGATTAACGTAATATCACCATCAAACAATGCCCCAGAATTAGGCACGTTAGTCGGAATGCCGACGATCAGCGTGAAGTTCCCGTTCGGTGTCCCGGAAAACTCAGCAGACCATTCGCTCTGACCGGATGCGCTACTGGTATCAAATACATACGCCCACTCGTAGCTGTCCGAACCCTGACCACGAGTCTCCTTGGCAGATCCAAGAAAGTTCGGCTTATTCGAACATGCGGCACCGGTGGCGACGATCACCGCAACTATCGAGACCATTACTGCCTTCACCATTTTGTCTCTCCGCAATACACAAACTTGAATAGGGTTCATTGGGCACGGGGTTGCCGGGAAACCGAGGCGACCATCCGGGAGCGCGACACCAATCCCGCGCCCTCATTGTGCGCAGGACCACGCTTCGTCGTGCCACCGGGCTCTGCGGCTTTGGGCAAAGCCCGGTGCTTCTTCGCGAGGGCCGTCGCTCCGCCGCGCCGGCCCCGTCGCACCTCACCCCGGTCCATCCCTACTCGATCACACCTGGTCGCGAATGAGCGGGCAGGTCATGCAGTGACCGCCGCCGCGCCCGCGCCCCAGCTCGGCCCCGGCGATCTCGATGACCTCCACGCCCTGGTTGCGCAAGAGCCCGTTCGAATACGTGTTCCGGTCGTACGCCACGACCACCCCCGGCGACAGCGCCACGTAGTTGTTCCCGCTGTCCCACTGCTGGCGTTCCTGCGCGTACGCGTCCCCGCCCGTCTCGACGACGCGCAGCGTCTTGAGCCCCAGCGCCTCGGCGACCACGCCGGTCAGCGGCTTCTCCTCCCGCCGAACGTCCAGCCCGCCGGCGCCCCTGCCCGGCCGCAGCGTGTACGCGTGGATCTGGTCCACGATCGGCGGGTACACGCTCACCACGTCGCGGTCGCACATCGTGAACACCGTGTCCAGGTGCATCGCCGCCCGCAGCCGCGGCATCGCCGCGACGATCACCCGCTCTACCGCGTTCCGCTTGAACAGCGCCGCCGCGAGCTGCGTGATCCCCTGGCGCGACGTCCGCTCGCTCATGCCAATGAGCACGGCCCTGTTGCCGATCACCAGCACGTCGCCCCCCTCCACCGTCGCCGATCCCAGGTGCGTCTCGGGGTCGCCCCACCACACGTTCACCCGTCCGGCGAAATCCGGGTGAAAGCGGTAGATCGCCGTCGTCAGCAGCGTCTCCTCGCGCCGCACCGGGAAGTACAGCGGGTTGAGCGTCACGCCGCCATAGATCCAGCACGTCGTGTCGCGTGTGTACAGCGTGTTGGGCAGCGGCGGCAGCAGGTACTCCGCCGGCCCCGCCGACTCGCGGACCATGCGCAGGTAGTCCGACGCCATCGCCTCGGGCAGGTCGTCAACCGAGAGCCCGCCGATCATGTGAGCCGCGAGCGTCGCGCCGTCGAGCGCGTCGAGAAATCCGCGCACGTCGTCGACGAGCCCGACGCCGACCTCGTTGGCGATCACCTGCCGGTCGAGCAGCCACGCCCTGGCCTCGGGGGTCTCGAGCGTCCGCGCCAAAAGGTCGTGCATCTCCACGACCTCCACGCCCCGCGCACGCATCACGCCGATGAATGCCTCGTGGTCGCGCCGCGCCGCCGCGACCCACGGGATCTCGTCGAACAGCAGCCGGTCGCAGTTGCTCGGCGTCAGTCGCGTGTGGGCAAGCCCCGGCGAGCACACCAGGACCTTGCGGAGCCGCCCGACCTCCGAGTGAACGCCCAAGGGACTGGGCTCGGTATGGGGGGCCGCGGGCATGTCGCTCTCCTTGTCAGGCTGCCCCCACCGCACGCCGCGCCAGTGTACTTGACCGCACGCCACCAAGGGCCTCGGGCCGCCAACAAGACCATGCCAAAAACAAGCCCGCCGCGCGACTCCCGTGCACGCGGCGGACTTGGGAGGTGTTGTCTGTCAGTTCCGCTACCGGAACGAAACTCGCTCGAACCGGGCCGTCACGTCCTCGGGGATGCACTCCGAGGCCGCGCCGGGGTTGCAGCACGTCTGCGCCGAGCACCGGGCCGGAGCCCGCAGGATGCACGTCGCAAACTCCTGGGCCTGGGCGTCGTCCAGCGGCAGTTCCGCCGCCGGGCCCTTCAAGCCCACCACGGTCATGCGTCCCGGCGTGCGGTCGCAGGTCATCATCAGGCTCAGCGCCACCAGTTCGGACGCCTTCACGTCCGACGGCGTCCGCCCGCGGCCCCAGTCGTGCTCAACCCACTTCACGCACTCAATCCCCCCGCCCTCATCCTCGATGATCGCCAGAAGCGCCCCGCGGATCTCCCCCGTGCTCTCGTACGACGCCGGCACAACCTCGCCCATCGAGTCGCCCGACGCCAATTCGCCGTTGAACGGCCACGGCAGCGCCGGCGGCCACGCCGCGCCCGTCCCCGACCACAGCGTCGGGTTGTCGATCGCCGCCGCGATTTCCTCCGGCATCGCCTTCGGACCGCCGCCCTTGGCGTACGGGGCCGGCGCCGCCTTCGTGCCGTTGCCCGCCGGCGTCGCCGGCGCCAGCAGCCCGCCCGGCGCCATCAGCAGCACCAGCGACGCCGCCGCCGCCGTGATCCCCGTCAGCGCCAACGCCGCCGTCCGCCCGATCGACCACCGACGCGATTCACGCGTGGGCGACCCGCCCGTCAGCCGCAGCGACGCCGGCGACGACGACAACGCGTCGATCGCCTCGACCTCCGCGGCCATCCGGATCAGGTTCTCAAGCTGGCGGTCGTCGAGCATCGGTGCACTCCCATCACCCGGGCCCGCAACGTGCGTCCCGGCGTCCTCCCGCTGCACCGCTATTCCCCCGCGCGGCCCTTGCGCTCGGCCCCCGCGTTTCCCGCCCCCCCCGCGTCGGACGAAAATCCGCCGAAATGCCCGCGCAACTTGTCCAGTGTCGCGCGCTTGCGGGCGTGGGCCGTGCTCGGCGCCACCCCCAGGGCCACCGCCAGGTCCCGATCCGACATCCCCCGCGCGATCAGCCCGAGAACCTGCACGTCCGCCTCCGTCATCCCCGGCATGTCCCCGCGCAGCGCCCGGCGGATCACGTCAAGCATCTCGGCGAGCCCCGCGGCGTCCTCCACCGGCGCCCCGTCCGCCGGTCCCTGGGCGTGCTCGTCGAACTCCGCCGTCGGCCCGGCACGCCCCTGCCGACGCATGTGCTGACGCCACACGTTCTGGGCAACCGCGTACACAAAGGTCGAGAGCGCCGACCGTTCCGGGTCGTACCGGCGTGCCGCCACCGCCTGCCACACCCCGGTCCAGGTCTTCTGAGAGAGGTCTTCCGCCACGTCGGCCCGCCCGCCGCAGCGCTCCAGGAAATGCCGGCGGATCCAAGGCCCAAGCCGGGTGTGGAAGGCCTCGAAGGCGGCCCGATCACCGGCGGCGATCGCGCGGTAAGCCGCCTGATCCGGGGACTGGGCTCGGCGTTCGGGTGGGGATGGTCCCATAACCTCGCAAGGACACCGCCCGGGTGAGAGTCGACCCGGCGTCGGACGCCGCCCGCCGATGGACTTCGGTCGTTGCGGCGCATGAACTGCAACGGGACATCATTGCCGCGTCGGCGCCGAGCGCACGGACGGCGGACGTCAACGACGGATTTGTCCCTCGCGCCGTGCGGCCCCATCTCGGACGCCGGCGTGACCGATGGAAGAAGTCCCCTCGCCGGGCGCTCGCCCGGCCTGTCGACCCGCATACCGAGCACCCTCACCCACGAACCGAGAATGGAGACGACCGTCATGAACCGTTCGACCCGCACGCGATTGCTGTCCGCCTCGCTCATCGCCCTGATCGCCGGCACCGCCCTCGCGCAGTCGACCGGGACCACGGCCCCCACCCCCAAGCCCACGGTCGCCCCCACCCCGGCACTCACCCCCGTCGCCCAGCCGCCCGCCGGCGGCGTGCCCGTCGGCCCGGCCGTGAACCCGCACGGCGGCGCGGTCCAGACCACCACCGACCTCACCAAGTGCGCCCTGCAGTTCGACAACGTCCGGCACGACTGGGGCGAGATCACCGACACCACCCCCGTCCAGCACACCTTCAAGTTCAAGAACACCTCCGACAAGGTGATCACCATCAGCTCCGTCCGCGCCACCTGCGGCTGCACCACCCCCCAGCTCAACAAGAAGACCTACAACCCCGGTGAAGATGGCGAGATCCCCGTCACCTTCAACCCCCAGAACCGCAAGGGCCCGCAGACCAAGAACGTCATCGTCGAGAGCGACGACCCCAACTGCGCCCGCATGGAGCTGACCCTCACCTCCAACGTCATGCCGCTCGTCTTCATCGAGCCCTCCAAGATCTTCTTCAACGAGGCCATGCGCGGCCAGGGCGCCACCCAGACCGTCACCGTCACCGGCCGCGAGCCCGGCTTCGACGTCACCGCCATCGAGGGCGACAGCCCCACCTTCAAGGTCACCAAGGTCAAGAGCGAGCCCATCCAGGAGGACGGCCGCACCATGACCCGCGTCACGCTCGAACTCGCGTTCAGCAAGGACGCCCCCATCGGCACCCACAACTACACCTTCGTCCTCAACACCAACGACCCCAAGGCCTCCAAGGTCAACATGCCCGTCGCCGGCACCGTCGTCGGTGAGGTCCGCGCCACCCCGCCCGGCATGCTCGTGCGCACCTTCACCCCCAGCACCGCCTTCCAGGCCCAGGTCCAGATCGACTCCCGCACCGGCAAGCCCTTCAACATCAAGTCCGTCGACGTTGAAGGCCCCTCCGACATGAACCTCGCCGTCGACTTCCAGCCCTCCACCCAGGACGGCAAGCCCGTCTTCCTCGTCACCCTCTCCGGCTCCACCCCCGCCGGCGAAGGCCAGTACCGCGGCGTCATCACCGTCGAAACCGACATGCCCGGCGAGGAGCCCTTCAAGTTCAACTGGATCGCCACCGTCCGCGCCAACCAGCCCCAGCAGGGCGCCGCACGGCCCGCCACCGCGCCCAACCGCGCACTCACCCCCGGCGCCACCAACCCCTCCCCCGCCGGCGCCCCCACCAGCGTCTCCCCCACCGCCCCCGTCAAGCCCGCCGGCGCCGCACCCGGCACCGGTACCGCCCCCGGGAGCGGCGCGAATGCCCCGAAGTGATGGCCTTGTTGACATCGCCGCCCGCGCCGTGACCATCGCGGCCGTCGGCACCGTGATCGGCCTGGTCGACTCCTCGATCCGCGGCCCGGTCAAGACCAAGCTCGACGCGCCGCCCCCGCTCGATCTCCCGAGCGGGGGCGGCCCCGTCGCGCCCGTCCAACCCCCGTCAACTCCCTCCGACGGGCCCACGCCGCCCACGCCAGGGCATCCCACGCCCGCCCAGCCGACACCGGCTCAGCAGTCCCCGGCCCCGGCCCAGGCCACGCCCAGCGAAACACCCGCACACGCCGCGCTTCCCGCCGGCCACATCACCGTCGCCCAGGCCAAGTCCCTGTTCGACCGCCAGGGGCAGTTCGTCGACTCGCGCAAGCGCGAGGACTACGAGGCCGGCCACGTCAAGGGCGCCATGCGCATGGAACTCGCCGACTTCAAGGAAGGCATCCCGGCGGTCGTCGAGTTCATGGTCAAGGATAAGGAAGTCATCGTCTACTGCATCGGCGGCCACTGCGACGAGTCCGAGGCGGTCGGCAAGCAGCTCAACCTGCTCGGGTTCACGAAGGTGTACATCCTGCACGACGGCTTCCCCGGCTGGCGCGACGCCGGCCACCCCGTCGAGACCGGACCCGGCCAATGGTGAACCTCAAGCACAGCCCCGTGAGCGAGGACGCCCTGACCGAGCGCGAGGCCCGCCTCCAGCGCGACGCCCTCGCCGCGGGCGACCCCCCCCCCTCGGCCCTCGCCTCGCTCCTGGGGGTCGTGAGCGTCCCGCTCCGGTTCGTCCTCGCGGGCGTCTTCCTCTTCGCGGCGTGGCAAAAGACCGGCTCCTCCGCCGCGCCCCAACTTTTCAGCGAGTCGGTCAGCGCCCTGTGGAACAAGTCGTACGCCAAGCCCCTGGGCTCGGTGCTCGACCACCTCTGGGGCGGCCCGCGCCCGGCGGGGGCCAAGCTCCCCGATCACCTCGTCCAGACCATCACCTTCGGCGTGCCGTGGGTCGAGATCGTCGCCGCGGTGCTCCTCATCCTCGGCCTGTGGACCCGCGCCGCCGCGACGGTCATCTTCACCATGCTCATCGGCTTCACGGCCATGTACGCGGCGGTCATCCTGCGCGGCGAGGATGTCAAGTGCGGCTGCTTCGGCGACCGCCAGTTGCTGTGCTCCGGCGGCGTCGGCTGGTGCCACGTGGGCCAGAACCTCACCATGGCCGCGATGGCCCTGGTCATCATGCTGACGACCCGGCACGTGCTGGCGCTCGACCGGCGGATCAGGCGGTGACGAGCCTCGCACGAGCCCTGTGCGCAAGCACAGGGTGCACCGTCCACGGGTCGTTTCACTCCGCTCGAGTGACGTCAATCCGCCACCGACCACCCTCCCCGAGCTCGCGCTCGGGGCTCGTTCGGTCCGGCACCCGGCTATCATCTCCACCCCCGTCGCCCGGCAGAACGGCCGTGTTGGCCGCTCGATCCCGGGCCGAATGACCATGACGGAGTTCGATCGCGTATGAGCCGCTTCAACCGTTTCACGCCGCAGCCCAAGATCAAGGTCGCCAAGGAATCCGCGTCGGGCAAGGCCTACGTGGACTACAAGGACGTGGAGACGCTGCGTCGGCTCATGAGCCCCAACGGCAAGATGTACGGGCGCAAGCGCATCTCGACGACCGCGCTCGAGCAGCGCATGGTCTCGCAGGCGATCAAGCGGGCCCGCTTCATGGCCCTGCTGCCCTACACCTCCGCCACGGTGTAAGCCCGACGCGAGCCGTCGAATCCCGATGCCGGACCCGAGGCTCGGCGAAGGTCGGGATCGCTCTGAATCGACATCCCCCAGCGCGGCGCGAGACCCTCGCGCCGCGCTGTCATTCCCGCCCGCTCCCGCCCCGGACCTGCCAACGATTGCGTGGCGGTCGCGAGCCGCGACTGGTCCACGTCAACACGCCGGAGGTTAGCGATGCCCTGCATGTACAACCCCACCGAGCGCGACTACCTCGGCCTCCGCCGCACGCTCCGCGTCCACGGCGACCGCGACGCCCGCATGCAGTCCGTCGTCGACGCGCTGTGGGCGATGATGGCCCCCACCGGCCTGTCGTGGATCGGGTTCTACCTCGGCGTCCCGGCCGCGAACGCCGCCGAGGCCCACATGATTCTCGGCCCGCGCCGCGACAAGCCCGCGTGCAGCCCCATCGGCGTCCACGGCGCCTGCGGCCGGTGCTGGCTCTCGAGGAAACCACTCGTCGTGACCGACGTCGCCAGGCTCGGCGCGGGCTACATCGCCTGCGACCCGCGCGACCGATCCGAAGTCGTCGTCCCCTGCTTTGACGCGGGGGGGGATGGCACGTGCTGGGGCGTGCTCGACGCCGACAGCTACGACGTGAAGGCGTTCAGCGAAGACGACGCCCTGGGCCTCGTCGCCGTGCTCGAAGACGCCGGCCTCACCGCCCGCGGCGTCACGGGGTTCGACGTGGACATCGTGTGACCCACGTCTTCCCGTTATGTCGTAAACGAGCCCACTGAACGTCTCCACAATCGCACTCTTGAAGTCTCGCGTGGCCCACGCGCACTCCGCGTAGAGGCAGCGCCGTGCGACCTTCGTCCGCCAATTCCTGTGGCACGACGGATTCGGTTCGTGTAGTCTCGTTGAGGGACACCGCGTTGGTCGAGGACCAAATGAGCAACGAGGCGAACGCAGATACGCCGCAAGGTGCCGGCTCGCAACATCGCTTGTTGCTCGGCGTGTCAATGCTGCTCTTCGCCATGGCGGCGTTGATTCTGGCGGCCACGATGCATGCTCGCTTTCGTGCAGCGAACGCTGCCGCCGCACAATACCCCAAAACGTCGATGACCGTGTCACTTGCCGCCGCATGGGGAGACGAGGATGCCCTGTACGTGCAGCTCGTTGTTGAAGGCCCCCAAGAGTGCGTTCGCCGGTTTGTCGAGACCGGCACGGCATTTATGTTCCAAACCGACGACGTCATCATCGCGCGGCGACGGGATTCAACTCGCGTGGACTTGGTGGCTCTTTCAAAGAACGTGGTGCCTGCTGAAGGCGAGCGACGGAACTACCCAAGACCATGGGTCTTGGAAAGCGTCGACGGCGCCGGAGGAGCGAGCGCCTTGGTCATCACCAAATACGTTCCCTACGGGCGTGAGCAGGGTGCCGACCAGGTGTGGTGGTCGCAAGTGCACTCGGTGCAACTGGCAGCCTCGGGCTTCTCAGCACTGTCGACAGATCCCGTATTCTCAGGAATCACGATTCGCCTCGATCCGAACGAGAAACCACTGCTTACGACACTGGTTGAACAGCGACTGATCCGGCCACCGACATCTGGGAACACGCTAAGAATTCCCCGCGGACCGGGACTCGGCCGGTCAGGCATGCGGAATTGAAGGGCGTCCCGGGGACTTGCCGCTGTGGGACATCGCTCACCGGCACCGTCAACACCTCCCGCTCGCGCGGGAGGCTCGGATCTGCTGAAGGCTCGGATCAATCGTGGCTCGGCTGCAACCCCACCTTCGCCGGATCAATCCCGTTCGGGTAGCTCGGCGGCACGCCCATGTACTCCAGCCCCCGCTCCATGATCCGGCGCACCACCGGGCCCGCCGCCAGCGAGCCGTAGTGCGTCTTGGCCGCGATCCGCGCCGGGCCCGGGTCATCGATCACCACGAGCACCACCAGCCGCGGCTGCTCCACCGGCCCGCCCGCGATGAAGCTCGAGTTGTACTGCCCGTCGAAATACCCGTCGCTGCCGCGTGGGCGCTTCTTGCCCTTGGGGGCCTTGCCCAGCGGGATCTCCGCCGTGCCCGACTTGCCGAACAATTCGTACCGCCACGTCGGCGGGTGCTGCTTGTCGGCCGCGGCCAGCTTGCGGTCCAGGTTCGCCACCACGCCCCGCATCGTCGTGCGCGTCAGCTCGGCAATCTTCGCCGGCAGCACGCGCTTGCCCGGGTTCGCCGGGGCCGCGCCGGGGGTGGGTGCGTCGGTCGCGCCCGCCGCGGGCGCCGCGAACAGCCGCAATTCCGGCATCGTCCCGGCCAGTTCGCCGCCGCGGCAGAACGAGCTGAACGCCCGCACCATCTGCACCGGCGTCACCGCGATCTCGTGCCCCATCGCCACCGACGTCTGCGTGAACTTCGACCAGTTCTTCGCGCTCGTCACCAGCCCGGGCGACTCGCCCGGCAGGTCGATGTTCGTCCGCCGCCCGAACCCGAACCGCAGCACCGCCTCGCGCATCTGCTGGTCGCTCATCCGGCGCGTGATCTTCGCCATGCCGATGTTCGACGAGTTCACCAGCACTTCCGCCCACGTCATCGTCCCCCGCCGCACCACGTCCGCGATGCTCCGCCCGTACGGCGTCGTCCACCGCCCGCTCTCGGTGTCCACCGTCTCCCCCGGGTCCGCCAGCCCCAGCGCCGTCGTCGCCCCCCACATGAACGGCTTGAACGTGCTCCCCGGCTCGTACACGTCCTCCACGCACCGGTTCCGCGCCAGCGCCGGGTGCGGCAATTCCGACGGCTCCTGCAGCGTGATGTACCGCGGCTTGGACCCCTGGCCGTTCCACGGATGGTCCCAGTCGTACGCCACCGCGTCCCGCGGCCGGCGCACGATGTCCACCATCGCCAGGATCTCCCCCGTCGCCGGGTCCACCACCACCGCACGCCCGCCCGCCGAGTCCGCGTCCTGGATCCCTTGCGTCAGCTCCTCCATCACGATCCGCTGCAACTCCAGGTCGATCGACAGCCGCACATCCTGCCCGCGCTGCGGCGGCGTGTACCCGCCCTGATTCACCCACAGCGGCCGCATGTACGCGTCGCGCACGAACTCGAGCTGCCCCGGCGAGCCCGCGACGTCCTTGTTCACCGCACGCTCGACCCCCAGGATGCCCTTGTGGTCGATGTCGACCAGGCCGACCAGCGACGCCGTGATGTCCTCCGCCGGATACCCGCGCACGCCGCGGAGTTCCAGGTGCACGCCCGGCATCTTGAGTTGCCGCACCGCCTCGAGCCGCCAGTCCTCGAGCACGCCGCCGATCGACACGTAGCGGTGCAGCGCCAGCCGCCGGTCCGGGTCGGGCTCGGCGCTGGCTTCTTCCTCCGAATCCGCGTCGGGCTCGGGATCGGGCGCGGGCAATTCGGCCCCCGCCTTGGCCGCGGCCGCCTCCGCCTCCTTGCGCCGCCGATCCACTTCCTCGTTGTGGGCCTTGCGCCGCTCGTTGTCCGCGATCTTGGGGATCAGGCGCGACGCCACCGTCTCAAGCGGCGTCCCCGTGGCCTCGGCCAGCGCCACCAGGGCCGCGTCCGGCGGCGAGGGGAAGTGGCTGGGGTCCACGAACACCCGGTACCCGAACCGGCTCGCCGCGAGCACCCGCCCGCGCCGGTCGAGAATGTCGCCGCGCAGCGCCGGCTCGGGCGCGCGGCTGATGCGGTCGTCCTTGTGCGCCACCAGCGCGGGGCTGGGCATGGCCTGCAGCTGCGCCACCCGCCCCAGCAGCACGAGCATCCCCAGCGTCAGCCCGCCCACGATGAGCATCGCAAAGCCATCGGCCCGCGACGCCGCGCCGGTTCCCCCACCACCGCCGCGCCCGCCCCGGCCAAAGAGCTTCCTCATCGCGGCGTGCCCCCGGCCGGCGCCGGGCGCGTGGGCGTTGCCGATCCCGTCCGCGTCGGCCCCGTCGGCGCTGCCGCGGCGGGCGCGGGCGCCGGCACCGGCTCGGGCACCCCGATCGCGCGCAGCGGCCCCAGCGACCGGCTCATCTCGGCGATCTTCTCCGGCGTCGTCCGCTCGGCGATCTCCAGCCGCAGGTGCGCCAGCGTCCGGTCGAGCTTGGCGACCTGCCGCTGCACGTTCGCCAGCTCGTGCACCGCCTGCATGCGCTGCTGGCGCACCGTCAGCAGCACGCACGCGATCACGCCCAGCGCCAGGATGACGACGACCAGCTTGGCGAACACGCCTGCACCCTCGCGCTCCAACGAGCCCGACGCGGCCGATCAGCCCTTCGCCGGCAGCTTGAGCACCATGCCCACGGTGATGGTATCGTCCTCGCCCAGAACGCCCGCGTTCAGCCGCTTGATCTCGCGCCACCGCTTGCCAGAGCCCAGTTCACGCTCGGCGATCAGCGCCAGCGTGTCCCCGGCCTTCACCGTGTACGTCCGCTCCGGAGCCTTGGGCGCCTCTGGCGACGAGCCCGGCTTGCCCGCTTCGGGCTGCGCGCCGGGCTTGCCCGCCTCCGCCTTCGCGCCGGCCTTGCCGGGCTCGGGCTTCACGACCGGCTTTCCCGCGTCGGTCTTCCTGGTGTCACCGCGCGTCGGCTCGGGCTTCTTGGGATCCGCCTTCGCCACGTCCGTCCGCTTCGTCGGCGCCGGGGTCGGCGCCGGCGCCGGCCGCGCACCCTCGGGCGCCAGCGTCGCGTCGCCCATCAGCACGTCCCGCGGCGGGATCAAGAGCGTCACGCCCTGGTTCACCGACGAATTCGCCCCCACCCGCGGCCCGTTGTACTCCGCCAGCTTCCGCCACAACTTCTCGTCGCCGTAATACCTGTTCGCGATCTTCGCCAACGAGTCGCCCTTGCCCACCGTGTGCCGGCGCAGCTCGCCGCTCGACACCGGCAGGCTCGCCGGGGCCGTCTGCGGCGGCGCGGGCTCGACGCTCCCGATCGGGATCACGCCCTCGCCCGGCACGGTCACCACCTTCGCGGCCGGCGTCAGCGGCGCCGGCGCCAGCGTCGACCCGCCCGCGCCCGGCAACGATCCAACTCCGCGGTCCGCGCCGCCCATCGCCCCCGCCAGCCCGCTCCCCAACTGCGGCCGCCGCCCCATGTCGATCTCGCCCGGCCGGTGCGCCGGCGGCTCAGGCACCGCGGCCACCGGCTGCACGATCGGCGTCGGCGCCGCCGGGAACGCCACCGGCTGGTTCTGCTGCCGGGCCGGCATCCCGGCGCTGGTCGCGAGCCGGTCGTCCGGCTTCGCCAGGCGAGCCTTGGAGAAGTGATCGCTGACGAAGACCCCCACCACGAGGATCAGCGCAAAGCCGACGATCAGCGCAAGCTTGTGTTCTCGGGTCACGGGTCTTGGCGTCCCTGCGGCTGGCCGGGCGGTACTTGAACTCGTCCCCGCCCGGGGATGGACGATCCTATCCGTGGATCGTCCGGGTCTTGACCGATCTCAAGGCGGACCGACCGGAGGAACACTCCTCCCGACCGTCCGGGCCGCCCAATCGCTGCGATTCCCCGCCCGGGGCGTCCAGGCCCCGGCGGCGTCGAACTCGGCGTCACGCGCTCTCGCGCGTGCGCAGACACACCGCCCGGAGCTTCGCCGAACGCGACCGCGGATTCACCGACACCTCGCCCGCCGACGCCGTCACCGGCCCGTCGGTCACCGGCGCCGCGTCGCCGGCCTTCACCATCGCCTCGAACACCCGCTTCACCGGCCGATCCTCCAACGAATGGAACCCGATCACCCCGACCCGCGCCCCGGGCGCCAGCCACGACCGCCCCCCGGCCCGAACCGCCGCCGCGCCCCGCTGCACGTGGTGCAGCAGCGCGTCGAGGTTCCCGAGCTCGTCGTTCACGCCGATGCGCAAGGCTTGGAACGTCCGCGTCGCCGGGTCGATACCGCCCGAGGGCGGACGTGATCCGACCACTCCCCGGACGATCTCCGCCAGGCGCGTTGTCGTCGTTATCGGTTCCCGCCCGCGCTCGCGCACCAACTTTTGCGCGATCCGCCGCGCCTCGCGCTCTTCCCCGAATTCTCTCAAGATCCGCTCGAGTTCCGCCTCGCTCGACCGGTTCACCAGGTCCGCCGCCGTCACCCGCCCAGACGGGTCCAGCCGCATGTCCAGCGGGCCCTCCGCCCGGAACGACAGCCCCCGCTCCGGGTCGTCCACCTGCGGGCTCGCAAACCCCAGGTCCGCCAGCACCACGTCCGCCCGCAGCCCCAGCGCCTCCACCTTGAACGGGGCCTCGGCGAAGTTCCCACGCTCCGCCACCACCCGCGGCCCGTTCGCCACCCCACGCACCCGCGCCGTCGCCAGCGCCAGGTTCCCCGGATCAAGGTCCAGCAGCACAACCGTTCCGCTCGGCCCCAGCCGCTCCGCCACCGCCGCGGCGTGCCCGCCCAGCCCCGCCGTGCAGTCCACGTACACCTCGCCGGCCAGCGGCGACAGCGCGCCCAAGACCTCCGCCAGCAGCACCGGGATGTGCGTTCGACTTGTCACCGCGCGAGCATAGAAGCCCGCACCCCGAACCACAACACGCGCCGGCCGCACGCCCCCACATCGCCGCGCCGCCGCACTCCGTGCCCCTGTGCCTCCGTGCCTCCGTGCTTCTGTGCCTCTGTGCTTCTGTGCCTTCTTTCCCGATACCCTCCCGCATGCCCCGCCGGCTCTTCATCGCCGCCCTGCTGTTCCTGCTGGGCGCCCTGCCCGCGTGCTCACCCACCACGGTCTCGTTCACGTTCGGAGCCGACCCGTCCGTGCTCGAGGAGTCGACCGTCGCCGCCGACGACGACAACGCCGACGCCAAGGTCGCGCTCATCGACGTCACCGGCCTGATCGCCGACGCCCCCAGTCCCGGCCTGCTCGCCCCCGGCCCCAGCCCGCTCGACGAGGCCGTCGCCCGGCTCGCAAAGGCCGAGAAGGACAGCGACGTCAAGGCCGTCGTCCTGCGCATCAGCTCGCCCGGCGGCACCGTCACCGGCAGCGACACGCTCTACCGCGAGGTCGTCCGCTTCCGCGAGCGCACCGGCAAGCCCGTCGTCGTCTCCATGGGCGAGATCGCCACCAGCGGCGGCTACTACCTCTCCCTCGCCGCCGATCGTGTCTACGCCGAGCCCACCACCATCACCGGCTCCATCGGCGTGCTCATCCTCACCGTCAACGTCTCGGGCGGCCTCGACCGCATCGGTGTCGTCTCTCGCACCGTGAAAAGCGGCGTGAACAAGGACCTTGCCAACCCGCTCGAGCCCATGCGCGACGCCCAGTACGCCGTGCTCCAGGGCCTCGTCGACGAGTACTACGCCGCCTTCCGCGCCCTGGTCGTCCAGCGCCGCACCCGCCCCGGCCTCGAGCACCCGCTCGACACCGCCCGGCTCGACCAGCTCGCCGACGGCCGCATCCTCAGCGGCGCCGCCGCCCTCGCCGCGGGCCTCGTCGACGCCACCGGCGGCGTCCGCGACGCCTTCGCCTGCGCCAAGAGCCTCGCCGGCACATCCTCCGCACGCCTGGTCAAGTACCACGCCCAGGGCGCCACGGCACGCACCCCCTACGCCCCCGCCGCCACGCCCCCCACCACCTCGACCCCCACCGCCATCGCCCAGTCCTCGCTGCTCGACACCTACGCCTTCACCCGGCTCACCCCCGGCATGGCGTACTTCGTCTGGATGCCCGCGGGCCTGGAGTCACCATGAGCGACGAGCCGGAACCCTACCACGGTCACGACTTCGCGGAACTCACCACCGCGCCCGTCGCCCGGGCCGAGTCGCTCGTGCTCGCGCTGCGAGGCGCCGGGATCGACGCGCGCTCCGTCGAAGCCGGCGGCTGGACCATCTCAGGCCCCACCGATATCGCCACGGTGCTCGTCCCCCGCCCAAACCTCGCCCGTGCCCACGCCGTGCTGGACGCCGAGTCGTCCGGCTCAAGCGCACCGGTCGACGTTGACACCCAGTCCGTCGCAACCTGCCGCGCCTGCGGGTTCTCTCTCGCCGGACTCCCCGCGTCGGGCGCGTGCCCCGAGTGCGGAAAGGCCTTCACCGTTCCGTCCGTTGTCGTGTCCTCGCGCGTTCGCGCCAAGCGCAGCCGAATGCGCCCGATCGCCGCGGGCCTGCTCGTGGTCATGGTGATCGTGCTGATCATCATGGGCCGCCGTCCGTGGTGAACCGCTCGACGTAGTTGACGCCCGATGCCCACCGACAACGACATCGTCGAGCTCACCGTCGCACCCGCCCTGCGGGCCCAGGAAGTCGTCCACGGCCTCGAGGCCATCGGCATCGCCGCACGCCTGCACGACCTTCGCGGCGTCGAAGGCCAGCCCACCACCATGTCCCGCGTCCTGGTCTTCCGACGCGACCTCGACGACGCCCGCGCCGCCCTCCCCAACATCGGGCGCGACGTCATCGCCGAGCCCATCGACGCCTGTCCCGCCTGCGGCCACGACATCGCCGGCCGCCCCCTCGAACGCTGCCCCGAATGCGGCCTCGCCCTGCCCGTCCCCGGGCGCGACGACCCCGTCGCCCACTTCGGCCCCGTGCCCGGCTCACACGCCGACGAGCCGAGCTCCGTGCTCCGCTGGGCCCTCACCACGGCCGCGATCATCGTCATCACCCTCATCATCATCAGCGTCGTCATGTGACCGGGGCCATCTCCGATCGGGTGCCATCACCGATCGGGTGCCACCACCCGCCGGGTGCTCCGACCCGGCGCGTGGTGCCGCGGGTCACCAACCTCACCCCCTCCCCGCCCGGCACTCGAACACCTCGTCCAGCCGCACCCCCAGCGCCTGCGCGATCTGGAACGCCACCTCCAGCGAGGGCGAGTACTTCCCGCCCTCGATCGCGTTCACCGTCTGCCGGCTCACGCCGATCCGCTCGGCCAGGTGCTGCTGCGTCATCTCCCCGCGCGCAAACCGCAGTTCGCGGATGCGGTTGGTGATCACCACCCTCGGCGCCCCCACGGCTCAGCCCCTCCCCGCGCCCGGCACCCCCCGCCGGTAGTACACCAGCCGCAGCACGAAACTGAGCACCTGCGTGAGGAACAGCGACGCGAGCAGCAGGTTCGCCGTCCACACCACGCTCGCGGAGAACACCATCGCCGTGAGCGTCGCGAACACCCCCACCGCCATGAGCCACGACGACTCGGCCTCCGCCCGCCACTCGATGAGCCGGTCGCGCTCGTCACGCCCCTCCGGCCGGCTCGCGATCGCCGCGACCACGTGCCCCGCCACCATGACCGCGGTGAGCAGCCCGGCCGCGGCCAGGAACACCGCCGCGAACGGGAGCAGGTCCCGCACCCCCGCGTCGATCATCCTCCACGCGATCACGAAGTACGCCCCAAGCCCCGCCACCGTGCTCGCGAGCTGGATCCACACGCTCCGTTCCTCGAACGACGCGCTCATGACCGGGACCTCCTTCCGGCGTCGCGCCGCACCACGCGGTGTCAAGGCTTCTTGACGCCGTGACAAGAATACTTGACATCGGCAGGAAGTCAAGAACTTTTGACACACACAAGTCACCGGCCCGAACCTCAGTCGAACGCCATCACGTCCCCGGCCAGCCGGCCTTGAGGAACGTGCCGCCCCGCGAGATCACCTCGCCGTCGACCTCGACCTCGCCGCCCGGGCTCGCCGCCCCGGCCCGCAGGTCGCACACCATGTCCCAGTGCAGCCCCGACTCGTTGCTGTTGCCGCTCTCGGGGTAGCCGGCCCCCACGGCCGCGTGGAACGTGCCGCCGATCTTCTCGTCAAAGAGCGTGTTGCGGCTGAACTGCTTGATCGCGTAGTTCGTCCCCAGCGCGATCTCGCCCATCACCCGCGCCCCCTCGTCCTGGTCGAGCATCTTGACCAGGAACGCCTCGTTCTTGGTCGCGCTCGCGTCCACGACCCGCCCGCCCACGAACTTGAGCCGCACGCCCAAGACCTCGTTGCCGTCGTGCACCGCGGGGAACGAGTAGTTCACGTGCCCGTCGGCGCCCTTGGGCCCGCAGAAGACCTCGCCGTCGGGAAAGTTGCTCTCGCCGGCGCAGTTGATCCACGTCGAGCCGTCGACGTTCACGCGCAGGTCCGTGCCGTCGTGGCCCGAGTGGGCCGGCACGCGGAAGTGGATCTGCCTGCTGCCCTGCAGCCGCTGGCGGAGCAGTTCCTGCGTGTCGCGGACGCGGCGCCACCCCGCGACCGGGTCGGGCGTGTCGAGCAGCCCGGCCCCGAACACGAAGTCCTCGTACTGGCGCAGCGACATCTCCGCGTCCTGGGCCGACGCCAGCGTCGGGTACTGCGACCCGCACCAGCGCAACTCGTGCGTGCTCTCGCGCTGCATGAAGATCTTGCGGACCGGCCGCCGGGCCGCCTGCTCGCGCGCGATCCGGGCCGGGTCGATCCGGCTCAGGTACCGCGTGTTCACCTCCGACCACAGCCCGATGTGCACGTCGATCCGCCCGACCCGCTCGAGGTCCAGGGGCGACACGTAGTCGAGCTGCGCGTCACTCGCCTCGCTCAGGAATGCCTCGTGCAGCACCTCGCACTTGGGCGTCCAGAACGGGTGGCCCCCGGCCCGCAGCACGGCCCGGTACACCGCCTCGATCAGCGGCATCGCCACCGGCTCGGCGTGGATGTTCACCAGGTCGCCCTTGCGGACGCCGGTCGAATAGCCGACGAGCACGTCGGCAAGCTTGGTCAGTCGAGGATCGGGCATACGGGAGAATAGAGGGGACAGAGGCACAAAGGCACAAAGGCACGAAGGCACAGAGGGGCCGCGCCCTCGAGTTCTTCACTCTGTGCCTCAGTGCCTTGGTGCCTCCGTGCCTCTATTCCATCACCACCCGGTTCCGCAGCAGCCCCACGCGTTCGATCTCGACCTCCACCACGTCGCCGTGCTTGAGCCACACCGGCGGCGTGCGGGCCATGCCGACGCCGCTGGGCGTGCCCGTCAGCAGCAGCGTCCCCGCCGGCAGCGTCATGCCCCTGGACAGTTCGCTCAGGAGCGTCCCCACCGGGAACAGCATCTGGTTCGTGTTCGCGTCCTGCATTGTCTGGCCGTTGACGCGGCACCGCACCCGCAGGTTGCCCGGATCGCCGACCTCGCCCGCCGGCGCCAGGCTCGGCCCGATCGGGCAGAACGTGTCGAAGCTCTTGCCGCGCCAGAACTGCCCGCCCGAGCCCTGCTTCTGCCACCACCGGGCCGAGACGTCGTTGGCGCAGCAGTACCCGAGCACCGCGTCCATCGCCTGCCGCTCGCTCGCGTCGCGGATCGGCGCCCCGAGCACCACGCCGAGTTCGGCCTCGAAGTCGGTCTGGTCGCCGCCGGTTGCCGGGTCGCGGCACACCTGCGGCACGCGGATGTCGTCGGCGTGCAGGCACAGCGACGCGATGTTCTTGGTGAAGACCATGGGCCGGTCGGGGACCGCGGCGCCCTGCTCGCGGGCGTGTTCGGCGTAATTGCGGCCGATGCCCAGGATCTGGCACACCGGCAGGGACGGCTTGCCGCCCCCGATGTCGATCGCGACCGTTCCGGACGACGTGCGCACGATGTTCATGGGCGGACGGTACGCGGGTCTACTTCGGGTCGTTGAAGCGGTAGTCGCCGCTGGGGTCGCGGGCGTTGTAGGCCGAATCCTGGGCCTTGCCGCGGGCGCCGAAGTCGTCCTTGCCGTCGACCCCGACGCTGTACAGCGTGTACCCCGAGCCGTCGGGGTCCAGCCCCGGCTCGAGCCGGGCGTAGCGGTAGCCGCCGGGGGCGAACGGGTCGACGGGGATCTCCTTGAGGATGTCGGGCACGAGGCGTGCGAGGTCGTCGGGGTAGTGCCCGTGCCGGCGCTGGTAGATCTCGATGGCCAGCATCAGGCGGGTTCCGTTCCAGAGCGAGCGGTGCTGGTCGAAACTCCACGCAGTACGGCTCAGGGCCGGGGCGAGCTGCTTGAGCGCCAGGTACTTGCGGGGCAGGGCGTCGGTCCACTGGTCCGGCTGGAACCCAAGCGATGCGCGGGCGGCGGGCGCGGCCTCGACGAAGGCCTTGAGGCCGGCGTACAGCTCCTCGACTTTCTCCGTCGTCGCGCGCTTGCCGGGCATGACCATGCCGGCGACGTTGATGATGCGCCAGGACCTCGCGCCACCCAGGGACGGATCGCCGGTCATCTCGTTGAGGCGGGTGAGGATGAGCCGCCCGTCGCCGCGCCCGTTGTCGGTGAAGACCTGCTGGATGCTGTCGAGCATGCCGAGGCGCTCGGCCTCGATCGCGTCGGTGTACGGGATGCGGGCCGACGCGTCCATGGCGCCCAGCATCCGGCGCATGGTCGCCTCGTCGAGGGCCCGCGAGGCGATCGCGGGGCGCACGGTGCTCAGCGCCAGCGCGTCGATCGCGACCGACACGAGCTTGCTGATGATGAACCCGCGTGCGTCGACCGCGCGGCTGACGCCGAGCGTGTGCTCAAAGGCCCGGGCGAACTCGTCCCAGTCGCCCCGACCGGCCGCGACGTGCATGCGGGCCGCCCCCATGCGGGCGAGGTTGCGGGCCTCGCCCAGCTCGGTGAACAGGGTCGAGAACAGCGGCGAGGTTGCCCGCGGCCACTGGACGCGCGGAGCCCGCACCAGCGCGTCCAACTCGGTCAGCAGTCCGTCGCGGGACGCGAGGTCGATGGCGCCCAGCGCGTTGTGCGCCACGGCGGGGTGCACGCCGGGGTCGAGCAGCGCCGAGTAATCGATGGGCCAGCCGTTGCCGTTGGGCAGGTCGGCGGGGGCCGGCCCGGCCCGGGCCGCCACCGTCTCCTGCGCCTTGGTCACGATACCGAGGATGCGCTCGAAGATCGGGACCGCGTTCTCGCCCTCGGCGGGCTGGCGGCTGAGCGACAGTGCCTCGAGCTTGGCGGCGTAGTCGACCGGCGACCCGGGCACGGCGGTCACCGACCGGTAGATCGCCCACGCGGCCAGGGCGGCCACCGTGAGCAGAACGCCGAGGGTGATGTTGCGGGCCCGGTACCACGGCCTGGAGTGCTGGTGCATCGGCGTGACCTTTGCGTGCGTTCGAGAGGATTGTCCGCGAGCCGCCGCGAGCGCCCCATCGCGCCGGCTCCTCAACCATCTTCGTACGGGCGAGAGCCGAGCAGGATGCGGTTCACCTGGACGACCGGTCGTCCTGCTCGGCCGAGTCCAGCGAGTACCCGTCGCCGGTGCGGGCGTATCGCAGGGGCGTGTCGGTCCAGGGGTCGGTGACGTCGACGGCGCGGGTCACAGCGTCGAGCGATTCCGGATAGGTCCCGTGCACCGCCTTGTGCCGCTCGAGGGCGATGGTGACGCGAAGGACCGCGAGGCGTGACCGGGCCCGTGCCTCGGACGGGGCGAGTTTCAACTGGCCCGGCACGAGCAGGCGCACGACGATCTGGTTGGCCGGCAGTGCGTCCAGATAGGCGCCCATCTCCGCCGCAACCTTGTCCCGCCGGGCGCGATTCAGGGCGGTCCCGTGCGCGAGGATGTCGAACGCCCGGTTGATCTCGGCGATCGTGGCGTCCCGATCGAGCGGCGCGCCGGTGAGGGCGGTGTGGTCAAACGGGACGCCCCCGGCGATCATGGCGCCCAGTTCTGCGAACGCCCGCGGGTCGGGCTTGCCGGCGCTGTCGAACGCCCATCGGCACGTATCGAGCGCGAGCAGCCGTTCACCTTCGAGGGGCAGGCGGAGCGACGGCCACGCCGTCTGCCGGTCCAGGGCCCCGCATATGCCGTCGAGCACGGCCGGGTCGGTCCACCCGGCGGAGATCGCGGCCCGGGCTCGCTCGGCCGCGAGCGACGCGATCGCGCACGCGACCAGCCGGTCGATCGCCCCCGGCTGCTGGGCGCACACCCGCGCCAGCGCGCCGCACTGCTCGAACGCGGCCAGGAAGTCGGCGGCGTCACGCCGGCTCGCGGCCTCGTGCATGCGCGCGGCGTTCACCCGGGCCAGCGACCGGGCGGCCCCGAGCTCGGGGACCAGCAGCGAGATCAACCGCTCGTCCCACGCCGGAGAGGTCGAACCCGTGAGTTCGGTGATCGCTCGGGCATACTCGGCCGAGTCGATGCGCGGGCGGGCTGCACGGTCCGGCGCGGTTGCGCCGGCGAGCGCGTCAAACACGCCGGCCGTGCGGTACTCCTGCAGGAGCGAACGCGCCAGGGCCTGCGCCGCGGCCTGATCGGGCGCGAGCGCAGCCGGGGGCTCGTAGATCAGCGAGAAATCGGGGAGCGTTCCGGTCGTGGCGGCGGGACCGCTCCACACGCGCTGGTCAACGGTTCGGGCCCATGATCCGGCCTTCACAACCGCCTCCCACGCGTTGCCATTTCCGGCTCCGCCCCCGCCGGCACGCTGAAAGTGCTCGATGAGGTCCGCGTACCGCACCGCCGCCTCGGTCGGCGTTCTCGGGGCCGCGCGCGGGAAGTCGGCGGGAGGAAGCCCGGTTCCGAGCGCGGTCGCGCCCGCAAGAACCAGCAGCAGGAGGCCCGCGGCCAGCGTTCGGGGAGTCGTGCGAGTGGGCATGGTTGATGAAGTATGGGTGCGAAGCCGGGCGGACGCAAGCCGGTCGGATAAAGAGACCGGCACTCGAGACCCGCGGTTCGGTCCGCGGTTGCGGAAGGCCGGGCCGGTACGCGGGCTGACGGACATGGACGCGATTACGCTGAGCGTGGCGCGCATGGCACAGCGCGGCGAGATCGACGCGGACACGGCGTGGCGGGCGGCGCTGGCGGCCGCGGCGTCGAACACGGTGTTCAAGGGCGGCATGGTGGGCGTCCTGGGCGGTCCGGAGCTGCGGCGCCGGCTGCGGCCGCTGATGGGGGCGGTCGTGGTGGTGATCGCGGGAATCGTGGTCCTGTGGCCAGGCGGGTGATCGCGGGTTGCGTTGGTCTGAGGGTGTGGTCCTGAACGCCTCCCTGACGGTCTGGGCTCGTGGTGGGGATGATTGAAGGCGGCGGTTGGTGACGCACGGCACCGCGCGCCGGGTCGGAGCACCCGGCGGGTGGTGGCGCCCTGTGGGATGGTCGGTGGACTCGGGGCACCACCGTCCGCCGCGAAGCGCGGTGGACGGTGGTGGCACCCGGAGGGCGCGGGGGTGTCGGCGAAGGTTGGTGACCCGGGGCACCACGCGCCGGGTCGGAGCACCCGGCGGGTGGTGGCACCCAACGCCGTGAACTAGCAGGTGTGGATCGAGCGGTAAGGGGCGGCGGGCGCTTGGGTTAGCGAAAGCGCATGTGCGCGCGGCCTC
>JAESFG010000145.1_pt1 | contig 221122 bp, 166 predicted proteins | sample 9269371 | NCBI WGS metagenome assembly JAESFG01 (sample SAMN14506227, study PRJNA617093) | algae metagenome | isolation source: Aetokthonos hydrillicola CCALA 1050 (B3-Florida) and co-occurring... | place: USA: South Carolina | collected 2013-01-01 | reverse complement strand
CGATCAGTACTACTGGGGAAAAGCTAAACTCTGGCACGATTCAAAATGTATTGTTTCTTGTGGTGGCGCACCATTGGAAACTGTCAAGCAATACATCCAAAATCAGTCCGGTGGTAGGTTGTAAAAGGGCGATCTCCGTCAACTGAATCAGCCAGGAGTCCCCTTTAGTAGAGTGTCACCCCCTGATTGTAAGCATTGACAAAACTTGTGTAGTCGTATTCCACTTGAGTTGCATAATCTAGAGCAAAGTTAACTATTTCATCTTTGAATGCACCTTTATTACCACTTGTAATATCAGTGACTTGTTTATCAACACTTACAGAAACAATAGTACTATCATAGTCTTGATCAGAAATGGCATGATTTTTAGCCACGACCTTCCCTGCATAACCCATGGCATCCATGAACTTTGACTTGGTAGTTAACAATTTATAGTCAAAGTCAACCTGGTAAGGAGATTTTTCATGTACCCAAAAAGGAATACTATTAACAGTAGTGTAACCAACTAAGGGGTCAGTATTAGAGAGCATTGCTTTGGTGGCAATAGTTACTCTTTTTCCTTCATGACCATCATAAACGGAACTTGGTAACAGAGATGGAGCGGCGATCGCCACTGCGCTACTACCTTCCTGCTTCATTTCCAAAATCCGATCATCATCGTTTGCTGTACTAGGTCCTTCAATGAGTACGTAATACCGATACTTACCAAGACTACCAGTACCAGAACCTAATTTGAGACGAATATCCTTCAAGGTATAGTAACTATTGCTGTATCGCTTACTGCTAGGAATTGAAGCAATGTAGCTGCTCATAGCAGCAGCAATAGCTGAGTAGGTAGTGCTCGATACACTTTGTAGTTCAGAAGTTGTCTGGAAAACCCGATGGCTACTGCTATCTAACTGCGTGTATTTATTGAGCAAATTAGAACGACTCTGACCGGCTGCCTTCTGAATTAAATCCTTCACCACCCCGCTTGTATTGCTCTGTTCCAAACGGTATGATAGTTCATCATTAGTTCCCTTAAAATCACTCATTTTGTTCAAGTAAGCATCCAAAAAATTCCGCACAATATCTTGAGCATCAGCGGAACTCAAACCATTCTCTTTAGCCGCTAAGAGAATAGAAACTGCCATACGCCGCAAATCCCAAACATAGGGACCAAGATAACCCTCGTCAAAATCAGTCGTGTCAAAGACGTTATTATCATTGCTATCTCTCATCCCCCCAAGATTCTGCATGTGCATATCTCCCTCTAACCAAATCGCTGAGGTAGAGGAATTAACAAATTGAGAACTTGGTAACGTTGACATATCGCGGTAAAAAATGTGATCCGTCCCTCGATAAAAGGCAAAAGGGCTAGCCGTCATTTTTTGCATTTTCGTTGCCAGTTCTTGAGGCAATTGAGAAGCATAAGGATGGTTGTACTGATAAATTTCATTCTGTACCCAACTTGAACGGGGAGTAGCAGCTTGAGACGTAGATGCAAAAGCTAAAGTTAAGAGCAAAACGCAGAAGTTCTTAGATAACTGTTTTAGCATGATGGTTTTTGGGCAGTAAAAAAAATAACTCTTGTTTAAGGACAATCATCCAACCACAATTCTTTTAACACCTCCAGCAGTAGTTTAGAAAGTGCTTGAAAATACAATTAATTACTATTTTCGAGAAAATACACTGTGTATCAAAGGCGATCAGGGGTTCACATAATCTCCAGAAGGTGAATAACGCTGAGCGCCTTGATCAATTTACTACCGTCATGAATAGTGAAAGATTATGGCAATACTGCTCGGTTAAGGCAAAAAGTTAAGTTTAATGTAGGTTGGGTTGAGGAACGAAACCCAACACTTATAAGGTTTTGTTGGGTAACACGAGCGTTCAACCCAACCTACAAAAATTCTTATCCGAGCAGTATTGAAGATTACGGTTATGCTTTCAAGCTTGCTTTTGATTGCACGTAATCTTGTAGTTCCACCTGAATTGGTTCTACCTTCCAAATGTCCTGACAATATTCTCGAATGGCACGGTCAGAGGAAAACTTGCCCATTCGTGCTACATTTAAAATTGACATGCGTGTCCAGTTTTCTTGGTCTCGGTAAGCTTGGCTCACCCGATCTTGAGCGTCAATATAGGACTGGTAATCTGCAAACAGCATGTATTGGTCTTGGTAAAGTAGAGAATCTACCAGAGGTTTAAACAAGTTGGTGTCGCCGTGGGAGAAGTGACCAGAGGCAATCAGGTCAATAACTTCTCGCAACTGAGGATTAGAATGATAGTGATCCCAAGGGTTATAACCTTTGGCTTTTAAGTCTGCTATTTCGGCAGATGTCAAACCAAACAGAAAGAAATTAGCTTCCCCTACTTGTTCACGAATCTCAATATTTGCACCATCCAGCGTGCCGATAGTCAGTGCGCCATTCATGGAGAACTTCATATTACCTGTCCCAGAAGCCTCTTTACCCGCAGTCGAGATTTGTTCTGACAGATCAGCCGCAGGATAAACCTTTTGACCTAAAGTTACGTTATAGTCTGGTAAAAAAACTACCTTCAGGCGATCGCGCACATCTGGATCTTTGTTGACCACTTCACCCACTGAATTGATCAGCTTAATAATCAACTTAGCCATATAGTAGCCTGGTGCAGCTTTCCCACCAAAGATAAATGTGCGTGGGGTAATATCAATATCAGGATTGCGCTTAATACGATTGTACAGAGTAATAATGTGCAGCACATTCAAATGTTGCCGCTTGTATTCGTGAATTCGCTTCACCTGAATATCAAACAGCGATTCTGGGTTCACCACAATACCAACTTGCTTGTGGATGTAACTTGCTAGCTTGCACTTGACACTATGCTGGATCTGCTGCCATTCTTCGCGGAACTCAGCATCCTCTACAAATGCTTCCAGTTTCCTGAGTTCTTCCAAGTTTTTGATCCAGCCCTCCCCAATCTTGCGGCTGATCTGATTTGCCATGTTGCGATCGCTCAATACCATCCATCGCCTGGGAGTTACCCCATTAGTCTTGTTACTAAATTTCTCTGGGAAGAATTCATAGAAATCGCGCAGAGTAGTTTCCTTCAATAGCTGCGTATGAAGTTCTGCCACCCCATTAATTGCATGACTACCTACACAAGCTAAATTCGCCATGCGCACGTAACGTTCGCCTGTCTCGTCAATTAGTGACATCCGTTTCACACGCTCTGTATCATTAGGATACTTCAGTCGCACTTCATCCAATAAACGGCGATTGATTTCGTAGATAATTTCCAGATGTCTCGGTAACAGGCTACCAAATATACTGACTGGCCATTTTTCCAGTGCTTCTGGAAGCAAAGTATGGTTTGTGTAAGCAAACGTATTTTGGGTAACGTGCCAAGCTTCATCCCAGTCCATCTGATGCTCGTCTACTAAAAGACGCATCAATTCAGCAACGGCGATCGCAGGATGAGTGTCGTTCAACTGTAAGGCAAACTTTTCGTGCAACTTACTTAAAGTATTGCCGATCTGCAATTGCACCCGGATGATGTCCTGTAAAGAACAAGAGACGAAAAAGAACTCCTGTTCTAGGCGTAGCTGTTTCCCTGCCATTGGCTCATCATTAGGGTAAAGAACTTTCGTGATGTTTTCAGAAACTACTTTAGAGTTAACAGCACGATAATAGTCACCAGTGTTGAATGCTTGAAAATCAAAGGATTCTGGAGCTTCAGCCTTCCAAAGCCTTAGAGTGGCAGATGTATTGGTTTTGTATCCAGGAATAGGTGTATTGTAGGGAATCCCTGTAACAATTGTATTGGGAATCCAGCGCACCTGGTACCGTCCACTATCGTCGGTGTAGACTTCTGTGTGTCCGCCAAACTTTACTTCAACAGTTGCTTGTGTATCTTGAATTTCCCAAGGGTTGCCATAGCGCAGCCATTTGTCAGTAATTTCAACCTGCCAACCGTCACAGATCTCTTGATCAAAGATCCCAAACTCATAGCGAATACCGTAGCCAATTGCTGGAATGTCTAGTGTTGCTAGAGAATCTAGAAAGCAAGCTGCTAGACGCCCCAAGCCACCATTACCCAAACCTGGTTCTTCTTCTTGCTCAATGATCTCATCTAGATTTAGACCGCCCTCTGTCACTGCTTGTCGTACCTGATGCTCAATCCCTAGATTGATTAGATTATTTCCCAAATGTGGACCCATGAGAAATTCGGCAGATAGATAGCCAACAATTTTAACGTTTGGCTTGTTGAGGACTTGGATTGTATTGAGCCAGCGTCGCAGCAGCCGATCTCGTACGGTATAAGCCAACGCCATATAGAAATCATTTTTGGTGGCAATCTCAGGAAATTTACCCTGCATGTAGAATAGATGATCGGCGATCGCGCGCTTTAAGGTTTCGACACTTAACCCTGTGCGATCATCTTCAACGCGGACATTTTCTTGTTGTACAGTTTCTACAGGTGGATTCATAAAGTCCTCAGTTTTCCTAGGTAGTAGGTGGAATAAAGACAGTCAACTTTTTCTACCAGTCAAAGTACACATCCGAGCAAGTTTATCAGCGGTCAATTTACTGCTATTGCACAGGCAAGTGAGTATAGAGAACTAGGAACCACAATTATTGTAAATTTTAACACGCTTAAATTGATAGCTTGGATTATACCAACCATAAATAGCCAGACACGTGCAGAGCGAGCGCAAGTCCTGCACGTGTCTATTTCACCCTGATCCTAAAAATATTGTTAGTTTCCTCGTTTTCTCGCAACGATAGTACGGTGACGCGGATCGCTAGCTACAGTCACCGGAGTCTCGAAACCAACTTTTTCTAAAGTTTCCTCAATATTAAACGTATAATACTCATCACTCCAAGGCTCAGTGCTTTTCATCAGAGTGAAGAGAAACGGAGGTAGGTTTTGGATAACGGTTGATTTAGGATTGTTATCGACTAGTGCGATCGCACCACCAGGACGTACCAATCTATAAGCTTCCCGAAAAATTGCTGTTGATGCTTCACTCGGTAGTTCGTGGGTAAGAAATTGCAGCGTCACTAAATCAAAGGAATTATCGGGAAGTTCCGTATTTTCAGCCCTTGCGTGGAGCCATTGGGATACTTCGTTATTTGTATCTAACGCTTTTGCAACAGCTAGCATGTAAGGTGATAAATCTAAACCAACAGTACGAATCGAGTAATTTTGTTTTTTCTGGTAGTAGCGGTGTAATTCGAGTGTCGAAATCCCCACCGAACACCCAATATCTAAAATATCTCGAACTTCCTTCGGTGCGTGGATTTCTAAGACATTGTGAAAGCTGCTTCTAAGTCTGTTATGTGCAGCTTCCCAAGTTAACTTTTCATTTTTCCACACCCGCAAAGCCATGGAATAGGTAGCGCTAGGTGCTTCTAAAGCAGCTTGCCAGCAAAGATTGCCTTCATCGTACGCATGAAATGGTACTTTGTAATAGTCGGGATAAGTAACTTGGGGATTGGTAAGAGCTTTTAGGTAGTCCTTTACACCAGACGCAGCAAGCCTATCGTAATTCTTGCGCCAAGGAATACCGTTTTTCTCAGCAGTTTTAATAATAACTTGCCGAGCCTGATGTTTCATCACCTTGTATATAGGTTCAGTTTGGATGAGCAAATTCACGAACTGAGAAAGCAGATTTTCACCAGCCCAATCAGGTTTTAGCTTGTTGTTCATTATCTAGTGTCAAGACGTTAAGATTTCACCTAGGATAATGACAGGTAAAGTGGTAATATTACGAAATTGTTTATCATTAGTAATAATGCTAGCGGATGGAAGTATTAGCTGTCCCATGAAGAGCGTTCTTCTCGTAGTTGCTTATCTATATCCTCAGCAGTTCGAGAAGGATGTCTCGTGCGGCTTTCTTCTATAATTTCCAATACAGAACGACGTTTTGGTTCAGCTTTTTGAGGCAAAACCACAAATACATCTACACTATCGCCTATCTCAGCTTCTGGGACTTGAATTTCTATTTTGTTCCCTGGTAAAATTTTTGTTGTAATGTGTAAAGCTGATTGCATAGTTTGTACTCTTATTTATCGCCTGATTGGTTATTGTTTATCCTTTTGTGAGTGTCCAAAGTCAAGAGCCGTTAGGGACAACCCAGAATAATGGTCATTAAAAAATTTAGCTAGGGACTCCGCTTGAGATTGACTAACTTTCCCTTCACCATTAACCACTTTCCTTACAAGCTCAACAGAGCCAAAAACCTCAACTAAAGAAGTTGGTTCCACATCAAACTCATGCATCAAAGATGACAAGGTAGCACCAAGTGTAGATTCACCCATCGGATAATGGCTTTCTTCATATTTCTCAATCAGAAGAACCAACAACTCAAAAAGTGCAGTTTCAGCCTCTGTCAACTCACCAGACATCATCCCCTCTACTATAGCTAAGGCTCTTTGATACTCCTGTTGTGTTTTAATTCGCTTAGGCTCATACTGAATCAATAAGTCAGTATAGGTTTGTTGACTAGAAGTAGGGGTCATCTTTCCACCTTTCTTTATCGTATTCTGTGTGTGTAAGAATGTATTTAATAAAAATTGTCTGGCTGGAATATCTAATATCTACAATCAAACGATAGTTATTACCTTTAAAGTTAAACACTGTAAAGTTCCCAACCGCTTCTGCCTTTGGATACCTTTTCTGAACTTCTACTAAATTAGACCAGTTTGCTTTACAGGCAAACTTGTACCAGTCATTGAGAGCATCTTCAGCATCAGCGTGTTTAACGCAAAATTCCCGCAATTTAACTTTGCTGATTACGTGCATTCATAAATTTAGAAGCTCTCACTAATTATAGTATAGACAGAAAGCTATAGTCAAAATATTGGCTAGTTAGACTGGCGATAGCTCCCTTGTAGTGCAAGGGAGCGCAGATCTCATTAAAACTCAGTGCCTAAAAGTTCGGTTTACATAAAACGCATATGTTGCACTTTAGGTCAACTACTTGTACTTGACCGGCGCTCTAGCAAGTTTTGCAGTTCTAGAAAAAAACAGAGCTTGAACACTGAGATCCTTGTGAGTGATACTGAAGTTACGCTGTTGTGCTGTGGAAATGAATGAAATAATCGCTTCACACGCCACAGCAACAGTTAACATCACCAAGGTTCGTGCTAACGGATAATTACAAACATGATCATTAACCTCAGAAGGAACGCGATAAACGTCATTCCAAATCACTTCTGCATAATCAGCCGATAGTCCAGCATGAAGACAAGGTATGCTTGATTGTTCAGCATAATCTTTCACTGCTTGACGTGCTACACTATTGTCAAAGACATCAATAATTAGCTGGCTGTTTTGGAGTAGTCGAGTTGTATTTGCTGATGTTAACTCAACTGTCTTAGCATCAACTTTAGTACCAATTGCTCGATATAAATTGTTAGCTAAAATCTTCGCCTTGAATGCTCCCACATCAGAACGGTAGTAGGGCTGAGTTGAAAGATTGCGCTCTTCAATGCGATCGCGATCTATCACTGTAAGTTTATCAAAGCCAGACCGAGCTAAGTTTTCAGTTATGTTAGCTCCTAATGCTCCAGCTCCACAAATTGTTACACTATAGTTTTTTAACTTTGCCATCACAGGATTAGTGCGGTGAAGCTGTTCGTGAAAAAAAATACTCATAATAATTCGTAATTGAAGAAGAAGTCAGAAGTCAGAATCCAGGAGGAGCCAGTGCGTTGCGGGGGTTCCCCCCGTTGTAGCACCTGGCGTTCAGAATCAACTTTAATTGGGTATTATTGTCCTCACTACTACTGTTGTTCCATAACACCCACTAAGGATTGCAAGTCAAAATCCCGATCTCTTCCACTTAGACAAATACCAGAACTGATCACAGTCAAATCAGTTTTAGCGATCGCGCTACTATGGCGAACACCATCAGCAGTTGTCCAATCGACTGTCCAATAATCACCGCGATCATAGAATTGAGTTAAGGTACCACCGCCCATTTGCAAAGCCTTTCTCAAGCGCTTTTCATCCTGTTGAGGTTGAGCAAATCCCTCAATGCGCTGGATTGCTAACTCATAAACTGTGCGGATTTCTGGAGTTATACCCTTAAAGTGTAATTCAGAAGGAGGAATGAGTTGCGTAACAGCAGATTGCAAAGTTTCAGAAATTGCCGGATCACTACGGCGATCTACTTCCTCAAACCAGCAAGAATGACCAATAAGGCGAGCAATAATTTGCTCAAAGGTGACACCCTCAGTTACTAGATGCACTGCGAGAGGCTTAACTACCTTCAACCGTTGACGCATATCTACTTCATTAACAGGATATGCTAACCAAGTTCGGGAGCGCAGTTGGTGTACTAACCGCAGTCGTATTTGGGAAAACTGTTGTAAGTATTCTACAATTTCGGGTAAATCTGCTTGTTCTACAACGGTTGCTGTTTTTTCATCAACAGGCTCAAAGATACCCCAGCCTTCAAATTTACTGGGCTTTGGCGTGAAAGTGTAGACCATCCCGGCTACTCGTGTGCGGACTCGTCCACCTTTGACACAAGGCGCAAGGAATTGGGTGGCATATAACTGTGCTTGTGCGATCGCAATTTGATCGATTAGCTTACGGATATCAGCCATATGTACCCTCTTAGATCTCTTGATTCCGGATGAAATAATTCTGCGTGCAAGTTAGTGGAGCATTGCGCGTTCTCAGTTACTAGAGGGACTCCGCTGGTGAGTTTTTACACACTCTTTCAAGGATGGCTACTTCTAAGCCTACCTCCCAGGTTCTTCGTACTCCCCTTTCACACACGCCCACTGTATTCGACAGTGTTACTTTTCCTCTCGTACTATAGTATGTAGGCTCCACAAGTTAGGGCACGCAAAATATTACTATACTATATGCTAAGCTTTTCCACATTTAAGTTGCATTTTGCTCTATTTTTCGGAAAAGCTTCAAACCCTATGCCCTATGCCCTATGCCCCTTGCCCTTTGTTGTCTAAATGCACAAACTAGATGTGGAACATCTTACTTATCATCTCGCACAGGTAACGGCATATCCAAAATCTCCATCAGCAAATCCAAACGAGAGGGGCGGGTTAACAGTGGAACGAGGTTTGGCAAGCTGTAGTAGTCACCCGCAAAAGTGAAGGTATCTACAGGTACTTGCTGTTGCTTGAGTTGAGTCTCCACCCAGTTGTAATGAGTACCAACGCGGACAATCACCACATTGGGCATGATCGCCAACTCTCGGCAGTAAGTCTTGTAGACTTCACTGAAGTAAGGAGCAGCATTTTCGCCCTCATCCGTGACCACAATTATCTGGTCAACTACCTGCTTTTTCTTCCGCATTGCTTCCAATGCACAACCGATGCTAGTACCACCACCTGCTTTAATGTGTTCGAAAGCACGTTCCCAATCGGTTAACTCCTTGCCTTTTGCCGTAATAGCGTAAGGAATGGTGTCGAAAGCGTAGACAAATAGTTCTGCCTTAGTAATACCAGAGATCAAAGCAGCGAGTTGCAAACCCGTCGCGATCGCATTTTCCATTGAACCAGACTTGTCCACCAGTAAGGCGGTTGGACGTGCAATCTCACCACGCTGTTTTACCTGTTCGTTTGTCACCTTGGACAATTGAGCAACGGTGTCTGCATCAAAATCTGCTGTGTCAGCGGCAATTTGTGCTTTGAATGCTGAGACACGCTTACTTTTAGACGCTTCTTCTAGCTTGGAATCAATTAGCTTCTTGACTTCTGGGTGATCCATTGCTCCTCTAGCCTGGAGAGACTTGAGGGTGTTGATCACTTCAGCAGGAGTCATACTGTTGATTAAAGCCACCAATACAACTGGTGTAAGTTGCTTGATAGCACCAATTGCGATCGTGTAAGGAATGTTAAACTCGACAATCAGCCGTGCTTGTTCTGCTGCATTTTCTGCTTTAGCAAGCTGCTTCAATACATTTGCTAAGGAACCCTCTGGAGGAGTATCGCGGAACAAAATCGCATTTGCTCGCTCATTTGGTTTGATGTGCAGCGAAGCATATAAGTGCTTCATTGCTTTACGACCTCGTAGCGCTGCGCGATCAAATACAGCGGGATTGGTCTCCCGTGTCTTCAAGTAACGTCGTACCGCAGTTCTCGCCGAACGAGGTAGTTTATTCTGCTGCTGTTTCATGAAGTCTACCACACGAGCCACCTCATAAGGAGGAAACTCCTGCAGCATCATAAATCCAGCATCTCGGTGTTCAACCAAATTGCTAGTTAACAGATGAGCAACAAAGACTTCCTTGTGGTCGCGGACATCACCATAACGCTGATACCAAACTGCTAGGTGTCCGTAGAAGATCGGATCAAGTTCAACAATCAACTGATGAATTTCCGCGACTTGTTCAAGCTTGCGGTGAGGAGTTGTCAGCAAACTGTTGAGCATTTCAAGACGCAGATCACGTTCTGCGGTTGTCATAAGAGCCTCCTTTAATCCAAGTGTTGCAGGAGGCAGATGTTGCACGCGAGGCGATTAAGTCACCGCGCAAGTTGCGAAAGCATTGTGTATAACTTGTGCAGAGCTATGTAAGCTTCCGTGATCAGGGCGCGGCAACAACTGCCAATTAAGAAATAAGACCACCTCGTGCAAGTCGAAAAAGCTGTTGATTCACACACGGGATTTGAACCCGCAGTTGCTTGATCTCAAGTCAAGTGCCTTTTCCATTTGGCTAGTATGTAAGCTTTTTCAGTTAGGGCACGAAGTGAAAATTTTATGTTTTAGAAAGTTGATTTAAAATAAATCTAATTTCCTTCTTGTTACACTGTTGTTTTCTAACAGCGTAAATCATTTTACCTCTAGACATTGCAGCAGAACGATGAATTATACCTTTGACAGCATCCGCCACATAATATGTTGGTGGGGGTGGAAAATCTTCAAAGGTAATTAAATACCAAATCTCGTTTAGCTTATGGTATTGATGATAATTATCAATGATGACGAGATCAGTTTGCTTCTGCTTTAACTTCTGCTTTCTAGGTATTTTCTCGGCAGCACAAAGAATTCCAGTTTCAGGATGGATATAGAACTGATCGCGATGGTTTACCTCTAGCTGAATTCGATAACCTCGATAAGGCTTGCGGTAAAAACGACCATCAATGATTTCTACATGCCGTTCGACATAGTCCCACACATGATCGATAACATGCTTTCCAGTCATTGTGTTGGTCTTTAATCGTTGACACAGTTCGCTGTAAATTTCATTCCACGGCTGCCCGACTTTTGAACGCAAAAACCGACGCAAGGGACCGAGATGATCTGAAAGATACTTCGATTTATTTCTAGCTTTAATCAAGTAGGGATTCAATAATCCATCCTGACTCGCTTCCTCAGTAAGTTTGTGTAATTGCTTTTTAAAACCCTTCAGCTTTTTGAGGCTAATTCTCATTCCATTGCGAGGACGTTCAATCACAATTTCGCTCAAACGATGTTCGCTCATATCTCACGTTGTTTAAATGCAGTTTTACTAATTGAGTTGTTATTAAACATGAGTTAGCTAACATCATTGAATTCACCTCTGTATTGAGTAAAGGTTATAAACATTGAGTAAAGGTTATAAACAAATACCCGGAAATTTAACCGTATACAGCTTCAGGGCGAATAATCAAATCCCCGCTAGGACGGCGATCAATTATGTAAGCAGAGAGGCGATCGCTATTCACATCTAGATGCTGAGCAACCCGCTCCTTTACTGCTACATCATTCATCCCTGCTGCAATTCCCAATTGTGTTTCTGGGACATCAACAGAACGTCCTTCGAATCGAATATGAATCATTGCAATCACCTCTTGTTTTAATTACGAACTGATATTAATGGAGCCGTCGGGAATCGAACCCGAATCCTGCAGCCGTCCGTTTGTTGGTTTCGGAGCAGTCGAACGCCAATCGCGACCCCAAAAGCCGCATCTATAGGATTCTTAAGGTTTTAAAAAGTTTTGGTTTTGCCTTTCGTTGTTAACTTTTCTTGGTACACTACAAATGTAATACACACTCCAAATAATGTCAAGGGGATACTACAAATTTTTTTGAACCCCTCCCCACACGCTTGCTGACGGGGATTGTAGTAAAAAGCTTACACCGAAAAAAAATATTTAGACTTTTCCGGAATCTAGTCCGTTAATGTTGTAGCTTATTCCATAACTAATTAACTTAAAAATCACTATACTTAACCCTGACCAAGCTGCTCTAAAAGCTTGGTCTTATATTATATGGAGTGGCGATCGTCCTTGGTGCCGTCCTTGGAGCGATCGCTAAACTATCAAAATAAAACGGAGAGATGTCATGGGAACGCCAATATCAGAGGTCGAAATAAATATATCCTTGGTTAGGAGTTTATTGGAGGAACAGTGCCCAGATTTAGCTCACCTGCCAATTAGTATGGTTGATGCGGGTTGGGATAATGCTATATTTCGATTAGGCGATCGCCTCTGTATAAGACTACCCCGTCGCCAAGTCGGAGCAGTACTCATCGAACACGAGCAAACTTGGCTCCCACGAATAGCCTCGCATTTAACGCTTGCTGTTCCGACACCTTGTAGAATTGGAAAACCCGGACAGCGTTATCCTTGGAAATGGAGTATATTGCCCTGGTTGGCTGGTGTAAGTGCCGATCAGCAAGAACCTGATGAGGAACAAGCAAAATCATTTGCTTTATTTTTACGCTCCCTCCACATACCCGCACCACCCGATGCACCAAAAAATCCGGTACGGGGTGTACCTCTATATCAGCGAGCAACTACTATCGAAGAACGGATGCAGCGTTTGGAAGTAAAAACAAACCTGATCACAAGAGAAATCAAAAATATTTGGAACCAGGCTTTACAAACGCCAATTGATGTTTTTCCAACATGGCTGCATGGCGATCTTCACCCACGGAATATTTTAGTTGAGAATGGATCGATCACAGGGATCATCGATTGGGGAGACATAACATCTGGTGATATTGCTACCGATCTTGCTTCGATATGGATGCTTTTTCCCTCCCGAACTGCGCGTGAGCAAGTTATAGCTGAATATGGAAATATTTCTCAAGCGACGTTGCAAAGAGCCTTGGGATGGGCAATAGTTTTTGGTGTGTTGTTACTAGACACGGGGTTAGTTGATAACCCAAGACACGCGCTTATGGGTAAGAAAATATTTCCTCGCCTTGCTCTACATGGATAGTAGGTTTTATTAGGGTACTTAGGGGCGATCGCTCCATTAAAGGAGGAGTTTTCTGCTTTTTCCCATAAAGTGCATAAGTTGATATGTGCTGACACCTATTAAGAAAACGAAAGGACAGTTCTCCAGGCTTTCCGTTTAGGAAAGTTAACATCACAGGGTCATTTTATTTTGAAGGGTACAGACAGACTGCCAGTATTTATTTCAGGACTTATCTGAGTTGCTCTACTTAGGAGAGAAAAATCATAATGAGTCGTAATTTATACGCATTATTAGTTGGTATAGACAATTATCCTACCCCAGTTAACCGTCTACAAGGCTGCGTTAATGACATTTCAACAGTAGAGGAATATCTTAACGAACGGTTTGATAAGAGGGAATACCAGTTGCATTTACAAACCCTTAAAGATGAAAAAGCAACCCGTCAGGCAATTATTGATGGCTTCCGCAAGCATCTTAATCAAGCGGGACAAGATGATATAGTTTTATTTTATTATAGTGGCCATGGTTCGCAAGAATTAACACCCAAAGAATTTTGGGAACTAGAACCAGACCACCTTGATGAAACTTTAGTGTGTTATGACAGTCGCAACGAGAATGGCTGGGATTTAGCAGATAAAGAATTGGCACTACTGATTGCTGAAGTGGCAGAAAATAACCCGCATATAACAATCATTATGGACTGCTGCCACTCTGGATCTGGGACAAAAGATCCAATGCAAGAAACACAAGTACGTCGCTTTCCTGCGGATAAAAGAGAACGCCCATTAGAAAGTTTTATTTTTACGAAAGACGATTTAACGCGCCTATTAGATCCTCAGCGTTCTAAGCCAGAAGATAACCCCACAGGCTGGAAAATGCCGAAAGGTCGTCATGTTCTTTTAGCAGCTTGTCGAGATTATGAAACAGCTAAAGAGTATTACGGTGGTGATCAACACCGAGGTGGTTTCTCTTATTTTTTAATGGATACGCTTTCTAAAGCTAACGGAAAGCTAACTTATCGTGATTTGTTTGGGCGAACAAACGCCATTATCCGCAGTAAAATTAGAGAGCAGTCTCCTCAGTTGGAGATGTCTAATACAGACGATGAAAATAAGTTTTTCTTAGATGGCGCGATCGCCCCACTTCAACCCTACTTTATTGTTAAGAACGACAAAACCTATGGGTGGGTGATTGAAGGCGGATCTGTTCACGGAGTTCAGCAACCAAAAGGCAGCGAAACAACTTTACTTGCACTGTTTCCCTTTGACGCCAATCTTGACGACTTACACGATCCTTCAAAATCACTAGCTACGGCAAAAGTCACTCAGGTATTGCCCACCAAGAGTAAAATAGATATCGAAGGTATACAAAACCCACCTACAGATAGCACATTTAAAGCGGTTGTTACCAGTTTACCCCTACCGCCTTTAGGAGTCTACTTAGAAGGAGACTAGATTGCTAACTCAAGACAAACTAGATGCACCTCGTCCACCCATATCACGGGATGTAGATTCTCAAAATCAAAGCAGTCTTGGGCGTTTGATGAATCGAACCCAAAATCGCGAAATCGAACCCAAAAGTACGGCGAAATATGACGACTGGTACGCTGAAGAAATCACAATCACTACAGTTCGACCCTTAGATTCTACCCCTATTTCTCAGGAACACGAACAACTATAGCGGTTCTCACTTGAGTGAAATACAGTGTGGGAAGATGGAGTATATCAATAACCGTGTGTATTAATATGAAACCTTACTCCACCGATCTACGCCAAAAACTCATTGATGCCTACAATAATGGAGAAGGCTCTCAACGCCAATTAGCGAAACGAGAAGCGTGTGAGTTTAACTTTTGTTCAGAGCCTACTGAGGCGCAGAGCGTTTATGTGGGACAATTGAAGCAAAGCCACACTCTGGAGGGCAATCACCCAAATTAAACAGCGAACAAATGGCTTTGGTTGTACTCTTGGTGGAGGAAGATAACGATGCTATTCTGGTTGAGTTGTGCGTTAGCGAAGCTCACCGAAGGTATCGCCTACAAGAAAAGGCTGGAGTAAAAATAAGTCGAGCCACAATGGGGAGAATCACCCAAAAGCTGAATTTAACACGCAAAAAAAAACAATACATGCCAGTGAGCGATACACTGAGCGAGTACAAAAACTTAGAGTAGAGTATTGGACAACTATTGGAACCGTAAACCTAGCTGCAAATCGTATTTATCGATGAAGCAGGAGTTAATATTGCTATGACTCGACACTTTGCTCGTGCGAGCAAAGGCAGTCGTGCTTACGGTGATCGGCCTGATGGACGTGGAAAAAATGTTACAATGATTGGGGCTATGTCCATAGAAGGGATGATAGCATCTATGACATTTCAAGGTGGCACAGATACAAATGCATTTTATACTTATGTCACAAAGCGTCTTAGTGCCTCAACTTTGGACTGGTGCTTGCGTTGTTATGGATAATTTCAGTTCCCACAAAGTGGCAGGTATCCGAGAAGCAATTGAAGCTGTCGGGGCAAGATTGGTTTATTTGTCTCCCTACTCTCCTGATTTTTCGCCAATTGAAAACTGTTGGTCTAAGGTAAAAGAGTGTTTACGTAGGCGCAGCCCGCCGCAGGCATCGCTTGCCGCCAGAACCTATGAAGAATTAGATCGAGCCATTACAGATGCCCTAACAACAGTCACGAATCAAGACATTATTGGATGGTTTACCCACTGTTGCTACTATATTGCACCCAACTGAGAACCGCTATATTCCAGCAGCATTGGAGCAACAAGCACAGGGTGTAGGGTGTAGGGGATAGGGTGTAGGGAAAACATAAAGCCACCCACAATATGAGTGAGGTTTCAACCGAAGTGTAATACAAGGATTTTTTCGCCCACTTTCAAAGCGAGGCTTTAAACCTCACGCTCGCGGGCTAATTCTTGCCCTACACCCTACCCCCGCCCGGAAGGGGCTTTGTACGGTTTTGTTTGTAGTAGCGCTGTCTCCCAGCTCAGCGCTACTTAGGATGAGTGCTTTTCTCCCGATAGGAATTCATGCACATAGGAGGGTATTAATGCGTAAATCTAGTTTTAACCGTAATTACGCTATCATCATTGGTATTAATAAGTATCAAAATGGCATAAGAGAGTTAGAAACAGCAGTTCCAGATGCTCTCAAACTTGCTGAAATCATCCAACAGCAACATCGGGGTCTAAAACCGGAATATCAAGCACAAAATAAGTATCAAGTCCAGTTGATACTAAATCAACGCGCAACCCTCAACAATTTTCAGAGGCTAATTCAAGACTTCAAAAAAGCACAAATACTTTTTGACAAAAAAAACGTGACAGTTACTGAAGATGATCGCATCTTCTTTTACTTTGCTGGACATGGAATTGCCAAAGATGCTTTGGATAGTCAAGACGGGCCAGTAGGTTATCTCATTCCTCAAGATGCTAAATTAGATGATGACAGTACCTATTTGCCGATGCAGGACTTACATGATGCTCTAAACGCACTTCCTTGTCGGCATATGTTAGTAATTTTAGATTGTTGCTTTGCGGGAGCATTCCGTTGGACAAGTGTTCAGCGAGACATTGAACCGAAACTTAAAGTATATAAGGAACGCTACGACAGGTTCATTAGCGATCGCGCTTGGCAAGTTATTACTTCAGCTGCTGACGATCAGAAAGCTTTAGATTCTTTGGGATACCGAGGAAAAGTAATAGACCAAAACGAAATTCACTCTCCCTTTGCAACAGCTCTTTTTGACGCCTTACGTGGAGGAAGATCTCAAAAAAGTGCTGATTTAAATCAAGATACTATCATCACGGCAACTGAACTTTACTTATATCTACGGGATAAGGTTGAAGTCCTCACAGAAAATCTCTTTAAGCCACAAACCCCTGGTCTGTATCCGTTAAAAAAACATGAAAAAGGCGAATTCATCTTTTTGTTACCTGGCTTTGACCGCGATAGATTGGGAGATGCACCACCGCTAAACTTAGAAAATAATCCCTACCGAGGATTGCAGTCATACGACGAGAAAGACAGTCATTTATTCTTTGGTAGACAAGATCTGATCGAAAAGCTGTGCAATAAAGCAATTGATAATAACCGACGGGCATTAACATTAATTGTGGGTGCTTCTGGAACAGGGAAATCTAGCCTAATGAAAGCTGGGTTATTGCCTTGTTTGCGTAATTCTCAAGAGCATCAATTTAAGATTTTAGACCCAATGCGACCAGGGGAAAGTCCTTTAAAGGCTTTGGCACAAGTGGGTTTATCAATAGCAGTTTCAGAACTGGCAAAAGATGAACTAGCTTTGGCAAAAAGCATTCGAGCGTGGAGTAAAATTTATCCCAAAACAAAATTATTATTGCCAATTGACCAGTTTGAAGAGTTGATAACTCTTTGTAAGAGTGAGAAAGAACGAGAACAGTTTTTGAAGGTGATCAAAAATGCTATCGCCCAATATCCGCAAAAAATTCATGTAGTTATTACGCTGCGCCTCGATTTTGAAGCCCAATTTCAAAACTCTGTCCTTAAGGAATTCTGGAATGAGGATACACGATTTGTTGTGCCACCGATGACTCAGGATGAATTCCGGGAAGTTATTGAGAAACCAGCATCGGAAAAAGTAGTTTACTTTGATCCACCGACCTTGGTAGACGAGTTAATCAACGAAGTTGTACAAATGCCAGGTGCTTTACCCTTGCTTTCTTTTACTCTTAGCGAATTGTACCTGAAGTATTTAGGTGATCGCACTAGAAATAACCGCGCTTTAACAAAGAAAGATTATGAAGAGTTGGGAAGAGTTGTAGGTTCTCTGACGCAACGTGCTAACCAGGAATATGATCAATTAGTTGCGCTAAACCCTGCCTACAAAGACACAGTACGTCGAGTCATGCTGCGAATGATTTCATTGCAAGGCGGAGAGTCAACAAAGCGACAAGTGCCTAAGTCTGAACTAGAGTATCCAGACAAAGAAGAAAACGAACGTGTACAAATGGTTATCAGACGCTTTTCTGATGCCCGCTTAATCGTTGAAGGTTCCAATCCCCAAGGTCAACCTTATGTTGAGCCAGCGCATGATGCTTTGGTGCAGGGATGGAATAAGTTATTGATGTGGAAGAAACAAGAGGAAGAAAATATAATTTTACAGCGACGGCTAACACCTGCGGCTGAAGAGTGGAACAGCGTTAAAAATCAGAAACAATTATCCAATTATCAAGCTAATATTCAAGTTGTTATTGATTGTTTGGATCGTAAACTCTACAAAGCTGAGAAATTATTTGATAAAGTCAATGATCGGGTTTTTAAACAATGGTTGCGAAAAAAGAATCAGCAAAACGTTTCTAGAGGGAAACCTGTAGAGTTTCTTTGGAGTACTAATCCTTATCTTGATATCTTGAATAAGAAACTTCACTCGGACGAAAATTGGTTTAACTATATAGAAACTGAGTTTGTAGAGCAAAGTGTTTTACAAAAGCGTCGGAACATTAGCTGGCGGTGGCGCATTGCGATCGCAGTCATACTGGGATTGAGCGGATTAACACTTTGGGCATTAATAAATCTTAGACAAGCAAAGATAAATCAAATGCTTACCCATAGCGAATCCGCAGATGCTGACTTACGTTCAAATCAATTGACTTTAGATCCCTTAATCAATAGTGTATCGGCAGGAGAATCCCTTAAGACTCAATTGTTATTAAAAGTACCTCCACCAAAAGAAGAAGAACAAACTAAAGTCATCAGAACGTTGCGAAAGGCAGTTTATACAGTCAAAGAATCCAACAAAATAGGAGGGTTTCCTAGTGGAGTTAGAAATATTTTTTGGCAGAAAAATGGTAATGATGTCAAACTATTAGTAGTTAGTACTGACAATAATGGTACTATCCAAATGTTCAACAAACAAGCTAAGGAATTAGCTAAGTTACCAGGAAATCAATACTTAGTCGAACAGATCATTTTTAGTCCTGATGGTAGTAAACTTGCTATCGGGACAAATAAAGGTAGTATTTTGCTTTGGGATTGGCAAACTCAAAAGGAGGCAAAATTATTACAAAAAAAGCAATGTGAAGACTCCTGTGCGATTACAAGTCTCAGTTTTAATCCGGATGGTAGTCAACTTGTTAGCGTTGCACAAGACGGTATTGCTCGTTGGTGGAGTTTATCGAACAACGGATACAAACAATTCCAAATACCTCAAAACAAAATTGTCACTGCTGGTTTCCAATCCAATAATCAGCTATTGTTAGTCACTAAAACTCTAGATAGTAAAACCGTCGGGGTGTTTAATACCTCTTTTCCACAATTACGTAAAACCATCAAGTCTGCTGTTGAGGTTGATAAAGTCATACTGAGTGCTACTGGCAAGGAAATAGCAATTATATATGGAGGAGGTAGAAGCGCACTAGGTGCCGAAAGTTATTTGTGGAAATGGCAAGAAAACAAAAACAACTTGCAACGGTTACTTGGTCGGAATATTGATGTTAATTTCAGCCGAGATGGTAAACAGCTTGCTGCTGCCGGATTCAACGATGGTACCATACACTTGTTCGACTCAAATGGCAACAAGATTAGCGAACTCAAAGGACATAAAGGTCAAATCGCAAGTTTCAATTTTCGCTCAGATGGTGAACTTCTAGCTACTGCTAGTGCTGATGGTACTCTCCGTCTTTGGACTTTGCAACAACAACAGCCAACTCACTTGCAAAAACTTCCAGAAAAAGTAAATACTCTTACATTTAATCACGACGGTACAGTGATAGCAACTCAAGCAGTAGATGGATCTGTCCATTTGTTAAATGGATCTGGCAATCTAGTTGAGCAATTTAACTTGAATTTCCCTGTCTTCAAGAGTTTACGGTTTAGTCCCAACAACAAACAATTAGCAACTCTAAGCAAAAATGGAACAGTCGGTATAATAGATTTAGCAAGTCAAAAGTACAGAGAATTGGTTGAAAAATATGACCCTACAAGTGATCTGCGTTTTAAACCTAACATTAAACCTAATAGGCAGCAACTGCTAGCGGTTACTGGAAATGACAAAAAAGTCTATTTTTTGGATGTATCTTCAGGTAGGCAAAATCGCGCTCCATTTCCTTATGCAAAAACTATTATTATTAATAATATCATTTGGACATCAAAAGACGAAACTCTGTTAGTTGGTTTAGATCAACCGAGTAAAGCCTACAAAAGTATCGTACAGTTAGATCTGAAATCGGGAAGGCAATTACAAACTATCCCTGATCTTGGAAGTGAAACAGAATTTAATAGTATCAGCGCTAATAATGATGGTAGCTTAGCCGCTTTTGTTCAACAAGGCAATACTGTTAGCTTGTGGTATATGGAGGGACTCAAGATGGGAGAAATTAAAGTCTATAACAGCAAAATCAAAAGCGTTGTTTTAAGTCCTGACAGTAGTACCTTGGCTACCATTAGCGAGGATGGGAGTGCTAATTTGTGGGAAATTGGTAAATTAGATGCTTTACTTGCTAAGGGTTGCGATCGCCTACAGGAATATTTGCAGATTCAATCCAATGTGAATCAGAGGGATCGGCATTTTTGTGACAGCCATCAAAACACTACAAGAACTACCCCGTAGGTGATATCTCACGATACTCAGAGTGTTGCTTATGCAGATCCTGTTCAGTTTAATCTTTGTAAAATTATTTAGTCAGCTGTTTCTCAAGGAGAAGTATCAGGGAAAACTAGAGAAGAAAATAGTCTAAAAGCAAACAAATCATGTTAAAAGTTGTGGTTGGGCATAGTAATGACCCTGACTCAGATTCGGCGATCGCTGAAATTTTAGAGCAGTCCGATCAGGATCTAGCTGGAAATAGTCCCCAAGCAGGGATTCTGATGGCAGCAATGGAATTTGATCACGCGCTAATGCTGAAGCAAATTCACCTCGCCTATCCCAATATTGACTTAATTGGTGGCACTTCCACAGGGGAAATGTCTTCTGTTCTACAATTCCAGCAAGATTCTGCCACATTAATGTTGTTTTGTTCAGACGAGATTGATATTCGGGCTGGGATCGCACGCAATCTTTCTCAAGACACAATCGCCGCTACTGCATCCGCCATCAATCAAGCCAGAACAGATAAGCGACCTCGCCTTTGCTTAACACTTTCAGAATCAATAGGCGTTAATGGTGGAGCGGTTGCCCAAGGCTTGCAACAAGCAGTTGGTGAGGGAGTGACAGTCTTTGGTGGAATGACGGGAGATAATAACCAATTTCAATTCACCTATCAGTTCTTCCGCACCGAAGTTGTTCAAGATGCAGCCCCGATTCTTTTGTTTTCTGGCGACTTACTGGTATCGTGTGCCGTAGCCACAGGGCAATTCCCGGTGAGCAAACAGGGAGTTGCCACCAAAACAATGGAGCAAAGCATCCTGGAAATTGATGGTAGACCAGCGGCTGAGTTCTTCTTTGATTACTTTGGTGAGATTTTCTTAGGTGGAGGTGGTGCAATAGGTGGCTCCCTAGCGGTATTTGAACCCAGTGGTCGAAATTTCTATCTTAGGTCTCCCAGTGGCAATGATCCAGAAACGGGAGCAGTTCATTTCTTTGGCGAGGTGCCAGAACAATCCATCATTCAATTAACCCGAACCAACGAGTCTCACATTTTAAGTGGAGCAGAAATTGCTCTCAAGGCAGCCAAAAGTCAGTATCCTGGCACTTCACCCGCCGCAGCTTTCATTGTATCTTGTGCTAGCCGCTTAAAAATTATAGGAGTGCAGTCTGCTAAAGAGTATCAGATCGTGCAAACTATTTTAGGTCGAGATCTGCCAAACATCGGGTTTTACGCCTTTGGAGAAATTTCACCCTTTTCCAGTGGGGAAACAACGTATTTTCATAATGAAACCTTCTCAGCTGTCCTGATGGGAACGAAGTAGACCCCCTATGGATGCAATCAATTATCAGCAAAAAATTAAAGAACTTGAAAAAGCCAATCGGGTACTTAACAAGCAGCTTGAGCGTTCTGGGAAAAATCTGGCTGAACTTCAAACCATAAATGAACGGCGACAATTAATGCTTTCAAAAGTAATTGAGGAGTTGCAAGAATCCCGTAAAGCTTTGGAAGTGGCTAAGGATAACGCGGACAGTGCCAACCGAGCCAAAAGCGAATTCTTAGCTAATATGAGTCACGAACTACGGACACCACTCAATGGGATTTTGGGTTACGCGCAAATTCTGCAACGCTCAAAAGCTTTATCGGAAAAAGAACGTCATGGTATCAATGTGATTCACCAGTGTGGTTCTCACCTTTTGACGTTGATCAATGATGTGCTGGATCTGTCCAAAATTGAAGCCCGTAAACTCGAACTGATTCCGCAAGCCATTCATTTCCCGTCTTTTGTGCAAGGGGTTGTGGAAATCTGTCGGATTCGCGCCGAACAAAAAGGGATTGAATTCCATTATGAACCCGATCGGGATTTACCGATTGGAGTAAAGGCAGATGAAAAACGACTGCGGCAAGTTTTAATTAATCTTTTGGGCAATGCAATCAAATTTACCGATCAAGGTCGGGTGAGCCTGCGAGTGGAACAAATTAGCGCTTCCCATCAATATACACATCTGCGGTTTAGAGTAATCGACACCGGTGTGGGGATTGCACCAGAAGACGTAAGCAAACTTTTTCATGCCTTTGAACAAGTGGGTGATAAAAGCCGTAAAACTCAAGGAACGGGTCTTGGTTTGACCATTAGCCAAGAGATTGTGCAATTGATGGGTGGTCAGATTCAATTCAGGAGCCAACTCCATATGGGAAGTGAGTTCTTCTTTGAAATTACCCTGCCCCTCGCGCAAGATTGGCAGCATCAGCAAATTTCTGCAATGGGGAATATTATCGGTTATGAAGGTCGGCAACATTTCATTCTGGTAGTAGATGATCGCTGGGAAAATCGCTCGGTTTTAGTCAACCTGCTAGAAAGTTTTGGTTTTATAGTCGCAGAAGCTGAAAATGGACAAGTAGGTTTGGAGAAAATTCACCAATTTCGTCCAGACTTGGTGATTACGGACTTGTCAATGCCGGTGATGGATGGCTTTGAAATGCTCAAACAGATTCGGGACAATGAAGTTGTGCGATCGCTCAAAGTAATTGTTTCATCCGCATCTGTGGCTCAAATGGATGAACAAATGAGTTTGGATGCAGGTGGCGATGATTTTTTAGCCAAACCTGTTTGTGCGAATGATTTATTTCAATGTTTAGAAAAACATCTAGAACTCACATGGCAGTATGAGAAGCAGGAAGATAACGTCAGCGCACATTTATCTTCAAATTCCCACACTCCAGACTTGATTTTACCATCTGTTGAGGATTTGCAGAAATTATTTGCACTGACACAAAAAGGACGACTCAAGCAAGTAGCGAATATGGCTGAAGAAATTGCTCAGCAGGATGATCGTTATCGTGTATTTGCCCAAACAATTGTAGGGCTGGCAAAACAATTTCAAACCGAGCAGATTGAGCAATTGCTCGAAAAATCTCTTGCTCAGAATCTTGTTGAAAATTCCCAGTAGTAACGAGAGGCTAACTTATGAATAGTGTTTTAACGGGGCTAGTTCTAATTGTTGACGATATGCCAACTAATTTAGATGTCATCTGTGAAGCCTTGCAGGATGCAGGGTTAGAAGTGGCGATCGCCACCAGTGGAGAACGAGCACTGCAGCAAATTGAACGAGAAATCCCGGATTTAGTTCTGTTGGATATTACGATGCCAGGAATTGATGGGTTTGAAACCTGCCGACGCTTGAAAGCAAATCCCTTCACCCGCGATATTCCAATCATTTTTATGACTGCTCTTTCCGATATGGAAAACAAAGTCAAAGCACTAAATTTGGGAGCCGTAGACTATGTTACTAAACCATTTCAGGAGCAAGAGGTGCTGGGACGGGTAAAAACTCATCTGCAATTGCGGCGTTTTACGCAGAAACTGGAACACGAAGTTGCGCAAAAAACACTAGAACTGCAAAATTCTCAATTGCAAATAGTACAAAGTGAAAAAATGGCTTCCTTAGGTAACTTAGTCGCTGGAGTAGCGCACGAAATTAATAACCCCCTGGGCTTTCTCAACGGTAGTATCGACAACATTCAAGAATATGTCCAAGATCTACTGAGGCATTTAGAACTGTATCAAGAATACCATCCTCATCCAGCGATACCTGTGCAAGATCATGCACAAGAGATTGAGATGGAATTCTTAGTTGAAGATTTGCCGCAACTGTTAAACTCAATGAAAGGGGCGATTGATCGCATTCAGTCCATTAGCACAAGTCTGCGAACTTTTTCCCGTGCTGATCACGAGTATAAAGTCCCTGCGAATTTGCATGAAGGTCTTGAAAGTACCTTGCTAATCCTCAAATATCGCCTCAAAGCTAACGAATTTCGTCCAGCGATTCAAGTGATTCGAGATTATGCTGATTTACCGGAAATTAAATGCTTTCCTGGACAGTTAAACCAAGTTTTTATGAATATTTTAGCCAATGCAATTGATATCTTGAATGAAGGTGCACAGCAAGCTTCTTTTGCTTACCTGCAAGCAAATCCCCAAACAATCACGATTCAATCCGCACTGACTCAGAAGCATGTAGAAATTCGGCTCAGCGATAATGGTAATGGAATGTCTGATGAAGTAAAAAACAGGATTTTTGACCATTTATTCACTACTAAAACTGTGGGAAAAGGTACAGGATTGGGATTAACGATCGCCCGTCAAATCGTCGTTGAAAAACACAATGGTAGCCTAGATGTGCAGTCTCAATTGGGAAAAGGCACCGAGTTTTGTATCCGCTTACCGCTACTTTGAGATGTTTGTAAACTTGTTGCCGTGATAGAGACTGCATAAATCGAGTTAAATATTACGGTTAACTCCATTTTACTCCTAATTAAAGCTACCTATTAAGATGGGAACTCTTACCCCTAGATTTCTCCGCTTTCTTCAGTGGAAAGTTGAATGCAGAATTCAGTACCTTGACTCAACTGGGATTGCACTTCTAGGCTTCCGCCATGTTTTTCGATTACAATTTGACGAGCGATAGCGAAGCGCTGCGGCGAAGCGCCGATCGCCAAACCTAAGCCTGTACCTTTACCAACGCCTTTAGTGGTAAACAAATGGTCGAAGATTCTTGCTTTCACATCTTCGCTCATACCTTTGCCGTTATCCCGAATCGAGATAAGAACTTGATTTTTAACCATTGCGGTGCGAATCTTGATTTGTTGCGGATGAGCTTCAATTTCTTGATAAGATAAAGTTCTTGCCATCTCATCAAACATATCGATCGCATTGGCGAGGATATTCATAAATACTTGATTTAATTGTCCTGGGAAGCATTTGATTGCTGGTAAATCACCATACTCAGTAATGACTTGAATGGCGGGGCGATAGTCATTAGCTTTGAGGCGATATTTCAAGATTAACAGCGTGCTGTCGATCCCTTCGTGGAGATCAGCACTGACTTTATACTCGGTATCAGCACGGGAGAATGTACGCAAGCTATTGCTGATAGACGTGATGCGATCGCTTGCACGCTGCATGGAATTAACTAACTCTGGTAAATCGTCACGTAGATATTCTAAATCAATATCTTGTGCTTTTTTTTGCACAGGTGCGGCAGCGTCGGGATGATATTGCTGATAAAGGGCTATATAGTCGAGTAAATCCTGCACATATTCTTGGGCATTGCTGATACTACCATGGAGGAAGCCAATGGGGTTATTGATTTCGTGGGCAACACCTGCTACTAAGTTACCCAAGGAAGCCATTTTTTCACTTTGGACTATTTGCAATTGTGATTTTTCTAATTGTTGGGCATAAGTTCGTGCTTTTTGATAAAGCTGGGCATTTTCCAGAGAGATAGCCGCCTGGGTGCACAGGAAGTTAAGTATCAGGATGCGATCGCCAGTGAATACCCCACTAGTTGAGGAATTTTTTAAAGACACAATACCGATTAACTGTCCGTGGTTAATAATTGGCAAGCATAACAAACTCTTGGGTTGTTTACGGGTGAGATATTCATCTATGACGGGTAAATTAGTTTTGAGATTGTCAATCATCACAACTTGCTGAGTGTTCTTGACATACTGAATCAGTTTCACAGGTAGATCGGTATATCCAGAATAGCCAGCAAAAGCAAGATCGCCAAGTTTTAGTCCTAGGGTATAGGCTTCTTGTAACGGCTGTAACGTCGTCGCCGCATTTTTTAACCAGTGAACAGTGAACTTGCTGGTCATATATAAAACTTTAGCAGCATATTCCTGGTTATTGAATTTATCTACTAACTGTAAAGCGAGTTGACCAAACTCATAGCCTGTTTTGATATCACCAACTACACCACAAAGTAATAATCCATAAACAACATATCCAAAGCTTGAGGCAGGAATATTACCGTGGGTGACTGATAGCTGCACCTGCTTGCAGCAAATCAAGGGATAAAGGGCTGGAGATGCTAAGTAGGTAGCTCCACTAATCTGGGCTAACATTCGCAGAAGTGCTTGGAACTGGGGTGAACTCATCACAGGCAAGGTTAACAGCTCATCTGTAGAACGCCCTGCCAATTGGTGCTGGGTTTGTTGAAGAAAATCTGCAAAATCTTGTTTATTAGGCTGACTGGGAAATTCAATGCCAAAAGATTGAAGAAAGTTCAAACCTGTGGTTACAGCTTTTGTAAATTCACCTTGGCTAGTGTAAGCATCGATTTTGATTTCATAGACTTTGGCAGTATCTAACAAGTTGCGAGCTTGTTGGAGGACAATTTCCCCTAATGCTTCCATACGCGCCAGATCTGTACTCAGATAGGCAGCTTCAGCTGCGCTGCTATAGCAGGCTAATGCTAGATCGTACTGGGTTTGCCAGCTATCAGCTGGTAGCAAATTCCAGGCATATTGTAAGCAGTAGGTTGCAGTGTCGTAGGCGGTGGTGGCGATCGCTTTACGTCCGGCTTTTAAGTTCAGTTCTATGAGCCTTGCTTGCTCTACTGTATCGGTTATCAGCACACACCCAATATTCAATTGGGTGACGATATCGAAAATTTGCTCCTCTAGTTGTTCAGCAGATGTATGGTTTAATAAGTGACGACCAATGGTGAGATGAAAAACCTGTTTCTGCTCGTCTGGAATGAGGGAATAAGCAGCTTGCTGGACACGATCATGAAGGAATTTGTAACCAACGGTAATTGCATCAGCGCGATCGCTATCATTTAAATCATGCCCTTGAAAAAACTTGTAGGTTTCACTGATCGGTAAAATTAATCCTTCCTGTAATCCTTTCCACAGATCATTCGCCACCTGCTGGGACGATTGTTCAGAGACGATGGCAAGAGTATTCAAGTCAAATTGATTACCGATACATGCTGCCAGTTTCAGGATATTTTGAATCTCATTAGGTAATTTTTGCAACTGCTTAGCCATAAACTCCACCACATCATCAGTTAATGCGGCTTCGCGTACCTGAGTAATATCACATTGCCAATGTCCAACCTGAGTATTAAAGGTAATGAATTGATCCTGATGCAGAGTTTTCAGAAATTGCGTAGCAAAAAAGGGATTTCCTTGGGTTTTTTGATACACTAACTCTGCTAGAGGTTGCGCCAATACCTCAGAACATTTGAGCATATCTGCCACTAACTGATTCAGGCTGGTTTTACTTAAAGGTGCTAGGGTAATTGTATTTACCGTGGTTCCTGCCTTGCTGACCTCATTTAAGGTTAGCATGAACGGATGAGCCGGAAAGACTTCGTTATCGCGATAGGCTCCTATTAGTAGCAAATACCCCTGTTCTTTCTCACTCATCAACAACTGCATCAACTTTAAAGATGCTGAATCTGCCCATTGCAAGTCATCTAAAAACATCACCAGGGGATGTTCTTTTGTGGTAAAGACTTGAGTAAATTTCTGGAACAGCAAATTAAAGCGATTCTGCGCTGCTGTACCTGATAGTTCTGCGGCGGGTGGTTGTTTGCCAATGATGCGTTCTAATTCGGGGATGACATCAATAATTACTTGGGCGTTGTCTCCCAAAGCCTCAAGAATACTGGCTTTCCAACCTTGCAGATCGACATCAGATTCAGACAGCAACTGTCCTATTAAATCCCGAAATACTTGGAGAAAGGCAGAGAAAGGGATGTTACGATTGTACTGGTCAAACTTACCTTTAATGAAATACCCCCGCTGCCGCACAATGGGTTTATGAACTTCATTCACAACCGCCGTTTTACCAATCCCAGAGAAGCCAGCTACTAGGAGTAATTCTGAGGTACCGTTACTGACTCGTATAAAAGCATTCAAAAGTGTTTGGACTTCTGCTTCTCTTCCATAGAGTTTTTCTGGGATAGTGAAGCGGTCGCAAATATCTCGTTGCCCAATTACAAATGACTCTATCTTACCTGTTTTCTGCAATTGTTCTACGCAAACTGCCAGATCATACTTCAAACCCAAGGCACTTTGATAGCGCTCTTCCGCATTTTTGCACATTAATTTAGCAACAATTTGGGCGATCGCTTGTGGTATCTCTGGGTTAAGTTCATCTACCGTGGGTGCAGGCTTGGCAATGTGGTTATGTACCAGTTCTAAGGGATCATCTGAAGCAAAGGGTAACTCTCCTGTAAACAATTCAAACAGTGTCACCCCTAAACTGTAAAAGTCTGTACGGTAGTCAATACCCCGATTCATTCGCCCAGTTTGCTCTGGTGCAATGTAGGCTAATGTTCCTTCTAAGACATTTGGGTGTTTTATTTCACCATTTTCTTTCGGTAAAAGTGAGGCAATGCTGAAGTCAGTCAGTTTAACTTGTTTCGACTCTGGGTGAATCAGGATATTTGCGGGTTTAATGTCTTTATGAATTACCCGATTTTGATAAAGGTCATGTAGAATTTCAGATAGTTGGAGGGCGATCGCCAAGGAATCTAATAATTTTAATGTATGAGCTTGGATATATTCTGATAAGGCTATACCGCCAAAATCCTCCATTACCAGTGCATAGCCATTGCCATAGGGTAAGAGACAATCGGGACGAATCACACCAGGAAGATTAAGATTTTTAGCGATCGTGTATTGGTTGCGAAAACGTAATAAGTCATAGAAGCTGGGATAATCCTGTTGCAGCAATTTAATCACTACAGGACGCTGGCTTAACTCTTCCACTGCTCGATAAACTATTGTCCGATTACCCGCATAAAGTTGTTCTACAATTTCATAGCCAGAGAGGACGGGTAACGGATTTGTGTGGGTATTGTTCGCCAGCCTCATAGTTCTTACACAGGATTTAGTAGGAAAATTGTTATCAAGCTTATATTTCCCTCAAATTGTCTCGATACAACACTTTCTTCTTGTAGATTTAAAAAAAAGTTGTGAAGTTTGCGCGAGCAACTGGCGATCGCTCCATTAAAGGAAGAGTTTTACCGTTCGCTATTTTCATTTTGGGAAGTTATAGGCTACGCCCATAACGATTTTAAATTACTACCACATTTATACTCGCCTAGCGCTCTTTAGTTTTAGTTTGCTGCCAATCTTCTAAAGCAGCAATCACAAAACTAGCAGCAGGATGATTAAGCAGTTGTGCTAAAGCTTGAACACCACCTGCTTTTAACGCACTGCTCACCCGTTTTTTGAGAGTGTGTTCATTTTCGATGTGTTGGATTGCAAGAGTTGCAATTGTCATCTTCCCAAGAGTTGTATCGCTGGGATTAGATTGTTCTAACTGCTTGAGCAATTGCTGAATTTCAGCTGCTACTTGGGTGAGGCTTTGTTTTCCACCCCCAGCATAGTAATTACCTTGTATGTAGTTACCTTCAATACGTTCGTTGTAATTACCCTTACGGATGTGTATCGTATGCCCATCACCACTCATATTTGCTTTTCTCTTCTTTGAATGAGGTACAAAGAAAGTTTTAGAAAAATTTCGGACTTTAATAACAGGAATTAGATCATCAGGAATATTATTCAGGTTAATGTTATTACAACCAAATTTAAAAGCATCTGCATAATTCCTACCAGCACCAATAGCATCATAAAACCCTACAGAGAACTTAACAGCAGTACCATCAGGGATAGCGCGGTTCATGCCAATAACACAGTCAATATGTTGGTAAATAGCTTCTGCTTGAGTTTCCGAATAGCAGGCGTTCAGCAAAATACAGTCAGTACTATCTTTAAATAGCTCAAACAGTTCTTTTATTGCTTTTGTTTCAACCAGTTGCTCCTGTCCAAAATCATCTTCTAAAATTATGCCACTAGGCGCAGAGTCTAGACCAACAGTTTCACGCTGACTCCTTTGTTCTTGATGATTATTCAGCCGTGTATTTGCAGTACCGATACCATGTCCTGAAAAATGTACTATCTGTGGTTCAAAGTCTAACAAAGCACGACGTAAATCATTAATCCTCACAGCCCATTTGGTAATAATTTGAAACTCTTCTCTACTTCTAGAACGTTCTAAAGCCAATTCAATTTCCCGCACTTCTTCATCTAGACGAAGCTGGTTCGTGTTCTTGGGATTAGCCGAGAGAATCAGGACTTTTTTCATAAAAAAATATCATCTTTAGTAGGAGCATCCGAATTTTGCAAAAAAGACGGTAGTTAAAACTTAAAGCCTAAAATCACGTAGGTTGGGTTGAGGGACGAAACCCAACATTTTTAGGATTTTGTTGGGTTTCACTTCGTTCAACCCAACCTACCACTAACCTTAACTGAGCCGTATTGATCTTTAGTACGAGCATCCGAATTTTGCAAAAAAGATGGTAGTGGGAGCATCTTTCTCCCTACTTTATTAATAGCGGTCAAGATGCCCGCACTACAAAATGAAATGAATTTACACATTTGGGATGCTCCCACCAATTTTTACTCATTTGAAGCGTCTCCTTGAATATAATTTCTTTTGATATCCTCATTATAATTCCCTTCATCTATATTAATATTACGAGGCTCATTCTCTTGATTTAGAGAGTTATTGGTAACAATAGAAATTTCTGGATTTGCTTTACTACTGCTTCCTAAAAGTCCAGCAAGCAGTTTGATCATTTCAGCGCGTTCTGCTAAAAGTACTTGCTGCGCTTCTGGAGGTAATGATTGTAAATACTCTAAATTAGAGAAATAATCAGCGTGTAAAGTAGAGACATCAGCTTGAGGGGAAGTTTCAGCTTTAATGTGTGTCTTGTCTCTATTCTTGCCCTTCTTCTCAATAGAGATAATTTCTAGATCGGCTTCTGGGTGTGCTTCTTTCAACTCCTGAAAAGCTATTGCAATAAAACGAGGGTCAACGACTTTGTTATGATATAAATCAAGGGTTTGTACCAGTGGTGCGATAAAGTCAGCAAATTCACCATCTTCAAAGTCTTTATTCCAGTCATCTGGTTTGCGTCGTGGGTTCTCGTCAAGTTTTTCTTCGGGTGGTAAAGCTAAAAAGTTTGGTCTTTTCTCCGGTGGTAGGCGCATGAAAATATAATCGCACTTAATCCCATGCAGTTTAGTATCAGTGCTGATATTCCATTCTTCGATATAAGCACCAGTCAGAGTAGCACCAGTTAAATCAGTTTTGTCAAGCTGAGTTTGTACAAGCTTGGCTCTTGATAAATCCGCATCTTGTAAATTAGATTCACTCAAATCAGCTGCAATGAAGCTAGCATCTTTTAAATTAGCTTTTTGTAAGTTAACACCGCGTAAACTCTGTTGGTCAAAAATCTGTTTTTCTCCCAGTCCTGTCACTAATACTTGACGAAGTAAAGCATTTTTAAGATAAGTTGTACCATAACGAACACGGTCAAGTTTTTGCGCATTGAACCAATAGGCAAGAGTCAGATTAGCTTTTCTAAAATCTGTACTTTTGAGTGTGGCTTCTGTGAAATTAGCATCAGTCAAATCTGCACTGCGAAAGCTTGTTCCTTTAAAAGCTGCGAAAGCAATACCGATATCGCGAATCAGAGCGTGTTTTGGATCTCCCTTCAATGCACGCCAGCTGATATATATGCTAGATAATACTAAGGCTACGGCTACGGCTACGGCTACGGCTACGGCTCCGGCTCCGGCTCCGGCTCCGGCTACGGCTAAGGCTAAGGCTCCGGCTCCGGCTAAGGCTCCGGCTAAGGCTACGGTTCCGGCTAAGGCTACGGCTCCGGCTAAGGCTACGGCTCCGGCTAAGGCTACGGCTCCGGCTAAGGCTACGGCTCCGGCTCCGGCTAAGGCTAAGGCTACGGTTCCGGCTCCGGCTACGGCTCCGGCTAAGGCTCCGGCTAAGGCTCCGGCTAAGGCTAAGGCTCCGGCTCCGGCTCCAGCTACGGCTCCAAAACCCTGTTGTATTCCTTGACGAATTGTAATGAAAAGGAAGATAATTAATAGGACTATAGTAGCCCAGCCTGCAATTTGATATGCTAACTTGTCATTTTGCTCTGTGCTAAACACTAGGAATGCCACAAGAGCGCCAGTAAAAGCTGAAAGAATTCCTGCTAGAGCCATTAGCACGCACGAAACAAGCACCAAGAGAATAGCCCATCGCCTTTGCAATCCAGCCTTAGCATGACTGAAATTTGCACCTCTAAGGCTAGCGCCGCTAAAATCAGCGCTCCTGATATCTGCATCACTAAAGTTTGCCCCCTCAAGGTTTTTCCCTCGAAACGATCGCCCTCTAAGATTTTGCCCGGAGTAGTCTTCTGCCATAGCTCCTGTAAGGTAAACTCCACGTACATCTTGATACAGATGCTGTAGAATATTTTCCGGGTTTTTAACGAAAAACACAATTGGTTCTATATCAAGAAATTCAGCAGGCTAAAAACTTTTGCGACAGGTACAAGGATTCTACTGTTATTTCCTCTTTACCCAATAGCTTTGCTTGTGGCGATCGTGTGTTAACAGATGATGGTCTGTTCGGAATCCTAAGGGCGAACGCCGTTCGCCCCTACAACAGAATTTTTGCACAATTTTGGTTAAAAATTATGATTATGCTGCCGGTTTTAAGCTATTGTGAAGGACAAGCCGTCGTTGTAAACTTTTAGAAATTTATTCGCACACAAAATTTCCGGATTTGCATGGTTAACCCATGAACAATCACGGGTTATTGTAATTAGGACTCGCAAGGGAGTAAACCCTGCTTAAAAATCGTCGAGACGCAATTCTTTCAGTAGTTTTGAAATTTCCCAACCACTATTAGCCACCGTCTGAATTGGTGGGCCGAATATTGATGTTTGCGAGATTGGTGTAAATACTGGCTCTAATTCTGATTCTAATGGCAAATCATCTGACAGATCTTGTTCGACTTGTGGTTCAGCTTTTTTTAGTGGTTTTTTAATTTGGTACATAATTAAAGGAAAGTAATTTTGTAACAAAACGCAAATTCTTTCTGATTGTATATGAAAATGTGTAAGTGAATATTAAAATATTATTAAGGGGTGATATAGATAATGAAAGCTAGCAGCAAATTGGATTTTGAACAATCGTTCCAAGAATTACCAGAAAAGCACCGGAAGACTATTTTGCCTACAGCCCCACTACCAGAACCTATCAGTCAAAATATTGAAGCGATTATAGCCTTACACGCACGCCACGAAAAAGATGTACCCAAACACCAGAAGTTAGTAGAAGTGGTGACTAGTTTTTTCGGTCGTCCATCTTTCCTCTACAGCATCCTACTAGTGATTATCCTATGGATTACACCAAATATTTTGCCAAGGCGTTTTGGTTTACTGCGATTTGACCCGCCTCCGTTTTCCTGGCTGCAATTTTCGCTAACCATCGGCTCATTGCTGATGACAACAGGGGTACTGATCAAGCAAAATCGCCAAGAAAAGCTCGCAGAACAACGAGCACAGTTAAGCTTACAATTGAACTTACTTTCTGAACAAAAAATTGCAAAGCTAATTGCTTTAGTCGAGGAATTACGTCAGGATCTCCCGAATGTCAAGGATCGCTATGACCCAGAAGCTGAAATGATGAAGGAAGCTGCTGATCCCCACGCGGTAATAGTTGCGCTTGAAGAGACTTTAACTGAAGAGTTAGCCAATCTTCAACAGCAGGAATAGGAAGCGTCCTGACGAGGAAGGAAACAGTCAATGCAAAGCCCTCATCCCCTAACCCCTTCTCCCAAGCTTGGGAGAAGGGGAGCTAAAACCATTTAACCATTTCTCCCCTCTCCCAACTTTGGGAGAGGGGCTGGGGGTGAGGGCTTTGAGAATAACAAAAATCCATATACTTATCCGAACCGTATTAAGTGGGAAATTTGTTGGGTTTCGCTATCGCTCTACTTTTGACTTTTGACTTCCCCAAAGGGACTGTTCCCCCTCATCCTCACAAGTTCCTCAAATTGTTGTGGTAAATATTGAGACAGAGGAGATTGAAAAATCCCTTCTGTCAACACAATCGGAATAATACAGCTAAGCACAGGTTTAATTATGTTGCCAGCCCGGACGTTGTTAGATCTATGAGGTTATCCTAGATCTGACCAAAAGCACCTCTTGTGTAAGGTACGCTCAAACCGGGATATCTTGCGGAAAGTAGTTACTATGAAAAAAAGAACCTTTGCAACAATAGACGGTAATGAGGCTGTTGCTCATGTTGTCTATAGGCTGAATGAAGTTATTGCTATTTATCCCATTACTCCTTCATCTCCCATGGCTGAGTTGGCTGATGCTTGGGCTTGTGAAGGAAAACCAAATATTTGGGGTAGTGTTCCTTCTGTTGTACAACTGCAGAGTGAAGGAGGTGTTGCTGGTGCGGTACATGGCGCTTTGCAAACTGGCTCGTTGACAACGACTTTCACAGCATCCCAGGGATTACTATTAATGCTCCCAAACATGTACAAAATTGCGGGAGAACTTACACCTACAGTTTTTCATGTTGCTGCGCGATCGCTCGCAGCCCAAGGGCTTTCGATTTTTGGGGATCACAGTGACGTGATGGCGGCGCGTAGTACAGGTTTTGCAATGCTGTGTGCTGCATCAGTTCAAGAAGGACACGATTTTGGTTTAATATCAACACGGGTAAGCTTAGAATCACGCATACCTTTCCTACACTTTTTTGACGGCTTTCGTACTTCCCACGAAGTTTCCAAAGTAGAACTTTTAACACAGGAAGACTTGCAAGCATTTATTCCTGATGAATTAGTGTTTGCTCATCGCTCACGCGCACTCACTCCCGATAAACCCGTTTTACGCGGTACAGCACAAAACCCTGATGTTTACTTCCAAGCCAGGGAAACAGTTAATCCTTACTATATTACTTGCCCAGAAATCACGCAGAAGGTGATGGACGAATTTGCTGAGATAACTGGGCGACAATACAAATTATTTGAATATTATGGCGATCCGGCTGCTGAACGAATCGTTATATTGATGGGTTCCGGTTGCGAAGCAGCGCAAGAAACAGTAGATTACCTCAATACCTGTGGTGAAAAAGTTGGTGTTGTAAAAGTGAGGCTATATCGCCCATTTGATGCGAAACGATTTGTTGAAGCATTGCCAGAAACAACTCGTACTATAGCAGTTCTAGACCGTACTAAAGAACCCGGCGCATTGGGTGAACCTTTGTATTCCGACGTTGTGACTGGGATTCATGAAGCTTGGGACAAAAAATCTCCCCGTCCTACAATTGTTGGTGGTCGTTACGGCTTATCTTCAAAAGAATTCACTCCAGCAATGATTAAAGCCGTCTTCGATAACCTCACCCTTGCTGAACCAAAAAATCATTTCACCGTCGGCATTAACGACGATATCACCCACACTAGCTTAAATTACGATCCTGAATTTAGCATTGAACCAGACAACATAGTACGAGCGATTTTCTATGGACTAGGTTCAGATGGCACTGTAGGAGCAAACAAAAACTCTATCAAGATTATTGGAGAAGAAACAGACAATTACGCTCAAGGCTATTTTGTATACGATTCCAAAAAATCTGGTTCTGTCACTGTCTCTCACCTGCGGTTTGGCTCCACACCAATCCACTCTACATATTTAATCACCAAAGCTAACTTTGTGGGTTGTCACCAATGGGACTTTTTAGAAAAATTTCCTATCCTCAAAGACGTTGTGCCAGGTGGAACTTTTTTACTGAATTGTCCCTATGATAAGGATGAAACATGGGATAAATTGCCATCCTCTATACAGGAACAAATTATTAAAAAGCATCTGAAATTTTATGTCATAAACGCCTACAGGGTTGCTCGCCAAGCTGGAATGGCAGGACGAATAAACACAATTATGCAAGTTTGTTTCTTCGCCTTATCAAATGTATTGCCACGAGAGGAATCGATTGAGCAAATTAAGAAATCGATTCGGAAAACTTACGGCAAGAAGGGTGATGAAATCGTACAAATGAATATTAATGCAGTTGATACAACATTAGATAATTTGTATGAAGTGCAGGTACCGAAGACGATAGAAAATTTGACGGTAGAAACCAAAAAACCTCAATTAATCGACAGCGCCCCAGATTTTGTACGGGATGTACTAGGGAAAATAATTGCTCGTGAGGGTGACGAATTACCTGTGAGTGCTTTGCCGGTAGATGGCACTTATCCCACTGGTACATCAAAATGGGAGAAACGCAACATTGCTCAGGAAATTCCAGTTTGGGATCCGGATGTTTGTGTTCAGTGCGGTAAGTGTGTGATGGTATGTCCTCACAGTGTTATTCGTAGCAAAGTTTACGAACCAAGCGAACTAGATAATGCACCTGTAAGTTTCAAGAGCGTCAACGCTAAAGACCATGATTGGAAATCGTTGAAATTCACTATCCAAGTCGCAGCAGAAGATTGTACGGGTTGCGCAATTTGCGTAGATGTTTGTCCTGCTAAGAATAAAGCGGAACCACGTCTTAAGGCAATTAATATGAAACCACAATTGCCCTTACGCGAACAAGAGCGAGAAAATTGGGATTTCTTCTTGAATATTCCTAATCCAGATCGACGAGAACTGAAGCTTGAGCGGATTAACCAGCAACAGATGCAAGAACCATTGTTTGAATTTTCTGGGGCTTGCGCTGGTTGTGGGGAGACACCGTATATTAAGTTGGCTTCGCAGTTGTTTGGCGATCGCATGATTGTTGCTAACGCCACTGGCTGTTCTTCGATCTACGGTGGTAATTTACCTACAACGCCTTGGACATACGATGCTTCAGGACGTGGTCCTGCTTGGTCTAATTCCCTGTTTGAAGATAACGCTGAATTCGGCTTAGGTTTCCGTATTTCTATTGATAAACAAGCAGAATTTGCTGGTCAATTGCTCAAAGAATTAGCACTAGAGGTGGGTGAGGAACTTGTAAATAGTATCCTCTCTTCTGAGCAAAAAGATGAAGCTGATATTTGGGAAGCACGCGAACGAGTTGCTTTACTTAAACAACGCTTACATGGTTTATTGGTAGATAATAGTTCACAAGTTACCGCAAAAGCAAAACAACTCTTGAGTATTGCCGATTATTTGGTGAAAAAGAGCGTCTGGATTATTGGCGGTGATGGCTGGGCTTATGATATCGGCTTTGGTGGGTTAGATCACGTTTTAGCAAGTGGTCGTAATGTTAATATCCTTGTACTTGATACCGAGGTATATTCCAATACGGGCGGGCAAATGTCGAAATCGACTCCAAAAGCTGCTGTAGCTAAATTTGCTGCTGGTGGTAAACCTGCTAGTAAAAAAGACTTGGGTTTAATTGCGATGACTTACGGCAATGTTTATGTTGCTAGCGTAGCAATGGGCGCACGGGATGAACACACTCTTAAGGCATTCTTAGAAGCTGAAGCTTACCCTGGTACATCGTTAATTATCGCTTACAGCCATTGCATTGCTCATGGAATTAACATGAGTACGGCGATGCATAATCAAAAAGCTGCTGTAGATTCAGGTCGATGGCTATTGTATCGGTATAACCCAGACAGAACTAAGCAAGGGCAAAATCCACTACAGCTTGATTCGCGTTCACCGAAATTACCCGTAGAGCAATCGATGTATATAGAGAACCGCTTCAAAATGTTGACTAAGAGCAACCCAGAAGCAGCGAAGCATTTACTGAAAGAAGCTCAACAGGATGTGAATACCCGCTTTGCAATGTATCAATATTTAGCAGCGCAACAAATTTCAACAGTTATCAGTGAACAGTAAACAGTCTTTTTCAGTTGTCAGTGAACAGTAAACAGTTATCAAACGTTCTTTGGGCTGTAAAAACTGATAACTGAATAGCTGAATAACTGATAGCTGATAACTGATAACTGATAACTGAAAAAGGGGTTGTTATGGATCTGACTACAGATTATATGGGGATGACATTGCGGTCGCCACTTGTGCCTTCTGCATCGCCTCTTTCTGAAGAAATTGACAATATCAAGCGGATGGAAGACGCTGGTGCTGCTGCGGTAGTGATGCATTCAGTGTTTGAAGAACAGTTAACCCATGAACGCTACGAACTACATCATCATTTGACCCATGGTACAGAAAGTTACCCTGAAGCCCTTACCTATTTCCCAGAGCCAGCAAGTTTCCATGTGGGACCAGAAGAATACCTAAATCATATCGCTAAGGCAAAGGAAAAGGTAGGAATCCCGATTATTGGTAGTTTGAATGGTTCTTCGCTAGGTGGGTGGATCGACTTCGCTAAACTGATTCAGCAAGCGGGAGCTTCAGCGTTGGAATTAAATATCTATTATGTTCCTACAGATATGGAACAGACAAGTACCGAGATTGAGGAGACATATATTGACATTCTTCGTGGAGTTAAAGCAGCAGTAACTATTCCTGTAGCAGTGAAAGTGAGTCCGTTTTTCACGAACATGGCAAATATGGCAAAACGTTTGGACGATGCAGGGGCGGATGCTTTGGTACTGTTCAATCGATTTTACCAACCAGATATTAACCTTGACAATTTAGAGGTGCAACCAAATATAATTTTGAGTACACCGCAAGCAATGCGGTTACCTATGCGTTGGTTGGCAATCCTATATAGTCGCATCAATGCGAGTCTAGCTGCTACTAGTGGCATTCATAAAGGGCATGATGTGTTGAAAATGCTCATGGCTGGTGCAAATGTTACCATGCTTTGTTCTGTGTTACTACGACATGGCATTGATCATCTCCAGGTAATTGAGCGAGAAATGCGGGAATGGATGGAGAAAAACGAATATGACTCTGTACGCCTACTTCAGGGAAGCATGAGTCAGAAAAGTTGTCCTAACCCTAGTGAGTTTGAACGCGCGCAGTATATGCGATCGCTTCAAAGTTACAAAGGTGATTGGCAGCAAGTTTATGAACCATCGCACTTCTTTGGCTAATTATGAAAAGGAGTCAGAATTCAGAATACAGGAGTCAGAATCTATTGTATGGAGAATTATGCTCTTTTTTTCATCCAGTAGTCGCACCTTCTTTCATACTCACTCCTATCTCCTAACTTCTGGCTCCTGACTCCTGACTCCTGAATTCTTATTAAAAAACAATTTATGGGCAACAAAAAAAGGATTGGCATTCTTACAAGTGGCGGTGACTGTCCAGGGCTAAACTGTATTATTCGAGCAGTTGTTAGCCATGCAACACTCACCTACGATTGGGAGGTGTTAGGTATTCCTTACGCCACTCAAGGTTTATTAGAGCGTAAGGCAATGAAACTCAGTATGCACGGGATGGATTTGCAAGGTATAGATCCGTTACTGAGTATGGGTGGTACGATTTTGGGAAGCATTAATAAAGGAGATACTTTAGCTTCTGCTAGTGAACTTCTTGCTAGTTATGAAGCTTTAGAGTTAGATGCACTAATTGTCATTGGTGGTGATGGTAGTCTTGGTATTCTTCATGAGCTTGCGTCTCAAGGCAATTGGAATATAGTTGGGATACCGAAGACTATTGATAATGATATTGCATTGACAGAACGAGTCATTGGGTTTGATACTGCTGTTAATACTGTAGTAGATGCTCTGAATCGTCTCACTTTTACGGCTGCAAGTCATGATCGTGTGATGATTGTCGAAGTTATGGGGCGCACATCAGGTCACTTAGCACTGCATTCTGGTATTGCGGGTGGTGCAGATGTGATTTTGATTCCTGAAATCCCCTATTCAATCATAGATATATGCAAGCATTTGGTAGAACTGCGCGTTCGCTGGCACCGAAAATTTGCGATCATCGTTGTTGCAGAAGGTGCTACTATAGCAGCAAATAGTTCGAGTTCCACGACGACAGAATCGAGCCATGGTCGTGCTTGCAGTATAGGTCAGTACATTGCTGACCAAATAGATTCTTGTAGTGTCAAGAAAATGGACATGAGAGTTTCTATTTTAGGGCATATCCAGCGTGGTGGCATTCCATCGGCGCTGGATCGCCTGACAGCAACAATTTTCGGTAAAGCGGCAGTTGATTTAGTCGCTAAAGGAAAATATGGTAATATGATAGGCTGGAAAAATGGGCAAGTTGTCGCTGTTCCTATAGAAGAGGTTGTTGCTAAAAGTCCGTTACTTGTAGATCCTTACGGTGAGCTTGTGCAAGTGGCTAAGTCTACAGGTATTTATGTTGGAAATAACGCCGAAAATAATTAAATATTAGCGGGCAGTCAGCGCTGTGCTAGATTTTTAACAGTGCTGTCCACTCGCCCGCCCTCCTCAAGAGCTAGACTATGAAACTGGCAAGAAAATGAGCGTCGGATTTTCTTAGTTTCAAAGTCTTTATAGTTAATACAGGTAGCTGAACATTCTGTAACTATTTTACCAGTTTCTTGTGCTGTTGAACAAAGAATTTCGACAGAATCAGGCAGTTGTATCAACCATGACAATGGGCTTCCAGCTACCACGTGCCGAAAAGGAACAATGGCATCGTGGATACTGTGGTAAGCCCAGTTAGCAAATAGTATTGCTTCTTCATTAATTATTTAATTGAGACAATTTACAGAGTGGATAAAGCGGACAGTCATTTTCTGTCACAGTGGTATTAGTCTGTGCTGGGGTACTAGATGAAGTAGTACTTTCAACGGAAGTAACTGTTAGCTGGACTATGAGATCGTTAAAGTTTTGATCTCCTCCACCGTAAAGATCCTCAAAGCCAAATTTATCGGATGACAAATATTTGACATGGGATACCTTATCAGGGTTGGCTGCCGTAATTCTAAAGTAAGCCTTAGGAGGTACTGTTGTTTGATTTTTCGGATCTTGTGTTAAGAAATCATCTGGGGTTCCATTGGAAATCAGGAAAATCTCATAGTTAGTTCCACCGGTGAGTTCGGATGCAAATGTTTGCTTAAGTGATATCTCATTGTAATTTGGTAACTTAACCCGATTCCTCACCGCAGTTTCTGCATAGCTAGGATCGCCTGGTTTGACACCAGCAACGCTTCCATCAGCATTAACGGGGAATAGACCAAAGGTATTTTTATAACTAGCAGTTCCAGGGTCAACTGTTATCTGAAGCTTATAGACTTTATCGGGCTCAGTGACAATGACACCACTAGGATCCCCAACTAAAGATGGTGGGATCTTACAGTTTGCTTTCGCCCAAATGCATGTATTCGGGTCAAACGGGATTTTTGTACTTAACTCTGGTAAATTTGAGAACTGACCTAAATTTATATTTTGGCGAATGGCGTTGCTTGGCTGAGTGATAGTTATCCCATTACGGACTACTTTGATATATGCTCTCACTAAACCTTGATTATTATCTGGACTACTATCCCAGCAGGCAAGAGCAAAGTTACCGGTATTGAGAGATGTCATTTGCAAATGAGTTCCTACTTGAAAGAAGGTCTTGCCACCGTCTAAAGTACCAACTAGACTACCAAACTTAAAGATGTGATTTAATATGTTTAAATCAGCCCAGAAAGTTCCATCTGATCTTCTACCATTAGTAGTGAAGTTCAGATTTGAATCTCCCACTCCTAAAGACCAAAAATCCAGAGGATGTACATCAACAGTTATTACGTCTCCTGGTTGTAAACACAGACCTGTCTTTAAAAGAGGGGATACACCAAGTTTTGGATATATAGCGTTAGCTTTTGCATCAACGTCAAACTGCCATCTGTCGGAAAAAATATAATTACTGACTTCTACAGGAATATTAAATTGTTCTAAGTCCTTTTGCCTTTGAACTTCTACAGTTAGAGTAACCGAGTTAGTGTTTGTACTGGTATCATTGCCCCAGAAGACCAGAGAAAGATTACCATCTTGTTGTAATACTGTGAGTTCTAAATGGTTTCCTATTGGAAAAAAGGTCTTGCCATTGTCTAAAGTACCAACTAGGCTTCCGAAAGGAAAATCATAATAATAGTTATTAGCAACATTTTCTGCTGATTGGTAAAAGGGATTAAGGCGATGCGTGCCTTCATATACACCGTAAGGATTTCCACCTAAGACATCAACAATGATTAAGTCCCCTGCTTTGATTCGAGCAATATCTGTGTCTGATATCTTGAATAGAGTTTGATTTGAGTTATATTTACTTGAGTCAAATGTGAATTGCTTTTTTTCAATTGCTACTGTTGCCATGATTTTATCCTTGAAGTTTTTTCGATTTTACGTCACTGATTTGAGTCAGTGAATTTACAGAAAATTTGCAGATAAATTTTTCCTGAATATCAATGACCAATTTACCTATTTGGAAGAAATCAAAGCAGACTTTAAATTTGCGTTTAACTTGGGTAGATTTGTTGAACAGTCTAGGTTGGAGTAATCATTTGCGGTGCCACTAGAACTGCCATTCACAATTGATGTAACCGTTTTTATGTCTAGCGAAGTGAGAATTTTTCCGTTGCGAATGATTTGGACAAATGCTTTGATAAAACCATAGTTATTTCCCCAATCTACATCCCAGTAGAGAAGAGAGAGGCTACCTGCCTTGAGAACTGTCATTTCTAAATGAGTTCCCACTGGAAAAAAGGTTTTACCCTCGTCTAAGGTACCAATTAAACTGCTTATTCTGTAATATTGTCCTTTAGAAGTTACGCGATCATAACCCCGATTCCCAGCTACCGCGATCGCATTAGCATTAGTAAAAAATCCCCCGTCTGGAGACCATAAATCTTTAGGAGATGCATCAATTTTAAGCAAATCTCCTGGTTGTAATTGAATACCTGTGTCTAAAAAAGGTTCTGGTCCTTGGTAATCACCGCCGTAACCAGGGCTTGTTCTTCTGGCCATAGAGTTTGCATATGCATGAACTGCAAATGAAAATCTATCTTTAAGTAGGGCGCTATCAATTGCATCAGTTGCCTGTAAATCACTGAAAGCTTTGTTCTGTTGAACCTCTATTGTTACAGCTACAGAACTAATGTTAGTAGTCGCATCAACACCCCAGAAAACAAGCGAAAGCTTACCTTTGCTGTTATCTAAGAACATGAGTTCTAAATGTTGTGCTACTGGAAAAAAGCTATTGCCGTTGTCTAGAGTTCCAACTAAACTCCCGACCGGAAATTCAAAATCAAGGTTGTTAGTGTTCTTGTCATATTTATAAGACCCTGATGATATTGGCGATATACCTTGAGAGTTTATTTTCAATAAATCTCCCTCATTGAGTTCAATATTTGTGGGAAATAAATTCTTCGATGTTGAGTTTAAGTAATACTGACTTGCTTGAATTGTGAATTGTGTAGCTGCCATTTTTGTAAAACCTTTAGAGAAGATTGTGTGACAAAAACTACCTTAGATACTCAGTCTCAACATGAGATGAATATCTTTGCAGCGATTTATTAACCAGTAAGTTGTAGGTTAATCGCTAGATAAATAATAAACGCTAATCTGTGAAACATAAAGATGTATTGAAAAACACATATTTGGGAAACTAATGCAATTTACGTTGAACAATCGAAAATTATAGTTAATGTTTATACATGCAATAATTGATTGTGTATAATCCTTGACAATTGCATTGTTCACCTGTATTTTAGAATGCTAAGTTGTAATATTGGTTGAAGTAAAAACCTATTAGAACTATAAATATAAAGTATTCGGTTCGCTGAAGAAAATATATCGTAAACGTAGTGTTCGCTTGAAAAAAAGTTTGTTTTACTTCTCTGTCATAATTTTGCTGTTCTTTAAGACTAGTCCAAAAGTCTGATTCTGAGTAAAGAATCTCTGTGTTGATAAACACAAAAAATGCACTAGCCGATATCTTGATGCGCTAAAGTGCTGTTTCAGTAGAATGTGTTTTTGATGTTAACAAAGCTTTGAAACCAAAATTTAAGTACAATCTCTACCCGTGGACGGTTGGAAGTAATCAAGAGAAATCACTAAAAACTATCGCCTCAAGATTTAGCTTGGAATTGATTTTTTCTATTGCTCCATCGACATATTTTCGTTTTTGTAAAAATAGCTTATTGAAGCAGCTTTTAGTAAAAAATCTAGTTTAAACATACTAAATTAAGTTTTATGTACATAAACTTATATTTGATATAATCACTCGTTATAAAGGTTTGGAGTTCTGGTGCGAAAGACCAGTTTTGAAAATGCTAGAAATAGAGCGCAAATGTAAGAGGTATTAGGATTTTAAATACAACTTTTGGCGGATTAGTTTCTGTTCAAGTGTACTTTAAGCTGAAGAAGACAACTCACAAGTTAACTTTCAGTTAAAAGGATTTAATTGCAGAGTACAACAAAGCACAAGATGTTCAGTTAGGCGATCGCCACGTCCGTCCAGCAAGTGAAGACCCCTAAGGCGATCGCGCTGATGATAACGGACAGCAGGTAATGTTTGCCCAACTAGCTAAGACGACGCATTAATCCACACAAAAACGACAAACAAGAATGTAAAACGCGCCGCCAAACAGGAATCTGATTATAAATAGAAAGTATAAAAACGGTGAGGCAGCGTTCCAAAAGGCGAGTCAGTTTAGCCATATTGCATCCCGACCTATAAGTCCCTTGGACACGCTACGCTTTTAGCGTCTCCGACAGGAGGAGGAGGTACCCGTCGTGCCTTACAAGAGAGGAACTACCTTAATGCCTAGGATCTGGGCTACTCAGAAGGGCGTAGTTTCTTCCATAGGCGAGTGCTGCGAAGAGATCACTCACTCCCCCAACGTCTCGCAAAGAGACACCCCTTTGGGTCGCGTTTTACACTTAACATCTAAATTTCAAGCCGATTCTACCCAATAAGTCGGTGGATAAAATTTCCACGACCCCTATGGCGACTTATTAAATCGACACGGTTCGTATTATGGCGAATAGCGATGTATTGTTTTTGCTTCAGTAATAAATTTTTACAACAAGGAGATCATTGACATGGTTCAGAGTAAGCAGACTTCAGATCTACAGCGTGAAAATGCTAACCGCGTGTATATTGAGCCACAATCAACCGATTATATAGACACAAACATCCGTAGAGAAGTGTCCAGACCAGAAGATGCAAACCGTCCGAGTGCCAATCAACCTTATGCTGGGACTGATGTAAATGTAACCAGAGGGAGGGATGTGGACGAGAATACTTCCAAAATTCCCAATCAACCCAACATATCAGACCAAGACAGAAAGAACGCTGTAAGTAGGGCAATTATTGGTGGACTGATTGGCGCTAGTGTGGGGTCAGTTCTTGCCACTTTAGCTGGTAGAAGAATAGGTCTAGGCTTTAATATGGCTACAAAAGGTTTAGGAGAAGCCGCTAAGACTATAGGTGAAGGTCTTGCTCTAACAGGAAAAGGATTAGGAGACGCGATCAAGAGTGTCGCTGAAGGTACTACAGAAAGTGTCATTGGTGGTGCAGTTGACACGGTAAAAGGTGTTGCTGAGGGAACGTTGGATGCAGTACAGAGTACCGCCGAGAGTGTAAGCCAAGCTGTGGAAGCTGGAGCAGATTTAGCACAAAATACAGCCGCTGGTGTTGCTGATGTAGCTAAGCAAACTGTAGTAGGTGCAGCTAACGCATTACAAAATACTGCCGAGAGTACTAATTCTGCCGTGCAATCTGGTGCTGACGCTGTTAAAGATACAGCCCAAAGTGCTAACTCTACCGTGCAATCTGGTGCTGACGCTGTTAAAGATACAGCCCAAAGTGCTAACTCTACCGTGCAATCTGGTGCTGACGCTGTTAAGAATACAACTGACAATGCAACCACAAGTACGTATGCTTCACAGCCGACAAAGCTAAAAGATAAATAAAGGAGAATATTAGAAGAAATCAATCAAACTGTAAAAGTTGATTAGAAATCGCATTCTTGAAATTAATACCAGGTTGCACAGAAAGCAACTTGGTATTAAATATCAAATTTCGGTTATAGCAATCCTATTTGAGTTATGAACAAATTCTTCGATATGTTAACAGTATTAGCTCTTCAGTTCAGAAATCAATTAGGACTACTGTAGTTAACCTCTTAAAAATTAATTTTTTTACTAAAACGGAGACGATGAGTATGAACAGTAACCAGCAATTTGTGGATCAAGACGATGATGAGATAACTATAAATCGACTTGGTGATATTGATTTATCGACAGAGCAATCTGATGATACAGAACCTAAAGAAACAAAGAACGAGCTATATAAAGTTTTCCTAGGCGGGCTTATTGGTGCTACGGTAGGCGGAATTGCAGGAGCTTTATTAATTAAAGGAACTGCTCAAAAGATTAATCAGACTGTCAAAAACGTCGGAGATAAGGTAAAGGGTGCATCCGAGAATTTTAGCCGAACCGCCAAAGGTGTAGGTGATGCTGTCCAAACAGTAGCTAATGGTGTGAACGAAACTATAAAAGATGTTGGAGAGACTGTTAATAGTACAGCTACCGATGTTAACCAAACAGTAAAAAAGACAGCGGATAGTGTCAAAGGTGCAGCTAATGGTATGAACGAAACTGTAAAAAGTACGGTAGATGTTGTTAAAGATGCAGCAACGGATGCTATTGACAGTGTCAAAAGTACTGCTAAAAGTACAGCAACGGATACTCTATCATCTAATAATCAGATTATTAAACTACCTAATGACCAGACCTTATATAGGTTAGTCCCACTAGATAACAACAACAAGTAAGTTGTTGACTTGTTGATTCCTAATCTACAACCTTTCCAATTCCTCTTGCCCGGTTATCAATCGAGCAAGTTTTGTCAGTTTTGACCGCGGATCTAGAACTGGAGCGACAAGAATATCATCACGAACAAAGAACTGGTCGTTAAGGAAGGAGATTTTGTCATTGTAAAGCGCCTTGTCTTGTGGATCGTTGAGAAACAGGGGTCGGCAGATGGGCAACCCATTAAATATGTTCTCAAACATGGCATCATAGAAAACTTGGAGGAGTCTATACCGCAATTCGATAAAATACTTGCAACTAGGTACAACTGCGCGGTACAAATCTTGTGGTTCCGGTAGCTGACCACCCCGAAATTGCTTAAACCATTCTTCATACATGAAGATTTCTTGGAACTCTTTGCGCCCTTTGCGCATGTAGTGGTTGCGGAACCAGGGTAAAAAAGCTCCCGCAGCAACCCAGCGGATTAGAAGTTCTGGTCCCACCCAGCGTTGCTCATCGTTTTCTTGTTCAAAGCCACCGATATCTTGCCCACAGATCGTAACACCAGTCATACCAAGGGACAAGACTTGGGCTACGTTCATTTTGAGGAAATCCCAGGTAGAAGAATTGTCGCCCGTCCACAACGCAGCAAAACGGTGCGCACCAGTGAAACTACCGCGTCCGACAATGAAGTTACGATCCGTGCGTCGCTGTCCTGGTTTATCCGACTGGTCTGAGTAGACAAGTTTGTTGAGTCCATTGTACGTGGCTTTGTGAAGATTGTACGAATACAAATTCCACACCTTAATAGCCGGCGTCAGTTTAGGAGTTTCTCCTGAAATAGAATCGTCAGTAATCAGCAATCGGAATGGAAAGCCGCGCATATCTCCACGACGGGAACGGATCGCAGGTGTTGTCATGTCTTGCCAAACCATTTCCAGGCCCATATCGAAGAGATATTGATATTGCTTACCCCACCAATCACGTACCTCTTGCCGTCCGAAATCAGGGTAGTGACCGGGGGTACCCATTTCCTGTCCCGTAATTCGGTCATTTCCATAGTAGACTTCCCCGATATAAGGATTGCCTGTATTGGCGTTGTTCTCTGGGTCGTATGCAAAGAAAACACTTCTTTGCCCAGGAGGATCGAAATTCTGATAGCTATACCCCTTATTCAGGTCTTCTGGGTTGTTCATATTGAGATCGCCGAAGAAGCGCTTATCTTTTACAAAGTAGCCCTTATCTAGACCTTCTGTATAAGTTGTGTAGTGGGGTTCGTTGCGGCTAATGATTGGGGTAATGTTTGTGCTGCATTTGACACCCTGGTCTTTTAAATAAGCAAACATCCCTTTGGGATCGGGAAATTTGTTTGTATCAATCGTGAAGGTGTGGTATTTATTCTGTACGTCTACATCCACGTGCAAACCGTCGAGGGGAATTTGGTAGTCGCGATGCTTGCGAACAGTCCATTCTAGAGCGCCCCGATCTTCATATCCATAGCATCCTTGGTGATATCCTAAGGCATAGCGCGGTTTCAACCTTGAGCGTCCGACAATCCCAGTAAAGCTCTCTATTAGCTCAGCTGGATCGTCTGCCATGAAGAAATAATAGTCAAGGTCACCGAAGCGCGTACCGATCATATAGCGGGTGGAGTTGTAAAAGCCAATATCCATCAGGACTTGACCCCGATTGTCAACATATATGCCAGTGACGCAATCTTTTTCAGGAACGCCGTTAAATTCAATGAAGAAGGGTTCAGAGTGATACATCGGTTCCCGTCCATCTAACGGACCATAGTTATAAACCTGACGGTACCGCATGTTATCGAAATTGAAATAGTTTAGTTGCTCGTTATTGCGACACAGTGACTTACCACCTTGTTCACCAAAGCCGATAAACTTAGAGGTTGCCCGATTTTTTACAGATTGGATAATGGCATAGTCCTCATTCCCGTTCGGTGTGTATAGTATGCCAGGTAGTGATGTTTCCCAAACTTTAAAGTTGCTACCGTCAGGTTCACAATTGATCACCTCGATCTTGAATGGATCGTTGGTAACAATCACTTTCATGACAGCTTCATCATTCTCTTGCTTTTTCGTAGTTAGTTCGCAGCCCGTACCTTTGTCTTGGTACGATATGCTGAACTGTTGATCTCCCTGCTGCGCTTCGCTTTTTAGCTGTGTGAACGTGTCCTGGACTAGCGCACGAGTATTGTTATTGGTGTAATCTTTTGCCTGTTTTTTGGGGTTGAAACGAACCCGGAATGTGTCATTTTGAATGAACTGAAGCAGCATTGCACAGATACTGCCATCGCTGTTTTGAAACTCAAGCACCAGCGTTTGTTCTTTGTCGTTAAATTGATGAGAAGAAACTTTTTTTAAAGTTTGCCAGTTTTTGATGTAGTTAAAATATTCTTCGACTGTTACAAACTTGTAAACATCTGATAACGTTGCACCTAACATTAACAAACCTCTCGTGATATTGAATAAATTTCTGTGGGAGACTAGCTCAGGTAAAATTACTGATTGGGTTTGAGTAGATTATGAACTTATCGTTCAGATCTACAGGTGAGCTACAGAAAAAAGGCTTCTGGTGATAGAGAGTACAAGGCTTTTTTACTATACGATGATAGTATATAGCAAATACATACCTATTTTGATGAAGATCTTTCTAGAAGTTACGGATTGACAAAAAATATAAGATATGATATGAGAGTCTAGCGAGCGTCTACCTGTAGGGGCGCAAGGCATTGCGCACTTTACAAGTCCGAACCAAGCATTATCAATAAAGATTTTGCAGTAGCACAGTTTATAAAGCCTCAGCGCTAAAGGAGCGTCAGCACCCCGACCTGAAGGACGGGGCTTCTCCCAAGGGGAGACGCCGGAGGCGAACGTGCCTTAATCTTTAGGGATAGCTGACCCGCTTAAGTGCAAGAGCGCACTACGTTAAAGGGAAGCGTTTAAGCTCCTACCTACAGATGCGCAGCCAGTTTGTAGCTCTAGAACCAAGTGGTTAAACAGGTTTACCGGGTTAAGCCAGTGCTGCTTGGAAAGTACCGCCCTCTAACTTTGGCAAGGCTAACATCACCCCAGCAATGGGAGGCTCTTTTGAGCAAAACCATTATGTGTACAGGCTGAACAATTTGAAACGGTAATTGTCCCGTTGAAAGTACAACACAATAGTACACCGAGTTAAGTAAGCCCAAGGCAGTAGTGGTAAACAAAAAAATATAAAGCCGTCCTACAAGGACGGGGTTTCTACCCATTAATTTTGATGAGAACGAGTCCATAAATGCCGTCTGCCTTTCCCGATAAGATTATTGATTTTGTGCTACAATACTAGGGGATTCATGATTTTGAGCTAGTGTAACCATTGGTTCCAGCAAATATTGAATCATAATTTAAGAGACTTGAGTCTACTCAAGTCTTTGTGGGATACCACCTTTCTTGGTTTCCAAGAATGCCGTATACAGCTTTTTAGCTTGTCTAGAATGTCTGGGTTAAAAATATCAGATAAGACCAAGTGATCCACCTGTTCTTAGAAAACCTGCTATTTTTCATACTTGCCACATTGTTTACTGTGGTTGTAGGCTGGGTAAATCGACACACCAAGCCTATGTATCTTCCTGAACCACTACCAGGGTGGTATAAAATTTGGTTTGGTACCGTACAGGTGGGAGGAATTTTGCTGCCGCTAGTTGTTATGCTGTTGTGGGGTGTCTTATGGGGATACCACAGCGTGTTGACTGTACTGGTTTGGTACTTTGTCATGCTAGGATTACAAATTTTATCAGAAAGTGTGACATTAAAGCAATTTCACTCTGTGACTTGGGTAATGGTTCCTTATGTATATTTGCCTTACCGTATCTGGCAGCTTTATGAGGGATTGAATCTTGTGGGGTATGAACCTGAACTGATATGGGTACGAAATCTATTGTTGTTAGAAATTGTACTGTGGACTGCGAACTATGCCTTAGATGTGTCCCAGTTACCCAGACTATTTCATTGGGAAACACGGAATGATTCTGAATGACCTTTGTACTATGCTAGATATATTCGAGCGATGTTATAAAATCAAAGTAAAAGCTGAAGAACTAAAAAATAAGCCTTGAACAATCCATTGGCAGTTAAAGAAAAATTACTTGCTTCGATTGATTCGATTCAATCTGAGCGTGATGGATCTCCTATTACCGATTTAAAAATAGACAACACTCAAGCCGAAGAAATTGAGCAATTGACTCAAGAACTTGAAGGCGTCAATCCTAATCTTTATCCTTTGAGAGTTGCTCCTTCTTTACTTCAAGGGACTTGGCAACTGCTATACTCAACCGCTAGAGAAATCCGTTCCTTATCAAAATTACCATTAGGTTTAAAGGTAGGTAAAGTTTATCAGGTCATTAATATTGCCGATAATACGTTTTTCAATCTAGCTAATGTTAAACATCCTCTTGGATTAGTATCAGGATACGTCAAGGTAACAGCTACCTTCGAAGCTGCCAAAGAAAATTCTCAGGCTCAACCAGACAAACGGCTCAATGTTTATTTTGACAAACGCTACTTATCGATTGAGAAAATTGCTGGCATTGTCACCCCTCAACTTAACCCATTTAAAGTTCAAAATGCGAACAATCCTCGTGGTAGAGTTGCCACCCTCGATATTACCTACTTGGATGAAACCTTAAGAATTGGGCGTGGAGGGGACGAGAGCTTATTTATCCTTCGTAAATCTGATGATTTACAAAGCAATCCTCCCCCAAATTAAGCCTTAAAAATTGTCTCCGAAGAGCCATGGCTGAATTAATATGAGTCGTCCCGTTCCAAGTAACTTACTACTGTTCAGGATGAACAATTTCAGCTACTAAACCACTGGTCGGTATTTCTCTTAACTCTACAGAAATCCAGCAAGGAAGCGGACACCTAAAAGCTGATTCTCGTAAAATTCGCAATAAATCTTGCTGCAATCTGTTAAGTACTGTTGCAGGTCTACCCACAAACAATGCTACTTCACAATGCAGAAAAGAAGCTTTCTCAATATGATTAGCAATTAACACGGTATCAAAACCTTGCTTTTTACTTTTGATATGTTCCATTTTTACAAATGGGCAAGCCCCCAAGCAATTGTGCAGGCTTGCGAGAACTGCTGATGTATCGAGATAATTTGTAACATTCGTACTGTACTGAAAGGTCAAGTGGGGCATCTGTCCGAAAAAAAACTATTTTTGAACGCTGATATGCAGAAATTGATTTGCTCAGCCCAAACTATATAAATAGATCCAAGTCAAAACAACTTATGCAGTTTTGAGAAACTTGATTTATTGTTTTGCGATCGCCCCCCCCTGCTTCCCCTGCCTGCCTTGCTTTGATTTTAATGCGTTTACCCTGCTCTCCATTAGGCCTGTTACAAGAAACGTACATTAGAAATTTGCGATGCCTTCTCCTATCGGAGACGCTACGCGTAGCTTGCTTAAGCGCAGGGGTACGGGTGAACAGAGCCATCCTGATTGTTACAGAAGGTGGTACTATATGAGCTAGTGTCTTGAGTTGCACAACGATAAAATCGAGCTATACTCGTATATGCGGTATAGGCTAGTACATTGCTGATCAAATACGTTCTTGTAGTGTCAAGACAATGGTTCTGTCAGCAATTAGCTCCTGTTATCAGCAGTATTTACCAGAAAAAACAGTTCACCATTCGACAAAAGTAACAAGGAGTGTCATGGTTTTCGTCAGGAAAAGCGCATGGGCAGCAGGAGGGGATCTTAGCGATCCGATTCTTTTCTGGTACGCCAAGGGAGTAGGTAACTTGAAGCAGCGGGCAATCGCCGATCCCACGAGCTGGCGATTCCTGGCGGCGATACATGGCATTAATACCCAAATATGGAGGAACTACGGCTACCTAATCAATGGTGAACAGCTACCACCACAGTCAGTACAAAGCAGATACTGGAACCAATGCCAGCACCAGAGCTGGTACTTCTTGCCATGGCACCGAGGGTATCTGGCATCACTAGAGGCGATTTTGCGTGATGCTATTATCAAGGCTGGTGGCCCGTCAGATTGGGCTCTACCCTACTGGAACTACAGTGACACGACACAAACCGATGCGCTGGAACTTCCCCCAGCATTTGCCAGTCAGACTATGCCCGACGGGAGCCCTAATCCCCTTTTTGTAGAACAGCGCTATGGAATTGGTTCCTTCCCGATCAAACTACAGCCAGATGATGTGGACGTTACAACTGCCTTGCAAATCACCACATTCAGCTCTCAGAGTAGAGCCGTCCTCGGTTTCGGTGGACCACAAACTAGATTTTCCCATAGTGGTACTACCAATGGTGGCTTAGAGAGCACCCCACACAATATTGTCCATGTGCGTATTGGTGGTCGTCTAATATCCCCGACCGGTACAATCTCGCGCGGCCTAATGACTAACCCAGACACAGCGGCTCTTGATCCTATATTCTGGCTTCATCACGCCAATATTGACCGACTTTGGGAGGTTTGGCTGCGCCGTGACCCCATTCATCAAAATCCTAGGACAAATAATTGGTTGAATGGTCCCCTTGAACGGAAGTTCGTTGTACCGTTGACTGATGGCCAAGCTTGGGAGTATACCCCTTCGGATGTATTGCAGACATCGGGAACGAATCTGAATTACGAGTATGATGACATATCAGATCCGTTAGAAGGTGCTACTGCAATTGGCAACAGACTTCGCACGCTTGGATCACCTTTTGAATCGGCAAGGAGTTCCAATATGGAAAACCAGGAAAGAAGTGTAGACCAGCAAACAAGTGTAGAAATGCTTGGTGCTAACAGTAACAAGATGGCATTAACAGGACGAAGAGCATCGACGCAGGTTGATCTCGACAACACGATGATGAGGAAAGTGGAAAGAAGTTTCACCGCTTTTGAATCTTCTGAGCGCTCAGTAGAACAACAACAACCAGACCGCATCTTCCTAAATATTGAAAATATCCGCAGTGCTGAAGACGGTGCAGTGATTGATGTTTATATCAATCTACCAAGCGGCGCTAACCCAACTGATCATCCCGATCTGCGTGCTGGAACTATCGCCCTGTTCGGCGTGTGCAAGGCATCACAGATCGACCAGCCTCATGGGGGTCTAGGAGTCACTGAAGTGTTGGACATCACCCATATTGTTGACGCACTTCATCTTGCAGGGGGTGCTAACGTGCCACACCTCAAGGTGGAGTTCTTCTCCCGCGATGATCTGACACCCGATGAGAACGTGACGGTGGAAAGGGTGAGCGTCTATCGCGAGCGGCAATAAGGTGGGAAAGTAGTCATGCGGCTAGGCGCATATTTATCGGCTCTTGCGGAACCACCTTTACCAGTGCTGATCACAGTCACCCTTTTTGGTTGGGTGGTGATGTTACAGGAAGGACACGCTCAAGGGATGCCAGAATTTCTCATGGCGATTCAAGGCAACGGGTATAGCCAGAGCAGCCAGGCTCTACATACCCTCCTACATTCTAATTTGCTGGTCATGGTGGGGTGGTCTTGGCTGATTATGTTGGTTGCCATGATGACCCCACTGCTAGCTGATCCGATTCGCCACCTATGGGTACGCAGCTTGCCTCGCCGTCGTTGGCTTGCAGTTGTTTTGTTCCTAGCTGGTTATATCACCATCTGGATGATGGCTGGCGTCGTGTTAATGTTGTTCACGCTCCTGCTTTGGATTTTTAGTTGGTTTCCTACGCTTTTCGTCGCATTGGCACTGGCGATCGCGTGGCAAACAACACCGTGGAAGCAGGCTTGCCTAAACCACTGTCATTGGACACCTCGCCTTTCTCCCTTCGGACTAGCAGCAAATTGGGACTGTCTCCGTTACGGGATGGCTAACGGTTTGTGGTGCGTAGGAGCCTGCTGGGCACTCATGCTCTTACCCTTGGCTACTGTACACGTATACTCGATGCTGATGGTGGCGATCGCAACAGGCTTGATCCTTGTAGTTGAACGGTACCGTCCAGCCCGCCCAGCACGATGGCAGGTTCCTCTTTTAGAGGGGATTCGTCTCAGAACTCATTAGCTGGCGTTGCATAAGACTGAACCCGTGATTGCCGATAAGTGGGAATTTGAATAACAAATTCTGCACCTAAACCAGGTGTAGAGTAACACTCCAATTGACCACCATGCAGTTCTACAACGATTTTGTAACTAATAGATAAACCTAACCCAGTTCCTTTTCCAACATCTTTGGTTGTAAAAAATGGGTCAAATAATTTTGAACGTATTCTATCATCGATTCCCGGCCCGTTATCAATAATACGAATTATAATTTGGTTATTGTTTAATATCTCAGTAAAAATATTAATAGTAGGAATTACTGGTTCATCATTCACAATAAATCCCTGCTTTTCTAGCTTCTCTTCCAAAGCATCAATTGCATTAATGAGTATGTTCATGAAAACCTGATTGAGTTGTCCAGGATAACACTCTATTAACGGTAAATTTCCATAATTCCGAATAACTTGAATACCTTGTGGACATTTGCATGTTGGTTTTAGTCGACTATTTAAAATGACCAGTGTACTCTCTATTCCTTGATGAATATCAGTATTTTTAAACTCAGCTTCATCTAAGCGAGAAAAGTTTCGTAAGGATCCAACAATTTGACAAATTTTTTGTACCCCTGTATCCATTGAATGAAACAGATGTTCTGAATCTTCAACGAGAAAATCAAGCTCAATCTTCTTTATTTCTTTTTGAATAGCTGGAACTGATTCAGGATAATAGTACTGATAAAGTTTTATCAATCTTAGCAAATCTTGAAAATAGTTATTCGCATAAATTAAGTTTCCTGAGATAAAGTTAACAGAATTATTAATTTCGTGAGCAATTCCAGCAACGAGAATTCCTAGCGCCGACATTTTTTCAGATTCAACCAGTTTTGCCTGCAAATTTTTAAGGTTTGTCAGTGCAGTTTCTAGCTCATCACTATGCTTTTGAAGGGCAATTTGCGACTGTTGTAACTCTCTAATTGTCCCTTTTAGAACAGATTCTCTTATCTCACTAGTTTGTTCGAGTTGTTGTAGATTAGTTTGTGCCCGCTCTAGTTTTTTACTCAGAATCCGAATGGTTTTTTCCAACTGTTTGATTTTGCTGTCGTAGTGTGTGGGTTCCATAAGATTCTAGTCTGTTCCTAGAAGCAAAGTGACAAAGGTTTCTTGATGATAATAAGTTGAGCCATGTGGTTCTAGCGGGGAAAATTCTCCGTAAGTATAAAATCCACAAATCGGCACTTCTTCGGAAAGAGCATTTCTGACAAGCTCATACTCCTCTTTCGCTCTAGTACCCAACAGCCAACGACGACAGCAACAAGAGAACAATAAAGCTGCTTTTGGTTCCTTTCCAGGATAGTTTTGTAAAGCTATCTTTAATGAAGTTTCAGATGCAGCAACTACCTCATCCCGACTAATATCTGTAACCCTAACCATTGCTTGCTCCGGAACATCCCCCAAAAAGCTAACACTACCGATTTCTATGTCACAACTATAGGGTACCCGCATATAGTAGCGATCGCTATCTTTTTGATATACAGCTAACGGGTGTTCCATTGTCGGCGGATGTTCCCCCAAATAACGCTGATAAAACTCTATAGCTGGTTTATGATCAATTTCATAAACCACGGTTTCATCAACTTTGGTCACAGTACCCTTGGCTCCAATTGGTTCCCAACCACAAGCAATTCCATGAGAAAATAAGATATCTCCACTAAAGATCAGAATTGGTAAAGCATTTGTGAGAACTTCTGTTCTAAAAAATTGATAGGTTTTTGTAAACCTATACTGATCTCCCGCTGTACCACCAACTATTGGTACATTTGAATTCAAGGCTAGCTTCAGTCCCTTGAGAATCGACTCACCACTGGTAGATAAACCATTTCCTATGTAGCTGGCTGGTAGAGGAATACACAATTTGGCTGCACTACTGCTATTTTCTATTGCATGTTGCACGGCTTGGTAAGCTGCGTCAATAGGGTTTTCACGCACTCCATATCCTACTCCGATATTGATTTCTACAGTATCAGAGCAAAACAGCATTAGCGTTAGAGAGTCTTGTTGAAAACCTACCACAGACGAGATCTCACCATCAGTGGTGCAACCAATCAAATTAAGTCCTGGAAATACTCTGTCAATTTCTTTCAGGATAAGGGTATGCTGAAAATCAATGGCTGCAAATAAAATACCTGCTTTAGGCACCATATCTGCTAAGTCCCTAACAGATTGCTCTAAAACCTCCTCAATAGCAGTTTGAGAATCTGGATCTTCACTATGAGCAACGACAATCTTAAGCATTTTTGCTTCCTTTGCTCAAAATGTTCTTGTAGTTGATAACATTATTGTTCCCAAAATCTCAACAGAGGTTAACTAAGATGTTCCACATCTAGTTTGTGCATTTAGACAAGACAACAAGGGGCATGGGGCATGGGGCATAGGGCATAGGGTTTTAAGTAGGTTGTCCCTACACCCTATTCATTTCTAATATTAGGTGTGGGTTTTGATCATTGTTGTTCTACAGCAGCAATTTCTAGCAAAGTCTTTAACACCGAATCAGGATTGAGACTAATGGAATCAATTCCCTGTTCAACCAAGAATCGTGCAAACTCTGGGTAATCGCTCGGTGCTTGACCACAAATACCTATTTTTCGTCCATGCAATTTCACAGTGGAAATTGCCTTTGCGATCATTCGTTTCACAGCTTGATTACGTTCATCAAACAAATGCGCTACTAACTCGGAATCTCGGTCTAGTCCCAAAGTTAACTGTGTCAAGTCATTAGATCCAATAGAGAAACCGTCAAACACTTGACAAAATTCATCTGCAAGTTGCACGTTGCTGGGTAACTCACACATCACATAAACTTGCAAACCATTTTCTCCTTGCACCAAACCATGTTTCGCCATCTCCGCTACTACGCGAAGACCTTCTTCTGGAGTACGGCAGAATGGAACCATCAAAATAACATTAGTTAAACCCATCTCATCTCGTACCCGCTTCATAGCTTGGCACTCTAGGGCAAAACCTTCACGGTAGCGGTTATCATAGTAACGAGACGCACCCCGCCAACCGATCATTGGGTTTTCTTCTTTGGGTTCAAATTGTTTCCCACCCAATAAGTTAGCATACTCATTGCTCTTAAAGTCACTAAGACGTACAATCACAGGTTTGGGATAAAACGCAGCCGCGATCGTACCAATACCTTGCGCCAATTTATCAACAAAGAATTGTGCTTTATCTTCGTATTGAGGAGTTATTTCGGCAATTTTGTATTTAGCAAGTTCATCTTCTAGCTCATTATAATGTAATAGTGCCAACGGATGTGCTTTAATGTGGTTTGCAATAATAAATTCCATCCGTGCTAACCCTACCCCATCATTGGGAAGTGCACTCAAACCGAATGCTTCTTCCGGGTTGCCCAAATTCATCATAATTTGTGTGCGGGTATGAGGCAATTGTTCTAAGCTCGTATCATGCACCTCAAAAGGTAGTAAACCTGAATAAACTTTACCGGTTTCACCTTCTGCACAAGAAACAGTAATTTCCTGACCTGGTTTGATTGCTGTAGTAGCGTTACCACAACCCACTATTGCTGGAATACCCAATTCTCGTGCAACAATTGCTGAATGACAAGTGCGACCACCAGCATTGGTGACAATAGCACTAGCCTTTTTCATGATTGGTTCCCAGTCTGGATCTGTACGATTAGTTACCAACACGTCTCCTGGTTGGAACTGGTTGATTTGATGTATATCCAGAATTATATTGGCTTTACCTTGCCCAATCATTTCACCTACACTGCGACCAGTGACTAGCACCTCACCCTTTTCTTTTAGCTGGTAGCTACGTAAGACATTTTTTACCTTCTGGGATTGGACTGTTTCTGGACGTGCTTGGACAATAAACAGCTCATCAGTTATGCCGTTTTTTGCCCATTCAATATCCATTGGTGTATAGTCTCCACGTACTTGGGAGTAGTGTTCTTCAATTAAACAAGCCCACTGTGCAAGTTGCAAAATCTCTTCGTCATTAAGGGCAAATGCATTCCGTTCCTCTTGGGAAACAGAAACATTTTTGGTCAATTTAGAACCACCCAAGTCATACACCATCTTAATTTCTTTCGTACCCAAGCGTTTTGCTAAGATTGGGCGGTGTCCTTGTTTGAGAGTAGGTTTGAATACTAAGTACTCATCAGGGTTAACTGCTCCTTGAACCACGTTTTCACCCAAACCGTAGGCAGCAGTAATTAACACAGTATCTTTGAAACCTGTTTCTGTGTCGATGGAAAACAGGACTCCAGAAGATGCTAAGTCAGAACGTACCATTTTTTGTACGCCCACAGATAGGGCAATGTTAAAATGGTCGAAGCCCTTGATTTGACGGTAAGAAATAGCGCGGTCTGTAAAAATTGAAGCAAAGCACTTGTGGCAAGCTTCCAGTACTGCTTGTAAACCGTGAACGTTTAAGTAGGTTTCTTGCTGTCCAGCAAAGCTAGCATCGGGTAAATCTTCGGCTGTAGCGCTGGAACGAACGGCAACATCAGTGTTGTCCCCGTACTCCTCGCACAAAGCTTGGTATGCAGTGGCGATCGCGTCCTGTAAATCTTGAGGAAAAGGAGTTTGAAGCATTAGTAGCCTAGCTTGTTTGCCACACTGCTGTAGATTGTTAACATCGTCAACATCTAAAGAAGCAAAAATTTCTCTTAGTTTTGCTTCTAACCCTGCTGTTTGGATAAAATAGCGGTATGCATAAGCAGTGGTAGCAAACCCTGTAGGGACTTTTATCCCTTTAGGCACAAGCTGCTGAATCATTTCCCCTAAAGAGGCGTTTTTGCCACCCACTAAGGGAATGTCTGCAATTCCAACTTCATCCAATAGCAATACTAAGGCTTGATCTTTGGATCCTTGGTTGGTGGTTTTTTGATTGGCAAATGTTTCTACCATTGACTCGTTTATCCTTTGACATCTGGAGTTGTTTGAGCAGGATGCAGTCCAATAACCGGCTTGTTAGGTCTAACACCTTTAGTTATACAAAGATAATTTGAGGAACTTGTGAGGAAGCACTTGACGCTGTGGTGAAAACCTAGGTAGTTAACTTAGGCTAAAATATTAGTCAAGCAGCTTTCACAAAACTTCGATGACTGCCATTACTATTAACCTGAACAATGTAGTCAACGAATATATAGCAGCAAAAGTTAGGCTGGGTTGGTTAATCGATCGCAAAAATCGTCGCGTGATATCAGCTTGTTAGGCTTAAGAAGGCTCTCAACTCACAAATGGACAACAACCAATTTTATCTTCTAAAAAATGCTCAAAAATAACATCAACGGAAATTAAGGGTTTCAGGAGATGTTTTTTAGGCATGAGTCAAACTACTCCATCAGGCTACTAGATACAGGCTTCTGGTGTCTTCCTCACAAGTTCCTCAGATTTTTCTTTTATATTGAAGTTGGAGCCAATTTCAAGTAGTAATTCTACTTAGGGGGTTGATCGGCTCGAACCTGCAGTTGCAACAAGTCTTAAGAGAGGAAGCTAATATGTCTCTAATTCCTTGGCAACCTTTACGAGAACTCGACCAAATGCGTCAACAAATGAATCGTTTGTTTGACGAGTTAATCCATACTAGGCATAGCGAAAGTTTATTCTCTAAAAAAGAAAACGTTACCTGGATGCCAGCTATTGAACTGGAAGAAACTGATGCCAATATCATTTTCAAAGCAGAAGTTCCAGGGGTAAGTGCAAAAAACCTTGATGTTCAAGTTAGCCAAAATGCAGTTTCAATTGCTGGAGAACATGAGGAGGAAAAACGTACCGAAGATAAAGGCTTTGTCCGTTCTGAGTTTCGTTATGGTAAATTCCAACGGATTGTACCGTTACCTGTATCAGTCAAACAAGATCAAGTCGAGGCTGAATTTAAGAATGGTCTTTTAACTCTAACCTTACCGAAAATACAGGAAGCTAATTCTAACGTGGTTAAAGTTGATTTAACCATACAAGAAAAAGCTCGGGAAGCAATGGCTGAATCGCGCCAACATGAGGAGCATATACAACAGACGATGCATAGTCGTGCAGCAACAGAACTGGAAAAATCTACTAACAGTTATCAGTGAACAGTAAACAGTTATCAAACATTTTTTGGGCTCTAACAACTGATAACTGATCCCGTCATGTTTCGCTCAGTTAAAGAATAGTAGCTTTAATCTTAAGGAGACAAAATTTGTGAATAAGATGATTGAATCAATTCAACAAGTTGTTCAGGGTGTAATTGGTTTTGTATCAGGCGCAGTTGCTAGAATTTTTCGTCCAAGTGATGATGACTATCCAAAAACAGGAGTTCAACCTTTTGAAGGTGATATTTCTGATGAGAAGGAGTCTTGAGTTTTGGAGGAGTGGACGGTCAACCCATGCTTAAGTTATGAGTTCAGGAAAGATTTCTTTCTTGAACTCATAACTTAATTAGTTGGGAGAGGAGTTCGATGAGTACCATTAGGAAAATTAACGATGAATTGGCGATCGCAGGACAAATTACAGCAGAACAATTACAGCAAATTGCTGACGGTTGTTGCTCTACACTGCTGGCTTACGGGTGAATGAATTATGTTCGCTGCGTTGGAAGGATTTATCTCCTAAAAAGCCTGGTGGACAATTGGCTATTTTTGGTAAAGGCGAAAAAACCAGAATCATCCTTTTACCAGAACCCGTGTGGCAAAAGCTCTGTAAACTGAGAAACAATGCTCTATCCTCTGATCCTGTATTTACGTCTAGAGAAAAAGATAGTCTTGGCACATCCCTTGACCAATCCCAGGTAAATCGCATTGTAGCAAAGGCTGCTAAAGCTGCGGGTATTAACAAAAAGGTTTCTCCTCATTGGTTGAGACACGCCCATGCAATCCATTCCCTCTCTAGGGGTGCACCACTGCATTTAGTGCAAAATACTCTTGGTCATAGTTCCATTTCTACCACCAGCAGATACCTTCATGCTCATCACGATGATTCTAGTGCCTTATATTTGAATGTGCTTCCTGATCCGACAAAGCAAAACACTCAACAGTCAACAGATGGGAACCAACACAAACCGCAGAAACAAAAACAGAACCGTACAAAAGTAGAAAAGAACACTTCGTTTCTCAAATGCCCTAACTGTAAATCAAAAGAACTTCAACAATACGGTTTTCAAATCTTAGCCGATGGCTTAAACCATAAGCGTTTTCGTTGTGTTACCTGCGATTACGTGTTTACACCCCTTTTATCAATTCCAACTTAATGATTCTAGTTAAACAAAGTCAAATTTTGGAATTAGACGCTTGAAGCCATAAATCAAACGTCCTTTTAGACCTGCTTTAACGATATGAGTAGGTTTACTCACGGGTAGTTTGATTAGCAGATCTCGTGCCAAGGATTCCTTGTTGCCTGGACCTCGCAATCGAAACTGAGTTGACTGCATTGCACCGTATACGATCCGCAGCCAGATATGGGGGTGCGAAAAAAAGTACTCCCATAGTGGCGGCTCGCACCCTATCAAAGCAGCCAGATCATTCATGTACCGAGGATAATCCACCAAGCTACGTAATCGATGGGCATTATGCTCAAACTGTTCTAAATAGATAGCTCGATCAACACAGGTAACTCGCTCCATTTCTGCGGGAGTAGGAAGTGTTCGTTCTCCCGTGCAAATCATCGCAAACAAACGCGCCTGCATTTCCATAATGGGAAACTGGCTGCCGAAATTAGGACGTGCTGAACCAATCCATACGATCCTGTCTCGATACTTTAGATGGAACATATGTTTATATAGACTACGGGGGTCAGTTGCCCGGAGATTCTCTGGAAGGAAAGACACGTAGTTTTTATAGCCAGTAGAAAAGACTACAGCATCAATGTTTTGTAGGCATTCCCCCTCTGCAGTTTGTAATGTCTTCCCTCCGTCTGCCACTTTTACTATCTCACCAACAACTTTACAACTGTGATGCACAATTGCTTTGGGCAGGGAGAAAGTTTTGGTTCCATAAATTCCCCAAACGCCCTTTTTAGCCTTAATCTTCTTATTAAGTTCAACTACTGCATTATGAACTGGATCTTTCTGGCTTAACTCAGCTTTATAAATAGCTTGGCTTAAAGTTGCTCCGTAATCACGAGGAAGACCCCACACTCCTCGATGGGTAGAAATATCTGCGGCGTATACACCTCTATTTCGAGGAGCCACCCAGCCTGTTGAGTTACGCAAGCTGACCCAAGTTTTATTTGCTACGCGGGATACTTCTAAGGCTATATCAGAACCAGACTCTCCCCCTCCAACTAATAAAACATTTTTGCCGACAAATTTATCAGCATTACGATACTCTTTTGAATGAGAGTACTCAATGTCAGTTAATAAATCCTTCCAATCTGGATAATCAGGGACAGTATTGTTCCCAATTGCTAGTGCTACTCGTTTTGAGTATAAAGTCTCTCCAGATGCTAGCTGAACTTGCCAGCCCTCACTAATTTCTGATGCTACTGAGACTACTTCAGAGTTAAAACGAATGTGTTTGAGAACACCAAAATATTCCGCATATCTCTTCCAATAATCAAGTGCTTCCTCTTTAGTCCAGAACTTGTGCTGATTTCCATCGCCAATCCAGAAGTCTGAAAACATACTAAATGTAGCAGAGGAAGTTAACACCAAATTATCGTAAGTATTGGTAAAAACACCACCAATACGAGACGATTGCTCTAAACAGACAATATCGCGTACTCCTTGTTCGAGTAGTTCTTTTGTGCAAACTAGACCACCAGGTCCTGCGCCAATCACAATGCAATCAATCATAAAAAGTTCCACCTCTAATCCCGATTAAACTTGAAGTGATAAATCACCTATTTCAAAGTGCGGTTCCAGCAAAAAAAACTTGTGTTTACTGAGAATAGACCTCTTGCAAAATTCAGTTAAGCACATTCAATTTTGGAGAAACAAAGCTCATAGTTGTATAAACCAACTATGAGATTAAATCTCAAACAAAATCTTTTTTGACGATAGAGATAATGGTCAAATAAAGTTTTAAATATTTTTATTTTTGGATTGATGTGTTCACCCAAAACTCAGGTTTTCGGTAATTCTTGATTGCTCTTTTTATCTAAACAAGTTAGTTCACCACCTGTGGACTTCTTTTTCGTTATTCGGCTATTGACATGAAATTTATGAATTGCTAACCTACTTGTCCCACACACATAAGGCTTTTGCAAGAGGTCTAATGTAGCAACTTAATTGATAATTAGAAACTGACTTGCAAAATCATGTTACTTGCTATGATACGAGGTACTCGAATCTTCTCTTGTGTGTGCGGTATTGTTTGAAATAAAGTGACTAATTTGATGGAATAACATATCCTACCATAAGGATTTTTAGAAATCAGATCAATTCATTTTCAAAAATTGACTTACCCTTATACACCTGCCTAAAGAATTTAATTTTATATTAGAGCGTATCAATGAATTTGTCTAGTAAAAATTCAGCTTAACCCGCATTTCTTAATAGCTAAGTAGTACATATGCTTGATCATTAGGTCGAAACGAAGCTGATAATAAGATGTAGGTGTGTAATTGCTGTATTCATTGACATTTAAGTATATCGCTTTTTCGTCCTGGCACTGTTTTAATATAATGAGCATTTACAAGCTTGATTTCAAACTGTTTGGTCTCTAGTATTTGAAACAGTGGTATTCAATAAACTCCTGTCGATTCCATTGCTACGGTTATAATTCCACATTACCAAATTTCTGACACCCTACGAAGATTTCAAAGTAAAAGCAGAGTTTATAAAAGGTATATAAAATACTTTTCAATGTCAAAATTACTGGGATTTTTTAAAATGAATAATATCCACAAACTTATGATTTCTTCCCTAGGATAGGTGCTATCTCTGGGAATAGTAATTTTTACACTATTTTGCTAGCTTTTGACCCTTCTTTTCTGCAATCTTGTGAGAAATACGGGTCTAGTTGCACGTGACCCGAGTTCAATGTTGCCTATCGATCTATTTCCTTGTGAAGACGGCATTGGTCACAAGTTAAGGTTATTCATTATTTGTCAATAAGCAATTGTGCTTACAATTGTGTCAAAAAAAAATGGGATTGGAAACCCCTTTTCTGAGTTAGCGATGCGGAAACCGCCTGCACTCTAACGCCTAATTTTGATACCGATAATTCATTCTTGCCCTAGAATATCAGTATGTAAACTAATTTGATACTTTTTTGCTTTCTAACATTTCAGTATAATCTCTAATTGACAAAAATAATATGATTTTTTAACAAATGGGATACTCCTGGTAATAAGTGGATTCTCTGTAGCAGATGTGTTTCGTTTAACAAAATTTGGGAACACTAAATCCAGAAAATTTGATTTGAAGAGATAGTGGGATGATGAGTTCCGTAAATGTTGCCGGATATCACCTGAGAGAACAGCTTTATAATGGTCAAAGAACAGTGGTTTATCGTGGAGTTAGGAAGACTGACTCATTATCTGTAGTTATTAAACTTTTGAAGAATCCTTATCCGAGTTTTAGTGAAGTAACACAATTTCGTAATCAATACATCATTGTCAAGAATCTCAATTATCCTGGAATCATTCAAACTTATAGCTTGGAAGACTACCAAAACGGGTATGCGTTAGTGATGGAAGACTTTGGGGGAATTTCTCTCAAGGATTATTTCGCCAGCAAGAATGATGCCACATCTCTACGTGAATTTTTACAAATTGCGATCGCGTTAAGCAATACATTAGATTTTCTGATTATTAATAAAATAATTCATAAGGATATTAAATCTGGAAATATTTTAATTAACCCAGAAACTAAACAAGTAAAATTAATAGACTTTAGTATAGCTTCCCTGCTGCCACGGGAAACTCAAACCCTAATTAGTCCCAATATATTAGAAGGGACACTTGCTTATATTTCCCCAGAACAAACAGGCAGAATGAATCGCGGGATTGACTATCGCACAGATTTTTATTCTTTGGGTGTAACTTTTTACGAATTATTGACAAAAGGATTACCATTTCAGTCAGAGGATGCAATGGAGTTGGTACATTGTCACATTGCGAAAACAGCACCATTGGTACATGAAGTTAATCCAGCCGTTCCATTTGTCATATCAAAAATTGTTAGCAAACTCATGGCAAAAAACGCGTCAGACCGCTATCAAAGCGCACTGGGGCTGAAACATGATTTAGAAAAGTGCTTGGTTGACCTTAAGGAAACAGGGAAAATAGAAGATTTCCCAATTGCTCAACGAGATGTGTGCGATCGCTTCATCATACCAGATAAACTTTACGGACGAGAAGCCAAAGTAGAAATTCTACTACAAGCATTCGAAAGAGTTAGCCTGGGTGCAACTGAAATGATTCTGGTAGCAGGTTTTTCCGGTATTGGAAAAACAGCAGTTGTCAATGAAATCCATAAGCCTATTGTTCGGCAACGGGGCTACTTTATCAAAGGTAAGTACGATCAGTTTGGGCGTAATATTCCATTTTCTGCTTTTGTACAAGCGTTTCGTGACTTGATGAGACAACTCCTCAGTGAGAGCGATGCTCAACTAGCAGCATGGCAAGCCAAAATTCTGACGGCAGTGGGCGAAAATGGACAAGTAATTATGGATGTAATTCCTGAACTAGAAAGGATTATCGGGGAACAGCCGTCACCACAGGAAATTTCCAGTAGCGCTGCCCAAAATCGCTTCAACTTACTATTTCAGAAATTCATTCAGGTATTCTCAACCCCTGAGCATCCCCTAGTGATGTTCCTGGACGACTTGCAATGGGCAGATTCGGCTTCCCTAAACTTGCTGAAAGTACTGATGACGGAAGCAAGTTCAGGATATTTACTCATTCTAGGTGCCTATCGAGATCATGAAGTGTCTCCCGCTCATCCCCTAATGCTGACTCTCTCACAGATTTATAAAAGCCAAGCTACGGTCGATACGATGACTCTGGAACCCTTAGAGGAAATGACGATCAATCAATTGGTTGCAGACACCCTCAGTTGTACCAAAGAACTAGCTCGTCCACTGACGCAATGGGTGTATCGGAAAACCAAAGGGAATCCCTTTTTCACGACTCAATTTCTCAAAGCTCTGCATGAAGAGTGTTGGATTCAGTTTCAGCCAGAACTAGGTTACTGGCAATGTGACATGGTTTCAGTGCGGCAGTTAGCATTGTCCGATGATGTCCTTGAATTCATCCCACATTCCGCACTTCAATTTGAAATACGGATGAGTTACAAAATAGATAAAAGTAAGAAAGTCAGGATAATTAACAAAAGAATAACGAACTGATTTTCTTTTCAAGAAAAATAATTAAACATAAAATATTTAACTGATAAAATAGGTTGTATAGGCACTATAAATTTGAGGAACAATAACTATTCCTTCGGATAGTGATAAATTGTTATCTAATATACAGACGTTGTTTAGATTAAGAAAGTAAATAATATTTCCGGCAAGATGAAGGCAGATTATTTAAAGTAAAGTTTCGCTCCTCTGTTAAATTAATAATTTGATGAACACCATTTAAAGTCAAAATATGAATTCCTTGAAAGCATTGAAATACCCATCTTAATGTAGGGGTGAGTGTTAATTTTCCTAGTTGATTTTTGATTCCCACTTTGGCTCTTTTTAAGCTATTTCTAAGTTCTCTTTGACCAAGATTATAAACTAACAAACACAGAGCCATTAAAAATAACATCGTCTCTATTCTTTCAGGATTCTCTACAAAGAAGCTATCAGCAAAAAATAAAGGATCTTTGAGAAACCTAAATCCTCTTTCACAAGACTGTTGATTTTTATAATTTGTGATAATTTCTTCTGGCTCTAACTTCTTCTCGTCAACTAAATTAGTTGCTAAAATAAATCTTCCGGCTTCTTTTCTTTGTATTTCTATCTCTTCTGATTTTTCATAAACCACTCCTTCTATTTTATAAATAGTCTCCTCAGCTTTTGATACACTTTCAACAACTTTAACTTCTTTGACTTCAAACATCTTCAGAGTTTTATTAATTCCTTTTAGTTTATATCGAGCTTGTTCTGGAGTTTCAAAATCTTCTTTTTTTATTTCCTTGAGCAATTTTTCAGCTTTATCTTTTTCTTTCTTTAGTTTTTTCTCTAGCTTTTCTAAATCACTCTCTCTTCTTTTTTGACTTTCTACTATTAGCCAAATTTGTTTAATTCCACCGTAAGTTACTATTTCTTCTTTCCACTTGTATCCTTCTAAATTTAGGGCTGCTCTTTTTTTTCTTTCTTCTGAAGTTATCTCTATATCTTCTATCTCTACTGATTGGACTAATTCCTTAGCTCTTTTTATTGTCATCGGTACTCTACTTATCCATTTTAGATGCTCGATTAATTGGATATTTTCTTGACTATATAATGCACTATCGCAGACCATAATATTGTCAAAATTTATTTGCTTTTTAAACTCAACCAATATTTTTCCGAATACGGCTTTATCCGCTTCGTTTCCATCTCCTACTCTCATTAATAATGGTATATCTCCATCACTACTTGTTATTAAATCTAAAACACATTGTTTTAAATCAGGTCTATGATCTCGAGAATATCCTTTGGTTATAATTATTGGTCTCTCTCTAGTTATTTCTTCCTCTTTATCATTATTCTCTTCACTTTTATATTTTCCATGTAGATGAAATGATGTAGCATCTAAATGGGAATATTTTGTCTCTATCTTAAATTTTTTTATCACAAATAATACAATTTCTACAAATAGATTGTTTAATCCGTGTTGATATAATTTTTCCATGACTCTTCCTATTTTATCGTCATTTATATAATCTCTTTTTACTCCTTCTCCCAACAAAATTTCGATTGCTTTATCTTCAAAAAACTGACTAAACAAATACATAGGTCTTGCTACAAAGCCTAATCCATTTATTAGAACAGATTTGACTATTATTCCTGCTGATATTTTCTCTCGAGAATCTATTCCTAATTTTGAGTTTATTGTTTCAACTATTCCGATTTCATCAATTAGCCCAGCAACTATCCCTAAATGATCAATATTTTTAATTTCTGCTTTTGACGTTGGAGACATTTTTTTACCTCTAACATATTTTTTAGTTTTTTTGATTGTCTCACAAGTCCTGTCCAAGTAAGTTGACACAATAAAAGAGAATTCAGAACTCAGAATACACCGCCCATAAAGGGATGGTGTTTTAAGAAAAGTTTCAACTCCGACCCACTTCCACTCTTGGACGAGGTTTTTACCTATACTCATCACCCACTCGCACAGAATTCCCAAGCTCAATTCTGACGGATGTGTTCTGAGTTCTTCTTCATAAAGCGATGTCTATTTAGCTTTCTAAAAAGCTTGAAACTAACAACTTCTTGACTTTTCCTGTTATCTTTTCATCCCGTGCGATTGCCCTTTGGGCAGTGGGCTTAAGCCCAATCGCTTACTATAATCCCAGTCCCAAAGTCCTATTGTCTTGTCGATTATTCTCATTAAAGGTTGCTTGTTGATAATTGTCCTATACTCTAAAACCCTTATCATTTCTAGGTTTCACGACTTAACGGGAAAAGTCAGGCTTTAGCGATCTCGCTGTGCCAGTTGCGTCCTTCATACAATACAAATGTACTAAAATGAGCGCGATCGCCTCTGCCAGTTGCGTAAGTCCTGCTCATGTTAGCGGTTGCTTGCCCTGGGATTGTCTATACTCCAAAACCCATATCAGTTCTATGTTTCACCACTTAGCGCCATCCCGAAGAAGTATTTATCGCCTCTTTATCAGCTTTATTTTCACACAACCGCTTCATGCCGACTTACTTAGGCTTTGCTGAGTATTTTTATTTACTCGTGTCAAACAGTTATTATATATTACTTTGCAATACATTTTGAAGTGCGGAATGTGGGATTCATGAATTTGCAGCTTGTGAAACTTCCGGTGGAGACGCAGGAGGTTTTGAAACTTGCAGCTTGTATTGGCAACCAATTCGATTTGAAAACGTTAGTCACTGTCTCTGGAAAATCATCTATTGACACGGCGACCGATCTATGGAGGGCGTTACAGGAAGGGTTGATTCTCCCCATTAGTGAAACTTACAAGTTCTTCCAATCGAATGAGCTAGACAACATTGATAGCAGTGGTGAGATTGCCGTTCCTTATAAATTCTTGCACGATCGCGTCCAGCAAGCAGCTTATTCTCTTATTCCTGAAGAGCAAAAGCAAACTACTCATTTCCAAATCGGACAACTTTTATTGAAGGAAACAAGTTTAGCAGAAAGACAGGAAAAACTATTTGAAATTGTTGCTCAGTTGAATATTGGCAAAGGACTGATTAGCGAGCAACAAGAGCGAGATACCCTAGCGCAGTTGAACTGGGAAGCAGGGGAAAAAGCTAAAGCTGCTACAGCTTACACCACAGCCCTTGATTTTTTTAGTGTAGGCATCGATCTTTTATCTGTAACCGGTTGGGAACGTCAGTATGAATTAAGTCTGGCACTATACAGTTCGGCTGCAGAAGTAGCTTATCTCGGTGGCGACTTCGAGCGGATGGAGCAATTAATACAAATAGTCCTGAAGCACGCCAAGACTTTATTGGATCAAATTCAAGTTTATCAAACCCAAATTCAAGCCTATCAGAGCCAAGATCAGCTCTTGCAAGCTATTGAAACAGCTCTGAGTGTACTGAAGCTATTAGATATTCACTTTCCTGAGCAACCAAGTTTGTCAGATATTCAAACAGCGTTAGATGAAGTTTCAAACAGTTTATCTGAAACCTCTATTGAGAATTTAATCGATTTGCCTTGCATGATCGATCCACACAAACTAGCAGCCATCCGCATCCTTGTGAGTGTTGCACCTTCTGTGAAACAGTCAGTACCAACACTACTGCCACTCATTGCCCAAAAAATGATCTTCCTTTCACTTCAAAATGGCAATGCAGCAGAATCAGCCTTTGCTTATACTCTGTATGGATCAGTGCTGTGTATTACTAGCGGTAACATTGATACAGGCTACCAGTTTGCTCAACTCGGGCTTAATCTCCTACAACGGTTTACTACAAAAGAATTTCATTCAAGAACCTACGTCGTAGCCAATTTCTTAGTCGTTCATTGGAAAGATCATCTTAGAAAAACATTACATCCACTGCTAGAAGCCTATCAAAGTGGCTTAGAAACTGGAGATTTAGAACACGCTGCTTGGTCTGTGACTTTTTACTGCTCTCATGCTTATTTTGTTGGTCATTCACTACCAGAACTTGAAAGTGAGATAGCCTCCTATAGTGAAGTGATACGACAGTCGAAGCAACAGTCAGTTCTCAATACGTTTTCCGTCTTTGAACAAGTCGTTTTGACTTGGCTTGGTAAGCGTCCAGTGTTGCATTCCTTGAATGATAATAATGACTATCTAGAAGATTTATTACAGCTTGTCCTTAAAACTAACAACCGCTACGCTCTTGCTGCAATACATATTAATCAACTGATACTTTTTTATGGGTTTGGAGACTACAAGCAGGCTAGTATCCACGCCAGCGTAGCACGGGAGTATCTTATAGCAGTGGCTGGAAGTATTCTGTTTAATATCTTCCACGTCTATGAGGCGTTGACTGATTTAGCCATTTATTCAAACGTTGACCCAAAACAGCAAAGTCAGCTCCTTGAAAAGGTAAAGGTTAACCAAGCAACGCTAAAGCAATGGACAGATTTCGCTCCAGAAAATAACTTACATCGCTTTAATCTCGTGGAAGCAGAACTTCATCGGGTTTTAGGTTTAAAAGCTGAGGCGCTACAAAGTTATGAACGCGCCATTGCGATCGCAAAAGCTAACGGATACATTCAAGATGAAGCTCTCAGCAACGAACTCGCTGCGAAGTTCTATCTGGATTGGGGTAAAGAGAAAATCGCCGCAGGTTATATGCAAGAAGCTTACTACTGCTACACACGTTGGGGAGCAAAAGCAAAAATTATTGATTTAGAACAACAATATCCCCAACTACTAGCGGGGATTCTCCAAGCTCCTACCCTTCCTATCACCTATGAGGGAACAGTCGCCCCAACCTTAATGAGAAGTTTCAGTAACGTCAGTAGCAGCCAAAATTTATGGTTAGATTTTCCTGCGGTAATGAAAGCAGCACAAGCTATCTCGCAAGAAATGGAGTTAGAAAAGCTGCTAGCAACTTTGATACAGATGGTGATCACTTCAGCGGGAGCGCAAATCGGTCGTTTACTTCTGTGTCAAGATGGACAATGGTTAGTAGTTGCTCAAGCTGATTCAAAGCAAACACAACGGTTAGAAATCCTCCTGGAACAATGTCGGGAAATTCCCCAAAGAGTGATTTATGCAGTAGCACGGACGCAACAGACGACTGTGTTTGAAAACTTGAGCGATTCAGCAGAATTTGCAGGAGATCACTATATTATTACCCACCAACCCAAATCGGTATTATGTACTCCCATTAGCCACCAAGGAAAATTAATTAGCATCTTGTATTTAGAAAATAACTTAACTGTGGGTGCATTTACAAGCGATCATCTACAAATCATTCAACTTCTCACTGCCCAAGCAGCTATTTCCTTGGAAAACGCCCAATTATATTGCCAATTAGAGGAATATTCCCATAGTTTGGAGCAAAAAGTCTCGGAACGCACCCAAGAATTAACACAAAAAGCAACGCAGCTAGAATCAGCTTTACAAGAATTAAAACACACTCAAGCCCAACTAGTTCAAGCGGAAAAAATGTCTAGTTTGGGACAGTTAGTTGCTGGTATTGCCCACGAAATTAATAATCCGATTAATTTCATCTATGCAAACATCGAACCAGCAAATGAATACGTTAAATCCTTAATTGAATTGAATGATTTATACCAAAAATACTACCCGCAACCAGTACCAGAAATTCAAGAAAAAATTATTGACATGGAAGTAGATTTTTTGGTGGACGATTTACAAAATCTCCTTGAATCAATGAAGATAGGGGCAAAGCGTATCCAAAAAATTGTTTTATCACTGCGTAACTTTTCCCGTTTAGATGAAGCAGAAATTAAAGCTGTAGATCTTCACGAGGGAATGGATAGTACGCTATTAATCCTACAGCATCGGCTTAAAAACAGCAGTAAAAACACAGAAATTGGCATCATAAAATCTTACAGTAAAATCCCTTTAGTTAATTGTTATCCATCTGCTTTAAATCAGGTATTTATGAATATTCTCAGTAATGCTATCGATGCCCTACATCAGGTAGAGATAAATCACGAACCAACCATTACGATTCGCACTGAAGTTCAAGAAGAAAAATATGTTGTCATCCGAATTATCGATAATGGGATTGGGATGACAGAATCAGTACAAAATAAAATCTTTGAACCATTTTTCACTACAAAACCTGTAGGTAGTGGTACAGGTTTAGGATTATCCATCAGCTATTCAATTATCGCAGAACAACATGGAGGTCAATTAAGCTGCATTTCGACTCCAGGAAAGGGTACAGAGTTTGTCATTCAGATTCCACTGTAAATATTTTTACAATTAATAGCATTCCCAATGAGATTCTGAAACAACTACATTAGCTGGGTACTATCAGGCATAATAGAATGGCAAATTATCATGAGTGTAGCCCTTATACTAGCTTGCACCATGTTTAATAGTATTAATAAGTCATAAACATAAGTCCTAGAGTTAAACCTGCCAATTAGCTAGAAAAAAATCATGACTAAAGTCATGTGTCAAGTTGTGAATTTTGACAGTTTATTTTTTTTGTTAACCCTCTTAATATAGGTATGTTATGCACCTTAAGGGTAATAAAAGAATTGATAGGAGTTTTTATGAAGAAAGCTTGGTTTTTAGTGACTGGAACACTCGCGTTGATATTGGCTGCTAGTCCCATGATTTCAGGATTTAACAATCCTGCAATTGCAGACCAAGCCCAGACAGGCGAACGGCATCATGGTGGTTTTTGGCAAAAACTTAATTTGACTGATCCTCAGAAAGCACAAATTAAACAAATACGAGACTCAGCTAAGCAACAAATGGATGCTGTTTTCACAGCAGAACAAAAGGCGCAACTACAACAAGCTAGAACTCAACATATTAAACCAACACTTAACTTAACGGACGATCAAAAAGCTCAACTCAAACAAATTCATTCCTCTACTGAAAGTCAAATTAATGCTGTACTGACTCCTGAACAACAGCAGCAACTTCAGCAATTACGCAGCCAACACAATCAACGTCATCTGCAACATTCATCCTAGCTTTTAAACTATTCTTGTTGATTTGATAGGGGGACTTATACCAAAAATAAAGATAAAATAGCCCCCAGTTTAGTCTTTAAGAATACTGGTATGTTCAAGCAAAAATTGCTCGTCAAGATAGAACTTTGTGTTGTCATGGTGCTTCTAGCTGGAGTTAATGTCTACACTCCAAAAACTCTAGCTCAAAATCAATCTAGCCCCAAACAACTCGTGGATGAGGTATGGCAAATCCTTGAACAAAATTATGTCGATCCGAGCTTTAACCACCAGAACTGGAAAGCAATTCGACAGCAGTATCTCAGACGCTCCTACAATTCTAAGGCACAAGCTTATGCCGCGATTCAAGAAATGGTGGCCAAATTAGGCGATCGCTACACCGAATTTTTCGATCCCCAACAATTCCAAATTCTAGATCAGGATACGGCTGGTAATGTTAGCGGTGTAGGGCTGGAAGTGGCGGAGAATAAAACAACCAAAGCTTTAACGGTTGTAGCCCCAATAGAAGGAACACCTGCTTTTAAAGCGAGCGGGTATCCTACCGGGCGATGTCATTACCAAAATAGATGGTCACCCAATTGGGAAAATGAGCGTCTTCGATGCATCCAACCAAATTCTAGGTCCTGTTGGAACTAAGGTTGTACTTACAATTCAGCGAGGTAACCAATCCCAATTTTTCAAACTCACTCGTGCTAATATAGCCCTTTATCCGGTCACTTACAAAAGAAAACAAGCATAGTTTTGCAACTTTAGACGATCCGCAGTATACTAGTGCCATTAATGACTTGAGCCAATTAATTCGGGCTAGGGAGAACTAGCATCTATCAAAAACACTTGATTTTAAAATTCCCGAAAGAGCTCACTTGCACAATTTTTATCATTGTCTCTATTGCTAGTATAAAATCTAACATGACTATTAACCTTAGCTTTTGGTCATTTAAGCAAGTTGTTGTTTGCTTTCTCTCAGTCGGTTTGATGACAATTGGCGAAGCAGCCAAGGCGCAAGAAATAATTCCTCCACATGAATACATTACTTACGGTGGTCGTAATGGCAAGTTAAATGACCAAGGTTATGAACGTACATACTTTATGTATACACCAAAATCATATATTTCCAGCCGAGCAATGCCATTAGTTTTAGTATTTCATGGCGATGATGGAAGTGGGCAATCAATTAGTAATGTAACTGGATTTAATGAATTAGCAGAACAACAAGGGTTTATTGTGGTTTATCCCGATGGTATTGATCAAAAATGGAGAATTAAAGAAAAGAACAAAAAAAATATCAATGATGTTGCTTTTGTTAATAATCTCCTTAATCATTTACAGCAAGTTAGAAATATCGATACCAATAGGATTTATGCTACCGGCTTTTCTAAAGGTGGAATATTTACCCAAATTTTGGCTTGTCAACTATCTCATAGAATCGCCGCTTTTGCTTCTGTCGCTGGTTCCTTACCAGTAAGTCAGCAACAAAAATGCCAACCGCTTGCTCCTGTATCAATGCTAATGATTAATGGTACCAACGATAAATCTGTACATTACCAAGGTGACGAAGAAGGTGAAAAAGGCGCACTAGTTTCGGTTCCAGAGACTGTAAACTTTTGGCGACGGCAAAACCAATGTCCTGCTTATCCCTTAACTGATGTGGTATTTGTTCGAGAAAACCAAAGCAGTAATAGTAATTCAAAGGTTAAAACCTATGCTTACTCTGATTGTAGAAATGGTTCTGAGATTTTACATCTAGCTGTACTTAATGGTGGACATTTATGGTATGGTGGCTCTTCTAACGATGAAAGTATTAATAAATTTAATAAAAGCTTAGGTTTAAATTCAACCCAAATAATTTGGAATTTCTTCAAGCACCATAGCTTGCCGTTTCTCCCTGATCCAAGTGAATCAGATTGATGATTTCTTTACCAAGGTTTAGCTATTCAGAATTCAGAATAAATCTATAAACAAATAGATTCATTCGTCTTAATAAAGCTGTTGCTCTAGGCTTTATTTTTCACGAATAAATCATACGATTATCTTCAATATCGTCCCCATCTATAGAATCTTCTTCCACCAAATCCGAAGTTCAAGTCAATAACAGGAGAGGAGTCAAAACATTGTTTAGTTAGAAAATTTTCCCCGTTACTTAAAAGTTTATAGTTATTGTTATGCATCAGAAAATACAGAATATTACAGATAATACATTAGAAGTCTTGAAGCAGGTATTAACGGAACACAAGCCTGAATTGAAGGTTGAAGAAGTTGGCACAGTTAAATTTGTGGGTCAAGGTATTGCTCGCGTCCATGGTTTACCAGGCGTGAAGTCAGAAGAAGTAATTCGCTTTCCTGGAAACTTACTCGGAATGGTTTTCAACTTAGATTCTGAAGAAGTTGGCGTCATTTTGCTGGATAAAAGTGAGCATCTAAAAGCTGGTTCTCAGGTGCGCCGTACTGGAAGGGTTCTCGATGTACCTGTGGGGAAGGCTCTGCTGGGTAGGGTGGTAGACCCCATGGGTCGTCCACTGGATGGTCGGGGTTCTGTGCGCTTGCCACAACGCCGTCCGGCAGAACGAGAAGCTCCTGCGATAATGGATCGCGCTCCTGTGACTGTACCGCTACAGACGGGGCTGAAGGTGGTAGATGCTTTAATCCCTATTGGTCGAGGTCAGCGAGAATTGATCCTTGGCGATCGCCAAACAGGTAAAACTGCGATCGCTCTCGACACTATCATTAACCAAAAAAATCAAGACGTTATATGCATTTACTGTGCCATTGGGCAGCGTAGTTCATCTGTAGCTAGGCTAATTGCAGATTTGCGCAAATACCAGGCGATGGAATATTCCTTGGTGGTAGTTGCAGCTGGCGACGAACCACCAGCTTTACAATTCATTGCTCCCTATGCAGCAACTACTATGGCAGAATACTTTATGGAGCAAGGACGCGATGTGTTAATCGTTTACGATGACTTAACCCATCATGCCCGTTCTTATAGAGAACTATCTCTCTTACTGCGCCGTCCTCCTGGTAGAGAAGCTTACCCTGGTGATATCTTCTATATTCATTCACGCTTATTGGAACGCTCTACCCACTTAAGCTCAGAACGTGGTGGTGGTTCTTTAACTGCACTACCAATAATTGAGACAGAAGCTCAAAATCTCTCGGCTTACATTGCCACAAACCTAATTTCTATCACAGACGGTCAAATTTATCTTTCACCAAACCTGTTTCAAAAAGGAGTATTACCCGCAGTCGACGTGGGAAAATCTGTATCAAGAGTTGGTGGAAAAACTCAGTTACCTGCTTATCGTATTGTCGCTGGGAATTTGCGGCTTTCCTACTCCCAATTTGAAGAGTTGGAAGTTTTCTCCCGTTTTGGTACGCGACTTGATAAAGCAACTCTCCAAACCCTTGAACGAGGACGCCGTGTTCGTGAAGTTTTAAAACAGCCTCAGTACGAACCTATAAGTGTAGCAGAGCAGATCGGTGTGCTCTTTGCTGTGAATGCAGGTGTGTTTGATAACCTAGAAGTTGGGGAGATTGCGGAAGCTCAAAAAATTGTTCGTAGCGCTTTGATAGAGCAATTACCTGATCTGTGCAAAAGCGTTCAAAATGGGAAAGTGTTGGAGGATACCGATTATGACGCCATTTTGAAGGTGGCTACGGATGCTATCGGTTTGCGGCACAATAGTAAATAGAAGTTAAAACCCGAACTCGAAAGTGTCAACAATTGAGTCGATCAAGCGCAAAATCGAAATAGCCCAAGAACTTCAATCTGTTGTTAAGACTATGAAGGCGATCGCTGCTGTGAGTATTAAGCAGTACGAAAGAGCAGTGGAGTCTTTAGTTGAGTATAATCAAACAATTGAAATGGGGTTGCAAGTTGTTCTCGCTGCTCGTGAAACATTAATACTCGCAGAACCAAGCAAGAACAACCGTTTGGCTGCGATTGTTTTTGGCTCTGATCAGGGTATGTGTGGTCAGTTTAATGAGCAGATTGCTTCTTATGCGATCGCGTTTTTGAACAATCTATCCAACCAGCCACAAGAGCGAAAAATATTAGCTGTAGGTACGCGTGTCATTGCTTCCCTAGAAAATGCAGGACAGTCAGTAGAGGAATACTTTGCAATGCCCAAGTCTATTGCTGGTATAACGCCGATAGTGCAGGAACTATTGCTGAAAATAGAAGAATGGCGTACACACGACCAAATAAACCAAATATCCTTGTTTTACAACCAATTTCTTTCAAATAACTCCCATCATCCTCACTCTTTGCATCTGTTACCTGTGGATCAAGAGTGGTTGCGTAACTTACAGCAGCAACGGTGGTCTTCCCGATCTCTACCTACCTTTACGATGGACTGGAATAAGCTATTTTCATCGTTAATCGAGCAATATTTCTTTATTTCCCTCTATCGTGTTATCGCCGAGTCTTTGGCTAGCGAAAACTCCCACCGTCTTACCTCTATGCAAGTTGCTCAAAAGAATATAGAGGAGTCTCTCGAAGAACTTACTGCTCAGTTTCAACATCAGCGCCAGAATTCTATCACCGAGGAACTGCTAGATATTGTAGCAGGCTTTGAAGCGTTGAACGAGACAAAGTAAAGCTCAAAAATTTCCATGTACAGGACGCGCGATCGCTTAAACTAGCCTTGGAACTAGGGTTAAAAAGTTATGTTACAGCCTGCACAGACTATATCTATTTTTCAAAAGCAACCAGATCCCAAGGTGTTTGTAGCTGGTCAAATCATCTTTGAAGAAGGACAACCAGGTGATTATATGTATGGCATTCTTGAAGGAGAGGTTGATTTATCTGTTGATAACAAGATAGTAGAAACGATCGCAGCGGGAGAGGTTTTTGGCACAGGATCACTTGTTGGTATAAAAAACAGAACTTACACAGCGATCGCAAAGACTGACTGTAAGTTGGCTTTTCTAGACGAACAAAGGTTTTTATTTGCTATTCAAGAAACACCGATATTTGCACTTTTAGTCATGAAAAGTTATTCCCAGCGCCTTAGTCGTTTAGAGCATCAGATTTAACCGACATTCGGCTCCTTACCTGGGGAAAACCAACTTTTCATCACTATTGGCGGCTAAATACACCACCAGCTTGATCATGGAGAAGGCAAGATTTAATCATGATTGCCTTCTTCAATCAAGAGTAAGGAATGTATAGCAATCCCATCATTTGTGCAAGAAAAATGATAAAGGCTGAAAGCTTTTTCTCTTAAATGTTGCTACACATCAAAAATCTTCTAAGGGCGAACCCTACAGGAACCTGTAGGGTACACCCCTATCCTATTTGTTGCTCCATTTAAGAGAATTGGCATAACAGGGAAATCGCCATAATTAACCATATTTAACACTATATTAAAATGTTGATAGCATCTTATTTGCTGGCAAAAGCTTATAATCCAAAAGTTGCTCCCATTCGTTTATGGCAAAGTTCTATAAAACTGCATAAGTTGCTTATTTGTACAACTATATAAATAATTTGCCGTTTTTAGGGTTTGTATAAGAAATCATCTATCTAAAGGTAGATATTTTAGATTTCTAGTAGCCTGAGATGGATTTTTAATAACTAATTGTGCAAGTATATTTTTGTGGGTGTATAGATTATGAAAAAAGCAATGGAATAATTGACTCCTGTTTGAAGACTGATTGTTGAGTGCCGAAATATAACAATTATAAAAACTTAAGCCAAACTATGAAAAACTCAAGCTTTGGCTCCAAAAAGTATAGAATAAATTATATAGCCTCTTTGCTAGGTGTAAAACAAGCTGAAGAATCTTTGAAAAGGTTAGGATTTGCATCAAAAGCTAACTTTGCCAAATCTCACCTTTTAGCTCTTAATACAGTTACAAAATTTTGGAAACGAGAGCCAGTAAAGGCTGATTCGTTTAAAAGAATATGTAATAAACTGCAATTAAACTGGGAAGAAATTGCAGAAATACAAGAGGAACAATCACAAGTGTTAATGCGAAAAAAATACAGTAAGCCTAATACTGATAAGGGAGTGACACTATCGCAATTACTTAATGGAAGAGTAACTTTAGCAGGTAAACAAAATCAAACTATTCAAGCTGAAATAGCATTAAAATCGAGTATAAATTCATCTCACTATTTTCAATTTATTGAATTTCTTTTTCAGGAGATTTCTGGGAATAGTCTCAAAAAAGTTGAGATTCAATCAAGTAGTATTAAATTAATCATAGAGGCTTCTCAAAAGGATATTCAACGCCTGGGCTCTGAAATGGAATCAGCACAGCTAACTGAAGTATTGGATTTTCCGATTGAGAGTGTTGAAATTTTAGGCGAAAGCTCAGATGAGAACGAAAATCCGGAACTGTCTAACAAATGGCGTTTAGTACACGCAATCGTAACTGAGCCAGTTGATGGACGAGATTTGAGGGACACCGATCTAAGTGATGCTGATTTGAGTGATGCCGATCTGAGTGGCGCTGATCTAAGTGGTGCTGACTTAAGTGATGCCGATCTGAGTGACGCTGATCTAAGTGGTGCTGACTTGAGTGCTGCAAACCTGAGCGGTGCTAATCTAAGTGGTGTCAAGGTTAACGAGAAAACAAAGCTTGATCAAAAATGGCGTTTAGTTTTAGAGATTCTTAATGGCAGATTTGTAGGTCAAGATTTAAGTAACGCTAACCTGATTCTTGCTAACTTGAGTGGTGCTAACTTAATTGGAGCTAATCTCAGTGGTGCTAACCTCAGTGGTGCTAACTTAAGTGGTGCCAACCTCATTGGTACTAACCTGAGTAATGCCTACCTAATTGGTACCTGTCTGAGTGGAGCTAATCTAAGTGATGCAAACTTGAGGAAAGCTAACCTGAGTGGTGCTGACTTAAGTAATACTATCCTGGTGGGTGCTGACTTAAGTGGTGCTGACTTGATTAGTGCTGACCTGATGGGTACTGATTTGAGTAATACTATCCTGGGCGGTGCCAATCTGATTGGTGCGAATATTACCAAAGTTTGAAAAGTTCAATTATATCCGTACCGTTTTATAAACCAAGTTTTTATGAACTGCGTTAGAAAGCAATAGCTTAACAAAATCAACAACAACCATAAAAAATAATTTGCTGGCAAAGGAACAAATCCCAAACTTGAACTAATAGGAGAGAACGGAAGATAAATTCCCACAGCCATGATTGTCACGGTTACTAATAGCATTGGCAAAGCTGGCCAACTTTGAATAAAGGGAATTTTGGCAGTACGGATAATGTAAACAATCAGAGTTTGAGTCATCAAGCTTTCCACAAACCAACCTGTGTTAAACAAAGCTTGCTTGTCCACACTATTTGCGCCAAAAACAAACCACATCAAGGCATAGGTTGTGTAGTCGAAAATAGAACTAATTGGGCCAATATAAAGCATAAACTGCTGGATATCACCAATTTGCCATTTACGTGGTTTTGACAAATATTCTTTATCCACATTGTCAAATGGAATACCTGTTTGAGAGAAATCGTAGAGTAAATTATTTACGAGTATCTGCACTGGTTGCATAGGCAGAAATGGTAGAAGCGCACTAGCACCCAACATACTAAACATATTACCAAAGTTTGAGCTAGTGCCCATTTTGATATATTTGACGATATTGGCAAAAGTTTTACGCCCTTCAATCACACCTTCTTCCAGCACCAACAAACTTTTTTCTAACAGAATAATATCTGCGGATTCTTTGGCAATGTCTACAGCTGTATCAACAGAGATCCCAACATCAGCCTCTCGCAAAGCTGGTGCATCATTTATCCCATCACCCATGAAGCCAACAATATGACCCTTGCCACGTAGAACGCTGATAATCCTGGCTTTTTGAACTGGAGACAATTTAGCAAAAATAGTTGTTGTTCTGGCTACGTCGGCTAATTCATCATCAGATAATCCCTCAATTTCACTTCCCAATAATGTGTGATGAACATACAAGCTTACGTCTTTACAGATTTTCCGAGCAATAATATCATTATCACCTGTTAAAATTTTGACTGCTACTCCATTCTTATTGAGTGCAGCGATCGCCTGTTCTGCCGAGTCTTTAGGTGGATCAAGAAAGGCAATAAAGCCAAGTAAAATCAAATCCTTTTCATCAGCAACCGAGTAATTGACCTGATCAAGGGGCAGTTCTTTATAAGCAACAGCGATCACCCTCAATCCATCTTCGTTAAGTTCATGGTTCAACCGAGTGACCTGCTCAAAAATTGACTCATCAATTGGTACAATTTCATTATTAGCTTTAGCATGTGTACTAACTTGAAGAATTTCTTCTACCGCACCTTTGCAAATCAGTTCATGGTGATGGTTATCTTCCTCCACAACAACCGACATGCGTCGGCGTACAAAGTCAAAGGGAATTTCATCAATCTTGGAGAAGCTTTTTTCTACTTTTAAAGATTCATGTAGTTCAATATGTTCCAATACAGCAACATCTAGCAGGTTTTTTAAGCCTGTTTGGTAGAAGCTATTCAAGTAAGCAAACTCTAGTACTTCTTCGTTGTCTTCACCATAAATATCTAAGTGAATTTTTAGAACAATTTTGTCCTGAGTGAGTGTACCTGTTTTATCAGTACACAAAATATCCATCGCACCAAAATTTTGAATTGCATCGATATTTTTAACAATCACTTTTTTGTCAGACATTGCCAATGCGCCTCTGCCAAGATTGGCTGTGACAATCATGGGTAACATCTCAGGCGTTAAACCAACCGCGACTGATAGGGCAAAAAAGAAAGCCTCAGCCCAATTGCCTTTGAGGAAGCCATTGATGAGAAATACCACTGGTACCATAATCATCATGAAGCGCAGCAGTAGCAAACTCACTCCATTTACCCCCTTGTCAAAACTTGTCATTGCTTTATGACCAACCACAGTTTTGGCAAGAGATCCTAGGTAAGTATTGCTTCCTGTTTCAATGACAACTGCTGTCCCAGAACCACTCACAACATTAGTGCCGAGAAAACATAAATTACCCAATTCTAGAGGATTTTTTGTCTCAGCAGAATTATTCGACAAAACCGCATATTTTTCTACTGGTAGTGACTCACCTGTTAGTGATCCCTGACTGACAAACAAATCCTTGGCTGAAATAAGCCTCACATCGGCTGGAATCATGTCTCCAGCTGCAAGGTAAATCACATCTCCAGGAACAAGATATTTAATAGAAATTTCTTGTCTTTCTGCTTCATGGGGATGTAGGGTTATTCCGTACTCTTTCAACTCATCTGGGGAAATATCTTTTCGCTTATCTCTTCGGCTAACTGTGCATGTGGTTCTTACCATTTCTCGGAGTTTTTCTGCAGCAAGACTAGAGCGAAACTCTTGAGAAAAGCGCAGAATTACGCTGAAGGTTACCATAACTAAAATAATTATGGCAGCCTTCGCATCGCCTGTTAGCATGGAAATAATTGCCAGTGCAATTAACAAGATAGCTAAAGGATTTTGAAAAGTTTTAAGTAGCTGAATATACCACTTTTGTGGTTTTTCACGAGCAATTTCATTCAAGCCATATTTTTGTAATCGACTATAGGAGCGTGTTTCGCTCAAACCTTCTAAGGAAGTATCGAATAATTGCAGTACAGTTTCCACATCACTGTGTGCAATATTTATCAATTTTGCAGACCAATCTTTAGATTGGGTAGATGCTGCTGTAGAATTTCTCTTTGAATTGGCTAGCCGTCTTAAGACTTCCATACAAACAAGCTCATTTGATGATTAGACCGTTATCAGTTGAGGCAGAAAATTCACCACGAGTGTAGAGCACGCAGTTGAGGTGTTTTCTTCAACTGATGGTCTTGCATACGTTTTAGGACATCATCCAAAATCGTTACGGCTTCTACAATGAACGGACCCTTATTTAGCATGACGCACTCAGCTCGCTCAGACATAGCAGCATCAGTCATTTCGGCTCGCGAAGGCATACCTGTTTTAACAAGGTTTTCTAGAACTTGGGTTGCCCAAATCACCGGAACATGAGCAGCTTCGCATAACCACAAAATTTCTTCTTGGATTTCCGCCAGACGCTGGTAACCAATTTCGACAGCTAAATCTCCCCTAGCAATCATAACACCAAAAGGTTGTTTGCCAGCCGCTTGGACAATTAATTCTGGAAGATTACGAACAGCCTGGGGTGTTTCAATCTTTGCCACAATCGCGGGGATGGGAGAGTTTTCCGGTAGCCTAGCTTGTAACTCCTGCTGTAAAAGCTCAATATCCGCAGCTTCTTGTACAAACGAGTAGCCGACAATATCAGCATGAGTAGCAACAAAATCAAGATCCTGTCTGTCTTGATCGGTAAGCGCACTCAAGCGCAAATCAGTATCAGGAAAGTTAAGACCTTTATCAGGAAGCAACTTTTCACCTTTGATCTGGGCGTGTGTGATTTTTAACAACACACCTTCAGCGATAATAGATTCAACGCGAGCAGTGATGTGACCATCATCGATGCAAACTGTTGCACCAACTTGTAACTGCGCCAAGACTTCTGGGATGCTGCAACTTGCTTGAAAATACTGAGGGTTAATTGTTGTAGGTTTGTCACGTACCAGTAACAATTGTTCTCCTCGGAATATGCGTCGCTTATCGAGATCAGGCGCAAGAACAAATTCAGTTCGGGGTTTGGGTCCACCTAGATCCATAAAGATTTGGCAAGGATGTTGTGTTTCTGCAATTGCCGATCGCACATGGCTGATCATGGCTGACCATTCAGCAGTGGTGTCATGAGCACAGTTGATCCGCACACAATCAGTTCCTCGTTGTATTAAATCCCTGACAAACTCGTAATTACTAGCTGCTTGCGTGGGCAAAGTCACCATAATTCTGACTCGACGGTGGGAGAGTGTTTTGCCAAAGATATCTTCTGTGTGTTGCTGAAGCTGATGATCCCCCTCAAAAAATGCAGTTAACGGAGGGTGGCTCGGTAGGGAACTAGGATCTGCTTGACAAAGCAAACCCAAAGTTGCAATCACAGCGTCTAAGTTCGGCAATACTCGTCCTTCAATACGCCCCAAAGACGATAATCCCCATGGCATAAGTGCAGTTTGAAGAGGGCGTAAGTCGTGTCGGCGTAGTGCTAGATAGTAGGCAAGGTTAAGACTACTACTCAAGAAAGCTTCCCGTTGGATGCGCGATCGCCATTGGTTAAAGATTTCGTCTCCCTGCTGAATAACCACCTGACGTAAGTCTTGTAGCGTGTTTAGCAAAGTCTGAGGGTCTGATAAGGAATTATAATCCAAACTTTGTGTTAACATAAATAACTTTTAAGCATTCACGCTATATATTAATGTCAATTCACAGACACTCAGCTTTTTATACTGACGATTTTAAGGTTTTCAAACAACAAGACACAAACCACTCCAGCTGCTAGACAAATAATCATATCAATTAGGTGTAAAAATGAAAAGCGGAATAGGTGACGCAGAAATGGTACATAAAGCACCATACCCAGAAAAACTAATCCCCCACCTACAACCCACCGCAAAGCAGCATTAGGTGATTTGAGGGTTGTCAGACTAGTTCCAGACCAAGAGCGATCGCTCAATATTAAACCCAAGTTAGCAAGTATCAGGGTCGTAAAAGTAAGCGCACGAGCATCTAATTCGCCTTGTCCACGATACAGGGAAATGAGAAAGATCGCTAGAATGATCACTAAAATACCTAATCCTTGTAGAATCTCAGCCAATTATTGAACGTGCCTGTCAAAGGTTGAATGAGAACTTTAATATCAATCTGGTTTTAACACCACCAAATCTAGATCCTGGCGACGTAGACAATCCCACAGTCCGTGTCAATGATCATACCAGATGGCTAGACCAAGGCTATGAAACACAGGTAGTAGAGAAAAGGGATTTTTGGCATTGGTTTGGACTGATTCCCAAAAAAGAAATCATAAGTAGAAAACGACCGGATAAAAAAGAAAATTACTATACTGTATCGCTTGAAGAAATAGTAGAGAAATCTAATACCCATATCCCGCACTTCAGATAGTAGTATAACAAGATTACATTGAGTAAAAACCAAAAGTTATAAATTTGACGCTGATGTAAAACCCGAAAAAAAGTAATTAAATAGGATAACTTTCCAGCTTTTATCTATTGTTCAAAAAGCTAGTTATATAAGAATATTTAATTTCAATTAACTGCGATGATGATTAGAATCAATATGATGACAAGAAATAATATTTTTGACAAGAAATAGGAAAGAATTGTAAAATTCGGCAACGTTCCTCGTTCAAGTTAATAATTCGCTTAACTCCTTGTGTTACCAGAACGTGAATTCCTTGAAAGCACTGGAAAATCCACCGTAAAGTTGGACGCTCAGTTAATTTATTGAGTTGATTTTTAACTGTTGATTTTTCGGTCTTTAAAGTATTTCTCAGTTGTCTTTGTCCTAGATTATAGTTTATCTTCAAAAAACTGTGAAAATAAATATAATGGTTTAGACACAAATCCGAGTCCATTCAGAATTATTGCTTTCACGACTTCTCCTGCATTGACTCGTTCTCTTGAATCAGTTCCTAGTAGCTCATTAATTTTCTCTACTATTCCTATCTCATCAACGATGAGAGCAACTATTCCTAAGTGATCCAAATTTTTTACTTCAATCTCTTCAAATTCAAGATTCATTTTTTTACTTTGATTTTTTTCAGCTTTCTGACTAATTTTCTCACCTTTTTCTTCTAATTGGATAAAAAAATTACGGTTTTAGAGTATGCTGCGATCGCGCTGTGGCATTGTTTATCAACGTCAACCCACAGTTTTTATTAAGTATTTATACTTAATACAGATAGCTAATATTAAAAGGGTTTTGTAATACAAAAACGTATTACAAAATGAAGTGCGAAATGTGGGTTAGAATAAAGCCTCTAACCTGATTTTGATAACCAGAATCAGCACCAAAGCCAACTTGCTTCCCAGAAGTAATTTTTAGCCAGCCTTTGAAACGTAATTTATTGGTTAACACATTTTGCTCAAACGGAAATAATATACAGGTATGTTCTCCTGAGTTATCACCAGTAATTTTCAGGATTTTACCGTCTCCAATACTATGCCACCCATCAGCTAAACCTCCTCTACTTGCACGAGAACCTTTGTTGAATCGTCCAAACCAGAAAGGATTAGCTTCGGTCGCTTCCTCTACGCTGCCTACAGCATTACTGGGTTGTTCTTGCACGTAAGGTCCTTCAAAGCCTTTTGTAAATGGATGCACTGCTTCTAAAGCTACGTTACCAAAAACATTCACCAAACAGTTTTTCTCCCGAAAGAGATAGCTCTTGTGGAATTGAACCACGAAATGCAACAAAATATCGTACTAGCTCACGGTATGCCTTAAAAGCATCTATCAACGCTTCCGCATGTTGGAAGCGCGCTGCGGCGGTTTCTTTTACTAAGTCATTCTCTAACAGTCTCAGTGGAGGTTGACTCAACAGCACTCGAATTCTACTAGCTTCTGCACCTCGCTTTGTAGCACCTTCAGCCAAAGCTTTGCGAGATTCAACATTGAATTTTGCGGCTTTAACTCTAGCTTCTGCGGCTTTCTGTCGTGCTTGTGCAGCTTTAAGTAAGTTGTCTTTTTCATCCACATGCTTTTGTGCTTGCAATTTAGATAACTGGGCAACTTTAGTTTCTATAGCAGCTTGGCTAACTTTTAACTCTGCGATACTATAAAGTTGGTTAGCTTGCTCCAACTGTAACTTGATATTATTAAGTTCTATTAAAGCATTAGCTTGATTAATTTCAACCTTACCTAATTCACGTTTGGCAATTTCAATGTCATCAATTGCCTTTTCATTTTCTTTATATTTCTCGTTTAACTTGACAAGGAGTTCATCACGTTTTGGGTCATTATCCCCTTTCAAGAAGGGTAACAGTGATCTATTGAATTTCTCGATACATCCCTCCAAGTATCGAACACTTGCTTCCGCTGCTGCAACAGCATTACTAGGTGTGCTTTTATCATCAAATTTAGTAATATCATCCAAACGTTGATGAAGCTCTTGTTGCCAAGGGTCTAATAAGACTTGAATTTGTCCTCGTAGAATTTTGGGGTCTAACAAAGAAGATTCGATATTAGCTAACACATCTGCTTTGACTTGATCATCAGAAAATAATGCTTCAATCAAAGCTTTACCTTCTTCTTGAACGGTAGGATTATTCCACAATTGTTCATTTTTTCGTTTGCTAAGAATCCAAGAATTAACAGTATTCTGTCGAGATTTGATAGCATCTTGCCCAACTTGTGCAACTATAAGTTTAGCAAGTTTCAAAGCCACATCTTTTTGTAATTTTTCATCATTACGTAATTTTTCTACCTGTTCGCCAATTGCTTTACCTAATGCTTCAATGCGCTGAACATTTCCTTTTGTTTTCTCGAAGAAATTATTACTTAAGTGATTAAGTAATTGCTGGGGGTTTTCAAATTGTATGGGTTGACCAGTTTGCGTATCCTTGAGCGCAGTACCTAATTTACCCAGATTATTAACGTCCTTTTTCAGATCTGCATAAGATTCACCAATTAAATTTTTAAGTTCGGGGATTTCCTCAAGATTCAAGATTTGAATTGCGTCATTAATTAATTTTTCATCAAAAATCTTAGGCATACTATCAAGGACTGTTTTTAAACTTGAATCCAAACTGCCTAAAAATTCATTTACTTGAGTTGCAGTCTTAGCTCCTAACGTGTTTAGTTCTTTCTCTAAATTAACACCAGCAGCTTTAGCGATCGCAAAACCGTTATCAATCAAACCAACAAAGATTTCTTCAGGAGGTTTATTTTCAATAATACCATTAGCTATTTCTGCAACCGCTCCACCAATTTCTGCTCCTAAAGCAGCTCCTGCTGGTCCACCAATTGTCCCAACAACAGCACCAACAAAGCGACAAATACCACTAATCAGTTTACGACGCTTTTCTTTTTTCTTACGTTCTCGTTCTTTGTCTTGGGCTTTCTTAAGCTCTGCCCTAGCCTTTATTAAATCTTCATTGAGTTGTTTAATTAGAGTCAATTCAACTTGACGCCCCATCGCAGCAATCTTTCCTTTCGCTGTCTCACTAGGAGCCAAAACGTTCTGTTAATTGCTCGATTAATTTGAACGGTTCAGGTAATCCTTGCAGCCATAATGGTTCATAGGTTTGTTCAATAGCGATCGCCTCCCGTCCCCATTCCTGTGATTGATAAAAACCTTGAATACGCTCTCTAACTTCTACTGATACTAATTCCATTGCACCCTCAACGACTACTGGATCAACCCCGTCAATCAGCTGCTCATACATTTCTTTGTCCGTTACTTCTGGCAGCAGTTCACTTAATAATAGTGGAGTAAAACCAGTAACAACAATTTACAGGTACAGATTTCCCTGACGAGTCGGTGTAATACAAGGTAATTAACTGAATTCCCTTGACTTTTCGATGATGTCTCCCGGAATAATAGTAACCAATCAATTCGGTTAATTTTGGGTCACTATGAGGTTTATCAATTACGGTATCGTCTCCACTTAATGTACCACCTACTAAATTGATACAAAGCTTGATTTCTTCAAATAAATCTCTGGGTTCGTAACGTTCACGTAGCAAAAATCTATTGACACTATCATGTGACAAATCTTCCATAATTTCTGCCAAACGTGTGCAGCCTGGATACTTTGATTCTGCCAATAAAAACAGAGTGTAAATGTTGAGATCACACTTGGCGGTGGATGGCTTGGTAGTCGATCTCATTATCCGTACCCGAGTGGAGAGACAATGTAAATTATCCATCTTTGAAGATAGCGGGATCGCCCTTCCTCACCGTGATACTATCTGTTCAATGGCGATCGCCTCTAGGACTACTTACTCCATCTGACTTCTAGCTTCATTAACTTTCTTTGGGATCTTTGCGACTAAGGGATAGCAGTCACTAAACTGAGTATCCCTAAGATCATATCTGCTTGCTTAATTGAGTATTCTGTTAAATCTATTTTTACGACATTGTTTTCTAATAATAAAAATATCCAAACAGTACCTGTTGTTATTGTCCCTAGTACCGGGCGCATTGGATCACCGTTAAATATCTGTGCTGCTACCATTGTTGCTAAACATTGACCCAATCCTTCGCCCAGGTCACTTTTTTTAGCTTCTACCACTACAATTACTGGCGACCTAATTGCTAAAAATTCTGGTGATTTGGTGATGAGAAAGTCACAACGTCCATTTAATCCGCGACTTGGGTCAACTGTAAAATCAGACCCTGAGAAAATATTCAATTGAGTTGGTGCTCCCCTTACTAGTTCCGCCAGTAACGGAAAAACCAAAGCTTCTGAGCGCAGCTTTTCGCTACTTGATAAACTTACAAATTTTAAATAATCAGCTAATGTTTGCTGGTATAAGGAGCTCAGATCTTTAGGTTTGCTATCACTAAAAATACCTTCTCTTTCTTCAGTAATTAAGTTAAACCTATCTAGAACTTCAGTGAAACTAAAATCTCCGTAACTCATAATTGTTTTAATTATGCCATTACTACATAATTTTAGCAGGAAAGACACAGCGTCATGTGTAATTCGTAGTTCGTAGTTCTTAATTCGTAATTACCCCCAGCAAGAGCGCATCCAGGGGCTTGTAATCAGGATACTTCGCTCTTTATATGAATCCATGTCGCGCATCCAGGGGCTTGTACCTCTAATTAATTACGAATTACGAATTACGAGTTATTCCGGTCATACTCTACTTTTAAAATAAGTGGCACACAGAAATGTTCAGCAACAGGAAAGCTGCGCTGTGAACTTGGGTTGCCATTGCCTACGCTGTAGAAAGCGATCACTCCAGCTTGAAAGTTTTGCCCATGTCCGGTTCGGGTTTTATGATCTTATTTACCAGTAGTGGACGTGGTGTGATCCAAACTTGGACAACCTTTACCCCCAAGCGCAGAGGCTTTGACAACACAACAGTGATCGCCGTCCCTCGCCGTGATAGGAGCTGTTCAATGGCGATCGCACTGCCCGACTTTCTGGGTAGACCCTCGACCCTTTATGAGTGGTGAGTAAGCGCGCTGCAGTTCTGGTTTCCCTCTCGCCCATGTTCAAGTTTTGAAATCAAGTCCATGTCCAGTTTCCCAATTATTTATATATATAGGATTAGTGGACGTGGCATCCAAACTTCGACGGCAGCAACAATCAAGCCACATCCATGATCATGAATGGGTGAGTTATTTGCCATGCAGATTTTCTTGTCTTATTACTACGGCAACAAGTAGGGTAGCGATTAAGCGTTACACCATTCCACCCAATTTGGAAAAGCGTAACTGCTCACAGCAATAATAGAAGCTTGTTGAGAATAGGGTGAAAACAAGGCCACACAAGGAGTATATGAGCAGGGTGTCACAATTGTGTAACCAGAATACACTATCGCCCGCAGGCAAGCACTCGGAGCAATGCTCGCTTCTGTGAACAGCTAAAACCAGGAACGGATGCTGAGGCTATTTGAGGGTGCGATCGTAACGAAAAACTTGGCTTTGTTGAGAATTATAGTGGTGTAATTGAGAATTAAACCACGATTTCACAGAAGCGAGCGTTGCTCCGAGTGCACTGGCAGTTAACGGATTCGGAAAATTTGACGAAGGTATAGAGCTTGACCAGCAAAAATGGTATATTGGCTGTTATGATACCAACAAGCTCGCTAAAAACCTTTCCACTGGAAGTAAACACCGAACTGATTGAAATGGCAACTACGGTGTTGACAATTGGGGAGTGGCTTGTCAAACGCAATTGCTCAGTCAACGGGTATAACGACGAAGTTTACTCCTTTACGCGAATTTGGTGTGGATGAAGCAGAGTATCCGGTAGACCAAGACAATTGGCGGATTACTCACATGTTCAAACTTTATCCTTGGGAAAATCTTTTCAAAGAAATTAAGTCCCTAAAAACATGGGGGCTTCGCGATCGCATTCTCGATGGCTCGGTCAAGATAATAGAACCAGCTTGGAAGGCATTGCTCTCCAACAAGGGCATTTGGCCTATTATGTGGCGTGAATTTCCTCATTCTCGTTACCTTCTTCCCAGCTACTTCGAGACAGATATGAGCCCTGAGGCGACTGCTCTTCAAACCAAAATTCACGTTCGCAAGCCGATTATTGGACGTGAAGGTGCGAGTGTATCAATTGTAGATCCTGATCCCCGTGTTGGTGCTCTCGTTGATCGTCCCTCTCCTTACGGAGAAGAAGGATACATTGTGCAGGAGTTCTTATCACCTGAAAAATTCGGACAGTATTACCCCGTAATTGGCTCATGGTACATTGATGATGCCTGTGGTATGGCGATTAGAGCCGATAGAGAATTAATTACAGGTAACCGATCAATCTTCGTGCCACACTATATTGGCTCGCTGCATTGGTAATCATTAAGAGCCATTTAAAGCCAAAAGTTGCAAAACATACTCAAAAAAGATACGTACATTGCCAGCATAGCCTCGTTGCGTCGTTGATGCTTTCTGCTGTAACTCTGGCAAAAAATCATCCGATGTTTGTAAAAGACTAGCAACTTGGGCTATTATTTTCTCAATATTTTTACGTAGAATTTTTTGTGACAGACGTTAATGACAATGTACCTTTTCATTAACGTCTTATCCTACCATACTCTCTATCCCCAATTTAAGCAGGTAAATTCAACTAGGTGTAAAAGCTGAAATCTCGGAAATTTGTAGCTTTTTGTACATAAAACTAAAATATCTTGTATCTCTCACCAGTTATTATAGTAATTAATATAACTATATTAAAAGGTTATCTACTTAAAAAAAGTGCAAGAAACATTAAATATTTCTTGCACTGATTACTGACCCCTTGAAGTAGTGTAGGTTTGCGGATAAAGTGAAAAAACAGACGCTCTCGTTTTTCTAAAAGTAATTTGGTGAACAACGCTCCCCAAACGCCAGACCTGACTATCCCTGACACGGATCAAAGCCTAATTGATATTTGGCTGAATGGTTTGTCAGAATATACCCAACGGGGATATAAGCGTTGCGTTAACGAGTTCCTTCAATGGGTAAAAAAACCTCTGGGTGCAGTTACTCTCGCTGATCTTCAAGGCTGGGAAGAAACCTTGAGCGACTTTGCGCCCCATACCCGACGCTTCAAGATGGCTGCAGTGCGATCGCTTTTAAGTTTTGGTCACAACATAGGGGTGTTGCACAAGAATGTCAGCTTTGGATTACACCAGCCTAAAATTAAGGATACCCTCAATGAACGGATCCTCAGTGAAGAAGAGGTGGCCGCTATGATTCAGTCACAGAAAAATCCGAGAAATCAAGCTATCTTGCTGTTGCTGTACACTGCTGGTTTGCGAGTGAATGAATTATGCTCACTGCGTTGGAAGGATTTATCTTCAAGAAAGCCTGGTGGACAACTGACTATTCGTGGTAAAGGCGGAAAAACCAGAATCATCCTTCTACCAGAGCCTGTTTGGCAAAAGCTGTGTAAGCTAAGAAACAATGCTCTTGGTGGTGACCCTGTATTTATATCTAGACAGAAAGACGGTCTTGGTACAAACCTTGACCAGTCCCAAGTCAATCGCATTGTGGCTTCGTCCGCTATTGAGGCGGGTATTGACAAAAAGGTTTCTCCCCATTGGTTGAGACACGCCCATGCAATCCATTCGCTCTCTAGGGGTGCGCCGCTACATTTGGTGCAGAATACTGTTGGTCATAGTTCGATTGCTACCACCAGCAGATACCTTCATGCACGCATAGATGATTCTAGCGCCTTGTACCTGAACATGCTTTCTCAAACGACAAACCAAAGCACTCAACAGTCCACTAATAGGGAGGAACACAAACCGCAGAAACAAAAACAGCCACGTGTTGAAGTAGAAAAGAACACTTCGGTTCTCAAATGCCCTAACTGTAAATCAAAAGAACTTCAGCAAGATGGTTTTCAAATCTTAGCTGATGGCTTAAACCACAAGCGCTTTCGTTGTCGAAACTGTGATTACGTGTTTACACCGCTTTTATCAATTCCAACGGATAAAAAGTGATCGCCAAGGGGGTCTGCCGAAGGTAATTACCTGACACAGTCTGCGCACAAAAACTTTCCTTTGGATAAAATGTCACTGTGAGGAAGTGGTAATCGGAATGGAAATTATGAATTCACTTCCCTGTCCTAAAACAGAATTTACTTCAATTTTACCGCCGTGTTTTTCTTCCACAATTTGACGAGCGATCGCCAGTCCTAATCCTGTCCCTTTACCTACTTCTTTGGTAGTAAATAAATGGTCAAAGATTTTACCTTGGACTTCTTTACTCATGCCTTTACCGTTATCTCGAATCCTAATATAAACTTGGTTGGCGAGCGCTTCGGTACGGATAGTAATTTGTTGGGGATTTGTTTGCAATTTGGCAAACGTACGCTCTTGTGCTATATCATCAAACATGTCAATAGCGTTGGCCAAGATATTCATGAAAACTTGGTTTAACTGACCAGGAAAGCATTCGATTAGCGGTATATCACCATATTCTTGCTGAATTCTGATAGCGGGACGGTGTTCGTTGGCCTTGAGGCGATATTTTAGAATTAGTAAGGTGCTATCCAGACCTTCATGGAGATTAGTAGTTACTTTGTAGTCAGTGTCAGCACGGGAGAAAGTACGCAGACTAGTACTAATCGATTTGATACGCTTAGTCGCTTCACTCATCGAATCAAGTAACTTCGGTAAATCTGCAACTAAAAATTCTAAATCAATATCTTCAGCGTTCTCTTGAATTGATGCTGCTGGTTGGGGATATTGTTTTTGATAAAGTTCTAGATGTCCGATTAAATCTTGAACGTATTCTTTTGCATTGTTGATACTACCATTCAGGAAACCAACGGGGTTATTGACTTCGTGAGCAACTCCTGCAACCAAATTACCTAGAGATGCCATTTTTTCGCTTTGTATAATTTTTAGTTGGGAGCGTTCCAACTGTTGAGTATAAGCTCTAGCTTGCTGATAAAGGCGAGCATTTTCTAGAGAAATGGCAGCTTGGATACAAAGAAAATTGACAATGAGAACACGATCATTAGTAAATACACCACTGGTGGATTGGTTCTGTAAATACAAAATCCCAATCAAATTTCCCTGATTGAGAAGAGGTAAACACAGCACACTCTTTGGTTTGTGCTGTGTTAAATATTCACTAATTACAGGGAGATGAGTTTTGAGATGATCAATTACGACAACTTCTTGGGTATTTTTTACGTACTGGATGAGCTTGATTGGTAAGTTAGGATTATTATCGAGGGGTTGCGAACAAAGTTCTGTGCTTTCCGGTGTAGCCATTGCTTGCAGTAGCCAATTACCATAGTTATCAGGTAGGATTAAGGCACAGCGATCGCCACCAGAGTTTTGCAGAATAATCTGAGTTAGTTTTTGCAGTAGTTGATCTAATTGAATTTTACTTGACAATACTTGAGAAGCTTTGAGGATAGCCGCAAAATCTAGCACAGTATTCATGCTAGAGCTAGAAGAACCTTTAACTTTTGCTGAAGAATGTATTGAGTGATTGGGAGCAATGAGAGTTTCTAAAGTTTCCCACGGGTTCACACTGGGATTTGCCTGTAGGAGAATGGGGCGCAATAAATCAGGATAGCGACGTTCTAGATCGCTAATTTTTGAGCTTGCACCCCAACGAGCGTAGTCATAGTAAGCTTCTTGCATATAGATTGCAGCAACTTTCTCTTTGCCCCAGTCAAGGTAAAACTTAGCAGCCAGTTCATTGCTCAGTGCAGCTTCATGGAGGAATTCATTTTTTGTAGCTCCAGCAATAGCACGATCATAAAAGTTGATTGCTTCTGACGAATTCCCAGAAATCTTTGCCATTTCAGCTGAAAGCAAATAATATTTATGCAAAAAGTTTTCTGGACAATGATCCGCCCATGTCTTGATCAATTGCTGATGTTCCTCGACTATATCCCAATAAGACTGTTTCTCTTCTGGTGTTGCTGTTGTGTAGAGCGCAGTCAAACTAAGCGGATAATAGAAGTGATATTGAATTACAGGGAAAAAACCAAGGTTTGCAGCGAGGGTTTGTTGATTGATGGTAGCAGTTTTAACTGCATCAGCGTAATCGCCATATATATATGATAGTTGGATTCTCAGGAAGCAGTACCAATTAATTCCAGATGGAAAATTATTTTTGCGCCAAATGTTTATACAGTTTATTTTCTGACTATTCCAATCTGCTAGTAAGTCAGTTTCTGAGACAAAACCTTGCAGATGCAATAGAAATTCCTGTTGTTGGTTAAAAATTTGGAATATATTTATATCATTAGCATCCTCAACGTAGGTCAAATATTTTTCTGTTTCAGCATAGACATCTGCTACATACTTGCCTTGCATTAGCATTGTCCATATCATGAATATAACTGCCCAAACACCAAATACTAAATCTCCACATTCATTACAAATCTGAAAAGAGCGTTGGTAAAGCGGTAAATTAGTTTTTAATGGTTGAAAATAAGGATTAATAGAGTGGCAAAAGTGATTATTATTTTTAGCAATAAATTGAGGATTATTGAATTTTTGGTCAAGTTCTAGGGCTTGCTTACCAAATTGATAAGCAGTTTCATATTCTCTTTGTTCAACCAAAGTCATACCATAAAGGCAGTAAGCAAAACCAGAGCTTTCGGAATTACCATACTCCAATGAAGTATTAAGCATTAACAAGCAAGTCAACCGATTGATTTGAACGTTGCCTGCTAGATAGGTTGCTGAATATAAACCAGCCAAAAGCTTCATGCACGCTTGTTTGATTGGATCTGTCATCTCAGGGAGGGTGAGTATATCGTTGTGACTCCCAGTTGAAAGTAATGATTGCAACTTATGAAGTTCAGTATCAATGGCAACTTTCAATTCGTCTGGTGTTTGTGGGAGTTTCATACCCAAAATGCTTAAACCTTTCAATCCAGCCTCAACAGAAGCGTCAAGGTTTTCACCCTGAGTCATTCTAAGCATCATTAATACAGCATAAATGTCTGCTTGATGAAAGACATTTTGTGAATGCTGTAATGCAATGTCAAATAGTTCTTCTGCTCGATGGAAATTCCCAATTAGATATTCACATTCTCCTTGCTGTTGATATAAAGAAAATGTGAGACAATAATTATTTTTCCAACTTTCTTGGGATAAAAGGCTTATACCTGTAGAAAAGTATTTGATAGCTGCTTTATAAGCAGTAGAAACTTTTGCTTTTTTCCCTGCAATTAAGTTCAATTGAGCCAATTCATCTTTTTCTGATTGTTCAATGATGAAATTCATGCCCAAATGGAGATGGTTGACAATATCAAAAATTTTATTTTCTTGTAAATTTATAGGTGTATGACGTAATAATTGTTGTCCTATTTGGTAATGCGTTACTTGTTTTTGGTCATCTTGAATGAGAGAATAAGCCGCTTGCTGAACCCGATCATGCAAAAATCGATATGTTGGATTAATAGCCTGCTGTGCTTCAGCATAGCTGGTATCCTCTGCCTGAAAAAACTTGTAAACCTGGCTAGTGGGCAAAATCAATCCTTCCTGGAGCGCTTTCCACAATGCTGTTGCTGTATCAGTTGGGGATTGTTCTGAGATGATTACCACTGTTGCTAAATCAAACTGATTACCAATGCAAGCGGCTAACTTAAGCACCTGTTGTGTTTCGTCTGGCAATTTCTGCAATCGCAACGCCATAAATTCCACCACATCATCGGTGAGCGATAGCGCATTCACTTGGGCAAGATCACATTCCCAGTAACGGCAATTAGGATTGAAGGTAATATATTTGTCTTCGTGTAACGCTTTGAGGAACTGAGTAATGAAAAATGGATTACCTTGGGTTTTTCGCTCGATTAATTCAGTCAGAGGTTTTGCGAGTTCTATCGAACAATTTAACGTATCGGCAACGAGATGATTGGTATTGTCAAAAGTCAGAGATGTTAGGGTAATTATATTAATAATGACCTCTGCTTTGTTAAGTTCTTCTACTGTTAGAATAAGCGGGTGGACAGGCGAGACTTCATTATCTCGATATGCACCTAAAACTAGCAAATGGTGGTTGTCCTGCATCAAGAGTTTAATTAACTCAAACGAAGCCAAATCCCCCCACTGCAAATCATCCAAAAATATTACCAATGGATGTTCTGCAGTCGTAAATACTTCAATAAACTTTTGGAATAATAGATGAAACCGATTTTGATCTGCACTACCTGATAGCTGAGGCGCAGGTGGTTGTTTGCCAAGAATTTGCTCTAGTTCGGGAATCACTTCAATCAGAACTTGTCCATTTTCTCCTACGACTGATAAAATTTTAGTTTGCCATTGCTTAAGTTGTACATCAGATTCCGAAAGCAATTGCCCCATCAAATCGCGAAAAGCTTGCACAAATGCTCCCAAGGGAATATTACGATTGAATTGGTCAAATTTGCCTTTGATGAAATAGCCGCGTTGCTCGACAATTGGCTTATGCACTTCATTCACCACAGCAGTTTTACCAATTCCTGAAAAACCCCCAACAAGCATGAATTCTGCAGAACCTCCTGCGACGCGCTCAAAAGCATTTAATAAAGTTTGCACTTCTGCTTCACGTCCATAAAGTTTTTCAGGAATGAGGAAGCGCTCACAAATATCCCGTCCACCAATTTCAAAATATTCAACTTTGCCAGTCAATTGCAATTGAACCAGACATTTTTCTAAATCAAATTTTAAACCCAACGCACTCTGATAGCGATCTTCGGCATTTTTTGCCATCAACTTCATCACAATGTTTGAAATTACTTGGGGGATTCGTTCACTTGTTACTTCATTTGGTTTTTTGGCAATATGGCAATACACTAACTCCATTGGCTCATCACAGATGAATGGTAAATTACCGGTTAATAATTCATAAAATGTCACACCTAAAGAATAAAAATCACTGCGGTAGTCTATGCCTCGGTTCATCCTCCCTGTTTGTTCGGGAGAAATGTAAGCGAGTGTACCTTCTAATACATTGGGACTTTTAATTTCTTGGGTTTCTTTGGGCAATAGTGAGGCGATACTGAAGTCAATCAGTTCAACTTGTTGTGTTTCTGGGTTTATGAGGATATTGGCGGGTTTGATGTCTTTGTGGATGAGGCAATTTTGGTGCAAATCGTGGAGAATATTACTTAGTTGAATGGCGATCGCTAAAAATTCGCTTACGGAAAGGGTAGTAGCTTTAACATATTCTCGTAACGAAATTCCTCCGGTATCAGCCATCACCAAAATATAACCATGACCATAGGTTTCTAAGGATAAGGGATGAATAATACCAGGAATAACGAGGTTTTTACTGATGGTGTACTGGTTGCGAAATTGTAATAATTCATGGAAGCTGGGATATTCTGATGTTAAAAGTTTGATGACTACTGGCAGTTGATCCAATTGGCGGATAGCTCGATATACTCTGGTTTTAGAGCCTACGTATAGCAGTTCGCTAATTTGGTATTCGGGAATGATACAGGTGTAAGTGTCAATAGCCATTTATACTGCTTCCGGTTTCAATAGGTGTTTGCTTCTCTACTTGGATGACACTGCCCACGTCAAGTTGAGATGAAATTAGTATTCCCCTTCATTAGGTATTAACTAACGAAAATAGGTAAAATAAGTGTGCTTTAATACTGAAATCGAGCAAACATGTATAAATAATCTGCTTTGATTTTTGAAATTATTTGTATACCTTGAGAGTAGGAAGTAGGACAATAACTAGAAAATTAGACAGAGTAAGCTTTGTAGCAATACAAGCCAGTTTAGCTTAATGTCAATAAGATGGTTAAATGAGAATAGCTGCAAATAATGCTGAAAGAAAGTTTACACTGGGGTGTGCTTTATCGGCACGAAAACCGTTATAAATCAAGCTAAAAGAGGAGAAGCTCATGATTACAGTCGAACCACAAAGTTTTCTATTGACACTGGAAAAACGTGTTGGCTTGACAGAACAAGACAAAGTGCTGTTGAAAGCTAATGCTGATTGGGGCTTAAAAGTTTCACCAGCAATGGCTGATCACTTTTATAGTTACCTAGAGCGAGATCCGGAAATGAAAGCGATTTTGCATACCGGAGAGCAACGTATCCATCGACTGCATGAAACTTTTGTTCAATGGTTCCATGAAATGTTTACAGGAATGGATGATTGGGGAACTGTGTATGCTGAGCGCCGTTGGAAAATCGGTCTGGTTCATGTCCGGATTAATATTGGACCCCAGCATGTAGTTCCTGCTATGGCAACGGTGATCCACGAAATTGGTAAGCAGTTAGAGGTTGATGGGAAAGACCAAGCTCTCAAAGATGCTCTAAGTCGTATTTGCATGATCGATTTGGCTTTCATAGAGCAAGCTTACGTGGAAGTATCTTCGGCTGCTGTTCTTAGGGAAACTGGGTGGACTGAAGGTTTATTTAGACGTTTAATAGCCACAGGCGCAAAGTCTATGTAAAACTTCCCATCACTGTAGCATTAACAAGACTACTCACAGCTACAATCGTCCTTGCCAAATGTTTACCCTGACAGGGTGCAACTCCTTTAACAGAATTGGTATTCTTCCCGCCTCAGAAAAAGACTACGGACTGATTTTCGCGTAAAAATCTTCATCCGCACTGATAAAAGCAGGTCGCTGCATTAAGCCTTCGATGTATCTATTCAAAGGGTCATCATCGGATAGCATTCCTAGTTTCTTAGCCCAGAGCAAAACTCCTCCGGTAATAATATCAGCACTTGTCAGTTTATTAGCTAGATGCTTCGATCATAAGCCTTCAAGATTCATGTAAGCTTTGACAACAGTTGGATCTGGTGTGGATTCGATGATAAAACCAAGTTTTTGACAAACTCTTTGCATACCATGATTGTCGAGCAGGATATCAGCAGAAATGCTCTCGAGTTTTTCATTACGACTAACTTCCAGCAGGCGTCGTAGTAACTCAGTTCCTAATCCTTTGCATTGAGTGCGATCGCTCACAAGCAGGGCAAATTCAGCTTCATTAGTGCCGTGCAATTTGCTTAAGCGACCAACTGCCAAAATTTCCCGTGTGTGTGTTTCGGGATTTTGATATTCAGTAACCAGCGCCATCTCACGATCATAGTCGATAAAGCATATACGTGTTAGTCGTTCATGGGCTACCCTAGACTGAAGCTTAATCAAATGGAAATAACGAAAATAGACGCTTTCCTCAGATAATGTCTTGTGAAATTGAACCATCAAAGGTTCATCTTCAGGACGGATTGGACGGATTGTAACTGAGTTTCCGTCTTTCATCGTCCATTGTCCAACATATTGTGTAGGATAGGGTCGAATAGCTAACTTTGGTAGATGATCTTCGGTAACATCTGCTGGGTGAAGGACAACTCTAGCGTCTAGCGCAATGAGTCTTCCTGGCTCGTTTTGATAAGGGGGGATCGCCAACAACGGGTTGATATCTATTTCCTTGATCCAGCGCTGTTCTACAACAAGTTGGCTGAATTGCACCATCAGTTGTTCAAGGGATGCGAGATCAACACTGTTACGTCCCCGGACTCCTTTAAGTGCTTTGTGAATTTGTGTTTGTTCCATCATGCGTCGCGCTAAAGTTGTGTTGAGGGGAGGAAGTGCGATCGCGCGATCCTGAAAAACTTCTACCAGTTGTCCCCCAGCGCCAAAAAGCAGCACTGGTCCAAACTGTGTATCAATACTACTGCCAATTATCAGTTCGTAGCCACTAATTTTTACCATTGGTTGAACAGTTACACCCAAAAAATGTTCAGCACCAACTTTCTCAGTAACTGATTCTACTATAGTTTTATACGCTCTTTGTACAGATTCGGCATCAGTTAAATTTAACTGCACACCACCAACATCGGTTTTATGGGTGATTGTGTGGGAAAAAAGTTTAAGGACGACTGGATAACCAATTTCTTCCGCATATTGAATAGCCTTTCTCTCACTTGTGGCAAGGCGAGTTTCAACAATGGGAATACCATAAGCTGCTAAAATCTGTTTAGATTCTATCTCAGTTAGAATTGTACGACCTGCTTGTTTTGCCGCATCAATAATCTGCGCCACAACAGCACACCCATTTTCTATTCCGCATTCACTATTTCCTAATACAGGTGTTTCGTAGATACCACTGAGGTTATAACTAGACTTCCACATGTAACTAAAAACACGAGCTGCCGTATCAGGGTAAGAGTAAGTGGGAATATGGTTACGATTGAGAATCATCTCCCCATCTGCTACATCAGATCCCCCCATCCAACTAGCTAGAATCGGTTTCCCAGAAATCTGCCCATAGGGTTTCAACTCCTCTGCAGTTTGGGCGGGGTCTGTCATAGCTTGAGGAGTTAAGATCACCAGTAAGCCATCACTGTTAGGATCCTTAGCAGCAATCTCTAAAGCCTTGCTATATCTATGGGGATCAGCATCACCGAGAATATCAATTGGGTTGCTATGGCTCCAATGTTCTGGTAGTATTTGATTCAGCGACGCGCGAGTCTCTTCAGAGATTGGGGCAAGTTCTCCACCACTAGTAATTAAGGTATCGGTTGCTAGTACCCCTGGTCCTCCTGCGTTAGTGAGAATTGTTAATCGTGGTCCTTTAGGACGAGGTTGTTTTGCCAGCACTTCTGCCATGTCAAACAAGTCGGAGATACTGTTGACACGTAGCACACCACAACGCCGGAAAGCAGCATCTAGAACTGCATCACTTCCTGCCAGTGTTCCTGTATGAGAAGCTGCTGCCTTTGCGGCTGCTTCAGTACGACCAGCTTTGATCACAATAATAGGCTTTGTTAACGCCACCTCGCGTGCTGCTGAGAGGAATGACCGTGCATTCCCAATTGATTCCATGTAAATAACAATGCTATGGGTATCAGGATCGTCGCCGAGATAATCTATCAGATCCCCCCAATCTACATCAAGCATTGAGCCAATGGAAACAAAGGCACTAAAACCAACGTTCTCTCGGAAACTCCAATCAAGGATAGCAGTGCAAAGTGCTCCACTTTGACTGATAAAGCCTACATTACCAGGACGAGCGATCGTACTGGCAAAAGTAGCATTGAAACCTGTACGCGGGTTCATGACGCCTAAGCAATTAGGGCCAATGATACGAATTTTACTACGATCAGTTTCCGAGAGAATTTGCTGTTCTAGAAGAACACCTGCTGCACCAGCCTCTTTGAAACCAGCGCTGAGGATAATTGCACCTTTGACACCTGAATCCACACACTCGCGGATAATTCCAGGAACTGTTGGCGCTGGAGTAGCAATAACTGCTAAATCAACTCGTTCTGGTAAATCAGATATAGTTGGGTATGCTTTGATTCCTAGTACGCTATGTCGTTTAGGATTAACTGGGAAGACTGTTCCGCCAAAAGGATGACTAATTAAGTTCCATAGCAAGGTACGTCCAACACTATCAGCCTTTTCACTAGCACCAATAACAGCAACACTCTTTGGTGCAAAGATGGCAGAAAGGGGGTTAACCTTCTGTGCTTGTAAGATATCAGAAGCACTTTCGGGAGTTACGTTCAGAGACTGTTGCATGGGTTGTGGCACTCTCGTCAACAATTTGGGCGATTTTTTCTAAAGCGATCGCCACGCCAGTTTCGGCAATTGGTGATAGGCGATCGCCTACTTCAAAGTTTACTCCTGGTACTGTGATCCACCAAGCCTGCGGGCAATGACCGTAAATGGCTTTGGTGAGAGCTAGCAGCGAACTCGGATCGCCTGTATGTCCTGTTCTAACAGTAGAAGATGCAGGAGCTAGCGAGCGTACTTTCACTTCGGAGTCGTACGCGATTATACACGCATCAATAAAGATTGCCAAATCAGCACTTGCCAAAGTCTGAGCAAGTTCAGGGGTGAGTTGATGAACAGCAAGAGATTTCACGTTCGGAAGAGCCAAGGTGTTAGCAACCCGCTGCCCAATTGCGTCATCACTACGCAAATCATTACCATAACCAATCACAATCACACTACCCATTATTTTGTGCAAAGTTCCTTAATACAAAATTAAAGTTAGGTAAAAAACTTGAGAAACTCGGGAGGAAACCTGTACAACGTTTATCGTGATTGTTGGTGCAACCAAGCTTCTAAATCTGCTACTGCTGAAAAATCTAATAAGGCCTCACCTAACTCTTCCAATTGCTCAATAGATAACCCTCCGACTCGCTCGACTAACGAGCTATTAATTTCTCCAATTCTGCGATTTAATAGTCGCAAAACAAGACTTTGTTCTCGTTGTCGTCCTTCCTCGCGTCCTTGTTGTCGTCCTTCCTCACGTCCTTGTTGTCGTCCTTCCTCACGTCCTTGTTGTCGTCCTTCCTCACGTCCTTGTTGTCGTCCTTCCTCACGTCCTTGTTCTAGTCCTTCGAATTTAGCTTGTTCTCTGTCTTTTTGATAAAGTGGTTCCAAGCGCATAACTAACTCCTGATCATCTTTCGTTAAATGTTGATTTATCCTTAAATTTTCTCGCAGGTTATAAACTAATTCTAACGCTGCCTGACGATACGGATGATTTAATTGTAATTCTGATAACTCAGCAATTGCTTGGGACTGCACGCTTCCTCTACCCAAAACTCGTAACCACAATGTTTCTGGTGTTTTTGGTAGTTGATGTATCACCACAATTGCTGTTCGCAAAGCATCACCTAAAAAGTATACTCCTGATAACCACCCCTGTTCTTGTTTAACGTTAAAGGCTGATAATCGTGCTACGGATGCAGTTGGAGTTAGCACCCACAATTTGGGTATCTTCCATTCTTCGAGTTTGGTATTATTTGCTTTAGCTTCTCGTCTCAGCTGTGCTCTTACCTCCAATAATTTTATCAAACAATCGCAGATTTCATCACTAGACGCTGCATTGCGGAAGGGTTCCATGAGTGCTGGGTATTCCGCAAATCTCCCAAGTAACCCTAATACTTGTAAATTTAAGGTTTGTTGTTGAAAAGGAGTAAATACTACATCAATTTCTTTAATTTCTCCGGACACTTTTTCTGATGGTTTTACTTCTCCATAATCTTTTAATAATTCTTCTAGATAGTCTTTAGCAAATTTGTCATGAATAAACCGTGTCATTTAATTGATGCTTCTTGCGGAATATTGAATGTAATTCATAAAATTTTATCCGCATTTGTGTTAATTATTAAAGTTGAATTTTGAGAATATATCCCAAAATAATAAGTTTGGAGTTTAATTGCTTGATGAAAATCAGTTAGAGGCTGTTTGTACTCTTTTAAGAAAGCATAGGAATTGGATCGATTTGCGTGAGACACGAGATTTACATGATAGCTGACGCATTTTCCAACAGCTATCATGTATTACTCAGTTGATGGTATTAGCTTGCTGGCTCAAGAAGCAGATTTCTAAATCTTCAAATTACGCATTACTCTCGCCAGACTTCATCAACAACATTTCCCTCGGCACTCATCAATTGAATATGCAATGGCATTTGTCCTGCTGCATGAGTTGAACAACTTAAACAAGGGTCAAACGCCCGAATTCCGGCTTCTACCCGATTTAGCATTCCTTCAGGAATTTCTGGACCGTGAACGAAATGCCGTGCAATTTGAGCGACTGTACGATTCATGGCTAAATTATTCTGACCTGTGGCAATCACTAAATTGACTTTCTGAATTAAACCATTTTCATCAACTTTATAATGGTGGAATAATGTCCCGCGTGGTGCTTCACTCACGCCAACACTTTCTAATTGGTTAATACCAGCATCAGCACGCAACCTAGTTGAAAGTATATCAGGGTCATCTAACAAAATTTCAATTCGCTCGATTGATGCCAAGATTTCAATTAACCGGGCGTAGTGATAGAAAAATGATGAGTTAACGGTTCCATGACCGCGATCGCGAAACTCTCTCAACTCCTGATCAGCTAGAGCAGTACCGATGTGATTACAAATGTTCAGGCGTGCTAGGGGACCTACTCGATAAATCCCACTATCTATACGGCAATGATCGCTGTCATCTGGGTAGCCAATAGGACGATAGTAAGGAGATTTTAAATAGCTCCAAGATTCAACCGCTTCACCGATAAATTCTTGATAATGACTTGGATCAAGTTTATCAGCAATAATATTACCACCACTATCAACAAAGCGGATGTGGCCGTCATATTGTTCCCATAAACCCTCCGCACTCACTAAACCCATAAACAAACTTGGGAAGTTCCCGAAGGTTTGTACTTCTTTTTCATACTCGTTGAGTAAGCTTTTAAATTTACCAAGTGCATCTTGGACTGTGGCTTTTGCTTCAGGGATTCTATTTTGAATATGGGTGCGTCCCGCCTCAGATAGGGGTTCTCCTACTCCACCAGGAACCGCCCAAGATGGGTGGATTTTACGTCCTCCGAGTTGTTCGATAATTTCTTGCCCAAATTGGCGCAAACGAATACCACCACGGGCTAGTTCTGGTTCAGCTGCAATTAACCCAAACACATTGCGCTTTTGGGGATCGCTGTCCATTCCCAATAGTAAATCTGGGGCGCTAAGGTGGAAGAAACTCAGCGCGTGAGATTGGATAATTTGCCCCAGGTTCATCAAACGACGCAACTTTTCTGCGGCTTTTGGAATCGTCACAGCAAGGATGCGATCGCCTGCTTTAGCAGAAGCTAACAAATGACTTACAGGACAAATCCCACAGACGCGAGCCGTAATTCCTGGCATTTCCCAGAAAGGACGACCTTCACAAAACTTTTCAAAACCCCGAAATTCGGTCACATGAAAGCGAGCATCACTTACTTGTCCTGCATCATCTAAGTAGATAGAGATTTTCGCATGACCTTCAATGCGGGTAACAGGATCTATGACTATTTTTTGCGACATATTCGCCTCCGAATCCAAAACTCTGCTCTGGGCGTTGCTAATTGATGCGTGATAAACTCACGCAGGGAAAGTACTTGTAATATAGCTTTGCTGGCTAGGGTTTTGAAATCAGTAGGTTAAAAATTTACCAAGATGGTACGGGAGGTTGAAAGCCCCCTCTCTTTAGAGGGGGATGAAAACCGACACGAGCGGATTTATCCGCAGTCACTACTCTTATCGGGCAAAGTCTTTATCCAATCTTGAACGACTTCAGAGACAGAAACACCTAGTTTTTCAGCTAGCGCTTGCACTTTGCGGCGTTCAATTTCAGTAAGTCTGACTACCATTCTATAATCTCTTGCCATTTCAGGAACTTTGTTGTTATATTAATTGTCATGCATAGAGTGTAACAAACAAAAGGAGGTGATCAACCCCTATGCCAAAGAAAAAAACTCCATCTTTTATTGTTGAATTTCCGATAATTGTTGATTCAAGTGCACAACGAGAATTAAATGCTAGGTTCAACGCTGGATTTAGGCTGTTAAACGGAATCCAGTCAGAAGCGCTTATTCGGATGGAGTTGGTACGCAATTCTGAGGCATGGGAAGCAGCGAAAAAGCTGCCACGCACAGTCAAAGACAAGAAAGGAGAAACAGTTTCCAACCCGGAACGAGTCAAAGCTCTTGAGGAGGTGAAAAAGGCTTATCGGTTCACTGAATACGACCTACAAGCCTATGCAACATTGATTGCTAAACGCTCTATTTGGATGTGGGAAAAGCTTCTCCTAGTTTTGTGTCTTGCGTCACAACTCGCCACATTCCCGCCGTAGGACTTTCCATTCGTAGAACTTCTTCCACCAAGTTCCCTATGTGGGAAAAATCTTTTTGTACCAACTTCATCTGCTCAGGATTCTTTACCAGAAATAACATCCCACCTGCGATCGCGCTGGTAACCGTCTCATTACCTGCCACTAGTATTTGCTGGATTATACTTAGCAGTTCAGCAGTATCAAGTGGGCGTTCAAAAGCTACCTCTGCCTCTACCAAGTCCGTGATCAAATCATCTTGAGGCTGTTTTCGACGTGATTCGATCACACCATGAAAATAATGCTGGAAAGCAACGACATTCTTAGCACACTCTATCTCCTCTTCTCTGGAGAGCTGGTGACCTAGTTGGGCAATAAAAGCATCAGACCATTGCTTGAACTTTGGCAGATCTGCCAGCGGTACACCTAATTGCTGAGCAATAACTTTAAGTGGTAAAGGTACGGCAAACTCACTGACGAATTCACATTTGCCGTTATCGATAAAACTGTCAATGAGTTCGTCAGCAATCTGCTCGATCAAGTCTTGCATTTTGTTGACCCGTGACGAGGTGAAGGCTTTATTCACCAATGAGCGGAATCGCTCGTGTTGTGGCGGATCAGCGGTGAGCAAGGTGTTCATCTGGGGCCAACCTTGAGCAGCAATTTTCTCCAACTCCTCGTCCTGTTGCCCTTTCCCGACCATTAAAGTAGAGAAGTTGCTAGAGAACACTTTTGTATCCCTAAGAATTTCGATCACCAAGTCATAGCGAGTAACAAGGAAAAGCTTGGTGTTAGCTCTGGGACTAGGTAGCTCCATAATTGTGCTTGCTCTTGTGCCAGCTTGTAGAATTCATAAGGGCACACCAGTAGTTCTGGGTCAAAGAAGTTGTAGTCTGACAGATGCTTCATGCTTCTAGTAGTGGTCAGTAATAATTGACTTTGAATCACTGTGCAGTCAATATTATCATAACAAGTGAAGCCTAGAAGAGACATCGTGCATCAGGCATATACTGTGTTATTCTAATGCCTTTTTTATACCACTTTTTACTTTCATCTTTTGCAAGACAGTCCCAATGAAAAAAGTTGAACCGCTATGCATGAAAAAGCATAATAGTCAACTCTTACGGCCTGAGAACTACATGAAAAGAGTTTAAGTAACCTGTAATGGTTTTAGATAAAGTTTTTTCTTGCTTTTTAGTTGCAATAGCCACAACTTGATACAAGCGTCCATCAGCAAAATACATCCGGTTTTTAGTAATTTTACCTCCAGAATTTATGTATACAATTTCTCTGCCTGGATGACCATTAGAACTACGAATATCGCGCTGACTAATTAAATGACTTCGCGTCGTTTTTATAGCCATATATTGTGTATTTCTCAGTATTTCTTGAGGATTCACCATTTGACCATAGCTATAAGGGAAGTCGTTGTAAGCAACTAAATAAGCAACTTCCTGCTTGGGAGGTTGAGCTAAAAATACTTGTAAGTCAATTTCTCCCATATAGGTTTTTTGCGTTTGGATCATCAATTTTGGTCTTCCTGGCATTAAAACAGTAAAGCGTCCATCTGGAGATGTGAAAATCTTCCAAGATGGCTGCACGGGTTGAGAAACAGTTGGTTTGGTTTTAGAAGGTGGGTGTTTCGATGGAAGTGCTTCAACTCCTATAGAATAATTGAGTGTTAAAGTGGCGGCTATTAAGGGTAAAAAACCTCTAATTCTCATATTTATCTCTGTACAAATACTGCTATCCTCCTAGAGGATAGTATTTGTTATAACCTAGCCGCAGACAAAGCAGCACCAATTAATCCCACTTGTGAGTTAAGGACAATATGTACAGGTATATCTTCTAAAAGGCGTCGCATCCTGCCTTTTTGTGAGAAGCTTAAGAGAAACCTTTCTTCTTGGATTAAGGGGAGAATTTTTGGAGCAATACCACCAGCAACGTATAATCCGCCGTAAGGTAAAAGTTTAAGGGCAAGATTACCAGCTTCAGCACCGTATGCTTCTACAAAGAATTGCATTGTTTGTTCGCAGAGGCGATCGCTCTTTTCTAGTGCAGCGTTTCCAATAACAGCACCTGGATCGACGCTTTTCTCTTGCTGTCCTGCTTCTCGTTCCCAGGCTCTGACGATTTTTCCAATTTCTGGGGATTCTACAGCTAGTTTGCGATCGTCGCTTCGACGCCGCGCTTCGCGATCGCGTAAAAACTCGTAAATCGCAACAATTCCCATACCAGAAACTACTCTTTCAACAGAAACCCGTTGAATATCATGTTTATCTAATAAGTACTTTAATAGTTGAAATTCTAACTCAGTACGAGGAGCAAAATCGGCATGTCCTCCTTCTGAGGGAAACACTTGATATTGTTCACCCTGTTTTATTAAAAATCCTTGACCTAACCCTGTCCCAGCGCCAATAATAGCAATAGGCGCGTCTGGGTTATGTAGACCAACTTGCAAAGTGTGTAAATCTTGTTTTTCTAACCCTAAGATCCCGTACCCAATAGCCGAGAAGTCGTTGATCAAAGAAATTTGGTCGATACTTAGTTCCGCTTGTAACCGCTTGCTATCAAGAGACCATGCTAGATTTGTTAATTTAGCTGTGTTATTAACTACAGGACCTGCGATCGCAAAACAAGCTTTTTGTGGGGTGCCTGCATTAGATTTTGCCAAAAATTGCTGCACCATTGGTACAAGATCGGCAAAATCTGCACTGCGGTATCGTTCTTCATTTATGCTCTGTAGGGCAGACCCGTTTGAAGCCTCAACAAGTCTTAGAATGGTTTTCGTGCCGCCAATATCACCTGCAAGTAGTAATGTCATAACGATGTTAGATTGTTGTTTGCCAGTTGTTAGTTGCTGGTTGTTCTAATAAGCAATAACGACCAACTACTCCCTATTTAATTAAACCTGATTACTTCCTCTACTTCCGTTAAATGGGAAGTATCTCCCTTTAGTTCTAGTAACCATTCGGGGTCATAACGCACAATTTTTACTAAAGAACACAATGAGGCTTTAACCTCTGTTCTGGCAATCTCGCCCACTAAACCAATTGCTGCTCCTAGTACGGATGCACCATGTCCCACCAAGAGTATATCCTTGGAGTAGAATTCGCTAGCAAGAATTCTAGCAACTTGTCCTGAACGCTCAAGCATTTGTGAACGCGTTTCTGGATACTTAGCAGGAATCTGTGGTGTATAGCTAGTGTCAATTCTAGGAAATAATTCTGCTAACGCTGGAGTTGAGAGTCTTTCTGGTTCTTCTGTCATCCAAGCTGGATTAAGCCATTCGCTCAATCCAGTTTCCAGCTTGATTGGCAAATCGAGAAATTCTGCTACTGGGTTAGCAGTTTGTACCGTTCTCAGAAAGGGAGAACAGAAAATATGAGCAATGTTTTCTCCCTTCAACCGATTAGCTAATTGCTTTGCCTGCAATATACCATCTTCCGATAAAGGGGGATCGTAGCGTCGTTCGGCTGTGAGAAACCAATCAGGGTTTACAAAATCGAGGCGGTTGGCGTGTCTGGCAATCCAGATGATCTGATTCATAAATTAGGTAAGGGACAATGGGCATGGGGCATAGGGCATGGGACATTGGGCAGAGCAGAAGAATTACATGGCGAGATATTCATCTGAGAGGAGAAGAATTACATAGTGAGTTTTGGCTTGAAGGAATTGAATACTGCCTATAATTTACCTTTTTTCCTCCCCATACCCTACGCGCTATGCCCTATGCGCTATGCCCCATGCCCACTTCCCCTCAATTTTTGTAGATTCTATACGGAAAGTGGCTATATTCACGATAAACTCTAGTCTATCTCCGGAGTGTGCAACGTGGTGTGAAGGTTCAGTGCAGCCTACAATTATACCATAAATAAATGGTTTGCATTTGCAGCTTTACTGTTATCTATGGCAGTTTTATCTGTGACAATCCGTAAAAATCAGGAACAACACCAATGACTACTACTGTAAAACCTAGCTTTCCCATTGATCTTGCTGCTTACAAGCCGTTAGCATTAGATCCTACAAAACCAACCCTCACTGATGAGGAGCGCAAAACGCTAAAGGCTAATATTCAACTCTGTCGCGATGCGATTGTTTTCTTTACTGCAACAGGAGCAGCTAGAGGTGTAGGTGGACATACTGGTGGTCCCTACGACACAGTACCAGAAGTGGTAATCCTCGATGCGTTGTTCCGAGGCGCACCAGATAAATTCGTGCCGATTTTCTTTGATGAAGCAGGACACCGGGTGGCGACACAATACCTGATGGCGGCTTTGCATAAAGAATTACCTGTTGAGCGTCTTACCCAATATCGTGCTGCTCATGCACAATTACCAGGACACCCTGAACTTGGGCTAACACCAGGTGTAAAGTTTAGCTCTGGTCGTTTGGGACACATTTGGCCATATATTAATGGCGTAGCACTCGCAAATCCTGGCAAGGTTGTTATCTGTCTTGGTTCTGATGGTTCACAGCAGGAAGGTAATGATGCGGAAGCAGCACGTTTGGCAGTTGCTAAGAATCTCAACGTGAAGCTAATTATTGATGATAATGATGTGACCATCGCAGGACATCCTTCAGATTACCTACCAGGTTACAGTGTCACCAAGACACTAGCTGGTCATGGTGTAAATGTAAATGAAGGAGATGGTGAAGATATAGATGAGTTGTATCGCCGTATATGCCAGGCTGTGACAACTGATGGACCAATAGCCTTGGTTAACAAGCGGAAAATGGCTGTTGGTATTGATGGTATAGAAGGTTCTACTCATGGTCACGATGTCATTTCGGTAGATAAGGCGATCGCCTACCTAGAAAAACACGGACAAACAGAAGCCGTCAATTACCTGAAAAATGTTGAAAAGCCTAAGGACACCTATAAATTCCTTGGCTCTAGTGACAAGCAAGGTTCTAACCGCAACGTATTCGGTGAAGCAGTGGTATCTGTTCTCAGCAAACTGACAGAAGCTGAACGCATCGAAAAAGTGATGTGTATTGACAGTGACTTAGAAGGTTCTTGCGGACTGAAAAAGATCCACGATACCTATCCAGAAATCTTCGTTAGTTCTGGTATCATGGAGCGAGGAAACTTTTCCGCTGCCGCCGGTTTTGGCATGGAAAAAGGTAAGCAAGGTATCTTTGGTACTTTTAGCGCGTTCCTTGAGATGTGTATCTCAGAAATTACAATGGCGCGTTTAAATTACTCGAATGTTCTGTGTCACTTTTCTCACTCAGGTATAGACGACATGGCAGATAATACCTGCCATTTTGGTTTAAATAACCTGTTTGCTGATAACGGGCTAGACGACGGTTACGAAACACGCTTGTACTTCCCAGCAGACGCAGCACAGATGAAAGCTTGTGTTGAAGCAGTATTCTTCGATCCAGGATTACGCTTCATCTTCTCAACCCGTTCGAAAGTGCCCCACATCCTTGACGCCAACGGAAAAGACCTATATGAAGAAGGTTACACCTTCGTTCCTGGTAAGGATGAAGTTGTACGTGAAGGAACTGCTGGTTACATCGTTAGCTTTGGTGATGCATTGTATCGTTCAGTCGATGCAGTAGAACGGTTGAAGCAAGAAGGGATCGATGTAGGCTTAATTAACAAGCCTACGCTGAACGTTGTTGATGAAGATATGCTTGCCAAGGTTGGTCGTGCTCCATTTGTGCTAGTAGTAGAATCCTTTAACCGACGTACAGGACTTGGCAGTCGCTTTGGTTCTTGGCTACTAGAACGTGGATTTACACCAAAATTTGCCCACTTGGGTGTTCACAAAGAAGGTTGTGGCGGTTTGTGGGAACAATTCCCTCATCAGGGAATAGATCCAGAAGGCATTATCAAGAAGGTGAAGGAAATTATTAAGTAAACGCTTGCTGGAAACTGGGGAGACAAGGGAGATGAATGCTTCCTTGTCCTCACTATCATGTCTGGTAAATAATCAGCTTAGCTTGGTGCATGAGAGCTTTGTCATACCACTGCGGTATTACGTTGAGAAGCAGCAATATCCCTTATCTTAGGAGCAGGCACCATAACTTGCGCAATTTCGTCTAATCATGCTGAGGACACTAAGAATTGAAAATTTCCGTTGTTTCCAAGCTTTTGAACTTCAGCAGCTTGGCAGGTTAAACTTGCTTGTTGGTACTAACAATAGTGGTAAAACATCAGTCTTAGAAGCTGTTCAACTTCTTAACTCTCGGTTTAATCAAGAATTGTTACGAGAATCATTACGAGAAGTAATGATTAATCGGGGTGAATATATTTTGAATGATGAACGTGCTGACTATCGTGAGCTAGATGTTCGTCATCTCTTTTATGCTCATGAGATTAATGTAGGTAGTAAGTTTTCAATTCTTGGTGACACTTATAACGACACAGAACAAATGGTTGTATCTGTGGAACAGAAGAGAAGACGAGATAGTTCATTTGAAGACCTACGAGAGCTTGTATTGGTTATTGAGTGGTCGGGTCAAAAGAATGAGCCGTTCGAGCTACGATTATCACCTAACGAAGGATTGCGCTTGCCGTTGGATTCCATAAGACGTTTTTCTAGAGACTTTAAAAATTCAGTAGCAAGAACGCAATTTGTAACATCTTCCTCTTTGACAACCGAGAAAATGATTGAGTTGTTTGATCAAGTTGTTCTCACACCGGAAGAAGATCTTGTTACAGAGGCTCTCCAGACAATTGAGCCAAGTCTTGAACGTATTGCTTCAGTCGGATCTGATAAATATAGATCTACGCCCTCACGTAGCGGCTTTGTGGTACGGCTTTATAATGGATATCAACGTATACCAATTGGCAGTATGGGAGATGGAATATGGCGAATGTTAGGACTTACATTAGCAATTGTTAATGCAAGAAATGGTGTTTTATTAGTTGATGAAATTGACACCGGACTTCACTTTAGTGCGATGTCTGATATGTGGAGATTAATCTGGAAAATAGCTAAGCGGCTTAATGTTCAAGTTTTCGCTACAACCCATAACAGTGATTGCTGGACAAGCTTGGCTGAAATTGCAAGTGCAGAAAGCCCAAGTGAGGAAGGCATTACAATTCAAAGGATTGAAAAAGGCAAACCCAACAGTATTGTCTTTACCGAACGACAAATTGTAATAGCTGCTGAACGAGGAATCGAGGTACGCTAGACAATGGCTGATGTTCATCCAAAGGTTCTTCTTGTAGAGGGAAAGCAGGACGTACGTGTAATTCCAGAGTTGATCGAAGCAAATGGTATAAATTGGGGAACACGGAAAAGCCCTATTGTCTATATTCGTGATTATGATGGTTATCAAAATTTAGTAGATCCAGATATTATTTCGACTGAATTACGAGCTTCTGGGCTGTCTGCGCTTGGAATCATGATTGATGCGGATGATAATCCTTTAGGACGCTGGCAAAGCATCAGAACGGCCAGCCTAAAGAGTATTCCTGATATTCCAGAGGCTTTACCAGAAGAAGGCTTGATACATACCACCCCTAACGGAATTCAGTTTGGAATTTGGCTCATGCCTGATAACAAGATGCGTGGTATGTTAGAAACCTTCTTGACATATATGATACCAAGGGGCAATGAAGTACTTTGGGAGTTTGCTCAAGAAGCAGCCCTACAGGCAAAAAGTAAAGGAGCAGTGTTTACAGATCCTCATGTTGATAAAGCAAATATCTATACTTGGTTAGCTTGGCAGAATCCTCCGGGACGACAACTACATCAAGCTATTATGGAACGTATCTTGGATCCAAATCACCCTAATGCTCAAAGGTTCGTGACTTGGTTTAAGACTTTGTATGGCTTAGGTTAGCCGGTGGGAAAAATTCAAGACAAAGAAAATGGCGTTGAGCTGCTCGCAGATCTGAATTATAACGCGGATTGATATTCCTAAAGGATTAAAAGTATTTAGTACTGGTGGCTCTTTAGAAAGATGTTTTATCGCTAAAGCTTTGGTTTCCTGGTTGATATGTACAATCTAGGTACATGATATCTTGCACCTGGGGTGTCAGCCAGCCAGCCAGCGATTTAAATCGCTGGCTGATAGCTAAAGTCCTCTCAAGAGGACTGATCAAAGATTTCAGTCCATTGAAATCGACTTAAGCTATTCGCCCTACACTTAAGTGTAGGGCGGTATATCGGGCTGTTTGAGAATGGTGGAAGATGTCAGGTACCCAGTTTTTGAGCGTTAAATTGATTTTTTCACTCATACTAAAAAATAAAAATCAATTTAGTTAAGTCATTCTCAATTAGAAGATAGTCTATTTCTCAAAGAAATCCTAAATAAGCGTGGTATTTTGCTATATGAATTACCTGATTGCGGTTTTACCAGATAAGACACAAGTACAAGCAGCTTACTCTGCCTTAACAAATGAAGGGTTATCTCCCAACCAAATAGATATTTTGGGAAGTGGCTATAAAAGTGCTGACGATTACAACCTAATTGACCCGAATCAACAAGCTCGCAAAGGAGCAAAGCGATTATTATACTGGCTAGTACCTTTTGGGTTTATTGCGGGTTATGCCTTTAATTATCTCACTGGTATTGAAATCTTGGCGCTCGGTAATCTCGCCAGCCATATTGTTGGTGGACTTTTAGGAGCAGCTTCTGGTGCTTTAGGCGCTTATTTCGTAGGTGGTGGAGTTGGTCTCACCGCAGGTAGTGGAGATGCTTTGGCATATCGCAATCGTTTAAATGCAGGCAAGTATTTAATAGTGGTTAAAGGCACAGAGGAATTAACTCGCCGAGCTACGCGCATTCTACGCTCTTTTGAGCCAGAAAATCTTCAAGGTTATGTAGAACCAACCGGTGCTTAAAATAAACAGCTTTTGGCAAGATACGCTAAAAATTAATTGTTAGCTCAAAAAGTAGAGAAATTAACAAAGCAAATGTCTACAGAGAACTTAACAAATTTATCACCATCCGTAGCCCAAACCGAATTTGACTTTCTGCACCACGGTAGTCACTCAGCTTGTTTACATGACCAAGAAATACCTGAATTTGACTTATTTAGTCCACTAAAAATCCGAGATTTAATCTTGCCAAATCGCGTGGCTATGTCACCAATGTGCCAATATTCTGCAGAGAATGGAATGGCGAATGATTGGCACTTTGTTCACCTGGGTAGTAGGGCTGTTGGCGGTGCTGGTTTGATTATGGTGGAAGCAACATCAGTTACAGATGTTGGGCGAATTACACCAGGTGATCTTGGTCTATGGGATGATACTCAGATTGAACCATTAACACGCATTGTGCGTTTTGTTCGTCAACAGGGCGCGGTTGTTGGTATTCAACTGGCTCATGCTGGGCGAAAGGCAAGTTGTAATGTTCCCTGGCTAGGTGGTGCACCTCTAACACCTGAACAAGGGGCTTGGAATACGATCGCACCAAGCTCAATTGGATTTGACAAAAATCATCCTGTTCCAACTTCCCTTGATGAGCGCGGTATTGAAGAAGTCCTCAACGCATTTGTTCAATCAGCAAAGCGTGCAGTGAAAGCCGGTTTTCAACTGATTGAAATCCACGCGGCTCATGGATACCTGTTGCATTCTTTTCTTTCGCCCATTAGTAATCAACGAACAGATATTTACGGAGGTTCGTTAGAAAATAGAATGCGTTTACTACTGGAAGTGACAAGAAGGATACGAGATATTTTGCCCCAGGATATGCCCCTTTTTGTTCGCATCTCTGCTACCGATTGGGTAGAAGGAGGCTGGGATATTGAGCAATCGGTGATTTTATCTGGTGAACTAAAAGAGTTAGGCGTGGACTTGATCGATGTTTCTACAGGTGGTTTAGTTCCTCACGCCAAAATTCCTGTAGAAAAAGGTTATCAAGTACCTTTTGCTGCAAAAATCAAGCAAGAAGCTCAAATTAATACGGGCGCTGTAGGGCTAATAACTGATGCTGAGTACGCTAATCAAATCATTACTCGTGGCTGTGCCGATTTGGTTCTTATCGGTCGAGAATTGTTGCGTGACCCATACTGGTCTATTCATGCTCAGTATAGCTTAGATGAAACACCGAAATGGCCTACAGCTTACGGTTATGCTGTCAAACGAAAAAAACATAAGTAGTTATTTTTTCCTCTTATACCAATTCACTTAAATGTTGATACACATTAAACATCTGTGAGGGCGAATGGCATTCGCCCCTACACACTGTATTTATATCAGGATTTTCGTAAAGCGCTATTACTTACTCTTCCCAAAAGAACAGAAAAGGGATAATCTGCTGAATCTAGGTGATTTTGTGATTCCGTACTATCACTGATGCTTCAATTAAATCAAGTTAAATAAGATCTATATATAAAATCGTAAATATGCTTAACCTAAAACTTAGTTTTACAGCACAAAAAGTGGTGTAAAACTCTCAATAGTTTCAGAATAACTGCGAGTAGAGATAGAGCTTAGATCTGAAATAATTTGGTCTCGAGCTTAAAAAACAACAATAATAATTATGTCGGAAATTTTAAAGCAGTTATTTTCACCAAGTCAGTATATTCCTCACGGTCACTGCTACTTGTGGCAGTCCCAACTGGTGTGGTTGCACATTGTGAGTGACCTACTGATTGCGATCGCCTATTTCTCGATTCCGGTGATGCTGATCTATTTCATCTATAAGAGAAATGATGTTCCCTTCCTAGGGATATTTGGCTTATTCGGGGCTTTTATCCTCTTTTGTGGCACGGGTCACTTGATGGAAATTTGGACACTCTGGCATCCAGCTTACTGGCTAACAGGGATAGAAAAAGCAATAACGGCTGTAGTTTCATGCTACACGGCTCTGGAAATGGTAACACTTTTGCCTCAATTCCTAGCTTTACAAACCCCAGAGCGATTAGCAGCAATAAACCTAGAACTACAAAACGAGGTTCTTGAACGTCAGCAGGCAGAAAAAGCTTTGCAGAGTATTGTGGTGGGGACAGCTTCAGTGACGGGAGAAGAATTTTTCTCGGCGCTAGTGCAAAATCTGGCAATGGCTCTAGGCGTTAGCGACGCCTTTCTTGCAGAAGTAGTAAGCAATGAGTCTCTAAAGTTAAAAACTCTTGCCTTCTGGGTACGTGAGAAGTTGGTAGATAACTTTGAATGTGAGCTGGTTGATACTCCCTTCGAGCCTGTTGTGAAGCAAGGCAAGTTATGCTATCAGCCACACAAAGTCCAGGAACTCTTCCCAGGGTTAAAGGGTATGGAAGGGGGATACTACCTGGGAGCACCGCTGTTGGATGGACAGCAGCAGACTATTGGGGTTTTATGCATCAACAGCGATCGCCCTTTGGCGAATGAGGAAAATGCTAAGGCGATAATCACAGTATTTGCAGCCAGAGCTAGTGCTGAACTACAACGCCAGAAAACAAAATCTGCCCTGCGCCGTGCCTATCAGGAATTGGAAATTCGGGTCAATGAGGCAACTGAAGGGTTACGCCAACGCACCGCCGAGTTAATGAAAGCAAATACAGCTGAGAGGGCGATATCCAGAATCATTCAACAGATGCGCCAGACATTGCAACTTCAGTCGATTTTTAGTGCTACGACTCAAGAATTGCGGCGAGGACTCAAATGCGATCGCGTTGTGATCTATCGTTTTAACCCTAACTGGAGTGGCGAGATGGTCTGTGAGGATGTAGGACTTGGATGGACGTCGCTGATGGAGAAACAAACTGCTACGACCGAGGAAACTGTTGATGAAGCTACTTGCGTTGTGAAAACGCTGGGGAGCTTCAATAACTCAGTTCTAGATTCTGATACTTATCTGGAAGAAACTCAAGGTGGTGTTTACAGCCAAGGAACAAAGTACGTTTGTGTTCCAGATATCTACACAGCTGGGTTTCAATCTTGTTACCTTGAACGCTTAGAGAAATATCAAGCCAAAGCTTACGTCATTGTACCGATCTTCTGTGGTCAGAAACTTTGGGGATTACTGGCTGCTTACCAGAATTCGGGTAAGCGCGAATGGGAAGAGGCAGAAATCAGGATGGCGGTTCAGATTGGGACTCAGTTAGGAGTTGCTGTGCAACAGGCAGAATTATTAGCACGAACTCAACAGAATTCAGAAGAATTGAAAAAAGCCAAGGAAGCTGCAGATGCTGCTAACCGTGCTAAAAGCGAATTTCTTGCACACATGAGTCACGAACTGCGCACCCCCCTTAACGCTATCCTTGGCTTTACCCAAGTTATGCAGCGAGACTCATCTCTATCCACAGAACAGCAACTATACTTAAATATCGTTAGTCGTAGCGGTGAGCATCTGCTGCAATTGATTAACGATGTTCTGGAGATGTCAAAAATCGAGGCTGGGCAAGTAACGCTGCACGAGAATAGCTTTAATTTATATCATCTGCTTGATGGTATCCAAGAACTGTTAAAAGTGAAAGCAACATCCAAAGGCTTGCTTGTTAGCTTTGAACGAACCGATGAAGTTCCTCAGTATGTGAAAACTGACGAAAGTAAACTGCGTCAAGTTTTGATTAACCTCCTTGATAATGCCATCAAATTTACTAGCAAAGGCAGCGTCAAACTAAATGTTTCATTGGTCACGGATCATTCGTCGCTAACAAGCGACAATCAACAAATGACAATCAGGTTTGAAGTGAAAGATACCGGAAAAGGGATCGCTCCTGACGAGTTAGATAAGTTGTTTAAACCCTTTACCCAAACTGAAACCGGTTTAAAATCAGGTCAAGGAACGGGCTTAGGTTTATCTATTAGCAAAACGTTTGTACAAGTGATGGGGGGAGATCTTGTCGTCAGCAGTCTGCTAGCAAAAGGTTCTAAGTTTGCTTTTGATATCAAGGTGAGTGTCGTTGAAAAAGTTCCAACAGAAATTACCCAATCGATTACTAGAAAAGTCATAGGTTTAGCCCCTGATCAACCCAGATATCGCATTCTGATTGCAGAGGATAACCCAACGAATCGCATCCTCTTAGTCAAGCTTCTGAGTTCCCTAGGCTTTGAAGTGCAGTCAGCTGAGAATGGTCAAGAAACCGTAGCTATATGGGAGAGTTGGACACCACACCTGATCTGGATGGATATGCAGATGCCAGTCATGAACGGCTATGAAGCTACAAAACAAATCAAAACTTCTTTAAAAGGTCAAGCAACAGTGATTATTGCCTTGACTGCTAGCGCCTTTGAAGAGCAGCGACATACGATTTTATCAGCGGGGTGTGACGACTTGGTGCATAAGCCCTTTCGAGAAGAAAATCTTTTGGCAAAAATGAGCGAGTACTTGGGGGTACGATATCTTTATGAAGAAAAAGACGAAGTAGAAAGTAGGAACGATGAACAGCAGAATCTTTCTTCATTCTTCATCCTTAATTCATCATCCTTACAGGTGATGTCCTCTGAGTGGATAGAGCAATTACACTATGCTGCAGCCCAAGGTAGTGATCTCCTTATTTATCAGCTGATTAAGCAAATCCCTGAAGAAAATGCCCCCCTTGCTGTTGCTCTAACAGATTTAGTTGATAACTTCCAGTTTGAGCGAATTACCGAATTAGCTCAATCAATTGAAAGCTAGAATCAAAGGACGAACAGCATATATCAACAACGGTTTTTTACAAAAATGATATTAGGAAAAGTCAAATGAATGAGATTCTAGCTAGTAGATCCAAAGCCGATATTCTTGTAGTTGACGATAAACCAGATAACATCCGCTTTCTATCTAATATGCTATTGTCGCAGGGGTATAACGTTCGTAAAGCATTAACTGGTCAGATGGCCTTGACTGCTGTTCAAACCGTTATACCTGATTTAATTTTACTAGATATCAGTATGCCGGAGATGGATGGCTATGAGGTTTGTAAACATCTAAAATCAGATATTAAAACTTCCTCTATCCCAGTAATTTTTTTGACGGCTTTAGATGCTGTGTTGGATAAAGTTAAAGCTTTTCAAATTGGTGGGTTAGACTATATCACTAAGCCTTTTCAGTTTGAAGAAGTTTTATCTCGAATTGAAACACACCTGAAAACGAGAAATCTTCAAACGCAGCTTGAGTTACAGAATATAGAGCTTCAACAGGTATTAAGTGAGCTAAAACAAGCTCAAGCCGAACTGCTTCAGCAGAAAAAAATGGCTGGTTTAATGGAGCTAGTCGCAGGTATATCTCACGAAATTAATAACCCTATTAGCTTTATCTATGGAAATATTGCTCCAGCAGCTGGATATGTTCAAGACTTGGTAAATCTGATTCATCTCTATCAAAAGGAATACACAAATCCCAGCGTCACCATTCAAAGAGCAATTCAAGATATTGACTTGGACTTTCTTGTCTCAGACTTAACAAAAATTTTCAAGTCAATGGAGACGGGAGCAGAGCGTATCCGGACAATAATACTTGCTTTACACATCTTTTCCCGTATTAATCAATCAGATATTAACTCTGTAGATATCCATGAAGGGATTGATAGTACTATACTATTTTTGCAGTATAAACTAAGACAAACAGAGTCACGCCCAGAAATTAAGGTTATTAAAAACTATGGGAAATTGCCTCACGTCACCTGTCACGTCAGTCAGCTTAACCAGGTGTTTCTGAATTTGTTGAATAACGCTATTGATGCGTTAGAACCAAGAACTGGCGTAGATTTCCCCCAACCCCTAATCCCGACGATTTGGATTTGCACCGAGTTAACGACTCCTTCAACTGTAACAATTCGGATCAAAGACAATGGTGTTGGTATGACGGAAGAACAGCAATCAAGTTTATTTAACCCATTTTTTACCACTAAGCCCGTGGGTCAAGGGTTAGGGTTAGGTTTATTGACTAGCTATCAAATTGTAGTGGAAAGGCATAAAGGGCGACTGACTTGTAATTCATCTCTTGGACAGGGTACAGAGTTTGTGGTGGAAATTCCTGTACACTCAAACCCAAAAAACTGGATGTCACCATTTGTCGAAAGTTAAAAGAGATTGATTTTTGTTCATACTTCCAACAGATCGCATTTCTTTAGAGATGGTCTATCGGGGTTTGTATCATTTTAGCGTCGCTTACGATAAAGGTAAAGCCACAAAGTCCAATTGCTTCACTATAATGAACGATACCAACCAAAAATTAAAGACCATAGACGATCGCATTCAAACAACAGTCCAAGCTATTCAAGCTGAGCATGATTGGTGGCTGTGTCGTCGAGGTTGTGATGGGTGTTGTCGTCAATTAGCTCGTCCTCCGGAATTGAGCGAGTTAGAATGGGCGCGTGTAGATCAAGCAGTTGCTGCACTTGTTCCAGAAGTACGCGCTGAAGTTGAGAACAAAATTGATGCACTGTTAGTACAAATCGCAGAGGATGCAGTGGGACAGTATGTTGTGTCTTGATTGGGACAATAGTTTTCGGTTGGGTGTGATTCGTTCACTCGAAATGAGTAGGAATACTCAAGGATGAGTGACAGGTAAAAGAACCAGGGAACTGGGACAAATCCTGATAACTAATTGACCATGAGGGTGACCTAGCCGTTGTCCAAAGATGTCAGATAATCATATCTGAGTGGTTAAAAGACATGGGTTTGGAATTGAAGCCATCAAAAACACGCCTAACTCATACCCTCCACAAGTATGAATATGAAGAACCGGGGTTCAATTTCCTAGGTTTTTTCATACGACAATTTACAGTAGGTAAATACCACTCAAAACAAGGCTTCAAGACAATCATCACCCCAAGCAATGAAAAGCAGAAGATACACTACGATAGAATAGCCAGTATAATCAACGACCATAAAGCCCTGTCTCAAGAGGCATTAATTGGTAAGTTAAATCCAATAATCAAAGGATGGTCAAACTACTATTCAACGGTTGTCAGTAAAGAGATTTACTCCAAATTAGACCACCTTATGTATCTAAAGCTAAAAGCATGGGCAGAACGCCGCCACCCCAATAAAAACAGGGGATGGGTGACAAAGAAATATTGGCACACAATTGGTGGCAACAACTGGGTATTCTCCACCGCACAGGAAGACAAAAACCCAACGCGGCTTTACAGACATGACGAAACTCCGATAGTTAGGCATGTAAAAGTAAAAGGGGAAGCCAGTCCATACAATGGCAACCTAGTTTACTGGAGTTCAAGAATGGGTACGCATCCCGAAATGCCCAAAAAAGTGGCAACACTTTTGAAACAGCAAAAAGGAAAATGTGCTTTCTGCGGATTGTACTTCAGAACTGAAGACCTATTAGAAGTAGACCACATAATACCCCGCAGTAAAAGGGGAAAAGATGAGTATAAAAACCTTCAGGTACTTCACAAACACTGCCACGATTCTAAAACAGCCCTAGATGGTTTAATTGGAGGTATGCACTTGGACAAGCACCAAATTACTGAGGAGCCGGATGAGGTAAAAGTCTCACGTCCGGTTTTGAAGACAAGTCGCTTTGGTGACGAAGCGGCTTAGTTTAATAACATTGGACAGAAGCAAGCATCAGGGATGGGGAGGAAAAGCAATCAGTCTTTTGTCTCCATTCCCACAGCTAGACTTAAAGACAGGATAAAGCAACTGTGCGATTTTTACGGTATCCAGTTCATTGAAACTGACGAGGCGTACACATCAAAGGCATCGTTCTTTGATAATGACCCCCTTCCGAAACACGGTGAAAAACCCGTAGGATGGGAACCATCGGGCAGGCGAGTACATAGAGGACTGTACCGCACGGGAGCAAAAAACTGGTACATCAACGCAGATGCTAACGCAGCTGCCAACATCCTCAAGAAAGTAAGCACGATACTGGATCTTGATCTTAGTGGAGTGTGTAGAGGGCAATTGACAGCCCTAGCCCGGTTGAACATCTGGAACGGTTCGAGTAAGAACCCTCTACTAGGTGTTGCTGCGTGAAAGACTGGACGCTCCTTTAGGACGGAGAGTCGTCAAATTGCAAACTTATTGAGGCTGAAGTCAGCGTACGTGGCGATCGCATTGCTTGGGGTAATGCTGAGGTGATCGATGATCAGCTGACACGCCTTTGTGGAAAGCCAATTTCTTTTAATGTTCATTTTGACGCTCACCCGATAGGGGAGCGTGGGATGAATGGCGGGTTAAGCTAAATCGTTGAAGAACTTTGACGGGAACGAGTACCGCTAGCTAGGAGCTAGCGGTATTGGCTAATCTAATACCTGAGTCACGACTCCACAAGCTATGCGTCCTCCACCAGCTTCGGCTGAGGTTCCGCCAGCTTTTTGTTGATCTTGTTGCTGGTGAATGATAATTGCACTCCCATTGTTGTCAAAAAAGATCAGGGGACTTTCACTTAGAGTGACGCGAGTGGTTGCATTGTAAGTTGCATATCCCTGCTGATCCACCACCAGGTTGGGCAAATCACCCAAATGGTACGGATGGTTTGCTTCTACGGGAAGTTCTGAACTATATGGACCAGGATCATAATGCCCACCACTTGTGCTAAAAGGTGGTTGGGCATTCTGTTCACACACGCCCACTGCATGGATGTGGAGTCCATGTAACCCAGGAGTTAGAGTTCCCGGATCGCCGTGAATCTCACCCCGAATTTTTACCAAACCATTTTCTAGTTGTATCAAGCTGAGATTACCAGTAATATCTGTACCTGCAATCTCGACTTTTCCTTGTAGAGGGTTGTACGCTTGGCTGGGCTGCACCAACGCAAATCCACAACCCAGTATTAACCCAAAAGTAACTCCAAAGACAAACAAATACTTTAGCAATAGAGACTTAATCACTATGACCTGCTCCAAATTTACTAAACATCTAGTGACATCGTTCGATATTTCCTGCTTCAACCAAGGCAGAAGGCTGCGACTTGTCCACAGGCATTAATTTCGGGGCGAGCCGACCCTAATGTAATGTCCAGTAAATCAAGCACTAAGAGATTACTCCTGCGGGATGGCATTAAGCAAATAATTTGTAATTTGTCATTAATAAATTCAGGGTACATGTACTTTATTTTCTCAATGGAAAATAAACGCTCTTAACTAAATCCAGGTATGTAATAAGTGCCTACTCACCAAAACCCAGATAGCCAACAGCTATCGGAAGCATAAAGTTTCCGGATGTGCTTGGCATATCTTTCCCTTCTAGTTTTTAATAGGTGCAAGGGAAACTAATTTATGCACCTTACGTTGATCGATTGTTGCAGCATGTTTCAGCCTGCGCGATCGCTATGTTGCTTTCTTCTACCAATTTAGACTGATCTCCCCAATCACACAACTGAGACACAAGTGGGATATAAGGGATAAAACTACAGACAGATAGCATAAATGGATGTTCTAGTTACTATGAAATTATGTCAATAGATTTTAAGGAAAATTAACAATGGAACGTTATCCTAGCGATGCAACTGAAACTGCATATAATCAAAAGGATCGTAATGCAGGCGATGTTGGTATTACTCCTCAAGCTGAACTTTGGAACGGTCGCTTTGCTATGATCGGTTTTCTTGCTTACCTACTTTGGGATCTAAGCGGCTACAGTGTAGTAAGAGATGTACTCCACCTCGTTTCCAACACTCCTCGCTAAGCTGTTACACATTTAGTCGCGCTCTGCAAAAAGTGGTATAGTGAGAGCGTTTTCTTTTCTGTTATAAATCCTTACAATTCAAGGTCAACTATCAACCGAAATGTTTTACTTTATGAAGATTTTTGCCTAGTTGGCTGCAACAAGTAAAATCTATTTTCTAGGTGGGAGATTTTTGACCGTAAGCCATAACTTCATAACTTTTCTAATTATAAAATTTATACCAATATCAGCGGACTAGTGACTGCCAAGATTATCTATATTTAGAAATATATACAATTCTTAGTTGATTTTTGAGCAATATCCTGGATCAGTGCTGCAAATGACACTCTGTCCAGTAGACATAGATTTTAGCAAAAGTGCCACCTTATACTAATGAAGATTTTTCATTAATATTTATGATTTCCATAGTTTTAATTTCGGTCACTAACTTTCACAAATAAATGTTAATTCTCACATTACTTACTTCTTCTTAATATTATTATAAATAATAGAGCTTTCAAAGCATCGTTCTTGGCGGTTTGAGTTCAGAAAGCTGCATTGGAGAAAAGCAATGGATAATGTAATATCGCAATTCATATCGCAAATAAACAATGAATTCCATAAAATATTCACCCCAGAAAGTGGAACATCAGCTTCTGAGGGGACAAATCGTCAAGCAGCATCACCTCCAAAAAGAGCTTATACCATTGCGCATCTACTTCCAGGACGAGTGCGACTTCATGTACCTTCGATTTTTCACAACCCATCTTACGTTGAACGCCTAAAAGCATTGCTCGAAGCAGAACAATGGGTTACGAGCGAGCGAATAAATCCCAAAGCGGCATCTATTATCATTACTTATAAGCATAAGATGATATCGAATTCAGAGATGCGATCGCGTTTGGCAAATCTCATTGAGTCTGCTGCTGCGGCGACCAACTCATTAGTAGAATCAACTCAGTCAGCTTTTCGTGTTAGCGAGAATGTTCAACAAGCTAAGCCAACTGTTCAGGTAACAGAAGAAACACCAAAGGTAAAGGCTCCACCTAAAACATCAACTCAGCCAGTCGCTAAAAGGTTCGTAAATCCATTTTTTCGCACTCAGTCTCCTCCCCAACAAACCATCGTCACTGAGGAGTCACCAGTACAACAAGATGTTATTCCATCTAAATCAGAGCAGCGCATTGTCGTAGAACCCAGTCTAGAAGTTACTAACCGAGTCTTTCTTATTGAAGTAGTGGGTTTGCATCAGGGCGAAGAAACTGATGAGAATAACTGGTCTATTCGACACAGCGGCAGTGTAATCATCAGAGTGCCTTACAATCGTATGAATCAAAAAATACAGTCTATTAATCGTTTGGGAGGTAAAATCGTTAGTATCCGACCTGCTTAGGTTACAATCTCAGCCACCCAAAAAGCTGACCTACAGTTAATTGAAAACCGCTGATAAAATTGGGAACTGGTAAAATCTCGTGTTCGTTTTGTAAAATTTCCGGCTGTTGTCCTACTGGATAAACCAACACTGAACGATCGCCTGGATCAATCAACCAACCCAAAGAAGCACCATGATTAAGACAATGCAAAATATTTCCAGTGACTCTTGTAGGGCTTTGATCTGGTGAGAGAATTTCGATTGTCCAATCTGGCGCAACCTCAAAAACATTCGCTACGTCGCCATTCTCATCTCGCACAATCCGTTCCCAAACAAACACAGCTATATCTGGTACAACAGAACGTCCGCCAAAAGTACACCGCAACTCTGGAAAAGCTAGTGCAACTCTTTGAGGTCTCACCAAAGCATTAATGGCACTGACTAATTCACCTTGAAGTATACTGTGTTTTCCTTGAGGCATTGGCTTTCGAATAACTCGACCATTAATATACTCGCTAGCAGGCTTGGTTTCTGGAAGTAGAAGAAATTCTTGTAAAGTCAGGGTTTTTGTTGGTAATTGTACCATGTGCGATCGCCTCCATTCGCTTTTTTTACCCTAAATAAGCTTTTTTAACTCGCTCATCATTCATTAATTTTGATGCTGCACCTGTTAAGGTAATAGAACCTGCTTCCAGGACATAACCACGATTAGCAACTTGCAGAGCTAGGTTAGCATTTTGTTCAACCAGAAGAATGGTAACGCCTGTATTGCGTAGGTTTTCAATGATGGAAAAAATTTCACGAACTATAGTTGGTGCTAAACCCAAACTAGGCTCATCTAAAAGTAGAAGCTGAGGTTTACTCATCAAAGCACGAGCGATCGCCAACATTTGTTGCTCACCACCACTAAGAGTTCCGGCTAATTGATTGCGCCTTTGTGCTAGACGTGGAAATATCTCAAATTGCTTTTGAATATCAGCTTTTACCTCTGCTTGACGAGGACGGATATAACCCCCTAACAGTAAATTATCATAAACAGTTTGCCTTGCTAACACTCTCCGTCCTTCAGGACAATGAGCAATACCCATCTGTACAATTTCGTGCGGTTGACGACGGATAATATTACGTCCGTTATAGATCATCTCACCGCTTCTGGGATTCACTATTTTAGAGATAGCACGGAGAGTGGTAGTTTTTCCTGCACCATTAGCACCAACGAGAGTAACCACCTCACCTTGGTTAACTGTTAAATTAATCTTGTTTAGAGCTTGAATACCACCATAATAAACATCAAGGTCTTTTATTTCTAAAATTGTTAATTTTCCTGTATTATCTAATATATCTGCGTTCATTTTGGGTTATTGTAACTATTCGTTTCCTAAATACGCTTCAATAACGGCTGGGTCGTTTCTGACCACAGATGGTTCACCCAAGGCAATTAATTGACCAAAATCCAAGACAGCAATGCGATCGCACAAACCCATAACCAAAGGTACATGATGTTCAATCAGTATTATTGTTAGATTAAATTGCTCGCGTAGGTTACGAATAAACAGGCTCAGTTCCTGCTTTTCGTGTTCGTTCATCCCAGCCGCAGGCTCGTCAAGAAGTAAGATTTGCGGTTCTAGGGCGAGTGCCCGAGCAATTTCTAAGCGTCTTTGATCGCCGTAAGCGAAGTTTTTAGCTTTTTGAGCAGTGCGATTGCTCAACCCAACAAGATCCAATAACTCCAACGCTTTCTGCCGAGTTTTTTGTTCTTCTTGCGGAGCTGGAGGTATTCCCAAAACACCTGTAAGCATACCGCTTTTGGTATGTAAGTGACGTGCTATTATAACATTTTCTAATGCAGATAGCTCACCGAATAAGCGAATATTTTGGAATGTGCGGGCGATACCCAAACAAGCGATTTTATGAGGAGGCAGTTGAGAAATTTCTTTATCTTTATAAAATAATTCGCCACTAGAAGGGGGAATTAAACCGGTAATTAAATTAAATAAGGTTGTCTTACCAGCACCATTAGGGCCTATGAGTCCAAATATCTCATGTTTATTGACACAAAAAGATACATTATTGACTGCTACTAGACCACCAAAACGGCGAGTCAAAGATTTTGCTTCTAATATCAGTGTTTCGGATTCCTTCGTAGTCATATGTTAAGGGGCATGGGGCATGGGGCATGGGGCATTGGGCATGGGGCATTGGGGATTGGGGATTGGGGATTGGGTACTTCCTCCCCTACTCCCTGAAACTTTTGACTTTTGACTTTTGACTTTTGACTTTTGACTTCCCCAGAGGGGCTGCTCCCCTGCTAAGATTTCCCTCACTCAGACACTCCTTTGTGACGCTTCTTAAAGACATCTGGAGTGACCAAACCTTGGGGGAAAAAAATTGTACCAACAACAATCAATAATCCAAAAATAATTAATCTCCCATCTCGTAAAAATTGAGCAAGCCAGTTGGGTAAACCACCTGTATCTGCTATGTTTCGCAAAATTTCAGGCAATGCTGTGAATACCATACCTCCAACTACTGACCCTAAAAAAGTTCTAGAACCACCGATCAATACAAAAGTTAAGTAGATAATACTAGCATCGAAGGTGCCTTGACGAGCATTCCAGGTATTGAGAAAATGGGCGCTAACTGCACCAACAACGCCTGCTAGAATCGCGCCTAAAGTGAAAGCCAAGACTTTATAGTAAGTCTGGTTAATTCCCATCGCACCAGCAGCTAACTCATCTTCGCGGATCGCTGTAAATGCTCTACCTACTCGGACACGTTCTAAACGGTAAAGTAAGACCATGCTAATTATCAGTAATGGCAACGCAATCCATAAATATTCTATTGGTGTTTGGAAAGGTTGAGGAATAGCAAAAATGCCTACAGCACCACCTGTGATTTCTAGATTTAGGGATAAAACTCGTAGTATTTCTACTAACGCAATAGTGGCGATCGCAAGATAAATCCCCCGCAGCCGCAACGCCGGAATTCCCACCGCTAAACCCAGCAAACCAGAAACTACACCAGCAATTAACATCTCTAATAACAGCAGTGGAATTGGAAATAACCCACTGGTAGAGGTAAACACTTTTGTGGAGAGAATTGCTGCTATATACCCACCTAAAGCATAAAACCCAGGACTAGCTAAAGACAACTGTCCAGCCATGATTGGTAAGTACAGTGACAGTCCTAGCAACGCCCCTAGTACCATAGAGACGATTAAAGATCCGTAAGTGGTAAAAAATTCAGTCATTACTAATATAGTTCAGGCTATTTCATTCTCCGATGAGTTATGCGATGCTCATGCGCGGAGCCGCCAAAGGCGATCGCACCAGTGAACGAGGTTTCTAATACCCCATCCACTTTGCAATTAGAGTACATTAAGTTTTAACTATTTAAAGATAACTTCCTCTTGGACATCGATGTTAAGAACTTTTATCAGTTCCAGAAGTTTGGTAAAACTAGCACCTGCATATTTACTAGCTTCATCACGTTGAACCTGTTGGGCTTTAACTTTTAAAAGTTCTGCCAGTTGTTCTTGTGTAAGACCACGAGCAATGCGCGCCTTAATCAGTGCTTCTGGTAATTGATCAAAGCTTAATTTTAAACATTTTATTTTACCATCTTTGATTTGTTCATATTCTTCTACTTCTTCGCGAAGTTCTTCAAGTTGACTCTGAAGAGACTCTAGATGAACTCGGTAGCGCAATTTCTGATTTTCATCATTTGCTAAAGCACTATTGTTTAGTTGCTCTATCGCCTCTTCAAATTTTTTGATTTGTACTTTTGTAATTTTGTACTGTCTTTCGTTTAAAATCATCGTGAAATTAGATTGACTCCATAATCTGATTTTTCACGAGATAAAAACATAAAAGTTTTAATAGTAGACCCCATATAACAGTTTTCTTAAAGGTCAATTGCTACTATCCCTTTAGGATTTCCATTACGGTCTCTCTGAAAAAACTCTAAGAAAGTATTCCCTGAAAAATCAGCTTGACTACTACAAAGAAATAGTTCTCCACCGTACTTTGCTTTTTGTGCTGCGCGTTTATTTGAGAAATCTAGTAATACTGGGTCTAAAAGTTCTAATTCTACTCCATTATCATCCCAGCAGGCATCGAAATCTCCAGGATATTCTTTGTCAGTAACAAAGCTACCCCCAATATAAACTCTACAGCAACCAGCTTTTTTTAAGGATTCACAAGCCCGCTTCAGTCCAGCTAAAAGTTCTTGACGCCTCTCGTTAAAAGCTAAACAGTCATATACATCTTGCCAACTAACAATATGGATGCCTGGTGGCAAGTTTCCGTATTCGTTAAATTTTGGTAGAGTCGACATATTTCTCTATTTTTGAAATTTGTAAAAATCATAAGCTCCCTGCCAATTTTCCTTTAACTCGTGGTTTGTATAAAAAAAATACACATTTTTTAGGTGTGTAAATATCTTATATTTTGTATATTAACACAATAATTTTGTTGTGTTAAAAAATTATCTTTCCCTAACTAAAACCGATTCCATCTACAAAAATGAGGGGATACTATGGAGTTGCGAGACTAGTGAAGCATCACCTGATGATCGGATGAATGTAAAAGGGTATGCGACACAGGCTATCCTCTCGAAGTAGAGGATCTCCGTGTCTTTGCATCCTCTTCAATCTCTCTTTAAGCACTATTGCCTAAAATTTAGCCGAAAACTGAAAACACAATTTTCGCTCCTGCAATTACTATTTCTCTAATCACTACACCTTTTGAATAAACCGACGACCTAGTAAACCTTGAGGGCGAACTAATAACATAATAAACAAAATGCCGAAGGAAACCGCATCTTTATAGCCAGAGTATTGACTTGGGACAAATGCCTCGACTAGTCCAATAACTAAACCTCCCAGTACCGAACCAGGGATACTCCCTAAACCACCCAAGACAATCACTGCTAAACCCCGCAAACCAAAACCAATACCAAAATATGGTCCAGCAATACTAACACTGGAGGCGACCAAAGTCCCGGCTACTCCTGCCAAAAAACTGCTGATGAAAAATGTGAGAATAATATATCGGTCAGTATTAATTCCTAGCAAGCTAGCAGTTGTGGGATCTTCTGCGATCGCCTGCATTGCCTTCCCATATTTAGTACTACTGATAAAATAGGTGAGTATCCCGACAATCACCATCGATACAGCAAAAATCACCAGTTGAACTGTCCGAATAGGTATAGGGTTTTCTGCTGTACCAAAGTTGATAGCGGCTGGCAAGTTTCCGTAAGTGTCAGCAGGAAATGTGTAACTTTCTGCCCCTACTAAATATTGAATCACGTTAACAATGACGACTGACACACCTAAGCTAGAAACAACTGTCAGTAACGACTCAGATCCCTTACGCCGTAGGGGTTGAAAAGCAATACGTTCTACTGCAACTCCAACGAATCCTGCAAGAATACTTCCTAAAATTAACGCGATCGCAAACGGTAATTTTATCGGTGCACTTGCATTAGCCAGCAACCCATTAAATCCAAAAGCGTTACCCATGAGTGTATAAGTCAAATATGCACCCAAGGTAAAAACAGCCCCATGAGCTAAATTAATAATCCCTAAAATCGAGTAAACAAGGGTGTATCCTAAAGCAAAAATAGCATAGACACTCCCTATAGATAACCCGTTCAAAAATTGTTGTAAAAATAGTGTTATATTCATCTTGGAACTATTTTAGAAATACGAATTTACCATTAGTTCCGCTTGGATCCATTTTTATTTGAGATACGTAAAACTCCTTCTGAATCACCTCACCTGCTGGGGTGAAAGAAATCTCTCCTAAAGGAGTGTTGTACTTCCCTGCTAATAGCTGCTTATTCAATTCAGTACGCAGTTTATCAAGAGGCATTGTACTAACTTTAGTCTTTTTATCTAAAGCTTTCAACGCTTCCACATACACTTGTACAGCTGTAAAAGATTGAGCACTAAATTGGGCAGGTTCTTTCTTATATTGGTCTACATAGGCTTTATGGAATACTTTGTTAATCTCTCCTGGGGACTCAGGACTGTAAGCTTGAGCAACTAACACCCCATCACAAAGCGCTTTACAAACTGAAAAAATATTTGGTGTATTCAGCCCATTGCCACCAATAATTATGCCTTTATAACCTAGTTCCCGCAATTGTTTAACTAAGTTACCTCCATCTGCAGCTAAACCTGATATGATAGCCAAGTCTGGTTTTGAGTTAAGAGCATTGGTAGCCTGGGTTTGAAAATCAGTATCCGTGGTTTGGAACTGTTGCACTGTCACGACTTCCAACCCTTGGTCTTTAACTGTTTTCTGAAAAATTTCTGTTTCTGACTTGTTAAATGCATCGTTCTGAGCGTAAAAGACTGCAACTCGTTTAATCTTAGGATTTTGCTTAAGTGCAGCTTTGACTGAGTTAGGTGCTACCACAGAAACAGGTGCAGACACACGAGAAACATATTCGCCGATCTCAGGGATTCCTTTGGCTGTATTTGATGCTCCAATAACTGGAACTTTAGCACGGTCTGCAATTGGGTCAGCACTAAAAGCTTGCTGTGATAAAGTAGGACCGACAATACCTACCACTTTATTTTTGTTAATCAGAGTTTGAAAAGCGTTAATAGCTCCAGCTTCATCACCACCAGTGTCTTGCATCACCAGTTTAATCTTAGTCCCATTAATACCGCCCTGATCATTAAAATACTTTTCAGCCATTCTGGCTCCCACAAATCCCTCTTGACCAAGTAACGCTACATTACTCGTTTGTGCCAAAGCAATACCAATGGGGATAGTATCAGATGTAGTTGTTGTTGCCGAGGTGTTAGTTGCAGTATTAGTGCTATTACTACTGCAAGCTGATAGCACCATAGCGCAAGTTGCAAGTAATGCGGTTGTCAAAGTAGCCGTTTTTTTCATGGATTGATGATAAAGCACTGATTGAATGATCTCTATTTGACCACGCAAAGGCAACGGTTAAAAGTATTTTTTTATCTAGCTGAGCCCATTATACGAACAACGTCAACACATAAAAGATCGGTTAATCTATAAATTAATAGTATATTAGTATGATCATCTCCCAGGCTACTTAGAGTTTTGTTGCATCAATATTGGGTCGAGATATTATCACATAACTGTCAACAAAAAAAGGGATTCAGGGCATATCCTCAAAGCATTTTGACAGGCAGATATAGTTCCTTAACTCTACCTAATTGATGAGATAATTTTTTCATATTGTATTGCTATTTTATTTACTCGATGGTAGAGTTAAACATGTAAAATTAAGTCTCAAAAAATCAAAATGATTCTTTGAATTTGTTACGGGGAAGCCGTAATGCATTAATTTGTTCTAATTGAAGAGAGAAATTTACAAATTCATTTGTAGACTCGATTATGCATGTAGATCAAATATGTTTGTAATGAATTCTCTCTAATTGCTTGATTAGTGTGAACAATCTCGAACAAATTAACTAACCTAATCTAGTTAGTTATTAATAATCGATTTTTTGTAAAAATGTGCGTTTTAGTCACAGAATTAAAAAAACGCTCAGAGATTTTATCGAATACTAAGAGGGTGCCTTTCATGATAAGTCGGGATGAATTTTGGATGATGGCTGATGAAGCTCGATTAGAAACTGAATATTTAGCCGACGAGAAACTGCACTATTTACAAAGGGCTTCTTTAGAAACTTTGCAGCGTATATGTCTTCAGTATCGATACTTTACTAAAGAATTTCCCAATAACCTTGGGATTTTGATTGCCAAGCTTCCTTATGGAAAGCTGAAAAGCTTGCTGGCAGAGATTTTGGCAGAAGAGTTAGGGGAAGGTGAAGAAAAAAAGGCACACTTAAAACTTTGGGATAACTTTCTGATTAGTATTGGTATTAGCGATAGTGTTTTTGAAAGCTCAATTAACTCAGAGAATAAAGCTTTGCTCGAGGAAATTAAGCAGCTAACAATAAGCCAATCTCCTGCGTATGCTGTAGGTTTATGTGGTATGGGAGGGGAGTGTCTGTGCCAAATTTATTTATCTACAATGTATAAGAACCTTATTCAAAATCCTTACATTCAAGACAATAAAGCAAATATTGATTGGGAATTTTGGAAGTTCCACGTTGGTGAAGCAGATATTATCCACCGTCAATTGGTTAGACAAGCGATTAATGAGATGACTGATATTAATCCATCTTGTGTAGAGGATTTAGCTGCTGGTTACCAAAAAGCTAAACATAAATGGGATACCTTCTGGAATAATGTTTACACAGCTGCTCATATCGCTGAAAAAATGCAACCAGTCATTTAATTAGCAGCAAAAAAATTGCTATTTGCATCCATGCAGAATACCTCTATTCTGCAACGCACTCTATCCTTTATTAAGGAGGGAAATTTGTTGGAAACTTTCCTAGCTATCCTACCCTTAGGGGTTTCTATACTAATGCTGGTGGTACTGCAACGAGGTGGCAAACAAGCTGGGATTGCTACATTAATATCTAGTATTATTCCAACACTCATTTTTCCCTTTTTTCACCTATCTGCTGAACAACTATTCATTGCGTTGGGTAAGGGTGTCTCTGCTTCATTGTTGGTTTTTTACTTGCTACTTCCTAGCTTGCTACTTTACCATCTGCTACAAGCTACAGGTGGAATGCGTGTTTTAGGGTGGGGTATTGCTCGTCTAGTTCCTGATCGAGATATACAAGTCTTACTCTTGGTGATGGGGTTAGCACCTTTTGCAGAGTCTGTAACTGGCTTTGGAGTAGGTACTATCTTGATTATTCCAATCTTTGTTGCACTTGATTTTAGCTTAACCCAATCAGCGATCCTAGGGATGCTAGGTCAAATGGCTATACCTTGGGGTGGATTAGGGATAGGTACAATTCTAGGAGCACAGCTAACCAACTTAGATCCAAGCATATTAGCAGCCCATACAGCTTTGTTAACAGCTCCTCTACCCTCTGTTTATGGGCTGGTAGCATTAGCGGTTGCTGGTGGTAAAAAGTCTTGCCAGCATCAATGGTCAGCTGCGATCGCAGTGGGGGCTATATTATCTGTAAGTCTATACGTGTTCAGTTTAAGCCTAGGAGTTGAACTTGCAGGGATCATTGCAAGTGTAATAGCTATATGTATCTTGCTAGCTTGTGGGTATGTAGAGGTTCGCAAGAATCGTCAAAAAGGGGTATTGTCTACTAGTAGCAATAGACCAAAAAAAACAATTAGCTTTCAATCGAACGTTAATTCTACTGACCAAAAAATAGGTACTGTTAAACTATCCCTTTGGCAAGTATTAGCACCATACATATTTTTAACAGCGTTGCTCCTTGTGTCTCGCTTAATCCTACCAATCAAAATCTGGCTTCAGAGCCATTTTGTCTTATCGATTCCCGCTATCAATCTAAATTTAGCTTTACTATACAACCCTGGCTTTACCATATTCGTGACAGTATTCGCGGCTGTTAAAATTCTCGGTGTTGGACGATCGCAATTTCGAGTTGGAGTAATGTCAGCTTGGCGACAGTTTCTACCTGGAGGAGTTGCTATTGCCTGTTTTCTCATGGCATCTCAGGTTATGCAAACCAGTGGTATGATGACAACAATAGGTACAGCAGCAGCAACCCTTGGACACAATTACAAGTGGGTAGCGCCTTGGCTAGCTGCATTAGGTGGCTGGGTTACTGGTTCAAGTACAAGTAGTAATGCCTTGTTTTCTCAACTACAGCTAGCGATAAGTACTCGCTCTGGACTACCATTAGATTGGTTAATGAGCGCGCAGAACGGTGCTAGTGCTCACGCAACAATAATTGCACCTGCTCGCATGATTCTTGCTGCTACTACTGTAGGACTTTATAAAGGTGAAGCACTCTTACTTAGATTGATGGCACCATTAGCTTTAGCTGCAGTAGCAATCACGATGTTACTTTTAGCTTTGGCTACTAACTATTAACATCATTTTAAATGCAAAGTATATTTTTTTGAGATATTTTACTAGTAACTTGGCATAACAACTACTGAAGAACTTTTTTGATTTTTTTACCCACTCTATGATAGAGTAAAAAGTGACAAATCTTAGACAAAATGCTCGTAAAAACTTGCAGAAAGTAGTAGAATTCAAACTCTAAAAATATCTGCATACGGGTCTAATATAATGCAACTTTTTATTCCTGTTAGTGCGTTAAACTTCAGGAAAAATTAAGTTGTTATAACTGCCTAAGTCGTCGCTTATCAAAGCATATTGAAAAGAGTTTTTTTAGGGATTCTCAATCCCTAATTTTTCTGCTGCTCATTATCAATAATCTCCAATTATCGGCAATGGGAAATGGAAAACTCACCCGATTTCATACTTTGATTACTACCTGTGAAAAGTGAGTTCTATTTGTAAAAGCTAGATAGGTAAAATTCATGCAACCAGCTGTTGATGCCTCGATATTATCACAATTTTCGCCACGAATGTCTCACAGCATTTCATTTAGTGGTCAGCAGCCAGTCCCACCATGGCATAATAAACGATTACGCTCAAAACTTGCTTCAAGGGATTGTAACAACAAAAATTGTGATCAATCTGGATTACCAAATCTTACAATCAAAATTAAGACTATAAAGACGCCCACTATCTTTCCTGAAAAACAAGGTAAGCTCCAACTTATTATTACTAATGAAGGAAGTGGAAACTTTGAAGGTTCTTTCGATGTTAATCTTTATGCATCAACAGATTCAGTCCTTGACTTACCTCTTAATCAGGGTAATCTAGCAGGTAAAGATGAGTTGCTAGGTACTATACATTCTCGAACTAATAATTTACGATCTGGTCAGTCTAAAACACTCATTGTTCAGTTTGCCAATTCTGAAATTAGAACACCTTCTGTTGTTGCGCCAGGAGCTTATTATCTAATTGCTGCAGTTGATTCAAACAACACTATTAACCAAAGCAATACAACGAATAAAGCCGTTGAGTTTATTTCAACGGAAGGCACAGATGCAGTTATTAGATGGAATGCAATAGCATTAAACACTATACAGGCTACTCTAACACCAACTTTGTTTGTTTCACGCAATTTAGCAATAGTGCATACGGCTATTTATGATGCTGCTAATGCGATCTATCAAACTCACAAACCCTATCTTGTGAATGTAGATCCATCAGAGGTTGGAAACGCTTCACCTGAAGCAGCAGTGGTTGAAGCAGCTTACGAAGTGTTAGTTAATCTGTATCCAACACAAAAAGCTGTTCTGGATCAGCAGCAACTTATATCTTTAGCACAAATTCCTGATGGTGCAGCGAAGGATGCTGGTATTGCATTAGGCAAACGTGTTGCCGATCAAATTATAGCTTTGCGTAGCAACGATGGATCAGCTCAGGCAACTCAACCTCCTTACAGCTTACCACCATCACCTGGTATATGGCGACCAACCCCTCCTAATTTTTCAGTAGCAGCAAACCCTAATTGGGGTAAGGTGACTCCGTTTGCTATACCAAGTGGTTCCGCATTTCGTCCAAGTGGTTTTCCTGCTCTTGAAAGTATTGCATATGCACAAGAGTTCAATACAGTTAAAACTTTGGGTGCTGCAAACAGCACTATCCGCACTCCAGAACAAACAGAAATTGCTAAGTTCTGGGCTTATGGACGCGCAGACACTTTTGCTACCCCTGGTGCATTGAATTCCCTTGCAGAAGGAATAGCTTTGCACCATGGTAATACACTAGAAGAAAATGTTAGGTTATTTGCTTTACTGAACATAGCAGAAGCTGATGCTGGCATTGCTGCCTATGATGCTAAATATACATTTAATAGATGGCGACCAATTACGGCAATTCAGGAAGCGGACACTGCTACGAATCCAAATACTGTTCCCGATCCAACCTGGAACTCTCTATTAGTCACTCCATCACATCCTGATTACTTAGCAGCACATGCTGTGTTTGGTGGTGCAGCTAGTAAAATTTTGTCTGACTTCTTTGGTGAGAACACTAGTTTTACCGCCACTTCACAAGAGCTACCTGGTGTTTTTCATTCATACAATAGCTTTACACAGTTAGCTCAAGAAGTTGGTGCTAGTCGTATTTATGGTGGAGTGCATTTTCCGTCTGCTGTCGAAGATGGTATTACAACAGGTATTGCTGTAGGCGAATTTGTATCTCGGAACGCTCTACCTCCTTCTGGTAGGGGATCAAGCAGGAAATAAAGGCTAGTTGACGGTAGATACCCAGCAGTTATAGGATTTTGTTGGGTCTCTACTAGCTGAAACGCTCCATAAATCGACGATCAATCCAATCTTTCCAGCGCCAGAATAGCTTGTGAGGTGGTAATGTGAAAATTCCGCGTGAGGCGATCGCACGTCCATCCCCTGTACCGATTAAACTCAAGTATTGTTTCTGTGGTTTATAAGGTTTGAGAACTTTACCCAACATCATCCGTTGTAAGTTCTCAAACAAAGGCTTACCTTGCCTAACAGCGAACACTCCCGCTTTTGGACGCGGATGATTGATCATTGTAGCAATATCCCCCGCCGCAAATACGTGGGGATGGCTTTGAGATTGCAAGGTGTCCTCAACAAGAATAAAACCTTGCTCATTAGTAGATAGTCCGGTAGTTTTTAACCAGGGAGGTGCAGACGCTTGTGTCACCCAAAAAATCGGATTACACTCTACTGTTAAGCCGGATTCACAGATAACTTGCTGTAGTTCAACTCTAGACACAGTTTCTCCCAAGTGCAACTTAATACCGCGCTGCAGTAGAAGTTGTTTGACTTGGCGTTGTGCACAGTGATGATAATCAGGCATTAATTCAGCATGACGTTGGAATAAATGAATTTCTGGATAACCCGGATTCAAAATCTTATGCAATCTTGCTTGCATTGACAGCGCCAATTCTACACCGCCTGCACCACCACCCACGATCCCAATGCTAATTGCCTGTTGAATATTTGTTTTAAGTTCACACGTAACATTTCTGGACAGAGCATCCCAATATTTTAATAATTGTGGGACTGGCTTAGCTGGAATAGCATGTTCTTCTGCACCGGGTACAGATATCATCGCTGGAGTGCTACCAATATCTATCGATAAAACATCAAAATCTATCTGAGGATAGTTGGCACAAAGAACTTTATTGTTTTTCAAATCTAGACCGACAACTCGGTCGATATATAACTGTGCTTGGGCAAAATTTGCTAACCATCGCAGGTTAATATGACATTGTTCGTAAGTATAAAATCCTGCAATATATCCCGGTAGCATTCCAGAGTAAGGTGTATCTTTACTCTCAGTAATCAAAGTTAAACGTACTCCAGGTAATTGTTTGCTCGCGAACATTTTCAGAACAATTGCATGGCTGTGACCGCCACCAATCAATACTAAATCTTTAAAAACCGGTTCTAAAGTTTGCAGCATCTTCATAAAAGTAGAGAGCAGTTAACACGTTATATGTACTTGTAAAGTAACTCCTATGCACGCCGGATTCCTATACTGGTAAACCTGGCTGCAGAACTGTTCCCCTATCCCCTATCCCCTAATTAAACATTCTTGGTCTATAATTAGATTCTCTATAAATTGTGAGTTGCTATTGTAGGTAGTCATTATTAATGATTAACATCTGATGCACAACGACGCGCTTGGTTTTAGAATCTGGTTAGTAGAATCTTCTTTGAGTATTACTGAGCAGGGTAAGAGTCAAAAAAGACAAGCTAAGTGGCTAGATTCAACTATTAAGTAGCGCTCATCACAAGTAGATATAAAACGAATACAAATTTGTCTGGGTGCAGTCTACGATTGAAAAACAAATAAGCGAGGATTATCTTCAAATTGACTAGAAATTTATGAAGATTATAACTCACTTTGTGCAAAATAATACTGCGTTTAGACTACAGGAGGTACAAAGTTCCCCCGGAAAAAATTTATACTTAAACAACTCTATTCGCGCCGGGCAAGAGGTCAGAATCGTAGTTTGTCGAATAGACTCTAGGAAAGTTAAATGCCAAAAATGAGAGTAGCAGTTATCTATATGCGGGGTTCTGTAATAAGCTTACTGATCCAATTGCTTGGCAAAAATCCTTTGCTGGATCATATACATAAAAAGCTCAGAAAATTACATAACATCTAGCAGCTAAGTGACAGAAAATTCACTCGTTCTTGTGACAGGTATTGAAATTTTGAGACAAATGCTATACTCTTTAATTCCCAATATTTTACGTAATCATTCTGTGTTGCGAGGGATACAATAATTATGTCTGCTAAGAAGACAGACGTACTTAGGGGTTGGTTGATAGTAATAACACTTCTGTTTAGTCTATCACCGACTGTAATTTTATTAGCATTTCCCAAAAGTCAGGGATTGTCAGATCAGGAAAAAATAGAAAGTAGAACTCAAGCATTAGCAACTACTGCAACACTTTTCTTGGGATTAGCAGTCATGATTAATGCTTATTATGCAAGATCACGATCAGAAGCTATGCACAAGAATGCGCTTACTGCTGAGAAAAACATTGAAATTGGCATGAAAAATATTCAGCTAGCTCAAGAGCATTTGATTGCAGAACGTATGATGACTGCAATTACACAGCTTGGGCATCACAATGTGGCAACACGGACAGGCGCAATTTATACGTTAGAGAGAGTTGCTCAAGATTCTCCTCAAGAGTATTGGACAGTAATGGAAATTCTCACTGCCTTTATAAGAGAAAATACTGCCAGTAGACTTGAACAAGAGAACATTAGTGCCGAAGATATCTCGCCCGACAACGTAAGTACGGAGATAGAAACACCTAAGCTCAGGTTTGTTGAACGGCAAACTGAAGCTAGAGCAAAGATCCCAACTGATATTCAAGCTGCGCTGACTGTGATTGGTAGGCGTAACGTGGAGAAGGATCCCAAAAATTACAAACTAGATCTACGAAGGGCTGATCTTTGTGGTGCAGATCTGCGACAAGCCAACCTACAAAAGGCGGATCTACGAAAAGCTGATCTTTATGGAGTGGATCTGCGCGAAGCCAATCTGTCTGGAGCAGATCTAGAGCAAGCTAATCTGTCTGGAGCTATCTTGTGTGAAGCCAATTTGGAGTTGTCCAATTTACATGAAGCTAACCTCAGTGGAGCAAACCTGAATCGGGCGTCGGTGTGCAATGCCAACCTCCGTGCAGCTAACCTCTCTGGAGCTAGTATTCGTGCAGCAGATTTGTGTGATGCTAACCTCTATAAGGCTAACTTACACGGGGCAAATCTCAAGGTTGCTAACCTTTCTGGAGCAAAGCTTTTTCTTGCAAACCTACAAGGCGCAAAGCTGGGTAAGGCAAATTTGCAAGGAACAGGTTTGATAGGGGCTAATTTACAACAAGCCAACCTGAATGGAGCCAATTTGCAACAAGCAAACTTGAACGCAGCAAAACTACAACATACAGAGATCTTATTTGCTAACCTCTCTGAGGCGAGTATGAGAGAAGCTGATTTGGGTGGAGCAAACCTTATAGGAACTAGCCTACAAAGAGCAATACTCGATGAAGCTAATTTCTGTGGGGCAAATCTCACGGCTGCTAACCTTCATGAGGCAAACCTTTGTGATGTCAAACTAGACGGGGCAATTCTTACAGGGGTCAAAAACTTGGAACCACACCAGATTACAATGGCATTGGGCGATCGCACTACTCGTCTACCTGATAATGTTCCACCACCAACACATTGGATGCAAATCAGTTAAGCAACTTGTTAAAAGAGCAGTTAAGTAGTTGGACAAAATTAAATTCATTCATGGAGAAAGGGAATAGGCAATAGTCATATTCCAATCAGGGTGCTTCTACCAATTGTATTACATAAGCTATTAATATCTGCGGTCTGAGGATTTGCCATTCATCTCAGAGGTGCAGCAGGTGCATTGATTGTTTCAAGCATAACCTTATAAATGTGGGTTTGATCCACTACACCAGGAACGCCAGTAATCGAATAAGTCTTGGCAGCACCTTTAGGAGGATAATCAACAAAAGTAACTTCCTTACCTATATACTTAGCTAAGCTGACTGGGCCACCTTGATAATAAACTGGTACTAAATGGTTAGTGTGAGTACCCCAAGCGTACTTCGTATTAGAATCTGAACCCCAATAATGACCTGCTTGTGTAGGTTTGTGCTTGCTATAAGTCAAATTTTGTGCACCAAACTCAGCTAATAATTGAGGAAAATTGGGATTCAGCGTCAGATAGTGATCGTGATCAGCAGTGACAATCAGCAAATTCTTCTGCCAGCCGCCATTTTTATTAATCCAATCGAGTACAGTTTCAACGGCTTTGTCAAAGCTATTTACGGTACCGATGAGATCATCCATATTATTGTCGTGACAAGCCCAGTCAATATCACCGCCTTCAACCATCAACCAGAAGCCGTCTGGATCCTTACCCAAAACCGTAAGCGCAGCTTTTGTTAGATCTGCTAAGGTGGGGTTTTCATTGATTTCTCTGGCGATGAATTGAGCATCAGTTTCGCCGGGAGACAAAGGACGTATAGTGTCAGGTTGAGGAATTTGATTGTTTTTCTCTGCGGTGGAGTGTAAGGAGGAGTTACTCAATCCTGTGCTACTGTAATCGCCGTTAGCTGTAGCCAGGGGAAGATTACCGTTTTGCCCACGAGCACCATACAACCCTAGTAGTCTATCTGTTCTGGGATCAAGTTTAGCGGCAGTTTTCAACAACGTTGCAGTTGCGTTTGGAGATCGTTCTAGAAACGTGTAGCCGTATTCGTTAGAAGTAGGTTTGCTCTTGAGTTTTTCGTAAGTTGATTGGTTGATGTAGGTGTAATTATAGACTCCTCCAACGTTAGTCTTGTTTTCCAAATCCAAAGGGTGACCCCCACCCAGTAAAACAGTTGGTTTAAATAACCGTAGAGATTGCTGGAGAATGTTATCTAGATCGGGGCTTGCCAAGTCATATTTATTACGACGGTTCACAAAGGATGTGGCAGCAGCAGGAGTTGCATGGCTAATTGGTACTGAGGTGACTAAGCCTGTAGACTTGCCTTTGAGTGCAGCTTTCTCTAAAATAGTTGTTTGGCGTTTTTCATAAATATCTACACCTAGGGCATTGTTATAAGTCTTAACACCAGTGTAGAGAGCAGTAGCTGTGTTAGCAGAGTCGGGGTAGTTTTGTTTAATGTACTCTTTGTCGTTACCAGGTGTCCAAGGATTCACACCACCGCGAGCAACATCATAGCCTACAAGATTACCTTCTGATGTGCTGCTTCCACTCCCGGAATTATCAAGATTAAAAGTAGGGTTGAAATTAAAGCCAGCACGAATAGGACTTTGAGCAGTTGCGGGGTTAGTTCCATCCAGTGCAGAGTTATTAGTGGAAAACTTACCGTCACTACCTTTAATAGTGGTACCGTATGTAGTTGCTAAGGTGTAACCAGAAAGCTTTTGAAAATTCAAACCTTGTCCTTTATCGTTAGTGTACATGGTCAAGCCTTTCGCTACTGCCGCAGCGCGAGCCATTTCCCAACCCATCCCGTCGCCAATCATTAAAATAACGTTGATCCCGTTACCATGTGGCGATAGCGAAGCGCTGCCCCCGGAGGGGGATCGCAGCAGATTTGGCACACAACCAAACATCAACAAGGTAACAGACAGCACCAAGGCAATTAATCTTTTATGTTTTGGACGTAATCTGCTCATTAGAATTCCCTTAGCAAGTCTTGTCAGAACCCGACGGTTCTAGGAACACCAATAGACATCTCCGAAATAGTAATGTTTTGTGGTAAAATGCCTGCATTTTTTCCTATAAACTAGTCACACCAAGGCTTTGATAATATCTTACCTGCTTTGTGCCTTCTCAAGTGACTACACCGACATCATTTTTTTTCTAAAATTTCTTCAAATTTATGGTTATGAATCTTAATTATGCAAAATTTCCTCATGGTATTAGAATTATCTGAATTCCAACTCAGTCCAAATCCCGAAGTTTTATTCACAGGAAGTCTAACTGAGTGCAAATTCTGAAGAATCTCTTCCCTTGTTGGTTCTTTTGATAACTCGATTGCTTTAATAAAAGCTTGTGTTGCATCGTAGCTAGTAGCAACACGCCAATAAATTGTTTTTTCCCATCTTTTTGCAGCTTGCTTCATATAGTCAGATTTTTCTGCTAAGCAAGGACTGACAAAAACCATTCCCTCAATGAAGTTTTTTCCCTTTTGTTTAGTCTCTTCTTCGGATAGTGACATAGAGCTTAATAGTTGTATTTTTTGCTCTGATGGTAGCTGACCATTTATTCTATTGAATGCAATTGCTACGGAATTAGTTTCTACGCTAGCTATTAAAAAAGCTGCTTTGCTTTTTTGTTTAGCAATATTTTCTATCTGTTCTTCAATATCTAGATTAGGATCACTTATTGAAATACCATTATCATTATTGACTATTTTTCCCCCTAACTTATTGAAAGCATCTTTAAAATCTTTCTGGAGGCTATTGCTATAGAGACTTGTTTTGTCATAAAAAATAATTATTTCATCTAAATTTAAATGATATTTAATATATTGAGCATATTTGTGAGCAGATTCTTTTGTAGAGTTAACAGCCCGAAAGAATACATCTCCTTTTAATTTACTACTAGAACTTGTAGGAGAAACCATAGCTACTCGCATTTCTTTATAGATAGGTAATGCTTGATAACTACTCTCACTAGCATGATGTCCTATAACTCCTAAAATATCTTTTTTATCAGCCAATTCTTTTGCAATTTTTTCAGCGACTGGTGGTTCATTTCCATCATTAGCAATAACTATCTCTAGCAAACGATTATTTTTCCCGCCACGTTCATTAAATTCAGTTTGAGCATCAGCCACACCTCTTAATACTTCTTTGGCTGCATATTCATAGTAGTCAATAGAAACAACAACTGCTAGCTTTAAAGGGTTACCCTTGAGCCTAGCTCTAGCGTTGTTGAGATAGATCTGAGATACTGGATCGGTAACATCACTTTGTATAGCTTGTTGAAATAATTTAATAGCTTGGCTGTAGTCTCCTTTTTTAAAATATTCAGTCCCCCGAGAAAGATGAAAATTATTACTAGAAAGAAAGGCTATTTTTTCTCCACTAGTAATCAATGTTCTAAAACAGATGTCCTTGCCTTTTTCGATATCCTTGATTTTTTCTCCTACAACTCCTTTTTCAATAGGACAGGAACCATATTTTTCATAAAACCAAAATCCTGATCCGATAGTTCCTAGAAAAAAGCTGCCCACTGTTAATAAAATAATTGTTAAATTTCTATTGTATTTTGATTCCTTACTAGCATTCAAATACTGATAATCTCTCTGACTCAAGTTTTTATTATCTTTCCATCGAAGAGCTTCTTCTAAATCTTTTCCTTTTAGAAGTTTAGAGCGATCTTTGCTATGAGAAACAAACCAAGCCTTCATCGATTGAGCATAAGGGCGAATTGTTGCTAATTGATTATCAATCCATTGAGAGTTAAAGATAGCTTTATAAAGATTATTATAAACTTTAACCTTTTTTGTTTGTTGGACTACTAACCCAGACAATCTTAACTTTAAAAGAATCTCTGGATCTATTTCCTCGGTTTGTATCTCGTCTTTTTCCAAAATTTTTCGATAAGTTTCCAGTAGGTTTATCTGGTAATTTTCATCTTCTAAAATTCTGTATTTTATCGTTCTTAAATGTGGAGGATTATCCTGATCTTCCCAATTATTAATAATTTTTGATATAACTATTTCTTCTATTTGTCTTTTCTCATAACCTGTAGTTAATCTCACATCAATTTGACTAACTAATTTACATATTTTTTGAGTTAGAAAAGGTTGTCCGCCAGTCCATCGCAAAATTTCCTTCATAACCGCTTGAGTATCGTCTGCTTTCTCCTGTAATCCTTCGGTTAATGGCTGGACTTCTGTCAATTGGAAACCTTGCAGTTCAATTGCTGTCCCAATATTGAAAGGTGTTTCTGTTCGATCTTGAATTAAATCTGAAGGAGTGGCTACTCCTAACAGAGCAAAGGTGAGACGCTTAAATTCTGGATTGATCGACCGCTGGTTATAAAAATAGCGAATTAAGGCAAAAAAATCATCGAGGCAATATTCTAGACTTAGAATACTATCAATTTCATCGATAAAAATCACAATTTGTTTATCAATTTTTTTGAGAAGTATCTGTTCAACAAAATCGCTAAATCGTTTGGCTAGCGTCAAGCATTCACGTTTGTGCCACCATTTTTCCAAATCAAATTGTTCCCATAACTCAAAAGCACTCAACAAACTATCTATAAGACTCCAGTACCACTTTTCTCTTGTCGTATCGCTTTGACTACCGAACTGAGTGAGATCCACAAAAGCAGTGACAATTCCATCGTTTTGCAGTCTTTGCATCGTCCGCACACCTAAGCTCGACTTGCCCATTTGGCGACAGTTTAGAACATAACAATAGCAACTCTCTTTTAAGGCTTGATAAAGGTCTTCGTCTGCCTGGCGTATGACATATGTTGGCCAGTTAATCGGCAGACTGCCTCCTACGTAATATTTATTGTTATTCATAATACAGACCGGAAATATTGATGATACAAATGACAACGAGGCATTACTTTGTTGTCTTGTTTACTTACTAATCCCATGCTCCACAATAAATAAATTTTCATTGGGTCTAATTCCACCCAGCTTGACGCTGTGACAACTGTTTTATATGCTTTTGCCAAATCTGCATCCTGACGCAAAATTGCTAATAGACCCCGCAAATGATCTCTGTAGATTCCTGCTTCAGTGGGTGCTTGTCGTAACAATTGTTCCAAATTTATAGATTGAGTTGCCAAATGATAAAGTGCTAACCGGATTAAATAGGGATGTCCCCCAATTATCATCATCAATTTATCTACTTGGGAATCTGCCCATCCCAATCCATGACGAATGGCTAAATTCTTGATCTGTTCTACGCTAAACTCGGAAAGCTCGATAGGTTCGCCAACATTGAAAGGAGATTGAGTGGCTTTCAGTTTGACGTACACCTCTGTTGAATGAGAAATAATCAACCGCAACTTGCCCCAAATAGGTGAAGTTTTTGCTTTCTCATGCCAGAGCCGCAATAGCGTTAAAAAATCCTGCGCGACAGCATAGGGAAAAATACGCTCGACCTCATCCAAACCTAAAACTAAGGGACAATTAATTTGAGGTAATAAATATCGCTCAAAATAAGTTGTACAATTATGTCTTAGCTCAGAAGAGGATTTCCAATAATTTATCAATTGCTGTTCTAATCCTAGCTGTTCTCCGATAATAGTGCAGAACCAACGCAAAAATTTTTCTGAATCATCTAACTTCTCTCGATCTGCTTCTGCAAGGTTAACCTCCACAGCACAAATTTGCATTTTCTTTTTAGCTTCAGCAAATATTCGGGTCATCAATGAGGTTTTCCCCATCAACTTTGGGGCTTTAATACGAATCAACGCACCGGATTGGAGAATTGCTTGAGAGCAGTGCAATTCAATATTATTTCGCGGTAGATAAAAATAAGACTCTAGCGGGACTCTGCCATTGGGATATTCAAACGAAGGACACCCGACTCGCTGGCGAGATAGCGGAGCAACCCATTCTGGTTTAAATTTGCAGCACAAAATTATTAACTCATCTCGGTGAGAACAACCACGGGTATTTTCGCTTTGTGTTAAGTAAAATTTTTTACAAATATTAGCAAGATGAGCTCTAACATTTTCCTGTGTACAATATAGAACCTCAGCGGTCGCTCTATCATCTTTCCCCTCTAAGAACAGCCGTAAAACTTTTTCTTCCTGCTTGGTTAATTTCTCTAGGATTGTGTCAAATGTTTCCTGATCCATCTGTACTTAGAGTAAGTTCACTTTTTTGAATTGGTTTCCATTCTAACTTTACTTAACAACCAGGCTGTCAGAGCAGGTGTTGAAAAATTTAAACAAATACAGAAACTATAGACTTATCACCATCAATTTTTCTATTCCTGGGAGGATAGGGCTTAGGGTAACAAGTATGATCCATAAATTTTATACACAGTAGTCAGCTTGTTAGTCTTTCTACACAGAAACAATAGTACTGGGATCCTTGTGAGGAAATGGTAATAGAAAAGCAAGGATAATGCGACTAACTTACATCAGATAATAAAGACATGAGAAATAATAAGTTTGCATCCGTTGATAGTGTTACCCCTGACTCTGATTTAGTATTAATGGCTCGTATTACAGAGGAAGGGTTACGCCAAGCACAACAAACTTTTAACATGGCTCATCATAGTTTTGTACTTGCATTAATTATGACAGGAGCAAGTGCCATTGTAGGGTTTGTGGGGGTTGGATTGTTACTATCTGGGAAAGCTTCGGAGGGAAATGTGACGACTGCTGGCGGGTTTGTGTCAAGTATGGTTTTCATCCAGCTTGCCAAAGATGCTAGCGATCGCCTTGAAAAAGCTAATGAACGCCTTGAGAGAATAACAGCCAAATTTCAGAACGAAGTTGAATTAACCCAACCATTTCAAATAGCCAGAAGTCCTGATTCATCCGACTTTTGACGTCTGACTTTCGCTCAGCACTGTTCGGGCTTCAAGCCGGGGGTGCTGACGAAAATGCACTCAGGGAAAGCAACTATCACTTCCTTAGACAAAAATTTTCTATTCTAGCTAGGGTAGCGAAAAACGACGATTATTTAGGGACTGTCGCTTGTTAAGATTGATTGTAACAACCACAGGGGCAGAAAAATTTAATGACAATAAATTCAATTCAACGAGTATTGATAGTTGGGGGAGTCCACGGAAACGAGTTCACTGGTATATATGTGGTCAAAAAACTCGAAAACCATCCTTATTTGATACAGCGAGACAACTTTGAAACTTTAACTTTCTTGGCAAATCCCAAAGCATTTGCAGCAGTGCGTCGATATATTGATCAAGATCTCAACCGTAGTTTTAAAAAGTCTGACTTACAAGATTTGACACGCTCTAGTTATGAAGATATCCGAGCTAGAGAAATAAATAATTTATTTGGTGCAAATGGCAAAACGCCGGTTGATGTCATTTTAGACCTTCATAGCTCAACTGCAAATATGGGGTTAACTTTAATGACCGATGATCGCTCTTTCAACCTGCAATTAGTTACCTATCTTCAGAGCTTAAACCCTTCGATAAATATTTATCTATCACGGAAATCGGAAGAATATTTTGGCTTGCCATCTATTTGTGAGTTAGGCTGCACCATTGAAGTTGGAGCAGTACCTCAAGGAGTTTTACAAGCTGATTTTTTTCGGAAAACTGAAGCTTTGGTTATCAATGCTTTAAATTACTTCGAGCAATATAATCGCGGAGAAATACCATCTTTTGACAAAAGCCTCACTGTTTATCGCCATATTGGAACCATTGATTACCCCAGAAATGAATCTGGTGAACTGCAAGCGATGATCCATCCACAACTTCAGTTTCAAGATTATCAGCCACTTGCTCCAGGTGAACCTATATTTTTGACTTTTGACGGAGAGACTATTACCTACCAAGGTGAATCAACCGTGTACCCAGTTTTTATTAACGAAGCAGCTTACTACGAAAAAGGTATTGCTATGTGTTTAACCCAAAAGGAGATAATCCATAATTTTTATTAAACTCTTACTCTCTGCGCATCCGGGTGAAAGGAATTGATATTTCTATTTAGCAACACCCTTATTTTTCAAAGATTAAATTATAAAGCTTACAGTAGTATTTTTTAATACTAACAACTAAAGAGATTCAAATGAAAGATGGAGTCTTTTTTACTCACCAAGCCGATGTTTATGATTGGTATGGAAAATTACTGAATCCAGAGATTCGGAACGCAATTACTGTAAATAACATTGTAAGAATTTCTGTAAATCACGGTTCGGTTTATTCCGAAGGAATTTATGTGCAAGTCACCGCAGTAGACGGTCTGGATTTGGTTGGAATTGTCCAAGATACTTACCGCCATTTTCTTGAGGGGGAAATCATATATGTTGAAAATGGTGAATCAATTTGCTTTCCACGGGATTCGATAATTGAAGTGCCTTTGCATTGGGATGATAATAAAAATATAAGGGATGCGCGGAATTCTTGGCTTCTGGGCGGTATGTGAAGATATTAGCGGGCAAGATGCCCGCACTACTATTGTTTCCAACTATTTACAGCACCTCCAAGCGTCACATTTTTAGGTAATACCATTTTTATATGAAGACACATAGAAATAACCCCACCGCCTTCTTTCCTCCCCTTTCCAAGGGGAGGTTAGGAGGGGTAAAAATAATGTGCAGCTTCACAGAAAATTGGTATAACAGGAAAACTGGTATCGACCAGCTAATTATCTTCGGTACTATATCAAACAGGGAATAATGAGAATTTGTTACACTGCTTTTAGCTAGCTTATGGAACAATTCTGAATGTGGAACGATAGCCCGATAAGAATTCTGTTCTTGACTGCAGAACCTACCGATACTACTAGGCTGCGTCTACAACAGGAGTTACGAGATATCAAGCTGGGAATACCTAACCACTCACAAAGATTTTTATTCGATTACGTATTTTCTGCACGTTCAGGAGATATCAGCCAAGCAATACACGATTTTAAGCCTGATGTTGTTCATTTTTCTGGGCATGGTAACAGTACTGGTGAGCTTTACATTGAAAATGAGTTGGGTCAACAGCACCCCTTAACACCTAAGGCTTTGGCTGCGCTGTTTGAATTAGTAGCCGATACAGTTAAGTGTGTGGTTCTAAATGCTTGTTATTCAGATATTCAGGCAAGGGCTATTGTTAAATATATCCCCTTCGTAATTGGCATGAGAAAAGAGATCGGGGATAATGCGGCGATCGCGTTTGCTGTTGGTTTTTACAAAGCACTGGCTGCAAATTGCTCGATTGAAGACGCATATAAGTTTGGTCGTACTGAGATTCAGTTAAAAGGTATCCCAGAAGAATTAACTCCATTTCTCCGGAAAAGAGTAGACAAATACCGTGCTGATCTCTATGTACCACACCTTTCTATTGAAAGGGAATGTTTCAGGAAGGTTTTACAGGGAGGTTCTCTGATCCGGATCAAAGCACCTGACAATATGGGTAAAACATCGCTGATGAATAGGATTGTCAGTTATGTAAGAGAGAACCATAATTATCAAATAGTGACTTTAAGCTGTCATACTTTAGTAGATTCTCTAGTTTCTAATGATCTGGAGAGATTCTTAAAGTCATTTTGTTTTGTTGTTAGTAGCAAGCTAAAGCTACCTGATCATTTGGATGAGTATTGGAACAATCCACCAGATCCCATATATAAAACCGGAGATTACTTTGAAAGACACCTCTTGGCAAAAACTCCTAAACCTTTGCTATTAGCTCTAGATGATGCTGATTTGGTTTTTGAACAGCCTAAAATCGCCAACCAGTTTTGTATAATGCTGCGAAATTGGTATGATCGTGCAAGGCGCAGTGATTTAGATAGTGAGATTTGGGACAAACTCCGTTTGATAATTGTCCACTCCACCGAATTTTATGCTGAGCTAGATATTAATACTTCACCTCTTGGTGGTGTTGGGAAAGTAGTTGACTTACCCGAATTAAATCTGGAACAGGTGCAGCGTTTGGTTACGCGTCATCGACTAAGTTGGTCAGAGGGTCAAGTTGAGCAACTGATGGCTATGCTAGGAGGACATCCTCTTCTGCTGGGAATGGCTGCTGATTACGTTAAGCGTCACAGAATTACCCTTGAAGAACTTTTGCAAGAAGCACCTACCGTAGCTGGACCATTCAGTGACCATCTGCGCGAACTTTTAGAAATTCTTCAACAGAAGCCAGACTTGCAAGCAGCATTCAGTCAGGTTGTAAACGCTCATGAAGATAACACTGTTGAGTTAAATCCTATACCAGCAAAATCGTTGCAACGTTTGGGACTAGTGAAGTTAGATCGAGATTTTGCTAACCCACGTTGCCAATTGTATCGTCAATATTTCCGCCGTTACCTTTAGTCGTCAGCAACTAGGTCGCTACGAATAGGTTCGTAGTTGCGCTACCCTTACGGGAAGCCACTGCGTGTCTATAGCGCCAAGACAGCACAACTACAAGCCTTTCAACTTTTTTTTGTTAATCAAGCAGTATTGATTGTGTAATTAATTCTGTCTGATTACTTAACAGATAAGCAACAGGAGAAAATCAATAATGGAGACAGGACGAGAATACTATGAAGTGGAAGGCACTTTAAAACTAGACGCTCCTAGTTATGTAGAGCGACAAGCGGACAAAAATCTTTATGAGAAACTAAAAGCTGGGAAGTTTTGTTATGTCTTCAACTCACGCAAGATGGGTAAGTCTAGCTTGCAGGTAAGAGTCAGTCAAAAGTTAAAAAATGAAGGCTTTGCCTGTGTTGTCATCGATTTATCTGGTATTGGGACTCAAGCAGTCACCGAAGACCAATGGTATTATACTTTCATCACAGCGTTGACTCGTAAGTTTCAGTTAGAGACGGATCGATTAGAAATTTGGTGGGAGGAACACAAAAGGCTAACTTATTTGGCAAGATTGAGTAAATTTTTTGAAGAAAAATTACTACTAGAAGTTTCCGCATCTATTGTTATTTTTATAGATGAAATTGACACTGTTCTCAGTTTAGCTTTTCCAATAGATGATTTTTTTTCATTTATCCGATATTGCTATAATGAGCGTGCTAACAACCAAAGCTACAACCGAGTTACCTTTGCTCTGTTAGGAGTAGCTACACCTTCGCAATTAATTCAAGATACCCAGCGTACACCCTTTAATATCGGTAACCCAATTCAATTAAATCCTTTTTCATTTGAGGAAGCTCGACCTCTAGCACAAGGATTACAAAGTAAAGTCAGTAACTCGAAAATTACTGAAGAAGTTCTGCAAGAGGTTTTAAAATGGACTGGGGGTCAACCGTTTCTAACGCAAAAAATTTGTAAAATTATTTCAGATCATGAAGATATTATTCCCAGTGATAAAAAGGCGCTATGTGAGTGGATTGAAGAATTAGTCAAATCCCGTATCATTGAAAATTGGGAATCTCAGGATGAACCGCAGCACTTAAGGACGATTCGCCAGCGGATTATTAAAAGTAAACAACCTATTGTTAAATTGCTTAAATTTTACCTAAAAATTTTACAAAATCAAGAATTACCAGATAATAATAGCCTGGAACAAAGTGAATTAATTTTGTCAGGTTTAGTACTAGAAAATAACGGAAAATTAAGAGTTTATAATCCCATTTACGAATCAGTTTTTGATTCAAAATGGGTTGCTAAAATGCTAGCAGACAAAAAGCCTTATGAAGAAGAGTTACTAGGATGGTTGTCTTCTGAACGCCAAGATAAGTCTTATCTTTTACAAGGTGAGAAATTACAGAAAGCAATTGAATGGCGTAATGGTAAAATCTTGACAATTGAAGATTATCAATTTATTACTTCTAGCCAAGAATTAGAAATAAATTACCTCAAAGCTAACCAAGAAGGGCAAATAGCTAATTTAGAAAAAAAGATACTAAAATCTCAGCGTGTACAGAAATGGCTTGCAGGAATAGCTACAACGATGGTTATTGTAACTGGTGCAACAGTATTTCAATTAAAGGAAAAATTTCAATCCATATATACTCCTTATATTTCTGAACCGATGTTATTTAGCGAAGGCGAGCGCTCTTTTTTTCTTGGCAATGGTAATTATTTTCTCAAACAGGGAGTTGAAGCCTTTAAAAATGAAGATTATCCAAAAGCAGTTCAATTGTTAGAAAAAGCTAAAAATCTTGATAAGAATGATCCCGAAGTAGAAATTTATTATAATAATGCTATAGCTCATCAAAAAGGAAACTATCTAACTTTAGCGGTTGCCGTACCTATAAACGATATAAATGCCAGAAAGGAAATCGCAAGGGAAATACTGAGAGGTGTTGCACTAGCACAGTCTAATTTTAATCAAAACAATGGACTCAATGGTCGATTACTGAATATCATTATTGCAGATGATCATGGAGATCTGCAAGTAGCTGAAACAATTGCCCAAGAGTTTGTTAAAGATAACAGTGTTTTAGGAGTGATTGGACATAGTGCTAGCTCTGTTAGTGCAGCCGCACTTACTAAGTATGATCGAGTAAGTTTAGCAATGATATCTCCTACTAGTACTAGCACAAAATTAAGCTGGAACGAATCACATACAAAAGCTTTCCATAGAACAGTTACTTCAGATGTAAAAACTTCGAAAAAATTAGCTGACTATGCTAAAAATAATCAGTTGAAAAGAGTTGTGATTTTTTATAAAAAGGGAGATTCTTATAGTGAAAGCGTAAAGAAAGAATTTGAAAAGTTATTTAAAAAGGATGGGGGAAATGTAATACTTACCACAAATTTAGCAAATCCAGAGATAAATCCATCTTATGAAGCCTTCCGCATTTTTCAAAATCAAGCAGATGGAGTTGTATTTCTTCCAAATTTGGAGTTATTTTCGACTGTAATTCAACTTGCTGAGGAAATTAAAAAAATTAGAGCAAATCTCCGTCAAAATGTCAGTATATTAGGAGGAGATGTATTATTTGGAAACGATATTATCAAACTAGGTAAAGGGACTATTGAAGGCTTAGTTATAGCAATTCCTTTCTCTACCGGAGACGCTAATTCCAATAATTTTGTAGACACAACTTGTGTAAGATGGGGAGGTGGTGTGAGCTGGCGAACTTTTTCTAGTTATGATGCAACTCAGGCTTTCATCGAAGCTATCAAAGCTATACCAGAGTCTCAAAATCCTTCAAGAGAAGCAGTATTAGACAAGCTGAAGTCCCTCAAATTTGACCCAAGAGAAACTTCAGGATACTCGCTCCAATTCCAAAATGGTGAGCCTGTTAATCAACAAGCTGTTCTCGTTCAAGTAGTTAAAAATTCCAAGGACGCTAAAGATAACAATGAGCGAGAGTACCTATGTAAGAGTCCCGAAGAAAGTGGATTTCATTTAAAACTTCTCAAGTAAGTTAATGTGTAGCTAAATTATATATTAAAACTAATTGACTGATTAAGTTGTAACTAACAAATTACAGCAGTTTTCAGATAAATGAGGTACACCGACAGTGTGAGAGCGTTCGGCTTTAGCCGTTCCCGGAGGGTACGCCGGAAAGCCCCTAATAAATGTACCTGACGCACCTGCAAAGCGCTTTAGTCTAGACTCGCTACTACAATTCGGATGTTCCCAATTACTGAAATTTATCATTTGGTAGTGCGAGCATCTTGCTCGCTGATTATATTAAGCAAGATGATCGCAGGATGGTTTCAAAATTGAGCGTTGCTTTGGTCAGCAATGGTTTTGGCAGATTGTCAAACCATTGACCCTTTCCCTAACCCTTTGGGAATTGGGAGAGGGGAAAGAATCTAGCTCCCTGTTGCAAGTAGGGTTGGCAATAAGGCGAATTTTCCGCAAAGCTAAAGAAAAGCTTAAATAGCAAACCTAATTTTCTTAGCGAAATATTAAGGAATATTGCATTTGTGTCAAAAATGGGAGTCCAAGCGAGAAATCAGCCAAAAGTCCATGATACGATGCTTTGGGTAAATTTTTTAGATTGGGAGAAGACCTTTGACACTACGGGTTGCTGTTGTTGGGTCAGGACCAGCTGGTTCATCTGCTGCCGAAACACTGGCAAAAGCTGGTATTGAAACCTTTTTGTTTGAACGCAAGCTGGACAATGCCAAACCTTGTGGCGGCGCAATTCCCTTGTGTATGGTAAGTGAATTCGACTTGCCGCAAAATATTATAGACCGTCGGGTGAGGAAGATGAAAATGATTTCGCCTTCTGATCGCGAGGTGGATATTAATCTCGACAATGAAGAAGAATATATTGGTATGTGTCGTCGCGAGGTGCTTGATGGGTTCCTACGCGATCGCGCTTCAAAGCTAGGGGCAAATTTAATTAACGCCACCGTTCATAAACTTGATATTCCCACAAACAAGACAGATCCGTATACCATCCACTACGTAGACCATACAGAAGGTGGAGCGCAAGGTATTGCCAAAACCTTAAAGGTTGATCTCATTATTGGTGCAGATGGCGCTAACTCTCGCATTGCTAAAGAAATTGATGCAGGAGATTACAATTACGCGATCGCCTTCCAAGAACGCATTCGTCTCCCTGAAGACAAAATGCTATACTACAACGACCTAGCCGAAATGTACGTTGGCGACGACGTTTCTACCGACTTCTACGCTTGGGTTTTCCCCAAATACGATCACGTAGCTGTGGGTACTGGCACAATGCAAGTTCATAAAGCCACTATCAAACAACTGCAAGCGGGTATTCGCGCTCGTGCTGCTAAAAAACTAGCTGGTGGTAAAATCATCAAAGTAGAAGCTCACCCAATTCCTGAACATCCACGTCCTCGTCGCGTAGTTGGTCGTGTAGCTTTAGTTGGTGATGCTGCTGGATATGTTACCAAATCTTCTGGAGAAGGTATTTACTTCGCAGCTAAATCAGGTAGAATGTGCGCTGAAACCATTGTAGAAATCTCCAACAGTGGTACCCGTATCCCCACAGAATCTGAGCTCAAGCTCTATATCAAGCGCTGGGATAAGAAATACGGTCTCACTTATAAAGTTCTGGACATTCTACAAACCGTATTCTACCGTTCTGATGCTACCCGTGAAGCCTTCGTGGAAATGTGTGCTGACCGCGATGTGCAAAAGCTAACCTTTGATAGCTACCTTTATAAAACAGTAGTACCAGCTAACCCTATCACCCAGTTAAAAATCACTGCCAAAACTATTGGTAGTTTACTTCGCGGTAACGCCCTTGCTCCCTAAAGACGTCACAAGGAGGCGCGAGCCTCCTTCTAGGGAATATCTAGTAGTGCAGGTGTAGCTTCCTGTCCTGCAGTACATTGCTTAATTTATTAGTGTTGATAAACAAGACTACTACTCAGACCTACCTGGCTCAATGCGCGCGCCTAGTTGAATAAGTCGCCCCAAATCATCAGCGTTTCGCCACGTTTCAATTATCTTGCCATCAACAATCCAGTGTATAAACATCGCCGAAAAAGTTTGTCGTTGACCACCACCAGGTATTCCGAGGAAACTCTCTTGAACACAGGTATTGGTCGCACGTACGACAACTTTATCACCCTCAGCAATTACGTCTTCAATCGTCCATTCCTGATCAATAGGTCCAATTGCTTCAAATAATTTACGTACTCCATCTGCACCAGGGGGAAGTCCTGGTGCTGCACCGTGTATTCTCCAATTCGGCGCTGTCATAGAGCATATCTCTTCGATCTTATGCTCGGTTATCAGTTCTAGCCAACGTCGAGCAATTCTTTTATTTTCTTCGATGGAAGACATTGCTGCTTCTCCTAAACCTTAAGATCTCAAGCCAAATATTCTTTTTATTAGACCCACGCCTCAATGATACGAGAAAATAGCGACTGAAGTGAATTTTAGTACTTAGTTCGTAAATTTTCCTCTCTATAAGGCAAATCAAGCCTTCCAACTTAATCAAGGGCGATACCTTCGGTGGGCTTCTCTACGAGACGCTACGCGAACGCCAACGCGCTTGCTAAGTTTGTCCTAAAAAAATATAATATCTATTGGCAATTTTTCAGTAAATTTACTAAGGTAGACAGGTGATTACTTTAAAAAAGCTCCTAGCTCGATGAAATTTAGTTCAGTTTTTAGTGCTGTTGTGTCTACGCTTGCTGTTACAGCTGTAACAGCATTGGGATTCACCAATCAAGCTCAAGCTCTAACTTTTTCAGGGAGTTCGGCTGGTAGATGGGGAACACCTACTGCTGGGAGTATTAATACTAACCCAGTTTATACAGGGGTGGGAACCAATTCCTTTACTTGGGGACAAGCCATACCAGATGATCCAAATTTTGGAACACCTCCCAATCAACTTACTTTTACAGGACAGTCTTTTTCGACAGAAACAGACTCTGTGTTCAAAGTAGGTCAGTTAGCGTACTTTAATGGCACAGTTCCTGAAGGTACAAATGTTAACAGTGTACCTTTAAATCTCCGTGTGTCATTTAATGACCCTGTTAGTGTTAACAAAGTTTTTGACTTTAACTTTAACTTAGTTAATACACCTAACACATCAGCAAATCCGTTAGATAACGCCGATTACGTCTTGATAACCCGAAATGTTAGCAATAGCACTTTCACGTTTGATGACGGCCAATATACTCTTGAGCTAATTGGCTTTAGCCAAGACGACGGTAAAACAAATGTCAACGATTTCCGTGTTCTTGAAGGAGAAAGAACCACAGCAAATCTTTTCGCCAAAATCACTAAGGTTTCATCACGGCGACAAGTGCCTGAACCTACACATATCATAGGTTTGAGTGTGCTTGGTATATACCTTGTTTCTCGTAGACAGCGTTTAAAAGTAAAAAGTGATGCATAGATCCTCTAAATTCTTAAGAGGATAAACCGCCGATGCCATACGTTTTAGGCTAAGCTTCTCAAGACAAATATATAAATTCAGGGACTTTCTACCAATTTACTTTCTTTTTCCTGTGACTTTTATAATAAATATGGAGAAAACTCCTGAGTACTGGGTACGTATGCACCGATGTCAGTCCTGTCTTACTTACAGGGGATGAATGCTCACAGCAGGTTTAAGCCTACCGTGAAGAAATATTTTTAAAAAATTGTAAAAGGTATTGCAAAGCAATAAATAGTTATATTATCGAGTACTACCAGATTATAAAACGCATATTACAGCATTAAACAGTATTTACCGTATTAATTTCTATATAGCAGAAGGTAAACCCCCTATTGCCCAAGCTAAAACTGGGCTCAGTCTTTAAAAGTACGTCTTTCGAGTATGAGAAATTTGTCTATTTTTTCCAAAATAAAATTCTCTCCACTTTTAATCAGTATTTTTTTTATCTCTTTTTCGCTACGTTTCTTTGAGATAACAGTCCCACTGAATGTAGATGAAGTGTCTTGGCTGTCTCGCGGCACCTTATTTTTCAAATTTTTGTTTGAAGACAAGTTAGCTGATACTTTCCTATGTTATCTTTCGGAAAACAGGTAGACTTGCTAGGTTATGACATAATCAGTTCTAGAATAAACCCCGGTGAAGAATTAGTACTTGCATTGTACTGGAAATTTTTGCAGCCACTGCCACCAAAATCAAAGATTAGCATGAGCCTGCGTGATGAAAAAGGACAAGTAGAGCAATCTTCCCAGACAAGCCTGTTCAATGATTATTTTTCTCTAAATCAGATTTCTTCAGGTATAGTTGTACGAGATGTCCATAGGTTAAAAACTGAGTCTGGATTAAAATTAGGGCATTACCAAATAGTACTAGAGTGCTTGGTACATGACAAAGGAAAAGCCCTACAAGTCAGAGATAGTAAAGGTAATTCACAAGGAGAACAAGCAATTGTTGGTGATGTGGATATTGCCTCATCAAAACTAGATTTAGACTGAAAATTAAGACATCACACTCTTGTCAAAAAACATGTAGTATTTATTACTTACTCTTTACTTCCTACTGTTATCCCTGGAATTTTGAGTCGGATACGGTAGATTCCCTTATTTGCTGTTATGTAAAGCGTTTTATGGTCTTGATCACCCCAAGCTAAATTTGTTACTACCTCTGGCACCATAATCTTGCCTAACAGTTGACCTGTTGGTGAAAAAATCCAGACTCCTCCAGAACCGCTACAGTAGATATTGCCTTTGACATCCACTTTCATACCATCAGGTACACCCTTATCTGTAGGTCCTGGTAACTCTGCGAAAACTTTACCGTTAGCTAATGTCCCATCTGGCTTAACATCAAAGACGCGAATATTTAATTTTTCGGAATCATCAACGTATAACTTTTTCTCATCTGGCGAAAAAGCAATTCCATTGGGACGTACCATCTCCTTGTTCAGAAGGGTTAGAGTGCCATTTGGTTTTAAACTATAAATACCGTAAAAGCCAAGTTCTTCCTTTTCTTTACCGATACCATAGGGCGGATCTGTGAAATAAATACTACCATTGGACTTAACCACAACATCATTTGGGCTATTGAGGCGCTTACCCTGATAGCGTTCTGCCAAGACAGTTATTTGACCGCTTTTTTCCATGCGGACTAGGCGGCGGTTATGTTGAGCAGTAATTAACCGTCCTTGCTTATCAAATGTGTTTCCGTTGGGATTGCCCGCAGGACGACGAAATACGGAAATCTTACCATCAGTTGTGGATTTATAAATCGTATCGGCTGGGATGTCACTGAAGAGCAAAAAACCATCTGGATGCCAAACAGGTCCTTCTGTAAACTGAAATCCACTCTTCAACTTTTCTACCTTGGCGTTACTGTCAATAATAGCTTGTATCCTATCGGGGTTTTGGCTATGAGTTGATTGTGGTGATGCAACCAGTTTTCTTACCTTCCCGTCACTCTTGGTTGTAAGATAGATTTCTCCTTCTTCATCAACTCCAAAGCGAACGTCGGAACGTTCACTGCCAATAATTTCTAGAAAAGAAGCATCTCTTTTGCCATCAAAGAATCTGAGTTCCTGCGATCGCAATTCCATAAAATCCTGAGTAGTTAGGTGGAATGTGGTGTGCATATTGAGCAACAGGATATGTGTAACCATACTTAGCATCATCTTTAGGTAATGGATATAGAACTTTCTCGTTACTCTTCTTTACAACCCAAGTTCGTTCGCGATTTCCCCATCCATAATTCGCACCTTTGATACCAAGATTAACTTCTTCGATAAAATGTAACGTCTTTTCATAGAAAAAAATAGCACCACCCCATAGAGAATTGGTATTATTTATTCAAGCAGTTTATGATAGCAGCAATCAATAGGTTAATTATATTCCCAGGATTTTCCTAGCTTCTTGCTCAATGTTGGTAGTTGTGCGAGGAATTAAAGTGTATGTAGTCGTAAGGCTGATTTTTTCACCAACTCGTAGTGTTTTTAGGGGACTGAGGAATTCTAATTCTACGTAAGCTGTGGGGTCTGAGTTTGTATAAATCTCAGCACTACTATTGTTGTCAGGATAACTCGCTCCAGGTACTCTTGGTGAGTCAATGCGAACTGCGACTTTTTCGCCTATCCATAATAATGTACTAGCATCGCAACCTATCTTGTGAGATTTAGTGCGATCGCGTCTCAAAGACAATAAGCCTTTGTCTACCTTTAATTTCGCCGGTAAATATTCAGATTGCTTATTATACCCCTCAGGTAAAATCGACGGTTCGGGTAGTGCTGCGTAAACTGCAACTGGCTCACCTAACTGTGTAACCGTCCATACAGAAACATCTTGTGACTTACCGTTGACTTTTTCGTAAGTCGTTATAACTTCCATTACAGGTTTCCCTGCTTCAAGAGTAATTTTACGGTATACACGAATGCCATAAAACGGATCAGTAGGAGAAACCAGCGTTACCCCGTTGCGATTAACTCCTGCTGTGACTGATACAGAATCAAATGTATCTGGTGGAGGCCAACTTCGTCCAGTGATTGTTTTCCATTCAGATTGGGGCGCGGGCCAAGTTTTATCACCCCCAGAATTAAAATAACCCGATTCTTCGAATTTAACGTTAGGTAATTTACCATACAGCTGGGTATTTTCCCAGAATGTATTTTCGCCATTTTTGAAGCGAAACTGCATTATCCGTCCAACTTTTGGAACTATAACCGCTTCTACTTGACCGTTACTTAAAATATAGGACTCTTGCCAATGCTGGTAATTGGTTTTGATAACTGTAATTTTTAGCGGGATATTTGCGCTTACTGCTAAACAGCAAAATGCTGTGAGTAAGAATCCCAAACAGGATAGTAGCAAGCTTTTAGCCTTCATCAAAAACGCTTTCTCTTCATTGGATAATAATCACTTTACTACAATCTAGTAATAGGCTGATGTGAAACTAGACTCAGTTTTTTATTGATAACCCTTTATTTTGATAGGGACAGTTTAAAGTCAATACCTATGAATGAATTCTCCCGAACCCTCTCAATGGTGTGATTCTAGGGATTTTAACCGAATGTTAGGCGCTCGCCGTGTATGGTATTCTCATTAAAGCGGTGGAACTCGCCGCTTTAATAAAAGAACGCTGAGCTAACAATCAATTTGATTCAGCTATAGGATATGTTTTGGGAAGGTAATTTGTAGTGTGATTCTATATAAGACTTGAAGTCCTTATAGGATGATGGTTTTCCAAATTTAGACTCTAAAATGTTTAACATTTTGGGAACTGTCTCAAAGTCTCTAACTATCGTTAAATCATGACTAATAATCAAAAAAACATTTAATTCTAATGTTCTTTTTAGTTTTGATTTAATAATCTCTAATAACTGAGAATATTTTTCTAATTCTTTAGGTACTAGTAAATCAACCCGAATAATTAAGTAAATATTATTATTTCGTATCAACATCTCATTTATTGTAGCTACTTTTTGGTTAATTTCTAATTGAACTTCCTTCAGGTCATTACCAGGGGTGACTTCAATGATAGACTCAGAAGGTAATTCGGTAAAGTAATGTACAATTTGGTGGGTAATGTAGCCTGGATAAAACAAAATTAAATCCCTTTTCTGCCATCTTGATTGGACTAATTGAGCAACTGGTTTAAAATCTTCTATTGGTTTCCATGCTTGATTAGTTATCCAGTTTTGAAGAAAAATTAAACTGAAAGTCATAAACACAATAAGACATGCTATTTTTATCTTTTTTTTCTGTATTGTTGTAATTTGCAAGACAATGAAACCGATTAATGGTATTAGACTAGGCAGTAAATTTCTATACCAAAATATTGGAGTCTTAACAATTGAATAGATAATAACCTCTAACCAATAAATTATGACAGTTATCAGAAAAGGAAAATTCCGTTGCCATGCTCCAAAAGCTACTAAAATACTAAAGAAACCAAAAATTATGAACTCATTAATATGATCTAAATAACTTGGTAAATTTAAAGATGAAAATCCTAAAACATAATCGATGTTAGAAAGAATTAACTGAAAAGAAACTTTAGGCATCCACCAGTAGGCTGTGTGATTTGATAACTGAAAAAGATAAAATAAATCGAAAAATAAAAATACAATTACTGGAATAGACAATGCCATCACAGCTTTGCAAAAATGAATTCTTTTCTCTTTTTTCATTAATAAAATAAATACACATATAGGAGCCAATAGCATAATTCCCACCAAATGGGTAGATACAGCTACTGTTAAGCTGAATGCTAAACCAATGTATCCTGAGCTTTTTTCTGGTTTATCTATTAAACGCGACGCAAAGAAAAATACCAATGCTGTAGCGAAAACAAGTAATGAGTAAGAGCGTATTTCCTGAGAAAATCTTAGAGACATTGGTGTTGTTGCCCAAAATATTCCCCCTAGAATACCAGCTAAATAAGAATATTTCTCTAACCATTTAACTACTAATATTAATGTGCCTAAATCAAAAATTAATGCCAGACATCTCAGAAATTCTTCTCTATGACTTATTTTACTCCATAAGTAAAGAAATATATAATGTAAAGGTGGGTGAGTGTCAGTTCTTAAGTCTTGAAGCATTTGCCAAAGACTTTTGTTAGAAATCATTGCTATGGAAAAGTCTTCGTCTCCCCATATTCCCTTATCAAGCCCTAGTAACCGAACACAAATTGCTAATATTATGACGAATAATATCGTATAATTGTAATTTTTTTTACTGAAATACAACATTCTCATTACTCTTTCTCTTACAAAATGGTATTATTGATGCAAGTAGTTTCTGGGTAGCAACGGGATAAATGCGCTTACTGCTAAACAGCAAAATGCTGTCAGTCGGCATCCCCAGCAGAGTAATAGCAAGCTTTTAGCCTTCATAGGTTATTTCTAAAACATAGTTTTATATTACACTAACATTCACAGTGAACCAAAAAGTTTTCCTAAAAGAGTGACCGCGCTTAATATTGATATTTTTTGATACTTAACAATACATGATTCTCTAACCAACACACACAGTATAGATAATGATTGGGCGACGATCCTTACACCCGTGAATTCTGGAAATTTGGTTTATTCCTAATTTATGGATTTATTGTCTTTATAGAGCTTTTAATGAATTTTCTATAATTGTAAATAAATTTGACTAAGATGAATGAAGCTACAATTGTAATCATAATAAATCTCTGTTTAAATAAAATTCTAATATCACCTTCAGGTATATATTGATTAGCTTCAAGTACATAATAAATAAAAGCATTGAGAAATGAGCTAGAAGTAGGCACTTCTGCTGCTGTGAACGGATAAATCGCACCTACAAAAGAAACCAAAATGGAGATAGATGCTGTTATAAAAAATAATATTCTGACAGCCTTTAAGTTATGTATCTCATAATATATATGTGCTATTGGTAAACACAAAAGGAACATCAGGTCAGCATACCATCTGACTCCATAAGCCCATCCGCTGAAATTATTGGAGCGAAAAATGTATAACAGCACATAGCTGCATGATGCTACAAACATTAAGACATATTCTTTACGGTATTTAAACTCTCGATTGAAGAGCAACTTGACGAAACCATAAAAAGAAAATATTAGAATAGGTGTGTAGCTAATTAAACCCCGGTTACCTAACAGCATATGATAAGCGTAGTTAAGTAGACTTGGAATGTCAGAAAAATGTGCTACACCAGAAAGGCTATTTTCCCCAAAATATGATCCTGGATAGTTCCATAAAGCTTTATTCATTGCCGGGGGTATTAGACTACCTGAAGTATATATGTTTAGCCCAAAATAAACAAACACCACTGGAACACAACCAAGGATAAAGGCGAGTTTTGATTTTATCTGCTTATTGAAAAAAGCAATAGTGAAAAAAGGAAGAAACAAAAAAGTAGTTATATCAATACTACCTGCCAATGTAACTATAAAACCTATAAAAAATGCATCTTTCAGGCTTTTTTGTATTTTTATTTTGAGTAAGCAATAAAAACCTATCAACAAAAGAACTCCAGAAACAGTATGGTTATTAAACACCGTTGAGTACGGTAGCAAAAGAGTTCCTGCACCGGTAACTAGTACAACTACATCAGCCCACTTCTCTTCTATTTTTAATAGATTGAGAATTTTGTAGAAATAAACCATACCAACACATGTTGAAACTCCAACTGTTAATAGTGTCAAGAAATAGTATGTTAGGTTTTTATACTGGCTGAAAGTTATACCAAATATTTTCAGAAAAAAATAGTAAACTGAGCCGTACATTGCTAGTATTGGAGGTTTGTCAGAATAAAAATGGCCTTGATAAAAGTATTTGTCACCGGTGCCTAAAAATTGAGAATTATCAATTGCAAAAGTACCATGTTCAACTAGTGATTGAATTGTTGCCATTCTAGATTTGTCATTCCAACTGTCTACTAATGGAATTGTTAATACAACGAATAACAACAAAAAGAATAAAAATATTTGCCAACTCTTTTTCATAAACCAGAACTCGAATTTCTCTAACCTTCCAGAATTTTTGCAAAACCAGAGCAACCTGGATACTTCGATTCTGTTAATCAGAATGAATCATACCAGGGTCAGTTGGTTCTCCTTACGGAGACGCTGTGTTGCAAGTTAAAAGGAGCCAGTTCTGCAGGCTGTGTGTGCACTGAGCTTGTCGAAGTGAGGGTCTCCCTCCGTAGGAATCTGGCGTTCAAAAGTAACAACCCCATAAATAAATCAAGGGGCTTGCATCCCTTTTTTTTATTGGTCAGCCCTCTGTAACAATTTAGGGCTTACGCAGCGTACACATGTACTAATATAAGAATCTTCCCAGCCTTGGTAATTAGTTTTGGTAACTGTAACTCTGGTTGGGAGATTTGCGGTTACTGATACACAGGAAAATGCTGTCAGTAGGAATCCCAAGCAGAATAATAGCAAGCTTTTAACCTTCATCAAGAACTTTCTCTTCATCTGGTAAGAATTACTTTAGTACACTTTGGTCACATTCTGACGTGAAATTAGAGCAAGTTTTTAATTACTTTTAAAGTGTAGTGCTATCAACATAACAAAAGGATTTTTCTGTTTCCGCCTTGACTGAAATTTAACGTCTTAAAAAAACTGTAATTCTTTACAAGAACTATTGGTCAAGCAACAGAAAACAGGATCCACATTTAAACAGTGAGTTAACTTGACTGTGTGAGCGAACCATATAGCTTCAAACCGTTCTGGAACTTCTACCAATTTACTTTCTTTTTCTTTTGACTTTTATCAAACAGTATAGAAACGGTATTAATAGTGCATTAAACTACGTTAACGCACCACTCTTATTTGGAGTAATAATCTATAGCTGTACCCAGGGATTTTGAGGCGGATATGGTATATTTCGTTACCAGATTTTATGTAAATTTTTTATCGTCTTGAGTACTCCACTCCAAATTTGTCCTTGATGACTATTTAGGTATAACTCTCCAAAGTGCAGGTTTATCCTTTGCCCATTCAGGAAATGAATATACGACAGGTTCAAATTTATAATTCGGCTGTTTTCGTCTCACCAAGCCAAGCGCGAGCCAACCCATCACCCCGCTGCAAACTCTGTTAACTTCCGCCCACTCACAGGCTGATACGCTAACACAATCTCCCCCTTAGGCACCCCCAATTCCACTAATTCATTCGCTACTCCTACTTCCGTCCCGTCATACTGAATCCAAATCTTCCCTTCAATAATATCGATATGAATCGTACAACCAAACACCCGTCGCCGATTCTCCCAACCCACACTGAACAACTGATAGTGATCGCGCTCATCATCAAAGAACACAACTTCCTCAATCTCGCCATAGGAAGACTTCAACCGACTATGCTCCGTCAAAATCCGCTTAATCCAAACCCGGTATTGTTCTAGCTTATCCATTGCACAACCTCCTGTAAATCTGGATCAAAAATTAGCAACTTCACTGAATTTTCCTCAATGCTTATTCGGACGACCTCTTCTGGAAAAAACTCTTCGTAGGTAAACAGTGGCACCGCCAAATACAGCACCCGTTCTGGCTGTTTCAATCGCAATGCAATCCGATAATTAATAAACTGTCCAAGCGCCGCATGAAATTCTGAAATGGTTGAAGGTGCTAGAAAACTCTTCACCTCTACAGCGATGAACTGATTGTCCTTTTCTGCCGCAACCAAAGCCTCAGCTGCCAAATCAATCTGCAATTTGTAGCGCGTCGAAAATTTCAATGTCAATGGATCAGCCGTCACCTTCCAGCCATCTTTGATCAGTGCAGTCTTCACGACATCATGATAAATATCCCGTGCGGACATATCGCAAATCACTCATAGGTATAGTTATTTTACCGTTTATTGTGCTATTTCTTTGCAGAAATTGACCCAGAAATAAAGAACTCCACCCACAAGGGGATGGAGTTTTTTATGATTCGCTTGGAGGGTTTAGGGAAGTCCAATTCCGATTTCCCTCCGATTTTTCCACATGTCGTGAAAAGTCAGATCCTGTTTTCGGTTTAAGAGGTTATTCAACTCCTCCTGCTGTTGAAGCGTCTTCAGTTGAAGCAGGGGCGCTGGGAAGTTCAAGACAGTATCCAGCACCGTATACGGTTTTGATGTAGCGGGGATGACGTGGATCTGGTTCTAGCTTAGTTCGTAGGTGACGAATATGTACTCGAATCGTTTCTATGTCATCATCAGGATCGTATCCCCAGACTTCTCTAAGGATTTCGCTAGGCGAGACTGTTTGACCATGTCGTTGCAGTAAGCAGTGGAGTAGCTCAAATTCTAAGTGAGTTAACTTGACTGTGTGAGCGAACCATATAGCTTCAAACCGTTCTGGAACTAAGGTTAATGGTCCATAATTGAGAATCTCAGTGTGTTTTGCGGCTTGGGGTATTCTATCGGTACGCCGCAAAAGCGCTCGCACTCTTGCTAGCATTTCTTCGACTTCAAATGGTTTGGTCAGGTAATCGTCTGCACCAGCATTAAAACCTTCCACTTTGTCTTGAGTTTGGCTTAAAGCCGTTAGCATTAGTACAGGAATTTCAGCGGTGCGATCATCCCGACGTAGACGTTGGCATACGGTAAATCCATCTACCTTAGGCAACATCAGATCAAGAATAATCATATCCGGCTGTAGTTGGAGAGCCAACGCTTGCCCTTTGATGCCGTCTTCTGCCTGGCTAACATCATAGCCAGCCATTTCTAGGTTAACGGCAACGAGTTCTGAAATCGCTGGGTCGTCGTCTATGACAAGAATCCTCGGCATTATTTAAGATATGTGACGGCTTGTGAAGGATAAGGAAGAACCTTTGGTAGATACAAAGATTGCTTCATTGATTATAAAAAATATCTAAAATATAACATAAAGATTAAGATTTAGTTGTAAAACCAAGACAAGACTGTACTAAATTTTTAGATTACCATGTGTTACGCCTCATACAAAGCGCCCTGGTTTCTCAAAAACGGTGTAGCAATGACTCTCTATACTACTTTTTGGGGAAGGCGTAACTGGGAAAGTACTATAAAGCATCCAGAACCACCTTATCAGCAAAAAATATTTATCGGTGCTCAAGGAGTGCCAATTTTTGGGTTGGTTGCCATTCCCGAAAACGCCCGTGGAACAGTTGTGGGCACTTATGGTATTACAGGTGAATTGGCTAATCAATGGTATTTAAGTCTATTCGGGCGCAAAGCATACGCTCAAGGGTACGCTGTGGTGCTGTTTGACTGGCGAGGTCATGGCAAAACGGCAGAATTATCACCAACCCTAACTAGCGATGGTTTATACGAGGGAGAAGATTTTGTTCGTATTGCAGCTGCTGCCAAAGCTATGGGGTGTCCAGGGAAATTTTGGTTTACAGGATATTCCCTTGGGGGACAGTTGGCGCTATGGTCTATTAAAGCTGCTGTGGAGCTAACAAGGGGTGATGATAATTTAGGATTAAAAGACAACGACATCGGTGGTACAGCAGTAATTTGTCCGAGCTTAGATTCTAAGCGATCGCTTGCTTACTTAGTCAAACAACCAGTGGGTAAGTATATTGAGAAAGCGATCGCTATAGCACTAAAAAAACTCGCATGGCGGATTCACGATGCTCATCCTAGAAGTATCGATCCAGAGAAAATTCAAAGGATTCATAGCATCTGGAGTTTTGACCATGAGTTAGTGATTGATCGGTTGGGTTTTAACTCTGTGGAAGAGTATTACGAGGCAAGTAGTGCTTTACATTTGCTGCCAACGTTAGAGAAACCCACCCTTATTATATATGCTGAAAACGATCCGTTGTTTGATCCAGCCATTTTGCCTGATTTGCAAGCTGCCTGCGCAAACTCCAGCACAATAGATTTGTTACTGACTCGTCACGGCGGTCATATTGGCTATTTAAGTAGCACATTGGGTCAGCAGCTAACAAAAGACCCTGACCCTTGGTGGGCATGGAATCGGATTTTACAATGGATTGAAGGTTTGGATCATCGATCCTTCAATTAGTATTCCAAAGGAAATCCCCAGGTAGGGTAGTCAGCCTGGAGATAATTTTTGGATGTATCTAAAAGATCTCCTGGGAGCCAACCAGGAGAAGAGATTTCTGTTTTTTGCTATGCGTCTTGTTATTTAAGACTCATTGATTTACACAATACTTTTCCCTAAACACAAGATGTTGCCAAATTGCCAAATCAAGCAATTATTTAAAGTGTAGAGTTTAGAACAGTAAATCTACCACTACCACGATCTTCGTCGATGTTCACGTAATGCTCCCTGACTAATAAAAGTTCTCTCAATTCCATTTACAGCTCGCAGTAAGATAAACAGGAAAATCAGATAAATTCTTGTTCAAAATGTTTTAACAGATAGGCACTCACCCCTCACTCTATTAATTGAAAATAGCGGTAATAATTGACTAATAGAATAGTAATCTTATTTGAAAAAGAGCCAATTCATTCGTGGGGTTTCACCCCCATAACCTTAGACCCCTATGTTTAATAGAGAATCTTCATCATGTTAATATCATAAGTCTTCAAGGCAAATAGGCAACAAAAAATCCCCATAAATAAATTAAGAGGATTTGTTCGGGCTTCGCGTTACCGCAGGATAGCGAAGGTATTTTTTGTTGCTCTTTACCTTACCTTAAAAATATTTTTATCGTTATTTATGAATCAAGTTGTAAGTTTCCAATTCTTTTCTATTCACTCACAACGATAAAGTCGGTACCGGTAGCCATCGACAGATCGTGGATGATTACCAGGAATACAATTGTGTTGATTGAGAAATGTATTGAGCAGTTCGTCTGGTACTTGTTGAAAATTAACTAGCCACAAATCAGAAGGATGGGGTAACTGATCTAGGGATTTATTGAGTGTGTTAATTGCTGAATGGGAATCTTCACCAGAATGAACTAACAAGAATAAGGGGTTTAGGGGTGTTGCTTTATTAGAAGCGTGTTGCTGTAATGAGAGTGCAATACCCATCAGTCTACCTGTCTGCCCATGATGGTGATGAGCGATCGCTATCAAAACTGTTCCCTCAGATTCCTGTCGAATTGCTTTAGCAACTACATCTGGGCGGTGAGTTTTCTGGTAGCCTAAGTTTGTAATAATAGTCAATCCGCCTAGTAAGCTCAGTAACCAAATGAGAATGACAGTTTTCTTATCACTAATATTGATGAGCCTCAATAACACTCTAGCTAACCCATTGGTAGCTACCTGAGGAGTTTTCCAAGCACTTGCCAGTCCAGCCCCAACTAAAACGATGACTGCTGGAAAGTACACAAAATGGTAGCGAAACACACTGGTCAAGTCAATACTAAGAAAATAGACAATACCAAAGAACAGGAGAACGGCTCCCCCTACAAAGCTTAGAAGAACATAGACTGCTAAGCGCTGGCTCTCTTGCTTGCGCAGTTGAACTTTTAATCCCCACCAGAGTTTAGGAACCGTCCAAATCACTGATAATACGAGTACCACACCTGAAATAATCACGACTAAGTGAGATTTGGCTTGGATTGGCAGCAAATACAGCATGGTAATCCAACCCGCGATCGCTTGTATGATGGGGTTTAACCACTCTAGTCCTGAGCGATTAGTGTGATAAATCCATTGGGTTAGCTCATTGTTAGAAAGTGTAGGTAGGAAAAAAGGTAAACAAACCAATACCGTCGCGATCGTTCCTGCGGCTACTCCCCAAATTCGTTTCCAATGGGTACCAGTATACACACTCCCACGCTGTTGCCAAATTTGAACAATTCCTAAACCGCCCACCACCAGAGCTTCCGCTGCTAAGGTTAGGCTAAAAAAGTAATGGGTAGCTAGCCCCAACGCATTTGCAACAACCCAAGTTACACAGATGTTGAGCGGAAGTGGAATGCGATTGTGAATCGTTTGAGTTGCTCTCAACATACAGTAGAGAGAAACAATGACCCAAATAATCGCTAAAGTGTAGTGACGCGCTTCCTGTGCTAAGTAAATTCCAAAAGGAGATACGGCCATAAACGCGGCGGCAATTTGCGCTACTATAAGACAGCGAAATGCTAGCCATCCTAAAAGAAAGGTTAGTGGAATTGAAACGGCTCCTAAAAGCGCAGGTAGAGTTCTAGCCTCGAATACTGATATTATTCCATCTGAGGTCGCGAATAAATTCAGCCAGAAATGAGAAAGGATAAAATACAAAGGGGGATGGTTACTCTCGACGAGTAAGTGATTGATCACTGTCCTGACATTTGCTTGAGGATCAGGCACAAGAGGGCTTAGCAGTTCCTTTAGTGTGATAATCTGATCCGATGGCACTGACAGAAAGCTGTTACCCAAGCTGAACACGATAGTAGAAAACTCATCTGTCCATAGTGGTTTGTCTGCAAGATTCGTAAAGCGTAAATTGAAACCGACTACTGTCCAAATCAACAGCAGTAGAAGATGAAGCCCACGACGTTTAGAAAAAGCACGTCTCATGCTTTTAAATTCCTTTTGCTGTTCTACCAGCAACTCCCCACACCCGTACTCTGGCAAAAATATCACAATTCTTTCCCAGAGAGTAAGAAGAATCTAAATAGGCACGAGGAAATAGGCAAAAAGGGATTGGGGATTGGGGATTGGGGCATGGAGGACTGAGTATTATTCGCTCCTCTGCTCCTCTGCTCAGAGAGCCCTCTTACAAGGCACAGTTCCCAGGAAAACTTCACAATCCTTTATAAATTGATGGTGAGAATAACCCCTTGAAAAATTGTATAATTACGGGAAAGTCAAAAAGCATAAGAGATTTTGACGACGCACTTTTGATTTTGAAACCGATAACGCTGTTTAACCAACAATTTGAGATTTGAGATTAGGGTTTCCATACTTAATACCCTGATATGAGGAAGTTGAGAGCATCTCACCTATCCTAAATATCTTATTGTAGGAATAGTAAAGCATCGGAGATTTGGTAGGGGAAGGTAGTTTTCAGGGGAAGCAAACGGCATCGAGTGAGGGATACCTCGCTAGTCTCCTCCAAAATCCCGGCATTCAAAATCCACGCAATTGTTGTTACTGTGTAACTAACTCAATGACTGCTGTGAATCATCAGTGGCTGCCTGGGGCGGCGGATTTAACTTTGTTGCAAGATGATGTACATATCTGGCGCGTCAACCTTGACTTACCAGAAACACAACTGCAACATTTGACAGAAATTTTATCGAGTGATGAACTGAGTCGAGCTAAGCGCTTCTATAAAGAGCAGCATCGACATCGTTTTATTGCTGGTCGCGGTATACTCAGGACTATATTAAGTCGGTACTTGGGTATTGAACCGCAACAGTTGCAGTTTTGCTATGAATCGCTTGGGAAACCAATTTTAGCTGAAAACTTGCGTCAGAGTAAGCTACAGTTTAATCTAACACATTCTCAAGGTTTAGCTTTGTGTGTAGTGAGTTGCGATCGCTTAGTTGGGATAGATCTGGAATATCTCCGACCAATTTCTGATGTTCTCAACCTTGCCAAACGGTACTTTTCACCAGCAGAATATTCAGTTATGCGATCGCTTCCTTCTCACCAAATGCAAGAGGTATTTTTCCGCTACTGGACTTGCAAAGAAGCTTATTTAAAAGCGACTGGAGCAGGGATTGCACAGCTAGAGGAGATAGAGGTCTTCCTGACTCCAACAGAACCAGCAAAGCTCAATATAGATAAACAATGGAGCCTATTTGAGTTAGTACCTGTAAAAAATACCGTTGCTGCTGTTGCTGCAGAGGGTATTGGTTTGGAGTTAAAGCTTTGGGAGTATACCAATGGATTAGATAACGGATAAGATCTGGTAAATCTGGTAGGGTGCGCTCTTACGGAAAGTCGTAACGCACCGTTATCAAAGGTTTTTATCAAAATTAAATGGTGCGTTACGACTTCGTCCTAACGCACCATACAAAAATGGCTGGGTTTTGCTTTGGCTCAACCCAACCAATAAATAGCTATTATTTGAAATCCTTGCTAAGGGCGTAGCCTCTGGCTTCTCGCAGAGTACGTTGTACCCTGCACCGAACCCTTAAAGGGGAACGCCCCTACATCATTTATAGAAATGTCTATTAGAAAACGTTCAGAAACCCGCTCTCAATCAAGTAAGCCGAGTACGTCATAAACAATTGCGAATCTATCGGCGGACAGACGATAGAACTGCCTGTAAGTGCGTCTAACGTATCTTGACAACTGATGATAGGTCTTCTTGACTGCAAGTACAAATCTGGGATTGTTAGTTGTTCTTTTGACCATCTTTCAAGTAAGAAAGGTCGCAGTGTATAGAGAGGATTTTCCACAGAAGCAATATTAACTAATTGCGCTTGCCATTGATCATAAGGAATCAATTCAAGTGGAAAACCAAAAGAGCGCATCCAATCAATTAACTTCTTGAAAGGAACAGGGTTAGGATGTTGTAAGTGGAAAGCCTTGCCTATTGATTCTTTCTGCTTTGATAGATGAACAATGGATTTACTCACATAATCCACAGGTGACATATCCATCATGTATTCCACATCTGGAAAACACCCCATGGCGAGACAGCCCTTAATCATCAAGCAGATAAAATCATCCGTGTTACAAATACCAGTTTTGCTATGTCCTGAGATTAAAGGTGGTCTATGGATAGTCACAGGAAGTCCGCGATCGCTAGCAATCTTAACTAACTTTTCCGATACCCATTTCGTTTGAGAGTATCCCAGAAAAATACCTTCCCAATGGTCGAAATTATCCTGTTCCTTAACAACCTTGCCAGCATAAGCTGGTGATTCAAAAATAGCGACGCTAGAAACGTAATGTACAGGCTTAACCTTATACAGACTCGCCATCCGCAACACTTCTTGTGTTCCTAGAACGTTAGCAGCCTTGAGTGCTGAGTAAGGATAAACATAATTCAGCATAGCAGCACTGTGATAAATAGCATCCAGATTCGCTGCTAGCATTTCAAACCCTTCAGAACTAATGCCTAAGAGGGGTTTACTTAAGTCTCCTAAAACTGGGATAATTCTCGGACTGTACTCTTCTTCCCAAACAAAATATCTTTGTAAGTTTTGTTTGAGCTTTTGCTTACCTTCTTCTTGATGAGAAGCACGTACTAGGCAGTATATATCTGCATTAGTCTCGTGGAGCAATTCGTTGATGATAAAAGCCCCTAAAAAGCCTGTTCCTCCTGTTAAAAAGACATTATCCAAGGTAGCTGTAAATTCAAAAGATTTCGAGCTAGGACGGATACTCGATTCTAGAACAGCTTCAGCAGCTAAATTGAGGGTTGTAGTTTTAATAACAGCAACGTTTTTCTGCCCAGGTGATTTTAATTCTTGTGATTCTTCAGCTAGACGTTGAGAAAGTGCTTCAATATTTGGGTAATGCCAAAGTAGAGTAGGCGATATTTCAAACCCCAGCATCTTTTCTGTTTGAGTCACAAGAGACATTGCTTGTGCTGAATCTAAACCGTAGCTGTCTAAAGATGCTGTAATATCTATCTCACTAGGTTCTATATTTAGTGCTTTGGCAAGATGAGATAATAACCATTCTTGAATTTCTTCTGCTGTATGAGACTGTTTTATAGCCATTATTCACACACCTCTAACGTAGATCGAACTGGGCAATATTGACTGTAGTCATCCTGGATTTGTAATCCTTGGATTTTCAGACTTTGAATGCGGTATAAAAATGCTGCACCTGTCATAATGTGGTTAGCGACATCAACAACCCGACGATTATCTGGTTCAGATAAATAGGAACCGCGCACCCAGTCATTGAAGCTACCCATCGCTGGACCACACCAAATTTGATAATCAACTTCTCGACCCTTTTCGCCAGAATGCGACCAACGAGAAGATAATCCTAAATACCAGCGGAAAATCGCAGCCATTTTCATTTTAGGATTATTACTTGCTTTTCCTAATTTCTCAGGATTTCTTTGGGATAAATATGCCACAGTTTCTTCCCATACTTGGTCGACAGTTTTGCGAAGAACTTGTTTTTCTAACTTCTCCCTTTCTGCAATAGGAATATCATCAATTGAGTTATAAGTTCTGTATAGCTCATATAATTTTTGGGCTCGTAAAGGAAACATTGTTCCTCTTTTGAGTACTTGAAGTTTTACACCCATTTCAAACATATCAGCAGCCGGAGCCATCATCACATCAGCCATTTCTGCTTGTGCTAATAACTGCTTGGTATGTTCACAACTCCCAGCTTCAACACATGATTGATTAATTGAACCAGTAACTACATAAGCAGCACCCATCATAAAACCAGCTAAGGCTGATTGTGGAGTGGCAATTCCTCCTGCTACTCCAACTCTCACTGGTTTTGGATAGCGGTATTTTTGCTGAATTTCATCTCTTAAAGCCAGAATGGAAGGTAAAAGACAAACTAGTGGTCTATTGTCTGTATGACCTCCCGAATCTGCCTCGACAGTAATATCATCAGCAATAGGGACTTTTGCTGCGAGAGTCGCTTGTAACTCACTGATGAGTCCTTGTTCAACAAGTTCTTTAAGGATTTTTGCTGGCGCTGGTTGTAAGAATTTAGTCGCAACTTCTCGACGTGAAATTTTTGCAATAACTTTGTTTTTGATTTCAATTTGGTTGGCTGCATTTAAACTAAGTCCAGCCGCACGATAATAGACAATGTTAGGAGTTAAGTCTAAGAACGCAGAAGCTTCTATTGTTCTTACGCCATATTTAAGGTATAGATCAACTGCACCGCGTTCAATAGCAGGTTCGTTGGGACTGTGAATTAAATTAAATGCGTAAGGATTAGATCCTAGTTGTGCTTGAATGTTGTTAATGGCTGCTTCTAGCCGGTTTGGACTTAAACCACCTGCACCAAATGAACCTAAAATTTTCGCTTTTCCTAGTGCGATGACCATTTCTTCTGAAGCAATACCGCCAGCCATTGCACCAGTACTATAAGCATATTTTACGTTGTGAAAGTCTAGAAAGCTTGGGTCTCCTAAATTTTGAGTGGAGATTGGTGGAATAGCTGTCAGCAGTTTTACTTGTCCTACTTTACCATTCTCTACAGGAGCAATATAACCTTCATGAGTAACGCCGATTTTGTCTCCTACTTTAACGACGTAACATGGTTTATCTATATTGAGCAATTTATCCTTGATATCCGAGCGCTTAAAAGATACTCTCTCTAAAGAGCCTTGCCAGATTTGGTTGTTATTGAAATTGCTATAAAACCCAAGACCATTATCGTGTTCATTGATTCCCACATCTACAGTCATCACGATAGCTATTCCTTCATTTATTTTGTTTGTTCGTAGTTGCGCTTTAGCGCACTCAAGCTCAACTGCAAGCCTTCAAGTCGTTTTACCAAAATTTACATAGAGCCAGTAGTAGGTTGGGTTGAGGAACGAAACCCAACATTTTTGGGATCTAGTTGGGTTTCACTCCGTACCCCTACGGGGAAGCAAGCTACAACCCAACCTACTAACTCCTGACTCCTTTTTCATCGATTTAGTAAATTCTGAGCGCAAATTATTTGCAATTGAATAAGTTCACTAATTTGCTGGCTAAATTCCTGCCTAGATTTTAGGAATGCTGCATGAGCTTTAGTAACTCTAGAATTGTTAGTAGTTAGTTTTTGATAATGAGAATCAATAAATTCTGGTGAGGTAACTGAGTAACCATATTGCTGAGTAACACCATCTAGGTGTTGATTTACATATGACTCATCAAATTGTAATTCTTCTTTCGGTTCAAAACTGTTATCGAAAGCATGTTTCATGTTAACTTCCTCTTGCTGACTATTTAGTGGAGATGTATTGCTATCAGTAGCCGCAACATTGCTTGTTTTGTGAAGAGAATCTGTCAGTGGAACGGCAGAACGATAAAGTTGTAGGTTGTTTGAGATATTCTCAAAAAGTTTGAGATTTTCCTCATTCAAAATCTTGGATGTAATCGAATTTCCGCCTAAAACCACTGTTCTTGTTGTCAATTTACTTTGGCGACTGGCTTCTTGAGACTGAGTATAAAGTGGTGATAAATCTAAAGAAACTCGATGGCTCAGAAGTTTTGCTAGTGCTTTGATGATAGAAGCATGGTCATCTACACCTCTTCTGTTGAGAGTTACGGTGATATGTTCTTTACCTTCAAGGTTTTTATCAATCCATCGAGAACAAACACCGCCAGCACCAGCTTCGATAAATATTCTGGCTCCATCTTCGTAGACTCGGTTAACCAATCGTGGAAAATCAAGTTGTTCGCACAAACATTTAGCTATACTGTGAGCGATCGCCTGACTCTCCAGTTTAATCGGCGCATACTCAGATGCAGAGTAAATAACAATATCCGAGATTTTATCATTAGCCGGTAGAGTGTTAACTCTAGCAATTTCCCCATACTCTGAGCGCATCGCATCGCAATGGATCACATGATCGAACGGTGCGCGGAAGAAATTACAACCTAGCTTTTTAATAACTCTCTCACAAGCGGTAGGATCACCAGCAATAACAACTTCTTCTGGTGTATTAATCTGAGTTAGATAAACGCGATTCTCATGCTTGAGATATTCCAGAACTTGAGAAGGAGTTGCCAAAATGACATAGTTACTCCAAAAATTATTGTCCGGGAATTCTTGTACTGATGGCAATCCCCAATACTCACGTACAGCGTTTTTATCAGCAGATAACCTGTCAACAAACAGAGGAGATGCGTGTAAGGCTTCAATTCCTTGGCTAAAATGAGTCCATACCCCAGCAGCAGACATCATGCTAGTTTCACCTAAGCTATAGCCAAAAACAAATTTTGGCTTGACTTGGAAATCATCACGCATAATCGCAGTGATGAATCTGGTGAATATCATGTCAGTGTCAAAAATTGCTAAAGAATCATCTAGTAGCTGTTTTTCAAGGCTTTCTAGTTGCCTAGTTGATAATTTATTCAAGCTTCTAGGGAAAATAAGCTTAGAAATATCAGCAACCAAGCTGGGAAGACTTTTGATCGCTATATCATCATGGATTTTGGGAAATAAACGAAAAAGATTCCTTGCAATGCCAATATAAGAATTGACAGCAGCCGGATAGACGTAAGCAACTTCTCCCTTTTTACCAAGTGGTTTAGCTGTAAAATAACTACCTAGAGGTGTTTGCCAATCTTCAGAACGCTCAAAGGCATTATTTACCCCTTTACGTGCAGCTTCAACTTCTTTCGTTAATTCGTTTTTGTTCCTTCCAAGAATCGCTAAGGCATAATTAGCATCAGAACGCTGTTTGTAGGTGGTAAAAGTCTGCTTTGCTGCAACACCTAAAGATGTAGAATTTTCAATAGTCGTTTGCAGTGCGCTCAGTTGCTCTAATAACTCAGCGCGATCGCTAGCAGCAAGTGGGAACAGATAAAAAGGCATCTGCTCCAAATACCGACTATTGCGCTGTTGTTGGTCTGGTTCTTCTGATACAATTAAATGGGCATAACTGCCATCTATTCCCATACTATTAACTGCAGCGACTCTCTTATTCGCATCTTTCGCTAAAAACCAAGGTCGCGATTCTGTAGCAACATAGAAAGGACTATCTTGCCATTGTTCTGTGTTTTTAACCCCAGACCATTTAGGAGTTGCTGGAATATACCTGTAGTAAAGACACAGCGCGGTTTTTATCAAGCTAGCGATTCCCGACGCTACATAAGTGTGACCAATATTAGCTTTTACACTCCCAATCGCACAGCTTAGATTATTTCTATCTCCCGGGTAAGCTTGGAGTAAACCTTGAATTTCTGCTTCGTCTTCACTCTTAACTCCACTACCAAATACTTCTAGATATTCAACGTCTGTCCCTTGAATACCCGCCGTTTGCAAAGCTTGTTGACATACAGAGTTAATAGCGTTTGCGTCGGGTGTTGTTAGGCGATTTTGCAGGTTCTCAGATTTTTGATTGTCTTGAGCAAAACTGATTGCATCAATAACCGAGTAAATGCGATCGCTCTCTTTCTTGGCAGTTTCATGACGCTTGAGAACTACTGCTCCTGCACCTTCACCAACTATCCAGCCATTCGCCTTTTGATCATAACTCAAGGTAGCAACACCTGTATTCACTGCAGCTAACTGGTTCCGCAATAATACATTTTCCACCCCACCAGCTAAATCAATAGCACCTACTAACACTGCATCTGCTTCCCCAGTTGTCAGTAAATGCTGAGCGATTTCCAATACTTTAAAGGTAGAATTTTCTCCAGCGGTGATAGTGAAAGAAGGAGCAGTGAAATCCCATAAAGCAGAAATACGGCTCGCCATGATGTTGGAGATATAACTCACATATTCGCTGCTTTCTACTGGATTGTGAATACCATCCTTGACAACGGTTTCAAGTTGTGATGTTGTTTCTGCTGGTAGTGAAATTCCATCACTCTTCAAACCTTGCTCGATTTGCCAAGATAAATTCCACCTTTGTTGTAGCTGGTGAACAGAAAATTCTGTTTCTGCGGCGATAAGCACTGCTACATTTGCACCCTCTTTAATTCCCGCATCTTTCAAAGCACGTTCTGCTACCTTGAGAAGTAACAGTTGTTGTGGGTTCAGTTTAGAAAGCTCGTTAGGAGGGATTTTGCTAGAGATGGTATCAATTTCAAACTCTTGAATGTATGCTCCTACTGGCGGTTTACCGTCTGTTAAACCATACTTCTTCAGTAAGTCTTCTTGATTGTCTATACCATACCATCTGTTAGGGGGAAGAGAAATAAAATGCTGTTTACCCTCATAAATACTGCGTTCAAAAGCATCTAATCCATTGCAACCTCCAAAAAAGGCATCCATACCCACAATTGCCATTTTTACAGGTTGTAGAGGCTCGCTTGAGCCTACGATTTGTCCTGTGGTTCCCTCCTCCAGAATCATATGAGCGTTGGTTCCACCTAAACCAAAAGCACTAATAGCTGCACGTTTGATAGATGTTTTACTAGACCAGTTTGTAGTGCTAGTGACAATTCGTTGAGGTGAAATAACACTATTTTGGTCACCTATAGGATTAGCGACGTTAATAGTTGCTGGAATAACACCTTTAGACATGCTCAAAAGTACTTTAATCACACTCACCGAACCTGCAGCAGTGAGCAAGTGACCAACATTGCTTTTGACAGAACCTACTAATGGGGTTGCTTGATGTTTACCAAAGAAGGTTTCTACAGAACTGGATTCGGTTGTGTCTCCCAACAATGTACCGGTAGCATGACACTCCATGTAATCAATATCTTTAGGAGTGATTTGTGCTTCTTGGTAAGCGCGCTCAAATGCGAGGATTTGTCCTTTAGAATTAGGGCTAAGCAGGTGTTTTCCTTTACCATCGTTGGATAGCCCATTGCCGCAAATCGTACCGTAAATGCGATCGCCATCTCGAACAGCATCACTGTATCGTTTGAGTACCACCATCCCAACACCATCGGCGGTAATTAATCCTCTAGATGACTTATCGAACGGACGGCTAATGTCATTGTCTTCTGGATACCCCTGGATACCAGAAAATAACATCCGTATAAACAGAGGATCTGCACAACTGATTCCACCAGCCAGCATCAAATCAGCTTTATGCGTCCACAAATAGTGTGATGCTAGCTTCATAGCGTACTGTGGTGATGAACAAGCAGCATCCAAGCAAAAATGAATACTTGATAAAGAAAGGGCTTGGGCAATAATAGCTGCTGGCAAGCCTGATATCATAGCATTGTAAGTAGAAGCATTTGCAGAACTTCTCAAAGAAGCCAAATCAAAGTCTTCATACTGCAAAAGTTCTCTAACTGCTGATGATAGAACTTCCTGATAAATGGGGCTTAATAATTGATTAGAGAATTTAGTAGGTAAAGAAAGACTCCCTAATATGACTCCGCATTTTGAAAGAATATCTTCTTTACCCAAATAACCACTGTGCTGCAAAGCTTGTTTAGCAACATCAAGTGACCATTTAAAGGTATTATCTAAGCTCTCTAAAAATTCTGTTGGCAGGTTATATCCAGTGGGATCAAACTTAAAATTACGGATGAACGCTCCCTTAAGGGAATAGATTTTATCTGCTTGACCTTTTTCTGGATTGTAAAAAACATTCGGGTCTATTCCTGTTTCTTCGATACTCAGTGTTACTGTTGAATCTTTTTGTTGAATGAGATTCTGCCAAAATTCTTCAGGATTTTTAGCATCGGGAAAAAGGCATGAATATCCAATAATCGCTATTTTTTCCATTTTTTATTTCCTTATTTTAATGACAACCCCAGTATTGCCCTCACCCCCATCCCCTCTCCCAAATATGGGAGAGGGGTGAAATGGCTCTTGTTCCCCTTCTCCCAAGTTTGGAAGAAGGGGTAGGGGATGAGGGTTATCAAGGTTTTCACGCATTTAGAATGCTCCCGATACAACAAATTTCTTCTGGGGTTCAAAATCCAAAACTCTATCAACTTTTCAAGGATTGAGTAGGTATAATAATTCCCTTACCTCCTAACAGGCGCGAGTAGACTTTCCCTTGCCCGTCATGTACGATGAAATCGGCAATGACACTAGTAGCTGTCTTCGTCTTAACTTCGCAAGAAACGTAAAAAGGAGTATTGCAAGGGGTTTCTAAGAACTGTTCGTATTTTTGAATCCCTGCTGGTAAACAAATTTCTTGATGAAAATACTGCATCCAAATCCATAAGGGGTGAGTACTTAAATCAATTGAATAAGGATTTACCCACGCAACGGGAAATTGTCCTTGTTGTTCATCTGTAATTTCGTGCCAAACACATTCAGTCGTGATTTTTTCAGGAGTGATATTGATGACTCTTTTTAGTTCTTGAAAGGAAGCACCGTGAAATAATGGGAATAGTGTTGATTTCCCGTGTTGATAAAATTCTTTACCAGTATTGGTGATGATTTTATCTTCTTTGAGATTTAAAGGTTCATAAGTAGGAGATGTGGGAAGCTCTCGCAAAAGCTGAACCTTATCAATACTGAAGTGATAATTGATTTTCCCTTCTGGGGTTTGGCTCCAGATTTTGGCTTGAAACAGGATTTCTTGAGAATCTGTTTTACCAATTTCTTGCAAATCTACAATATATTCCTTGGCTACGGATTCATTGAAATTAATTCCCTTCAAGACTTTGAAGTCTGTGTTGCTAAAGAATCTATAACCAGGATAAAGTTGTTCACACGCATCGACAATCCATGATACAGCGCAAGTGGCTGGTAGAACTGCCTTACCAGCAATCACATGATCCTGTAAAAATGGATTTGCTTCTAGTGAAAGACGGCGACGGATGCGGTAGCTTCGCAGTTCAGGATCTAATGGTGCTGGTGGTGGACAGAGTGGACTACCTATGACGACTTGTGCAGTTTCGTGATTTGTGGGGTGGAGTTCGTTAACGAGCATTTGTGTCCCAGTGTCTACTGGAATAATGTCAATCCCTCGGCGAGCAAACTCTTTTTTTAACTCTGGTGTTACCATACCACTATCCCATCCGCCCCAATTGATTGCGACTACATGACAAGAGGGATAGCGTTGCTTTACTAGATGGGCTGATTTGTTGAGGATTTCGTTGGCGATCGCGTAATCAGACTGTCCGATATTACCGTAAAAACCCGTTACAGAAGAAAACAAAACTAAATACTCTAGCTGGCTGGGTTTTACACAAGACAGAAGATTTTCTAACCCCTTAACTTTAGCTGTATAAACCTTCTCAAAATCCTGTTCTGTTTTCTTTTCGATTAATTTATCAGCTAAATTACCAGCACCATGTATAATCCCAGTAATTGCTCCCGTTTTTTGAATTACAGTAGCAAGTTTCTGCTGTAGTGTCTGAACATCAGTAACATCAACACTTAAATATTCTGCTTCACCACCAGCTTGTTGAATTGCTTTTAGTGTTTGTTTGATTTCCCGATCAGAGATAATCTTGTTATACAACTTTTGTACGCTTATAGGTGTGGGTTTCTCTCCAAGGGAGAGCAAGTTTTCCATAATGCGCTTTTTTAGTGCTGGTTCTTCAAAGCAATCCTGAGCCCAATCTGGTTCCTTATCTAAGAGTTCCGAACGACCTAAAAGGATAAATTTACAGGGATAGTTTTGTGCTAATCGAATAATACATTTTGCTGTAATACCTTTTGCACCTCCGCTTACCAGAAAAACTGATGAAGAACGAATCTGGTTGGCTAGTGTCATAAATTCTCCTCGGGGATGGGGGGTGGGTGATGGGGGTTAAGGGAACGGGAAAATAAAGTGTGTAATTAACAGAAATTGCCTAGTACAAAAAATGTATCGATGCTGAAATATCCTCGTAATTATGGAAATTCCCTGTTCTTTACTCTTTCTTGATCAATCGTTGTTTGAGAAACTAAATTATCAGATACATAATTACGATTTTTTCGAGATTTCCGTGGTTTTTTATCTATTTTTTGAGGTATTTCTTGAGGTGTTTCTTCAGGGCTTGGTCGCTGATTTGAAGGTTTAGTTGCTACTACAACAAGTAGGGCTAATGCTGTTAAAACAGTCAGCAATATTGGTAGTAGCATACTACTTTCGTTAGACCTTACTTCCCTATTTTCTACTGTTCTGTTTTCTACTGGTCTAGTTTCTGCTGGTCTAGTTTCTGCTGATCTAGTTTCTGCTGATCTAGTTTCTGCTGGTCTAGTTTCTGCTGGTCTAGTTTCTACCGTCCTACTCCTTACATTGCCGCTGACAAGCTGAATATCAACAAGATCTTTTTTATCAGGTAGTAGTGTAATAAAAGATTCATAAGTTTCATATCCCTTAGCTTCTATGGTTAATTTTCCATCAAGGCTACTGTTGCCATTAAATTTAGCTGTAAATCTATAAATGCCTTCTAAATCTGAGTAAACAACAGATGGAGCACCAGGGAAATTAAGTAAGATTTTAGCTCCACTAATTGGAGCGTGTTTGTGTTGATCAACAACTCGACCAAGAAAATTAATTCCTTGATTTTTTGGCATGGGCTCAAATGAGGGGAGCAGCCCCTGTGGGGGAAGTCAAAAGGAGCCAGTGCGTTGGACGGGTTTCCCGGCTTAAAGCACCTGGCGTTCAAAAGTCAAAAGTCAAAAGTTGGGAGCAGAGGAGCAAGGGAGCAAGGGGAGCAAGGGAGCAGGGGGAGAATAATGACTCCTGAATTCTGACTCCTGGCTCCTGACTCCTGACTCTTTTTACTTAAGTGCGCTGATTAATGTAACTCGTCCTTGTGAACCGTAAGCAACTTCTGTAAGATGACGATTAGGATCGTGTAGTTCAGCAACGATATTTTGCGCTGATTCGTCAGCGTTAATGGTAGGGTTCAAGTCAATGGCACGACAGAAGACTTGTTGCCATTCCCAATTTAGAGTTTTTGTTAATCCGAATAAACCAGCGCTAATGGGACCAAAGTTAACATATCTTCCTAACCCAAATGCTCCATCAAGACGAACTACGGTGCAGAAGCAACTGCGTCCAAGACGCGCCGCTTGATTGAGGGATTGTTTTAGATGTTTCGCTATGAAGAAAACATGCTTAACAATTAGTTTTTCCTCTTCGAGATAGGGAATTTTACCGTTATGGCTCACCCCGAATACAGGATTGAGATGGATGAAAGCACCAATTGAACCGTAGGTAGTTGCGATCGCAGACAGTTGTTGTTGTAGATGCTCTTCACTAAGTTCACAAAGCGTCACGCGACTAACTCCTGCTGGTAACGGTGCTTGTTGTGGGATCAGGGATTGAGGGAAACTTAAAACAACTACTTTCCAGCCTTTGTCTATTAACGATTTCGCTAGCTTAGAAGTTGTGAGAGTACCATCATCTGTAACTAAGCCGATGTAACCTTCTGGTAAAGTGAAATCTAGAAAATCTGGTTGAGGTAGGGTTTTAAGTTTCACTTGGCGGCGTAGAGTATTATTATTTAGTTGTATTGGCTGGTCACAAGATGGCTGCTGAGGCTTTTTTTTTTCACCACCAACTAGCTTTTGCAGATACTGTACTATCTGACCAATAGTACGTAATTCTCCAAGTTCTTCTACATTGGGTTTGGGTAAATCGGGGTATATTTCTTGCATCGCCCCTAAAATTTCTACCCGCTTAATGGAGTCAATCCCTAAATCAGCCTCCATATCCATGTCCAAATCCAGCATTTCTACCGGATAACCTGTTTTTTCACTGGTGATTGCTAGCAACGTCTGACCTAAATCAGTTAAGTCATTGGTAGCAGGTGAATCATCTGTGATAGGTTCAAACGAAGCAGAAGCAACAACAGATGGCTTATCTGTGAAATCTACCGACGAAGCTTGCGCTAGATCTTTCACAAAATCCATGACTTTACTTTCTACATCCGCTGCGACGGTATGATTTTCTATCTGTGGCTCAGGTGTAGAAACAGTACTTTCTACAGACATGGATTTAGCAACTTGGGATTGCAAATACTCAACAGTTTGACCAATAGTCCGTAATTCTCCAAGTTCTTCGACATTGGGTTTGGGTAAATCAGGGTACATTTCTTGTATTGCCCCTAAAATTTCTACCCGCTTAATGGAGTCAATTCCTAAGTCAGCCTCCATATCCATGTCTAAATCCAGCATCTCTACTGGGTAGCCAGTTTTCTCACTTGTGATAGCTAACAAGTTTTTACCCAAGTCAGCTAAATTTATAGTTCCACTCGATACTGGAGTAACAATAACCTCTGGTTCTGTTTTTACTGCTACAGTTTCGAGAACTGGTTCAGGGAAAGTCTCTGATACAACAGTTTCTGGTTCTATGGTTTTTGCGATTGGCTGGCTAGTAAATGCTTGTTGGGTCGTTTCTTCGGCGACTTGCGCGATCGCCTTTGCCCCTGCGCTTTGCGCGATCGCATTTTGGTTCACCGTAGGCTGAGATACAGTAGAGTAGCTGTTGTTGATAACTTCCGGAACAGTTACTTGCTGAGTTACGACACTGGTAAATACCTGCGCGCTAGTGGTATTTCCATTCTCGGTAGAGTAGGGTAAGGTTGGAGCTTCACTAGTTAAAAGTGCTGTCACCTTAGCAGACTTTTCACCAGTGACCAATTGAGAATATTCTTGCTGTAAGAGTTGGAAAAAGTTTTTGGTGAGTTCTACCTGGTGTTGGAGATATTGCTCATGAATCCGTAGAGTTTCACCCTGTTGGGTGTGAAACTGCTCCATGCTACGATTCAAGCTTTCTAAAACAACAGGCTTGATTTGTGCTGCTTCTGTTGAAGATTCACAATTTGCAAACAAGGAATTTTGCTGTTGCATCAGTTGGAAAAAGGTCTTAGCGTATTCCATCTGATGGTTGAGATAATGTCCATGAACTTGTAGGTTTTCAGATTGATTTTGCTGAAATTGTTCAAGGACGTTTTCTAAGCTTTCTAAAACTCGGTGGTAGTTTTCTGGTGTTGCTTGCATTTGGGGATTGGGGACTGGGGACTGGGTATTGGGGATTGGGGATTGGGGACTGGGTATTGGGGACTGGGTATTGGGGATTAGGGATTGGGGGGTGGGAGTGGAAGAGTTGACTCTACCACCACCTCTTTCGTCTTCGTCTCCACCAAGGAGGGAGTTGACTCTACCACCACCTCTTTCGTCTTCGTCTCCACCAAGGAGGGAGTTGACTCTACCACCACCTCTTTCGTCTTCGTCTCCACCAAGAAGGGAGGTAACTCTACCACCACCTCTTTCGTCTTCGTCTCCACCAAGAAGGGAGGTAACTCTACCAGTTTCCTGATCGTATTCTTTTAGATCCAAACTAATGGTATTTTCTAGAGATTTACTGCTGTTTAGGGTGACTTGATGTCCGTCTTGTAAAGCTTGCTCAAATGCTTTTTTGGTTTTGTCGGACACATAGTTAATGCCGTTCAAACGTACGTTTAAGGGGCTGTTTTTCTCTGTTGTAGCTACAGGTTTTGGTAGCTGATAGGGATCGAGATTTTTCAGATTCAAACCAGCTACACGTAACTGTACAACGGCTTCGCGTAGAGAGCGATCGCTATTCTTTTGACTGCTGGGGTTTAAGGCTATAGTCATATGAGGGCGATCGCCAAGAATCTCTTTGACTAAGTTAGCGAGAATCCTACGTGGACCAAATTCAACAAAGCAATAACCGCCTGCTGCGTAGATATTTTCTATTTCCTGCTTAAACAACACCGAGTTATTTAGGTGAGTTTCGAGGATTTTTTGAATAGCTGCGGATTCTTGAGGATAAGGCTTTCCTGTTACATTGGTGTAAACAGGTAATTTCGGGTTAGAGAAAGTAACAGTTTTAATTGCTTGAGCAAAAGCTTTTTGAGCGAAAGCAATTAGCGGAGTGTGGAAAGCTGCGGATACAGGTAACGAAACTGTTGTGCATCCTTTCTCTTGCAAAGCTTGACGGGCTTTTGCTATTTCAGTTACAGGACCGGCTAAGACAACTTGACGAGGAGAATTGAGATTGGCGATCGTAACTTGAGGAAAATGCCTAATAATTGCTTCTACCTTGGCGATCTCTTCTTTAACAGCCAGCATAGTTCCTGGATCATAGTCAGGATCTTGAGGAGCAGCCATTGCTTGACCCCTAGCTTTAACTAAGAAGCAGTAATCTTCTTCACTCAAAACCCCAGCAGCCCATAAAGCAGTTAGTTCTCCGAAGCTGTGTCCAGCAACAAAATCTGACTTAAACCCAGCTTGTTGCAGAATTTTATAAAGTCCTGCACTCAACATCCCAATTGCAGGTTGAGCGTATTCTGTACGCTGTAATGCAGCAACTTGAGAATTTTTTTCTGCTTCATCAAATACTGGATGGGGAAAAACAATTTCCGACAAAGGCTGTAAATTATCTTTGAGGAAAAGGTTATCCATACAGCCATAAAGGTTTCGCAAGGTGGGAAAATTCATGACTAGTTCCCGACCCATATCCAAGTACTGAGAACCTTGACCAGAAAACAAGGATACAACTTTTCCAGCTAGATCAAGACCTGTTTGGCGGTAATAAATACCTTGTGGATGTTCCCACGATTCGGTTGAGGGTTTGTTTTTCAGAAGATCGATACAAATTTGTAGCAATTTGCAAGCCTCAGATCGAGAAGAAGCAACAAACCCAACTCTCGCAGCAACAAGAGGAACTTCTTTTGATTTACACTCGTCTATTAGTTCTAGATAATGTTTCTCTCCTGCTCCCGACTGCAACTTACCTAAAACCTCTTCGCAATGACTCAACAATTGTGCTGGGTTGTTTGCAGCTAACAGCAATTCACTAGCCGTATTGTGAATGCGGTAGGGGCGGTGATGTTCAGCTTCGTATTCTTCAAGAACAATGTGATAATTTGTACCACCAAAACCAAAAGAACTAATACCTGCACGTCTTGGGGGTTCAGCTTCACTACGAATCCATGGTCTGGTTTCGGTATTGAGATAAAACCGAGAATTTTTAATATTAAGTTTGGGGTTGGGTTCAGTAACGTTAATAGTTGCTGGTAGTATTTTGTGATGCAGCGCCAAAGCAGTTTTGATCAAACTTGCTGCACCAGCCGCAGCTTTTGTGTGTCCAATCTGGGATTTAACTGTACCCAGTGCGATATATTGTCTTCTGGAGTCTGGTTCACCAAAAAATTCTCTTAAAGACCCGAATTCGGTGGGATCTCCTGCCATTGTACCTGTGCCGTGCGCTTCCATCAAACCAACAGTTGTTGGGGGAATACCTGCGTCTTCATAAGCACGTTCCAAGGCTTTTACCTGTCCTTCCAGTCGGGGAGCATAAATACTCTTATATCGTCCATCACTAGAAGTACCAATTCCTTTAATGACTGCATAAATTTTGTCATTGTCTCTTACAGCATCTTCTAGTCGTTTGAGGACTATCATACCGACGCCTTCGCCCAGCATCATACCATCAGACTTGGCGTCGAAAGGTTTTACATTTTCACTGGGGGAAACAGCTGGTGTTTTACTGAAACACATATAACCCATAATTGTGTTATCAGTGTCTACTCCACCAGTAAGCATCATGTCACAGCGATGCTCTACCAGCTCACTAATTGCCATTTTTAAAGCACCGAAGGAACTAGCACAAGCAGCGTCAATGACGCAGTTTATCCCTCCGAAGTTCAAGCGGTTAGCAATGCGCCCAGCAACTATGTTAGCTAACATACCAGGGAAAGCATTTTCATCCCAATTTACATAGGCGCTTTTAATTTTCTTGACGATTTTTTGTGTGTCCTCGTCAGATAAGCCACTGCTTTTGAGAACTTTTTCCCACACAGGGTATTCTAATCTAGCAGCAAGAGGCATTCCTAATTGTTTTGCCATTGCTACGCCTAAAATTACCCCAACAGTCTCACGATTGAAATCGCGGGAGAGCCCGTAGCCTGCATCTTCCATAGCTTCTTTCGCAACAACTAAACTTAAGAGTTGCGAAACATCAGTTACTTCTAAGATATTCGGTGGAATACCGAATTCCATTGGGTTAAAGTCTACGTGTGGGACAAATCCACCTCTTTTACAGTAAGTTTTTTCTTCAGGTGTTCTTGGGTTTGGATCGTAGTAATCGTCTATGTTCCAGTGCGAGGATGGAACATCGGTAATACAGTCTGTTTTATTGAGAATATTTTGCCAATATTCTTGTAAATTTCTGGCTTTTGCAAAAAGAGAAGCCATACCAATGATGGCTATAGGATTATGTTGCAATTGTCTATTAATTTTGTTGAAGGATAAGGATTTATCAGACATCTTTTTTTTCTCCTCTATAAACCTAACCACAGCTTTCTCACAATCGTTTATTTGGTCTTCTAGCTGCGCCAAGGCAGTATCAATTGAATAAGCAGACATAGGACATCGATGAATTTCTAGTACTGTCAATTATTTAGCTGCGGCAATTTTAGTCACCAAACCAAAATAAGCTATCTTCTGTTAGAAGCAGCTATCCTATCTGCAAAGGCGTTTCAATGCCATACCACCTCGATCAATTCAAGTTGGTGGTGTTCGACTGGTGTAATTTTGAAACTTTTATCGGGCAGTCGTTTCACCATTTTAAAATGTTCTAAGCCTAAAACTTGTATAATTGTTATCACATAGGTTCAACAACGTCACCGCAATTTGGGAAAAATTCTTATCCAATGTTCGATTCCTGATTTTGTGGTAATAGATCAATTACATTGTTGACACTCGTGAAATAGTCTTGCAGGGCACTAGCTGCTTGACCAGTAAATTCAATCCATTCGTAATGATACAGATGTTGAGAATTGGGTTCAGACTGGAATAATGGAAATTTGGGAGTAGCTATTAGAACAGAAACCCTTTTTTCTCCATAGCCATTTTGATTATCTAGCTTTACTGCGGCAACATAGCTAGTGTTAATCACAACGTTCTGTATCTTGATAAATGTCATGGCTAGGTTCAACATCCAAGATAATGTATTTTATGGAATTTGACAAACAAAGTTTGACAAACTCGTTACAGAAGAACACTCCTCTCAACCCGTATTCACGAACAACTCAGCACACAAGAATTACAGCTATTTTGTGTAGTGTGCGGAATGCAAAAAAATACTTAAAATGTTTACGGCGTAAGCTCTTTATAAGCATTTTACATCCTACACTTTTGGTCTTATCACTTCAAAATAGCTGTGAGCTATTAGTTATTGGGCAACTAAAATATTTTTAGTTTTGTATTCCTCATTAACTAAATTTCATTGCCCTTTGAATTATCAGAATTAATAAAAAGACTAGCATAACCAAAACAAAGTAGAACGTTCGTTTTTAGCATTTTCACAAAAAAAATAGATTATTTTTCGTCATTAACATTTATAAAAAAATAAAAGTATAGAGGATTACTATTATTAGGGGATTGGGGATTGGTTATGGATAACAGTTTTTTTATCGCAATCAGGTAGGATTATTAAACCCATTTCTACAAAAAGAAAAATACTTTTTCTACTAAAAAGCGTACTTTTAAAACTGGTTCTTTATATAAATCCTCTACCACCCAATCCCCTATCCTACTTTCTCCGCCTGCTTTCCAGTTAAATTCTGCCAACGAATAATTCCGCGAGTTACCAAATCATGATTATCATCGCCAGTAAAACAACTGCGTCCCATCCTTTCGCAAGCAATTAGAATTTCACCATTTCCCATGAATGGCGCAATAACAAAATTATTGGGGCTGGTATATAAATTTAATAGGTAGGGTACTATTCCCTCTATTCCTTCAATATTAATTGGTGTCTCTGGTTTAGATATAGAATAGTTAGAAAAAATACCAATATATATTTTTCCAAGCGTTAATTCATATTGAAAAGGCATTCGATTCTGGCTGCAAAATTGATAAATATTGCCCTCCGAACGCAATACAGCTACTACACGGGCTTCATTGACTAAGTAATCGTGATTCCATGTTTGTGAAAGGGTGGCGATCGCTAAAGCTGCATTACTAGGTAGCAGTTTCATGAATTCTTTCCCAGCAGTATCACCACAGTAAATTAAGTGACGACCAAGAATCCATTCTTCACCAACTTTGACTCCTAACTCTTTAGCAACAACAGTTGATTTCTTAATCGGTTGTTCAACTTGAGACTGGACTTGCTTTTTGAGTAACTTAGCTTCTTTTTGCGCTATAGCACTTTTATAAGCTTCCATCTGCAACTCTTTTTGCTTCGTCCTTGCCTGTGCTGCTAGTGTAGCCTGCCTTTGGGCTTCTTTTTGCTCTCCACGAGCCTTTGCTTCCTCTGCTGCGTGTTCCGCCTGTTCTGCTAATATACGGTCTTTACTACCTGCTCTAGCTACCTTAAGTAAATCTGTAGTGCTTTTAGCAAGGGGCGTATCTTTAATTATTTCTTTGACTTCTGGTAAAATGTCTCTAGCAATCTGTTTACCAAGTTGGAAGCTCCGCTCGCTGTATCCAACTTCTTTTGCTAATTCCATTGTTGTCTTTTGAGGTGGTGAAATGCTTTCACTACCTTTATGGGTGTATTGGTTATCGCCTGGTTTCGCTCTTAATCCTAATCTTTCGAGAATTTGCTCTCGTTCTAACCAAAGTTGCGATCGCTCTAGTGGTTCTAGTTCATTACGAATTAAATTCTCGTCAATTTCCGCCAACCGAGCATGGTCTGCATCATCGTAAGTAATGATGTTACACTCAATTTCTGTCAGATGTAGCAGTCTACAAGCTGTAAGACGATGCAATCCTGCAATCAAGTTAAAGTTCTGATCTACCGTAATTGGGTTCAACAGACCATTAGCTTTAATTGATTCCATCAACTCCGCAACTTTTTCGTCATTAATTGGACGCCGATTAAGACCAATTGTAATTTGGTCGATGGATACGGTAGGCATAATTACTGTTGTGCAGTGAGGTCAGCCAAAATACGAACAATCAGATATATTTAATATATTTCATTAACATTCTCGAAAACCTGAATTTTCTGGAAAATTTCGATGAGTATATCTTATGGAAAATATCGACCCGTGGCGTGTGATCTTGATTGAATCCGTAACGCACGATAATTAATTGTTTTATATGTTACTAACTGCTGGTAACATGATCTAAAATGTCTGGTGCGTTACGCTACGCTAACTGCCTCCCCTACGTGTATTTCAAAAAATTTCAAAAATCAAATATAAGTCTTATTCCCTCTTAATAAAAAAAGCTTGTCACTCAATACTGCACGGGTTTTGGAAAATCGTAGGTTGGGTAGAGCGCATAAGCGAAACCCAACAAATCCTTATAAATGTTGGGTTTCGTTCCTCAACCCAACCTACATTAAATTTAAATTTTCGGCTTAACCGAGCAGTATTGGCTTGTCACTAACCTTTTCCTAATCATGAAATGTAATGGGTTGACAAGACCAAAGTTTTTTGCAAAAGTAGAAAGCAAGTTCTCTACATAACTTCTCTTGACTTTTGACTTGGAGCGGAGCGACTAGCGCTTCTTTGTTTCGTTCTTCTGAGAAAGATTACGCTTTTCGACTAATAGTATGAGATTTTGGTGTAGTGCCACCATTGATTTAAGCGCTAATCTAGTTATTTGTGTCGTTTGTGGCGGCTACGATAGGGGCGATCGCTCACAATCATAATATAAACCTCATTAGACCTATCAGCGACAAACCCTCTTGATCAATTCCCGATGAGTCTAATAAGCGTCAACTGTAATTTAGCCATTTAGGCTGTTCCCCCAGTTTAGGACAATTGGAATAAAAATATGGCAGTAAACAAGGAAAGCCAGCTATTCAAAAAACCTGCATATCGGTGGCGAATAATTTTCGTAACTTTTGTCGCTTTAACGACTGGGCTAGTATCTGTCTACAGTTTTTTACAACTCCGGTCTAACGTTGACACTACACCGCCGGTAAAACAGCGAAAAATTGCACCTGCGAGAGTTGCGATCACCGCTTTGGGACGTATTCAACCTCAAGGAGAAATTACTAAACTGTCTCCCCCTAGTTCACTAAGTGGTGTCCGAGTTGAAAAGCTGCTTGTCAAGGAAGGAGAAGAGGTAGCAGAGGGAGAAGTCGTAGCATTCCTTGAAGGTTATGCTCGTAGTAAAGCAGCTTTGCAACAAGCTAAAGATAAAGTTGAAATTGCTCAAGCTAAGTTAGAACAAATAAAAGCTGGGGCGAAAAAGGGAGATATTGATGCACAAAAAGCCACGATATCCCAGCTACAGTCTCAATTAAAAGGAGAAATTGCTGCTCAGCAAGCGACAGTCACACGCTTACAAGCTCAACTAGCCAATGCTCAAACCGAGAATGATCGATATCAGCGGCTATATCAACAAGGTGCGATTTCCTCATCTACAGCAGACACTAAGCGCTTGCAAATGAGTACTCAACAACAGCAGCTTTTAGAAGCCCAAGCTGCTTTAAAGCGGACTGTAAACACTATCAACGACCAAATTAATCAAGCAAAAGCCAAACTAGTCAGTATTGCAGAAGTACGTCCTGTAGATGTTCAAGCAGCACAAACAGAGGTTAAAAGTGCCATCACTGCTGTGGAACAAGCAAAAGCAGATTATGATTTAACCTACGTTGTCTCTCCTATCAGTGGGAAAGTTTTGAAAGTTCGTACTAAATCAGGAGAGGTTAGTGGTAATGATGGAATTGTTGATATAGGCAAAACCTCTCAAATGATGGTGTTTGCAGAAGTTTATCAAACTGATATTAGCAAAGTACGTCTAGGTCAAAAAGCTATTATCAGTAGCACTGCATTTCCTAAAAAATTAAGAGGAACTGTAAGCAAAATTGGGTTACAAGTTGACAGACAAAATGTCTTAAGTGTCAATCCAGAAGCAGATACAGATCGCAGAGTGATTCAAGTTAAAATTCTGATTGATGATCCAGAAGATAGCAAACAGGTTGAAGGTTTAACCAACTTACAAGTGGATGTTGCAATTCAGATCTAGTGAAAAGGAGTCAGAATTCAGGAGTCGGAATTCAGAATTCAGGAGTCAGAATACCACCCCATCTGAAGTTAGGAGGTTTCAAGTAAGGATTTTTTTTCTTTGCCTTCACCATTAAAATCAGGAACTTCAGACCTGGATTCATCCATCGTCAGTTGCTTTACTTAGAGTTTCCCCAAGAGCGTACTAACTCCACTCAGATAATTGTGACTTCTAACTCCTAACTCCTGAATTCTGACTCCTGACTCCTGAATTCTTCTTCCGTGATTCCCCATTTTCCTTTATCAACATTGAACTATGATTGTCAAAACTCCTTTGGCATGGTTACAACTGGTTCGTAGCAAAGTACGCTCTCTAGTAGCGGTAGCCGGTATTGCTTTCATTGTAATCCTAATGTTTATGCAACTTGGGTTTCAAGACGCTCTTTATTCCAGTGCTACCCAAGTACATAGAAACCTTACTGGAGACTTATTTTTAATTAGTTCTCAATATAAATCTTTAACAGCAATCCAAAGCTTTTCTCAAACTCGTTTATATCAAGCATTAGGGTTTAACGGGGTAGAATCAGTCAGTCCAATTTCTTTAGGATTTGCAGCTTTTAAAAATCCTGTCACAGGTCAAAAATACTCAATATATGTAATTGGCTTTGAACCTGGTAACCCTGTTATGAACATACCAGAAATTAAGTTAGATAAAATCAAAATTCCTGATGTAGTACTTTTTGACCGCAGTTCTCGACCAGAATTTGGAGATGTTGCTGAAAAATTTGAAAAGGGACAGACAGAACAGACCATTGAGATTTTTCCTTTTAATTCATTAGTTGGTTACAAAGTTAGAGTTGGAGGCTTATTCAGCTTGGGTCCTTCCTTTGGAGTGGATGGCAATTTAATTGTTAGTAGTTCAACTTTCCTCAGAATATTTCCTAACAATAGATCGCCAGATATGATAGATATAGGTGCTATCACTCTCAAACCTGGTGCTGATCCACAAAAAGTTTTGAAAAATTTGCAGCAAACCTTACCTCAAGATGTCCTAGTTTTTACTAGACAAGGTTTTATAGATTTTGAAAAACAATATTGGGCTAATAGAACACCCATTGGTTTTATACTTAATCTAATGTTGACAATGGCTGCCGTTGTAGGAGTAGTTATTGTATATCAAATTCTTTATAGTAATATTTCAACACAATTAGTTGCTTATGCGACCTTAAAAGCTATAGGTTATACAACTAATTATTTATTGATAGTAGTTTTTCAACAGGCCTTTATTTTATCAGTATTAAGTTACGTACCAGGAATGGCTTTTTCTTGGTGGTTGTATGGTTTTGCTATGGAAGCTACTAAATTACCAATCGCGATGAGTTTTAGCAATGCAGTTATTGTCTTAATCTCAACAATTTTAATGTGTATGACCTCTGGAGCGCTCGCTATAAACAAACTTCGCTCCACAGATCCAGTAGATATTTTTTAGAAGAATGGGCATGGGGCATAGGGGATAGGGCATAGGGAACAATTCCTTGCCAGGAGTACCCCGATATGCAGTTTACCACTCGCTACGAACTAAAGAAACACATTATCCCATATTATCCCATGCCCCATGCCCCGTGCCCCATGCCCCATGCCCCATGCCCATTGCCCCATTACCCCTTTTTATCCATGAACCTCCAAAACAAAACTATTCTCATCACTGGTATTGGCGAATTTGTCGGCTTGCGTGCTGCTGAGCTAGCTTCTTTGCAGGGAATGAAAGTCTGTGGACTACAAAGCTCTTCAGATAAAATCAAAAAAGCGCAAAATTTAGGCGCTAAGGTTATTGTTGGTAGTATAACTGATCCTGCTACTGCCTCTAAGGCTTGCGAAGGAGTAGACATAGTTTTACACACAGCTGAACTTGCACAAGAAGGTGGTTCACTAAACGAATTTCGGCAGGTAAATGTCGATGGAACGATTAATATTGCTCAAGCTGCTGAAAAGGCTGGGGTAAAAACCTTTATCCACCTTTCAAGTGTTTTAGTTTACGGCTTCAACTATCCTGATCGCATCACAGAAGATGGACCTCTCTGCGGCGAGAATAACCCGTACTGTCAGACAAAAATAGAAGCGGAAAAAGCACTTCTAAAACTCAACAGTCCACCAGAATTTGGGATCACCATTATTAGACCAGGAGATGTTTATGGACCTGGAAGCATCCCTTGGATAGTTCGACCACTTCTATTAATGCGCCAAAAATTATTTGCATACGCTAACGAAGGACGGGGAGTTATCAATCATGTGTATATCGATAACTTGATTCAAGCAATTTTCCTGGCGATAGAAAAAGAAACATATGGAGAGATATTTAACGTCACAGACGGACAAGAAACTAGTTGGAAAGAGTATTTTACGCACTTAGCTGACATTGCTGGATTACCTGCGCCTTTTTCTTTACCAAAAGATGAACTCAAACTATTTCTAAAATTACGATATCAGGGACAAAGACTATTTCGTAAACAAGCTGATATTCTACCCGAAGTCGTAGATTTTATGACCCGCCCGTATGCTTATTCGATTACCAAAGCACAAAACGTTTTAAGTTATCAACCAACGATAAATTTGCAAGAAGGAATGAAGCTTACACAGGAATGGCTGAAAAAAACTGACCTCCAAAAATTTGTCCAATAAAATTGGTTCGTAGTTGCGCTAAAGCGCATTAAAAGGTAATTATAAGCCTTTCAAGCCATTTGATCAAACTAAAACTGTAATCATCAGCACAAATAAACATCCTGGGTTCGTAGTTGCACTAAGCGTGCGCTAAAGCGCAACTACAAACCTTTCAAGCTGTTCTACAAAAATTCACATTTCAGATGATCATGCTTAAACTATCTAAGTTCGGTTTCTTTTTCCTGGCTACTTTAATAAGCATCAGCTTTGCTAAAACAGTGAATGCAGATCCTACTTCAAGACTGACTGTTGTAGTCAATGGAGTTCAACATCAAAAAGGTCAGCTTTGTTTCAGAATTTACTCCAGTGAAGAAGGTTTTCCTTTTAGTGACACTAGTGAAGTACAAAGCGGCTGTACTCAAATTAAAGGAAGTTCTGGAACAAAACAATTTTATGGATTAAAGCCTGGAACTTACGCTGTTGCTGTGATTGACGATCAAAATGGTAACCACAAACTAGACACTAATTTTTTAGGTATTCCTCAAGAAGGTTTTGGGATTTCTAAGAACCCAACTGTATCTATATCAACGGGTGCGCCAAAGTTTCAGCAAGCTAGTTTTTCATTGAGAAAAGACATAACAATCAAAATTTTTATGAAATATTCGCTTGATTCATAAACAATGAAAGAATTAGCAATTTTGCTGTGTATAGTTTTGCTGGGTTGGTTGGTCATTCAGGTATCTCTGTGTGTTCTGTTTTTGCTACACCTGCGTTCACCTCGCAGGAAATTATTATCAGACCAGGAGTTACCTAAAACTGCGGTTGTTCTTTCCTTACGTGGTGCAGATCCGTTTCTGTCCGATTGTTTGCGATCGCTCTTAAATCAGAACTACCCAGAGTATGATTTAAAGATAATCCTCGATAGTCAGCAAGACCCAGCTTGGCGCGTTGTCGCAGATATACTCAGTGACCAGGAAGTAGTAACTGATAATGTACACGTCAGCATTCTCAGGACGCCTTACCCCAACTCTAGTCTCAAATGTAGTTCATTAGTACAAGCTGTTTCTAAGCTTGATGACTCTTATAAAGTCGTTGCTTTCGTAGACGCTGATGCGGTGGTTCATTCCAATTGGCTACGTGAATTAGTCAGTCCTTTAGCTCATCCCAAAGTCGGTGCAACAACAGGGAACCCTTGGTACTTACCAACTGGGAAGTACTGGGGTTCATCAGTACGGTACTTGTGGAACGTATTTGCAGTAGTAAAAATGTACCTGCACCGGATTCCCTGGGGTGGTAGTTTAGCTGTAAAAACAGAAGTTATTCACACAACAGGACTGTTAGATAAGTGGAAGCGAGCCTACAGCGAAGACACTATAATTCCCAGCGTATTGGCAAGACATGGGATGCAAGTTGTATTTGTTCCTTCTCTGATTATTCTTAATCACGAAGAGAGCGATTTTTCACACTTACTAGACTCATCAAAGCGACAACTGCTTTCTTATCGACTTTACCATCCTCGATGGTGGGCTGTGATTGCTGATTCAATTTTAACTGTAGTACTTCCTCATCTGGTGTTGGTGCTAATTCTAGTTGCATTGTGGACACGACAATGGGATGTAGCTGTTATATTCCTGAACAGCTTGGGGGTATACATGCAAGTATTACTTTTTTTTGTAATAGCCTTAGAGAAAGAGGTACAGCTATTACTACCACAACACGGTCAGCAGTTGACAAAAATATCAGCCACCACAATGATGAAATTATCAATAGCATCTCTCCTGACACTGTGGGTTTACGGTCTAGGAATGGTATCAGCTTTATGGATGAAACAAGTTAAGTGGCGTGGTGTAACCTATCGAGTTAGAGGAGCATGGGATATCCGTGTACTAAAATACTACCCTTACCAGTTATTTGAGCACCCCAATGATAACCAAGTTTCACGGTGAAGATAAGCATTTTGAGATTCTACTTTGGTTTATTTTCGATTTGTAATTATACAGCTAAGAAGCTCATGACAGCAAAGATCAGTATTGCTAACCGAAGCTATTAAAAACAGCCTATCAGGGGGTTTATATCTGTTAACAATACAGATGAAATCAATGTTTGATGAGTAACTTGAAAAGCTGTGGTAAATGCTATTAGTACGGTAGTCAAATTATCAAAAAATTTGGGTTTAAAACCCCGTCCTTTTAGGACGGCTTTGTGTTAGAATTTGAACATGTCAGTACAAGACATTTAAATAAAACCTACTCCCGGACTGGGAGAAAGTCACGCCTAAAATACTCTTGAGGAGACATCACTACGCCTTAAAGGCAAGCCGTAGTTCGCCTAGGAACCTGTGAAAACAGGATATTAAGACGCTCATGGTCTTGAGAATCTCTGTCTCTTTAGAGCGGAGAGTGTCAATATAGTAGTTCCTGCAAAGTTGGCGAGAACTACTCTTTTTTTATGCAAATTTGCCAAAATTGAAATATTCAACAAAAATTTAATCGTCTTTACCAAAAAAAAATTTATTTATATTTTGAGATTTGGTAACTTCTATTACAAGAAAGTATTTTTCTGTTCGTAGTTGTGAGGTTCTCACTCTTCGGATTAATCAAGATTGCCATAATTTGCAATCTTTGACTTAGTCTCTGCCAAATAACCCAATTTAATGAAAGTAAAATCACAGTTTTCGATAATTGCGGCAGTGGTTGCATTTGTAATTGCTGTCAGCAATGGTGTTCTTGCGCAAACAACAACCAGTGCATACTATACAGGAGCATGGTCTGCTGTCGATCCCTGGCCAGTTTATGGAGTACATTTAACCCTGATGCCTGATGGTAATGTACTGGCATGGGATAGCACAGCTAACGGATTTGGAGGTGCGGCTAACAAAACCATCCTCTGGAATCCGGTTAACAATACCAAAACAGAACTTAGTTCCAATCAATCTTTACAGGGAGAGGAATTATTCTGCGCTCCTCATACCCAATTACCAGATGGTAAAGTATTCACAGTTACTGGTACTGTTGGGGTTGCAGACCCAACCACACATATCTTTAACAATCAGACGAACCAATGGTCACTGTACCAGAATATGAATACTGGGCGATACTATCCCAGTTCTACTTTATTGTCTAACGGTAACATCCTAGTGACTGGTGGTTCTTATCCATCAGATGCAGATACACCAGAAATATTTGAATCTGGTACATGGCGGAGTTTAAGCAATGCGAAAATTCCCTTTGCACTACCGAAAGGCTTTATTGATAACACATCTTATTTCCCGTGGACGCAGGTAGCGCCAAATGGGAAGATATTTTATGCTGGGCCAGAAAGTTCGCTACGCTATCTCGATACTAATGGTACAGGTGCGATCGCATCTGTCGGCGATCGCGATGGAATTTTCCGGGACTACGGTAGCTATGCCATGTATACCACAGGCAAAATCTTAGTAGCCGGTGGTGGTCCAGCACCAAAGAGTACTTACACAATTGATATCACCAATACTCAACCTGTCGTGTCTCGGACTGGAGATCTCACCTATGGACGGCGACAGCAAAACCTCACCATTCTTGCTGATGGTCAAATATTAGTTACTGGTGGTAACTCTAACCCTAATGGTCAAGATGGACAACCAGGATCGCAGTTCGACTTAAACACCGCAGTTTATGCAGCGGAAGTCTGGAACCCAAGTACTGGACAGTGGAAGACGTTAGCTAGTATGGCTAAACCCCGCCAATATCACTCCACTGCCTTATTGTTACCTGATGGTCGTGTAGTCGTGGCTGGAGGTGTATGTGGTCCTTGTGGTGCAGCAGGTCATAATGAACAGAATGCTGAAGTTTTCTCTCCACCTTATCTTTTCCAGCCAAATGGTAGTCCAGCGGTACGTCCCACAATCAGTTTTGCACCTGATACGCTGAACTATGGACAGGTATTCTCTGTGACATCTTCCACAGCAGCAAGTATCACCAAAGTTCATCTGATTAAACTTGGTGCAGTTACCCATGCAACTAATTTCGATCAGCGTTTAGTACCCCTATCATTTAGCACCTTGGGTACCACGTTGAATGTCAACGCACCTGCCAACGCTAATCTGGCACCACCAGGTTACTATATGCTGTTTTTAGTTAACTCTGCTGGCGTTCCCTCTGTATCCAAAATTATCCAAGTAGGCGGTAATCCTTCCCCTGTACCTCCTCCCAACGTCAAAGTACCACTCTATACGCGGCAGTCAATCCAGTCATTGAATTATCCTACCTACTATCTTGGCGAAACTAATTCACTTGCCTATCTCAAGCCAGTGGACGCTAATAGTAGTGACTTAGACAAGAGCAGTGCGACATTTAAAATCGTACCAGGGTTAGCAAATCAGGAGTGTATTTCCTTTGAGTCGGTTAATGTTGCAGGTACATTCCTCCGGCATCAAGGTTATCGCGCGAAGCTAAATCAAAACGATGGCACAGATTTATTCAAAGCGGATGCCACATTCTGTCCCAAAGCAGGATTAGCAAACTCAAGTGCAGTATCGTTTGCATCTTTCAACTATCCCAGCTACTATCTACGCCATCGTAACTTTGAGTTCTGGATTGACCCCCAGGCTACTGATGACCTATACAAGAATGATGCTACCTTCAAGTTAGTCACTCCTTGGAAAATAGGAACCGATGACTTGAGTGGTTTACAATCTTTCCAATCACTCAATTATCCATCTAACTACATTGGAATTGGACAAACCGATTCTCTAGGTTATATCCAATCAGTTAGTAGTACTAGTGATATATTGACGAAAACTAATGCCACTTGGAATGTCGTACCTGGACTAGCAAATTCTACTTGTATTTCTTTTCAGTCAAAAAATAACCCCGTCTACTACTTAAGACATCAAGGTTATCGCGCGAAGCTAAATCAAAACGATGGCACAGATTTATTCAAAGCAGATGCCACATTCTGTCCCAAAGCAGGATTAGCAAACTCAACTGCGGTGTCATTTGTATCTTTCAACTATCCCACCTACTATCTACGGCATCGAAACTTTGAGTTGTGGATTGACCCCCAAGGTAGTGATGACCTATATAAGAATGATGCATCTTTCAAAATTGCCCCACCTTGGGCACCATAATCTTAGCTAGTACAATATAGCTAATCAGTTTCTTTCGAAATTGGTATTAATTTCTGATAATCTGCCGGATTTTTATCCAGCAGATTTTTAATGACCTTAGAACCTTTTTCACAAATTGACACTGTGGGTTTATGGTTTTGGAATGGTATCAGCTTTGTGGATGAAACAAGTCAACTGGCTTGGTGTAACTTATCCAGTTAGGGGATCATGGGATATCCGTGTACTCAAATATTACCCTTACTTAACTCTGAGGATAGATGAATAATTTAAAACCTCGATGGCAGATAATAACAATGAAACCCATAAACTAAAACCATGGAAACAACACAGCTTGGAAGAACCGGTGTCTACGTGAGTGCAATTGGACTAGGAGGTATGCCAATGTCGTTAAGCGATCGCCCAAGCGAATCAGAGTCTGTTAATGTGATTCATCGGGCTTTAGATCTCGGCGTAACATTCATTGACACTGCTGATTCTTATTGCAAAGACGAATCTGACAAGCATCACAACGAGCGACTGATTTATAAAGCTTTGCAAAGCTACAACGGCGACGTTAACGGTGTGGTTGTTGCAACTAAGGGCGGTTTAATGCGTCATAATGGCAACTGGTCTCGCAATGGCGATCCAAACCATTTACGTGAAACGATCCGCATCAGCTTTGAAAGCTTGGGTGGAGAAAAACCAATTGACGTTTGGCAATACCACGCTCCCGACACAAACTACACTATTGAGGAATCTCTTAAGCCAGCTAAAGAAGCGGTAGCTAACGGCTTGATCCGATTTGTGGGAGTTTCTAATTTTTCCGTTTCCCAAATCAAGCAAGCGCGGGATGTGGTTGATATTGTATCTGTACAAAATCAGTATAATCCTTGGAATCGTCAGCCAGAGTTTGATGGTGTGCTGGAATATTGCGAAACTGAGGGTTTAACGTTTCTACCTTGGAGTCCATTTGGTGGTAGTCGTCGCCACACAAATTTAGAAAATTTTCGGGTGATATCACAGTTAGCCAAAGAAAAAGGCGTATCGGTATACTGCATTGTGCTGGCTTGGTTGCGCTCTAAATCTTCTAGCATCTTGCCTATCCCTGGTGCTAGCAAGACCAATAGCATTGAAGATTCAGTACGTGCTGTCGATGTCAAATTATCTGATGAAGAAGTACAAAAAATTGATCGGGAAACTGCATCATGATCCGATGAAAAGAAGCCTTAAATAAACAATAGCTAGAAGCTTTGTGTATAAGGCTTTTAAGAATTTCATCAATGTCTTATTTTGTGAATTGGTTAAACCAACAGGAAAGTTATTCAGGCAATTTTCCCACAGCAAAATTGTCCGGAACCGGAATGACCCGTGGTAAAATGTAAGATACGATGGTGTTTGGGAGGAATAAATATGTCACACACTGACCAAACCGTCCAACAAATCTACCGGAACATTATTGATACTTTGAAACCGAGTGAGCGACTCCGTCTAGCCGCTCTGATTTTGAATGATCTAACCGAACAAGAGATTCCTGTGATTGATAATAGTGATACTTGGTCTGAGCAAGATCAGCTGGATTTAGCGGCTTTCTCTTTACAGTACGGCGACATCTGATGTGTTTGAGGAAATTTAAGAAAATTATTTAACCTAGTCTTTTCAACAAATGTTCTCCAACCCGTAGAGCATTTGCCATAATTGTGAGTGATGGATTAACCGCAGCACTAGAAGGGAAAAAACTACTATCAACTACGTAAAGGTTATCAACATCATGAGTGCGACAATTAATATCAAGAACAGAAGTTTTGGGATCTTCACCAAAACGACAAGTCCCACACTGATGAGCAACCTCCCTCAATGACATCTTTGTAGTAATATTTAAAGAACAGTTCCCAAAGCTCGTTTTGATTGATTTTAATACATCGTTCCAACGTTCTATTAAGCGATTATATGCTTCTTCATTGTTATTTGTATATTCTAGAAAGACTTTACCACCTTTTAAACGCACCCGATTGTCTGGGTCTGGCAAATCTTCGGTTATAAGTAACCAAGGAATCGAATGGTTTGCTACCGTCTCAGATATTATGCTAGGTAGAAAAAATGGTGCATGAGCGCTAACTTTATCCTTGCTAATATTGCCAAGTAATTGTATACTTCCCATTGGAAAAGGAAAATCCTTTTCTCCCCAGTAGAAATCATTAATCGCCAGTGTTTTTTGAAAAACTGTAGGATTAGACTTAGCGCTTAAGGTAATAATCGCCGCATACTTATGTGCCATATAATTGCGCCCGACCAAATCAGAGCTATTGGCTAATCCATTTGGGTGCTGGTCATTAGCTGACTGGAGTAACAAAACTGCTGAGTTAATTGCACCACAAGCAACAACAACAATATCTCCAGAAAATATCTGAGATTTACCTGCAATGTCAACTTCGACTTTTGTAACTTCGCGACCAGATGCACTTGTGTGCAAACGCAAAACTTTTGCTTTGGTGATTAAAGTGATATTAGGATAAGCAAGTGCTGGACGGACACCGTTAATGTCAGCATCAGCTTTAGCATTTAGAAAACACGGAAAGCCATCACAGGTATCACAACGAATACAATCGCTTTTTAAGCGATTAGCTTCATTTAGCTTAATACCGAGTGGTAGGTAAAATGGATGGAAGCCTTTATCTTTTAAAGCTTCATTAATTTCTTCAGTGTAAATTTCGTGGCTGACTGGTGGAAAAGGATAATCTTGAGTGGTTTTAGGTTCAGTAGGATCAAGACCTCGCTTACCATGTACTTCATAAAGTTTTTCAGCTTGATCATAATAAGGAGCGAAGTCTTGATATTTTAATGACCATTCAGGAGAAATACCGCCTTTGTGAATGACTCCTTCAAAGTCCTGTTCACGAAGTCTAAACAAAGCACCACCATAGAATTTAGTGTTACCACCAACATAATAGTGTGTTACTGGTTGTATTGGTTTTCCGTTTTTGTCATACCAAGTTTCACTATTTCGATAGTGTTCTTTTTGCCAAACCTGTTTTGTATCCCAATTCGCTTTTTCTTGAGGTAGAAAATTACCTCGCTCTAGCACCAAAATTTTCTTTCCACTTGGTGCGAGTTTATTTACCAAAGTTCCACCACCCGCACCAGTACCAATGATGATAATATCGTAATGACCAGCAGCCATTTTTACTCCGTTTATTGAAGTAGTTTTATACTATTTTTCTCCAAAGTTTTCGGTACGCATTTGATTTTCTGCACAGGCTTTATTCAGCTTTGTCAACCCAATCCATTTGTAAATGGCGTCTCCGAATTGTGGAAAAATCTGTATATTAGAGAATAGAAGTCTTGTCAAAAATCCATCGAGCATGACTTCTCCCTGGTTTTGCTTAATAGCTTGCAGCACAGCGATCGCCACATCTGTTGGTTCAGAGACACGCGCTAAACTGGGTGCAGGTAAGCCAAATTTAAGAAACATTCCTGCTTTTGTATATCCTGGACAGATCACCGAAACCCCTACATTGGTATCAACCAATTCCTGGCGAATTGCATCTGTCCACATAATCAAACCAGCTTTAGTGGCTGAATAGATACTGTTGTAAGGTGCGCCCTTTTTGCCAGAACCAGATGCAATATTGACAATGTGACCACTATTCCGATCTATCATACCTGGCAGTAGCAAACGGGTTAACTCCATTCCTGCGACTAAATTGGTTGTTAATATGGACTGAATATCCTGAAGGGAGTAATTTTGGAAAGGTCGGTATTTTTCTATGGCAGCATTATTAATCAAAATATCTATTGAACCAGCAACTTGATTAATCTGCTGCACTAAAACTGATAATTCTTCAACTTTACTAATGTCAAATGGAATACTTATCCCTCGACCACCAGCCGCTTCAACTTCAGTACTGATTTCATCTAGCTTTTCTTGGGAACGAGAAACGCTAATTATGGTAGCCTTTTCTCTTGCCAATGCACGAGCAATAAATACTCCAATACCACCTGAAGCACCAGTTAAAAGAACCGTTTTACCTGCAATAGTTTTCATAATCATCAGCCTATATTTTACGTAGTCTCTGACAAATCAGTATAGTTTTGTCCCAAAGGAACAAATAAATTTTCTACCTGAGTGTAGTAGATAAGCGCGAAATCAAGGGATGAAAATAGAAGACTTTCCCGTGAGAACTGCGCTCAAATGATCACGCAGCAATCAGGTATAAGTAACACAGTTCCGTTGCAATTATTATGCTATGGTTTTTAACATAGTAATGCAGTGGCGATAAACGTATTTCAGTGTATAGTACCCCTCAACTTTCAGCAGTTTATGTTAGCCCCGAACTTATTGATAATTTCTTTTCAAGTTTAAGTTTTTTAACAGGAGATGCTCACAAATAAAGTTCTTTAGTACAAATAAAACAGAATTTCAACTAGCTCTGTTATTTAGTCAGGAACTTCTGTCATTTGGTGATTTGGTTGCAAATTAATCAATTGCTATTTTCTGAAGAATGTAGAATAGCACTACATCAACTGAAACCCTTGAATAAATGTAGTCAAAAGTAAAAAGAAAGAAAGAAATAGAGATGCTGCAATCTGTTTAGGTAATTTTATTTAAAAAATATCCCGTTGTAAGGGCGCAAGACATTGCGTCCCTACACATTAATTGCGAATTTGGGGTAATTTATTTTCTGGTGTTTCCTTACCTATTTTAGATTGTAGCTTTATTCATGCAAACAAATACGAGAATTCACTTCAATAATTATGAACAAGCAACCTCTCCGCATTGCTGTTTTTACTGGATTGTATGCTCCATTTTTAACTGGTGTTTCCGTTGCAGTGCATCAGCGTGTTCGTTGGTTATTACAACAGGGACATGAAGTTTTTCTCGTCCATCCTCAAATTAACAACAAATTCCCAAAAAATGTTGGTAAACGCCCTATGGCGGGGTTAAATGAGTTACAATCTTTTCCAAATTTTTCAAATTATGCATTTCCAACAGAGCCTCTAATTTTTTACAAGTCTCTTCCGCAACCATTAAGCTATCGTCATTGGAGTGATACAAAGCTATTAGAGAAGTTCCAACCAGACGTTATCGTTGTTGAGGAAGCAGCGCAAATGAGAGGAATTTACTCTCTTTTTCTACAAGGGTACGGTCGTCCTATTGCTGTTGAGTATGCAAAACGAACAGGTACTCCAACTGTTTCTCTTTTCCATACTGATATTGTTGCATACGTTAAATATTATTTAGGGGAGCGCGTTTTTAAGTTTATTCGTCCCATCATCCCCACTTTAGTTAAGCAATTCAGTGAACTGTACGATGTGAGTTTCTTTTGTTCGAAAGCGCAGCTTGATAAGTACACACAGATGAAATGTCAGCGCAGTGAGTATGTTCCATATCAAGGAGTCGATTGTCAAAAATTTGATCCAGCAAATATCTGTTATGATCCTATTCCCAACGATAACCGACCAACACTCCTTTTTGTCGGACGTATTACTGCTGAAAAGAATGTCGCTCAACTTATAGATTCGTATCCAATGATCGCTGCTAAAATTCCAGATGTCCATATGGTCATTATCGGTAGTGGTCCTATGGATGAAGAGATCCGTCAGCGTGCTCAAAAGTATAGATCTGGTATCACCATTTGGGGTGAGTCCCACGGAACAGAACTTTTAGGCTGGTTTGCTCGCGCAGATGTATTTGTAAACCCTTCGGATACAGAAAACTTCTGCACAACAAATAACGAAGCACTTGCTTCTGGAACACCTGTTGTTGCTGTGCTCGCACCGTCAACAGCTGAGCAGGTTATTCCTGGTCGGAATGGCTTTTTAGCAGAACCAAACAACCCAACGGATTTTGCTAACAAGGTGATTGCAATTCTAGAGAATCCTGAGCTTAAGGAAGAAATGTCTCATCAGGCTCGTCTCTTAGTACTTGAATATGATTGGGCAGTATGTTCACAAAAATTTGAAAGCAAGCTTTATGAGATTGTTCGTGGGAAGAAGGTAGAACCAACGCTTGTGTAATGGTTTGTAGTTGCGCTAGGCGGGCGAAGACCGCGCAACTACGAACCTATTCGTGCTAATCTACCTAATTGTTGTATTTGCCGAGACTTTTTGTATCTGCTGATTAAAATACGCTTCGTTATACTTCAATTGTTGTGCGTATTCCAAGCCTTTTCGGAAAGCTTCTAGTGCTTGCGGATAGTTTTTCTGTTCCAATTGTATCTGTCCTATTTGGTCGTAGGCATTCATCAACCCGTAAAAGTTCTGAGCTTGTTCTTCAGCCTGTAATAAAATTTCGCCAGTTTGTAAAGCGTCTTCGGTTTGTCCTTGGGAACGGTATAACGCAATTAACTTCTGCAAAGCTTCACTTGCACGTACGTACTGCTCTGATTGCCAAGCAATGGTATATGCTTGTTGATAGTTTTTGAAAGCCTCTTGCAAAAGGCTAGGATTTTTTTTTGCTAAGGATTCGTAGTCAGACGCGATCGCCAACTTTAATGCTGGCAATAGGGTAAGATTGTTTTGCTTCTGGTAAATTTCGGCTAGCTGATTTTGTATTTTTAGCGCCTGCTCCAGTTGTTGTGCTTGCTTGTAAATATAAGCTAGTTCTTGCAAATAAGTTATTTCGTCTTGGGTATTGCCAACAGAAGTGGCTATCTTCAACAATTTCTCATAAGTTGCTGCTGCTGATGTGTAGTCAAACCAAGTAAGATTTATTTCTCCAATTGCCTTTAGGGTTTCTGTTTGTGCGGCTGCATTACCTTGCTGTGCTGTTAATATTTGGTTATAAACTCCAAGAGCAAGTTGGGGCGATCGCACTTGCCGGTAAGCTACACCTAAGGCTTGCAAGAGTTGTAAATTACTTGTACTTGACTGCTTTTGGATGGTTTGCAATCTCGCAGTAATATATTGCACTTCTTTGCGCTCGTTTTGCCTCCAAGCAATTTCACCAACTCGCGACAGTGCTTGCACCTCATTTAATGAACCCAAATAGCGACGCAGGCGTAGTTCCCTATTCCAAATCTCAAATGCTGCTACTGTGTTACTCGCTTGCAGTTGAGCTGTTGCTTGTTGATCTAACTCATTGAGATCCGCCTCTAGCTTTTGACTCTGTGCAGCTGTTAAGGGCTGATTTGTCCGTAATTGTGGTAACAACGGATCAGGTACAGTAATCTCTAACGGATTAGGAGGAAATTTATCCGGCTGTTTGGGCTTTTTACTTGCTGCCAATGTTAATGAACTGCACACTAAGCAGAACGTAACAGCGGCAGTGACAGTAACAGTGGTACACCGTAGTATGAGTATTTTACCTTTGAGTTGCATGGGAAATCGCTATTAACTGCTCTTGTGTCATTAGCCATTGACGAAAGTCAGTCAAAAATTATCCTGGAAAACAGGTAATCATAACCTCCTTGACACCTCTATAATAAAATTTATCTTTGGCTAAAAATCGTACAGCCTACGCGAAAACAAATAAACCAAAAATTTCTATATAATGACTCATTCAACAGATATTGCTACTTTAGCTCGCTGGATGGCATCTGATTTCAGCAACCAAGAACAAGCTTTTGAAAATCCTCCTTTTTTTGCCCATATTCGCGTTTGTATGCGTCCTCTTCCCCTGGAAGTCTTATCAGGTGTAAGTTTGTATTTGGAACAAGCTTATGATTACGAGCTAAACCACCCATATCGTGTACGGGTGTTGAAGCTAGTAGATGCAGGTGATCATATCGAAATTGAAAACTACAGCGTTAAAGAAGAACAAGAGTTCTATGGTGCATCTCGTGATCCTCAGCGCCTTAAAGCCCTAACCGGCGATAGGTTAGAAAAACTTCCAGGCTGTACATTTATTGTAGAGTGGACAGGTCAGAGCTTTAAAGGCAAAGTTGAACCAGGAAAAAGCTGCTTTGTAGTTCGCAAAGGGCAAAAGACTTATCTCGATAGTGAGTTTGAGATCGATGAAGAGAAATTTGTTAGCCATGATCGGGGACGCGATCCTGAGACAGACGAGCATCTTTGGGGCGCGATCGCTGGACCATTTCAGTTTGTTCGCTGGGGTAGTTTTGCCGATGAAGTAAGAGTGCCAACATCTGTTTAAGAAATGTAACAGATAATAATAGGGTGGGCAGTGCCCACCTTTAGAAATTTTGTGTTATAATCTCTCAATAGCTGATTACTTGTCAAAAGGCGTCTGAAAGCTAGGTAAAGAGCTATAATGGTAAATATGGCGGCATAGCCAAGTGGTAAGGCAGAGGTCTGCAAAACCTCCACTCCCCGGTTCAAATCCGGGTGCCGCCTTTCAGAGAATATAAGTACTCCAGGGCTTTTGAGCCCTTTTTTATTGGCTGTTAAAGGGCTTGTTTTCAAAGTTTTAGGACATTTTTGGGGTTATTTTGGGTAGTTTGGGGAAACAACTGGGGTAAAACTGGGGTAAAAATGTAAGGTAGAGGTGTTTACACCAATAGAGTTTTTTGGGGTAAAACTGGGGTAAAGTGGAAGGATAAAGGTGTTTACCCCAATTAATTAACCTTATGGAATCTCAAAAAGCTCAAAGTGTTGCCCCTCGGGGTTCAGTGCAGATCAAGAACTCTAACGGCAGGCTTCAATTAGTTTTTTCTCATCCCATTATGACGCCGACAGGAGAGCTAAAAACCAAGCGTTTCTACCTTTCGACAGGATATTACGATGCACCTTTAGGAAGACATCAGGCATCAGCTTTAGCTGCAAAAATCCAGAGAGATATTGACTATGGAGAGTTTGATGCCAGTTTAGCTAAGTACAAACCAGCAGCTTCATTAAGCACCGTTAGCCCAATTACGCCAATTGGTCCTTCCCCTAGCCCCCAATATGATTTGGGAGAAATATGGGAAAAATACGCTGAGTTCAAAAAAACGCAGGTTAGTCCTTCCACTTATGCAGTTGACTACCGAAAATATCGCAATCACATTGCTAACTTACCAACTAAAAGTTTAAATGATGCAATCGCCATTAGAGACTATTTACTTGCAAATCTCAGTGCTAATGCAGCTAAACGTACTTTGACAAATATAAATGCTTGCTGTGATTGGGCACTTAAGAGTCAGCTAATTGACTCAAATCCCTTTCAAAGTATGGCAAAAGACATTCAGATACCAAAGTCAGAATCGGCAGAATATGAAATCAATCCCTTTACTAAAGAAGAACGGGATAGCATTATTCAAGCATTTGAGGAAAGCAAGTTCTACAGCTACTATGCTCCTTTAGTCAAATTTTTATTTTTTACTGGGTGCAGACCATCAGAAGCGATCGCTCTACAATGGAAGCATATTAGTGATAAATTCATTACCTTTGAGCAAGCAATTACAATCAGTAATAAAGGACTAGCCCTCAAAGATGGATTGAAGACCCAAAGCCAAAGGCGGTTTCCAATTAATCATCAGCAACGTGAAATCTTAGACTCAATCAAGCCTGAGAATTGTAATCCAGATGATTTTCTTTTTAGAAGCAAGAAAGGCGGCATAATAGACTTTGGAGATTTTCTCAATCATGCTTGGAAAGGCTACAAAAATCATCGTGGTACACATATAGATGGAATTGTAACTCAACTTGTAAAACAGGGTGTAGTAAGCAAATATCGCAAACCTTACCAATGCAGACACACTTTTATTACTCTTTGCTTAGAAGCTGATATTGATGCGAAGGATGTAGGAAGGTGGGTTGGCAACTCTCCAGAAATTATTTACAAGCATTACGCAGGGAATAAACGTAATCTACAGGTGCCAGAGTTATAAATTTGTTGAAATCAAAGATAGGTAATTGTCTACAAAGTAATTGTGTCGGCAAGACAATTCTGATATAAACCTGAATTTCTGATAAGGAACTTGCGCTCAAAGTCTTATAAAACGGTACTTTTTGATTTTCTTAGAGAGTAAGTTCCTTCCATCTATGTCGGGGGTTGTGATAGCGAAGCGCTTCCGCAATAAGGATCATCGCCCATTATTCGCTCACATGTGAGAAATCCACGCCGCTTCGACCGTAAGTACCACTTTGGTCTGACAGATCAACAGGAACGCTTAGCTTAGATAAAGCTATGGAACGAGACACTCAAAGCTGATATGCATCTGGGGGAAAAGCAGTGACAGAGATTAGCGAAATAACTGATGGCTTCTCATTCGCATATTTCAAAGAACTGTTCCTCTCCTCTTCGATCCGCTGGATGGATACAATGGAATTGGGAGAGTTAGAGAAAATGATGATCTCTCAAGTTACCCAACTGCGTGCGCAAACGAGCAGCCTCACTACAGATTAAGCAGGTACTAAAGTGATCTGAAAAATTTCAGAGTGTTAATTAACTCTGTTGGTAACATGTTTGTAGTAGACTGACATCTTCAGAATCGGAATACTTGAAGCAACGCAACACGCACAAACGGCTGTATTGTTAGCAGCGTAGAGTTTAAAAGCCACAGTACATAGGGCTTAGAATACTAATGCCTTATGCCAAATTGAATGTACCCCATCCATCATCATAGACTTGAGTGGAGTGCATTCAATCGGCATAAGCCTAAAGTAAAAGCTTAGCGACAAAAAAAATCTCCATCGTTATATAAAAAAGTGAGAGGTGGGAATTATAAGGTTGTAGATTTAAAACTTTGTTCGTATGGGCTTATTTAGCAACCATTCTAACCTCCGCACAAAAGACAGTACTTCTCTAGGACCAGCCGAAGCATTTGCGGCTATCACTTTAGCTGCTATTGCAGCTGATGGCTACTTGACAGATGACGAAATTCAGATAATGGTAGCATCCTTGTCCCGAATGCATTTGTTCCGAAGCTACCCCAGCGAGGTGCTGAGAAAAATGTTTGATAAACTATCTGGTATGATTAAACGCCTAGAGTTTGATGCTTTTGTAAAAACTGCAATTTCTTCACTTCCTCATGAGCTACATGATACTGCTTTTGCGGTAGCTACAGATCTGATCTTGGCAGATGGTGAAGTAACCGAAGAAGAAGAAAACCTCTTAAACTATCTGTGGAATAATTTAGGAATTTCAGATGAAACCGCGCATAGTATTGTGAATGCGATGATTATCAAAAATAAAGGATAAATAAAATATCACAGGTTGTGATTAAGACTTGTGTATTTTATTTTTTACTCATTCATTGGGAGTATTTTTACATATTGCCTACAATTGTGGACTATATGAATAAGGATAAGGCGCAGTTATTCTGTATATAGTCGTCTACAGAGTTACAAAATAAGTAAAAATAGCCTAGTACAGCGCGGCGTAAATAAAGCAACCATTTCAAACAGCCAAAAGGCTTAATTTATAACACTTTTAACTTTTGACTTTCGCTAAGCGGTACTAGTCATTTATTAGCGCCTTTCTCAATCTAAAAATTAGTCAACCTTGTTGAGCTTCGCCATCATTTCCGCTGCTGGGCGAAGCTTTTTTATTTGATCTAGATGAGTGTAGTCTTTTGCTGCTGTTCGTTCATCATGTTTCATCCAATACGCAGAAGATTCTAGCTGTAGAGGAGTGGCTCCAATGTCTTTCAAATGAGTATGGAAAATATGCCGTAAAGCATGAGGATTAATTGCTACCTTGATGAACTTTGAGGACAAGTACATAAAGATTTGGTAAACTCGATTTTGAGTGATTAAATATTTTGACTACATTAATTTATTATTTTTCCTTGATTTAATTAATAATCATTCATTTACGACGAATATTTTCCATATAATACACGGTCAACCTCACGCAGCTTTACCCATGTAATACACGGATTATATTTTAGTAGCTCTACAATTCTTTTGTTTCCTTATCAAGTTTCGCTGAAACAGTATTTTCATTAACTTAAATTACTTTCCAGCTTTTACACCCACGTATACATATTTTTGTCAAGACTGTTTTTGACATATTTTAATGCGTTTACCCTGCGTTCCCAACTACTTCAATTTCGGTCAATCCAGAAGCAACAGTGAGCAATATTATTCATAGTTTTTCTTCCCCCAGTCAGCAACAGTCCCCATAAATACCCTTGAAAGTAAATGAAATTCGGTTTCGAAAAATGGGTTTGAAACATCAAAAAATAGCTGATTAACTCTAGAGAAATAAACTGTTGCATATTCAGAATTTGGACTTTGGAAATCACAGTCTACTCTACCATTACAGCCCGACAAAGAATAATCTGCTGAGTAAATAAATCAAGCTTGTTAGATCTAAATCAAGTGGTTCTTTGAATTAGAATAACTGGTTCCGGATGTTCTTCAATTGCTTATGTAAAGAAATCCACTTTTTAATATTTAAGTATTATTACTCACTGATAAAAGGTAAAAACTGCAAAAGTATAGTCATAATATGAAGTATTTGATGGAGAAAAAGACAATGCAAAGTCGAAAATTACGCTCTAATGTGGGTAAAGATGGAATCTTGCATCTAGATATCCCGATTGGTGTGACAGACAAAGAAATAGAAGTTATGGTGATTTATCAGCCGGTAGAACCACCAACACAGGCAAAAACACCTGAAGAGCTGGGATGGCCTGCTGGTTTTTTTGAGCAGACTGCCGGTTCGTTACAGGACGATCCAATAGTGAGATATCCCCAAGGCGAATATGAACAACGGGAGCCACTGGAGTGATTTATCTGTTAGACACTAATGCTTGCATTGTTTATCTAAATCGCCCTATGTCTGGTGTAAGGCAAAGATTACAATTGGTATCACCACAGGATGTGGCGGTGTGTTCAGTTGTAAAAGCTGAACTATTTTATGGCGCGATGAGAAGTAACAATCCTGTACGTACGCTTACTAAACAAGAAGCTTTTTTAAAAAATTTTGTCTCCTTGCCTTTTGATGATTTGGCTGCAACAATCTTCAGTAGAATTCGTGCGGAACTCAGTAGCTTGGGGACTCCCATTGGTCCGTATGATTTACAAATTGCTGCTATTGCCCTAGTGCATCAATTAACGTTGGTAACACATAATACACGAGAGTTTGCCAGAGTGAAAGGGTTACAGATTGAGGATTGGGAAGAAGAAGGTTAAATATCAACTGCTGAGACTATTGAAGTGCGATTGCCCTTCATAGCAGTGGCTAGAGCCAATCGCACAGTGACCAAAGCGCGATCTGCCGTAGGCTAGAGCGCTTTCGCCCAACTTGCTGACAAACCTTTCTCCCCGTTCCCTAATTCTGGCGCTTGACAAGGAGAAGCAGTAGGCTGAGATGAAGGAGTAGCATGGTTCGCATTCACCACAAAATAGATTTGACCGACCAATGTTAGCTGCTGGATTGACAGCGGAACAGATCGCACAAGCTTTAGGTTTAACTGCGGACGAGGTATCCGTAGTGATGGTACTTATATTAAATTTATCGCTTAGCTCTTGTTGCCATTGGGAAACCAAAGATGCAGGCGTCAGTACCAAAAGCGATCGCACCATTCCTCGTGCTAGGTACTCTGCTATGATTAGTCCTGCTTCAATGGTTTTCCCCAATCCGACTTCATCCGCCAGCAATGCTCTTCCACCAAGTTGTCTAAGAACTTTACGAGCAGTTTCAATTTGATACCAGTATTTGTCAATGGCAGTCAGAGTCGGAAGGCAAACGAGCTGATCATAGTCTGCCATTATGGATAGGTTAAACAAGTCTAGACGCGCCTGGTAGAAGTTAATTGGGTCGTAGTTACCTGCTTTGAGCGCTAAAAGTGCTGTGGAGGAGTTAAATTTAAATGTATAATTTTTATCCATAATGTCGAACCCAATTATCAAGTAACTTCACCGAGCTTGCACCCAAAGCTATGCCAAAAAATTCTCTAATTGTGCATTCTAACCCAATTCATCCAGACAGAGCGGGTAACGCTAGTTTGCAGTTTTGGTAGTTGCTAGTATTATTTAACTGTTGCTTATACAGTTCTATTCTTTGTGGCTGAGCGATTTTCAGTTAGTTAACAAAGTTGCTCGCTTTATCACATAAATTTAAGTATATATTAAGCTATTAAGCAATGCTTGTATTCACCCTGGGATCTCCACCTGACTACGGTAAGCGCTACGGATGAAGTTGCTATGTAACACAATTCAGGTGATCGGTAACCATTCGTCACAACTTAAATCTTTCACCAATTTGTCAATCTACCCATAGGATGAAAATTAAATAAAAAACTTAGGGTTTTCGATGAGCAAACCTTCATTGATAGCAGCCGTATTCAACTCTTTGTCAGGCATTTTCGAGCGATATTAGGTATATGAAAAGCAACCTCAGTATAACAAGTTTGTGGGGTACAAAAAAATATCTTGTCTCTATGTTCAGCAATCAGGGAAAATGTCCTTATTCCCAGAACTGCGCGGTTAAGCCTAAAAATACGAAATTATGTAGGTTGGGTTGAGGGACGAAACCCAACGCTTATCGGTATTTGTTGGGTTTCGCTGACGCTCTACCCAACCTACCATTTTTCTTAACCGAGCAGTATTGCACTTTATGTAACCTATTTCTGCCTAAATTCCGGAAACGCTCATTGTTTTATTGAAGGATAATAAGAGTTTTGTGAGTACGCCAACGGGACACAATAAATTGACCTAACAGGAGTGAGAGGTAAGCCATGTTTCACTTTATCAAAGTAGTTCAACCATGCCAGTTCTGCGGTTCGCGTCGCTTAAAAATGGCGTCAGGAGAAAAACACTTTGTGCTTATTAATTGTGGTTCATGCGGTAATTTCCATCGGTGTATCAGTACACCGACATCTAAAATTACGACTCCAAGGTTTGATAATTCACCTAGACGCAAGGGAAAAACTGTAAAGAAGTTGGGGGCTTTGAACTAGACTATCGACCCGTAAGACTTCTCGATTAGTCCCCGGTTTATATCCACAATAAACTCAATTCCGAATTCATTGTCCCTGAATCCTTTCTAAATGATGGCTGAAGTAACAATTCGTGGTTTTGAAATGGCAGACTGGGAAGATGTAGCGGCTCTATTCAATGCACCAAAGTGCTGCTGGGGAACCATGCAAATGCCCTACCAATCCCGTGACGAGATTAAGCGAAAATTGGAAAATCCTCCACAAGGGTTGCACCGTTTGGTGGCCGTTGTCAACGGCTCTCAAAAAGTGGTGGGTCTGATTGGTTTACACACATTTCAAGGTCGTAGATCTCATGTGGGTTCAATCGGAATGTTTGTTCATGACGATTATCACAATCAAGGGATTGGATCAAGACTCATGCAAGCCGTAATTGATCTAGCTTGTAACTGGTTGAACTTGAAACGTCTTGAATTAACAGTTTACATCGATAATCATAGCGCTGTTCATCTCTATGAGAAGTACGGCTTTGTGATTGAAGGGACACTGAAAAAGTATGCTTTTCGAGATGGTGCTTATATCGATGCTTATACAATGGCAAGACTGAGCAATTAGTGGGACTTAATTCTCAAAGGCTGAGGTTCTTCTGGGAGCGGCTCTGTGAATAAGCCCATAGTCTGACTTACAGATACCTAAGATAGAGGCAGTAATTAGCTTTTTCTTATTAATATTTTTTTGGAGAGTTATAAATAGCCGCTTAACAAGTTAAAAGCTATAGATCATGAAAAGTATTATATCGATTGGTTTGGATAAGTTCTTCTGGAAAAAGAAACAATTTGTTTTGCTGTTTGACTCAATCACTGCCGCTTCTGATATCGCTTTTATGCTCCAAGGTCAGTGGGATGGCTGTAATGCCGTAGTCATGTCTAAATGTGACGAAGCAGCTGTTAACATTATCCATTGAGCTAAAAGCTTAATGCCAGCTAAAGTGCCCGAACTTTAGTTCAGGGCGAATTTTCGGGCAAAACCTACGCAGTATTGATACCCAACCTAGTCAGCAATACCAGTATTACAGTCACGGCTGTGGTAGATTTTTAACAGTGCTTTCTGCTCGCCCTATCTCCTGAATATCCACACTATGAAAATCAACCGATTGCAGGAACTGAAGCAAAAACTGACGAATGAAGCAGACTTGTCCGATATATGGTCATTTTATATGGATCATTTTGCGGATCATCCAGAATTTACTGACCTGGGTGAGCCTGCTTATAATGAATACCTAGATGCTGTCGTCCACAAAACTTGTCAGCAAATATTTGGCAAGGCAATAAAGATTGCGAACTTTTTGTTGATATACATTCCAAAGTATCGGCTATTTCATGGACCTTTCCAAGTTAACGGACGTATTGGGGGTGTGATTTATTTCGAGGATATAAAAATAGGGTTACTTGCAGTGTCAGCAGATAATCCCCCTACCGACGCAGTTAAATATTCACGTTTTTCTGAGATAATTCAACTTTCGGCACCTAATCGCAATGATCTCAATTGAGAAATTACCACCATATAGGTGTTTAATCCTAAATTTGTTAGATCTTTTAGCTCGGAGAGTGCATCGACAACCCACGATTGATCATCCCCAAGCTAAAGGCACAGGGGTGATCAAACTCTTGCTCCCAAGAACTGAAGCAGGTTATTAATTGATCCTGGCTGCGGTGTCAGCTGTTGTCTAGGATCAGGCTGGAAGACTACAGGCTCTTTTTCATTCTATTAGAGGAGTCAACTTCACCAATTAATGATGGATGATGGCTTAACCAGAGTGTAGATTCGAGATAACCTGCTTCCCGTTTCATTAGTGGCAGATTATGGTTTTCTAACACCTTTTGAATTCGCTCAAATGCTTCTGGTAGTTGGTTAAAGGGAATATCAGGGCAAGCATGATGCACTGCATGATAATTTAGTCCACCCATTAACCAGCCAACTAGAGAACTAGTCTCAAGATTACGACAAGCATAAAGCTGCGTTAATTGGTGGTTGGTAAATTTTCCCCACAGCCCATAGTGTTCTAAGTGATCGCGTGTCTGCGCTATGATGCCAATCATCCTTTCTAGAATTAACCAAAATAAAATGTAACGCCCTATTTCTCCGTGAAAGATTGCGAACATTAATAGAACACTATAGACCCGTCCGGGAATTAAATTCTTAAAAAGAGAGAACGTAAAATTTTATCTTTATAAACCATAATACTTACAATATATAGTTTTTACGGAAAAAATAGCATAATAAATCATGTTGGCAATCAAAA